>ERZ791765.5-NODE-5-length-414562-cov-8.750791_pt1 | contig 414562 bp, 392 predicted proteins | sample MGYA00509949_ERZ791765 | MGnify/ENA primary metagenome ERZ791765 (study PRJEB30046, sample SAMN00791980) | human gut metagenome | study: EMG produced TPA metagenomics assembly of the A metagenome-wide association study of gut microbiota in type 2...
AACAGCGAAAGCAAACAACACACTAAAGCACCAACTCTGCTTGCGTGACTTCCGGATTGATATACCACTTCCATTTCAGCCAAGTCCTTATTGCGATGTTCTTTTCTGCTTGCATTTAAGATTTCGTCCTTTTTCATCAAAACACCTCCATACCAAGTTTTCTTTGCATATTCTAATTATACACATACCAAGTTTTCTTGTCAATAGAGTTCATAAAAAAGTTACAACCGATATAATAGGTAACTTTTCTACCACTTCGATTATACTCACGACTTAATGACTTCTTGAATACTTGCCGAAAAAGAAAAACTGCCATCGGTTTGACAGCAGTTCTTCTTCGGTTGGTATCCGTTAGGAATACACAATATCATTCAATACAATCTCATCGGCACAGGTTCGAATGTTATTCATCAATCCTATCCATCTCATCATATCCGTTGCTTTCAGTTCTTCCGTTACACCCTGCTTCTTTGCCATTTCCTTTATCAGATATTCCGCCATATCACGAGCCGAAGTATCAATTTCGGCAAGGTGTTCATATAACTTTCCGCTTGTCAGCAGATTAAAATATAGCACACGCTTATGTTCCCTCAAATATCGTTGCCGCAATCGACCATATTTTGAAAGGGGAGGACTTTTCTCTACTGTCAGGCAGGGATAATAGTAATCTCCGATGAGTTCGTATCGGATACCTGTTCTTTCGTCTGTAATAAATCTTTGCATAGTTCTTTCTCCTTTTGCTTCTTGTAGTAAAACTCCAAGGTTTTCTTATTGTGATTTACCTTTTTACATTCCTCGGAACAGAATTTCTGCTGACTGTGTGTAGGCCAGTAAGTACTGCCACACACAGCACATACACGCTGACGATAATAATGACTTCCTTTTTCCGCTTCTCTATCGGCTTTTGTCTTATCCTGCCTTGCCTGATAGCAGCAATCCTTTGAACAGAAAATCTGTCGGTTGCTTGTAGGGGTAAACTCTTTCCCACAATGAGGACATACCTTTGTTTTGACGATTTCGCCACCGTTTTCAGCAAGTTTTTTTGCCTTTCGCTTCTCTCGATAGGCTTTTTCACGCTGACGCTGTTTCTCCAATCGCTTCTTTTCTTCCTGTTCTTCCTGCTCTTTTATCTCGGCAAGTTCTTCCTCGGTGTAGGCAATATCGACCTGTCCGACATAATTGAAGTAAATATCAACCTTTTGTGTCTTTGCTTTTCCCACACCCTCGGCTTCATACACCACAATCTTGTCAATGAGTTCGGTAAACATCAAATCAGAAACTTCCGTAGGATTTTTGTACTTGCGTATCAGCGATATAAAATGCTGAATATCCATAGTGCTGTCTTTTTCTTCAGAAAGTTCCTTTTTCATCGTTTCCATTTTCGCTTCCAATTCAGCCTGTTCATCGTCATACTGCTTCATCAGTTACTTGTATTGTCTTTCGGGTAGCAATCCCGATATAAGATTTTCATACAAGCCACGAATGAGCGTAGAGAGTTCGTCATAGCGTTTCTGACAGCGTTTCAACTCCGATTGATTGTGCTTCGGCTTTTCCTCTTGCTTATCTTTCCAAAGGGATTGCAGTTCCAAAGCAAAGGCTTTTTCATCATTCAGAACAAATCTTGAAAAGCGTTTAACTGCCGATAATATCAAGGCTTCAACATTATCAGCACTAGTCGTATGGGAAGTACAGGAATTAACCCTGCTTGCATACCCGCCGCAACGGTAAGAATACTGAACAGAACCGTCTTTCTTGCTATAATGCGTTTGCAAAGTCATTCTCCTGCCACAGTCGGCACAGTACAGATAACCGCTTAATCGGTTGGTATGTGTACCTCTTGCCGCAGCTCTGTTCACTCGTTTCTTTCGCTTCTGAACGCTGTCCCAAAGTTCCTGCGATATGATAGGCTCGTGGGTGTTATAAAACACATACTGCTCATCTTCATCGGTAGTCTTTCTCTTATGCAATTTAAAATTGGTGCTGACCGACTTTCTCAAAACAGTATGTCCAAGATATTCCTGCCTGCTTAAAATCGTTCTAATGGCAGATATGCCCCAAATATAAGGGTCTGCAAACTTAATCCCGTTGTACTGTTCTGGGTGATATTCCTTTGCATATGCGGCAGGAATTAAAACCTTTTCTTCGGTCAGTATTTCCGCTATGGCTCGTGGACTTTTGCCCTCATTGGCAAGCAGAAAGATACGCTTTACCACCTCAGAAGCCACAGGGTCAACAACAAGCGTCTGCTTATCGCTCGGCAATCGGTTATATCCATAAGGGATTGAACCGCTACAACGCTTTCCGTCTTTCATTCGGGCATCAAATACAGCCTTGATTTTATTGCTCGTGTCTTTGGCATAAAATTCGTTCATAATATTCAAAAACGGAGCAAAATCATTATCCGAAGCATTGTTGCTGTCAATGCTGTTGTTGATTGCAAGAAAACGGACATCTTTCTGCGGAAACAGAATTTCCGTATAAAATCCGACTTGCAGATAGTTTCGCCCTAATCGGCTCATATCCTTAACAATCAATGTTCCGACATTGCCTGCTTCAACTTCTTTTATCAAAGACTGAAAGCCTGGGCGATTGAAATTTACACCCGAAAAACCATCGTCAGTAAAATGGCGGATGTTCTCAAAGCCATTTCTACGGGCATAATCTTCGAGGTATTTTTTCTGATTGGTAATGGAATTACTCTCGCCATTCAGGTCATCATCTCTTGATAATCTCTCATAAAGTGCTGTAATCTTTGAAGTCCTTGACATTCTCTTAACCTCCTTCCTTATGTATTTTCAATTTAGGACAGTTAATTTTATCGTCCTATTAAAGTATAGCCCTCGGGTGCTAATTCCAGAGCTGTAACCGTTTCTCCAAAGGTGGAAGCCCAACTATCAAAATGCTGTAAACCGTTCTGTGCAAGGGTATCATACTGCAAGTACCTCTGAACAGAGTACAGCTCAACCATTGAATTGCTGACAGGCGTACCCGTTGCGAAAACCGTGCCACGGTTGCCCGTGATTTCGTCCAGATAGCGGCATTTCATAAAGAGGTCGCTTGATTTCTGGGCTTCGGTCTGGGCGATACCGCCCACATTCCGCATCTTGGTGTAAAGGTACAAATTCTTGTAAAAATGGCTCTCATCAATGAAAAGCCTGTCAACGCCGAGCTGTTCAAAGTCGATGACCGTATCCTTACGCTTAGTGTCGTTGAGCTTTTCGAGTTTTGTCTTGATTGCCTTTCGGGTTTTCATTAACTGTTTGACCGTGAACTGCTCGCCTTTGGAAGCCTGCACATCGTCAATGCCACGCTCAATATCATCAAGCTGCTTCTCCAACTGTTCCCGCTGTCGTTCTATGCTCATCGGAATTTTTTCAAACTGAGAATGCCCAATAATGACTGCATCATAGTCGCCTGTGGCAATCCTACCGCAGAACTTCTTGCGATTTCCCGTTTCAAAATCTCGCTTTGTTGTCACAAGTATATTTGCACTCGGATAGAGCCGCAGATACTCGGAAGCCCACTGACCGACAAGATGATTTGGCACAACAAACATGGATTTCTGGCATAAGCCGAGCCGTTTGCTTTCCTGTGCGGCGGCTACCATTTCAAAGGTTTTGCCTGCTCCCACCTTATGGGCAAGGAGCGTATTGCCGCCATAAAGGATATGGGCGATGGCGTTGACTTGATGGGGTCTTAGTGTGATTTCTGGGCTGATACCTCCGAAAGTGATATGGCTTCCGTCATATTCACGGGGTCGCACAGAGTTAAAAGTGTCGTTGTAATAACGGACAAGGCGGTTTCGCCGTTCTGGGTCTTTCCATATCCAATCCTGAAATGCCTGCTTGATGGCTTCCTGCTTCGCCTGTGCCGCCGTAGTTTCCTTTGCATTGAACACCGCTTTTTTATTGCCGTGTTCGTCATACACATAATCAAAGATACGGGTGTCACGCAGGTTTAAGGTGTCCTCAATAATACGATATGCGGAAGCCCTTTTCGTACCATAGGTGCTGTCCGCCTTTACATTCCCCATATCGGAGCTTTTATTCTCTATGAACCAGTCTCCGTTTATCGGGGTGTATCGTACCTTTAATCTGCCTGCGGCATAGCTTGACGGAGTTAAAAGCTCCATCACAAACCGCTGTATATCTTCCTGCGGTATCCAAGTCGCACCCAGACGGACAGAGATTTCTGCCGCCGATAGGTCTTTGGGAATGACCTTTTTCAATGCTTCCACATTGACTGCAAGCTCTGGGTCATTCTTCGCAGCAAGCTCCGCAATCGTCAGTTTGTTTCGGACATTGCCCGACAGATACTCGTCTGCGGCTACATAGGAAACAGGCTCACAGTTCGGTACTTTGAAGATAACACCTTGTAAATCCTGCACAAGCTCAGCCTGCGTTTTGCCTGCGAGCTGCTCCATATAAGGCAAATCAACACGGGCTTTCTCTCCGATAGAGAGGGCAAGGGCTTCGCTTGCGGTTTCAACCGAAGTTACTTCTCGATGGGGTTTGATAGTCCGCTTTGTGAACATATCTGCCTTCCGTTTGAAGTTACCCTCATCATCAAGCACCTCCAGAGAACATAAAAGGAAGTAGCTCTCATCTGAAGCAAAAGCAAGATAGTTTCCTCGGCTGTTGATTAGACCGTATTTTGCGGTATAAACATCATACAGACGGTTGAGGTTTTCCTGCTCGGTGCGTATCATTTCCTCTGGGTAATCCTCGGTCTGATACTCAATGAGCTTACGCACACAGTCACGGATTTGGATAAGCCCTTTGATACGGTTTTCTGCGGTCATCGACACAGAAGCAGGTTGCATACGGTCATTCTCTCGGAAGTAAACCCTGCCGTCCACCAGAGTAAAAGAGAAGTTACGCACATTCTGGTCAGCAGGAACGGAAAGCTCCTGTTCATCGGAGATTTCATCAACCCCATTATCAAGCTCTGGGATTTCGCCGTTTATCCTCTGAACTGCATTGGACAGAAGTTCGGAAAGTGGTATATCCTTACGGGCTTTACAGACAGGCTCAAAAGTACCAAAGCGTGTGCTTTCCATCTTTATTTCGCCCAACACCATATCGGAGTGTTCGACAAAATATCTGTTCATCGTAACACCGTTTTCGTCCGTATCAAGGTGTACCCAGTCTGGCTCTATATCTATCACTCGGTCACGCTTTTGCAGGATAAGAATATCGCTCGTGACCTCCGTGTCTGCGTTTGCCTTAAAGGTGTTGTCAGGCAGACGGATAGCACCTAAAAGCTCGGCTCTCTGGGCGATATACTTGCGTACCTCTGGACTTGCTTTATCCATCGTACCCTTTGAGGTAATGAACATCACAACGCCGCCGACACGGACTTTATCAAGAGCCTTTGCGAAAAAGTAGTCGTGTATGAGGAACTTCTGGGCGTTGTATCGGCTGTCATTGACCCTTATCTCCCCAAACGGCACATTGCCGATGACTACATCAAAATGGTCGTCTGGGAGATTCGTTTTCTCAAAGCCCTCAATGGCAATGTTCGCTTTTTGGTAGAGCTGCTTTGCAATCCTGCCTGTAAGAGAGTCGATTTCCACGCCGTGGAGCTTGCTGTTTTGCATACTTTCGGGAAGCAGACCAAAGAAATTGCCTGTCCCGCAGGACGGCTCCAAGATATTTCCCTGTGAAAAGCCCAGGCGGTCAAGTGCGTCATACATCGCCTTGATAACAACAGGCGGCGTATAAAAAGCGGTCAGCGTTGACTCCATAGCGGCACGGTATTCCTCTGGGGATAGGCTGGCATATAGCTCCTTAAATTCCTCCGCCCACGCTGCATTGTGTTCATCAAATGCCATAGAAAGACCGCCCCAACCGACATACCGAGATAGGACTTCCTGTTCTTCAGGTGTGGCAAGGCGGTTTTCGATTTCAAGCTCGTGCAGCAGGTTGATTGCCGCCATATTGTTACGGAATTTTTCTTTTGCCCCGCCGACGCCGATGGCGTCATCAGTAATACGGAAATTATGACGGTCTGTGGCAAGAGTTTCCGTTTTTTCTTCGGGTGGTAATTCGGTTTTTTCCTGTTCCAATAGCTTTTGGATATAGCCGATTTTCTCCACTCGGTTTATCGGAAAGCCCACATTGTTCTGGAATGTGATGTCACGCAGGGACACATCGCCGCTGATTTTCTCGATGCTCTCAATGAGATATTTACGGTTATCTATGATGATTTCCCTGCCTATGAGGTCATCTGTGGATTGCTCCATTTCAATGGCAGGAGCTTCTGAGGCATTCAGTTTATCGGCATACACCTGTGGTTTTTCTTCGGCTTCCTCGGCTGTCCTGTACCAATCACTTTCGGTAGCCATAATCTCATCAAGGAGCTTTTCGTCCTCTTGGGTCAGCTCGGTGTGTTGTTCCAAGAATGGGATAAACTCATCTCTGCCACGGAGCAGGCTTTCTCGGTCATCTCCATATAGCTGTTCGCCATTTGGCGATAAGGCATAATCGTAAAAATTCTTAATGTGGGCAATTAAATCGCCCTCACCATCGCCAATATCAAACCGCCCGTCATAGTTAAATTCCTCGCCGCCGATAACAGCCTTGATAACAAAATCGGTCTTGTGATACCACCCGATATTTTTATCGCCCTCACGCTCACGGTGCTGTTTCTCGTCCAAAATACCAAGCAGCTTATTCCCCAGAGCAAAGCTCAAATCCGTATAGCGGTCATTAAGCTGTCTGTCATAAAAGGCAGGGTGTTCGGAAAAACCGATAGAAAACTGTATTCCGTCCTGCTTTTTCTCGGACGGTGTTTCTGTCCTCTGTTTCTCGGTTACGACCACTTTCAAATGGTCGTTTGCAGGATTTTCCGTTAGTTTTTCTTCAAAGTCGGCTCGGCTGTATTCCTGCCCCAAGATAGGAAACTCGGCATTTTGCAGGTAGACCTTTTCCTCGGTAAGTGTTGCAATCTCATATTTATCAGCACCGATATACACCACATCGCCCTCATTGTAGAGGTAGCAAAGTGGGTGCAGCTCCCTTAATTCCTCGGTAAACTTCCACCCATTACTGCGGCTGAAAACTGAGGTCGTTTTCCATTGTACCTGTGCAAGAAAGTCTATGAGCTGTTGAACGGTTGAGGGGTCGGACAGGTGCTGTTCCATTTGCTCAGCGGTAATATCAGCAAGGTCGCTTCGTCCCACAACGGATAACAAGTCTTTTTCGTACCTGTCCAAGTCACAGATAAAGTCAGATAGCCGCAAAGCAAGGGTATCCCGTTTGTCGGCAGACGGCAGGTCACGGTGGGCGTCGATAAAACGCTGCCTTGTTATTTTCCTATGGGTGTCAACCTCATATTGGGGAGCTGACACGCTCTCCAGATAATCGGCATAATGGTCTCTTTCTTTTGGATTGAGATAGCGGTTATCCTTAATCAGCTCACGCAGACGTTTTTCAACCTGTGACCATTTCAACACAAGGTCGTGATTGGTATAAGTGCCGTTTCGGTCAATGGCAAGACCTTTGCTGTCATGCCAAGAGTGACCGCTGAAACCATCGGGGAAGATGTGCGTACCGCCGCCCGTTCCATACTCATTTTTAAGGAACTCAATATTTTTCTGTCTGTCCTCGCCCTTTTGGAATTGTCGGTAGATGCGGTATTTTCCGTCCGCAACGCCACTGCCTTTCTGAAGCACGGAGTCAATATCTTCTTTGGAAATAGTAAAAGCAGAGGCTTTTTCGTCCTCTGCTTTTGCTATCATTTCGATTTGTTCATCTACGGTTGGAAGATTGACCCTAACCTCTTCCTCTTTGGCAACGCTTACTTGTAAATCAGTTCGGTCAGTATCACTTCTTCCGCTTGGCTGCGGATGTTGTTCATCAGTCCGACCCACTGCATCGGTGCTTTCTCTTTCAGTTCCTCTGTCACGCCCTGCTCGGCTGATAGCTGCTTCGTCAGAAGCTCCAACCTCTGGAGTGCTGTCTGCTCTACCTCGTGCAGATGCCCGTTCAGCCTGCCCGATGTCAGCAGGTTGAGATAGGTCACTCGCTTGTACTTCTCCAGATAATTCCTGTGCATCAAAGCGTACCTGCCAAGCGGAAGCTCTGGCTCTGTCGGTAATGTTAGGTCGGGAATAAGATAATCCCCCTGTCTGCTGTAAGTGATTTCGCTCATTGTATTCGCTCCTTTCGGGTTGTTGTCTGCCTTTATCATACTGAGCCTGCGTTCTTTGTGCAAAGGTGCGATTCTGGTCTTTTTCCGCCATTTGCACATTTCGGATAGACTGTGAGATTTCCCGTAACGCCATTTCCGCAATATCGCTCGTGGCAACGCCGATGGCGTTTATCGTTGCAGGGGTATTGAAATTTACAATATCCGCAAAATCATCACGGTCAAAAAACTCATTCGTATCCAGACCGCAGCGGCTGATCAGCATAAAAGCAACGCTGTTTTCTGCCAGCCGCCTGTAAATGACTTCTATATTAAAGTCATCCAGTTCTTCCAAAAAGCTGTCTTTCGTGCAGTCCTTTAACTGAGAAAAATAGTCTTGCAGATTGTCCTCCACGGCGTTCTTTGCCGTTTCCATTAAGGCTGAAGCAAGGTCAGTGCTTTCCACATCTCCAAACCTGTCCGAGAGCCTTTCCATAACAGCCTGCTCGTATCGCTCATCCATCTGCCATATCGGAACAGGGCGGCTGCCATAATAGCCCTCGTGGGTGTCGGACATATCAAAATAGTATTTCAGCGTATTCCTGCGACCTTTCGGGTCAAATACGGCAATACCCTTGCTGTCCTTATTGACCCAACGCTTGAACTGCCTGTTCCAAGTTTCGAGCTTCGCAACGGCGACAGCATCGGGGCGTTGGGCGTATATTAAAAGCTGTTCGTCAAAACGGCATTTATAGTTGCGGCAGGCAGAGGACAGAAAGCCCTGCCACGCCTGCGGATTTTTTGCAACCGCAACGCCTGTACGCCGATACAGCTCTGTGATTAGCTGATACTTCGCAGCCATTCAACCTACACCTCCTTATCGTTTTTGTTTCAAATATTCCTGTTTACTCACTCCGCACCACCGCCAAGAAAAGAAATGACCTTGTTCGATTTAATGCTCTTTTGCAGGTCATTGATGAGGGTAATATCCCCAACCGTGATGCCCTGCATAGAAAGAATATCGTCCATAGTCATAGCGGCAATCGCCTTTTCATCGGTAAAACCTGCTTCCAAGACCTTATTCAAGACCTTGACGGCTTTCTGATTAACAGCCATATTCTAAATCCTCCTTATCGTTCTAAATCCTTGTGCTTCGGTGTTTTCTGCGGCGTTTGTTCCGCAGGTTTCGTCTCATAGGTCGCCCCGTTTTTCTGCATACGCTCGGCAAACTCGCAGATGTGGTACAGATTGCTGCCGACTTCGGTATGGTATTCATCAATGAAGCGGCAGGGATACTCCCGTTTCTCTCCCCAAGAGGTTGTGACAATGACCTTTCCGCCGTCTGGAATACGGAACAGTTCTTTATATTGAGGGTCTATAAAGCGGATACCTTGTTCCGCTTTCTGGATATGCTTATCAAGCCATTCCTTCACATAACAATAGCAGTAAAAATTATAGTCGCCTTTGGTGGGATTGCATCGAAGCAGAAAAGCGTGTTTCTCCGTATCTACACGGAAACCGTACTCAGTACAATAGTTGCCCTTAATAGCACTTTCGGGGCAATTCCTTGCGAACGAACTCATATCATAGCGGTTATGCAAAAGTCCTTTATCCTCCCGTAAAGCATTGATGACCGTATCAAGGTCTGCCTTAAATTCGTCAGATTTCCATTGGGGTCTGATATCAAACCAAGTAGTGTAAAAGCCATATCCCGTCGTGGCAAAGTCACCACGCAGATGTCCGATAGTACCTGTCTGCCCCTCAAGCTGCATACTTTGGGCATAGGTGTATTTCTGTTCTGTCTAGGTCAAAGGTCTTGTCTTTATTTCTTTACTCATTCGGCTGCTCCTTTCTTTCCTTTTTCTCTTTCTGCTCGTCTAAAATCTTGCGGATACAGACATCGCAGAAAATAACTGACCCATCCTTATATCGGGGATAAGGACAGGTCGTGCAGTCATATTTTATTTTATCGCTCACGGTCATCACCGTTTTTCTGCTTCTGGGAAGGCTGATTATAGGGCATACAGCACTCTGACTGGTATCGTTCATTCAGCTTTTGCCGTGCAGCATCAAGCTCATTCGTGTAATAACCCCAGAAATAATTTGAGCCGCCCTTGCAGTACCATCACACATAAGGGTTGGGTGCGTTGGGATTGTGACCGATGACAAGCTCTGTACTCCCGATAGTACAGCTCTCAATGATTTCATAGTTCTGATTGGAGCGTTTTTCTTCGTCCATAAGCACCTCTCTATTCTTTGGCATAATGCCGATAGGCTTTCTCGCCCGTGGCTCTCATTTTCTGAACAGGGCGGCTCCCTGCAAGCTCTGGATACCGTGCCTGCAGCTTGCGGCGTGTCCTGCTGACGCTCTCAAAGCTCGGCAGACCGAGATATTTGTGCTGCGTCATTATCTCTGCAAGCGGCATTGCCCCTGCATCCTTCAGACAGGCATTACAAAGTGCAAGATATAGCACCATATCGTCATTTCTGGCATCTTCATTCTTTTCCAGAACAGCCCTGACTTTCTCTTCAATGGTTTTAAGGTTTTTCATTGTTACCTCCATAAAGGAAAGGGCGGCATCTTTCAGCCGCCCAGACCACTTACTTTTTCTTTCTGTTACGGATATTCAACCATACCGCCGCACCCACAATGAACACGACAAGCACGATTGCGATAATGGTTTTAGCGTCCATCAATTAGTCCTCCTTTTTCTTCTTTCTGTTCTTATAGCCGACAAATCCGAGAACGCCCGCACCGACAACAGACAGAGCTGCAAGGCTTACCCATAAGCCCAGATTGAAGTCATCGCCTGTTTTCGGGGTATCCCTGAACTCATTGTGCATCTGCACGATAGCCGTAGCGTCCACCTTGACCGTTGCCTGTTTATCGGCAGGCAGGATATATCCTGCGGAAGCCTTGTCGCTTACTTCGGATACGGTATAGCCGCCAATCCGCAAGCCCTCAATCACGATTTCCCCGTTCTTATCTGTCTTAAAGGTCTGGTCATAGTCCACGCCTGTCACACGGAAAGAGAAGCCCTCCACCTTACCGTCAGAGGAAGTCTTTACGATTTTAAGAGAGCCTTTCTGTGCTGCATTGATAAATCCTACACCCGCCTTATTTTCCACGGTGTAGGTCTTGCCGTTCTCCTCAACGGATACGGAATACACATTTTCATCAAGCACAAAGCCTGTCGGAGCTTTGGTTTCCTTTACCAGATATTTGCCGTAGCGGAGTTCACTCATCTGGTAAACGCCGCCGTCAAGTTCTTTCATTTCGCCAAGCAGCGTATCGGCTTTATCCAGTTTCCCATCGCCATTGGTATCGGAGTAAACCTCAAATACCGCACCAGACAGCTTGTTGTCGGGATAATCCTCATCAACCTTTGTCAAAACGATATTGCCCTTAATGAAGTAGTTGACAAGTTCGATTTCCACAACTTCGTCCACCTTGCCGATAGTCACGGCGATTTCTTCCTCGGAGAGTACATATCCCTTCGGGCTTTCGATTTCACGGATTATCCAAGTTCCATACGGTACTTTGGCAAAAGAAAAACTACCATCATCTTTTGATGTGGTAGCTGCAATCGCATTTTCCTTTGTAAACTCGGTAGTTCCTGTCTTAAAGATACCGATAACTGCACTGCCCAGAGTTTTTCCATCCTCATCAGATTTCTTACCGCTTACAGAGCCGTAAATAATGTCATTTGTGATAGCTTCGCCCTCGTTGGCTATAATGCGGACAGTTTCGATATCCTGTCCTGCGTATTCAAAAATAACAGGGTATTTTGCATCGCTGACAATATATGCGGAGTTGGTCGAGATTTCCTGCACATAATAGCTGCCCATCGGCAGGTCGCTGATAGCTTTCCCGTGACCGCTTTCATCAAGGGAAACGACCTCAATCAGACCGTCCGCAGGAATGGTCTTTCCATCAGCGGCTGTGAGTTCCTCCGCCGCATACAAGCCAAAGGTCACATCAAAGATTTCTCCATTCTTGCCAATGCCGTAGGCTTCATCAATGGCAAGGCTCTTGATGAGGTCGATTTCAACACGCTGTCTTTCATTATAGAAAGAAGTAGCCGTTTCCGTTACATCAACATTCTGTCCTGCATACACAAGCTCAACAGAACGGACTTCCTCATTCAGCACCATTCCATACGGAGCTGTGATTTCCTTAACCTCATATTTTCCGAGATACAGTTCTTTGGATTTTGCTGTACCGTCCTTTCCTGTCGTAACGGTATCCACAACCTCGCCCTTGTTTGCTCTGACCGTTCCGTCCAAAGTGACAATATCCTCGGCTGCGGTAATTTCATAGACTGCACCCTCAAGACCGCTGACAGAGAAAATCGGCTGATACAATCCCTTATCGCCTGCCACGGAGCTGAATACCTCGCCAGACTTTTCTACGGTAATTGTGCCTTTCTGTGCCATATTGGAACGTACTACCTCAATAACGGTAATGCCGCTTTCTTCCTCGGAATTTTCCTGCACCACATCAAAATAAACAGGCTCGGAATTTAAGACATACCCATACGGGGCTTGTACTTCCACAAGGGAATAGTCTTTGCCGTATTCCAATGTCTGCGGTGTGATAAGGTCGCCGTCTGCCGTAGTATAGAAGGTGTCAATGGTCGTCACTTCGGGATAAGTGAAAGTCATAGTCACAAGATTTCCATTCGGGTCGTAAATCTGGAAGCCTGCACCTGCATACGGGATTGTATTGCCTGTTTCTGCATCTTTCTTTACGATTTTGATATAGCTCTCAAAGTTAGCGTTGTTGATAAGGTAGCGGTAGGTCTGACCGTCCTTGCTGATAAACACATCAAAGTCTTTCATCAGTTCACGCCCCTCCCAACCAGAGGTCTGGCGGACGGTATAAATGCCATACGGCATATCCTTTGTCTGGGCAAAACCGTTCTCGTCACATGTCAGCACATCACGCTCGGTTTCCTTTGCATTTTCATAGCTGCCTGCGGATTTGAGGAACACTTCAAATACCGCACCTTCTTCGGGTGTTTCAATCTGGGTTTCCCCGTTATCCGTATGCTTGATGAGTGCGATATTGCCTTTGATGACCTGTTCATTCACATCGTTTGCGGTACTGTTCAGCTCTACCGTGTATAGCTCTGGTTCTGCACCTACCTTGTGGATTGCGGTATCCAGAAGATACCCCTCGGACGGGCTGATTTCACGGACAGTCCAATCATTATCACAGATATAATACTTGGTCGTAAACTGACCGTTTTCATCAGTCGTGTAGGTGTCAATCAGTTCCTCACCTTTATAGATGCCGTAAACCGCACCTGCAAGGGAAGCGTCGCCCTGCGGAGAACCTGTTTCTGCATCGGTCTTTGTCACAGTCACTTGGAATTTCTTCAACACATTGTCGAAGCTGCGTTTTGTGACCTTGTTCCATTCAATCGGAGCTGTCTGGGAAGCAGGAACGACATAGCGGACTGCGGTATCTACTTCCTCAACCACATACGGGGTATCGCCACTGATAAGGACATTTTCAAACTTAGCCAGTCCGTTTTTATCAGTCACGGCATACTCGTCAACAGGCAAGCCGCTTAAAGATGTGCCATAAAGGTGGAATTTCATTCCCTCCACCAGATTGTCCTCGGAAGTCTTGACGATTTCCAGACTGCCACGCTTCAAAGTATTGCTGAAGGTCACAGTAGAGGTTTTTCCTCCGATAAGTGTGACGGTCTGGGTTTTCTGCGGCTCATAACGGTCAACAGACTGTTCTGTGACCGTATAAGTGCCAGGGAATAATCCCTCCACGGAGACAGAGCCGTCCTTTCCTGTCTTAACTGTTTTATTGAAGTTATCACCTTTGATTGTAAAAGAGATGCCCTCCACAACTCCGTCCTCAGAAGTCTTTTTGAGGGCAATCGTGCCTGTCGGCGTTTCGATATTGATATATGCAGACACGGTATCAGCATTCTCCACACCTGTTACCAAATCCTGCAAGTTCGGGTCGCCATAGGCAATGAGCTTTGCACTGCTGCTGACAGTCGGCACATTGTTCCTCTTTGCCGTAATGCGGACAGAACCGCTGATAGCTACGGTGGAGCTGATTGTCAGCTTATTTCCAGACTTCGATACACTCACATTGCTGTCAGAGCTTGAAAAGCTGTAATCGGAAAGGACGCCGTTGCTGTCCGTCAATGTGATGCTGTACTTTCCGTCCTTGTAGGCAAGCTCCTTTGTGATGTCATTCTTACCGCCCGACATAAAGCTCGGAATGGTGTTATGCTCACGCAGCATTGCAACAATCTGGTCATACACTGCCCTTGCTCCGCTGTTGGCATAATTTGAACCGAAGTGCAGGCTGTAAACGGTGGTGCTTGTCTGGTTATATGAGCCTGTGGCTTCACGGCAGCCTGTGACAAACTCCCATACGAGAGTCTGCGTGGCAAGCCATTTTTCATCATCACTTCCTGACAGATTATTTCGGTTGCCCTGATACCCATAGAGCAGAGCAAGCCCAACCGCCTTTTTCTGGTTGGCTGAAAGGGCGTTCCAAGTATCAGAGGAAGCCTTTTTCAAGGTGTTTCCTGTTTTCAGCGGTACTCCCGGCTGAATACAAAACGCATTCTCACCGTCCACAAACATACGGTACTTATAATTTCCCGTTCCGCCTGCGGTATAGCCGCCGATATTCGCACTGGAATTGTACCTCATCGCATTACCGTTGCTGTCATAGGTGTGGGAAAAGGAAATCATCCCGATGTCACCCGCAGCAAACGCCGTCGCAGGCATTATGGATAATGCCGTGACCGCAGCCATTACAAAAGCCGCAGCCTTTTTGAACAATTTAGGGATTTTCATAGTTACCTCCTGTAATTTGGATTGAATATTTTGCCTTACTGACCGAAAAAAGCTGCCCGTTATGGACAGCCTAAAGTATTTCTTTTCTCGGATAGTTACTGGCAGTAGTTAGGGGGTGAGGTGTGGAGAGGGGGAAGCCAAAATAATGGCTATCCACTCAAAAAGGCAGACCTCGCCCTCGGTGTGTGGCTATCTCTCGTGAGCCTTGTTCCGCTGCAAGTGTCGGTTATAAAACTCCAACGCCTTGACAACAAAATCCGTTTCCTGCCCTCTGGGAACAGTCTTGGGAATGAGCTTGGTTATCCTCTCGTCACGGAAAGCAGGTTTTTCCTTCTGGTTGGGCTTTTCTTCCTCCATAATGGACTGGATAACCTCGGAAGTGAGTTTACCGTCTTGGTTATACTTCTTCATTTTGATAGCCTGTGCCAATGACGGGGTAGCATCGTTGTACTCCATTGCTTCAAGCAGGGTGTATTGCTGTTCCTCGGTCAGATAGGAAATTTCAACCGCAGGACGAAAAGCAATCTGCCTTTCATCTACCATTTGCAGGATTTCGGGTACAAGCTCCGTTAGACGGATATAGCGGAAGATTTGATTTTTGCTTTCACCGACTTTTTCGGCAAGTTCATCACTTGAAGTTGCAAACTCAGAATTATTACCCACTGGGGAATAATTTTCTTTTGCGGGTCTGCCTGCCTGTCGTTTCATAGCTTCTAACCGCATTTTATACGCAAAGGCTTTTTCACTTGGTAGAATAACGGAGCGTTGGAGATTACTTTCCACCATAACAATAATGGCTTCGTCACGGGTAAGCTCTTTGACCTCGCATTTCAGCGTTTCAAGCCCCGCAAGTTCACAAGCCTTTTTTCGCCTGTGACCGCTGATAAGCTCATACCGTCCGTCCTCTTTTAAGCGAACTGTCGCAGGGGTCATTACACCGTTTCGCTTGATACTCTCGACAAGCTGTTCCATATCCTCGTCCATTAAAACCTTGAACGGGTGGTCTGGAAACTCGTCAATCTCCGATATGGGAATATCCCTTATCTTAGAGAGCTTTGCTTCCTCACGGCTTTCGTCCGTCTGAAAAAGATCATCGTATGCGGTCAGCTCGATTTTGGTTTCTCTGCTTCTCGCCAATCTCTGCCACCTCCTTTCCGATCTGCTCGTAGGCTGCGGCAACTTTGCCGCTTTTGTCGTAGGCAAAAATACTTTTGCCCTCTGCGGTAGCTTCCACCGCACGGATAGAATGAGGTATCTCGGTATCAAATACCTTGATTTTCTGACCGTATGCACTTTTGACCGTTGCTGTAATTTCCTTAGAAATGTTGGTACGGGGCATTACCATAGTCATTAAGATACCGTCTATCCGCAGCTTTGGGTTGATTTGCCGCTTGACCATTGATACGGAGCGAAGCAAAAGCTCCAGACCTTTAGCCGAGAGATAGTGGGGCTGTGTTGGGATAATCACACTGTCAGCCGCCGCCAGAGCATTGATGGTTATCATACCTAAACTCGGCATACAATCAATAAGCACATAGTCGTAATTCTTTTTAACCTCATTGACATAGGTTTTCAGCACACGCTCACGGCTCATTGCATTGATTAGCCTTACCTCGAAGCCCGACAGCTCAATGTTTGATGGAAGCAGGTCAACGCCCTCGCTGTGGTGGATAATCCCCTGTGAAACATCAAGCGTTTTATCGTCTATGATGTTCTGCATCACAGTAGAGAGCGTTATGGGAATATCGTCTGGTCTGTTATAACCCAGAGCCATCGTGAGATTTGCCTGTGCATCAGCGTCAATCAGCAGGACTTTTTTACCCTGCTGTACCAGACTTACGCCCAGATTGACCGCTGTGGTTGTTTTTCCGACACCGCCTTTCTGGTTAGTCAGAGCAATCACTTTGCAATTTGACATAGATGCGTCCTCCTTTCACATAGATTTAGCCACTTTGTCAAGGTGGCTATGTAAACAAGTACCAGAGAACGCAAAAAAGCCGCCTACTCTTAAAATCAATAAGAATAAACGGCTTTGTAATTTGCCTTAGACATATTCAATTTTCATTCTCTTGGTCGGTGCATTTATGACCTTAAAAATAAGCTCGTCAATACAGTCCGTATATCTGCCTTGCTGAATAAGTTGATTTTTTAACTCTACAAGGCTATGTATTAAAAGTTTTCTTTCGTGGCTATCCAAATACAGATGATTAAATTTCTCTCTCATAAGCACACCTCCATTTCTTTAGCTTCATTATATTTGAAAGCGGGTGAAAGGACAAATCTGCAAAAATGGGCAAAAAATAAGCGTACCACTATTTCTAATGATACGCTTATCGTATTAACTGCTAATCAAGGTCTATGAATACTCTTACATTGGTATCTCTCCACTGATTTTTTCTTACATACTGTCCGTTAACCTTTCGATAGGCTGCTGCCTGCTCGAAACTAAGCGGCAATTCAAAGGAAAGAGAACTCCTACCTATTTGCGATAGCAGCCTGGACTGGCTTTAAGAACTGCTACAAAATCAGCTTACGCTCCCATTTTTTAACTGTATCAAATCAACATCTATTTACAATTCTCATTATACCAATCATTCATATTGGTATTTATAATATCTCCTTCATACCTAGTCACCCATCCATCGGAATAGCTTGAAAATAAACTTTGATGATGCTCATTTAAATTATTATAAACAACGTCTGAAATCACAATTACTTTTCTATAATCTCTACCTGCCTTATTGCATAAATGGCACGCTGAATTTACAACATCCCCCATCCAAATAACATCGTTAATTCCGCTACCTGAATATCCAGCTTTAACCATCAATGCTCTGCCATAATCGATACCTATCCCAACTGAAATTTGCGAATATTTCTTCTTCCTTAATTTATAATTGAGTATTTTAATCATACTATTTAGTCTAGCTGCCACCGCAATAACATTGTCAACATCAGATTTATAAGGGGTATCAAAAACTCCCCATACACAATCTCCATTAATATTTATTTCTTTACAATCAGTTTCTGCATTCATAATAGCAACACACTCTGATAAAAATGCTCTATACATTTTTGCCAATGTTGGTCTTTTATGCTCGTCTGTCATATCAGATGACCCTACAATATCAATAAAAATTGCAGTAACATTTACATAATATCCATTTTTAAATGTCAAATCACTTCTCGCAGGAATGCTGTCTTTATCACAGTAATCATTGTCACTTGCATTTAAAATTTCATCCATTCTTTCCGAACTTTTATCTACGTCATAAGACATTGTATGATTTGATTCCATAATTTTCCTCCTTCTATATTAACTGAAATATCATACACACAAACCACAGAATAACTGTTGCTAATAAAAATTTTATTCCCTTGTTATACCATTTTGCTTTTAGACTACATATTTTCGAATTTGTATGTATCTGTTCTTCTAAATCATCTATCATTTCTTTTTCGTCCATATCTTTTACGGCACTCTTATAATTCTCCAATGTCATATTTCCAATAGAGCCAAAGAAAAAAATAGATGGTGCATTATTAAGATTTTTCACTCTTGCAATAATAGATAACATAAAACATAAAATAGAATTAAAGCTTGATAAATATAGCAGTGCAACCAGAATGGCTGCAATAATTTCTCCTCCAGATAATTCTGCCAGTTTTGATACCTCTGTTATTCTTTCAAATGCACTGGGCATGCCCTTTTCAAATATAACACCTATTAAAACTCCTGCTAATGCTAATGCAAATGAAACCTTGGTATCCATATTTCCTATCCATGTATTTATGATACCCAGTGTTTCATAAGCATCTTCTTTTTTAAACGCTCTATTTTCTTGCTGTTGATTGTCATTCTGTGCCATAATTTAAAATCCCCTTATTTTCTTCAATTTACTAATTTTTTCTTCATAATCTTTTATATGTTCATATCGTATTTTATTATTTTTAAGGCTATTCTCCATTGCATCAATAACTTGCCAACCTAGATTCTGTTCACATGCCCATTTAAAAGTCGATTCATTTATATATACCCATGTATCATTTTCCTTTGCCATACTAACCATATATCTATATGACGCACGATATCGCCCAAAGTAAGCATATATCTCAATAAATTCAAAAACACTATTATTTATTATATCTTCATTATATCCTTGCTTCTTTCCTAATTCATGATAAAATTCGTCTATATCTAACCATCTATTAATACCAATATTATCGATATATTCAAGTTGTCTACAAAATGACCCACTTATTATTTTTTTGACAAAAGAATATGTAGTCTCTATTTCCGTTTGTAGCTGCTCTTCCGCTTTTTCCCTTTCATTTATCGCCTTTATTTTTTCGTTATTTTCATTCGAAAACCTTCTCTTTAATTCATCATTTTCTTTCTTCAATCTTTCTTCTAAAATAGCTAATTCCCGTTCTCGTTGAACCAGACTATTTTTTAATCTATCGATTTCTCTAATGCCATCTGCCAATCCTGCAAATGTATCCGACTCTACTGTTGTATCTTCATCTATTTTGATTGATTTTCCTAAATCCTCTGAAAACTCCAAATAGTAATCCTTTGTCACATAGCCTTGGAATAACTTTGTTCCTTTATATTTTGCTGATTTTACAAAAACTCCCCTATACTCATCTGACATTTGCTTAAAAACATTATCTGAAATAAATATTTCTCCGCCAGATGCTATATCTGAATATTTGCTTGCATAATTTGTTGTATTACCAACCCATACACAATCCACTTCGTTCTCTCTATTTTCATCACTTTCCAGACCATACATACCAACCTGAGTTACAAGAACCTTTCCATAATCAATTCCAATACCACATTCAATAACTTTCCCATTAACATTAGTTTTCAAATATTTATTCAAGCTATAATCAATCACAGTCTGTAAACTTCTTGCCGCATTAATTGCTTTATCTGCTGCACTGTCCACGATATTCCCGTTTTTATCAGCAGAGTCAATAAATACGCCCATAATTCTGTCACCCAGAAATTGTCTTGTAACTCCTCCATTTTTTCTAACACAATCAACTGCCATTCTCATAAATGAGCGATATATTTTAACCATACTTTTTGCTTGGCTATTTTCTGTTAGGTATGTTGACTTACGAATATCAATAAATAGTATGGCTGCCATGATGGAGTAGGTTCTATTATTATCTTCCAATTGCTCTATTGTTGGAGGTAATTCTGAATCTATTTCTATTTGCTCAACAGTCTGTTCTGTTATTTTTTTAATCCGCAAATCTACTTTTTCAAAATCATTTTTTGAAAATCCCATATTTACTCTACATTCTCCTCTATAATATAAAGATAGCTTTTTTACACATTTTCACTTGCTCCACATATATTATACAATCTTTTCTTCTTTTTCGATAGTTCTAAAAATCCAAATAGCCGCCTACTCAAAAACTGAACAAACGGCTATAAAATGGTATCCGATATTTATATTTAGATTATTTTAAAATGCTTCAATGCATCCTTTATCGCTTCCACTTTCTCCGCTGTCGGATGCTTCCCCGGCTGTTTCAATTCTTCTACCGCATTAGGAGCATCATACATCGGCAATCCTAAATCTCTCTTTACCTCTGCGATATATGCGGTATGTACTTTGAAGCCGTATTTAGCTTCTATGTACTCCTTTATCATTTTGTAGGTCACTCGTTCCTTGGGCTTGTACTCTTCGGCTCTTTTAGCGATATTATCAAGCGGAACTTTTCCCTCACCTTCGCCAAACTCAACTTTAACGTTGATATGTCCGTCTGGCTTTTTGTGGGAAAGCAGTACAACCGTCTCCACATGCCCTGTATGCGGGAACATATCAACTGGCTGTACCTTTTTTATCTCATACTTTTTTGTTGCACAGAGAATTTTTAAATCTCTTGCCAAAGTTGCACTATCGCATGAAACATAGACTATGCGTTTTGGTTGCATTTGCAACATAAGATTTAGGAGACTTTCTTCACAGCCCTTTCTTGGAGGGTCTACCACCATTACATCCGGTTTTACTCCCTTTGTTTTATAGAGTTCTGGTACTATTTCCTCGCTTTTTCCAACATAAAATTCTGCATTATCTATTTTATTGTTTTTGGCATTCTTTTTGGCATCTTCTATTGCCTGAGGAACTATTTCTACACCGTAAACCATTTTTGCCTTTTGGGCAAGGAAAAGAGAAATTGTTCCTATACCACAGTAGGCATCCACAACTATTTCTTCGCCGTTTAAATCTGCATATTCCAACGCCTTTCCATACAATTTTTGTGTCTGTACTGGATTTACTTGGAAGAACGACAACGGAGAAATTTCAAACTTTAAATCACCAATATAATCAATTATAAAATCACTACCATATACTGTTTCTACCTTATCACCCAAAATAACATTAGATTTTGTAGTATTATAATTTACAGAAACTGACTTTACACCTTCAACGTCTTTTAAAGCCTCTGCTAGCTGTGTTTTATACTTAAATTTACTACCATTCACAATAAGACAGACCATAATTTCTCCCGTAAAATGGCCCTCCCTTATTAAAATATGTCTAACGATACCTCTACCTGTCGTTTCATCATAGGCTGTAATATTATTTTCTACTATAAAATTCTTTACTATATTTAATATTTCTCTATTTCTTTTACTTCCTATATAGCAATTATCAAAATCAATTATTCTATGGCTATTGGCAGCATAAAATCCAGTAATAATACCTTTGTCATAGCCAACCGGATACTGTGCCTTATTTCTATAATAAAAAGGTTCATCCATACCTATTGTATCTTCCACCTCAATATTATCAAAGCCACCTATTCTCTTTAAATTTTGATAGACTTTATTCTTCTTATATTTAAGCTGGCAATCATAAGACATATGCTGAATAGAGCAACCACCACACTTACTTGCCACAGGGCATTTTGGCTCTACTCTATCTGAAGAAGCCTCTATAATATTAATTGCCTTACCAAATCCATAATTCTTATTTGCTCTTAAAACTAAAATCTCTACTTTCTCTCCAACAAGTGTATCTTTTACAAAAATTGGATAGCCATCAACTTTTGCAACACCTGCACCTTCAGAAGATAAATCTACTATTTCTACTACTAATTTTTGATTTTTTTGTACCATATTAATACTCTGACTTTCTAATATTTCTAGCTAAAATTCTATTGTAGCCTACCCATTTTCCTGTTGTTTGATTTTCTTCAATAGCTGTTTCAAACATTTTTACCTTTGCATCTGTATCATCAGCACAATGAAGTATAAATGCCTCAATAGTTTTTGGCAACTTTGGAGAACCATATTCAAATTCGCCATGGTGTGCTAAAATACAATGTTGCATAAGAGATTTTAATTGATGAGGGAAACCTTCTACCTTATCAGCTTCTTTACCCAAAAACTCACAACCCATTACAATATGACCTAACAATTCACCGTCATCTGTATATTCCACATTAGGAAATTCCGATAATTCCTTAATCTTTGAAATATCGTGAAGTAAGGCACAAGCTACAAGCATATCTCTGTTTACATTTTCGTAGTGACCTGCCATAAAATCACACAAATCTGTAACAGAAAGAGTATGCTCAATAAGTCCACCTAAATAGTTATGGTGCATTGTCTTAGCAGCTGTATGCTTTTTAAAACTATTTGCAATATCTGTATTTTTAACAAAAATATTAGTTAATAATTCCTTGATATACTTGTCATTAACAGACTTTATGTAATCAGTAACACGATTAAACATTTCATTTACATCTTTTTTAGTTGATGGAACATAGTCCTCCTCAAAATATTCGCCCTCTTGAGCACGTCTAATTTTCTTAATATTTAACTGGAGGTCATTATTAAAAGTTTGAACACTGGCATCAATTTTAATAAAATCTCCTTCTTCAAAACTCTGAATATTTTTATTTATATCCCAAACCTTACCGTTAATAGTACCTGTTTTATCTAAAAGTGTAAGTGAAAGATAATTTTTGCCATTTTTAGACTTAAATGTCTGTTTTTGCTTACATAAATAAAAATCTATTAAATTTTCACCGTCGTGTAATGTATTAATATATCTCATATTTCCTCCATAATATACCAATAATTAATTGCTATAAAATCATAGCCAAAACTGCAATTTCCTATCTAATTATTATACATTAAAGTTTGTATAAATACCAGTATTTTTTATTAATTGCAATCCACAACAAAATGCTGTATAATTAGTTAGGAATGGACGTAAATAAAAGCATAGGAGATTTTTATAATGATAAAATTTGAAAAGACATTTACAATGAATTTTGAAAATGCCATTAGAGGTGCTAGAAACCCAATGAACAGTTGGGCTAAAATAGACAGCTATACTAAAGAAGATGGCACTTTCGTTTTTGGTGAAAACGATTTAGGTCTTGCAAAAAGACTTTGCAAAGCTGGTTCAGACCACAGAAAGTTTATAAGACAGATTTTTATTTCTGTTGATATTACTGCCCCTATGTACTGGTGGAAAGAATATGACACTTACAAGGTAGGCACTGTTGCGAACTCAACAAGTACAATGCACAAAATACATTCTAAGCCTTTTGAAATTGATGACTTTAGCCACGATAAACTTATTCCGTCAGCTAAAAAAGCCTTAGAAGTTTTCATAAAGGAATTGGAAAGTCTCAGACAAAACTTTGTAGAAACAAAGGATAAAGACCAATGGTACAGCATAATTCAGCTTTTACCATCAAGCTATAATCAAACTAGAACTTGTACTTTCTCATACGAGAATGTAAGAGCTATGTACTTTGCTAGAAAGAGCCACAAGCTTGATGAATGGCGTCAGTTCTGTAAATGGGCAGAAGAATTACCATACTTCAAAGAATTGTTTTTAGAAAATGAATAAAGAGATTGACTGGTGTAGAATTTCTGCACCAGTTATTTATTTAGATAAAAAATAAGCCGATTGCATCAAGTATACTTTTTATACTTTTGCATTCGGCTTATTTTTTTACAAAACCAACCTCATATTGGAATTGTCATTTGTTAATCAGTAGATTTTTTCAACATTGTCTTAAAATGATTTATTCTAAAGTAAATTGACCAACAGCACAGTTAATGGACTGCTGGCCAATAATAATCAAGATTTATGTATAGGAAAGATTAATCCTACCAAACACCATACATCTTAGTAAGCATTGCAACGATGAAAGCAATGAAGATGATGAGGCAAGCGATGTTCTTACCAGTGAAGAACTTAACACCCTGATGGTAACCCATATCGTTGTTACCGAAACAAGCTTCATACTTGAAACCTGTAAGCTGTTCAAGAGTCTTCTTAACTTCTGGAGTAACATCTTCCATCTTACCACCAGCATGAATTCTAGCAACTTCATCCTTAACAATCTGGTGAGTTCTATGGTCAAGCTTCATTCTAATTGTGAAGTAGATACCGATAACGGCAAGACCACAAACACCGATTAATAATACGAGAAGAATTGCAGTAATAGCACTTTCAGGCTGATTATCTGCCTTCTTATCGAAACCATTAGCAGCAAGTACGAAACCTAAAGTCTGAACAACGATGAATCTCATAAGCTTACCAGCCATTGTCATTGCACCAGCGTAAACACCTTCACGTCTACGGTTAGTAACAACTTCATCAACGTCAGCCATAAATGTATATGTACTCCATGGGATATAGTAAACAGAACCAGTACCTAAACCAAAGATTGCTGTAATAGCAATAACGATTAACTTATCTTCGTGTAAGTCGCCACCGTGCATAGCACCGAAACCAATACCAACGTAAGCTAAAACGGCAACGATAACAACTGCTAAAGCTAACATGTAAGGCTTCTTGAAACCAATCTTAGCAACTACAGCCATACAAATGAATGTAGAAATTAACTGTAAGATGGCTGACATTGAGTTCATTTCAGCAGCGAATGCCTTTTCATTATGAAGAGCATAAACAACATAGTAAGTAAATGTTGATGCGAATAACCATTCAGCACCGAAACCGAAAAGGTACATACCTAAGTGGTGTCTGAAAGTCTTTAACTTTAATGTAGATAAGTTATCAATGTATAACTTCTTAAGGATTTCACCTAAGCCTCTTGTGTCACTTTCTTCCTTAACTTCTTCAGGACTTCTTTCCCAAGAGTTAATGTAAAGTAAGATAAGAGAAACCATCATAATTACACAGTATGTAATAGCTGTTGCAATATATGGTACAGGATTGTCATTTGCTTCACCATAAATAGAGAAGAAAAGAGCTGGGATACCAGAAGCAAGGAAGTTTGCAATCTTACCCATGGCAGCCTTAGAACCTGTAAGGTATGTTCTTGTATCGAAATCGCTTGTCATTTCTACAGCAAGTGTTTCGTAAGGAATCATAACACTTGTGTAAACAAGTTCGAATGCAAGGAATGTAATTAAGTGATACCAGAAGTTTGCGCCTTCACTCCAGCTACCTGTTGGTAACCACATTAATGGGTAAATTAACATAAGAGGAATACCCAATAAGATGAAGAATCTACGACGACCAAACTTACGACCGATAGCTGTCTTATAGAAGTTATCAGTGATGAAACCCATTACAGGGTTGAGGATTACGTCTAAGAGTGTTGGAAGACCAACGATTGTACCAGCCTTAACTGGGTCTAACTGACAAACAGTTGTAAGGTAGATAAGAAGCCAAGCACTTGTAATTGCAAGTGGACCACTACCTAAAAGGTTACCACAGCCATATGAGAACTGTGTGAACCAAGTGATTTTTCTTGAATTTTTCATACTAAATTCTCCTTTAGTTTCATATTTGGCAGACTTCGCATTGTCGTACCAGAAATAACCCCTTTATACCTTTTAGAACAAATCATTTTAACGATAAAGCCTTTCCCCTATTCCAGTTGGCAATATCGAATAAAGACAACACCCTCTTTCCTAAATCTACATACTCACTTATACTAACATATTTTACAAATTTTTTAAAGTCTTTTTTGAAAAAAATGTTGAAAAATTTGTAAATTTAACGAAAAATGCTATAATATCGAGAATTTTTTGAACTCTTTTTCCAGTTTCAGCACAAAACTGACTATAAATTATTTCAAATTTCACAAAACCCTTGATAAAAATAGATGAATGTTTTCGTGACATATAAGTGAATTACAAATATTAGTAATCAACATCTCATCCAAGATGTATAAGATAAGCATATAATAATAAATTTAATTAAGTTTTATTAAACTTGTCTCAAATTTATATTACTATATATAATATTACCACTAAATTAATAAATGTCAACCAATTTTTTGTAATTTTTTTATATTTTTTACAAATATCAATAAAGACCCTTAGTAAAATTTTATACTAAGGGTCTTTTTCTATAAAAATTTATACAACAAATATGTCAAGATTTCTTTAATCTTTCAAAATGTCAATAAATCTAATTAAAAAAATAATTTGCATTTTTTGACAAATGTATTTGCATTTTTCAGATTATCAAAGGAAAGTAGTTAAGAAAACCTTGGTTTTCTTAAACCAATTCCACAGGTGTGAACCGAAAGATAAATCGGTCACACGAAGTGTGGCTTTCAACGAAGTTGAAAGTTCTGACCAGAGCTTTGCCCGACCGTAGGGCTGGTCATAAATTACTTTGTAATTTATTGCTCGCCTATGCAACCTAGACAGGGACAAAAATATGGTACTAGGTTTTAGTGCCATATTTTTCACGGCACGAATCGGAAAGGAGTCCGATAAATTGCACAGCAATTTACATTTAGCTTGCTAAATATTCTGCTGGTCCCTACATTAAACTAACTGCAAGATTACTTTAATCTTTCAATCTGTTCTTCTACAGCCTTGAGCATTGTAGAATATTTTTCCATTTTAGCCTTTTCTTCAGCAATAACCTTTTCAGGAGCCTTAGAAACGAAGCCCTGATTAGAAAGCTTCTTTTCTACTCTTTCAACTTCCTTAATAAGTTTTTCTCTTTCCTTAGAAAGTCTTTCCTTTTCCTTGGCAATATCTACAAGTTCAGCAAATGGCATATAAATAACACCATTGTGAATTACTGTAGAAACTGCATCATCATCAATACCAGTCTTATCAGCCTGAACTACAACTTCACTAGCATAAGCAAGTGTAGCAAAGAATACCTTACCATGTTCAAAGATATTTCTTACATCTTCATTTTCACTTACTACAAATACCTTAGCTTTTTTGCTAGGAGCAACATTCATTTCAGCTCTGATATTTCTAATATTCTTGATAGCTTCCTTCATAAGCTCAATAGCCTTTTCATCTTCTTCAAAATCAAATTCTGAAGTAAATTCTGGCCACTTTGAAAGCATAATTGTTTCTTCTTCTGACTGAATAGAAGTAAATATTTCTTCTGTAATGAATGGTTCGAATGGGTGGAGCATCTTAAGAGCATTAATAAGAACAGTCTTTAATGTCCAAAGCGCAGCTTCTCTTGTTTCATCTTCTTCATTATAGAGTCTAGGCTTAACCATTTCGATGTACCAATCACAGTATTCGTCCCAAATAAAGTCATAAACCTTCTGTACAGCAATACCAAGTTCATAGTTGTCAAGGTTATCTGTAACTTCCTTTGCAAGAGTATTAACCTTGCTTAAAATCCACTTATCAGCAGATGTAAGCTTACTCTTGTCAAGTTTAGGTTCAGAATCGCCAATGTGCATCATAACAAATCTGGCAGCATTCCAAAGCTTGTTACCAAAGTTTCTGCTGTTATCCATTCTTGAGTAATAGAAACGCATATCATTACCAGGAGCATTACCTGTAATTAATGTAAGTCTTAAAGCATCAGCACCATAATCCTTGATAACTTCCAATGGGTCAATACCATTACCAAGAGACTTACTCATCTTTCTACCCTGTTCATCTCTTACAAGACCGTGGATAAGTACAGTCTTAAATGGTACTTCGCCCATCTGTTCCATAGCAGAGAATACCATTCTAACTACCCAGAAGAAGATAATATCATAACCTGTTACAAGTACGCTTGTAGGATAGAAATGCTTCAATTCTTCTGTCTGTTCTGGCCAACCTAAAGTTGAGAATGGCCATAATGCAGATGAGAACCAAGTATCAAGACAGTCTTCGTCCTGCTTAATATTTGTGCTACCACATTTTGGACAAGTCTTTGGAGCTTCCTTGCTAACAATAACTTCGCCACATTCACAGTAATAAGCTGGTATTCTGTGACCCCACCAAAGCTGTCTTGAAATACACCAATCGTGAATATCTTCAAGCCAATGAGTATAAATCTTACCAAATCTGTCCGGAACAAACTTTAAGTCCTTCTTGTAATAAGCATCAAGAGCTGGCTTAGCAAGTTCTTCCATCTTTACAAACCACTGCTTTTTAATAAGTGGTTCAATTACAGTATGACATCTATCGTGAACACCTACGGCATGGTTGATTTCTTCTTTTCTGATGAAAAGACCCATTTCGTCAAGTTCTTCTACAATCTGTTTTCTGGCATCGTATCTGTCCATACCTTCAAACTTGCCACCGTTAGCATTGATTGTACCGTCATCATTTAAAATATTAATCTTAGGAAGATTGTGTCTTTCGCCAACTTCAAAGTCATTAGGGTCGTGAGCCGGAGTAATCTTAACAACACCAGTACCAAATTCCATATCAACATATTCATCAGCAATAATTGGAATTTCTCTGTTTACAAAAGGAACTACACAAACCTTGCCTACAATATCCTTATATCTTTCATCATCTGGATGAACTGCAATAGCTGTATCACCAAGCATTGTTTCTGGTCTAGTTGTTGCAAACTCTAAGAATCTGTCAGTACCCTTAATAGGATATTTAATATGCCAAAAACCACCCTGCTTATCTTCATGTTCAACTTCTGCATCAGAAATTGTAGTCTGACAAGTAGGACACCAGTTAATTAACTTTTCGCCCTGATAAATATATCCTTTTTCGTATAACTTACAGAAAACTGTGAGAACAGCATCAGAAAGACCTGCATCCATAGTAAATCTTTCTCTTTCCCAGTCACAAGATGAACCAAGTTTTTTAAGCTGGTTAAGAATAGTACTACCATATTCTTCTTTCCAAGCCCAAGCTCTCTTAAGGAAACCTTCTCTACCAATATCTTCTTTTGTTAAACCTTCTTCACGCATTTTGTTTACAATTTTAACTTCTGTTGAAATTGCAGCATGGTCTGTACCAGGAACCCAAAGTGCGTTATAGCCCTGCATTCTCTTCCAACGAATGAGAATATCCTGCATAGTATTATCTAATGCATGTCCCATATGAAGATGACCAGTAATATTTGGTGGTGGAATTACGATTGTAAAAGGCTTTTTAGTCTTGTCCACCTCTGCGTGAAAATAACCCTTGTCGAGCCAGTTCTGATAAATTCTGTCCTCAACTATTGAAGGGTCATAGTTTTTTGCTAATTCTTTACTCATTTTTACCTCCAAAAATATCATTAGTTACATTTTTTATATAAAAAAAGATGCTTTCATCTAACAAAGGACGAAAGCATCGCGGTACCACCTTAATTCCTGCTTGCACAGGCACTTAAATGATTTAACGCAATCCTACGTCAGACCTAACTATTCAGTCTGATGACTCCAAAGCTACCTTCACTATCACTTTTCCGATGTGTATCTCAGCCTATGTACACAAATCTCTGTCAGATGTTAATAGTTACTCCTCTTTTTCTCAGTCAAAACAATATATTAATCAAGCAATTAGCTTAAAAATTCAACAATAGCTTCAAGGGCCTCAGCTTCATCTGGACCATCTGCTGAAATAACAACATCGTGTCCTACAAGATTACCGATTGAAATTACACCCATAATACTCTTTAAGTTTATATTCTTATTGTCCATCTGTAAATGAAGTTCACTAGCAAATCTGCCAGCAGTCTGAACAAGCATAGCGATAGGTCTTTCTACAAGACTTGTACCAACAACTAATTCCTTTTTACTCATTTTGCATTTCCCCCTTTAATTCAGAAGCCATTTCACATATTTTATTTAATCTATGATTTACACCAGACTTTCCAATAGGTGGGTCAACTAACTCCCCTAAAGCTTTAAGACTTGCATCTGGATTTTTCAATCTAGCAACAGCCATAGTCCTTAAATTGTCCGGCAAAAAATCTAAACCGACAGTATTTTTTATGTATTCTATTGCCTCTGACTGTCTAACAGAGGCAGACACTATTTTATTGAGATTAGCAGTTTCGCAATTAACTTTTCTGTTAATATTATTTCTTACTTCTTTTATAACTCTTAGATTTTCAAACTCTAAAAGAGCCTTGTGAGCAGACATAATATTAAGCAAATCTACTAATTGCTCTCCTTCTTTATAATATACAACAAAATAGTTTTTTCTTTCAATGATTTTTCCATCAATGCCAAACTCAGAAATAATTTCTTTCAAGTCTGTCATAAGGTCATAATCACTACTAACAAACTCCATATGGTACTGCTTGTTAGGGTCAGCAATAGACCCACAGGCAACAAAACTAGCCCTTACAAAGGCTCGTTTACAACACATTGAAGAAACAACAGAGGGGTCAACTACATAATCATAATCCGACCAGCCTCTGTCTTTAACTTTAGTATTTTCAATTATTTTTTGCACAAGACCACTATCATCAATAACTATTTCGTTACCTTTGATACTCACTTCTGCCTCATACAATTTATATATCAGTGCCTTAGTTCTATTCAGAACTGATTTCACACTATCTCGAATTACGATATTAAATCCGTTGTCATCACCAAACAGCTCCCCACAGAATAAAATATATGCTGTAAGTTCGGCATTAAGACAATGAAAATTTCTTTCTTCGTAATCCAATATTTCATTTTTAACTTCAGTTGAAAATGACATATAACCACCGTCTGACCTACTTGCAGTCAGAACAACCGCAAAGATTTTATTTTGATGTTTTGTATCTTAACTTAGCGAAATCATTATTAAGTAAAGTATACTATCTCTTTGCGTCTTTGTCAATATCTCGGTGGGCTATTACAACGCTATGACCAGTCCTTTTGAGATTATTGTACAATTCGTTAGCCAATGTTACACTTCTGTGCTTTCCACCTGTGCAACCTATACCAATTACAAGTTGATTTTTGCCCTCTTTAATATAATTTGGTATAAGAAATTCTACCATATCGTTTAATTTTTTAGAAAATTCTTTAGCTTCGTCCCATTGCATTACGTAATCTCTGACAGCTACATCATTACCTGTCAGGTGCTTTAACTCTGCTATATAAAACGGATTTGGAATAAAACGCACATCAAACACAAGGTCACAATCGGCCGGTATTCCATACTTAAAACCAAAGCTAAGAACTGTTATCATAAGACTTTCAAATCTGTCATCATCAAGGAATATAGAAGAAAGCTGTACTCTCAATTCCCTTGTAAGCATATTTGAAGTATTGATTATAAAGTCTGCCCTTGTTTTAATATCTCGGAGAAGTTCTCGTTCTCTTTTGATACCCATTATAATTCTTTCGCCCTTTGAAGCAAGAGGGTGAGAACGTCTGGTTTCCTTATATCTTTTAAGTAAAACTTCATCGCTACAATCTAAAAAGAGAATTTCATACTTACTTGTTTCACTTCTCACTTCATTTAAGAAATTAAAAAGTTCTCCAAAAAGTCTGCCACCTCTAATATCAATACCTAATGCCACTTTGTCCATTCCTGAATTTGGACTTTCGCAAAGTTCCACAAACTTAGGAATAAGACTTGGAGGAAGATTATCTACACAAAAAAAGCCTATATCTTCCAAAAATTTAAGTACGGTACTTTTTCCTGCACCGGACATACCTGTTACTATTATAAAACGCATAGGCTTTTCCCCCTTTTATTGACCTATAATTCTAACTTCAGGCTCTAACCTGACACCAAATTTATCATAAACTATTTCTGTCACTTTGTCTATAAGTTCTAAAACTTCTTGTGCTGTAGCTCCACCATTATTTACGACAAAACCACAATGCTTAGGACTAACCTGTGCCTTTCCTACACTAAAACCTCTAAGCCCACTATCATCAATAAGTTTTGCTGCAAAATATCCCTCCGGACGTTTAAATGTACTACCTGCACTAGGAAATTCTACTGGCTGTTTTGTATTTCTCTGAGAGTTAAGCTCTTTCATCTTTGATGAAATTTCTTCCTTATCTCCCTTTTCTAATTTTAAAACAGCCTCTAAAACTATCATTTTTTCAGCCATAATTCGGCTGTTTCTATATTCAAAGCCAGCTTGTTCATTGTTAAGTTCAACAATTTTTCCATTTTTGAGAACTTTACAAGAAATTAAAACGTCTTTAATTTCCCCACCATAAGCGCCGGCATTCATACAAACAGCACCACCTATTGTACCAGGAATACCACTTGCAAATTCAAAACCAGTAAGACTATTTTCCATAGCCTTTTTTGCTACAGTAGAAAGCAAAGCTCCACTTTGAACAGTTATTTCATTTCCTTCTATAGTAATATCACTATATTTTTTGTATATCTGAATTACTATACCACTAATTCCATTATCCTTTACAAGTAAATTACTGCCATTTCCAATAATGTAATATGGTGTATTCGTTTCCTCAGCAATTTTAATTACATTTTCTATATCTTCAGTTGATTGAGGTGTAACAAAAATATCTGCATTTCCACCTATTCTAAATGTAGTATGCTTGCTCATAGGCTCATTTACAATTACATTTTCTTCACCTATGGCATTTTTCAATACTTCAATAATATTTTCCATATTTACTCCTGATAATTTCCTAACATTGCTGCACCAACAATACCTGCATCATTTCCTAATTTTGCAACCTTAATTTCTGTCTTACAGTTGCCACCATAAGCCTTATCACGAACTATCTGCTGAATTGGTCTTGTAAGTTTAACACCCTGTGCACATACGCCACCACCAATAATAACAGACTGTGGCTGAAAGATATTTACAAGATTTAATATACCAATAGCTACATACTTTATGTATTTATCAATAATATCTAAAGCAACCTCATCACCCTTATCCCCTGCATCAAATACCATTTTTGCATTAATAAGTTTGATGTTGCCGTCTACAAGGTTGTATATTTCACAGTTTGGATACTTAGCAGCAGCCATTCTACCCTCTCTTGCAAGAGCAGTAGCAGAAGCATAGGCTTCCCAACAACCAAGTCTGCCACAAGTACACTGTTCGCCTTCATACATAACAACCATATGACCAGCTTCTGTGCCACCACCAAAAGCACCTCTTAAAAGCTTGCCATTTACAATAATACCTGAGCCTACACCTGTGCCAAGTGTTATATAAATTACATCTTTTAAGCCATCTCCAGCACCGGCAGTAATTTCACCAATAGCTGCACAGTTAGCATCATTTTCCAAATAAACTGGTAAACCAAGAGCTTTACCAACATACTCAGCAATATTTGTATGATTAAAATTAAGATTATTGGCATATTCCAAAACACCGTTTTCTCTGTTTACAGTGCCAGGAACACCAATACCTACATATTCAATATCACTTAATTCTAAGTTATTGTTTTCAACAACCTTTTTACAAAGAGTGATTAAGTCCTCTAAAATAAGGTCTGCACTTCTTACACTAATTGTAGGAGTTGATTCCTTTGAAATAATTTTACCATTTTCATCAACTAAACCTACAAAAATATTTGTTCCACCTAAATCTACGCCTAAATAATACATTCTTATTCTCTCCTTAATAAATTAATGATTACCATTCATAGCGTTATTCATAATAGCATCGTTTAATGCCTGAGCTGCATTGTAGCCCATCTTCTTCTGTCTACAGTTTACAGCAGCAGACTCACAAATGATTGCCAAATTTCTACCAGGACGTACCGGTATATTATGACATACAACCTTGTTTCCAAGTATATCCATATAGTTTTCCTTTATACCAAGACGGTCATAAGCCTTGCCCTTTTCCCAGTATTCAAGTTTAATAATAATATCAATATTCTGTGTATCCTTTACAGACTGAACGCCAAACATCTGCTTAACATTGATAATACCGATACCTCTAACTTCAATGAAGTATCTTATAAGTTCCGGACAACTACCTACTAAAGTAGTGTGTGAAACCTTTTTAATTTCAACAGCATCGTCGGCTACAAGTCTGTGACCTCTCTTTACAAGTTCAAGGGCAGCCTCACTTTTACCTATACCACTTTCACCTGTAATAAGTACGCCTTCGCCGTAAATATCAACAAGTACACCGTGAACAGTAGTTCTAGGTGCAAGCTGAACCTTCATCCATTTTAAAAGTTCGCCCATAAATTCAGAAGTAGTTTCCTTTGTTTTAAGGATAGGAACACCTCTCTGCTTTGCATAGTAGAGCATTTCCGGATGAGGGTCTAAGTCTCTACACATAATTACACAAGGCATTTTGTAATGGAAAAGCTTTTCAAGAGTTTCCTGTCTAAATTCTGGAGTAAGCTTACAGAGATAAGTGTATTCAACAATACCCATTAACTGTACTCTTTCACTATCAAAATAGTCAAAGAATCCAGCAAGCTGTAAGGCTGGTCTGTTTACCTCCGGACTTTCTATTTCAATGGCTTTTAAATCTATTTCGTCTGTTAAATTGACAAGTTCAAACTCGTCTTTAATTTCCTGAATAGTTACTGAATACATAACAATCTCCTTTCTTGTGTATGCAATTTCCACAAAACATACACACTCATTTATTTTATAATAAACCAAATCAACAATATTTTCAATGGAAATTTCATCATTTAACAAAATTTTTCATAATTATCATACATATTTTGAAAAATATAAAATAGAGGCAGAATACTACCTCAATTTTACATAAATTATTTTCTAAAAAAGTTATAAACAGCCTCAGCACTTTTAATATTCATACCATCTACCTGTTGAAGTTCTTCAACCTCAGCTCGTCTTATAGCATTAATATCCCCAAAGTGCTTCATTAATGCCTTTCTTCTTACACTACCTATACCAGAAATATCGTCTAATATACTGTGGACTTGCTTTTTCTCCCTCAGTTTTCTGTGATATTCTATAGCAAATCTATGAACTTCGTCCTGTATTCTTGTAAGAAGTTTAAAGCCCTCTGATGTATATGGCAATTCTATTTCCTCTCCATTGTACATTAAAGCTCTTGTTCTGTGTCTATCGTCTTTTACCATACCACAAACAGGAACGTATAAATTAAGGTTTGTTAATGCCTTTTGAACTGCTGAAATTTGACCTTTACCCCCATCTAGGAAAATCATATCCGGCTTTTTGTCAAATCCAGCCTTTTTAACATTTTCATCACCAGAAGTTTCATTTATATATCTTGTAAATCTTCTGGTTATAACTTCTTCCATACTGCCATAGTCATCAGGTCCTATAATAGTTTTTATTTTAAATTTTCTGTAGTCACTTCTCTTTGGAAGACCATTTTCAAAAACTACCATAGACGCAACGGATTCAAAGCCTTGTGTATTTGAAATATCGTAACTTTCAATTCTGTTAAGTTCAAAGTCAATGTCAAGAGCCTTTTGTATTTCTTCCAAAGCACCCTTTGTTCTTTTATGTTCTCTCCTTATTTCAGTACCAAATTTATCAAGTACAATTTTTGCATTATTCTGAGCCATAAGCACAAGGCTTTTTCTTTCGCCCTTTTGTGGCACAAGGACATTAACTCTTTGACCTTTTTGTTCGCTAAGCCATTGACTAATTAAATCAAAATCATCAATCTCACATTGAAGTATAACTTCCTTTGGTATAAAAGGAGTGCCACTGTAGAACTGCTGGACAAATTGTGTCATAAGCTCCTTATCTTCTACACCTTCACATTCTTCAAACATAAAATGTTCTCTGCCTGTAATCTTTCCCCCACGAATGAAGAAAATCTGCATTATACACTCTCTTATACCTCTGGCAAAACCAATTACATCTCTATCATCAATATGAAGATTTTCAATGATTTGCTTTTGATTGAGTATTTTTATACTTTCAATAGTATCCCTTACTTCTGCTGCTTTTTCAAATTCCATTTCGGCTGAATATTTCAGCATTTTTGATGTAAGATTTTTTACTACATTTTCTGTTTTACCACCCAAAAAATCCAGTATTTCTCCTATCATTTTGTTGTATTCTTCTTCTGATACATTTCCTGTACAAACAGCCTTACATTGTCCTATGTGATAATTAAGACAAGGTCTACCCTTTCCTATATCTCTGGGGAAAACCTTGCTACATCTTCTAACCTGCCATATTTTATCTATAAGAGCTATATTCTCCTTTACGGCAGAACTGTTTGTAAAAGGTCCAAAATATTTATTTTTATCCTTTAATAATTTTCTTGTAACAAAAACACGAGGAAACATTTCATTAGTAGTCACTTTTATATATGGATAAGTTTTATCGTCTTTTAAAAGAATGTTGTACTTTGGATTGTGTTTTTTTATTAAATTGTTTTCCAAAATAAGAGCTTCTACTTCTGAACCAGTAACAATGTATTCAAAATGGTCAATATTGCTTACCATTTGCTTTACCTTCAAAGAATGGTTAGCCGAATTTTGAAAGTACTGTCTTACCCTATTTTTTAATATTTTTGCTTTTCCAACATATATAATATCATCGGTTTTATCCCTCATAATATAGACACCAGGGGACTCTGGTAACTTTTTTAATTCTGCCGGAATATCAAACATTTCCTCACCTCTTTCAAAATTATCATAATTAATTTATTTTATCATACTTTTATTATAAGAGCAAACAGGAGGAAGCTATGCACAAAAAAGCAATTATAAAAAGTGCCATCATTCTTACATCTGCAAATATAATAACAAGAGTGCTAGGCTTTTTTTATAGAATATATATGTCCAAAACCATAGGTGCTGAAGGTATGGGACTATATCAAATTATAACACCTTTGTACTTGTTAATATGGGCAATTTCTTCCTCTGGGCTTTCAACTACAATGTCAAAGCTGACAGCACAGGAAAAAGCAAAAGGACAACAGGGAAACGCCGAAAAAATATTGACTATTTCCTTAATTATTTCCGTCACTATTGCTTTATGTTTAAGTATTAGTGTACATAATTTCGCCGAAGAAATAAGCCAATATATAATAAAAGATAAAAGAACTACACTTTCTTTAAAATGGCTTAGTCCTTGTTTTCCCTTTATGGCTGCCGGTTCTGTAATAAGGGGCTATTTTTTAGGTATGCAGGAGGCAAAAGTTCCTGCCATAAGTCAAGTTATAGAACAAATAGTGCGAATGTTGGCTGTTTATGTTTTAGCAAACACCTTTGTACCTATGGGACTGGAATATGCCTGTGGTGCTGCTATATTAGGTATGGCTTTAGGAGAAATAATATCTTTTTTATTTACTGCCCTTAATCTGTTTTTTGTAAACCACAAATTAAAGCCTAAAGTTCCTACTATGACTACTTTTACAGCACTTTCACTTATAACTTCAATGGCAATACCTCTCACATTAAACAGAGTTGCCAGTTCAATTTACGCAACAGTAGAAAATATTATATTGCCACAAAGACTTCAAATTTTTGGTATGAGCCAAAGTCAGGCATTAAGTGAATTAGGTAGATTAAGTGGTATGGCTATGCCCCTTGTTATGTTTCCCTCATCACTTTTAACAGCCTTGGCAACAGCTATACTACCGGTAATTGCTGAATGTTATACACTTAAAAATTATAACCGTATTACATCAACATTAAAACATTCTCTTTTGCTGACAGCTATCGTAGCTTGTGGAACAGGTGGTCTGTTTATAACTTACGGCTATGAAATAGGTCAACTTATTTATTCCGAAAAGGAAATAGGCAGTATGCTGAAATTAATAGGTTTTATATGCCCTTTTACATATTTGCAGGTAACACTTTCAGGCGTATTAAACGGACTTGGAGAACAGCTTTTTATATTTGAGGTCAATACTATTTCCTCCCTTATCAATTTAATAAGCATATATTTTTTAGTACCAATCTATGGATTAAACGGATTTATATTTATATGGTTTATAACTTCAATAGTTGTTACCACAATTACGCTCCTTAGAATAAAAGAGAGGACAAAAACTCACTTTAGTGTAACATTATTATTTGTTAAACCTATACTTTCAATTACTTGTGCCTGTGTAATTATGTTATTTATTTCAAACCACTTTTTTCAAACCACAAGCAATATTACTATACTTACTTCATTAACTATTGCAAGTGTCATTTATATTTTACTTCTTTTCATACTAAAATGTCTGCGAAAAGAGGATTTAACCAGATTTTAAGCAAACTAAAAGGACTATACTCTAGTCCTTTTAGTTGAACACTATTTAATTTTATTTGCTAATTTTTCAACTTTACTTGCTAATTTCTTAGCTTCACTATTTACAGAATCTTCTTTTTCGCCCTTATTTGCTTTTTCCTGTAATTTTGAAACATCCATACCAAGATTTAAAATTTCAGTATACTGTTTTTCTGTAATATTGCCTTTTTCATAAAGCTGTGATGCAGTATTTTGCAAAGTAGTGTAAGCATTTACAAGACTTGTCAAATCTTCTGACTTAACTATTGGCTGAACAGTTGTTTTATCATTTTGAGCAAGTCCGTCTATAACTTCATTACTAGCACTAGCCTCAGATGCAAGGGCAATAAGACTTTCTCTTATTTTTAATAATTCAGCCTTATTTGTAGTTGTTTCATCTGGGTTGCTAACAATAGCATCTAACTTACTACTAGCATTTTGAAATTCTGTCAATTTTGACTTATCCATTTTGCCACTGTCTACAGCTGTTTTTATAGCACTTTCAAGTTCGCCAGTAACTTTCTTCATAGCCTTTGCATAATTTTCTACATTGCCTATGCCACCTAAAGCATCTTGAACCTGACCTTCAAGTTCATCAGCCTTTGAAGTAAGGTCAATAAGTTTGCTAGAAATATTTGCATCTTGCTCACCGTCAGTAGTAGCAGCAAACATATCTCTTGCTTCACTTAATTCCTGTTGGAGGTCATCTACTTCATCTTTCATTTCATCTGTAGCTATACCCTCTTGATATAAATCTCCTACAGTTACTTCAAGATTTGCAAGTTTATTATCAAGTGTTGAAATATTTTCCTGAATAGCAGCATTCACTTTGTGACTTGTATTACAACCAGTTAAGGAGCAAAGTACCATAGCCACTGCCATTCCCAATGCTAAAAATCTTTTCATTTTATCACCTAATTCACAATTTTATTAGTCAATAATGCCCCTGATTTCATCAAGAGTCTTAATATTGTTCTTATCCATAAATTCTTCAATGCCCTTTATAGTATCAATAGTGGCAGTAGGATTTATGAAATTAGCTGTACCAATAGATACACCTGTTGCACCGGCCATAATAAATTCAATAGCATCTTCTGCATTTGAAATACCACCCATACCAATAATAGGTACATCAACAGCCTTAGCCACCTGATAAACCATTCTTACAGCAACCGGCTTAACAGCTGGACCACTCATGCCACCAACTTTTCTATCAAGTACAGGCTTTCTTCTGTTAATGTCAATCTTCATACCTGTAAGAGTATTTATAAGACTGAGGGCATCAGCACCACCGGCAACAGCAGCTCTTGCAATTTCTGTAATATCTGTTACGTTAGGTGTAAGTTTAACAATTAAAGGTCTGTCAGCAACCTGCTTTACACTTGATACTACCTTCTCTACAAGTTTGGGGTCAGTACCGAAAGCAAGACCACCTTCACTTACGTTAGGACAAGAAATGTTAAGCTCAAGCATATCAACATCCTGACCTCTTAAAGCTGTAACAACATTTACATATTCTTCAAGAGAGTGACCACAAACATTTACAATAATATTTGTATCAAGAGAATTGAGGAAAGGAATTTCATTTTTAATGAAATAGTCCACACCTGGATTCTGCAAACCTACACTATTAAGCATACCACCATAAACTTCAGCAATTCTAGGAGCTGGATTGCCTTTCCATGGCTTGTCGGCAACACCCTTTACAACAATACCACCAAGTTTATTTAAGTCTACAAAATCTGAATATTCACGACCACAGCCAAAAGTACCAGATGCAGTCATAACAGGATTTTTAAATTTAATATCACAAATCTTTACACTTGTATCAGCCATTACCAAACAACCTCCTTACAGTCAAATACTGGTCCGTCTTTGCAGACTTTCTTGTATGTTGTTCCGTCTCCCTCTTTTATTTCAACTACACAACCTACACAAGCACCAATACCACAAGCCATTCTTTCTTCCATAGAAACCTGACAAGGAATATTATTCTTCATAGCATATTCTGAAAGGAATTTAAGCATAATCTTTGGACCACAAGAATAAATCATATCTGCTATAAGATTTTCTTTTTCCATTAACTGAACAACATTACCCTTAAAGCCTTCTGAACCGTCATCAGTTGTAACATACACTCTATCACAGACTCTGGCAAATTCATTTACTAAGAAAGGATTACTTCTGAAACCTAATACAGCAATTTTACTCTTGCAATCTAATCTCTTTGCAGTTTCAAGCAATGGAGGAACACCAATACCCCCACCTACAAGGAGTGCTGTACCGTCATTAAGTGTATAGCCGTTTCCACAAGGGCCGAGAACTCTAACTCTATCGCCTTTCTTAAGTTTTGAGAAAATATCTGTACCCTTACCTACAACCTGAAATACAACTCTAATGTTGCCAACAACAACATCAATACCACAAATACTAATAGGTCTTGAAAGGAGATTAACTCCATTATCCGGATAAATTTCTATAAACTGTCCAGGCTTTGCATCTTTAGCAATTTTTGGACATTCTAAAACGAGATTGCAGATACCCTTCTGCAAAAACTCTGTTGATACTACTCTTGCATTTTCTACGTACTTCAAGAAAACACCTCCCAATAAATTATAACTATATATTAAAGCATTTTGACGGATTTTACAAGTCCAAAAGGTTATTTATTTACTTTACTTTGCAAATGTGGTATAGTATTGTTATTGGTTTCAGAAATAGGAGGATAAAAATGGAAAAACTTGAACAAAAGTTAGTTAAACTCATTGAATATAAACAAAAAGATGCTCTCTTAAATCTTATTTACGATTTAACAGAACTTCCGGAAAAAGAAGTAGAATATAAAATTCCTAAAAGAGTATTAGACCTTAAAGACAAAATATATGATTGCTACAAAAAACTTGAATTTGCTCTTGCTCAGGATATTGCAGACAGAAGCGAATACAATTCTCAGCTTGTTGAATTAAGCAAGGAAATTGTAAATATGGGCGTTATAATAAATCGCTACACTTGTTTAAATGACCAAATGGGTGAATACCTTGTAAACGAATTTAAGCTTAAGGACGTTTCAAACATTAGTGACGATGTTCCTTTATCAAACAAGTCTGTGGTTAGTGCAGCTGCTCATTTTGCTTCACATCAGGATTGTTCAACAATAGAGGGAAAATTTGCTATTTCAAATATTATGGCTAATCTTCCTATAAGAATGACAAAGGACAAGTTTTCTGACTATGTTACAAAGGGCTTAGGTATTTTAATTGATAATCTTCCACCTACATTTGCAAAGGCTTGTAGCGATAGATTAAAGGATATGTTCTATGTACCAGTTGACAGCATAAAAGAAGATTTTCCAATGATGTATGAAAAGATTTCTGCTGTTTACGCTCTCGATACAGAAGCTGCTACAAAGGAAGATTTTGAAAGTTATATTGCCGATGTTGATGACAATGTAGAGGCTTTACAGAGCATTTATTCTCTTTTAAGCATTTACTACAATGATGTAAACTACTTACTTATTCTTTCAAACTTTGCTATTGATGAAGACTACTTATTCCAAGATGAAATGCTTATTAAGGACTTCTATTATTCAGTAGTTGACTATATCGAAAACAAAGATGATGAACTTGCTGATACTGTATTTTTACAAGTTTCAAATGAAATCGAAAGCAGATTTGAGGACAGCAAACCTCTTGAAGAAGAAATTAACAATCTTATGGACGAAGTTACAGATTGGGAAAATCTTTCAGATGAGTTAAAGACAACAATTTCTGTAAACAATGCCGTTAGCAATAGATTTTACAGAGAGCTTGAAGAAGAAATTATGACTCCTCAGGATTTGGATAAGGAATATACTACAGAAGAACTTGCAAACGATGTAAATACATATATTGCTGGTGTTTGTGCTGAACTTCCAAAGACAAAAGAAAAATTCTTAAAGCAAAAATTCTTAAAGAATATTCCTTGCCCTATGACACAGGAAGAATTTGTGGACTATGCTACATATTCTCTTGACGGTGTAAACGATAAACTTGTTTCACTTGTAGCTTATGGCAATATATTTGAAATTGTAGATGCTTTAGAAAAACAAGAACACGAACACAGTGACGACTGTGGTTGTGGTCACGAGCATCATCACGAACACGGTCACGATTGTAGCTGTGGTCACGAGCATCATCACGAACACGGTCACGATTGTGGTTGTGGTCACGAGCATCATCACGAACATGGTCATGATTGTGGTTGTGGTCATCACCACCACTAAAATAATTTGTGGCTTGCACCCAAGCCATCGAATTTATCTTTCCGATTCACTTCAGAACAAATTAGCTTTGCTAATTTGTGGCTTGCACGCAAACCATCGGATTTATCTTTCCGATTCACTGGTCAGAACTTTCAACTTCGTTGAAAGCCACACTTCGTGTGTCCGATTTATCTTTCGGTTCACTGTCAGAACTTTCAACTTCGTTGAAAGCCACACTTCGTGTGTCCGATTTATCTTTCGGTTCACTGTCAGAACAAATTAGCTTCGCTAATTTGTGACTTGCACGCAAGCCATCGGATTCATCTTTCCGATTCACTATTCAAAACGGTATCAGACTTATTCTATCTGATACCGTTTTTCTATCTTTATCTTTAAAAATCTTACAAATGGAATTGCCAACACCATTCCCATTAATCCAAAAAGTTTACCACCTACTGCAAGGGCAATTATTATTACAACGGGATTTAATTTAACACTATGACCTAAAACTTTAGGAGAAATAATATAGCCGTCTATTTGTTGCAATACTATAATTACAATACCTACAATAACAGCCTTTGACACATCTCCATTTACTAAAGCCATAAATACTGAAAGCAGAAAACCAATCAAAGCCCCAAAGTAAGGAATAATATTAGACAATCCACTTATTATACCTATTATTAATGGAAACTTTATTCCCATTATTCCCAGAACCACACTTATAATAACTGACATAATAATACCGTCAGTAAATTGTCCTATTATATAACCCGAAAAGGCATCGTCCATATCTTCAATATTTACAGCACAAAATTTATAGACTTTTTCAGGCAAGATTTTTTTACAATACTTCTTAAAACTACCAGAAATACTCTCCTTATCCTTTAAAAGATAAAAAGATATAATAAGTCCTAAAAGAACTGTGGCTATTCGCCCAAGAGTTCTGTAAAATATTGTTAATCTAATACCATTATTCATTGTATCGTAGATTTTACCCTTAAAAGTATTAATATAGTTAATTATAAAATCCAAATGATACCTTTCCAAATAGTAAAGTACATCTACGTAGACATTTTCAATATTGTGTTTAAAGTTTTCTATAATAAGATTCATACCATCTACAAAAGTAATTTTACCGCCTAGTCTAATTTCCTTAACGGTTACATAGCAAATAAAAAATATAAAACCCAATATTATTATATAGACTAAAAAAACACTTAAAAATCTATTCCTTATTCGTTCACAAAAAAAATCCACCATAGGATTAAGTACATAAGCTATGGCAAAGCCCAATATTAACACCGAAAAAATTGATGTAATATAGGTAAATATATTAACGGCACAATTATATATGCCACTTACATTTCCAAGGGCGTAGACAACTCCGTCTACAACAGCCTTAAAAACGTAGCATATCATAAATGTAAAAATAATATAAAAGCATAGCTTAAAATAACTTTTGTCCCACGGCAGATTCATTTAATATCTTCCTATTCTCTAATCTCAGCTAATACATTTAAGAGAAATTCCCAAGTTCTTTCAACAGATGGAATTTCTGCTCTTTCACTAGGAGAATGAATATCCAAAAGATTAGGACCAAATGAAACCATATCAAAATCAGGTACTTTTTCTGCAAAAAGACCACATTCAAGACCTGCGTGAACAGTTTCAACAACTGGAGCTTTGCCATACTGCTTTGTATAAACCCTTTCACAAAGATTACGCAATTGTGAATCCTGTTTCATTTCCCAAGCCGGATAATCTCCTCTAAATGTAGTATTGCCCTTTGCAAGCTTTGTTAAACTCTCAATTTTAGAATAAAGTTCGATTTTCTTTGACGGAATATCACTTCTTATAGCACAAACCATTGATACACCATTTTCATCTGTACTTACAACACCTAAGTTGTTAGAAGTATGTGGCATATCAAGTTCCAAATTCATAAACTGTATACCGTCTGGAATGTTATTCATAACTGTTAAAACTCTTGTTGTACTTTCGTCTGAGAATACCTTTGTTTTTTCAGTCTTTTCAACAGTAATAGTAATATTGTCATCAATGTTATAGTATTCATTTAAGAATTCAGCCTGTAAAAGTTTACACTGAACATCTAAATTTTCAATACTACTACAAGATACGACAGCCTCACTAATGCTAGGAATAGCATTATCCTTTGAACCACCACTTATTTCAGCCACTTCAATATTGCAATTTTCAACTAAACTTTCAAGTGTTCTAGCCATAAGTTTATTGGCATTAGCTCTGTATCTTACAATGTCAATACCAGAGTGACCACCCTTTAATCCTGAAATAGTTATCTTTGCAAATTCCTGATTTTTAGACTCTACATACTCTACTGGAACAACAGAATTTGTCTTTCTACCACCGGCACAACCTACAGTAAATATACCTTCTTCTTCTGAGTCTACATTTAATAAAATTCTACCCTCTAAAAGTGTCATATCAAGGCTACTAGCACCCAACATTCCTACTTCTTCATCAGTTGTAAATACAACTTCAAGAGCTGGATGTGGAATATCATCACTGTCAAGAAGTGCCATACCCATAGCAACAGCAATACCATCATCAGCACCAAGAGTTGTGCCATCTGCTCTTAAATAATCTCCCTCATAAATCATTTTAATAGGGTCTTTGAGGAAATCGTGAACTACATCAGGATTTTTAACACAAACCATATCCATATGACCTTGAATTACAACAGTAGGAGCATTTTCATAACCCTTTGTAGCACCTTTTTTAATTATAACATTATTGGCACTATCCTGATGAATCCATAAATTTCTTTCCTTTGCAAATGAAACAATGCAATCGCTTACACCTTTTTCATTTCCACTACCTCTAGGGATTTGGTTTATAGCCTCAAAAAACTTTAAAACGTTGTCACATTTCATTTTTATCACCTCAAAATTATACAATTAAGTCCTATGGCATTACCATAGGACCTAAAGTTAGTATATTTATTATATTCAATAAATTTAAAATTAATTCTTAAAGCTGTGGATAGGAGCTGGAATTCTACCACCTCTGTTTACGAAATCAGCACAGCTAAATTTATTTACAGGCATAATAGGAGCATAACCAAGAAGACCACCAAATTCTACTGATTCGCCCACACCCTTACCAATTACAGGAATAAGTCTAACAGCAGTAGTCTTGTTGTTAATCATACCAATAGCCATTTCGTCAGCAATGATACCAGAGATTGTTTCAGCAGAAGTGTCACCAGGAATGGCAATCATATCAAGACCTACTGAACAAACACAAGTCATAGCTTCAAGCTTTTCAAGAGTTAAAGCACCGGCTTCAACTGCATCAATCATACCATGGTCTTCACTTACAGGAATGAAAGCACCACTAAGACCACCAACACAAGAAGATGCCATAACGCCACCCTTCTTAACATTATCGTTAAGAATAGCAAGAGCAGCAGTAGTACCAGGAGCACCAGCGTGTTCAAGACCCATTTCATTGAAGATTTCTGCAATACTATCGCCAACAGCAGGAGTTGGAGCAAGTGAAAGGTCAATAATACCAAAAGGAACATTTAATCTCTTTGATGCTTCTAAAGCAACAAGCTGACCTACTCTAGTAATCTTGAATGCAGTGTTCTTTACAGTTTCGCAAAGTGTTTCAAAGTCAGCACCTCTTACACTTTCAAGAGCTCTCTTAACAACACCAGGACCACTAACACCTACGTTAATAACCTTATCTCTTTCGCCTACACCATGGAAAGCACCAGCCATAAATGGGTTATCTTCTACAGCATTTGTGAAAACAACAAACTTAGCACAGGCAATACAAGCATCGTCCTTAGTCATTTCAGCCATTTCCTTAATAGTATGACCTAACTGCTTAACAGCTGACATATTGATACCGTTTCTTGAGCTACCTACATTAACAGAAGAACAAATTCTGTTTGTAACAGTAAGTGCTTCCGGAATACTAGCAATTAAAGCCTTGTCGCTTTCAGTACAACCCTTCTGAACAAGAGCAGAGTAACCACCAATGAAGTTTACGCCAACTTCGTTTGCAGCTTTGTCAAGAGTCTTAGCAATCTCAACATAGTCTGCTGGATTCTTGCTAGCACCAACAAGAGCAATAGGTGTAACAGAAATTCTCTTATTTACAATAGGAACACCAAATTCCTTGCCAATTTCATCACCTGTGGAAACAAGCTTTTCAGCACTCTTAGTAACCTTATCGTAAATTTTTTCGTTTAACTTTTTCTGGTCTGAATCAACACAATCTAAAAGGTTAATACCCATTGTAATAGTTCTTACATCAAGATTAGCCTCTGAAATCATATTATTAGTTTCTTGTACTTCACCACGAGAAATCATAGATATACCCTCCAATTAAATTCTGTGCATATTGTCGAAAATATCTTCTCTCTGAAGTCTGATATCAACGCCAATTTCTTTACCGAGATTTGCAAGCTGGTCTATTACTTCTGATACTCTATCACTACAGCCAGTTAAATCAACAATCATCATCATATTGAAATAACCATTTACAATAGTCTGAGAAATATCTAAAATATTAATCTTGTCTTCTGCAAGATAAGTACAAACCTTAGCAATGATACCGACTTGGTCTTTACCTAAAACTGTAATAATGCCTTTCATCAAAAAAATCCTCCTTAGTGTAACCCTTAATGTAATATAAATTATATTTATACAATCATAGCATAAAAGGGTGTATAATTCAAGAATAAATTGTAAATTTATGTCCACAATTCTGTCTTTTCAATTTACTATTCAAACTTTATAAAGAAAAAAAGTAAATCGTCATTCTATTACAAAAAATGGAGATGTATAATTTATACACACCTCCAAAACAATTCACACAAAAATTATAAAAAATATCCTCTGCTCTTGAGTTCTTCATAGAATACATTCGCCGCATCTTCAACATCATATTCACAATATTCATAGTAATAGTCTTTTAATTCTCCAGTACTCATATTGCGAGCTCTGGAAGATAACTCCTGTATATTACTAAAAGCAAATGAACCCCTAGAATTAATATCTCTACATAAATCCTCAATTGACTTTCCTTTATAATACTCACTATATAAAGAGCCAAAAGTACTCATTATATCCCAAAAACCCATATATAAAACTCCTTTACATAAAATATATTAGATAAACTGAAATTTTTAAATCATATAATTGCTCAACAAAATTTCTCATTTCTTTTTTCCGTTAACAAATTTATTAACTTCATTTAGTAAAATATCTTTTGCATTTCTCGCTAAATCACGACCTGTTTGCAGGTCAATAGTATCCTTTTTTGAACGATTACAATGCTTACACATACACTGAAGATTATAAAGACTGTCACTGCCACCTTTATTTTTAGGTATAATATGGTCAATATCTATATCGTTTTTTCTAAATGATCTACCACATCTTACGCAAGTATACCAACCATATTTTGGATTTTCCTTTTCCAATCCTTTCTGTCTATAATTCGCCATAATACTCACCACCAATTTTTATATCAAAAAAATCATTTACTTAAATTAGATATTAAATTTTTTCGCCATACTTTATGGCATTTCATAAGTTGCTGTCTTTGCATAGTTGCCGTTTAATGATGAATTACCGGTAACAATCATTTTATTACTTGTAAAGCCTATTCTACAGCCATTTAATGTGCCACCAGAAATCTTATAAATATTAGTGCCAACATTATACATATAACCTCTGTTACTATTACTGTCATTTGTATAAATCACACCAACACTTCCGTCATCGTCATATGAAGAATACATATTTACACTAAATCTGTAACCCTTTGCAGAATATTCCCCTGCTGGATAAATATAGTAGCTAGGAACTTGTGACTGTAATGAAACCTCTTGAGGTTTACAATTTACATATACATCATTGCCTTCATATGAAATGTGAGCCATTTTATCTTCAGCATTCCAGCTGATGTCTGCACCTATACTGTCAGCAATAGCTCTTAACGGAATATATAAACTGCCACCTATTACCTGTTGTGGCACATCAGGATAAACTGTAGAACCATTTACATAGAAGATGCTTTCTCCTTTTGTAATTTCAATAGAAATATCATCATCTACTATGTAGGCTGTACCTGTACTACCTTCCCAATAAACCTGAAAACCAAGCTGTTCAAATACACCTCTTACTGGCACCATAGTCTTTCCATTTACTATAGTTCCTGTTGCACCAAATGTAGATAAGCTCATACTTAATGATAGTACTACAGCAGCAATACTTAACAACCATTTTTTCATACCAATCACACTCCCTTTCAATAAAACCCTTTGCCATTTTCAACTACCAATTCAAATTCTCTATTAGCCTAAAGGACTATAGTCATTAATGTTATACATTGTAAGCTGATTACTTCCTGTGTATTCTTCATCACCATTATCTGTTTCAGATACTGTAGTCATATTTACATTAACACCATCATATGATATTCTGTCAATTCTCATGTAGCCCATATGACTATAAACGCTGTATACGCCATTCCCGTCAGGTGCTTCGTATAACAGAGATGCCCCGGTATCAAATTCATTTAAAGCCTCGAACTCACCATTATTTATTGTGTATACATATACTTTCCAATCTGAGTTATCAAAACCTGTTGAAATAAGAAGTTCATTTACTCCATCACCATTTAAGTCACAAAGAGCATATTCTCTGTCACTTCCATAGTCGTTACGCAACTGCTCTAATGGTTCTTTATATGCACTGTAATCTACTTGTTTTGTCATTGCAGAAGCGGCAATTGTAGCAACCGTTACTGTTCCACCCATAGCATTTTCACCTATACCCATACCAAGAGGTATACCATATATTGTAACTGAATCATCTTCATATAAATCAATACTACCTATGTAATATACAAGGAAGTAATTGAAATTATCATCCATTAAAGATATTTTCGTAATAATATCTTTAAATCCTGTTTCTTCCGGTTTTAGTTCTCTTATTCCTGATATATTCGCATTTACACATACCATACTGTCACCATAATTTTCAATATTCTTTGATAAATGCTTGTATTCAATGCCATAATTCACATAATTATTACAATCAGCTATTGATTTAGCAGGAAATAAGTTAGGATGTTCAGAAATAAAAGTTTTTGCCTTATCACTTATTGTAAAATCTATTGATGAAATTTTACTAAGTTTGTTATAAATATCAATAGGTGTAGAACTACTTGATATATTACTCTTAATAGTTGCTGTAGTTTCCTCAATTTCAGACGAAGATGATGCTGTTTTTACTTTTGAACTTTTACTTGAATCAGAACTATCTGAACAAGAGTCAAGCATAGAAAAAAGTATAAACAAACAAACTACACCAATTACAATCTTCAACCATAAAGGCTTTTTCTTCTTTTTTTCCGGTTTTGATTGTTCCTGTTGTTGTACTGGTGTTTCCTGTTGAGGATGACTAAAATTATGTCCACATTCTGGACAGAATTTTGTGTCATCAGTTACCTCTTTATTACAATTAGGGCACTTCATAAATACCGCCTCCTTTTTTGTCTTAACGCAATAAAATTACAATTTAATACATTAAATATAGCCAAATGCTGTTAATGTCTTTCTACTCTCACCATTTTCGCCATTCTGACAGCTAATTCTACTGTCATCTTTCTTTTCCTCAGTACGCAAGCTGGAGCAGAGCAAGCCAACAATTAACCCTATGGCAAAACCAAACATTATACAAAGTATTTTTTTCATATTCACTACCCCTTTCTTCTATTAAGTTCAGTAGTTAAAGTATCTCCCATTAAGTCCATTGCTTCATTCTTCTTTTCATCAGAAAGCTTATCGTATATATCAGCAATAAAAGTTGAAACACTTTGGTCATACTTATGATTACCCTCATTTTCTTTTACAAAAGTCAACATAACATCAACAGCATCATCATACATTCCTAGCTTTATGTATAAATCTTTATACAATCGCATTTTAAAAATACCACCAGTCATTACTGTTTCATCTGTACTTTCTTTATACCCTATTTTGGAAAAACTACTTTCCTCTAACATCTTTTTTGCTTCTTCAGGAGATTCATTTTTTATGTAATATTCAACCTTGTCAAATTCTTCAAACTTAGCTAAATTTGCTTCTCTTTGTTCTCTACCCTCACTGTTAACCTTTTTCTGTAAACTTTCGCCCATCAAATTCATAACTTCTTTTTGCTTTTCTGCTGAAAGCTTATTATAAATGTCAGAAACGTTCCATACAAGGTCATACAATTCAACACCATCAGCTGAATCGGTATTTTCTGCTTTTATATCCATATTGTTCGCTTTAAGATAAGCAATAACAACATCCGCAGCCTCATCATATTTCTTTTCCTTTGTATAGAGCTTTCTGTATAACTCCATCTTTTTCTTGCCATCTTCATCAGAATAGTCCATTTTTGAATAAGAGCTTTTATTCAATAAATTTTCAGCCTGCTCAATTTTTTCGCCTTTTATTAAATCTGCTATTTCGTTATAATCACCGGATTTATCTTCACCAAAAAATAAAAGTACCATAAAAATAACAATAATAGCTAAAAAAACAACAAGAACTCCTTTAAAAAATGACTTAATTTTTGATTTCATTTTCTACACCCCTTTTTTATTTTATACAATACAGCCCTTTACCCTTTTGACTTAAATTTGTCTATAGTAACTAAATTTTTCATCAAATTAGTGCTTTTATGTATCATATATTACAATATTATTTTTATTTTGTCAATATCTATAGATATTATTTTTTATACTATCTATAAATTATATTTTTATTTTCTTAATCTGAATAAGAGGTAATTTATTTGTAAAACTTATAGAATAGCCTCTCACCATCTTAAATATCTAAAGTTATTAAATTATTCACTTCCTAAAATAATTTGTTATTTTGTCCTATTATTTGTATTATTTACCTTGGAGGTGTTACTGTGGACGAATTCACAAAACAGCTAGGCGACAGAATACGCAATTTAAGGCTTTCTTCGGGCATGAATCAAGAAGAATTGGCTTTCAAATCCGGTATTAGTGCCGCCCATTTAGGACAGATTGAAAGGGGTCTTAAATCACCAACAATATCAACTATACAAAAGATAGCAAAAGCTCTTAACGTTACATTGCCTATTCTTTTTAGCTTTGATTTACCTACCATAAATGTTACATCGCCAGAACTTAACAAAATAAATTCTTATCTTTCTGGACTGTCAGAATGTGATATAAAAGATATTTCCAAAATAATTAAATCTATTATTCACATAAAGAATAGCTAACATTTATGTAGACACATCTGTCCATAATGTCAGATTTTTATACAAAAAATAGCACCTGACTGTTATATTTTAACAGTAGATGCTATTTTTTTGTTACGCTGTCAGCGTAGTATGTATAAATTTTTTAATATGTTGTACTAAAAATTAAAAGTAAAAAGAAGTATAAAACGGCTGCTGCTATAAATCTAGGTATGGGTTTAATTTCCCTAAGCATAGGTATCTTTTTCATAATTCTTCCTCTTGCTCCAAAAAACCACATAGGGAAAATAAATAAAAGAAAAGTAAAGAAAACTTCTTTTAAGCCTTCTTTAAAAGACACTTCCCTATAAAATATGGTATTATATATATCCCATAAAAAAACAAAATATAACATTATAGCAATTATTTTTTTATAGATTTTATTTGTCCTAAACCCAGGTAAGTGATAGGCTATTTTATATAATAGCTTTGAATTTTTTTCTGTAACTATTTTTTCAGGACAGTAGGCAGATACATCAATTATAAATTCCTCTATTCTTCTGTATCTCTTTTCAGGGTCAATTTGTATAGCTTTTGATATAACATTATAAAGACCTGTTTTAGTATAAATCTTTTTCTGTACAACTTCACCTGTAAGCATAAAATTTAACAGCATTCCCATTGAAAAAATATCTCCTCTGGTATCTGTTTCTGCAAAGCCATATTGTTCCGGAGACGCAAAGCCTGCCGTTCCAAGTAATGTAGTATCTCTGCTTTCATTTTTATATTCTATTCTGGCTATATCTAAATCCAAAAGTATTGCTCTGTCATTTTTATCAATAATAACATTGTTAGGAGTTACATCTCTATGTACTATATTCCTGCTATGAATTTGTTTTAAAGCCTCGCCTATATCTATAATATAAGAAACAGCCTTTTCCTCAGAAAAAGCACCTTTTTGCTTTACTAAATAATCTACACTGTCTCCTTTTATAAACTCCTCTATTATAATATACTCGTCCTCAACTTTTATTGTATCTATAATTTTGGGCATATAATCACATTCAATATCATTTATCTTTTTGTAAATTTTATAGATTTCTGCATTTACTACCTTTTTCACAAGAAGTTCTCTTTCCACAGTATCATAAACTAATACAGTTGTACCCTTGTCACTTAATGGCTCTATTTCTTTATATTTACTTAATTTATATTCTGTAAAATAATCCATAACTATGTTCCTCTTGAAAAAAAATTTAAAATATTATATCATTATACCATAATACTAAAAAAGGAGCTACTAACATATGACAAAACAGACCGATGAGCTACTTAAAGAACTTGGTAATACCTCAGATATAAATCAATATTTATCTACAAATCGTGACGAATTAATAGAACAAAATGTTGCTAAATATCTAAACGAACTTCTTGAAGAAAGAGACAACTTAACAAAAAGCAAAATTGCAAAATCCACTTCTCTTTCTGAATCATATGTTTATGAAATTTTCAGAGGTGAAAAGTGTAATCCATCAAGAAATAAATTACTTCAAATAGCTTTTGCAATGAATTTAGATTTAGACTCTACTCAAAAGTTATTAAAAATAGCAAATGTAGGCGTTCTATATCCTAGAATTAAACGTGACAGCATTATAATATTTGCATTAAACAAAAAACTTGATTTTTTTGAATGTGAAGACCTTCTCGAAAAAGGAGAAGTAGAAGGAATATCTGACGATATTAACTAATAACATTCAAATTGGATATATCTAATTGCCCTGTTTTATTTACTGTTATAGTGCAAGTACATTTTTCATTTGTATCCGGTTTACGCACAAATAAATTTTCTATTTTTCCATCTTTTAATAATTGTTTTACAAAATCTGGGTCAATGGCTGTACAGTAATTTTCTAATGTATTTTTCCATATGGTAAACTTACAGCCTTGTCGCCAGTTGGAGCAATAATACCCCTTTGAATTTTCAAAAATATGCCCACCACAATTTGGACAGACTCCCAAAACTTCAGGAGAATTTTTACCTCTTTTTCGGCTCTTATCTGCTGCAAAAATAACCTTGCAGTCTCCTTGTTTAGACTGCTCTACAATATAATTAACATATCTTTTTATGCTATTCATAAACTTTTCAGGTTCCATAGCACCTTTTGAAACTATGGTCATACTCTTTTCCCATTTTCCTGTAGTTTCAGGTGTTTTCATTTCCTTAGGCACTATTTCTATAAGTTTAATTCCCTTTTCTGTTGGGACAAGATTTTTAGCCTTACGAACGATATATCCTGTTTTTATAAGTTTTTCAATTATTGCTGCTCTTGTGGCAGGAGTTCCGAGACCTGACTCCTTCAACTGCTCTTTTAATTCCTCATCTTCTACAAATCTACCGGCATTTTCCATAGCTGACAACAATCCAGCTTCATTGTATGCCTTTGGTGGTTTAGTCTTTTTGGAATTAATTTTAACTTTCTTAGCAGTTTCTTCCTGCCCAACTACAACATTAGGAAGTACATCTTCTTTAGTTTTTTTCTTTTCCTTTTCAGAAACTACATTCAATTCTGTCCAACCCTTTTGAACAATAGTTGTACCCTTTGTAAGGAAATTTTCCTGTTCTACTGTAGTTATAATCTTTGTTGTATTATATATATAATTTGGATAGAAAACAGCCAAATATCTTCTGGCAATAAGGTCATACAACTTAAATTCATCAGCACTTAAACTTTCTACATTAGCCCTTGCCTCTGTAGGTATGATTGCGTGGTGGTCACTTATTTTACTATTATCTATTATTCTTTTAGATATTGGCAATTTAGGAAGTGACAATACATAGTCAGCATAAATGCCATATTCTTTTGTCGCCTTTAATCTGTTTAACATAATCGGCAACTTAGGTATCATATCATCAGAAAGAAATCGGCTATCTGTTCTAGGATATGTAACCATTTTTCTTTTTTCATACAAATCCTGAACAATATCCAAAGTTTTTTGAGCTGACAACCCGTATTTTCTGTTGCAATCTCTCTGTAATTCTGTTAAATCGTAAAGGAAAGGTGCCGGATTTTTCTTTTCTTCATTTTCAATAGAAGTTACACTGCCTGTTTTACCTTTTACCTTGTTTACTATTTCCTGTGCTACTTCTTTTTTATTAATTCTAGTTTCGTTTTTGTCATTGATGTAAGTTCCCTTATACTCTCCAAAATCAGCTTCAACTTCCCAGTATTCTTCTGGTTTAAAGGCATCTATTTCCTTTTGTCTTGATACAATAAGGGCAAGTGTCGGAGTTTGAACTCTACCAATACTCAAAAGTGAATTATACTTTAATGTAAAAGCTCTTGTTGCATTTATTCCTACAAGCCAATCGGCTTCCGAACGGCATTTGGCTGCCTCGTAAAGGTTATCATACTCACTACCGTCTTTTAATGAAGCAAAGCCAGCTGTTATTGCCTCATCTGTCATACTGGAAATCCAAAGTCTTTTAAAAGGCTTTTTACAACCAACACATTCATAAATATATCTAAAAATCAACTCACCCTCTCGTCCACTATCTGTTGCACAAATAAGGCTTTCTATCTTAGGTGAATTCATAATATTAGAAAGTATGTCTAACTGACTTTTAGTAGCTTTTATTGGCTTTATTTTTATTTTTTCCGGAATAAAAGGCAAAGCCTCTACAGACCACTTTTTTAGAGATTTATCATAATCTTCACAATCATAGAGAGTAACCAAATGACCTACTGCCCAGCTGACAATATAGTCATCATTATATAAATAACCTTCTCCTCTTTTATTGCACTTTAAAACTCTTGCTATATCTCTTGCTACCGATGGTTTTTCGGCAATAACTAACTTTCTCATTTGTTACTCCTTGCTCATCTTTTCCAAAAGACTAATTTTAATATCGTACAATTTTTGAGATAAGTCTACATAAACTTGATGAGGATTTTCAAATCTCTTTGTTTCTTCCCAAAGTGTTTCCATTTCAGAAATTGCAAAATCTCTTAACTTCATTACACTATCACTATGGTAAACACATTGACCCTTGTCAAATACCTTTACAAGCAATTCCTTTAATGTGAAAGTGCCAGCCTTTAAAACAGTTTTCTTCCATGGTTCGTGTGGGTCAAAAAGGTGCATATCCTCATTTTCTGTGAAAGTTTCATTTTCAAGACATATTAAATCAGCCTTAATTTTATTATTTTCCTTTTCATAAATTCTGTAAATTTTCTTATTTCCAGGGTTTGTAATCTTTTCACTGTTGTCTGAAAGTTTAATTTTTGGTGTAAAGTTTTCTCCGTCTTCCATAATAGCTGCAAGTTTGTAAACACCACCGAAAGATGGGCAATCCTTAGATGTAATAAGATTAGTACCAACACCCCAATTTGTAATTTCTGCTCCCTGCATTTTAAGACTGGCAATAAGAAATTCATCAAGGTCATTAGATGCTGTAATTGTTGCATCTTTAAAACCTGCATCATCAAGCATTTTCCTAGCCTTTTTAGATAAATATGCTAAGTCACCACTATCCAATCTAATACCATAATTCTTTAATTCAATACCTTCATTTTTCATTTGCTTAAATACTTTTATAGCATTTGGCACACCTGAATTAAGAGTATCGTAGGTATCAACTAAAAGTGTGCAAGCCATTGGGTATAGTTTTGCATAGGTATAAAAAGCAGTATACTCATCATCAAAACTCATTATCCAACTGTGAGCGTGAGTACCCATAACTGGTACATCAAACATTTGACCTGTCAAAACATTACTTGTACCGGCACATCCACCTATAACAGCAGCTCTTGCACCATAAATACCGGCATCAGGACCTTGAGCACGTCTTAAGCCAAATTCCATAATGCCATCCCCTTCTGCTGCATAGCATATTCTGGCAGCCTTTGTAGCAATAAGACTTTGATGGTTTAAAATATTAAGAATAGCTGTTTCAATAAACTGAGCTTCCATAATAGGAGCAATAACTTTTAACATAGGTTCTCTAGGAAACATTACACTACCCTCCGGAATAGCATAAATATCCCCTGTAAACTTAAAGTTTTTAAGATAATCCAAAAAATCATCTTCAAAAATTTTAAGAGATGCCAAGTAATTTATATCATCTTCTGTAAAATGTAAATTGTTAATATACTCTATAACCTGTTCAAGACCAGCAGAAATGGCATAGCCACCGTCCATAGGATTTTTTCTATAAAACACATCAAAAATAGCCATTTTATTCTTGTTATTATTTTTAAAATACGCCTGCATCATTGTTATCTCATACAGGTCAGTTAATAAAGTAAGATTTCTCATCAGACTACCTCATTTCCGTACTTATATATTTTCATATTGTGCTTTTATAATTTGCTTATTATGAACATTATACACCATATACAACAGATTTTCCATATTATTTTATTGAGAAAACAATTCCACCTTATGCTTAAATTTTTTAACAATTCTTTCTTTACAGCCATAAAAATTTGTGTTAAAATGATTACTAACTTAAAAAAATTAAGAAACAGGAGGTTTATTATGGATAAAATAGATAAACAAATTCTTGAAATTTTACAAGAAAATGCTCGTACTCCTCTCAAGAGTATTGCAGAACAAGTATTTTTATCTTCTCCAGCTGTTTCATCAAGAATTGACCATTTAGAGAAACAGGGAATTATAAAAAATTATAGAGCAAGAGTTGATAGACATAAATTGGGGTATCATATTACTGCCTTTATAAATCTTGAAATGAATCCAAATCAAAAGCCAGAGTTCTATCCTTTTATTAAGGCAGAAAGAAACGTACTTGAATGTAATTGTGTTACTGGCGAATATAGTATGCTCCTTAAAGTAGCATTTCCAAGTACAATGGATTTAGACGAGTTTATAGGTAGACTCCAGACTTTTGGCAAGACAAGTACACAGATTGTGTTCTCTACACCTGTTGAACCTAGAGGAGTACCAATCCCAAGTAGTTTTTAGGAGGAAGTTGTGAAAAATATACAGATTATTACAGACAGTTCGGCTGATTTATCTAAAGAACTTGTAGAAAAATATGGAATAGAGGTTGTGCCTTTTTATGTTTCATTTAGTGAAGAAACTTATTTAAAAGAAGGTGAAGAAATTTCTCAAAAGGATTTCTATGACCAGCTTGTTTCTTCTGAAGCAAACCCTAAAACAGCTTGTCCATCTATTGATGATTATTACACTAGATTTGAAAAAGCTGTTAAGGAAAATTTATCAGTTATTTGCTTTACTCTTTCTCAAAAATTCAGTGGTTCTTTCCAAAGTGCTGTTAATGCTAAAAATATGATATTAGAAGACTATGCCAATGCGAAAGTAGAAATTGTTGACTCTCTTTCTGCTACTGGTGGTCAAGGTCTTTTAGTTTTAGAATGTTGCAAAATGGCTGAAAATAATCTTGATTTTGAAGAAATTTGTCAAAGAAGTAAAATACTTGCTACTACAAGTGGTATACTTTTCACTGTAGATGATTTAAAATTTCTTCAAAGAGGTGGCAGAATTGGAAAAGCCTCTGCCCTTGCCGGTAAGTTACTTAATATTAAACCTTTAATAAAATTAGATGATGGTGAACTTTTGCCAGAGGGAAAAGTAAGAGGAAGAAAAAAAGCTATTCTTGAAATAGAACATGGCATTTCTAAGAAAATAAAAAATGTAAAAGAATTTTCTTTTGCTAAACTTTCATTTTTCGAAAACGAAAGTCCTGACGATTTAAGATTAGACGAAGGTGCTAATTATATTAAATTAAATATCGGTGCTACTATAGGTGCTCATACCGGTCCTACAGCCATTGGTATTGCATACATCAGAAATTACAATGACGATTTTGTAGATAAACTTGTAATCAAAGAAGAAAAGCAGGCTATGAAAGAAAACAAAAAAATCGAAAAACTTGAAAAGAAAATCGAAAAATTAGAAAGTAAAAAAGATATTTTGATAAATAAGAATTAAAAAGTAAAAGTCATATACCTTTGCCAGTATATGACTTTTTTCATAGTTAAAATAGAATATATAAATACAATACTTTGATATAATTTATATTCTATTTCGCGTATTTCAATATTATTATTTCTACCCCTAATTTATCTTGTATAAGACCTCTCTTAATATCAATATCACACTTTGCACAATCTTCTACAGCTTTCATTAAATTTCCTAAAGTAAAATTTCTACTTTGATTTATACAACCTGCTACTATAAATTCTCTTAATCCTAATTCATAGGCTATTTGCTGTTTTGTATATTTTTTTCTCAAGAGGTATTTACATTCCAGTATCATTTTAAACTGTCTTGCAATCATTTTAAGTATACCCAAAGGGCTTTCTTTCATATTAAGGAGATTGCCGTAAATATCCAAGGCTAGTTCTGTATTCTTGCCACCTATTGCTCCAACCATATCGAAAATATTGGACTCAACAGATTTTGTACAGGCAATATCTATATCTTCTCTTGTTATTTTTTTATCACCTGTATAGTTAAGGAGTTTTGTCATTTCTTCCTTTAAGGCAACCATACTTACGCCAATATTTTTTATGAAATATTCGCTGTCAGAAGCTGATATTTTATTTCCAGAAAGTTTAATAACCCAGTTAGTAAGCTCTTTCTCCTTGAGCATATTTATTTCGCACACATAGCCATTTTTCTTAACAGCCTTATAAAGTGCATTTCTCTTGTCAACTTTCTCATTACAGAAAACCAAAACAGAAGTATCCGGTATACTCTTTACATATTCTGCAAGTAAATCCGTATCATCTTTTCTACCTATAGTAAATAGCCCACTATCTCTAACTATTACTAATCTATATTCGCTAAAGAAAGGCATTGTATCTATAGCCTCGCTTATTTCTTTACCGGAAAAGCCTTTGCCGTCAAAAACAGATAAATTCATAGTTTCTGCCCCTGCCGGAATTATACTTTCTTTCAGCTTGTTTTCATATTCCTTTACAAGAAAAGATTCTTCACCATATATTAAATAAACTCTTTTAAAACTACCACTTTTAATATCATTATCTAAATTCTGCAAAAATATCACCTCCCACATATTTTTTTATTTCATAGCCATTGTCAACGGTCCTTATAGTTATCATACCATCGGCTTTAGTATTATACAAATTTATTTTGTAATTCTTTAAAATATCTAAAACTTCACTTTCAGAATAATCCTTTAAACTTGTGCTGACTATGGCATTTTTAGGCTTAACGGCATCTATAAATTCTTGTGAATTAGCTTTTTTAGAACCACTTTTTGAAAGCAACAGTACGTCAGACTCTATACCTCTTTTATAAAAATCTCTTTCATATTTATTTGAAATATTGAAAGGTACTAAAAACGTAACATTGTCTAAAGTCACCTTTATACCATATTTGCCATACTTTCCTGAGCCTATATAATAACATTTATATTTAAGATTTTCAACAGCATTTAATTCTTCATCTTTTAAAATATAGTGTATGCCTACATTATTATTTCTAGCTAAATTCAATATATCTTGTAACTTTTCAGTCACCTTAACATTTTTAGGTATGTAAATATTTTCAACATTTACATTCTTTAATAAATCCGGAATACCTCCAATGGCATAATTTTCAGATGATGTAATAAATATATCATCTATATGCTTTACATTGTAATATTTCATATAGGGAACTATTACCTTTTCACCTGTTGCACTATTTCCATATTTGCCACCATTTATTATGCCAACATAATCTGCATCTCTTATTACTACACATTCAGCTTTACCTGCTGACAAAACATCAATTCTATTATATTCAGTAGGCTTTATACGGCACAGAAAAATACACAACATAATTGGCAAAACATATATTAACTGTCTTGTCAAAACAAATTTGTATAAAAATACAATCAACAAAAGCATTATAACTGTCGTCAACAACGGTACAGCACCTGTGAAATAGTTTGAAAAAGCTGTACCTGTTGTAAATTTACATACTATATCAAAAAAATCAAAAGCCATAATAGCCGGTTTCATAATAATAACTCCCAGAGATGCTGAAAAACAGCCTACAGCTATAGCCAAAAGGCAAATTGGCAACACAAAGCTAACACAAGGAACTATTATCATATTTGAAATAATATCAATAGGATTAAGGGAATAAAAATGGTATGCCGTTATTACCTTGCTTGTCACCCCAATAAAAAATGTAACCATAAAAAGTCTTATAAATTTTCCCTCAATTTTATATTCCTTTATAATTTCAAAAACCATACCTATTGTAAAAACACAGCCAAAGGAATACTGAAATCCAATGTCATAAATATAGTATGGATTAAAAATAAGCAACATCAGGCAAGCAAAAGCCGTTGACCCTATAAGATTATATTTTCTATAAAAAACTTGACCCAACTGCAATACATAAATCATAATTACAGCCCTAATTGTAGATGATGCACAGCCTGTTATGACACAATAAAAAGCCATAAACACAAGCAAAACTGCTGATGCTATTTTTCTGTTAAATCTATTTAACAAAAACAGTATTATTCCGGCAAAAATAGAAATATGTAATCCTGATATTGCTAAAATATGTGATACACCTGCACTTCTGTAAAGTTCGTATACATTATCACTTATATCATCTTTATAGCCTAAAACCATAGCCCCTATAATTCCTCTTTTATTTTTTGGAGAAATTTTATATATGATATTATAAAAGTATTTCCTTGTATTATCTATTTTCAAATTAAGGCTATCTTCATCAGTAGAAATGTACTTTATTTTTCCAGACATAGAATAGTCTATTCTTTTAATTTTATAGTAATTATAACTGTCAAAATCAAAAGGATTTTTCTTTGTTTCCGGAGTTTTTAATTTTCCGGTAACCTCTATAACATCTCCTATGTAAAGCCCTTTTTCACCATAAACACATACTCTGCATTTATCATTATATACTTTGTTGTCACTTTTAATTTCGTCAACATCAACTATATATTTCCCACTTCCGGAATTTACATAACTGGCACTTATTATTTTACCTGTGGCTTGTACTTTTGTATCTGTGTTTACAATTTCAGGCAATAAATCTTTGTCTACATTAATATTCATTATTGCTATTCCAGCAAAAAATCCCAATATAAAAAATATACCTATTATATTTTTATTTAATAATGAATATACTAAAGCTATTGATATAACAAGAAAAAGGACAGTATATGCCCAAGGAGCAAAATACTGTCCATAAAGTAATCCTATTACAAAAAATATCAATACACCGACTATTGGATTTTTCATATTCCCTCTTATCTTATCATAGCTTCATTTCTTGAAAATAACTTACTAAAGTCAATTCCGTCTTTTTTGCTATTTATCTTTTCGCCCTCAATAAGGAACTGTACTTTGTTTACGCTATCAAGTTCTGTAAGAGAGTCTACAATAGAATAAACTGTTGTCTGCTTTGTAACATTTGCCAATTTCTTATTTATAAATTCTTTTGAAAGATTTACATAACAAATACCGTCTTCAGTTTTAATATCCTTAATCTGTGTAGATGCCGGAATTGTCTTTTCAAGCATATTCTTTTCAGGTCCAGCAATAAGCTGTTCCACAATTTGGTATTCTAATGAAAGACTTTGCTTTACTTCAATGCTTCTTTGCTCACTGGCAAGACGAGTACCCGTTCTGTCAGCAAAGTACAATTCCACAACCTGCCAATTAGTTTTTTCAGGATTTACAGTAGGATTATTTCTTATAGTTTCTCTGTTAAATTTCCAAGGAGTATCAGTTTGTGGTTCATTTAATGTTATGCCATTTACTGATACATAGACATCTTCAATAAAACTCATATCTGTAAGGGTATACACCATAGCTCCAATACATAAAATTCTGTCACTTGGAGAAAGTTTATTAAAACTAGGCTGTAAGTCAATATAAGCTGTCTTATCTTTATAAGTCTTAGAATTAATGTGAAAATCAGATGGTAAAACCAATGAAGAATTGTTAAACTTAGGTCCACTACCAAATTCGTCGACAACTGTATTGAACATTACCCCATCGTCATCAACTAAATTTACAGTCTTTTTTTCAATACCTAAACAGCTTTCAGCAGAATTAACATAATACATATTGTATGAAACTGTTCCTTCTGCCATTTTCACATCTCTAATATAAACAAATATACCAAAAATTATAGCAACAGCAGTTATTGTGATTACAATAGACATAATAGTTTTTTTAATATTCATCTAACCACCCCTTAACTCTGTTGATATTTTAAAGGTAAACGTACAATAAATGTTGCACCCTGACCTTCGCCACTTATAATTTTAACAGAACCATTGTGAAGAACTATTGTAGAATGGGTAATAGCAAGACCCAAGCCTGTTCCTCCAGTTTCTCTATCTCTTGTCTTGTCAATTCTGTAAAATCTTTCAAAAATCTTGCTCTGTTCTTCTTCATCAATACCAATACCGGTATCCTGAACAGTGATGTAACAATTCTGGTGGTCAGCATCAAGGCTAACACTAACCTCTCCACCTACCGGAGTGTATTTAACACCATTTTCAACAAGATTTGAAATAGCCAAACTGAGTTTTACTTCATCAGCATCAATGGTAACTTCCTTTGTAGCATCATAATTAAGAGTAATTTCTTTATTGTCTGCTAAAGGCTTTATTCTCTTTATAATATCTCTAAGCATCTTATTTACATCAGTTTCAGCTATGTTCAACTTTGCCCCGTTGTAATCAAGACGTACAAGAGAAAGCAAGTCATTTACAATATTTGTCATTCTGTCTATTTCAGAATTAATATCCCTTAAAAATTCGCTATACATTTCTGTAGGAACATTTTCCTGTAATAAAATTGACTCTGTAAGAACTTTTATTGAACTTAAAGGTGTTTTAAGTTCGTGAGATACATTAGAAACAAATTCCTGTCTTGATGAGTCCATTTGCTCCAATCTAGTGGTCATATTGTTGATAGCCTCACTAAGATGAGCAAATTCATCGTGTCCCTTTGTTTCAATTCTCTGGTGCAACTGCCCTGCTGATATTTTCTGTATAGTAACAGAAATATTTTTTAAAGGCTCCATTATAATTCGAGCCATAACAAAAACCAAAATTATAACTATAATAGCTATAAGTATGGCAATTACCATCCAACGAGCATTAATCTCGCTTAATAATGTATGAATATCGTCAAATGATGTAACCACAAGCACAGCACCTACTTTTTTAGATGCTGAATTTTCAATATATGCAGAGGCATAAACAGCCTTTTCATCTTGTCTTAAATTTGCCTCATCTCTACCAGAAAGAGCTACCAATATTTCCGGCACAAGATAGACCTTACCTGTAGCAGAATTATTTGTGTCAGCTACAACATAGCCGTTGGAGTCTACAACAATAATTCTAAATCCACCTTCACTGCTTTTATCACTTAATTCAGTAATTAAAGCATCTTTGTTATCAGGAGAAGTAAGGTATCCAGCTTTCTGAATAGACCCAGCTATTTTATTTGCCTGATAAAGAGCCTCTCTCTCGCTTGACTCCTCAAAATATCTACCTAGTGTATGGACCATATAAATTGAGAATATAATAAGTGGAACTATACTCACAAGCAAAATAGCCGTAAAAAGTTTAAATCTAACGGTTTGATACCATCTTATTTTACTGGAAATAGTAACCAACTCCCCATTTAGTGTGAATATACTCTGGTTCACTAGGAACAGCCTCTATTTTTTCTCTTAATCTACGAACATGAACATCTACGGCTCTTACATCTCCCGGATAACCGGCACCCCAAATTGTAGTAAGTAGATTATCTCTGCTATATACCTTACCTGGATTTTTCATAAACAATTCTAATAAATCAAATTCCTTAGCAGTAAGGTTCTTTTCTTTGCCCTTTATGAAACATCTTCTGCTTTCAAGGTCAATTTCCAAATCTCTTGATTTTATAACGTTGCTCTTTGGTTCTTCGTGAGTAACAACTCTCACACTTCTTCTTAATATAGCCTTAATTCTAGCCTTAAGTTCAAGAATATTAAATGGCTTTGTAATATAGTCATCAGCACCATATTCAAGACCCATAATCTTGTCCATATCTTCGCCCTTTGCTGTAACCATAATGATTGGAACATTTGAAAATTCTCTAATCATACGGCATACTTCAAGCCCGTCAATTTTAGGCAACATTACGTCTAAAAGAATAATGGAATAGTTGTTATTTTTAGCAAGATTGAAGGCTTCCTCTCCGTCATATGCCACATCAACTTCCATATTTTCTTGTTCAAGGCTAAACTTTATTCCTTTTACAATTAATTTTTCATCATCAACAACCAAAATTTTGTTTGCCATAATTTCAACCCCTACATTTAATTATTCCTTTTTACACCATTCTATTTTCTGTCATAAAAATATTTTTGTCAACTGTTATTTTAAAATAAAATTAAAAAATCATTTTATCTCTTGAATTAAAATTAAAGTTATTATATAATACATAGGTTGCATTTTTAAGCAAAGGATTAAATAATTTGCTTTGTAAATATTTTTAGGAGAAATTTTATGTATAAAAGACATATTACTATATATATTACCATATTTTCGATAATTTTAACAACATTTTTTTCAAATATTTATGCTCAACCTACTTCTGTAGTTGAAACAACAACAGAGGCTACTACGGAAGAACCGTCAGTTATCAATAACTATGCTGACAGTTCTAAGGTTTTGAATATTGATGCCAGAGGAGCTATTCTTATTGACGCCAATACTGGTGTTACAATTTACGAAAAAAACTCTCACGAAAAGCTCTACCCTGCAAGTATCACAAAGATAATGACAGCTTATCTTGCTTGTAAGTATGGTAAGTTTGATGATACTCTTACAGCATCTCACAATGCTATTTATGGCATAGGTCAAGGCAGTAGTATCATTGGTATAAAAGAAGGCGAACAGATTTCTTTCCTTGACGGTCTTTATGGTATAATGATGGAATCAGCCAATGAAGTTTGTATGATGGTTGCTGAACATATAGACGGTACTGTTGAGAAATTCGTAGAGAGAATGAACAAACAGGCTCAGGACTGGGGTTGTAAGGATACTCATTTTAATAATCCTCACGGTTTCCATGATGTAGACCATTATACTACACCATATGATATGAGTTTAATAGCCTTTAATGCTATTAAAGACGAAAACTTTAGCAAAATTTGGGGAACTGTAGACCATACAATTCCAGCTAATAACAAAAGTCCTCAGAGATTTTTACATAACAAGGACAAAATGCTTAAGCCAACATCTGATTATTACTATCAGTATGCTATTGGTGGTAAAACAGGTTTCCATGATGATGCTAAAAACACTCTTGTAACTTGTGCTGAAAAAGACGGCGTAAAGCTTATATCTGTTGTAATGAAGGCAAATGGTTATAATCAGGCCTATACAGACTCTAAAACATTACTTGACTATGGTTTTTCAGTTTACAAAGATAACAAAGTCTATACTGCCGGAACATACACAGATAAAATTCCTGTATACCAGACATATTTAAGTGAAGATTACAATGTTGGGGAATTAAATGTAACTGTTGCTGGCGATGTAAGTGCTAAACTTCCAAGCTTTGTTTCAGCAAATGATGTAAAAACAAAGGCTGTCATTGATTATGGCAAAGACAACAACGCAAATAAAATATATGCCCCAATAAAAGAAGGCGACAAAGTTGGCACAATGGAATTTACATACAAAGATAAAACCATTGCTACAGCTGATATTACAGCTTCTAACTCTGTAGAATCAAAATCTGATAAACAGCTTGCTGAAATGAAATTAATAAAAAATGTTAAATCTGTTTTACATACAATTTTAAATGCTTTAATTTTCATTATTCCAGTTGTAATTATAATTATTATTTTATTAGTTGTTAGAAATAATATTAACAAAAAGAAAAAGAAGAAACGCAGAAAGAAATCCGGTAAGAATTCTTCTTCAAAAAATTCTACAACAAAGAGACATTCATCAAACAGCTCAACTAGTTCAAGACCTAGAAATAGTAGTTCATCAAGAACAAGAAGTGCTGAAGAATTGAGATTGCAAAAAAGAAGACGTGAAATGCAAAGGTCAATGGAGGAAAGACGAAGAAGATCTGAAAACACAGACAGACCTCCTATAAGACGAAGAAGACAGTAATAAAAAAATAAATATTGTACAAAATAAAGGTAGAAGTTGAAAATTGACTTCTACCTTATTTTTTTATTAATTTCTAAAGATTAATACGATGGCTTGTAATATTAGGTCTGAGCACAATATAAAAGCAATGTAATCATTTACAATACTGAAATTTTTATTAATTTAATAAAAAAACTAACTTTAAAACTGCATTTCTATTGATTTTAAAGTAAAAATATAGTATTATGTAAATAGGTAAAATAACTTTACTATAATATTATGGAGGTAGTATATCCCATGGAAAATTTAAACAGACAACTTTTAACAAACGGTTTTAAATTCAACGATGATTTAAAAATCGGTACAAAGAAAACTCTCCCTGAAAAGATAGTTCAGTTCGGTGAAGGTAATTTCCTTCGTGCCTTTGTTGACTATATGTTTGACGAAATTAATGAACAGGGCTTATTTGAAGGTGGTATCACTCTTATCCAGCCTATCCCTGGTGGTGACTTCTTAAGAAACGTTCTTAACGAACAGGAAGGTCTTTACACTCTTATTGCTAGAGGTCGTGAAGATGGCAAGGAAGTTGCAGCTAAAAGACTTATTACTTGCGTAAACAGATGTATCAACCCATATGTTGACCTTGATACATACAACACTTGTGCAAAGAACCCAGAGCTCAGATTCGTAGTTTCTAACACTACTGAAGCTGGTATTTCTTGGAAAGAAGAAGATATGGTTACTGACCAGCCACAGGACTCTTTCCCTGCTAAGGTTTGTAACTTCTTATATGTAAGATTTAAGGAATTCAATGGTGATATGAACAAGGGTCTTGTATTTATCCCTTGCGAACTTATTGATGATAACGGTAAGACATTAAAGAAGTATGTTCTTCAGCATGCTGCTAACTGGAAGTTAGGCGACGAATTCATCAACTGGATTGAAAACGCTTGTATCTTCACTAGCACACTTGTTGATAGAATTGTTACTGGTTACCCTCGTGAAGAAGCTGAAGCATTATGCGAACAGTTTGGTTACAAGGATAATGCTATTGACACAAGTGAAATCTTCCACACTTGGGTTATCGAAGGTCCTGCTGAACTTGAAAAGGAACTTCCATTCCCTAAGGCTGGTCTTAAGGTTATCTTTACTCCAGATGTAAAGCCATACAAGAAGAGAAAGGTTAGAATCCTTAACGGTGCTCACACTTGCTCTGTACTTGGTGCTTTCCTTGCTGGTCACAACTTAGTTGGCGAATTAATGGCAGACAAGATGTTCTACAAGTATCTTGAAGATGCTCTTAACAACGAAATTATCCCTGCTATCGTTAGCCCAGAACTTACTCTTGAAGACCTTAAGGGCTTTGCTGATGCTGTATTTGATAGATTCCAGAATCCATTCATTAAGCATAAGCTTTTAGACATTTCTTTAAATTCTACTTCTAAGTGGGAAGCTCGTGTACTTCACACTATTAACGAATACTATGCACAGAAGAAGGAACTTCCTAAGATTCTTACTTTCTCATTTGCTGCATACCTTGCATTCTACAGAGGTACTGAAATTAGAGAAGGTGCTTTAATCGGTAAGAGAGGCGACGAAGAATACTTAATCAAGGATGCTCCAGAAGTTCTTGAATTCTACAAGAATGCTTGGACAGGCGTTGATGTTACTGACAAGGCTCAGGTTGCTGAACTCGTTACTAAGGTTTGCGGAAATAAAGACTTCTGGCTTGGTGAAGACCTTAATACTGAATTAGGTAACTTCCCTGAAGTTGTTGCAGACCACTTATACAATATCTTAAACAACGGTGTTGTTTCTGAAGTTGAAAAGGTTTTAGCATAATTAAATAAATTCGGAGGAAAATATGGATACAAACAATGCTATTAAGATAAATGATAATGATAACGTTGTTGTAGCCCTTCGTAATATTACTGCTGGCGAAGAAATCTTCGGTGTAAAAGCAGTTGACAATATCGACAGGGGCCATAAAATGGCCCTTGTTGACATTAAAGAAGGGGAAAACATCATTAAGTATGGCTATCCAATCGGTCATGCTACACAGGATATTAAGGCTGGTGAATGGGTACATTCTCACAATGTAAAGACTAACCTTAGTTCTACACTTGAATACACTTACAATCCAAAGCTCAAGGATATTCCTGTTACTAGAAAAGATACTTTTATGGGCTATGTTCGTAAAAATGGTGAAGTTGGTATCAGAAATGAAATTTGGGTTGTTAATACTGTTGGTTGTGTAAATGGTGTTTCTAATGCTATTGTTGCTGAAGCTAACAAGCGTTTTGGTGGCAGAGTTGACGGTATTTATAACTTCGTTCACCCATATGGCTGTTCTCAGCTTGGTGAAGACCACGAAAATACTCAGAAACTCTTAAAGGGTATGGTAAATCACCCTAATGCTGCCGGTGTTTTAGTTCTTAGTTTAGGTTGCGAAAACAACAACCTTAATGAATTTAAAAAGGTTCTCGGCGAATGGGACGACGAAAGAGTTAAGTTCTTAGTTGTTCAGGACCACGAAGACGAAATTGAAGCTGCTATGGAAGAAATGGGCAAACTTGTTGAATATGCTGAACAGTTTAAGCAGGAAGAATGTCCAGTATCTAAGTTAGTTATTGGTCTTAAATGTGGTGGTTCTGACGGTTTATCTGGTATTACTGCTAACCCTCTTATTGGTAGAATTTCTGATATTATGGTTGCTAACGGTGGTAAGACAGTTCTTTCAGAAGTACCAGAAATGTTCGGTGCTGAAACTATGCTTATGGATAGATGTAAAACTCCTGAGCTTTTCCAGCAGACAGTTGACCTTATTAACAACTTTAAGGAATATTTCCTTAGCCATGGCGAACCTGTAGGCGAAAATCCTTCTCCTGGTAACAAAAAAGGTGGTATCACAACTCTTGAAGATAAGTCACTTGGCTGTACTCAAAAGGGTGGTACTTCAAATGTTATGGGCGTATTGAAGTACGGCGAAAAGGCTGTTGCTGACGGTCTTTCTCTTTTACAGGGTCCTGGTAACGACATCGTAGCTATTAGTGGTATGATGGCATCAGGTTGCCACGTTATCTTATTCTCAACAGGTAGAGGTACTCCAGTTGGTTCACCTGTTCCTACTGTTAAGATTGCAACTAATACTCCACTTGCTGAAAGAAAGTCTAACTGGATTGACTGGAATGCTGGTAGATTAGTTGAAGACAAGAAGATGGACGAGTATGCAGAAGAATTCTTCAAGTATATCCTTGATGTTGCTTCTGACAGAAAGAAAACTAAAAATGAAATTAATGGATATAGAGAAATCGCTATCTTTAAGAATGGTGTAACTTTATAATACATTTATATAAAAATCTAATTTATTTTTTGGAGGACACAAAAAAATGGGTTTTATTGATGAAAATTTCTTATTAAAAACTGAAACTGCAAAGAAGTTATTTAACGACTATGCAAAGAACGAGCCTATTTATGATTTCCATTGTCACTTAAATCCACAGGAAATTTATGAAAACAAGAACTTTGAAGATATTTCTGATGTATGGCTTGGTGGCGACCACTACAAGTGGAGAGCTATGCGTTCTTTAGGTGTACCTGAAGAAGAAATTACTGGCAAGAATGCTGACAAGCTTAACAAGTTTGTAAAGTGGGCTGAAACTATTCAGTATGCTATTGGTAATCCACTTTACCACTGGACTCACCTTGAACTTCAGAGATACTTCGGTATTTACGAACCTTTAACAAAGGACAATGCCGTTGAAATTCACGACAAGATTAACGAAATGCTTGCTAAGCCTGAATTTAAGGTAAGAGAACTCATCAAGCGTTCTAACGTTAAGGCTATTAACACAACTGATGACCCTGCTGATTCACTTGAATGGCACAAGAAACTTGCAGCTGAAGAAACTGCATTCAAGGTATACCCAGCTTGGAGACCAGATAAGGCTCTTAACATTGATGCTCCAACATATGCTGATTACATCAAGACTCTTGGTGCTACAGAAAATACTGAAATCAAGACTTTTGCTGACTTAAAGGCTGTTCTCGTTAAGAGAGCTGACTTATTCGATTCTCTTGGCTGTAAGGCATCTGACCACGCATTTACTTACGTTCCATTTAGAAAGGCTGACGAAGCTGAAATCGATTCTATTATCGCATCTGCTCTTGCTGGTAACAAGCCAAGCGTAGAAGATTGTGAAAAGTATAGAACTATGCTTATGTTATTCTTAGGCGAAATGTACGCTGATAGAAACTGGGCTATGGAAATTCACTTAAACATCAAGAGAGATAACAACACTAGAAGATTTGAACAGATGGGCCCTGATACTGGTTTCGACTGTATCTCTGACTGGTCAACTGTTGAAGGTTTAACAGGTCTTTTAGACGCTCTTGACTACAACAATAAGTTACCTAAGACTTTATTATTCGCTGGTAACCCTGCTGATAATCAGGTATTCGGTACAATCCTCGGCTGTTTCCAGGGACCTGAAGCTGCATCTAAGATTCAGTTTGGTACTGCTTGGTGGTTCAATGACAACAAGGACGGTATGGAAGCTCAGATTAAGGCACTTGGTAACTTAGGTGTACTTGGTAAATTCGTTGGTATGCTTACTGACTCAAGAAGTTTCTTATCTTACCCAAGACATGAATACTTCAGAAGAATTCTTTGTAACATCATCGGTGAATGGATTGAAAATGGCGAATATGCTAATGACATCGAATTTGCTGGTAAGTTAGTTTCTGATATTTGCTACGGTAACGCAGCTAAATATTTCAACTTAGATAAGTAATTTTATTTTATCAATAGGGTAGGTTTTTTAACCTGCCCTATTTTTTTATAATGAACCGAAAGATAAATCGGACATACGAAGTATGGCTTTCAATGAAGTTGAAAGTTCTGACCATTGAATCGGAAAGATATATCCGATGGCTTGCTTGTCAAGCCACAAATTAACGTAGTTAATTTGTTCCGACCATTGAACCGAAAGATAAATCAGACACGCGAAGTGTGGCTTTCAACGAAGTTGAAAGTTCTGACCAATGAATCGGAAAGATAGATCCGATGGCTTGTTTACTAGCCACATTTTGCATAGCAAAATGTTCTGACATTGAATCGGAAAGATTAATCCGATGGCTTGTTTACTAGCCACATTTTGCATAGCAAAATGTTCTGAACATTGAATCGGAAAGATAGATCCAATAACTTGCCTATCAAGCCACAAATTAACAATGTAAATTATTTTAAATTGCAAATTTTCTCACTTGCTGTATAATGGTATATAGGAGATGATTATTTGGAAATTAAAATCATAGATAGAAAATTTTCTATTTGTAAGGTTGAGAACTACAACACCATAAATATAAATGATGAATATGTATTCATCGGTAAAACTGATGAATACATATTCCCTTGTGTGTGAAACAAACAAAGTTCCCAATAATGCAACCCACATTGATAAAGGTTGGAAAGCCTTTAGAATACAGGGTGTTTTAGACTTTTCTCTTATTGGAATACTTTCTAAAATCTCTACTTTACTGGCAGAAAACAAAATAGGAATATTTGCTATTTCTACCTATAACACAGATTATATATTAACTAAAGAAGAAAACTTTCAAAAAGCTATAGATATTTTAGAAAAAAATAACTATAAAATTATAAAATAATATGGAGAAAATATGAAATTATTTGAAATTGATCACCGAACATCTGACCTTGTTGGATATTTAGTTAATCTATAGGAAGAAACTGTAAAATCCACGCATAAATTTTTGTCAGATGATGAAATTCAACAAATAAAAAATATATTCAAGAAGCATTAAACAGTATTCCACATTTAATTGTTGCTAAAGATGATTTCGACACACCTGTGGCCTTTATGGGTATTGCTGAAAACAAACTGGAAATGTTATTTGTAGCTGATAGCGAAAGAGGAAAAGGCATAGGAAAAGCATTGATTGAATATGGCATAGCAAATTATAATATTAATGAATTGACTGTAAATGAACAAAACCCTCTAGCCAAAGCTTTTTATGAACATATGGAATTTTATGTTTATAAAAGAACAGATTTAGATGAACAGGGAAATCCATATCCTATACTATATATGAAGCGAGAGGTAATTAAGTAATAATAATGCCTTTTGAAGATTATAATTTCAATTTAAAGGAGAGAATGATGCAAATGAAAAATATGTCTAAAACAGCCATAATATACGCAATATTAGCTGCTGCCCTATATGCTATAAACATACCACTGTCTAAACTTCTTTTAAACAATATTCCACCAACATTAATGGCCGGATTTTTATATTTAGGTGCCGGCATAGGTATGTCTTTACTGTCTATAATACACAAAGAAAAGGACGAAACACAAAAATTAACTAAAGCTGAATTGCCCTATACTTTGGGAATGATAGTTTTGGATATTGCAGCTCCTATTTTCTTAATGTTTGGCTTAACAATGACAAATTCAGCTAATGCATCACTTTTAAACAATTTTGAAATTGTTGCTACATCAATCATAGCCTTGGTTTGTTTTAAAGAAATTATATCACCAAAACTATGGACTGCAATATTATTTATAACTGTATCTACTATTATACTTTCCTTTGAGGATATGTCAGCCTTCACTTTTTCAAAAGGTTCACTTCTTATCCTCTGTGCCTGTGTATGTTGGGGTTTTGAAAACAACTGTACCAGAAAGTTATCTAGTAAGAGTTCTACTGAAATAGTTGTTTTAAAAGGCTTATTCTCAGGTATGGGTTCTCTCATAATAGGTTTAGTAATAAGAGAAAGTTTACCTAATATTAAATTTATACTTATTACATTAATTTTAGGCTTTGTTTCTTACGGATTGAGTATTAAATTCTATATTATGGCACAAAAATACCTTGGGGCAGCAAAAACAAGTGCATATTATGCTATTTCGCCATTTTTAGGGGTAATTTTCTCTTTTGCATTATTTGGTACTGCAATAGAAATAAACTTCTATATTGCCCTTGTATTGATGATTATAGGTACAGTATTGGTAACTCATGATACAATAAAGTTACAACATTCTCACGAGCATATACACATACATACTCATATGCACACTCATAGTAATGGTGTAACTCATTGTCATGAGCATAGTCACACCCATTCTCATCTTCACGTACATAACAGTAATGCCGAAGAACACAGCCACACACATAAGATTGAAAACTTACCTATACATAATCATATACACACAGTATAAAAAATACCTCCAAAGGTATTTTAATTATCCTTTGGAGGTATTTCATTTACTAAGGAATTAATTTTCTTAGTTCTTGTAAACTCTGATTATTGAAGAAATTTCATTAATCATAGACATACCATTGAAAATTGTTATAGCATCTCTGAAGTTCTTTTCAAGAACTAAGTCAGTAATAACAACTAATTCAGCAAGACCATTTTTCTTAGTTTTCTGAATAACTCTGTCAATACCCACATCGTTATTACCAAGAACACTAGCTACACTTGCAAGAACACCTGGCTTGTCAGAAACCTGCATTCTAAGGAAGTATTTGCACTTTGTGTCTTCTATATTCTTAATTGGAATAGACTTGTAGCAAGTACAACCAATTCTTGCTGTACAGTTGTGTATAATATTTCTAGCTGAGTCAATAACATCACCCATAATCGCACTAGCAGTTGGAAGCTCACCAGCACCTCTACCCATAAACATAGCGTCATCAACAGCATCGCCATGAACAAAAACAGCATTAAATGAATCATTAACTGTAGCTAATGGGTGATTTGATGATATAAGCATAGGATGAACCATAACTTCAATGCCATTACCGTCATTTCTTGCAACACCTAAAAGCTTAATTGTGCAATCCATATCCTTTGCATACTTAATATCCTTTGATGTAATCTTTGTTATACCTTCTGTAGCTACATCATCAAAAGTAACTCTTGTATTAAAGGCAATAGATGCCATAATAGCCATCTTTCTGGCAGCATCATAACCTTCAATATCAGCTGTAGGGTCGGCTTCTGCATATCCTAAATCCTGAGCAATTTTTAATGCTTCATCAAAGTCCATACCCTCTTTAGTCATTTTAGTTAAAATAAAATTAGTAGTACCGTTTACAATACCCATAATTTCAGAAATATAGTTACCGGCTAAACATTGCTTTAATGGTCTTATAATTGGAATAGCACCTGCTACAGCTGCTTCAAAAAGTAAATCACAGCCATTTTCCTTTGCTAATTCCATAAGTGCATGACCCTTTGACGCAATTAAGTCCTTATTTGCTGTAACAATATTCTTCTTAGCCTTTAAAGCCTGTGTAATATATGTGTTTGCAGGTTCAATTCCACCCATTACTTCTACTACAATATTAATAGAATCATCATTTAAAATGTCATCAAAATTGTCAGTAAGGTATGCTGAATCAATACCATCTCTAGTTTTATTCTTATTTCTTACTAAGATTTTAGCAATCTCAATATTAGCCCCAACCTTGTGAATCATTTCATCAGCCTGTTTGTTAATAAGCTTATATACACCTGTTCCAACAGTACCTGCCCCTAATATAGCAACTCTAATTTTATCCATTTTTATCCTCCTTAGTAAATTTATTTTCTATAGAATACCACACAACTACCATAAAAACAAGGTTAAGTTTTAAAGTATTTGATATAAAAGTTCCAATAAGAGATTTTTAAGTAATACAAAAGGCAACCCTTTCTATAAATTAGAAACAGTTGCCTATTCTATGTTATATTTGGAATTAAATTTCACTCATAACATCCTGCATATCGTAGATACCAGGCTTTTTACCCTTTATAAACTTAGCAGCCTTTACAGCACCTACTGCAAAAACTTCCTTACTATGGGCAGAATGAGTAAATTCAATAACTTCGTCCTGTCCTGCAAAAATAACCTCGTGGTCACCAACAATAGTACCACCTCTTACAGCAGAAAGACCAAGTTCTTTTCTATCTCTTTTCTGTCTTACCTGACTTCTGTCATAGACATATTCAAGGTCGCCACCAACACCTTCGTTTACAGCATCTGCAAGGAGAATTGCTGTACCACTTGGAGCATCAATCTTCTGATTGTGATGACGTTCTACAATTTCAACATCAAAGCCAGCCTGATATAAAACATCAGAATACTTCTTTAAAATTGTAGCAATAAGGTTAATACCAAGACTCATATTAGCAGACTTAAACATAGCAACCTTTTCAGATGCCTTTTTAAGCATATCCATTGTTTCATCAGAAAGACCAGTTGTACAAATAACAGCTGGAATATTCTTTTCTACTGCGTAATCAATAACAGCTGGAACAGCACTTGCAGTAGTAAAATCAATAATAGCATCTGCTTCTACATTACAGTCCTTTATATCAGTAAAAACAGGGAAAGGAGCATTTGCACCAGCAATATCAATACCTGCAACTATTTCTGCATCAGCATCTTTATTAACTAAATCACAAATAACCTTACCCATTTTACCGTTACATCCGTGCATTATAATTTTTACCAATCTGTACACATCCTTTTCATAGGTAAAAGTCGTATTAAAGAATACCGAAATCCTTCATAGCCTTTTCAAGACCAGCCTTGTTACAATCTTCCATTTCACAAAGTGGAGAACGGTAACCACCAGCATTCATACCCATCATATTAAGGGCAGCCTTTACTGGAATAGGATTTACTTCGCTAAATAAAGCATTTACTAATGGAATAGCCTTTACCTGCATTTCAGCAGCCTTTGCTACATCGCCATTGAGGAAAGACATAACCATATCGTGAGTATACTTAGGTGCTACATTAGATAAAACAGAAATAACACCCTTACCACCTAAAGATAAAAGTGGAGTAATCTGGTCATCATTACCAGAGTAAATAGCAATCTTATCGCCACAAAGATTAGCAATCTTAGCAACCTGAGAAAGGTCACCACTTGCTTCCTTAATAGCTACAACATTATCAATTTTAGCAATTTCTGCAACAGTTTCAGGCTTAATATTAAGACCAGTTCTGCCTGCAACAGAATAAACAATAACAGGAATATTAACACTACCTGCCATAGCTTCATAATATTTAACAAGACCCTTCTGAGTAGTCTTGTTGTAGTATGGAGTTACAATCAAAAGACCGTCAGCACCAACTTCTTCACATTTCTTACAAAGCTGAACACCATGAGCAGTATCATTACTACCAGCACCAGCAATAACTGGAATTCTCTTATTAATAACATCAACTGCAAACTTAACAACACTAATCTGTTCTTCATCAGTAAGTGTAGAGGCCTCGCCTGTTGTACCACAAATAATAATTGCGTCTGTTCCATTTTCTACCTGATATTCAAGCATATTTCTAAGCGAGTCATAGTTTACACTGCCATCAGCATTAAATGGAGTAACAATAGCAACACCTGCACCTGTAAAAAGTAAAGTCTTTGCCATTTATATCAATTCCCTTCTATATTCAATGCCGGAATTGACCATTTTTATCAATTCCGACACAATCATCAATTTACAAAATTAGTCCATGTAACCTTTTGCTGTAAGAAGTTCAGCAAGAAGAACAGCACCACCTGCTGCACCACGGAGAGTATTGTGGCTCATAGAAACCATCTTGTAATCGTACTGGTTAGATTCTCTAAGACGACCACAAGAAATAGCCATACCACCATCAATTTCACGAGCAGTCTTAATCTGTGGCTGGTCAGGCTGGTCCTTTTCAGTATAAACATGGATGAACTGCTTTGGTGCGTGAGGAAGGTTAAGCTTCTGTGGTTCACCAGAGTAGTCTGCCCACATCTTTTCAATTTCTTCTACAGATGGCTTATTTACGCCGTCCTTGAATGAGAAGAAGATAGCAGCTGTGTGACCGTTTGATACAGGCACTCTATAAGTCTGACATTCAATAGAAAGTTCATTAGAAGGTACAATTTCCTTACCTTCAATCTTACCAAGAACCTTGTTAGGTTCTACTTCAGACTTCATTTCTTCGCCACCGATATATGGAATAAGGTTATCTACCATTTCTGGCCAAGTTTCGAAAGTCTTACCAGCACCTGAAATTGCCTGATAAGTTGTAACTAAAGCATGGTCAATAGGATACTTCATATTAATAACAGCCATAGCTGGAAGATAAGACTGTAAAGAACAGTTAGACTTAACAGCAATGAAGCCTCTCTTTGTACCAAGTCTTTCCTTCTGAGCTGGAATAATTTCAAGATGCTGAGGATTGATTTCAGGAATAATCATAGGAACATCTGGAGTATGTCTATGAGCTGAGTTGTTTGAAACAACTGGGCATTCAGCCTTTGCATAACGTTCCTCAAGAGCCTTGATTTCATCCTTCTTCATATCTACAGCACAGAATACGAAGTCAACTTCCTTAGCAATCTTTTCAACATCATCAGTTGCATTCATAACAACCATATCTGCTACGCTTGCTGGAATTTCTTCGTCCATACACCACTTTGCACCTACTGCATCCTTGTATGCCTTACCTGCACTTCTTGGAGATGCTGCAAGAACCTTGATATTGTACCATGGGTGGTCGTGAAGAAGAGTGATAAATCTCTGACCTACCATACCAGTTGCACCAATAATACCTACATTGTACTTTTCCTTTTTCATTTTCCTCTCTCCTATATTATATATTTTATTTAATAATAAGTGCTTAATCTGTATAAAAAAACAGACCGTCTTGAGCGGTCTGTGCGAATTCTTAACACAGATAGCGCTCCACTAAAGGCTACCTCGCCTACATAGTGACAGTCACAGGGCTATTAGCCACAGCAACCAGAACTACATCTACAGAAAAAATGCAATTCTTCGGCAACATTTCCTTTCTACTTACCTCAACCGTTTCTGTCCGTCAGTAAATCTACTAATAAACATCGCACCTCTATCTTATTACTTACTTTTAATATACCACTATATATCTTCCTTGTCAATGCTGTAAAATATTTTTGTTGAATTTGGGCAAACTTTTAAAGAAGGAGTGAAAAATATATGGAAAAGAAGAAAAAAATTACACCTGAATATATTATGAAGTGTGAAGTGGCAAAAGAAATAGGTTTGTGGGATAAAATAGAAAAATTAGGTTGGAAAAGTCTTACTTCGAGGGAAAGTGGCAGATTAGGTGGAGAGATAGCTAAGAGGAAACGCAAAAAAGAAGAAAAATAGAAAAATAGGCAAACCTTTAAAAGGCTTGCCTATAATTATTTCTTATTTTACAACAACATTTTTGCAGTTTGTCTGCTTAACCATTTCGCTGTTTGACTTATTATTCTTATTAATACAGTTAGTAAATGTAATATCTTCGCTATTTTCTACTTCAAAAGCTGGACCATTTACGCCAACAACTGTAACATTATTGAACTTAATACCTCTTGTGTTTGTAAGTACAAAGCCCTTTTCCTTAACAGGCTGAACACCAACATACATAGCAGGTTCGCCTTCAATAGCATTATCTGCAATAGAGATATATACATTTTCAAATGTACAATCTTCAACATACATTTCAGCTAAGCCAAAGAAGTGACCGGCAGAAGCATTTACATCCTTACAAGTCATATTAGAGAAGTGTAAACGTCTGAATACTGGAGTATCCTTTGTAACAGGTGCTGGATTCTTATCAACAACATCTGGGTCCATACCTCTTGGTCCCCACATATAGTAAAGGTTTGCAATGAATGGACAAAGTACATTTTCCATAATTACATTGTCTACTCTAATATCCTGAACAGCACCACCTCTGTATCTTCTTGACTTAAGTCTGATACCTCTGTCTGTATTAGTGAATACACAGTTACTAATAGTAACATTTTCTACTGAACCACTCATTTCAGAACCGATAACAACACCACCATGACCATGAACCATAGTACAGTTTGTGATTGTAATGTTCTTACAAGGAACTCTTTCAGCAGTACCTTCTGTACCAGCCTTAATAGCAATACAGTCATCACCTACGTCAACGTGACAGTTGCTGATATGAATATTTGAGCAAGATTCTGGGTCAATACCATCTGTATTTGGTGAATCATATGGGTTATTGATAGTTACGTTATCAATAGTTACGTTATCACAAAGTATAGTATTGATTGTCCAACTTGGAGAATTTGTAAGAGTTACACCCTGAATAAGTACATTCTTACATTCGTAAGGAGCAATCATCTTTGGTCTTGGATACTTATTTTCCTTAGCTCTAAAAATCTTCCACCAGAAAGCACCCTGTCCATCAAGAGTACCTCTACCAGTGATAGAAATATTTTCGCAGTTATCTGCATTAATAAGAGATGCGTAGCAATCCTGCTTAACACCTTCCCAACGAGAAGTAACTACTGGATATTCTTCAATATCATTTGAGAATAATAAAGTAGCACCGGCTTCAAGATTAAGATTTATATTACTCTTTAAGAAAATAGGACCTGTTAAATATGTACCAGCAGGAACAAAAACAGTACCTCCACCATTTTCAGCACATTTATCAACAGCAGTTTTAATAGCAGCAGTACAAGAAGTTTTAGCATCTGCAACTGCACCGCAATCAAGTATATTAATAATTGCCATTTTATACCTCCGTTTTTAGCATAATCTATATATTACACCAAAATTATAACATAGCTATAGGATATATTCAACAACTTTAATTATTTTTTCACAATTTATTTATCCAATCATAACAAGAACCAAACCACTGATGATGTCCTTCACATTCTTTATACTCAACATCTTCATCAAACATTTTATAAACTTTTTTAGCTCTGTCAACCTGTTCTCTTACACCAATAAGTCCTCTGTCACCATTAAGACTATCTTCTGTTCCTACCTCAATATATAAAGGTCTAGGAGCTACGAGAGCAGCCATATCGCCCATATCTACTCTGTTCCAAAGTTTTGGTATGAAATTACAGCCACACTTGTTTGTAAACAACAATGTGTCCTTAAAGCTATGGAAATAACAACTTGAAGCTACATACTTAACTCTTTTGTCTAAAATTCCAAGCCATAATCCACTAAAGCCTCCACCTGAAAAACCTACTACACCTAATTTCTTTACAGAATCTTCTTTTTCTATGTAGTCTACAAGACACATAAGTTCATAAACAATAATACCCTGTAATGACATTCCTAAACTGATTAATGCAAAATTCAATTCATCACAATCTGATTTTTGTATATCATCGTAAACGCCAAGTCTGCGTTCACCAGAGCCTAAAAGGTCTGGAATATAAACTGTATATCCCATTTTCATTAAATCTAAAGCATAGCTATAAACCATTTCTTCATTTTTTTCTGAAGAAATAAGACCCTCTTTTCCGTTACAGCCATGACCATGAAGTGCAATAATATTTTTACCATTACCTTTCTTTGGTGTCATTACGTAAAAAGGCATTTCCAAACTAGGCATAGTAGAAATTTTAACTTTTTCCAATATGTAATCTTTGTATTCATTTTTTTCTATTTTTCTAAAGCTTAATTTATTTTTAGGAAAGTTTTCAAATCCCAAACCTTTTTTTAATCTAGGAATAACAGCCTCTTTCCACTTCTGGAAATCCTTTATTGTTTCTCCTTTAAATTTATACTTATCACCATTTTTATTAATATATTTTCTAATAAAATCAAATCCGTTATATCTGTTATTCATAATAACACCTCGTATAAAATTTATATTAATTATTATCCAAATGACATTATAATACACATTCCCCAAATATCAAGTGAAATTTCCGTAAAATTATATTAAAATTAAGTGGAAATTCTTTCAAAAAAATAGAAGACCTTTATTTCAAGGTCTTCCTTAATTTAAAAAGATAAATTTGTCTTAACACAAGTAGTATAATCGTACCAAATATTACACCTGAAAAGTCAAGCCATACATCTGTTACCTTACTACTTCTTCCTATAGGAAACAACTGTATTGTTTCATCTACAAGAGCCACTAATAAGCCCACAAAAAACGGAACCCATATATATTGTTTCATTTTCTTTAAAAATAAAGCAGTATCAATGCTTAAAAGCATTCCTAGAGCTGTAAACTCTGTAAAATGAGCCAATTTTCTAACAATATGTTCTGTTATATCTGTACTCACACCTATGCGTGCAAATAACTGCATTATTTCATAAAGAACCCCCTGACTTATGTCAGAGGATTCTTCGCCATTTTGTGATGAGTTCCACCATATAAAACCTATTACACAAACTGTAAGAATTATAAATAAATACTTATACCAATTTCTTTTCATAATTATAAGAATGGTTCAAAAATAGGCTTTAATGTTTCAATATCAGAAAGTGAGAGAGAAGAAAGGCAGTTTGACTGGAATTCTTTTCTTTCATCTGCTGAAAGACTATAGTACATCTGCTTAGCTGTTGAAATATCTGAAAGTACATCGTAGCTTGGGTCAGCATAGTATGCTTCCATAGCACTTAAAATATACTGTGCTACTTCCTTCTGTTCAGCTGTTGAGCAGTAAGGAATAAGATAACTCTTGGTATCTCTTATAATATTTTTAAGAGCCTTCTGTTCCTTTGCAGTAAGTTCAATAGTTGCAGTTGTAGTAGTTTCTGTAGTAGTTTCTACCTTTGAAGTAGTAGTTTCTGTCTTACCACTTGTAGTAGTTTCTGTTGTTGCTTCAGTAGTAGTTGTTGAAGTTGTTCCAGTTGATGAGCTACCACCTGAACTAGAACCACCACTACTTGAACCACCGCCACCACCACTTGAACTTGTGTTCTTTGTAGTAGTTTCTGTTGAATCAGTTGTAGTAGTTTCTGTAACAGTTTCGCCCTTAGCATTTGTAACAACTTCAGTCTTTGTTGTTACTTCTGTAGAAGTTTCAGAATTATTTGTACCGATATACTTAGCAAGAGCTAAACAAACTTCACCTCTTGTAATATTGTCAGTTGCTCTGAAAGTTTCATTCTTTTCAAGTGAAAAAGCACCTGCTGAAATTGCTCTCTTTACATAAGATTCAGCCCACTGTGATACTTCATCAGTAATCTTAATATCGTCCTTAACTTCTGTAGGAAGTTTTGCTGCCTGTGCAAGAACAACACAAGTCTGCTGACGAGTAAAGTTATCCTTTGGTCTGAAAGTATTATCGCCAAAACCATTAATATAGCCATTACTTTGAGCAATTCTTACATCATTGTAATACCAAGCATCGTTTTCATTATTATCTGCAAAGTTCTTTACAGTCTTTAATTTTTCTTCATCAGCCTTATAACCAAAAACCTGATTAAAAATTCTAGTTAATTCAGCTCTTGTAATGTTGCCATCAGGCTTAAAAGTACCATCTTCATAACCCTTAATGTAACCAGCTTCATACATTTTAACAATAGCCTGACCTTCAGCTGTACTTTCATTTACATCTGAAAAGCCTGTTTTTGAAGTTGTATCAGCTGCAAAAACATTAACACTAGATACACAAGCTACAGCTAATGCACCAGCTAAAATTCTTTTTAAATTCATAAAAACCTCCTAAAATTCTTTATAATTGAAAGAGATTGCCTACAAGACAATCTCCCCAATTTATATTATATCATTATATACAAAACTAATTATTTTGCTACAGCAGCAGCGTATAATTCAGCAACAACTGTGTTTGCACCAGTTGTAACAGAAACCTTGTCACCAAGAGCATTTCTTACGTCCTGAATAGTCTTTGTATCATAGTTTCTTAATAAATCAACAAGTGTGCTAAAGTTAGGGTCTGTACTCTGACCTACAGCGAATGAACCTAAACCATTTTCAGTTTCCATAGAAACACCGTACTTACTGCTATAAATAGCATAAGTATCATCAGCAGCCTGAGCATACTGTTCTTCTGTAATTTCACCATTACCTGGGAAAGCCTTAAGAGCTAAAGCATAAAGCTGTTCAACCTCATCAGCAGTAAGAGTCAACTGTCCAGCACCATTCTTTGTAATAATTTTACCCATTTCTTCAAAAGCATCAACTCTTGCCTTTGTTGTTGCATCCATAGTGGCATATTTTTCATCTACTGGCTTATTAATAAGACCACAGTTTTCAGGTGAAACAGGGTTAATAGCCTTTAACGCATAAGCTAAAACAGCCCAACCATCTTCTGAAGTAAGGTATACATCGCCCTTGTTAGCACTTGTAAAGTATACCTTGTTAATGTTTGTTGCAAGTGTATCAATAGCCTTTGGCTTGCTAACTGCAAGATTCTTAGCTGTCTTAAGAACGTCTAAAAGAGTGTCATTGCTAACAGCTGCTACCTGACTATTCTTGTCAGTGTATGTATTGTCATAAGCCTTTGTATTGTCAAGTTCAATATCACTAATAAGGTTAGTAACTGTACCCTCACCCTTACCAGCTTCGCTATAAATTCTTAAGTTTACAATTTCGTCAAACTTCTTTTCTGGCTGAAGAACATAATCCATAATTCTCTGAGCATCTGCTGCAGTTACCTTATTATCTGTAGAGCTCCAAGCACCATCGAAGTCACCATTTGCAATTTCAGTACCCTGATTTGCAGAATTAAGAACCTGTACTGCATCGCCTGCTGTAAGTGTGCCAGAAGCATCAACATCACCAGATTCTCTAGGTGTTACTGCAAAAGCTGATGTAGTAGTCATAGCCATAGCCATTAAAACTGCTGCAAAACTAACGATTTTCTTTTTCATAATTTTATATTCCTCCTTAAAATTAATAACCTTCTACTTACATTATATCTACTTTTTTTCATTATAAAGACTTAAATAATAAGCCTTTTTTAATCTTTTTTCTTTTTCATATGAAGACTTCATTGTATCACAAATGCTTGTATCAGCACCCATAGCAGTAAGCTTTTCTCTTAACTGGCTTATTTCAGCATCAACAGCAGAATCAGCCTGACTTTCTAAAGAAGCAAGCTCGCCCATATACTGTGAAGCCAAAGATGATACACTAGCTCCATTTTTGCGAGCTGCCTTTGCCTCATCAATTACATTGCCAATCTGTCCCAAATAATTAGCTTTTAATTTATACAAGCTAACGGTATATTGACCTACCACACTTGACACACTATCTTCTCCATTATTCACATCAGAACCCTTATTTGCTGACGTTGTATTTGATTTACTCTGAGAATTTTCATTGCCAGAAGTATCACCACTACTTGCCTGATTATCAGAACTAGAAGAACTTTGAATTTCTTGTGAAGCTCCACTTTCTTCAATAATCTTTGCTATAGCCTCATCAGCAGTTATTTTTCCCTTTCTTATATCCTCCTCCTCTTGTGGAGTAAAATCTCGGATAGCGGGAGCATTATATTCCTCAAGTGTTTTCTGTACTTCTGTTTTGGTATCATCCATTTGTTTCTGAATATCAACCTTACTGTACTTTGATGCGTCAATAACTGCCGAGATATTATCTCTTTGAGTTACTGCAACAGCAATACACACGAGGATAAGGAAAAAAAGAATAACCAAAAAGACCTTTAAGCCTATGTGTTTTTTATTTGTTTTTTTTCTCAAACAAATCCCCTTTCTTCCTATTTTTAAATATACAACAACAGGTTATTAAGTGGTAAATGTCCTCCGAATAGAGCTACAATCCTACAAAAACATATGACTGCATATACACACACTCATTCAAAATTATACACTTAGTCCACTATAGATTATATCATACCCTATTTTATTGATTTTGTCAACAAAATCTTGACCAAGTTTTTTCTCGATGGTACTAAAAGCTTTGCCCAAATTAGGACATCTCTTATCAAGATTATGACAATCAGACCCTAAAAGTTGAACCTTTCCTTCTCTTATCATATTAAGAGCTTTGGATTTTGTAAAAAATCCATTTATATACTCACCATTCATTTGAACTAAAGGTCCAAGGGATAATAATTCATTTATATAATTTGTACCTTTTTGGAAATCAATAAATCTTTCTATATGTGCAATAATAACTTTAAGTTTTCTGTCATACATAAGACTTTCCACTTCTCTTAAAATTTTATCATTCCACTTAGAAAAAGGCATTTCCAACAACAGATATTCGCCATTATTATTTACTGTCAATTTTTCTAAATCATCAAATACACTTATACCATTGAAGAAAAGTACCTCTGCCCCTAGATTTAATTTAGGCATATCTGTCATTCCATCTATTGCTTCCATCAGAGTATCATAAGCGTTTTGCCTTCTTTTCGCAAAATGTTCAACATCTGTGTGACTTATGTAAAAATGAGGTGTAGCAATCATAGTATCAATGCCTTGAGCATAACTTTGTTTCATCATTTCTATAGACATTTCAACACTCTTGCTACCATCATCTATTTTAGGCAAAACGTGACAATGTACATCTATCACAATATCATCTCCAAAATATCAATAATAAGTTGAATACTTGCTATATTTGTAATTTTTCTTATAATATCCATAGCCAGACTTAGATACAACAACGCCATTAAATACAAAGCCAATAATCTTTGCATCTACGAAACGAAGTTTACTAACTGCATCTGTAAGCATTTTCTTTTCTGCTCTTGTCTGACGTACAACAACTATAAAACCGTCACACACTTTTGAAAGAAGAATAGCATCTGTTACGATAGTAACAGGAGGTGTGTCAAGGAATATGTAATCATACTTTTCCTTTAATGCTTCTATTGTTGCACTTACGTTATCACTTGTCAAAAGCTCTGTAGGGTTAGGAGGAATATTACCAGCTGTAATTACATCAAGTCCACTGTATTCTGAATGAATAAGAACCTGGTCGACTGTAGATTCTCCTACTAATATATTACTAAGACCTTTGTCACCCTTTACATTTAACAATTTTGCTACGTTAGGTCTTCTCATATCGCAGTCAATAACAAGAACCTTAGCTCCTGTTTCAGCAAATGTAATAGCTGTATTAAAGCAAGTTGTACTCTTACCTTCTGAGGCAATAGAACTTGTAACAGCAATAACCTTACAACCCTTTTTAGCCAAAGAGAACATAATATTAGTTCTCAATTCCTTGTAAGATTCTCTAATATCAAAACGAGTATCATCGTTTAAAAGTCGTAATCTGTTTTCCTCTGCAGTTCTTTTAGTTTCAACAACTGTATCAGTTGTTTTTTTATTTAACCCAAATAATTTCATAACACTCACCTTTTAGTTTGTCTTTTCATCAAGAGTAACCTTTATTTCTGGAACTGTACCTATAATAGGAACATCTGGATATAACTTCTTAATATCATTTTCTTCCCTAATACTGTTGTCAGTCAATTCAATAAGTACAGCAACACAAACACTTATTAAAAATCCCAATACAAGACCCATAAAAGTATTTTTCAATACCTTTGGAGAAAAAGGATGGTCTGGCTTTTCAGCATAGTCAATAACCTTTACAGAACTACCATCCATAATTTCTGTTGCCTTAATCGGTGCAGTATCTGCAATAGCATTTGCAATAATGTAGGCATGTTCAGGATTTGGATTAACAACTGTTAATGTCAAAATCTGAGCATCTTCAGCTGATGAAAAAGAAATCATATTACCAATATCGTCAGCTGTGTAACCAAGGTCAATTTTCTTAGCTACTTCACCAAGTGTAGTACGGCTGTCGAAAATTCTCATTACTGTTGGTACAAGCTGTAATGAAGCAGTAATATCATTGTTACTAAGGTTTTCTGAAACAGTGTTCTTGTTGTTGTTTACATACATTGTTGCAGAAGCCTTATACAAAGGCGTAATAAGGAACGAACTATAAAGAGCAGCACACAATCCCAATGTTATTGTTGTAATGGCAATCATTTTCCATCTGTCAATTATAGCCTCTAATATTCGCCTAAAGTCAAAATCCATAACCTCTGTATTCTCTGTGTTCATATCTCACCCTAACTCCCTTTAAAATTTTTTAGTCCATTATACACCATTTAAACTTAAAAATCAAGCCGAATTCAGCAATATTACGCAAATAATATATTTTACAGCATTATATTTTGTTAATTTTTTATGTATTTTTTTGTATTAATATATGTATATACTTCTTTTTTTGTAATATACGCAATATAAAACGCCTTTTATGCCAAGTTTATAATAAATATTTTGACAAAAGGAAAATATTGTATTATAATTAATAATCATAGTGGTAATTCTATGATTAATCACTATATAATAAATACGGAGGTAATTTATAATGAGTATTGATTTTTCATTAAAGGGTAAGATTGCTCTCGTTACTGGTGCATCTTACGGTATTGGTTTTGCTATTGCTAGTGGTATGGCAAAGGCTGGTGCTACAATCGTTTTCAACGATATTAAGCAGGAACTTGTAGACAAGGGTATTGCAGCTTACAAAGAAGCTGGTATCGACGCTCACGGTTATGTTTGTAACGTTTGTGACGAAGAAGCTGTAAACAACATGGTAGCTACAATCGAAAAGGAAGTTGGCGTTATTGACATTCTTGTAAACAACGCTGGTATCATCAAGAGAATTCCTATGTGCGATATGACAGCTGACGAATTCCGTCAGGTTATCGACGTTGACTTAAATGCTCCTTTCATCGTATCTAAGGCAGTTATTCCTTCAATGATTAAGAAGGGTCATGGTAAGATTATTAACATCTGTTCTATGATGTCTGAATTAGGTAGAGAAACTGTTTCTGCATACGCTGCTGCAAAGGGTGGCTTAAAGATGCTTACAAGAAACATCTGTTCTGAATATGGTGAATACAACATCCAGTGTAATGGTATTGGACCTGGTTACATCGAAACTCCACAGACTGCTCCTTTAAGAGAAAGACAGGCTGACGGTTCAAGACATCCATTCGATTCATTCATCATTGCTAAGACTCCAGCTGCTAGATGGTTAAAGCCAGAAGAATTAGCTGGTCCTGCAGTATTCCTTGCTTCTGAAGCTTCTAATGCTGTAAACGGTCACATTCTTTACGTTGATGGTGGTATCCTTGCTTACATCGGCAAGCAGCCTAAGTAATTTAATAGTGATTTTTAAAGCTGTCGGTTTCCCGACAGCTTTTTCTATTTCAGTATTCCTTTGTCTTTTAATATATTTGTAGTTACAGCTTTCGCTTTCATACCATCTACATTATCTTCTCCTGATATGTATACAGCAAAAGACCACGTATCCTCTCCGTTTTCCACATATCCAATGAACCAACCTCTGGATTTTTTTCCATTTATAATTCCTGATCCTGTTTTTCCATATAAGCTAATATCTTTTTCCCTACTTATAAAAATTGATTTTTTTACAGCATTAACATTCTCACTAGAAAAGCCAAAATCATTTTTATATAATTTTCTCATCATATCAGCCTGTTCAAAAGGTGATATTTTCAATACCGGTTTTAACCAGTAATCATTAGTAAATAACCCCACTCTTTTATTCCCATAATTTATTTTAATAAAGAAGTCTTTTACTTTCTTTAAACCCAGCTGATTATCCATATTTTGAAAATACCAGTTCACTGAATTTTTCATAGCCGAATTTAAAGACTGGTTTTCATTCCACTGTGGGAAAGGATATTCATCTCCATTCCATAAAATTTCATTTTTATTTATAGTTATAACTTTATTTTCAAGTGCATTTAAAGCTCCGAAAGGTTTATATGTAGAGTATGGAGATACCCTCTTGAAACCTTTTGTACCTCCAACATAATATTTGTTATTTTTCACATCACACAAAACATAACTGCCTTTATAATTTTCTAAGTAATCAAATCCCTTTTCGTAACTAATATTCAAACCTCTTTCAGGTATATAAATATCATTTTCCTTTCCCATAAAGTTAAAAATATAAGCTATTACAAAAATAAATGTAACCATTACTACAAAAGTATTAGTTATCAATTTATTGCTTCTAACGCCACAGCAGTAGTTATTAATAGCAAAAATTCTATTCGAAAGTTGTTTTTTACCAACAAACAAATTTGCAATAAAAGCAGATTTATATTTTATATTTCTTTCAGCCATATTTAATATAGAATGTCCATATGCAATTCTAAGAGCATTATCCGGCAACTTCTCCATAACTATATAGTCACAATATAACTCTCTTTCTTTTTTCACCGACTGGATAGCCAAATTTACTATTGGATTAAACCAATAGACACATTTTACAATATAAGCAAAATAATTAATTGATACATCTCTGTTCCTTATATGTACAATTTCATGTAATAATATATTAAAAAGGTCCTCATTTTCAAAATCTATATTATTAGGCAATGCTATGTAATACTTTCTCAATCTAAAGGAAACAGGAAAATCTATATATTTGCTTTGTATTATATAGATATTTATGTCTGTTTGAATGGTCTTTTTACATTTCTCCATTAATTGCTCAACATCAGCATTTACACATTTTGATTTTTTTACAATACTATGTAAACTCATAATATCTCTAATCAAAATCAAAATTGAAAAAACAACACCACCAACCCAAATATAAAATAAAATTTTAATAAAAAAAGTTTCCTGCCAAACACTGATATTTTCTGCAAAATCATTAATTATACTTTCACCTATATACAATACTTCTTCATTTACAACTTCATTACATATATAACTATTTTCTTGTATGATACTTTCGTAATCAAAGGTTGGTAATGGCAAAAGTAAAATCATAATAAAACCAAGGACTGTCAACCAAATAAAATAACTTAATCTACAAGATATTTTATTTTTAAATATCAGTTTTAATATATAAACAATTATTATTAAAATACTTACTATAAAATTTTCCATTAAAAAGCAGGAAAAAGACATATTAATCTTCCTTTTTTATTTTTTCATCTAGTATTTTTCTCAACTGATATATTTCGCTTTCGGACACATTTTCATTTTCCAAATAATTTACAAATAAGTTATTAAAAGCACCTCCGAAAAATTTATTTAAAAATTTATTTTTCTCCAATTCTATGTACTCATTTCTCTCTACCAACGGATAATATTCATATGTTCTCCCTTTTTTTTCATGAGCCAACACACCCTTTTTATCTAGTCTTATAAGCATTGTCTGTATTGTTCTTGAACTCCATTTATCATTATTTTTAAAAGAATCTATAACATCATTTGTACTTATTGGAGCTTTATCCCAAACTACTTTCATAATTTCAAATTCAGCATCAGAAATTTTTGGCAAATTTTTACTCATACTCTCATCTCCTATTACTTTTGTAATCAGAGTATATCATCACAAAAAATCTCTGTCAATCACATATCAGAACGGTAATATCTATCAATAATATTATTTGCTATCTCCTTTGCTTTAGCACCTACTATACCATTCTTTGTATTATCGTCTAAATGAATTGCAAAATATATTTTCTTGTTTTTTATTTCATAAAATCCTGTATACCAAGCTGTATTATCCTTGCCAGTGCCGGTTTTTCCATATACCCCCTCTTTATCAGACTTCATAATATCTTTTAAAATATTAATTTCGTTATTTTTGTATTTCGTTTTTCCTTGAAAAATATTTGCTACAATATTAACCATTTCCATAGGTGTTATTTCTAACGAAGAACCGAGCCAAAAGCCATTTAACTCTTGTTGCACATTAATAGGCTCTCCTTCCCATTTACTTACATCGCAATTTCCATAATCCAATTCATCTACAGCCTCTTTTAATTTTTCCTGACCAATGTTATCTATTACTTGCCTAAAATACCAAACACAAGAAGTTTGAAATGCCTCATTTAAATTCATATCCTTATTCCACATATCAAAAGGATATTTCTCTCCATTATACTTCATCTTGGTATTTTTCGAAATTAACACGCCATCATTAAGACCTTCCAAAACAGCTACAATTTTAAAAGTAGAATAAGGAGAATATCTGGTATTGCATTGCTCTTCATTGTATACATCATATTTCTCTTTGTCATAGTCATAAAACACTGCACAACCATTAATTCCATTAAAACAACTACTATAATCTTTCTGAACTGTTTCAACTGAACTGTTTTTACATCCTGATAAAAGCAATAAATTTACCATAAGCAATAAAACAACAATTTTTTTCATATAATCTCTCCTTTGATTAAATATTACATCTGTAATATTACACTTGTAATATTTAATTGTCAAGAGTTTTTTAGACAAATTAATTTTGTTAATTTGTGGCTTGACAATCAAGCCATAGGATTTGTCTTTCATATTCAAAAAAAATACACTGTCGTCAAAACAGTGTATCTTCATTCAACCTAAAATATTTTTAGTAAATCTTCAAATTTTTCTATTTTGTAGTCATACCTATCTACATTACCGAATCCATACTTAGCAAAAACAAAAGGAATATTTGCATCAATAGCAGACTGTAAATCACCCTGAGTATCCCCCACGTACACTGGGCTTTTTAAGTTATTTCTTTCTATAACCAATTTATTGTTTTCGCCCTTTGGTTTTCCTGTGTTTCCTGCACACTCAAAATCTTCGAAATATTCAGCCATATTATTTCCTTTATAAAAAGCCTCAATATAGCCACTTTGGCAGTTACTTACTACAAAAAGTCTATATTTCTTTTTCAATTCTGCCAATGTTTCTCGTACCTTTGGAAAAAGTATTCCACCTTTTTCTGCAAGGACTTTATTCTCCAACTCACAACATTCTGTAATAAGTTTATGTTGCATTTCTGCTGATTCCTTTGGAAATAGTCTACGGCTAATGTCATCTAACAATAATCCCATACAGCCTTCCAATTCTTCAGTAGTTATTGGCTCTCTTATATTAGGATAATTCTTTAAAACTTCATTCCAAGTATCTTTTATGCCCTCTGTTGCATTCCAGAGAGTACCATCTAAATCAAAAATTACACTATCCAAACTTTCACCTCGTATATCACAAAAGGGCGTGCAATAAACACGCCCTAATATTTTTTCTATTTTAAACCTTATGGTTATGATGTAATGTAGTATAGTCAAAAGCTCAGAACTTTTTTCTCTACCTACCTTTGCTTTGCAAAGAACACAGTTCACGTATTACCTCCACTATCGTGTCGGTAAAACACTGCGATAAAATCGAAAGCGAGCTTATATATTCCTCACTTTTTCTATATCTACGCTATCGTGTAAAGGAAACTGCATTTCCTTTACTTTGAATGAAAAAAATGTTCATTCAAGCCTTACTTCGCAAGGACAATAGCTCACGCAATATCTCCACTCCGTCTTTCGACTTCGTGTCGATAAAATGCGTCGCCAAAATTGAAAGCGAGCCTAGAACAAGCTTACTCATTTTCTGCCCACACCGTGTTAAGAAAACTTCGTTTTCTTTTAAGCACCAACCAACGTTGTTGCTTAACTTTGCTTTGCAAAGAACACAGTTCACCTATTACCTCCACTGTCGTGTCGGTAAAACACTGCGATAAAATCGAAAGCGAGCTTTCATTTTATCTTAGTGTTTTACATCATTCCACCCATACCGCCCATGCTGGCAGCTGGATTTACAGGTTCTTCTGTTTTTTCATCAGCAACGATAGCTTCAGTTGTAAGAATTGTAGAAGCTACACTATTTGCATTAAGGATAGCACTCTTAGTAACCTTAGTTGGGTCAATGATACCTTCCTTAACCATATCAACATATTCTTCAGTAAGAGCATTGAAACCATGACCAACTTCGCTATTCTTAACCTGATTTACGATTACAGCACCTTCAAGACCTGCATTAGCAGCAATCTGACGAAGTGGAGCTTCAAGAGCCTTTAAGATAACGCCAGCACCAGTCTTTTCATCGCCTTCAAGAGATGCGTAAACCTTTTCAACTTCTGGAATACAGTGAATGTAAGCAGAACCACCACCAGAGATGATACCTTCTTCAACAGCAGCCTTAGTTGCAGCAAGAGCATCTTCCATACGGAGCTTCTTTTCCTTTAATTCCATTTCAGATGCAGCACCAACCTTGATAACAGCTACGCCACCAGCAAGTTTAGCAAGTCTTTCCTGTAACTTTTCTCTATCAAATTCAGAAGTAGTTTCTTCAAGCTGTGCCTTAATCTGGCTAACTCTAGCTTCAATCTGGTCCTTATCGCCAAGACCGTCAACGATAACTGTATTTTCCTTAGTTACGTTTGCACTTCTTGCTCTACCAAGCATATCAACAGTAGCATCCTTTAAGTCAATACCTAATTCAGAGCTTACTACTGTACCACCTGTAAGAACTGCAATATCCTTTAACATTTCTTTTCTTCTGTCACCAAAACCAGGAGCCTTAACAGCTACACAGTTGAATGTACCTCTTAACTTATTAACGATTAATGTAGTAAGAGCTTCGCCTTCAACGTCTTCAGCAATAATGAGGAGCTTAGCACCCATCTTAACGATTTCTTCAAGTAATGGAAGAATTTCCTGAATGTTGCTAATCTTCTTATCTGTAATAAGGATATATGGATTGTCAAGGTTTGCAACCATCTTTTCCATATCAGTTGACATATAAGCTGATAAGTAACCTCTGTCAAACTGCATACCTTCTACTAATTCAAGTTCTGTGTGCATAGACTTAGATTCTTCAACAGTAATAACACCGTCATTAGAAACCTTTTCCATAGCATCAGCAATCATATTACCTACTTCTTCATCAGCAGCTGAAATAGAGGCAATCATAGCAATATGTTCCTTGCCGTTTACTTTCTGGCTCATCTTTTCGATAGCATTTACAGTAGCTTCTGTAGCCTTTGCCATACCCTTTCTTAAAATAATAGGGTTAGCACCTGCTGCAATGTTCTTAAGACCTTCCTGGATCATAGCCTGTGCAAGAACTGTTGCAGTAGTAGTACCATCACCGGCAACGTCATTAGTCTTAGTAGCAACTTCCTTTACAAGCTGTGCACCCATATTTTCGAAGTTGTCATCAAGTTCAACGTCCTTAGCAATAGTTACACCATCATTTGTAATAAGTGGAGTACCATACTTCTTGTCAAGTACAACATTACGTCCCTTAGGTCCTAAAGTAACCTTTACTGTATTAGCTAACTTATTTACACCAGCTTCAAGAGCCTTTCTAGCTTCAACACCATATTTAATCTGCTTTGCCATAATATACAATGCCTCCTAAATTATTCTACAATAGCGAGAATGTCGCTTTCTTTTACAATAACATATTCTACATCATCGTTTTTAACTTCTGTTCCGGCATACTTAGAGTATACAACCTTCTGACCAACCTGTACAGTCATAGGAACTGTTTTACCGTCAACTACAGCACCAGGACCAACAGCAACAACCTCTGCTTCCTGTGGCTTTTCTTTAGCCTGAGTAGTAAGGATAATACCACCCTTTGTAGTTTCTTCTGCCTCTAATTGCTTTAATACAACTCTGTCTGACAATGGTTTTAAACTCATTACAATTCCTCCTTAAACTTAATTCGTGCTGTTAGCACTCAATTAGTGTGAGTGCTAACGTTAGGTATATATTAGTTTACAATCCCATTTTATGCAACCATATAAAACACCGAATATAGAATGATTTTCCATATTTATCTTTGATTTTCTTTCATTTTCTTCGATTTTCTCTGATTTTTAAAAAACGATATAATAAAAACCATAGTAAAACACAGGTACTAAGAGGGCTGGAAGCAAATTACCTACATTAATTTTGCGTATATTTAACAAATCAATCCCAAGCCCTGTTATAAGCACACCACCTACAAGGGCAATCTCTCTCATTATATCTCCTGTAAGATAAGGTTCTACAACACCTGCAAGCACTGTAATAGCTCCCTGATATATAAAAACACTTACAGCTGAAAATATAACACCATAGCCAAGAGTTGAGGCAATTATAACAGCATATATCATATCCATTATGCTTTTTGTCAAAAGTATGCTGTAATTATGGTGAAGTCCACTTTCTATAGAACCTACAACAGCCATTGAACCAACGCAATATAAAAGTGTTGCTGTAACAAAGGCTCTGGACACTCCTCCTTTTCTTCCTCCAACTTTCTTTTCAACCCATCTACCTAAAGCCTGTAGTCTGCCTTCTACATTAATTACAGTACCAATAAGACCTCCGACTACAAGACTTATTACGAATAATACTGAATTGCAAGGCTGTGTAATAAGTTGTGTCAAATCTGTATTTAATCCAACTACAAGTACAGAAAGGCCTGTTGCCTGTGATGCTATGGCTTGCAACTTTTTATTAAATCTACCTTTTATAATAAGACCTAATAACCCACCAATGACAATAGCTACAGCATTTATAATAGTAGCAATCATTTTTTCTTCTCCTTATCTGTACCTATTTTAAGACTTCTAGCATAGTAGAACAAATACTGCTGTGCATAACCACAATACTTGCCCCACTTTTCCTGTGCATAGGCGTGAATTTCCTTTATATCCTTTTCTTCATCATTAAAATACAAATGCTCCATAACTCTCTTTATCCATACATCTGTAGGGAAGGTTTCTCGTCTTTCTAGAGAAAAAAGCAAAACACAGTCAGCTACTTTTTGACCTACACCCTTTATAGATATAAGTTCTTTTCTAAGGTCATCAGTATTTAAAGTGTCAGCCTTTGATAAATCCACTTCTCCATTTTTTAATTTAGATATACAGTCAAAAATATACTTTGCTCTAAATCCCATTCTAAGCTCCATTAAATCCTCAACTGTAGCATTTTCTATTTCATCAAGTTTAGGAAAAGCATATTCATCTCCTAAAAACTTTCCGTATGTTTCGGCCATAGCTCTTATTATTTTCTTTATTCTAGGTATATTGTTATTCTGAGAAATAATAAAACTTAAAAGACATTCATAAGGCTCTTGATTTAACAGCCTTATACCGTCAGCATATTCTGTTGCACTTTTCATAATTGGGTCATTTTTTGATATTTTTTCTATAATATTGTTATAGTCTGTATCCAAATCAAAATAGTCGTACCATATATTTTCAAATTCTTCCTTATTACAAGGAGTAAATTCTACACTGTCCTCTATCTGAGTAATATACAATACCTTGCCATAGGCAACTATTTTGTACTTTAAATCATCTATCTTTTCAAATCTAAAGCATTGACCACATTCAAGTATTTCTTCAATATTGAAGTTTTTTACATTCTTTAAAACTACACTATTTTCCTTTTCGTAATATTCCATATCCAACACCTTTATTTTAAATAATTTTACTTTATAATAATATCAAATACATTTTGATTTTGCAATAAAAAACAATTTTAATGATGATATTGTATTTTCTGAAAATCACAAAAACAAAATGAACAATATTTTACATAGAAGTAAGACAAGAATAGGTTTTCGCACACTTATTGCTGTAGCCATTCTTTCTGTAATTACACTTTCAACCATTATTTGTACTAACGCTACAAGAATACAGGTTATAAATAAGCCTCTACTTAGTACATTGATGGCCGAAAATGGATATATTCCAAAAAATAAAGATAATAGCAGAAGTATTTTATATACAAAAGACAATAAGAACATTTATATTTCAGCTAACCACAACGAAATATTTTTTAATGGTATTGTTGTATTTGATAATCTTCTTACAGAAGTTGATGGCAAACTATATATTTTCAAAAACGATTGTTCTAAAATGCTTGATATAGTAGACAAATTAAGCAAACCCGTAGAAAGCACAATAACAGATGCCCCTGAATCAATAAATGAAAGCCCTAATTTCATATCAAAAGAAGATGCAATAACAAAGGCTTTGGAAGTCATTAATAATTACTATGGAATAGAAATAGACAAAAACAAATTCAATATTTCCTGTGACTATTATGATTACTATACTACCAAAGAATGTGAAGTTATATTTATGGAACAAGATAGTCCAACAATTTTTACTGTGGATATGGATGCTTTAAAGGAAAACAATTACCAAATCAAACATATTGACAGAGATGTTACTACAATAAAAAAATCTCAAAAAACAGCTGAACATATAGACATTGATAAATACAGCGATTATAAAAATGTAACAGTAGAAATACTTAAAAAGCTAGGTATATCAAACCCAATATATATGTTCTCATACATTCCAGACTACCATAGCAAGGGAAGTTCTCCTACTCTTGTTGCAACAGTATATAAAGATAATAAGGATAGATATTATATTACAGAAATAGACCCTGTAAATTTAAAAGCTACAAGCACAAATATTCAAAACAATTTAGACGATACTTGTGACTACATTATTCCATTTATACAAAAATGGGAAAACTAATTCTTCTCCAAAATTTTATATTTTGTTGTAAATACAACATACTTTATTAAAAAGTTACTGTACAATAAACATATAAAATTTAAGGAGGCAAAAAAATGATTAGAAGAATAATTCATATAGATAGTGAAAAATGTAACGGTTGTGGTGCTTGTGCATCAGCTTGTCACGAGGGTGCAATAGGTATGATAAATGGCAAGGCTGTATTATTAAGAGATGATTATTGTGACGGTTTAGGCGATTGTTTGCCAACTTGCCCTACAAACGCAATTTCATTTGTAGAAAGAGAAGCCTTACCCTACGATGAAGTCGCTGTTAAGGCAAATATGGCAAAGAAGAAATCCGGTTTTGTCTGTCCCGGTTTTATGGCAAAGGCTATTGAAAGAAAAGAACAGCCAACAGCAGAAGTTAATATTTCAAGCCAGCTTAGACAGTGGCCTGTTCAGATTAAACTTGTGCCTGTTAATGCTCCATATTTCAACAATGCAAACTTATTAGTTTCTGCTGATTGCTCAGCATATGCTTATGGCAACTTCCACAATGAATTTATGAAAAATAAAGTTACAATTATTGGTTGCCCTAAACTTGATGATGTGGACTATTCAGAAAAACTTACTGAAATAATTAAAAACAACAATATTAAAAGTGTTACAGTAGTCAGAATGGAAGTTCCTTGCTGTGGTGGTATTGAAAATGCCGTTAAAAAAGCATTAATGGATAGTGGTAAATTTATTCCTTGGAGTGTTGTAACTATTTCAACTGACGGTAAAATTTTAGATTAATTTTTCTCTTTTATATAAATGTCATTTATGCTATAATTACAAAAACATATTTTAGAACAGAGGATAACAATGACATTTAAAGATTTAAGTAAAAAGAAAAAACTGGAATATATATGGGACTACTACAAGTTGCACATCATTGGTACAATACTTGCTGTATTAGCCCTATCATCTTTAGTATATACAATGTTTATAAGAGTGCCGGATACTAATTTTTGTGGTGTTGCTATATATGGACAATTTTTGTCAGCATTAAATACCGACAAAATGACAGCCGACCTGAATAAGGAACTTAATTTACCTGAGCATACATCAGTACAGCTACAGAACTTTTATTCTGACAGCACAGATGTAATGGTTGAGGCAGATTTAAACCAAAAATTTAATACCTACGTTTATGCCTTGGAGTTTCACTTGCTTTTAAGTAATGCTGAAAACACAAAAAACTTTACACAAGTAGAATATACAACACCTATTACTGATTATTTATCTGATGAAAAGGTAAATGAACTTAGAAAAAAAGGACTTGTGTTAGATATAAAAGACCCTGAAACAGGAGAATTAAAACCTTATGGTATAAGCCTTAAAGACTCTAAAATATTGAAAAAATATAACTTATTCCAAAATGACACTCCATATATAAGTTTTGTACCTATTGTAGACAATACTGAAAATACTTTAAAAACACTTGATATTTTAATGGAAGAATAAAATTTGGCCGTAAATCCAACAAAGGTTTTACGGCTTTTTTGTTGCAATACTTTGTATAAAAATTCAGAAATTCTACAATACTACTTGAAATTTTTAAGTATATGGTATAAAATATATGTATTTACTTAATATGGAGGATTCTTATGAGTACAAAATATAATTTCAAAGAAATTGAAGAAAAATGGCGTAAGATTTGGGAGGAAAATCCCGTAAATCCACCTGATGACAGTAAGCCTAAATACTATTGTTTGGATATGTTCCCATATCCTTCAGGCAACGGTCTTCACGTTGGTCATTGGAGAGGCTATGTTCTTTCTGATGTAATAAGCAGACAGAAGTTAATGGAAGGTTACGAACTTCTTCACCCAATGGGTTGGGATGCTTTCGGTCTTCCTGCTGAAAACTATGCAATCAAGACAGGTACTCACCCATCAGAGGCAACAAAAAAGAGTATCTCAAATATTAAAAGACAGGTTAACGATATTGCAGCTATTTATGACTGGGATAAGGAAATCAACACAACTGACCCTGAATACTACAAGTGGACTCAGTGGATTTTCATTCAGATGTTCAAAAATGGTCTTGCATACGAAAAGGAAATGCCTTTAAACTGGTGTCCTAACTGTAAAGCCGTTCTTGCAAACGAAGAAGCTACTAACGGTGTTTGTGACAGATGTGGTGCTACAGTTACAAAGAAGAACTTAAGACAGTGGATGCTTAGAATTACTAAGTATGCTGACAGACTTCTTAACGACTTAGACAAGCTTGATTGGCCAGAAAAGGTTAAGAAAATGCAGTCTGATTGGATTGGTAAGAGCTACGGTGCTGAAATTGACTTCCCTGTTGATGGTGCAGATAAGGCTATTAAGGTTTATACTACAAGACCTGATACTTTATACGGTGCAACATTTATGGTTCTTTCTCCAGAACACCCTATTGTAAAGGAAATTACAACTGCTGAATATAAAGATGCTATGGATAAGTACTGCTATGAAGCAAGTACAAAATCTAATGTATCTCGTATGACAGATAAAGAAAAGACTGGTGTATTTACTGGTAGCTATGGTATTAACCCTCTTAACGGTGCTAAGACTCCTATTTGGGTTTCTGACTACGTTTTAGCCGACTATGGTACTGGTGCTATTATGTGTGTACCAGCTCACGATGACAGAGATTTCGAATTTGCTAAGAAGTTTGATTTACCTATTATTCAGGTTATCAGCAAAGACGGTAAGGAAGTTGAAAACCTTACAGAAGCATATACTGAACCTGGTATTATGATTAACTCTAATGAATTCAATGGTATGAAGTCAGAAGACGCTAAGAAGAAAGTTCCTGACTACATGGAAGAAAAAGGCTTCGGTAAGAAGACTGTAAACTTCAAGCTTCGTGACTGGGTATTCTCTCGTCAGAGATACTGGGGCGAACCTATTCCTCTTATCCATTGTGAAAAGTGTGGTACAGTTCCTGTTCCGGAAGACCAGCTTCCAGTTATTCTTCCAAATGTAAAGAGCTACAAGCCTACAGATACTGGCGAATCTCCTCTTGCAGCTATTGACGAATGGGTAAACACTACTTGCCCTTGCTGTGGTGGTCCTGCTAAGAGAGAAACAAACACTATGCCTCAGTGGGCAGGTTCTTCTTGGTACTACCTCAGATATTGTGATAACCACAATGATAAAGAACTTGCAAGCAAGGAAGCATTAAAGAAGTGGCTCCCTGTTGATATGTACGTAGGTGGTGTTGAACATGCCGTTCTCCATTTATTATATGCAAGATTCTATACTAAGTTCTTACATGACATCGGCGTTGTAGACTTTGATGAACCATTCAAGAGATTGTTCAATCAGGGTATGATTACAAAAGACGGTGCTAAGATGAGTAAGAACAAGGGTAACGTAGTTTCTCCTGATGAAACAGTTGAAAACTATGGTTGCGACTCATTAAGAATGTACGAACTTTTCATTGGACCACCTGAACTTGATTCTGAATGGGATGATAACGGTATTGACGGTGTATTCCGTTACCTCAACAAGGTTTGGAAGTTCGTTAATGAATATAAGGACAAGCTCGTTGAAAAGCCAACAGCTGAAATGGAATTTGTAAAGAACAAGCTTACTTGTGAAATCACTAAGCGTCTTGAAGCACTTACTCTTAATACAGTAGTTTCTGGTTTCATGGAATATACTAACAAGATGATTGCTGTTGCTAAGGCTGCTGGTGGTATTGATAAGGACTCTCTTGAAACTCTTACATTACTTCTTGCTCCATTTACTCCTCATATTTCAGAAGAAATGTGGCAACTTTTAGGTCACGATACATCAGTATTCACTCATGGTTGGCCAAAATATGATGAAAGCAAACTTAAAGAAGAAACTGTAAACATCGCTGTTCAGATTAACGGCAAGGTTAAGGTTCAGCTTTCTGTTGACCCTAACGCTGACAAGGATACAGTTCTTGCTGCCGCTAAGGCCGCTTTAGGCGATAAACTTTCAGGCAATATTGTTAAGGAAATTTATGTTCCTGGCAGAATTGTAAATATCGTTGTTAAATAATTAAACAATATATAAATATACAGCATAGGTTGAAAACAGCCTATGCTGTTTTTATATTGAATCCTATAGATAAATCCAATGCCTTGGCTTGTCAAGGCACAAATTATTTGCCAGTGTACTTTTTTCTCGTTGCTAATCCTCCCCTTATATGTCTTTCCATTTTATTTACATCTAAAACACTTCTTGCTTTTTTAGCAAGTATTGGGTCTATTTTTGTTAATCTTTCAGTTAAATCCTTATGGACAGTGGACTTGCTTATACCAAACTTTTTTGCCGTTTCCCTTACTGTAGCTTTGCTTGCAATTATATACTTACCTACTTCCACTACTCTTTGTTCAATATAGGCTTTCACGTTAGCCCTCCTTATTTTGCTGACAAAAAATAATATGATTTTTAGTAGATAATTATTACAAGCCTAATTTTTAACATTCCGAACAAATTAACTCTGTTAATCCTATTCACTACAAAAAAAAGAGTATCTATTGTTTTACCAATAAATACTCTATACATTAATCATTTAATGCCGTTTCCCTCTTGTAGAAATATTCTATAACATCTTTTCTTGTTATAATGCCTACAAAAAGATTTCTGTCATCTACAACAGGCACGAAATTCTGGTTCATTATCCTCTTAAAAAGTTCGTCCATTGTAATATCTATTTTTACTGATGGATTCCAATCCAATCTTATTATATCCCTAATATACTTATGTTCCTCATCTTTTAAATTAAATTGATTATTTTCAACAATATATCTAAGAAAATCCCCTTCGTTCACTGTTCCAATATAACTTCCGTCATCATCAAGAACAGGTATTGCCGTATATCTATGGGCTTTTAATTTTTCTATACCCTGTCTTATTGTACTGTTGCCAGTAACATACGCAACTTCACTTTTAGGTTTCAAAAAAAATAATATGTTCATTACTACCACCTCTTTAACTATGTTTAATAATATGTTATTACACCATAAAAGTCAATAGGGTATTGACATTGTTGTCAATTTTATAATAAAATACATAATTATTGTAATAGGAGTTATTTTTATGGATTGGGAATTTAAGATTTTAGATGCTATTCAAAAATATTTTTCGGGAAATTTTATGGATAATATAATGTCAAAAATATCATCTTTGGGAAATGCCGGTTTAATTTGGATAATACTTACCATAATTTTACTATTGTTTAAACGAACTAGAAAATATGGCTATACCTGTGGTTTATCTCTCATAATTATGCTTTTTACCGGTAATATATTTATTAAAAATATTGTATGTAGGCTTAGACCATTCCAAATTAGAGAGTATATTAATCTTATTATAAATCCACCTTTTGACACTTCATACCCTTCAGGTCATACCTACGCCTCTTTCGCCTTTGCAACTGCCCTTTTATGTTGCAATAAAAAATTAGGTATTCCTGCTATGGTTTTAGCCTGTTTAATTAGTTTTTCAAGACTATATTTATACGTTCATTTTCCCACAGATGTCATCGCCAGTATAATTTTGGGCATAACTACTGGGGTATTATCTTACTATATTGTAAATCACAAAAAATAATGGTTGCGATTATATTTTTCGCAACCATTTTTTGATACTACTAAAAAAGGTACACCGTAAAAGTGTACCTGAATTAGTAAAATTATTTATCCATTTTTTCAATAGCTTCTGTTAAAGCTGTTGCAATTTGGTCTGGGCAAGAAGTTTTTTTATATCCACAAGTAAGACCCTGTAAACGAGAAATAGCATCTTCAGCCTTTAAACCCTTTAAAAGACTAGCTACACCCTTTAAATTACCGTCACAACCACCAATAACTTCAACATTCTGAATAATATGGTTTTCATCTATATCTATAATAGTTTCTCTTGAACAGACACCAACATTTTTATGAACATATTGCATATACAAAACCTCCGATATTTATATAAATAAAAAAAGCTAACCTAAAGGTTAGCTAAGAGCGCGAGACGGGATTCGAACCCGCGGCCCTCGCCTTGGCAAGGCGATGCTCTACCACTGAGCCACTCGCGCATATGAGCAGGGGTGGAAGGAATCGAACCCTCCTCTGGAGTTTTGGAGACTCTTATTCTACCGATGAACTACACCCCTATGTACTTTTTCGTCAAACGACTATTAAATAATACCATATGTTCTATCAAATGTCAAGAAAAATTTTAATATTTTTACAAAAAATATTTTCAATATAACAGGGACAAGTTTCCTTGCCCCTATCTCTATTAATAAATAGCATTTATGCCTGTATCTTGGTCTATTGTATTCATATTATAAAGCATAAGAACATCTTTTACATTACTGTGTTCATTTACAAATTCACTTATTGACCCTTTGTAGCTTCTTGGGTCGAAAACGTATATTTTCTTATAATGATTTACCAAAAAAGGAATAAATGAATTTGCATAGCTATCCTTTGCAATTACCAATTCTCTATCTGTATCAATATTATTATTTGTAATTTCAATATATGAATGTAAATTATCTAAGAAAAGTGAATACTTATCTTTTCTATTTACATAGTCCATATTATAGAGGGAATTTGTTGTCTTTTTATTATCATAATTTACAGTTAAATCATTGTTATAACCATATACTTTTATTACATCACCATCAAGAGAATAATCATTAAGTTTAGAGTAAATAGTGCCTTTAAAATCATTTGTTACTTCCTGTATATTAAAATCCTCTTTTGGAACAGGTGTAAAGCCCTTATATTCACAATACTTTACATAGGCATAATAAGCTCCGTCAGTAGTCCAATGATGGTCTAATTTATAAAAGAGCTGTTCATTATCTCTATGTAGCATAAGACTAGGATAAACATCTATATCCCCTGTAGAAACAGAAGAATATATATTGTTCAATGTTTCAAGCTGGCTAATCTCCTTGTGATAATAAGGCAATTTGTCATCATATATAGTATAGGCTGTTGGTACAAGCATTAAATCCACATTGATATTTTCAACAGCCTCATTAAACTTATTTATAGTATTTATAATTTTTTCTGTATTTTCCGGCTTTTCATACTGTTCTATTCTATAGCCGTCTTTTCCAATATAGATATTATTAATACAATCCATTTTTAAAACGTGTTGCTCAAACTGAGTTTTACTATTTACAAATGTATTTTTCAATGGAAAATGGTCAGATAAATAAGTACTTACGTCTGACATATAATCTCCGTCTTTTATATCGTCCCAATCTAATTCAGGAAAACTTGCCAAACTTCTATTTTCAATTTCAGAAAAAGAACTCTTTGGCAAAATAATAAAAGCCAATAAAAATACAATAACTATTAAAGATGTAAAAGCTGGAACAAATTTCATAATTATTTACCTCAAAATCTAAAATACAAAAATGGATTGTAAGATGCGTTCACTAAATATGAAACACATAACATAAACAAGAAACAGAAAACAACTCCACCAAACACACTATAAGCAGTTCTGTGGTTAGATGAATTGGCATATTCTTTTATCTTTGGATATATCGGTGTTGCAAATATTATGGCAATTATTAATAATATGCCATAATTTACACAGTAAAATTTAAAATCATTATCTATTAACGAAACACCCTTTAAACCAAACATTACACATAAATAATCTTTTAGCTTTAATAAATCATCAAAAGTAAAAACTGTAAAACCTACTACTACAATGAATAGAGTATAGATATGCTTTAACACTTTAGGTAACTTATCTAAATGCTTACCCCAAACATACTTTTCAAGAATAAGCAGTACGCCATAATAAGCCCCCCAAAAGACAAAATTCCATGATGCTCCATGCCAAAGACCTGTAAGTGTCCATACTACAAGAATATTAAAAATATGTCTTATATGAGAACATCTGTTACCTCCTAAAGGTATATAAACATAATCTCTGAACCAAGTGGAAAGTGAAATATGCCATCTACGCCAAAACTCAGTAATAGACTTTGAAACGTATGGATAGTTAAAGTTTTCATTAAAATTAAAACCAAGCATTTTGCCCATACCTATAGCCATATCTCCATAGCCACTAAAATCAAAATAGAGCTGAATTGAAAAAGCTACAGCACCAAGCCAAGCAGTACTAACAGAAATTTCTCCAAAATTTGAACTATTAATATAATCCCAAAGCTGACCAATATTATTGGCAATAAGAACCTTCTTAAAAAGACCAACTAAAAATCTTATAGTGCCTTTCTTAAAACCTTTATAATTTATTGTCCTAGTCTTTAATTCTCTTTCTACTGTTTCATATCTAACTATAGGTCCAGCAATAAGCTGAGGAAACATTGAAACATATGTCATAAGTGTAAGGGGATTATTTTGGACATGAGCTGTACCTCTATATACGTCAATAACATAGCTCATAATCTGAAATGTGAAGAAACTTATACCTATTGGTAAACTTAACTCAAGTTCCTTTATGGAAGTGCCTAAGCATTGATTAATTATTGATATAGCAAAATCTGCGTATTTAAAAAAACCTAAAATTGCTATATTCACAAAAACAGACAAAAACAATAATGTCTTTTTGCCTGTTTTAGAACTGCTTTTGTCTATTGCTTTTCCAAAAATAAAACCCATTAATGATGAAAAAATCATCAAAAACACATAAACTGGCTCCCCCCAAGCATAGAATATGAGGGAAGCCACAAGCAGTACAATATTTTTGATTTTATATGGCACAACGTAATACAGCAAAAGGACTATGGGAAGAAAGAAAAACAAAAATTCCAAACTACTGAATACCATATTGTCCTCCGAATTAAATATTCTTTTCTATTGTGTCAATAATTTCGTTTGCATTTTCAGAAATTACAAGATACAAGTAATTTCCCTTTTCAACAACCTTGCTTTTGTCTACCAACTTTGCCTGGTCAGGGAGATTGTAGTTTGTAAGTTCTTGACTTTTTTGCTTTTTATAATTTTCAAAACTTGTTTTATAGTCTTCAAACTTTGATGTATCTTCTGATTTTATAATAATAATAGTTTCTGCTGACGATTCTGGAGTATCGCTCTGAGCAAAAACATATTCATCTAAATCTGTAGTATCTATTCCATAGTAATTAGAAAGATACTGTGGGTCAAGTTCTGTAAGTTTTCCTTCTGCCATTGTTGAAACTGTAGCATATATATCTTTTACAGATTTTGACTCTACATTTTGACTGCTTTGTGTTGTTTCATTATCACTTTTATTACTGCCACAGCCAGAAACAGTAATCATCAAACCACAAACTAATATCGCAAATAACTTTTTCACGATAAATCCTCCCTTGATTATTTTCCTTTATTTTATTGATTAATATATTTAACAGCTGTATCTTTAAGGAACTGTACCCATAGGGCATAACCAGCCTTGTTATGATGAACATAACCGTCACTAGAGTATTCAGCCGGTAATGAATTTCCGTCTTTAGTCATTTTACTGGCAAGGTCAAGATAAGTAGCACCCCACTCCTTACAATGACTTTCCAAATATTGATTATAAACCTTAATTCCAGCATTAGTAAAATGCTCTTTTTCTTTACCATTTACAATGTAAGTAAGACTTATAACATATATTTTACTATTTGGAGATGCTTCTTTTATTTTCTCTATAAGCTGTCCGTACTTTTTACCAACTTTTTCAGCTGACACACCATTTAACTCATTAATACCAAGATTAATAAATATTCTTTCCGGCTTAATCTCTGCTATAGATGTAGTTACAGGTTGAGATACACCTTTATACATAGGATGAACCACACCACTTCCAGCTGGCTTTAAAGCATCGCCTACACCGTAACTAACAGAAGCAAGAAATACAGCCTTCTTCAAAAATTCTGGAGCTTCACTAGACGAAGCATAGCCGGCAAACCCAGCCATAATAGAATCCCCAACGAACACAGAATTGTTATAGAATTTTTCAGCAACAGCCTCAGCATCTGCCGTACTAACAGTTGTTCCCTCCCCTGATACATCAACTGAAGTTCCCTCTGTTATTTCGTTTCCATATTCATCAATATTACCATTTGCCCTACGGTAACCACCGATAAAAAAGGCTGCTGTCAAAATACCTATTAGAATAAGAAGCAGTACATATACCCTATTACTTCCACTTACACCCCTATCATAATAATTACGATGTCTTTGCATAATTCCTCCAATTTGAGATAATTATAACTCATAATATTTTAAAACATCGAATATTGCATCTTCAATGGAATATTCTGGTTTCCAGTCTATTGTACGTTTTGCAAGCTGGATATTGGCATATGAACCACCTATATCGCCTTCACGACGTTTACCCATAACGGTATTTATTTTTTCCTGTGTAACATTTTCAAAGGCAATTATAAATTCCTTTACTGTTACATCAACACCTGAGCCTATATTTAAAGAAAGATAATTTGTATAATCTTTTCCGGCTCTTTCAAAAGCCTTATCAAAGTTAAGAACAGCCTTACAGTTAGCCATAGCCAAATCTCTTACGTGAATATAGTCTCTTATGCAAGTGCCGTCACGAGTGTCCCAATCATCGCCGGAAATAACAAACTGGCGTTCTTCATATTTAAGAATTTTCACAAGTTTTTCTAATATATTTGAACCGGCTTTATGAGGGAGTTCCTTTCTAGTCTGTGGGTCTGCACCAATAGGATTAAAATATCTCAATGTAATGCAACGCATACCATAGGCATTACAAAAGTCCTTTAAAATCATTTCTGTAATATACTTACTTCTGCCAAAAGGACTTCTAGGCTTTAACGGTGACCTTTCTGTAACAACATAGCCAGGTGCATCATCATATATTGAAGCCGTTGACGCATATATAATATTCTTAATACCTCTATTTTTTAATAAATGGAAAAGCTCCATAGATGTTACAACATTCTGATAATAAAAATCATATGGATGATTAACTGATTTTGCAACTGCAGAAACCATTGCATTGTGAATTACAAAATCTATATCCGGATGTTCATCTAAAATCTTTGAAATACTTTCCTTATCTGTAATATCAGCCTTATAAAAATGACAACCAGGCAAAGTGTACTTGTCAGCATCATCTACATGGTCAATAACTACTGCCTCAATCCCACAATCCGATAAGGCATAACAAATATTGCGGCCTAAATACCCTATACCGCCAGTAACCAAAACTTTCATCCACAACACCTCTAATATTTTCAATGAATATATATTATATAGTAATCTATTTTGAGCTAAATATCAAGTACAAGTTCGACAAAAAAATCAATAAATTTACTTGACTTAACGTAATTTTTTTGTTAATATATTTATCAGAGTATGACTAGGGTCACACGAAGGGGTACACCACCACGGGTGTAGTTCTTTGTGTACCCTTTTTTTGTATCCGAAAGGAGGTTCTTTATGCTTAAAATAAACGGAAAAGACGAAAGTTCATACATTGGTAAAACTGTTTCTGAATATATTAAATCTGCTGATTACAAGCAGTCTGCCCTTGCTGTGGAATTAAATAATGAAATTCTTTCCAAGAAGGCTTACGACACAACAGTTTTAAAAGATAATGACGTTTTAGAAATAGTATGCTTTATGGGTGGGGGCTGATATGTTAATAAAGCTAAATGGTAAAAATTATAAAACTAATTCCCAGAATATTTCAGAGCTTGTTTCTGAAACAAAAAATGATAACTGTGTTGTTATTTTTGAAGGCTTTCAGACCAATGAAAATTTAGAGCTTTCAGAAAATTGTAACGTAAGTCTTATACAAAAAGGTGTACTTCCTCCCCTTAATGAATTAGAGGCTTTAATTTCTGCACGACATACCCCAAAGGTATATGATAGATTAAAAGAAAGTTCTGTTGCTGTTGCCGGTTTAGGTGGCTTAGGTTCTAACATTGTTATGGCACTTGCCAGAAGTGGCGTAGGTCATATCCATATTGTAGATTTTGATATTGTTGAGCCAAGTAATCTCAATAGACAAAACTACAGAATTAAAGACTTAGGCAAATACAAAACAGAAGCATTAAAGGAACAAGTTGAAGAAGTAAATCCTTTTGTAAAAATTACATATGAAAATACAAAAGTAACTGAAGATAATGCTATTGAACTATTCAAGGACTATGATATTGTATGTGAAGCTTTTGATAAAGCCGAATACAAGGCTATGCTCATAAACACATTATTGACTGAAACAAAAAATGTAACTGTTGTTTCCGGCTCCGGTATGGCTGGATATGAAAGCAGTAATACAATAAAAACAAAGAAAATTAACAACCGATTTTATATTTGTGGCGACAGTGTAACACCTGCCGAAATTGGCAGAGGACTTATGGCTCCTCGTGTAGGCATATGTGCTATGCACCAAGCAAACACAATATTGAGATTGTTACTAGGTATAGATGAAGTATAAAGGAGACAAAAAAATGGAAAACGATAAGTTAATTATAGGTGGTCACGAATTTAACTCAAGATTTATATTAGGTTCAGGTAAATATTCCCTCGACTTAATTAAGGCAGCTGTTGAAAATGCCGGTGCTGAAATTATCACACTTGCTTTAAGACGTGCACAGGCTGGTAATGTAGATAATATTATGGACTTTATTCCAAAGAATGTTACACTTTTACCTAATACTTCTGGTGCAAGAAATGCTGACGAGGCAGTAAGAATTGCAAGACTTTCAAGAGAAGTTGGCTATGGTGATTTTGTAAAAATTGAAATTATGAGAGATAGCAAGTATCTTCTTCCAGACAACTACGAAACTGTAAAGGCAACTGAAATTCTTGCAAAAGAAGGTTTTGTAGTAATGCCTTATATGTATCCGGATATTAATACTGCCAGAGATTTAGTGAATGCCGGTGCTGCTGCTGTTATGCCTTTAGCTGCCCCTATCGGTTCAAACAAGGGTCTCTGCACAAAGGAATTTATACAAATTTTAATTGACGAAATTGAACTTCCTATTATTGTAGATGCTGGTATTGGTAAGCCATCTCAGGCTTGTGAAGCTATGGAAATAGGTGCTGCTGCTGTTATGGCAAACACAGCTATTGCAACTGCCGGTAATATTACAGCTATGGCTGAAGCTTTCAAAAAGGCTATTGAAGCAGGTAGAACAGCATACCTTGCTAAACTTGGCAGAGTAATTGAAAAAGGTGCTGTTGCATCATCACCATTAACAGGATTTTTACAGGACTAAGGAGGACAAACAACAATGAGTGAAGAAAGAATTGACCATATGAAATACCTTCCTCAAATGGAAAATATAGGTTCTGAAATTCAGGACAAGGTTATTTCAGAAATGGAAAACTATGACCCAGACAAGTATACAGCAAATGATGTACTTGAAGCTTTAAAGCACGACAATATTACTCCTGAGGATTTTAAGGCTCTCCTTTCCCCTGCTGCCCTTCCTCTTTTGGAACAAATTGCTCAAAAGGCACAGGTAGAAACAAGAAAACATTTTGGTAATTCCATTTATATGTTTACACCTTTATATATTGCCAATTATTGCGATAACTACTGTATTTACTGTGGTTTCAACTGCCATAACAAGATACATAGAGCAAAGTTAAATATGGAAGAAATAGAAAAAGAAATGCAGGCTATTGCTGAAACTGGTCTTGAAGAAATACTTATTCTTACCGGTGAAAGTGAAAAAATGTCTAGTGTAGAATACATTGGTGAGGCTTGTAAAATAGCTAAAAAATATTTCAGAATGGTTGGTCTTGAAATTTATCCGGTAAACTCTGACCAGTATGCTTATCTCCACGAGTGTGGTGTAGATTATGTTACTGTTTTTCAGGAAACTTACAACTCTGACAAATATGAAACTCTCCACCTTGCAGGTAACAAGAGAATTTGGCCTTACAGATTTAATACTCAGGAAAGAGCATTAATGGGTGGTATGAGAGGTGTAGGCTTTGCTGCCTTACTTGGTCTTGACGACTTTAGAAAAGATGCTTTTGCCTGTGGTTACCACGCATATTTGTTACAGCGTAAATATCCAAAGGCTGAAATTGCTTTGTCTTGCCCACGATTAAGACCTATTATAAACAATGATAAAATTAATCCTAAAGATGTACACGAACCTCAGCTTTTACAGGTAATCTGTGCTTACAGACTTCTTCTTCCTTTTGCTAGTATTACAATTTCTACTAGAGAATGTGAAAGATTTAGAAATAATGTAATCAAGATTGCTGCCACAAAGATTTCTGCTGGTGTAAATGTAGGTATCGGTGGTCATACTGGAGAAGAAAAAGGCGATGAACAGTTTGAAATTTCTGACGGCAGAAGTGTTGAGGAAGTTTACAATGCCATTAAGGAACAAGGTTTACAGCCTGTAATGAGTGATTACATTTATGTGTAAAATAGCCATAACTAATCGTAAATTATGTAACAACCTTTTAGAACAACTAGAAATACTAAACCATTCAGATTTTGATTATGTCATATTAAGGGAAAAGGATTTGACACAACAAGAATATTTTTCTCTTGCAAAAAAAGCGATGAAAATATGCAAAAAAACATTAATTCTGCATCATTTTACTGATGTGGCTATAGAACTTGATTGTAAAAATATTCATCTCTCTATGACAGATTTAAAAAAAGATGCTGAAAAATTAAAACACTTTAATATTATAGGTGCTTCTACTCATAGCCTAGAAGATGCTAAAATAGCAGAAAAACTAGGTGCAACTTATATCACAGCAAGTCATATCTTTGCTACAGACTGCAAAAAGGGTTTAGAACCCAGAGGTTTGGATTTTCTAAAAAATATATGTGATAATGTAAATATACCTGTGTTCGCCTTAGGTGGTATAAATGAAGATAATTCTAAATATTGCTATGAAAATGGTGCAAAAGGTGTATGTATGATGTCGCAAGCTATGAAATATAGATAAATTTTAAAATATTCAGAACAAATTAACGACCTTAATTTGTAGCTTGACAAGCAAGCTATCGGATTCATCTTTCCGATTCACTGGTCAGAACATTTTGCTTTGCAAAATGTAGCTTGTAAACAAGCTATCGGATTCATCTTTCCGATTCACTGGTCAGAACATTTTGCTTTGCAAAATGTAGCTTGTAAACAAGCTATCGGATTCATCTTTCCGATTCACTACAAAAAAGGCGAGAGTTTTTACACCCTCGCCTTTGTTTATAATTAAATTCTCTTTAATAACTCTTCAAGTTCTTCTTTTGAAAATTCATAATCTTTATTACAGAAATGACAATGAAGGCTTGTACTTCCCTCATTTTCTATAATATCCTGAATTTCATCTTTACCTATAGAAATGAGAGCTTTTTCAACTCTTTCTTTAGAGCAGTTACAGTAATATTCAACTGGAATTTTATCTAAAATATGTGGGTCAAAATCACCTACAAGTTCATTTAAAATATCTTCCTGTGTCATACCCTTATCAAGCATAGTTGTTAAAGGTTCAATTACCTTTAATTTTTCTTCAATAGCAGATATGATTTCTTCTGGAGCATCTGGCATCATCTGGATAATAAAACCACCAGACTGCTTTATAGAATAATCTCTATCTACAAGTACACCTAAGGCAACAGCTGAAGGAATCTGTTCTGACTTAGCAAAATAGTATGTTAAATCTTCTGCAATTTCGCCAGAAATAAGTGGTATTGTACCTACATAAGGTTCTTTCATACCAATATCCTTAATTACTGTAAGGTCGCCAAAGCCAAGAGCCTCCTGAACATCAAGCTTGCCATTTGGCTTTAAAGGTATATCTACAATAGGGTTGTAAACATAACCCTTTACCTGTGATTTTGAATTTGAAGTTACTGTAAGACCCTTACCCGGACCATCACCTTTAATAGTTATTGTAACTAAATCATTGTCATTTTTAAGCATAGAACCCATAATAGCTACACCTGTTAATGCTCTACCTAAAGCAGCTGACATTACTGGTGAAGTCTTGTGAATTTCAAATGCTTTCTGTACTGTATCGTGAGTGTTTGCAACAAAAATTCTTACTGCTCCATCTCCTGCACTTGCTCTTAAAATATAATCCATTTCTATTCCTCCTATTTAACTTTTGCTACAAAGAAAACTTTTTGACTGTTTTCCTTTGGTTCTTCAAATGTCAATTCATCATAAACAGCCTCAAATTCAAGACCAGCCATACCCAAAAGTTCCTTTATTTCCTCTATAGTATAGCCTTTCTCATAGTGAAACTCCTCATATCTTTCATAAAGGCCGTCACTATTTTCGACAAAAAAGTTAGTATAAAATTCATTTATTCTTTCTTCTTCGTCATAGTAATTTTCCCAAGTATATGCTGAATTTTCAGTAGTTTCACAAAAACTGTTGTCACTTAATATGTTTTGAAATTTGTAAATTGTATTTATATCAAACACAAATAAACCGTCTTTTTCAAGATAATCGTGTACCATTTTAAACACCTCTAAAAGGTCAGCCTTTTCTGTAACATAATTTAAGCTGTCACAAAGGGAAACAATAGCATCTACCTTGCCAATAAGCTCAAACTCTCTCATATCCTGATTAAGATACAGTATATTTAAATCCTCCTCTATAGTCTTTTCAGAAGCTATAGCAAGCATTTGCTCTGACAAATCAATACCTATCATATCATAACCCATTTTAGCAAGAGGTATTGTCATATTGCCAGTTCCACAACCCAAATCACATATTACACCTGTATTATGTGGCAAGTTATGTTTTTCAAAAATCTCCTGTAAATATTCTGTCCATCGGGCATAAGGTACATTGTCCATAAAACGGTCATATACCTGTGCAAAGCCCTCGTAAGCTGCCATATTCTTCACTCCTTAGTATTTAAAAAGCCATAACTTAATTACAGCCAACACCTCTCTGCAATAATCTACAGGCATAGATATATAAGGCGTAGGTGCATTGTATGTTGTTAAATTCATTCCGTTTAGCTTAGCCAAACCTCTTGACCTGTAGGCGTGGAAAGAGTTTGTTATAATACAAGCTGTATAATCATCATCAAACAAATTTTCCAATATCTCTTTAGAATTTGCAAAATTTTCATTTGTAGATGTAGATTTATCTTCCTTATAAATAATATCTTCCGGAACACCATTAGCAACCAAATATCTTTTCATCGCCTCAGCCTCTGTCATAGGCTCATTACTGCCCTGTCCTCCGGAAACAATTATTTTTGCCTTTGGATTTACGCTATGGTACTCTAAAGTTGTATCAAGTCTTGCCTTTAAAGAATTAGACACACCACTTTCATTAACCTTACAACCTAATACTATAACTGCATCCTCATCTCCCGTTGCTTTATCACAAGTACCAGCAACAGCTATAAAGACCATAATGGCACCAAAGAATATGTATCCAAGAACCAATAAAAATTTAAAAAATCTAGTAGCCGGAACACTTTTCACTCTTGTCCAAAGCAAAAGCACAACTGCTAAAAACAGTATAACAAATGTACCTTGATTAAAAACAAATATAAATGCTAAGCCATATATAAACAACAATATTCCTATTATTGTAGTAACTATTTTCAATTTGTCTGCATTTTTCATTTTCAACCTCCGGACTATTTAACTACAAACCTGTATTAGTATACTGTAAAATCCTATTTAATTCAATGTTTTAATTGAATTTTATACCTTACAATTTTGTTAATATCTACTTTTATACCATTATATTAACCAAAAATTAGGTGATAAATTTGTATAATAATTATCCATACAAAAAATATGATAATGAAAAAAGTCTGTATTTTATTGGAAATTCGTGTCAAAACTATTCAATTTACACGAAATTTATCACTATGTGAAAATGTTATCAGATTTTTATTGATTTTTATTTTTCATTATGATACCATTATATTCGTGGATAAATTGGAGAACCAAATGGTTTAAGTCACTATTGTTTTTATTGGAGGTGTTCTTAAATGAATACAAGAATTGCAGCATTTTTTGACGCAACAAATATGCTTAGCGATGTAACTAGCGGAAGATTTGTCTCTGTTTATTCCAAAATTAATAATAAATGGAAGGCCGTAGACAGATTTACTCTCAGCGAAGTTATTTTCTCATCTATTGACCAACCTGAGTTATATGCTAAGGAACTACTAAAGCAGTTAGGTAATATAGATGTTATTGTAGGTAAGTCTTTCAGTGATTTATTCTACAACGAATTTCTTAAAAATAACGTAGCCGTTGCTACAGCCCATAATTTTGGAAAGGGACTCTTAAAGAAGATTGAAAGCCAGTACATTTCCGGTAAAAAGGAAATTGAAGTTGATGGCGACTTTAAAGTTCCAGCAAACCCTACAGCCGTTGATAGTCAGGGTCAGTATTTTCTTGACCTTATCTCTTTACAGAAGGACTATCCTGGCGTAACAGCTAAAGAAGTATTAATGCCTTTTATTAGCAAAGATAGATTTTCTACTCTCAATATTAGAGCATCTAAGTCTATTCCTTGGCTTGATACTTTCCTTGAAACAAAGCATCTTGATAGTTTTGTTTCTAAAATTAACGGTAGATATATGATTACTGTCACAAGAAAACTTTGTGGCGATAACTAATATTCAGAACAAATTAACTGTGTTAATTTGTGGCTTGACAAGCAAGCCATCGGATTTATCTTTCCGATTCACTATCAAAAAAAGTTTTACATCCCTACGGTGTAAAACTTTTTTTATTTTATGCGTATCCTATTGTTTCACCGTATTCTTTCCAGTGAGGGTTATCTTCTTCATTTGTATAGGCATATATTTTTCCAGACAATCCCATATCCCACCAAACAAAAAAAGTGGGCTTATATCCTTTAGCTATAAGCTGACTACTGATTTCTGAAAGTTTTAAAAACAATGGAAGGTCCCAATCGTCCCCGTCATCATATACATTTCTCCACTCTAAAACCCCATAAGGAACTATTACCTTTTCATTATTTTTATTATAAGCTATTACTGTAGTTCCTTCATCTGCTATTTCTAAATCATCACATATTTTCGTCGTATTTATAGACATATATTTAAATCCTTTCTATTATAATTAATAATTATTTTTGTTTAAGCATATTGTCATATTCTTTCCAGTCTGGCATTACACTACCAACTGCCTTATGAAATTCTTTTGAATGGTTTGGGTGTATGTAATGAGTATATTCATGTATCAAAACATACAACAAACACTTTGTATTATACTCAAAAAGCCTTAAATTTAAAGTAATAGTGTTAGTTCTTCTATTGCAAGAACCCCATAGACTTTTCATAAGTCTGATTTTCATATTTGGAAAAGTTGTAAATTTCTTATATATTGGATATACCCTCTTTGAAATATCCTGTGCCAGCTTTTCCACTTGTTCTCTTTGCCATTTTAAATATAACTTTTCTACTTTTGACTTGTCTTCTATATTTTTAACAAATACAGTTACAACAAAGTCAGTATATTCTACTCTTTCTCTACTATCCTCAATTATCTTAAGCTGACATGGATTGCCCCAAACCTTGCATTTTTCTCCGTCATTATATGAAAGAGGTTTATTTTGTTTTAATTGCATTTTTACTATAGCTTTCATTATAAATTCAGCCTTAGATGCCACAAATCTATCTATGTAATCCACAGAAACTCTGTTACTGGCTGACACATATACATTACCGTCAGCTTTTACTCTCATATTAATATTCTTTACTTTTTTTCGTGTCAAAATATATGTTATTTCAATATTTCCTGTTCTGATAGTTCTTTTTTCCATACTATTTCCTCTGTTGACAAAATTTATTTTACATTCTATAATCAAATACATTACAAAGGAGTAATTATTTATGATTAGAGATATGACCAAAGGCAATATATATAATCATATTGTCCAATTTTCAATTCCTATAATACTAGGTAATATTTTTCAGCTTACTTACAACGCTGTAGACTCAATTATAGTAGGTAAATTTGCCGGAACAAAAGCCTTAGCTGCCGTTGGTACATCTGACCCTATTGTAAATATGCTTATACTTGGTATAAGTGGTATTTGCATTGGTGCGTCTGTACTTATGAGCGAGTTTTTTGGTGCTAAAATATATGAAGACATCAAAAACGAATTTGCAACTACTATTTCTATTGGTATGGGTATTACTGCTATTATTGTAATTCTAGGTCTTTTGCTTTCAAATACCATTTTGAAACTAATACAGACCCCACCAGAAATAATGGCTGATGCCAACAGTTATTTAAAACTTGTCTTTATTGGTGCACCTTTTACTTGTCTTTACAATATTTATTCTGCTGGTTTAAGGAGTATAGGGGATTCCAAAACACCTATAAACTTTTTAGCCATTTCATCTGTTTTAAATGGCTGTCTTGATTACATATTCATAAGAATATTTAATATGAGTGTTATTGGTGCTGGTCTTGCAACTGTTATTGCCGAGGGTATTTCTGCAGTTCTGTGTATGGTATATGTATTCAGAAAAGTACCTATGCTCCATGTAGAACGAAAGCACTTTAAGTTTAACCGAAGATTAATAAACAGAACATTTAGCTTGGGTTCTATTACAGCACTCCAACAATGCTGTCAGCCTTTTGGTAAATTATTTATACAAAGTGCTGTAAACTACCATGGTGTTTCTGTAATTGCTGCCTTTAATGCTGCCAGTAAAATAGAAAACTTTGCCCTTATTCCGGAACAAAGTATTTCCCATTCTATGATGACATTTACAGCACAAAACAGAGGTGCAAAAGAGAAAAAACGAGTTAAACTCGCCTTACCTAAAGGACTTGTAATAGAAATAATATACTGGATATTCATATGTACAGTAATTACATTATTTAAAACAAACCTTATGTCATTGTTTGGTTCTGAAAGTGACCACCAAATGATTACTGAAGGTGTTAAATACCTTTCTGTAATGGCATTCCTCTATTGTCTATCCGGTCTTACAAATGGACTGCAAGGATATTTCAGAGGTTTAGGCAATATGTCTATTACATTTATTAGCACTTCTATGCAAATAACCATAAGAGTAATATTCACATTTATACTTTCTCCGTCAATGGGTATTGAAGGTATAGCTTTTGCTTCCGGTATCGGCTGGATTGCTATGTTAGTAGTAGAATACTCTTACTATTTCTGGTATAGAAAAAAACATAAAGAGATGTTTCAGTAATTAAGCCATCGGATTTATCTTCCCGATTCATTATTCAGAACAAATTAATTCCATTAATTTGTGGCTTGCAAGCAAGCCATCGGGTCAATCTTCCCGATTCATTATTAAAAGCCACTACAAAATATTGTAGTGGCTTTAATTTATTTAGTTATAATTCGGGATATAATAATTAAGAAACAAGCACCAACAACAGCAATAAAACAACCTTTAATACTAAAAGGTGAACGTGCAGTAAATCCAATAAGTGACCCTAACCAGCCACCTATTAAACTACCGGCAACACCTATTACAATGTTGGTTAAACAGCCTCTCTTACCATTATTCATTATTTTGTTGGCAAATCCACCGGCAAAAGCACCCAATATCATCCAACATATCAAATTCCACATATTATTTTATATAACCTGTCCTTTACCTATAACGATAGGTTCTTCCTCTGTACCTATAATCTCTTTGTTATCACTAATAACAACTTCCTTATCAATAATTGCATTTTTGATTACGCAACCTTTACCGATATAAGAACTCTTCATAATTACAGAGTTTTCAACAGTTGCACCTTCGCCTACAAATACCTTTCTGAAAAGTACAGAATTCTTTACATTACCGTCAATAATAGAGCCTGTACCTACAAGAGTATTTGTAACTTCTGCTGTTGGGTTATACTTTGCTGGAGGGTCATCACTAGGTTTTGATGCAATAAATGGTTCCTGAGTAAGGATTTTACGAACATCTCTGTTTAAGAAGTCCATATTTGTTTCCATATAAGAATTTACAGAATTGAGAGTGTTCCAATAACCGTCAAATTCATAACCATAAATATCAATCTTGTCCTTATTTCTTAAGATAATATCCTTTACAAAGTCATAATATCCCTTTGGAATGGCATTTTCCAAAAGCTTAATAAGGAGAGTTCTCTTTATTACATAGATGCCTAATGAAATATTAGAACTCTTAGCATCTATTGGCTTTTCTTCAAATGTTTCAAGTTTGTTGTTTTCGCCAAAAGTCATAACACCATAATCGTGTACATCCTTATTTGTGCGAGATACATTCTTATAAACTATTGTTAAGTCAGCAGCCTTATCAATGTGGTACTGTAATACTTCTGAATAATCCATCTTATAGATAGCTTCACCAGAACAAATTACAACATAAGGTTCGTGACTTCTCTTTAAATAGCTGATATTCTGATAAATTGAGTCAGCAATACCTCTAAACCAGAAATTATTGTCATTTGATAAGAAAGGTGTGAATATATAAAGACCACCCTCTTTTCTATCTAATTCCCACCACTTTGCTGATGAAAGGTGGTCCTGAAGGCTACGAGAATTGAACTGTGTAATAACAGCAACCTTCTTAATACCGGAATTAGACATATTACTTAAAGAAAAATCTATTGCTCTGTAAGAACTAACAACCGGCATTGCTGCAATAGCTCTTACCTTACAGAGGTCCTTTAATCTTTCACTATTTCCACCTGCTAAAATAATACCTATGGCTCTCATTACATCGCCCCCTCAATAATAACTGACTGACCACTTGGAAGTTTAGATTCGCTATAATCTTCAGCAGTAGTCTTTCCATAAACAACACAATTCTTACCTATTTCAATATTGTCAGGGACAACAGTATCACTACCAATTACTGTAATACCTGTGTTGTAAATCTTAGGTTTCTGTTCATTAGGAATGTTATCCCAAAGACCCATCTTTACGTTATCACCAATAACTGTATTCTGGTCAACAATTACTCTGTCAAGAACAGCATTCTTACCAATTACACAGCCTTCCATAATAATTGAGTCTTTAACTACAGCACCTTCTTCAATAGTTACATTTTTACTTATTACACAATGTTCAATAGAACCATAAATCTGAGCACCTTCTGAAACTATAGAAGTCTTTATAGAAGCATTATCTCCTGTGTACTGTGGTGGCTGATAATCACTCTTAGTGTAAATCTTCCAGAAATCTTCGTAAAGATTAAATTCAGGTAAAGTCTTAATAAGTTCCATATTTGCAGCCCAGTAAGATTCAATAGTACCTACATCTTTCCAGTAGTCCTTAAATCTATAGGCATAAAGGCTCTGATTTTCTCCAAGCATCTTAGGAATAATATGCTTACCAAAGTCACTGTCTGGATGAATTTTTTCATCTTCAATAAGAGCCTTTCTTAAATTTGACCAAGTGAATATGTAAATACCCATACTAGCAAGGTTGCTCTTTGGATGTTCAGGCTTTTCTTCAAATTCATAAATCTTGTCATTTTCATCGGCATTCATAATACCAAAACGACTAGCATCTTCCATAGGTACTTCTAATACTGCAATAGTGGCATCAGCATTATTTTCCTTATGGTATTTAAGCATTGCTGCATAATCCATCTTGTAAATATGGTCACCTGAAAGTATAAGTACATATTCTGGATTACAAGAGTCAATATAGTCAATATTCTGATAAATAGCATTAGCTGTACCAGAATACCAAGAACCTATTTCGCCCTCTCTCATATGTGGTGCAAGTATTGAAACACCACCATTTACTCTATCTAAGTCCCAAGGCACACCAATACCAATATGTGCATTTAATGTCAATGGCTGATACTGTGTAAGTACACCAACTGTATCAACACCAGAGTTTACGCAATTACTCATTGGGAAGTCAATAATTCTATATTTACCTCCAAAAGCAACTGCTGGCTTAGCCTTGTCCATAGTAAGAATACCAAGTCTACTACCCTGACCACCTGCAAGAAGCATGGCCATCATCTCGTTTCTCTTCATAAATACATCCCTCCATTCAATATCCATAAGTCAATCATATCACAAGCAAAAGCAATATTCAACAAATAGAAATCGCATAATAAATGAAAAAATTACAAGCAATAAAAGTTACACCTTGTAATTACTTAATTACATTATAGCAAACCTATCTAAAAAAATCAACAAATTTTACAATCAAAAAAACTAATTTATGTAAAAAATAGCCAATGTATTTTTTCAGTAAATTTTATAAATTTTTATGGCTTTTTTTTGAAAAATGGTATACAATAAAAATAATTATTGTATGGAGGTCGTCTTTTATGAAATACGGTTTTATAAGAACTGCTGCTGCCACACCTGATATTAAGGTTTGCGATTGCGATTTTAATGCTGATAATATAATAAAAAATGTTAAAACAGCATATGAAAACAATACTGAAATAATAGTTTTCCCTGAGCTTGTAATTACTGGCTATACTTGTGGAGATTTATTTGGTCAAAGAACACTTATTTCTTCATCAATGAAAGCCTTAGATAAAATTAAATCTGAAACAAAAGATGTAAATACACTGATTGTTTTAGGTATGCCTTATCAATACAAAGGTAAATTGTATAACTGTGGTGCTGTATTGTATAAAGGACACATTCTTGCTCTTATTTCAAAGAGTTTCTTACCTAACTATAATGAATTTTATGAAAAAAGATGGTTTGAAGAAGCCCTTGATGAAACAGTTTATGTAGATATTTTAGGGGATACTGTACCTTTCGGTACAAAAATTATTGTACAGGCTGAAAACATACCTGAATTTTCATTGGCTGTTGAAATTTGTGAAGATTTATGGAGTGTTATTCCTCCATCTTCTAATCATAGTCTTGCAGGTGCAACTATTATTGCAAATCCATCAGCCGGAAATGAAATTACAGGAAAAGACAGCTACAGACTTTCTCTTGTAAGCAGTCAATCTGCTAAAACTATTTCTTCATATATCTATACTTGTGCTGGATATGGAGAGTCCACAACTGACGTGGTTTTCTCCGGTCACAATATTATTTGTGAAAACGGTACTGTACTTGCAACTGCCAAGAGATTTGAAAATGGTATAGTATATGGGGATGTTGATGTATTTAAAATAGCCTCTGAAAGACAGAAAAATACCTCTTTCAGACTTAACACAACTGGTTATACTTATGTTAATTTTGAATTTGAAGAAAATAATGGGGAAGTTGATAGATTTTTCGACCCTCACCCATTTGTACCAAGTGATTTACAGGCTAGAGATAAGAGATGTGATGAAATACTTAACATTCAGGCTTTAGGCTTAAAAAAGAGAATAGAACACATTGGAACTAAAAATGTTGTTATTGGTATAAGTGGTGGTCTTGATTCTACACAAGCTCTTATTGTAGCAAACAAAGCCTTTGAACTTGCCGGTTTAGACAAAAAAGGCATAATATGTGTTACAATGCCTTGCTTTGGTACAACTGACAGAACTTACAACAATGCTGTAGAGCTTACAAAGGCATTAGGTGCTACTTTAATAGAAGTTAATATCAAAAAGGCTGTAAAACAGCATTTCTCTGATATTGGTCACGATGAAAGTGTAAAGGATTTGACATACGAAAACTCTCAGGCAAGAGAAAGAACTCAAATTCTTATGGATATGGCATCAAAGTATAGAGGTTTTGTAGTTGGTACTGGGGATTTAAGTGAATTAGCCTTAGGTTGGGCTACCTATAACGGCGACCATATGAGTATGTACGGTGTAAATAACTCTATACCTAAAACTCTTATAAAGTACCTTATTAAATATTTTGCCGACACAACTTCTGACAACAATTTAAAAGAAATACTTTATGATATTTTAGATACTCCTGTTTCTCCTGAGTTACTTCCTCCAGATGAAAATGGAAATATTGCACAGATTACAGAAGACGTAGTTGGTCCTTATGAACTTCACGATTTCTTCTTGTACAATATGATGAGATTGAGCTTTGAACCTAAAAAGATTTTCTATATTGCAAATATAGCCTTCAAAGACAAATATGACAAGAAAACAATATATAAATGGCTCAGAAATTATTATTGGAGATTTTTCTCACAGCAATTTAAGAGAAGTTGCTTGCCAGACGGTCCAAAAGTAGGTTCTGTTAGCCTTAGCCCTAGAGGTGATTGGAGAATGCCAAGTGATGCCGTATCTAAATTATGGCTTGCACAAATGGACGAAATAGAAAAAACTCTTTAATCTCAAAAAAAACTTGTAATAATCCCCAAAAAGTATTAGAATAAATATATCTATTCTTTTTTAGGAGGAATTTATAAAATGAGCAAACAAGTAGTAGCTGTATTGTTTGGTGGCCAGTCATCAGAACACGATGTTTCTAAGGTAAGTGCCGCTACAATTATTTCAAATATTAATACAGAAAAGTATTCTGTAATTCCAGTATATATTACAAAAGAAGGTAAATGGTTATTATACGATGGTCCTTTGGACAGCATTGGCAATAACGATTGGCAGAAATTTGCAAGCACTTGCATTTTAAGCCCAGATACAGAACACCATGGTCTTCTCAGAATTGTTGGTGATAAGGTTAAAAACATTCCTGTTGATGTTGTTATTCCTGTTCTTCATGGTGCAAACGGTGAAGATGGTACAGTTCAGGGTCTTTTTGAACTTGCTAAAATTCCTTATGTAGGTTGTGGCGTATTATCTTCTGCTGTAAGTATGAACAAGGCTTATACAAAGATTATTGTTGACACTATTGGTGTTGACCAGGCTAAGTACACTATTGTATATAGACCTGAATTATCTGAAGACCTTGACAAGTGCCTTGATAGAGTTGAAGAAAAATGTGGTTATCCTTGCTTCGTTAAGCCAGCTTGTGCCGGTTCAAGTGTAGGTATTACAAAGGCTCACAACAGAGATGAACTTATTGACGGTCTTTGGACTGCATCTGAACACGACAGAACTATTGTTATAGAAGAAAACATTACAGGCGATGAACTTGAATGTGCTGTTCTTGGTAATCACGATATTCAGGCATCTGCTGTAGGTCAGATTTATGCTGCTGCTGAATTTTATGACTATGATGCAAAGTACAACAATGCTGAATCTAAGACTGTAATCCCTGCAAATATTTCAAACGAAAAAGCTGAAGAAATCAGAAAGAAAGCTATTGAAATATTTAAGGTACTTGACGGCAGAGGTCTTTCAAGAGTTGACTTCTTCCTTGAAGAAAAAACAAACAGAGTTATTTTCAACGAAATTAATACATTACCTGGCTTTACTTCAATAAGTATGTATCCTATGCTTTTTAGAGCTGCCGGTATTGATACAGAAGAACTTGTAGATAAACTTATTGAACTTGCATTAACTCGTAACGAGGAATAAGAGGTGTTATTATGGATAACAGACCAATTGGAGTTTTTGACTCTGGCGTTGGTGGACTTACTGTTGTAAAACAGATAATAAAAACTATGCCTTATGAACATACAATATATTTTGGCGACACAGCAAGAGTTCCTTATGGTTCAAAATCTAAAGAAACTGTAACTAAGTTCTCTAGTCAGATAATTAGATTTTTGAAGACTATGGATGTTAAGGCTGTAGTTATTGCCTGCAACACCGTCAGCTCCAACTGTTATGAGGCATTAACATCAGAATTTCCAGACTTACCTATTATAGAGGTTGTTACACCGGGTGTTGAATCTTGCCTTGCTGCTACAAAGAACAATAAGGTTGGTTTAATTGGTACAGAAGGTACTGTCAGCAGTGGTGCTTATGAAAAGAGATTAAAGGCTGCAAATAACCAAATTGAGGTATACAAAAAGGCTTGTCCTCTCTTTGTACCTCTTGCTGAAGAAGGCTGGACAAACAACGAAGTTGCATATAAAACAGCTGAAATATATTTAAAGGAATTATTAGACAAGGATATTGACTCTATAATTCTTGGCTGTACTCACTACCCTCTTTTAAAGGCTTGTATAGGTAAAATTGTGGGAGAAAAAGTAAAGATTGTTGACCCTGCAAAGGCAACAGCCTTAAAGGTTAAAAACTATCTTACTTCTCACGATATGCTTAATGACTTGAATACAGAAAAACACACTTTCTATGTAAGTGATAATAATGCAAAGTTTAATACAATTTGCGAAAGAGTTTTACATAAAGAATTCCATGCACAGCAAATAGATATTGAAAAATATTAATATATAAAGGGCTACCTATTTAGGTAGCCCTTAAATTATACCATTCGTTTCAAAACTTCTCCTATATCACTTTCAATGCAAATGGATTGGTCTTTTATCGGTCTTGGAATATATATTTCTGATAGATTTATGCAACAATATGTAGAATTTTCATTTTCTTCTGTCATTCTCCAAAATGGGTATTTTATAATTACCGGTGTATTTTCCCCTATTCCCAACTCAAGAAATACAACATTCATATTCTTACTTCTGCGAATAAAATCTTCATACCTTTGTTCTGCCTTGTACCAACCTTCATCTTGAACAAAACTATCATCACAGCGTAAATTCATATTCATTGGTGCTCCACAAATTGGGCAATAAGGCACTAATTCTGTAGGTATTTTCATATCTACTTGTTGATTAACCATATTTCTAACTTGTTCTTCATTATCATAGGTCTTATTATGGCAGGGTTTTGAACATTGCCACAAACCATAATCCCCTTGTGTATAAAATAATCTTTTCTTATCAAAACCTGTTATTTGAAATTGGTGGTCAACATTTGTTGTAATAACAAAATAGTTCTTATTTTCTACTAACTTTAAAAGGTTTGTATAAACTTCTGTAGGCTCAATATCATATCTATTTACATAAATCTGTCTTGACCACCACGCCCAATATTCCTCTAAAGAGTTAAATGGATAAAATCCACCTGAATACATATCTTTTATGCCGTATTTTCTTTTAAAGTCTGAAAAATATTTTTCAAATCTTTCACCATTATATGTTAGCCCTGCCGATGTAGAAAGCCCTGCACCTGCACCAATAATTATTGCATCAGCTTTTTCTATTTTCTCTTTTAATTTTTCAATTTCACTCAAGTAATTTTCTGTAGATTTCATAGTCCATCTTTTTAAAAACATTGAAAATCACCTCCATACTACTATTTGTCTTTGATTTATATTCATTTACCGTATTTACTGCAATTTCAGCAGCCCTTCCATTTGGAAAATGAAATTCCCCTGTTGATATACAACAGAAAGCAATGCTCTTTACTCCACTTTGTTCTGCCAACTCTAAACAAGACCTGTAGCAACTGGCAAGTTTTTCTTCATCTTCCTTACACAACCTCCCCCTTACAATAGGTCCTACAGTATGTAAAACATATTTACAAGGCAAATTAAAAGCCGATGTAATTTTTGCTTTACCAGTTTCTTCTTCCCTATTCTGCAACTTCATTATTTTTGCACATTCCAAACGTAGCTGAACTCCTGCAAAAGTGTGAATAGCATTGTCAATACAACTATGACAAGGATAAAAACAGCCTAACATTTGGCTATTAGCTGCATTTACTATTGCATCACATTTTAAAGTTGTAATATCTCCTTGCCAAACATAAATTTCATTTTTTATAGGTTCTAATTCACTTATATCAGTTATACCCTTTTGGCTTATTTCTTCCTGTAAATAACTGTCTTGTATTTCTAAAAACTCATTACTTACTTTTTGGGGCATACGGACATTTAACAATGAACGCAATAACCTTTTCTGTTCTTCTACTTCCTTCGGAATTACAATATTTGAATATTTTGAATTCTCATTAAGTAAATATTTAATTAAAAACAGCCTTTTTTCATTTTGTGTCATATTCTTACCTCCAAACTACAGCCTTCTTTGGACATACTTCCATACAATTGCCACAGTGTAAGCAATTTTTCTGATGAATTTCAGCTGGAATAGTAGTAAAATCAATACAATTTTGAGGACAAACATTTTTGCAAGCTTTACAACCTACGCATTTATCTGTAATAAAATATTTCTTTTCGTAACTTTCCTCTTTATCAATATAAAATGTATCTCTTTCAATAGGCTTTTTAGATAAATCGAACCATTCTCCACTGGCTTCATATAAGCGAAATACTGTTAAAGCTTCTCTTGATTTTTCTGTTGGATAAATTTCATTCATATATTCATTTTTTGAGAATAAAAACGGTAATAACTCTCCACCTAATTCCTCTACTTTACCTCTGACGGATACAGCAACACAGTGCATAGTATCTTCCCCTTTAATACCAGTCAATGCAATAAATTTTTCTTTTATCAATCTATGATAAAAGCCTTTTCCTTTTGCAGTAAGAAAATATAAACCTTTTTCATCACTATGCATAATATCTATGGCACAGGTTACAGGTAATCCCTTTTCATCTACTGTTGCAATAATAGTTGTATGAATTTCCTTTTCCAAAAATTTAATGTAATCTTCTGTATTCATATTTGTACCTCCGTCTTTAATTCCTCTTTTATATAATTGTATAAATTTTAACCCAAATTGTAAAGTACGCACTTATTTGTACCATAGTTACCTAGAAGAAACTAATGCATACTATTTTGATTTTTCGTATACTATATGATATAATTTATGTAATAAAAATACAGGAGTGTTTGTATGAATAACAAAAAAAACAACGACAATTTACCTGCTTGTCCCGTAGAAACTACACTGATGTTAATTGGAAGCAAGTGGAAAGTATTAATTATAAGAGATTTGCTCACTGGCACAAAAAGATTTGGTGAATTGAAAAAATCTATTGGCAAAGTATCTCAAAAAGTCTTAACAACACAACTTCGTGATATGGAAGAAAGTGGTCTTATTTCCCGAAAAGTATATGCAGAAGTTCCACCTAAAGTAGAATATTCTCTCACAGAATTAGGTAAAAGCCTTCAGCCTATATTAGATGCAATGCTACACTGGGGTGCAGAATATAAAGAAAAAAAATAAATAGCAAAAAGCTATGAAAATGAGTATTCATCTTCATAGCTTTTTTAGTAAATTATTTTGCCTTAATTAAGTCCATATTATTATATTTTTCTTTATCTAAAGCCTTATTCTGATTTGCAACGATTGTTGTACAAACAGCATCACCAGTAATATTAACAGCTGTTCTTGTCATATCAAGAATTCTATCAATACCCATAATAAGGGCAATACCTTCAACAGGAAGACCAACTGAATTAAATACCATTGTAAGAGTAATAAGACCTACACTAGGAATACCGGCTGTACCTATTGAAGCAAGTGTAGCTGTACCAATAACAGTTATATAATCCATCATATGGAGCTGAATACCAAAAGCCTGTGCAACGAATACAACGGCAACACCCTGCATAATAGAAGTACCGTCCATATTAATAGTCGCACCTAAAGGTATTGTAAAAGAAGAAATTCTTCTCGAAACACCAATTTTCTTATCTAAAGTTTCAATAGAAAGAGGTATTGTAGCATTTGAAGTTGAAGTTGAAAATGCAAACGCCATAACTGGAAAGAACTTTCTTATAAACTTAATAGGATTTAAGCCTGTAAATACCTTTAAGAAACTCATATACACAACAAAGGCCTGTACACCTAAAGCAATAAATACTGACAACATATATTTAAGTAAAGGTATGAAAGCATTAAAACCGATAGTAGAAAAAGTCTTTGCAATAAGACAGAATACACCAACAGGGGCTACGCTCATTACCATCATTGTCATTTCCATCATAATATCGTTACCCTGACTAAAGAGAGAACTTACAGTATCTGCTGAATCTCCAAGTTTAGCAAGTATAACACCTAAAACTAAAGCAAAGAATATAACCTGAAGCATAGATGCCTCAGATAAACCATTGAATATATTTGTAGGAATAATATCCAAAATTGTTTCTACTAAGCTAAGTTTGTCAGCACTATTTGATGCTACAGAACCGGCTGTAGAAGCACTTTGTTGAACTGCACTCATATCAAGACCTATACCTGGGTTAATTAAGTTACCGATACATAAAGCAACTGTAATGGCAATAGCTGTAGTAGCAATATAGAAGCAAAGTGTTCTAACACCAACTGCACCTAATTTCTTTGTATCGCCTATAGACATACTACCACAAACAAGTGATGTAAGAACCAAAGGAACTACAAGCATTTGCATAAGTCTGATAAAGCCCTGACCAACAACATATAAAACACCATTTATAATAACATTCTGCTTAAAATCACTATCTGGCACAAGATAGTTTAAAACTATACCAACAATTGCACCTAAAGCAAGTGCAATAAAAATCTGGGTAGTTAAACCCAATTTCTTTTTCTTTTTTTCTTTATTTTCCACTTTCCTTAATTCCTCCCAAGTATTTTGCCAATGCACTTTCCCAATCAGCAAAATCATACACATCAACAATGCTCATAATGAAGTTATCTAAAACTCCATAAGCTGGTCTAAATGATGAAAATTCATTATCCTTTGAAGGAACTGGATGAATTTTAACATCTCTACCTAAAATTTCAGCTATTTTTTCAGCTAATTCAAATCTACTGCATACACCCTTACAAGTAGCATGATATGTTCCATATTCTCCTGTAGTCATAATGTGAAGTATAAACTTTGCAAGTTCTTCAGCACTTGTAGGAGAACCAAACTGGTCTGACGCTACAGTTACTTCACTCTTATTCTTTGTTTCTTCAATAAATTTATTTACAAAGTTATAACCTTCGCCATAAACCCATGTACTTCTGATTATGAAATGTCTTTGAGTAAATTCCTTAACATAGCCCTCGCCGGCACACTTTGACTTACCATATACAGTTCTTGGGTTTGTAACATCAAATTCATTGTAAGGTTTATCGCTTAAACCATCAAAAACATCATCTGTAGAAATCTGAACCATTTTAGCTCCACATTTTCTTGCAGCTATACTTAAATTTCTTGCACCGATAGCATTTACGCCAAAAGCAAGCTTAGGTTCCTTTTCACAGAGATTAATATCTGTAATTGCTGAACAGTTAATTATAATATCCGGTCTGCTAACCTGAGCAAAATTCATTACAGCCTTCAAATCTGTTACGTCTACTTCTTCTTTGTCTGTATTAAAAAGCTCTAAATCTGTAGGGCAAAAAATATCATTTATTGCCTTACCAATCTGACTGTTGGCCCCACTCAACCAAACTTTAATCATTTTTTAAATCCTCCTTTTCATTATACACCAATAATATACTATACATTAATTTTAGACATTTTTCAACATAAATTATAGTGGTTTTTAAAATATTGTTTACATTTTATAAAAAAAATTTACTATTGTTTACTTCCATACATTTATCCCACAAAAATATGGCTCAAAATAAAAAAAGATACCAAAGATTATGTCATATTATGCTAATTTTTAGTTTATTAATTTTTATATCTCTACTTGATATTTTTTATATATGTAATTATAATTATACTTGGATTTTTAGGCAAGGAGATAATACATAATGAAAAAATTCATCGCACTGATTTTAGTAACACTATTTACACTAAGCACTTTTTCTATAACAAATGCCAGTGACTATTTACCCTATGTTGAAAAGCCAACACAGCTTACATATCAACCTGATAACGTAACATTTAACATTATGGGTAGGACAAGCCGAGCTTTTAATGTTGTTTATTGTAATGGTAGACTTTGTGTTCCTCTCTATGACACAATTACTGCTATGGACGGTACATATTCCTTAGTAAACGATGATTGTAAAATTACTATTAACGGAAAAACTATAGATATTTCAACAAAGACAAAAGACAGCAACAGAGTTGTTACTTGTTATTACAACAATATATGCTACATTTCACTTTATGAACTTTTGACACCATTTGACTATATTGCAACTGTAGACACAAGTACAAACAAAGTTAATATATTAAAACATTCTACAAATATGCCAGCTAGTCAGCTTGCAAAGACTACAGCTACAAAATCAGCCTATATAAGATTAGAGGATATTGTAGCTGACGGTATGGATACTACAGCTGAACCTAACTATACTTTTGAAAATCTTGAAAAATTAAGATATACAGCCGAATACTTATATACAAAAGGCGAACAATACTATATAGCATGGGTTCCTGTATACTCAAATCCAGCAACAAGCACATGGAATGATGTAAGTGTTACATTTAATCTTTACAATGCTTATTTTGTCTATACTCTTGATTATATGGTAGACCATGGTGGTCACATCGGTTTACACGGCTACACACACCAATATGGCACAGATAAAAGCTGTGTAGGCTATGAATGGGGTTCAAAAACACCTTATACACGCCAACAGCAAATGCAAAGAATGATTTATGCTAAAGAAACTTGTCATCGCTTAGGCTATACAGAGGAATTTTTCGAATTTCCTCACTATGGAGCAACAAAAGACCAGTTGAAGATTGCTGAAAATTACTTTGATGTTATTTATCAGTCATATCCAAAGCAGGAACTTATAAATCAGTTGACATATACTACTGAATCAAGTAAAAAGGTATACTATGTTCCAACACCAGCCGATTATGTTCATCATTTAGGTGATTTAAACGGTATTTTAGGCAGACTTAATAATTCTATGGAAAATAACTATACAATGAGTCTTTTCTATCATCCTGTATTGGATATAAAGAAAATAACAACAAATACTACTGCTGACGGCATTAGATTATGGTATTACTCTGACCAAGGTATGTTGCCAAATATTATTGAATATATGAACAGCCACAACTATAAATTTGATAAAATAAAGGAAGATTAATATGAGATTTACCTATTGTCCTGATTGTGGAACAAAGTTAATACAGAAAGAAATTGGCGACGAAGGCTTTATGCCCTATTGCGATAATTGTAAAAAGCCTCTTTTTGATATGTTTTCTTCCTGTATTATTGCTTTGGTAGCAAATGAGAAACAGGAAGTAGCACTTCTTAGACAAAACTATATATCAACTGATTACTATAACTTGGTTTCAGGATATATGAAACCGGGAGAAACAGCCGAGGAAACAGCAGTAAGAGAAGTTGGCGAAGAATTAGGCTTAACCATAAATGAACCTAAAATAACAGGAACTTACTGGTTTGATAAAAAAGATATGATTATGATTGGTTTCTTAGCTAAAACCCATAAAACAGATTTTAAACTTTCCGGAGAAGTAGATTCTGCCCTTTGGATACCAGCAGAAAAAGCACTTACTATGGTTCACCCCAAAGGTAGCGTATCCCATACTCTTGTAGAAGAATATTTGAAAACTATATGATGTTAAGGCATAACCTTTGGGTTGTGCCTTTTTTATTCTACCCCTAGATATCCTAGTCATATTTAAATTATAGATTTTATAGCACAAATATAGTCATATATGCCTATATAAACCATTACTAATACATAAACTGTCTTTTTATAATCCCATATAACAACTCCTGTATCTCATCCTTCTCTCTTAAATTTTATCTCATATATATATTAAACTAATTCAAAAGGTCTTTAAAACTTTTTAATTTTTGATACATTCATAACTGTATTAGATTTTTTTCAGTCTAAAATATACCAAATAGTTATACAAATCAAAGTTATACTTTCCGTCATCATAATCTATATTATATTTAAAACAACTTATCACTTTAACAATATATGTCCACTTCATTAATATAATAACCATTTATCCCAAATAAATCCATATATTCACAAAAAGAAAAGCTGGTGAATAACACCAGCTTTTTTAGAAAGTTTATTATATAAGATAATTAGTTTTTAGAAATTAAATATTATAGAAAATCAAGATTTTTGATTAAAAGCACACTTCAGCTACGAACCCTGAAGTGTAAAGTAGCACTAAATAATATTAAATATTCAGAACAAATTAACTTCGTTAATTTGTGGCTTGACAAGCAAGCCATCGGATTTATCTTTCCGATTCACTATTAAAATTATTCAATGATAGAAACAACAGAACCAGAACCAACAGTTCTACCACCTTCACGGATAGCGAATCTAAGACCCTGTTCCATAGCGATGTGGCTGATAAGTTCGATAGTCATTTCTACGTTATCACCAGGCATGCACATTTCTGTACCTTCTGGAAGAGTGATAACACCAGTTACGTCAGTAGTTCTGAAGTAGAACTGTGGACGGTAGTTGTTGAAGAATGGCTTATGACGACCACCTTCATCTGCCTTTAATACGTAAACCTGAGCTGTAAACTTCTTGTGTGGAGTGATTGTACCAGGAGCAGCTAATACCTGACCTCTTTCGATTTCATCTCTGTTAACACCTCTAAGAAGTGCACCGATGTTATCACCTGGTTCAGCATCATCAAGAAGCTTGTGGAACATTTCGATACCAGTTACAACAACTTTTCTTGATTCTTCTACAAGACCAACGATTTCAACTTCGTCCTGAACCTTTAAGATACCTCTTTCTACTCTACCAGTAGCAACAGTACCTCTACCAGAAATAGAGAATACGTCTTCTACAGGCATAAGGAAAGGCTTATCTGTATCTCTTTCTGGGTCAGGGATGTATTCATCAACAGTTTCCATTAACTTGATGATAGCATCGCCCCACTTGCCAGATGTATCCTGAAGAGCCTGGTAAGCAGAACCTCTGATGATTGGGCAACCTTCGAAGCCGTATTCTTCAAGAAGTTCAGTAATTTCCATTTCTACTAAGTCAAGAAGTTCTTCATCGTCAACCATATCACACTTGTTCATGAATACTACGATGTAAGGAACGCCTACCTGTCTTGAAAGAAGGATATGTTCTCTAGTCTGAGCCATAGGACCATCAGTTGCAGCAACAACGAGGATAGCACCATCCATCTGTGCAGCACCAGTAATCATGTTCTTAACGTAGTCAGCATGTCCTGGACAGTCAACGTGAGCGTAGTGACGCTTAGGAGTTTCGTATTCAACGTGAGCAGTAGAGATAGTGATACCTCTTTCTCTTTCTTCTGGAGCCTTATCGATGTTTTCGAAATCTACCTGTTCACCTAACTGATATCTATCATGTAAAGTCTTAGTGATAGCAGCTGTTAAAGTTGTCTTACCGTGGTCAACGTGACCAATTGTACCAATGTTTACATGTGGTTTAGTTCTCTCATAATGTGCCTTAGCCATTTTAAAATGTCCTCCTTAAAATTAATTAAAATTTTAGTAAATCGTGCTTACTATGCCGACAAAAAAGCCGACTTATACACTAGATTTATTATACAAAATTTATAAGAATTTTGCAAGTATTTTTTAGCAATACTTGCAAAATTAATTATATCTAAATTATTCTGCCTTACCAGCAGCAATCTTTTCCTGAATACTCTTAGGAACTGGTTCGTAGTGGTCAACTTCCATTGAGTAAGTACCACGACCCTGAGTGCTTGAACGAAGGTCAGTTGAATAACCGAACATTTCAGCAAGTGGAACGAAAGCCTTAATAAGCTGAACTCCACCATTCTGAGGTTCCATACCTTCAATTCTACCACGACGAGAGCTTACATCACCCATAACGTCGCCCATGTATTCTTCAGGAACAGTAATTTCAACCTTCATTACAGGTTCAAGTAACTGTGGAGCTGACTTCTTCATGGCATCCTTGAACGCCATAGAACCAGCAATCTTGAAGGCGATTTCAGAAGAATCGACTTCATGGTAAGAACCATCGTAACAAACAGCTCTAATACCAACTACAGGGAAGCCACCGATTACACCGGCCTGCATAGCTTCCTGGATACCAGCATCAACAGCTGGGATGTATTCCTTAGGGATAGAACCACCAACAACTTCGTTAACGAATTCGTATGGCTTGTCGCTATCTGGTGGAATAACTTCGAAACGAACCTTACAGTGACCGTACTGACCACTACCACCTGACTGACGCTTGAACTTACTATCAACGTCTACGTCATGACCGAATGCTTCACGGTATGCAACCTGAGGAGCACCTACGTTCGCTTCTACCTTAAATTCTCTTAAAAGTCTATCAACAATGATTTCGAGGTGAAGTTCACCCATACCAGAAATGATTGTATCGCCAGTTTCCTGGTTAGTGTAAGTTCTGAAAGTTGGATCTTCTTCTGCAAGCTTAGCAAGAGCAACACCCATCTTATCTCTACCAGCCTTAGTCTTAGGCTCGATAGCAACAGAAATAACTGGATCTGGGAAGTTCATTGATTCAAGGATAACTTCGTTATCTTCGTCACATAATGTATCACCAGTAGTTGTAAGCTTAAGACCTACAGCAGCTGCGATATCACCAGCGTAAACCTTATCGATTTCCTTACGGTCGTTAGCGTGCATCTGAAGGATACGACCAATTCTTTCCTTCTTACCCTTTACAGAGTTGTATACATAAGAACCAGATTCGAGAACACCAGAGTAAACTCTGAAGAATGCAAGCTTACCAACGAATGGGTCGTTCATAATCTTGAATGCAAGTGCTGCGAATGGTTCAGAATCAGAAGAATGTCTTTCAACAATATTTTCTTCATCACCTGGAATGTGACCCTTAATAGCAGGAATATCAGTTGGTGCTGGCATGTATTCAAGAACACCGTCAAGCATCTTCTGAACACCCTTATTTCTATAAGCTGAACCGCAGAATACAGGAACTGCTTCACAAGCGATACAAGCCTTTCTAAGAGCCTTCTTCATTTCAGGAATTGTAAGTTCTTCTTCCATAAGGTACTTGTCCATAAGAGCTTCATCAGTTTCAGCGATGAGTTCAACCATCTGCTGATGATATTCGTTAGCCTTATCAACCATATCTTCTGGAATGTCTTTAATTTCAACTTTAGTACCCTGCTTATCTTCATAGTAGTAAGCCTTCATTTCCATAAGGTCAATTACACCTACGAAGTCATCTTCAGCACCGATAGGAAGCTGAACAGGTACTGGATTAGCACCAAGTCTGTCTCTAATCATATCTACAACACGGTAGAAGTTAGCACCCATAATGTCCATCTTGTTTACGAAAGCCATTCTAGGTACGTTGTATTTATCTGCCTGTCTCCAAACTGTTTCAGACTGTGGTTCAACACCACCCTTTGCACAGAATACAGCAACAGAACCATCAAGTACACGAAGTGAACGTTCTACTTCAACTGTGAAGTCAACGTGACCCGGTGTATCAATGATGTTGATACGATGCATAGGACCAGCGTTTTCAAGACCGTGGTTAAGCTGCCACTGAGTAGTAGTAGCGGCAGAAGTAATTGTAATACCTCTTTCCTGCTCCTGTTCCATCCAGTCCATTGTAGCTGTACCTTCGTGAGTATCACCAATCTTGTAAGTACGACCTGTATAGAACAAAATACGTTCTGTAAGGGTAGTCTTACCTGCATCGATATGCGCCATAATACCAATATTACGGGTTAATTCAAGCGGGCATGCTCTTGACACACTTATTCCTCCTTTTGTAATCTACTTAATTACCACTTATAATGAGAGAAAGCCTTATTAGCTTCTGCCATCTTATGAGTTTCGTCCTTCTTCTTAACAGCGCCACCAGCGTTGTTAATAGCATCTAAAAGCTCATTAGCAAGGCGTGCATCCATAGTCTTTTCTCCACGCTTTCTGCTGTATAATGTTAACCATCTGAGACCTAAAGTAAGTCTTCTTTCTGGCTTAATTTCCATTGGTACCTGATAAGTAGCACCACCAACACGGCGAGCCTTAACTTCAAGTACAGGCATAATGTTGCCTAAACCCTCTTCGAAAGCTTCAAGGGCTGGCTTACCACTTTTTTCTTCAAGCTGAGCGAATGCACTGTAAACGATTTTCTGTGCAACACCCTTCTTACCGTCTAACATAACGGAATTAATAAGCTTAGTAACTACTTTACTCTTATATACTGGATCAGGTAGTACTTCTCTCTTTGAAACATGACCTTTTCTTGGCACGATTCTTCCCTCCTTAATAATTGATTAATTCATAGGTACTTGCGACCACTATGTAGCCGCTATTCCATGCCACACTACCTGAACCTGCAACACACAGATTTAAAATAATGAGGCATAAATAAGGCTGCTATGCAGTCTTAAAAAATATTTTGTTATTACTTCTTCTTAGCACGCTTAGCGCCGTACTTAGAACGAGCCTGCTTTCTATCAGCAACACCTGCTGTATCAAGTGTACCTCTGATGATGTGGTAACGTACACCAGGTACGTCCTTTACTCTACCACCTCTTAAAAGAACAACACTATGTTCCTGTAAGTTGTGACCTTCACCAGGAATGTAAGCAGTAACTTCAATACCGTTTGAAAGACGAACTCTGGCAATCTTTCTTAAAGCTGAGTTTGGCTTCTTAGGTGTAGCAGTCTTTACTGATGTACAAACACCACGCTTCTGTGGAGAGCTTACATCTGTCTGCTTCTTCTTAAGTGAATTAAGACCCTTCTGTAACGCAGGAGCAGTAGACTTAGTAACCTTAGTCTGTCTACCCTTTCTTACTAACTGGTTAAATGTTGGCATTAACTGCACCTCCTTAAAAATAATAAATCTGTTTGTTGCATAATACGTCCGTATTACACACCCGTATATATTAACACCTTTTAATTTCAAAGTCAATAATTTTTTTCAAAAAATTTGCCTATTTTACAAAAGTTTTCAATAGCTTTTTTGTTATATATTTTGCACCATTCCTCCCCTTGACAAAGTTTTAAATTGGTGTTAGTATATCCATTGTAAAAAATGTTATGAATATTTGCTTATCCAGAGAGGCGGAGGGACTAGGCCCTATGAAGCCCAGCAACCGGCATTTTGTGCATCGGTGCTAATTCCTACGGTTTATTCCGACAGATGAGTTCACGAGAATAAGCCTTCGAGGGCTTTTTTTTATGCCAATTTCTAAATGGTAGATATTTTTTATAATTGAAAGGAGTTACATTAATAATGAAGAAATTCTTTACTTCAGAATCTGTAACAGAAGGACATCCAGATAAAATCTGTGACCAAATTTCTGATGCAGTCCTTGATGCCATTCTTGCAAAAGACCCTATGGCAAGAGTAGCTTGTGAAACAATGACATCAACAGGTCTTATTATGATTGCTGGTGAAATCACAACTAACTGCTACGTTGACCTTGACGAAATCGCAAGAGAAACAGTTAGAGAAATAGGTTACGACAGAGCTAAATACGGTTTCGACTGTGATAGCTGTTCTGTTCTTACTTCTTTAAAGGGACAGTCACCTGATATTGCTCAGGGTGTTAATTCATCTCTTGAAGCAAGAAACGGTGAAGCTGATAGCGATGATACTGGTGCTGGTGACCAGGGTATGATGTTCGGTTTTGCTTGTAACGAAACTGACGAATATATGCCTGCTCCAATTTATTATGCCCACAAACTTACAAGAAAATTAAGCGAAGTTAGAAAAAATGGTACTTTAAGCTATCTTCGTCCAGACGGTAAGAGTCAGGTTACTGTTGAATATGATGATAACAAGGTTGTTAGAATTGACAATGTAGTTATTTCTACTCAGCACGCTCCAGAAGTTGAACACGCTCAGATTGAAAAGGACATCATTGAAAAGGTTATTAAGGCAGTTCTTCCTGCTGAACTTTTAGATGAAAATACTAAGTATTATGTAAATCCAACTGGCAGATTTGTTGTTGGTGGTCCACAGGGTGACTGTGGTTTAACAGGTAGAAAGATTATTGTTGATACTTACGGTGGCTACGCTAGTCACGGTGGTGGTGCATTTAGTGGTAAAGACCCAACTAAGGTAGACCGTTCAGCAGCTTATGCAGCAAGATATGTTGCAAAGAACGTTGTTGCTAGTGGTATTGCTGATAAGTGTGAAATTCAGCTTGCTTACGCAATCGGTGTTGCTCAGCCACTTTCAATCTATGTAAATACTTACGGTACTGGTAAGGTTTCTGATGAAAAGATTGTTGAAATCATTAGAGAAAACTTTGATTTAAGACCTGCCGCAATTATTAAGAACCTTGATTTAAGAAGACCAATCTACAAGCAGACTGCTGCATATGGTCACTTTGGTAGAAGTGATATTAATGTACCTTGGGAAAAACTTGATAAGGTTGACGTTTTCAAAAGTCAGTTTTAATTGTTTTTAGGTATACAAAAAGCTCCTCAAGTTGAACTTGAGGAGCTTTTCATTTTTTCTTACCTATATTAAAATATGCTAATACTGCAACTATCAAACACAGCACCATTGCAGCTATTCTTCCACCATTAAATCCAACTTTTAATGCCCATATAAACTCTACAACAAAAATTGCAAGGAATATAGTCATTTTTAAAATTCTTTTATCCATTTTATCTCCTTATATATCGTATAATTTAGGTTCAAAACCTTTGATTTTTATTTTTGTAAGGACTTTTTCAAATTCACTTTTTCTGAACTCACCTTTGTTACACATAATTTCTAAATTTATACCGAAGAATGAAATGCCACATTTTGCTCTTTTAAATCCATTTCTTTGGTAAAAAGCAACTCTCTTTTTTCTCTGTTCAAAATTTTCAGCATCTACTTCATCAATTCTTTCCATATCTAGCGCTATTTGATAATCACTATATACTTCCTGTAACTTCTGTAAAGCCTTACTGCCTTTCCCCTGTCCTCTAAATTTCTTGTCTATAGCAAAATAACTTAAATAACATTCCTTACATTCATTATGAGGCAATATTATTGCAAAACCTACAAACTCGTCATCATAAAATGCCCAGCCATCACAATCACATTCATCTAAAAGATTGATTAACTTTTCAGAGGGTATCCTTTCTTCTTTTGGAAAGGCTTCGTCATTTAAGCTATATAACTTTTCTTTATCTTTAAAATTATTATCTATCTTTACAAATTCCATACTTTTACGCCTCTCTTTTATTCTTTAAAACCAGCTTTGCAAAATCTTCATAGTAATAGCTTTCCATTCCACTTGCATTACCAACTTTATTGAAAAAACAACTTGGAATTTCTCCCTCTTTCAAATTCTTGGCAATACATAACGAGCAACCTTTATTATGATTAGTTGGATGAAATGGGCATTTTAAATCTCTGCACGTACAAAACTTACTTAAATTTTCCATTTTACTTCTCCCTTTCATCATTTAAACAACCACCAGAAACTTCCCATAAATACATACTTGCTACTGAACCATAGGGACTATATCGTTTCCTATATTTTTCAAATAAGTCTTTTGTAATTTCCTCTTTATTGTATAAAATTTTAATACCATTTTTTATACCAAAATCGCCATAACTTAAAATATCCATTCTGTTCATAGAAAATATAAGAACCATTTCAGCTGTCCATTTACCTATACCGTCTAATGTACACAATTCTTTTATTGCATCATTGTCAGATTTTTCATAAAGGGCTTCTATACTAAATTCTTTTTCCAAAACCTTCCTTGAAAACTCCTTTATCCACATAACCTTTTTAGCTGAAATTCCTATACCATCTAAATCTGAATTATATATATTTTCAGGAGTAACCTTACCTACTCTATCTATAAATCTATTCCATATTGTATCAAGAGCTTTGTTAGAAATTTGCTGACCCACAATATTCTTTACAATACATATAAACACATCTGGTTCAAGTTTTCTTTCCACAAAACCAACTCTATCAATAACGTAAGCTAGTTTTTTATCTTTTTTCTTTAAATAGTTTAACTCTTTTCCACCGTACTTAAAATACATATATACCTCTTACAAAAAGCGAGGTACTAAAAGTACCTCGCCCCAAATCAACTTATAAAAAATTTCATAATATGTTTACCCTTTTCTCCGTCCATATTACCTCTGATATAGAGAAAATCTGAATTTCTAAAAAGGAAATTACCGGCAAAAGCACCTACAATCTGTTCCTTGCCATCTACAACATCTTTATAACTGGCATCATAAGAACAAAATGCCTTACCAATATGAACATCTTCTATTATTCTATCGTTATGATACATTGTACAAACAACGTGTCTTCCTTCAACTCTAGTACAAATAAGTTTAAGATTTTCCTGAGGACACTCCCAAATCTCATTTACCTTAGGAAGAACTATTGCAACATTCTGATATAATGCAAATAGAAAATATAAAACTAAAACAACACCTAAAATAGGTAAAAACGTACTCATATAAAATCAATCCTTATACATTAAATCTGAATAAAACAACGTCGCCATCTTTCATAACATAGTCTTTACCTTCGCTACGGTAAACACCAGCTTCCTTAGCTGCTGCTACAGAACCAAGTTTCACAAGGTCATCATATGTTACAACTTCAGCACGAATGAAACCTCTTTCAAAGTCTGTATGTATCTTACCAGCTGCCTGAGGTGCTTTTGTACCTTCTGTAATAGTCCATGCTCTTACTTCCTGCTCACCGGCTGTAAGGTAAGAAATAAGACCAAGTAACTTATAACTTGCAGCAATAAGTCTGTCAAGACCACTTGTTTCACAACCTAAATCAGCTAAAAATTCAAGCTTTTCGTCATTTTCAAGTTCAGCAATTTCTTCTTCAATCTTTGCACAAACAACAAATACGCCTGAGCCTTCTTCTGCAGCTCTTTCTCTAACAGCCTGTACATGAACATTGCTTGCACCGTCATCAGCTAAATCTTCTTCACCAACATTTGCAGCATAAAGAACCGGCTTTCTGCTTAAAAGTGTAAGTGAGTCAACAAAAGCTAAATCATCATCATCAAATTCAATAGTTCTTGCATTCTTACCTTCTTCAAGAACTGTCTTAATCTTCTTTAAGATTTCAACTTCTCTAGCAAGAGACTTATCATTCATAGCCTGCTTCTGTGTCTTAGCAATTCTCTTGTCAACAACATCAAGGTCAGCAAGGATAAGTTCTAATTCGATAGTTTCAATATCTCTTACTGGGTCAACCTTTGCATCAACGTGAACTACATTTGTATCTTCAAAACAACGTACAACGTGAACAATAGCATCTACTTCTCTAATATGAGAAAGGAACTTGTTACCTAAACCTTCGCCCTGACTAGCACCCTTTACAAGACCGGCAATATCAACGAATTCAATAACAGCAGGAGTCTTTTTCTTAGCTGTATACATTTCTTCCAATACATCAAGTCTTTTGTCCGGAACAGGAACAATACCTACATTAGGGTCGATTGTACAGAATGGATAATTTGCAGCTTCTGCACCACCACCAGCAAGTGAATTAAATAACGTACTCTTACCTACATTAGGTAAACCAACAATACCAAGTTTCATAATAAAATCCTTTCTTTTCCTTTATTGCAAAATAATAGGAGAGTAAATTATCCTCTCCTATTATAAAATATTTTTAATTAATCTCGATTAGCAACTGCACCAATCAAAAGGCCTAAAACAAATAATAAAGCACCAACACCAGCAGCAAAAATGCCAAGCTTTGTCTTATCCCCATTAGGAATAAACGTACCTTTATATGGATTTTGTTGTACCTGTTTTTCAGCTACACGATAATGTCTTGTAGGTCTTGCATATCTCATAAAAAAGCCTCCTTATCAGTCAATTTACTTTACATTATTATAACACAGCCAAATAGATTTTAAAAGTGATATTTTTATTAATTTTATTTATTTCGTTCTTTTGGTTATTTTGCACAAATTTAATAAAATTCCATAAAAAAAGATGTTTTTTTTGTAAAATTATGTATAATAAAGTAGTGAGTTTATAATTATAATATATATTTTACATATGCAATATTAAACTTTTAAATATAAATTTATATAAATTGGAGGAGTTTGTACATGAGTTATGATGTGTTAAAAAGCGAAAATGTATATAACGGCAGAGTTTTTCATATTGAAAAAGACGAAATAACTTTACCTGACGGCAGAACTTGTGCCAGAGAAACTGTTGTCCATGGTGGTGCAGCTGCTATGATTCCTATTGATGAAAATGGCAAGATTATATTTGTTCGTCAATATAGACATTCAGCCAGAACAGAAACACTTGAATTGCCAGCCGGCACTCTTGAAAAAGGTGAAGACCCTTTAGTATGTGCTACAAGAGAATTAGAAGAAGAAACAAGTTATAAATCCAATGATTTTACATTTTTATTTAAAATGTATTCAGCAATAGGTTTCTGTAGTGAAATATTATATATTTATCTTGCTGAAAATTTAATTCCCGGAAAATTTAATATGGATGATGATGAGTTTATAACCATTGAAAGATACACTTTGGAAGAAAGTATAGCCAAAATATGGAATGGTGAAATTTGTGATAGCAAAACAATAGCCGGTATTTTAGCATATAAGGAATATTTGAGTAACAAAAATTAACTATTTAAGGGGTTGAATTTTAAAATGAGGGAACAGCTTTTGAGTTTTTTGGAGTATATAAAAGAGGAAAAAAACTTCTCGGATAATACAGTTGTGTCTTATAAGCACGATATTGAAAATTTTATGGACTACATAAATGATATGGGCATAAATTTAAAAGATTGTAAACCAATATATGTTGAAGATTACATAAAAACACTATATGCTAACGGCAGAACAAATTCCACTATTGCAAGAAATGTAGCATCTATACGCTGTTTCTTTAAGTATATGTTTGCAAAGGGACTTATAAGCAAAGATAGTGAAATAAATCTAAAAATGCCTAAAGCTGAAAAGAAAATCAAGAGAGAAACACTTCCACCGGAGATTTTTGATAAAATACTTTTTCAAGTACCAAATAGTACCTCCGGTAGACGTGATAAGGCTATGCTTTCTCTTTTAAGTTGTACTAGAATTTCAATAAGTGAGCTAGTTTCTATAGATATTGATAGCTTTAATAAAAAGACAAGAGAAATTAAACTAAAAAGTGGTATTGTTATTCTCCCCTACAATGCTTTTGCCTATTTATTAGATTATTTAGACAATAGCCGTAAACTTTTGTTATTAAACAAATCTCCTGTAAAAACCCTTTTCTTAAACTGTAATGGCAATCCATTAAGCCGTCAAGGTTTTTGGAAAACCGTTAAAAAGTATATTAAAATGGCTAAAATAGGAGATAGTGTTACTTTACAGAATTTAAAAAGTTTGAAATTATAAAAAACATAATATTACAATATTAAAGGCACCTAATATTACAATAGGTGCCTTTTTCCGTCTTATTCATCTAAATATAACTGCATAGTTTTATATCCATTAACTGTTTTTGTATCAGCGTCATTAAAGTTGCTAGTAAAAGTCTGTAAACTTCCTTTTGGACTAATTACCAAATTCGTAAATTCAACATATGAATCATAGAATGAACGCAAATCTCTATACGCATCCTCATATTTCTTAGGTGGATTCTTTAAATCTTTCATTAAACTATCTACCGTTTCCTGATTAGTTTTAATACTACTTATTTTTTCACTAAAATCTTTATCCGAAAAGAGATTTTCTAACGAATCATTAAAATCAGTTTCACCAGTTGTATATTTATAAGTTTTTGAGTCATATTTATCATAAATACTATTATACCAAACATCATGAATAAGTCCTCCTGCTGATTCAGCTTGACTTGCTCCATTTAACATAGTAAAGTTAATTAATTGCAAGTTTGAATAATACTTTTCAATTTGCTTATCTTGATACATTTTTATTCCTAAAACTGAACCAATGGCTATAACAAAAACTGACACAATAGAAACCCAAAAAGCTTTTTTCTTAAATATTGGAATTTTGATTTTTGTAATTTCTACTTGTTGTGGCAAAATTTTTTCATCTGTAGTAGCACTATCTTTTTTTGTAATAGGGCATCCACAGTTAGGACAAAAATTTTCATCTTCTGAAATTTCCTTGCCACATTCCTCACACACCAAAACCTTTAAGTTATCATCCTCATTTTTTTCAGAATTAGCATTTGTCAATTCAAATCCACATTGTGGACAAAAAGACGCCTTATCACTAATTTCTTTACCACATTGTGGACAATTAATAAGTGCCATAAATATCCCTCCTCTATACAACACAAATCTTATATTTTAATTATATGTATAAACTATTTTTTTGTCAATATAAAGTATATAATAATATATAGTGTCTTTTTAGGACAAAAAAACGGCTATAAAACCTTTAAATCAGGTTTTATAGCCGTTTTTTATAGTAAATCGTAAATATAAATCCTATAGCTTATCTTGTAAGCCACAAATTAAGGTCGTTAATTTGTTCTGAATTTATTATAAATTATTCTGTTTCTTGCAAGCTGTAAGACAGTTTTTCATAAGCATAGCAATAGTCATTGGACCAACACCACCAGGAACTGGAGTAATGTAAGATGCCTTTGGTTCAACGCTTTCAAAATCTACATCACCACAGAGCTTACCTTCTTCATTTCTATTGATACCAACATCAATTACAACTACGCCGTCACTTACCATATCTCCTGTAATAAACTTAGGAATACCAACAGCTGCAACTAAAATATCAGCTTCTCTGCATACTGATGCAATATCCTTAGTCTTTGAATGACAAGTAATAACTGTGCCATTTTCAGCTAATAAAAGCATACCTACAGGCTTACCCACAATATTACTTCTACCAACTACAACACACTTCTTACCAGTAATATCTACTCCACTACGCTTGATAAGTTCAATACAACCAGCTGGAGTACAAGCCTTTAAATCAGCCTTACCAATAGATAATAAACCAACATTATAAGGGTGGAAACCATCTACGTCCTTTTCAGGTAAAATTCTTAAAAGAACCTTGTTTTCATCAATATGCTTTGGAAGTGGAAGCTGTACAAGAATACCGTTACATTCCTTATCTGCATTTAATTTATCAATTAAAGCAAGAAGTTCTTCTTCAGTAGTAGATGCTGGAAGTTCATAGTTTAATGACTTAAAGCCACAGTATTCACAAGCTCTCTTTTTATTTCTTACATATACCTGACTAGCAGGGTCTTCTCCTACAAGAACTACAGCAAGGCAAGGTTCAATACCCTTTGCCTTTAGTGCTGCAGCCTCAGCCTTTACTTCATCTTTAATCTGTGTAGAAATAGCCTTTCCGTCTATTATATTCGCCATACAATTTCTCCTTATTTCTTTAATTTAACATTCTTTACAACACCGTTTCCGTTATTGTTAATAATGTAATATAATCTGTCGTTACCAACATTTAAGTACATACCAGATTCATCAACAATCTGTTCTGCCTTATTTGTATCTAAATCATACTTATAAATTTTGAGCTTATCCCAATCATCATAGTAAAGAACATTATCTGCAATATTAAGGTCACCAGAATGAACTCCTATAAGAAGTTCTGTCTCCTTTGTACTGATTTCTGTTCTATAAATATAGTCATCACCATTTGGATTAGTCTGATTGTTATGAGGTGAAGTGTAGTATAAGTATCCATTATCTACTACAAGATAACAAGCATATTTATTTACAACCACTTCCTGATTGCCACCGTCCATATCAATCTTAATTGGCCAGTAGTTAATTTTAGCATCTGTGAAGTATAATTCGTCATTATAAACATTTAAGTAATTAGCTTCACCTGCATAAATACACTTAGAATTTTTACCCTCTAAGTCTGTTCTATAAATAGCCTTTGACCTATTATAGTCAACATAGAAAATATAATCCTTTGTAACTGTCATATAGTAAGCAGAAGTAGAAATAATCTTTTTGTTATCGCTACCGTCTTTCTTCATACGATAAACATTAAAGTCATCATCTCCATTTGCATAGTAGATATAATCTCCCATTACATTAAGGAAATAACTAGCACTTGAATTGATTTTTTCACCTTTGCTACTACCTTTTTTACTCTTGTAAACAGCGTATTTATCATCACTATTCTGATAATAAGAATAGTCACCGTCATCAACTACTGCACCTAAATTGCTTATGTTACCGGGAGTGTTACCAACAACTCTTTCAGTTTCAACATCTGCCGGCTTTGAATTGTTCTTTACATAAACAACTGCACATACAGCAACAATTACCACTACAATAGCAACAATTAAAGCTATTATTTTTTTATTACTTTTTTTAGTTTCCATTTCACACCTCAGAAATTAGAAAAGACCAGTAATCTTTCCGTTTTCATCAACATCAATATTTTCTGCTGCTGGAACTTTTGGAAGACCAGGCATAACCATTACATTACCTGTGAGAGCAACAATGAAACCAGCACCGGCACTAAGACGAATTTCCTTTACATTAAGAGTAAAGCCTTCTGGTCTGCCAAGTTTAGTTGCATCGTCAGATAATGAGAACTGTGTCTTTGCAATACAAACAGGTAATTTATCCATACCTAAATCTTCAATCTTCTTAATTTCCTTCATTGCCTTTTTATCAATAGAAATATCAGCAGCACCATATATTTCCTTAGCAATAGTTGTAATCTTGTTTACGATAGTATCGTTTTCATCGTATAAAACGTGGAAGTTGCTTTCCTTGTTTTCAAGTACGTCAAGCACCTTTTCAGCAAGAGCCTTACCACCTTCGCCACCTTTTGCCCAAACTTCAGCAATAGCGAAATCAGCACCCATTTCTTCGCACTTTGTCTTAATATATTCTACTTCTTCCGGAGTATCAGTAATGAAGTTGTTAAGTGTTACAACTACAGGCACACCAAACTTATGTAAGTTTTCAATGTGCTTTTCAAGGTTACAGAAACCTTTCTTAACAGCCTCAAGATTTGGAGTGTTAAGGTCAGTCTTTGGTACACCACCGTTGTACTTTAATGCTCTAACTGTAGCAACAAGAACAACTGCATCAGGCTTTAAGCCAGCCTTTCTACACTTAATATCAAAGAACTTTTCAGCACCTAAGTCAGCACCAAAACCAGCTTCTGTAATTGTAATGTCAGAAAGTTTCATAGCTGTCTTTGTTGCCTTTACACTGTTACAACCATGGGCAATATTAGCGAAAGGACCACCATGAATGAAAGCTGGTGTATGTTCTAATGTCTGTACTAAGTTTGGCTTAAGAGCATCTTTTAAGAGAGCTGCCATAGCACCAACAATGTGTAAATCCTTTGGAGTTACAGGCTTACCATCATAAGTATAAGCAACTACCATTTTGCCTAACTTGTCCTTCAAGTCTGTAATATCTTCTGCAAGACATACTACAGCCATAATTTCAGAAGCAACTGTAATCATAAAGCCGTCTTCTCTTGTAACACCGTTAAGTTTTCCACCTACACCAACGATAACATCTCTTAAAACTCTATCGTTAAGGTCAACACATCTCTTCCAAATAATGTTGTCTGGGTCAATACCAAGAACATTACCCTGCTTAATATGATTATCAATAATAGAAGATAAAAGGTTGTTAGCTGTTGTCATTGCATGAATATCACCTGTAAAATGAAGGTTAATATCTTCCATAGGAACTACCTGTGAATATCCACCACCTGCTGCACCACCTTTTACACCCATACAAGGTCCAAGAGAAGGTTCTCTTAAAGCTACAAGTGTCTTCTTGCCAAGCTGATTTAAAGCCTGTGAAAGACCAATAGTTACAGTAGTCTTACCTTCACCAGCTGGAGTTGGATTTACTGCTGTTACAAGAACAAGCTTTGCGTCTTTGTTATTTTTGCTACTCTTAAATAATTCATCAGAAATCTTAGCCTTATACTTGCCATACATTTCCAAATCGTTTACATCAATACCAAAGTTTTCTGCTACTTTTGTAATAGGTTCCATGACACATTCCTGTGCAATTTCAATATCACTTTTCATTTTCTCATCCTCCTAGGTTTTATATTGATATAAATATAATCCTAATTTTAATTTTAGTCAACTTAAAATTTTCATATAGTAGTACATAAAACTGTATTTATTCAAATTTTAACTATTTCTTTCTAACCATTCCTTGTATTCGTATTCGCTCATAAGAACCTCTCTGCCCTTTGTTCCTCCATTATCAGGACCAACAATACCTCTTTCTTCAAGGTCTTCTATAATGTTAGCAGCTCTGTTATATCCAATTTTGAATTTACGCTGTAAACCACTTATAGATGCTTTCTTACTGTGAACAAGGAAACCTATAGCCTGTTTTGTAAGCTCGTCTTCGCCATCACCTGAACCACCTGAAACAGTAACTCTGTCTGAAGACGAAGATTCAAGTTGCTTTATAATTTCTTGGTCATAATGAGATTCATCTACCTTAATATAATCTACAATCTTTTCAACTTCATCATCAGATACAAAAGCACCCTGTATTCTAAGAGGCTTGTCCATAGAAACTGAACGGAAAAGCATATCACCTCGACCTAAAAGTTTTTCAGCACCAGAACAGTCAAGAATTGTTCTTGAGTCTACAGGAGAAGAAACCTTAAAGGCTATTCTTGAAGGAATATTCGCTTTAATAAGACCAGTAATGACGTTTACAGAAGGTCTCTGTGTTGCAACTATAAGATAGATACCTGCTGCTCTTGCAAGCTGTGTAAGACGCACAATAGAATCTTCTACCTCTTTCTTTGCAACCATCATTAAGTCAGCCAACTCGTCAATAATAATAACAATCTGTGGCAATCTATCTTCTTTAGCAACATTCTTGTTGTATGCCTCCAACTTTCTTGAACCAGTTGACGCAAACAAGTCGTATCTTCTCATCATTTCCCTAACAGCCCAGTTTAAAGCTCCTGCTGCCTTGTGTGGGTCAGTAACAACCGGAATAAGCAAGTGTGGTATACCATTGTAAACACTTAATTCTACTACCTTTGGGTCTACCAATATAAGTCTTACTTCATCAGGAGAATACTTATACAACATACTTGTAATAATTGTGTTTACACATACAGACTTACCTGAACCAGTAGCACCGGCAATAAGTAAATGTGGCATTTTAGAAATATCTGAAACTACAATATTTCCGGCAATATCCTTACCCATACCAAAGGCTATTTTACCGTCATAACTGTTAAATTTCTCTGTCTGTAAAATTTCTCTGAAAAATACATTTGAAATTTTATCATTAGGTATTTCAATACCTACAGCACTCATACCAGGAATAGGTGCTTCAATTCTTATACTCTTTGCTGCAAGAGCAAGAGCAATATCATCGGCAAGACCCTCTATTTTGTTTACTCTTACACCAACTGGAGGTGTAAGCTCAAATCTTGTTACAGCAGGACCTTGGCTTATATTATTTACCTTTGCTTCAACACCAAATATTGCTAAAGTTTCTTCCAACTTCTTAACCTTACGCATTTTTTCTTCTCTTGATGTAAAACTGCTGTTTTCATCAGGATTTTTTGCAAGGAATTCAATTTTAGGATACTGGTAAGGAATTGTAACAGCCTCAGCTTGATTTGTTAATTTAGATACCTTCTTTTCTTCCTCAGCCTCTATAAATTCTGGTTCACTATAGCTAAAATTCTTTCCGGCAAGACTGGTTTCATTTTTGCTATCACCACTTTTGAAAATACTTTCAGTAAACATTGACCTTGGAACAGAACTCTTTTCTTCTACTTCATCAGAAATATTTTCTTCTACGTTTTCTGACTCATTAAATATCTTAGGTTCTTTTTCTTCAATATTATTTGATAAAATAGCATCTTCACTACTTCTTATAGGGTCTGCGAAATTAATGGCTTCTTTATCATCAATAGCATCATTTGCATTATCGTCACTTATAATCTGTATACTAGGCTTATTTATTGACTTTAAAGCATCTAAGGCAATTTTTTCTGTCTCTAAATCAGGATTTTCCTCAATAGGAGTAATTTCTAAAACACCTGAAGAAATGCCACCGTTGTTTTCTTCAACTGCACTATGCTGAATATCTGCATAATCATTTTGTGGTTCAGAGCTAAAGCCAAAATCAATATTATTTTCAGGTTGTTCCGAAAAACTTTGTACATTGTCATAAGTCTGCTCTTTTTCCTCTGTTTTTGGATTATCCCACATAAATATATCTCCAGCCTCTTTTATTTCCTCTTTAAGGCTTGGAATATCTGCATCTATTTGAGATGTATCAGCACTTTGAACATTTTCGCTTTCCTCTGATTTTTCATCAGACTTTTCACTATATTTATCAAGTTCAGTTTGTATACCATTTAAGATCTTTGATACGTACTGCTTTTCTTCTCCTCTAGCAATGGCTTCTTGTGCCTGCTTTACCCTTTCACGAAGTCTAGGTATACTTTCGTCAAACTCTCTAGGTCTATGAAGATAATTATATCTTTGGTTTACAACATCACAGTTATCTAATTCCAATTCTTCATTATGTTCTTCATTCTTGTTATACTCTCCTATTTCAAAAGTAACAACCGGAGGAACATATTTTTCCTCTTTTTCCTGAACCGGTTCTCGTCTTTTAAATAAACCTAAAAAGCCACCTTTTCTTTTAACACTTTTTCTAGTATCTCTTTCTTCTTCAACTTCATCAGAAGCGTCTTCTTCAACTTCTGAACTCCCATCATCTTTTTTGTTTTCTGTTTGTTCTTCTGTATCGTCTTCATCTTCTACTTTTTCAGATACAGCTTTTCCATCTTCTCTTATAGCTTTTAATTCGTAATATTCTTCTTCATAATCGTTATTTTCACGAACACCATCTATAAATTCTCCTATACCATTTAAGAATTCCATTATAGACTTGCCTGTTGCCATAATAAAAAGCATTACAAGGATAGCAAAAAGTACAATATATGCACCTAACTGACCTAAAATCTTGCCTAATAATCCACCAAAAATAGCACCTACAAGTCCACCATTTTTCAATGAACCATTAAGATAGCATTTTGAAATATAATCACCTAAAGAACTTGATGGTTCCCAACCTTTTAAAGTATGTGCCAAACTTATTAATGTAATAAAAAATCCTATAAAGATAATAGCTTTACGTTTTAAATCCTCATCTTCCATATGTCTGAGCATTTGTACTCCATATATCAAAAGTACAATAGGCAATGCTATTGCTCCTATACCAAATGTATGGCGTAAGAAAATAGAAACATAATTTCCTATTATACCCATATTTTCTCCTGCTACTACACAGACAAAAAGCAATATTGATACACCAATAATGCCTACAGCATAAATTTCCTTATTTAAAAATTGTTTTTCTTTATTCTGTTGTAATTTTATTACTTTGTTCTTTTTCGGTGTTGTTTTCTTACTTGATGTTTTAGCCTTTGATGTGCTGGACTTTTTTCTTGTTGTACCAGTTTTTGGACCTTTCTTTTTTGTTGCCATTTATAAAACTCCTCTTTCTTATATGCTTTATAAAATAGTATAAAATATATAAATTCCTCTTTAAAAATACTTTGTTTATTATATCACAAATTCCAGTTATAAACAACAGAATTTTAACCGATATTTAATCTAAAGCTATTGAAATGATATATTTATTGTGTTATTATTAAATAACAAAAGAAATGGTGGTGAATTGTTGTGCCAACTAATTTTTTACAAACTAAAATTGGCATTATAGGTGGTGGCCAGTTAGGTCAAATGATGATACTTGAGGCTAAAAAAATGGGCTTCTATGTTATCGTTTTAGACCCTACTCCTGACTGCCCGGCTCATAGTATATGCGATGAACACATTATCGCAGATTTCAACGACAAAAATGCTTTTGCACTCCTTGCTGAAAAGGCAGATGTTATTACATATGAATTTGAACATATCAACGCTGATGCCCTTTTAGAACTTGAAAATAAGGGATACAAAATTTATCCTACAGCAAAGAGCTTGAAGATTATTCAGGATAAGTTTACTCAAAAAACACTTATGGCTGAAAATGGTTTGCCTTGTCCAGACTTTATGGCTATTGAATCCATTGAAGATATGGAAAAGGCTGGAGAAAAATATGGCTATCCATATATGCTCAAGGCTCGTACCGGTGGATATGACGGTAAGGGTAATGCCGTAGTTAAGAGTAAAGACAGTATAAATTCTGCTTACAATGAACTTGGCAATGGCAAAATTAAACTTATGGCTGAAAAAATGATTGATTTCCGTATGGAAACCTCTGTTTTAGCTTGCCGTAGTTTAAATGGCGATGTTGCTGTTTATCCTGTTGGGGATAACAGACATATTGATAGTATTCTTCACGAAACAGTAGTACCTGCTGACATAGACAAAACAGCTACAGAAGGTGCTATGGATGCTGCAAAGAAAGTAATGGAAATCTTTGACGGTATAGGTATGTTCTGTGTGGAAATGTTTGTAACTGAAGATGACCAAATTCTTATTAATGAGGTTGCCCCTCGTCCACATAATTCCGGTCACTATACAATAGAAGGCTGTGTTACAAGTCAGTTTGAAAATCATATAAGAGCTATTGTTGGTTTACCTTTAGGTGATACAAGCCTTATTAGACCAACTGTAATGGTTAATCTTTTAGGTGAAGAAGGTCATAGTGGCAAAACATATGTTGAAGGTCTTTATGATGTATGTGCCCTCAAGGGAGCTACAGTCCATATTTATGGAAAGGGTGTTTCCAAACCTAAGAGAAAAATGGGGCATATTACTGTAACAGCCGATACAGTAAAAGATGCTCTTGAAACTGCCGATAAAGCATTTAGTTTAATAAAAATTACATCAAAGGAGGACTAATACAATGGTTCAAGTCGGAATAATTATGGGTAGCGATTCAGATTTACCTGTTATGAGTGAAGCTGCAAAGGTTTTAGATTCTTTTGGTATTGAATACGAACTTACCATCGTTTCTGCTCACAGAACACCAGACAAAATGTATGAATATGCCTCTACAGCACAGGAAAGAGGTTTAAAGGTTATTATTGCTGGTGCTGGTGGTGCTGCCCACCTTCCTGGTATGACAGCTGCCATTACAACATTGCCTGTTATAGGTGTTCCTGTTAAGACTAGAGCATTGAGTGGTGTGGACTCTCTCTATTCCATTGTACAGATGCCAGGTGGTATTCCTGTTGCTACAGTTGCTATTAACGGAGCAAAAAATGCAGGCTTACTTGCAGTGCAAATGTTAGCAGCTTTTGACCCTAAACTTCAGGAAAAAGTTAAGACCTATAAAAGGGACTTAAAGGACTCTGTAGAGGAAAAGGCTGAAAAACTAGAAAACATCGGCTATGCAAACTACTTAAGTCAGATGTAAATCTTAATTTTGTTTTAATTTTTTATAACAAATTAGGGCTTGATTTTTTCCTTCATATAATATAGAATATATTATATAAGGGGACATATTGATAAATTACATTACAAACAAATAATCGAAAGGAGATTTTCAATATGGATTACGCAAAAATTATTGGCTCAAACATTAGATACGAAAGAAAACGTAGAGGTCTTACTATTGATGACTTTGCTAAGGTTATCGGTATGGCACCTGGCTTCCTTGGTCTTATCGAAAGAGGTCAGAGAGGCACAAGTGTTAAGAATATGGTAGCTATTGCAGAATTCTTCGATATTTCTTTAGACGACCTTATTACTAAGGACCTTTCTAACGGCGGTGCTGATATGAAGGATATGGAAAACACAAGAAGTGCTAAGGCTCGTAGAGCTTTAAAGAGTCTTGTTAGTTCTCTTACTGAAGACGAAATCGTTTTCATTACTTCTGTTATTAAGAGCATGAACAAGATGAATACTGGTTTCATCGACTAATTTAATATTTTCTAGGACTTAACCAAGGGTAAGGGTTAAGTCCTTTTTTTATTTCTATATTTATACAAATCACAAATATCAATTTTTAAATTCTAAAATATTCCAATTTTAATTTTATTTTAATCTTCCTATTCTTTTAATTTAAGATTTATTTGCTATATTATTACTTGTAAAATAAATCGCAAGGAGGACAGATATATGAAAAAAAATATATTCCTTTGTCTTGCTGTTGTTGGTATGTTGGCTTTCACAGCCTGTAATTCATCAACACAAACTGCATCACAGCAAAGCAGTGTAGAAATTACAAGTGAAGAAAGTAGCAACTCTAATGCACCTGACAATAAACCGGACAAAGACGATAATTCCACTATAGCAAAGGTTACAGCTGTTACTGACCATTCTATCAGCGTGGTGACTGCAAAAATGCCAGAAGGAAAACCTGATGACAACGGTACACAACCTGACAAGAAGGACAATAGCAACCCACCTAGTGATAGTGAAAAGCCTTCTGCTCCACCAGATGGGAATGCTCCAGAAGGTAATGCCCCTGAAGGCAACGCACCTGACCATAAGGATAAGGACAATTCTCAAGGTCATTCATTAGAATTTAACACAGATGAAACACTTATTGAAGTTCCAGACGAAAGTATACTTTATACACGAGATAAAGAAACTGAAACTGGTTGTTCATTAAGCGATATTAAGGTTGATGATGTTGTTAGAATTAAATATTCTGATGACGGAGTTACTCCTGAAAAAATTGTTGTAATGACACAATCTGCACCTGCTGGAGAAACTGAAACTCAGACAGCAAGTGCAAACTAAAATAAATAACACTAATAAAAGATTTTTTCATAAAAATTCCCTTTATAAAATAAACAAAAATGCCGATTTTCTTCCCCTTTATCGGCATTTTTTTATTTGGAAAACTTTAGAATATCTTAATTGTATTAAAATATAAATTATGGTAAAATAATATTGTAGAGAATCATTTAATAAATGAGGAGGTGTTCTTATGAACGAAAACGAAAATTTAAACAATAACACAACTGACGATGTTTGTGACAGCATACCTGAAGGTGCTAAAGATGTGAATTTAAACGAAGAAAAATTTAGCTTTTCATCTTTACCAGATCCATCAACTGGAACAGCTATTGCTTCTTTAGTTCTTGGCATTTTCTCTGTATTATGTTGTTGCACTAATATTCCAGCTCTTATTATGGCAGTAGCCGGTGCTGTACTCGGTCTTTATTCATACAAAAAAGACCCACTTAGCAGAACAATATCTATATTAGGTATCATCCTTTCTTGCGTAGGTCTTGCTCTTTCTATTATTGTATGCCTTGGTCTTGGTGCTGCAAGCCTTATAGGTGCTTTTGGTGTACACCCATATTATTAAAATAGGCTAGGGATATTTAGAAAAGGAATAAAATTTCTTAAAATATAGTAAACTAAAACTATAACCAAAACTGTTACCCAGAAAGCTATCTTTCTAGGTAGCAGTTTTTTATTTATTCCAAAAGATTTTAAAAGCTGTTCAATATAAAACAAAACAACTGTAATTATAACCACATCTGTTCCGTAGTTACATCTAACAGCCTTCAATATATTTCCTCTAAGGAGATATATTGCAAATCTAGTATTTCCACAGCCAGGACACCAATATCCCGTAACTTCTTTAAACCTACAGGAATACAAATGTGCCAGTACAAAAGGAAATAACATTTTTAATAAAAATAACATTCCTAAAGCAACAAAAGGTAATGCTATCAAAACAGCCTTTCTCATAAAAGCTCCTTTAATTTGAGTAAATCCTGCTGATATACTTCGCTTAATGCTCTATTATATATAATTGATGCTGGGTGATATAACGGAAAAACCTTAAATCCATTATACTGTATTAATGTTCCATGACATTCCCCTATTGTAATTTTGTTATCCATAAGAGTATTTTTAAGTGCAAAATTACCTAAAGTAACAATAAATTCTGGTTTAACAAGCTGAATTTCTCTCTGAAGATATGGCACAAAAAGTTCCAATTCCTCTCTGTTTGGTGGTCTATTAATAGGCTTACCTGTTTTAGGACTGTTTTTCGTAGGTCTAACCTTTACTACATTTGAAATATAGAGATTTTCTCTTTTTAAACCTAAAATTTCCAAAAACTCGTTTAAGTTCTTTCCGGCTTTTCCTACAAAAGGCTTACCTTCTTTTACCTCCTCTGCTCCCGGTGCTTCACCAATAAGCATTATAATGGCATTTTTATCCCCATCACCAAAAACTACAGGTCTGTCTGCCCACATTTCATTTGTACTTTTTAATATTTCATCATTAAGTTGTTTCATTCTTCTTTTCTCCTATACAAAAAATTAGTGATGTTATAATACCACCTATAAGACCACCTAAGTGACCCCAATTATCTACATTTGGTATAAGTATACCAGTTCCTATATTTATAATAGCAAAAACTATAAGCACACCTAAGTCAAGTCCGTCCATAGACCTTTTATAAAACTTTGAATATACTATATTTGCTCCCATTATACCAAATATTGCTCCACTTGCACCGGCAGAGACTGCTCCGTTAAATATAATGCTAAGTAATCCACCTAACAATCCTGAAATAATATATATAATTACATATTTCAATTTTCCAAAATATTTTTCTGCCCTAGAACCAAATATATAAATAGAAAAGCCATTACATAAAAGGTGCATAAATCCTATATGCAAAAACATATATGTAAACAATCTATATATTTGCCCTGACAATATTAAATCTCTGTCTAATGCCCCAAATTTCAGTAATACCTCTGTATTTGTTGAACCTCCCAATAATTCCATAGCCAAAAATACAATAACATTAATTGCCATAAGACCTATTGTAAAGGCAATATTATTGGTCTTTACATTTTTTGCTCTGTTTTCAATATGCTTTTTTTCCAAATCTCTGACATCAGTTGCTACGTCATAGCCTTCCATATTGAGAGCATTATTTATTGCTTTTTCTATATCAATTAATTTATTAGGCTGTTGTCCATTTACTATAATCTTTTTTTCTGAAATATCTGCAACCCATTTTAATTCCACATAAGGTGCATTATAATCCAAAATATCAACATTACAGTAATTTATTATTTTTTCATCAGCCTTTTCCTTAAAATACACAAATAAAGAAACCACATTAAATCTTTTTTCCATAGCAAGGAAATTTTGCAGACCATGGGTAATAATCTCATAATCCGGATTATCCCCATTTATGGCTACAACTATGTACATTGTATTGCCTGTAAACTTACATAGTCCCATATATTTGCTTTCATCACTTAAAAGTGTATTATCGTTCATATTGCTTATTGTACGAAATTCCATTGAAAGCAGGTTATCTGTAAATTGTTTTATAAAAGACATTTTCTTCTCCTATCTAAAAAGTAAAGCAAGTCCAAACATAAGCACTACAGCCGGAAAGCCTAAAAATGTAGCTAAAAGACCTGTTAAAGCATTTATACCTACAGCTATATTAAATGGTGAAAGCAATATATTTAATACGAATATACTTGCTACTCCCAAAACTCCTCTAGCTACAAAACCTATAAATTTAGCTCCAATTTTTAAAATAATAAAGCTTAACACACTTAGTCCAATTATAATATAAAATAAATTTTCCACAAAATATTCTCCCATATTAATCACCTCTGTAAATAATACGGAAACTCTGTATAAAATATACTAAATTTTATACAGTAATATCTATTGTATACCCTGTTCTAACAACGTGCTTTGCTCCTATTGTACTGGTTAATAAAATACCTATTTCATATTGACCCTTATCTACTATTTCGTTGTCAATTCTACACTTAAAGCCACATAAAGGTATATTCTTATTTTCTAATTTTGCTAAATCAAACCTTTGCTCCATATCTGTTTCAAAAACAAGGGCATTTTCATCTGTAAACAACAATAAATTGATTTTACAATATCCACCTATTTCTTTATAAGCATAGCCACCTATAGTGATGTAATCCCTATAGTGTATATATTCTACGGCATATTCAACATTACTGTCAATATATCTGTCTACATTTTTAATTTGCTTAAAAGGCTTACTTGCAAAAACTCTGTTAAGAACCTCTATAGAAAAATCGGCTTTATGCTGTGTCAGGTTTGTATTATAGTACAAGTCATTAGAAATATAATTTCTGTATTTATTATCCAGTTTCATTCTTTCTCTGTACAATCTCAAAAGTTTTTCTTCATTTTTTCTGTCGTCCCCTCGAGATACAGATTCATAATGCAATAAACTTATATTATTTAAACATAGGTTATATAAGCCCTTTTCCAAAAGAGAAAAACATAAATCTATATCATTATAGGCAACAGCAAAATCTTCATCAAAGCCACAGAAATCCTTTTTCTTTATCATAAGACAAGCTCCTGTAACAGCTGAAAAATTATAAGGTAGACTTGTCATGCCAAAATAATAATCACCATCTGGCATATTTCCAAAACAATGTACAGGACCATTTTGTATGTTAATTACTCCACAATGCTGTATATTTTTTGTATCTGGATAAAGAAGTTTTGCACCTACTGCACCAGTTTCCGGTAACTGACAATAACCCACCATTTCTGTAAGCCATTTACTGTCTGTAACCTCTATATCATCATTTAAAAACAGTATATATTTTCCCTGTGAATTTTCTGCTCCTATATTGCACATTTTAGAAAAATTAAAGTCCATTTTTTCATAAATGTATTTTCCATTTACTTTTGAAATTTTATCAACATATTTTTTTGAATTTTCATCATTACTTCCATTATCTACTACAATAATTTCATAATTACCGTATTCCGTATTTTCAACAATAGAATTAATACAAGTTTTAAGCATATTAACATTGTCTTTTGAAGGAATTACTATAGATACCATTTCTTCATCAGGTCTAAAAACTATATTTCCACCTTCATCAACAGTAGCTCTAATGTTTCTAGTCATCAATATACTTTGCTTTATAGTTCTTATTTCCTCAATATTTTCAATATGCTCTTTCTTATGACAAAGAACTCTGTCAACTTTTGAAATATCTTTATTTTCATTTGTATACTTCAATAAAAAATCATAGTATTCTTCGTCTTTGTAATCACAATTAAAACCTACATTTTTAGCCTTATCACAATCAAAAATTGAAAAACCTATATAACAAAAAGATAAAAGTGTGTGTGGAGAAAAACAAGGTTTAAAAAATGGATTTACATATTTTTCTCCACTTATGGTATCGTCATCACAATACACCATTGAACACATTTTTTTATTTAAACATTTTACCATTTCATAAACTGCATTTTTTTCGAGAATATCTTCACTATTTAAAAAACTGACATATTCACCATCTGCCAAAGTTAAACCTTTGTTAAAGGACTTTGCTTTTGTTTCTTCAAATATATTTAAAAGCTGTATGTTAGTATATATTTGATTTTCAACACTTTCTATTGTTTTACTGCTACCATTATGTACAATAACTGTAACTTTGGGATTATAGTCTAGTTTATGACCTTCGTGGCAATCCATAAGTTTTCTGTAATTATCATAATCTGATGGATTTTTTCGAATATAACTATTCTCTTTCACTCTATCCAAAACTACTGCAAAACCATATTTTTTAATATATTCCAATGATTTCTTTATAATAGACATATTTTCTCCTGTATTTTTAAATAACAAACCTTTTCAAAGTCCATTAATTATACTACATTTCATAGAATAAATAAACCTATTTTCCTCGTATTCGCATTTCTAAATCCTTAACTTTTTTTCTAAGCCTTTCAATTTCTTCTTGTTCAGCTATATTTTGTGTCTGTACAATATTGTCAACCGGTAAAAGCTCTATAATATAAGGCTTATCACTTGGAACATAAACTTCATTTGCAATATATTTATCTCCTTGTTGATTTTTTTCTACTAAAACAGCCTTTACGGAATTAGTTTCAAATTTGCCCTTATACACTCCCTGCTGTTTAAAACTTTCTCCCATATCATAGGACACTGTAGAATATAATTTTCTAGCCGTTCTCCACCATATACAAACTTTATTTTGTATTATAGCAATTATGCAATCTCTTGCTAAAGTATTTTCTACAATAGTTTTAGCCTTACTTACTTTGTTACTTTCTTTACGGACATAAACTATTTTTGAACCATAAATTCCAGACAGTAAAAACACAAAATGAATACTATCCTCTGTTATAACATAAGAATAATCTGTTATGTAATATCCTGTTGCATAAACCATTTTAAAATTGCTTATATTTTCATTTATTTCTCTGTATCCAAACTGAATTTCAGGCATACGTTTTTGATAAAAAATAACTTTATTATTCTTATCAGCATAATGCACCTTAAAAAAACTATTATTAAAGGGTACAAAATCATCTATTTTCTCTGGCTTAGACCAACTACTGTCTGCCCTTTTCTTCTGCCTTACAATATATTCTCCATTTTTATCAGGCAAGTTGTAAATTAACTCCATTTGATTGTTCCAAATCTCAGCATTAATAACAATGTTATTTTTATCGTCACCTAAACTTTCCAGTATTTTAATACCTTCTTTACCATCTCCACAAAGGTACATACTGCCATTTTTATGTTGATAAATAACCATATAATCTGAATTATATTCAAAAACACTAAATTCCGGCTTTACACCACTTGCAATAATTTCTTCCTTTCCCCACATTCCTTTCTCTATTTTCTTCACACAAATATTTCCTAGAGAATAATAAATTGCCGTAATTTCATAATCACTTTTCTTTAAAATATATATACTCATTTTATCACCCAAAATATTATATTATAGACAAGGTGTAATTATGTATTTACTGGTAAAATAGGGATAACATTCGAAATAATTTGACAAAAATATAAATATAAAATATACTTGTCTGAGAGAGGAGTTTTAACAATGAAATTTAGACTTTTAATCACTACAATATTGGCTGTGTTAGGTTTTTCTACTGGTGTTTTTGCACATACGGTTATAAACATTCCCCTTGACAGCCGACCTGTTAGTTATGAATATTTTGACAATCTTTCGAGAATAGGTGGCGACAACTGTATAACTGTCAGTAAAGATAATTTAGATTATTTTTCAAACGATACCACCAAAAATCATTTAGGAAATTCCCTAGCCGTAAGAGATGAAGTATACAACCTTGTTTTGAATAACAATAACAAAGACACTACAGTTATTATAAATACATCTTCCTATGTTACAAATGGTCTTGTAGGCAGTAGATGTGGTGTAAACTACAAGGATTATAAAGATGCTATGGAAGACTTGAATACACTTATTACAAATTTTCCTAATCCTAAATATTATATAAATATTGCAAATCCACGTTCATTACCTGAAACCAGATTTAATACAGTTTGGTGCGATAGCAACAAATTAAAAGGTCTTGCATCTTATTACCTTGAATTAAATCCCAACGACCCAAACAAGGACGAAATATTAAACACATATGCTATGGTAACTCCGGAACAGTTCCTATTAGAGTATGGATATGTTTATAACAAGTCTGTTGAACTTGGATATGGGGAACTTACAAAATGGGAAAAAGCATTTTTAAACAATTTTAATACTACATACCTAAGTAGTCCAAAGTATAAGCCATACATTGATAATTATATCCTTCCTTATTCTGCTACTGCTGATATGTTTTCAATGCTTTTAAAATGGCAACAGGAAGGAAAAATAGACCAGATACTTGTGGGCAATGACGATTTACAATTGCCAAATTGTATTACTTATTTTTATAGACAAAATGCCAGCTGGGTACAATCTAGCAAAGGCTCTGCCGTAAAATATAGCTTCCCTAGAAGTTATATGGAAGTTCTTCCAAATTCCATTCAGAACACTTTAAAAGAGGCTTATGGCAACAGCGAAAAGGAAATGGCTCTAATTGGCTATGGTAAAAAAGTCAATATAATATATGGTACAGATGAATTGCCACAGCTTACTTACGCCCGAGATTATTCTATAAGAAATAACCTCACACCAAAATACAACTTATATTACAATGACCACACTCAAGATGTTGCAACATTTGATGTTTCATCTCCTAGTCACTTAATCAAGGTTGCTATAAATTATGCCAGTGGTAGAGTTGGACAATATACAAAAAAGGATTTTAACACATTTATATATAATTACACTACCGGTAAATCCAGTAAAGAAAACTTCCTTGATAAGTTATATACTGTTAATGCCAATGGTGGTCATACCGGTTTGATTGAATTATATGTAAATACACAACTTGATAACAGCCGAAATTATATTTTCCAGCAATTATCAAGAAACAAGAGAAGTGACCAATCTGTAAGCAAAACTATGAATTTAAGTGAGCTTGATATGTACTCTGCTTGGAATACACAGGCAAATGCCATAGGTTTAGGCATTGCTCACGCACAGGTTTTCACTATTGCTGACCAAGTTTCAAAAGATACTAAAACAGCTCTTGATGCCCACTTAAAAGTTCTTTTACAACACTATATTGAAGATAGCGAATACACTGCTACAGCAAAACTTACCCTTGCAAACAAAGCATATAAGCCGACTGTATATGAAAATCAGCAAAGTCAGATTTTATATGATTTAATGAACCCAAGTCGTATAGAAAATGTTTTAAAGGGCTGTAAATATACTTTCAATGGTGATACATATTATCTTGATAATATAAAAGTAGTACAAATGAGTTTCCCATGGTCAAGAATATTTGATATACTTGTTAAATCACAAGCCATTTGGGAAGACGCATAAAATCATTCCACAAAAATAACCTCAAGAAAAATACACTTGAGGTTATTTTTATATACAATCTCACTTTTTAATTGCAATTATACAATCTCAACATAGTAGCAATAGCCTGTTCCCTTGTATAATTCATCCAAGGAGAAAATTTTCCATTTCCAGTACCTGTCATTACATAGGTATCTCCACTTTTTATTCCTGCAACACTATAAATAGCAGTTTTTGCCCATTTAGCAAAGTAACTTTCATCAACAAATTTCTTTGTTTGAGGTTTGTTTTTGTCAATATTGAGGATTGTTGCAAGATTATTTATCATTACAGCAGCCTCTTGACGAGTAATATAATTTTCCGGTGCAAACTTATTGTTGCCTACGCCAGATACTATTTTTAAATTATATGCTATTGTTATATAAATATCATCTACGTCAGAAAACGGACTTTCAACGTTCATATTAATTTCATTTCCAGTTTTGGCAACGTAAGTCTGTACAGCAAGTTGACAAAATTCCTGTCTTGTTATTTTGTTAGTATATTTAGACTTTAAATTATCTGGAACTAAATTTAATTCAATAGATTTATTTACACTGTCTTCAGCCCAATTACTATATGAATTATCAACCTTAACATCTACTTTATTACCGTCTAAATCAAAATAATCTTTTGAATCGTCTGCACTGTTTGTAGCCTCGACATATACCTGGTTATCTACTTTAATAAAATTAATATTATAGTAGAAATTTGGAGGAACTATTGTTTTAAAATCCTTGCTTAAAAGTCCTAAGCTAGAATCAGCCATACCCTCTGGATAATGGACAATAATAGTATCATATTCCCCAAGTTTGCTTTCTACACTTCTAAAATTTGTTTCTACTAATTTTTCATTTTTATCATTTACTATATTTACATAAAATCCAGACCCATCATCTAATATATAGCAATTATCCAAACCCTCAATAGGTATCTTAGTTCTTTCACTATCATTTGATAATTCATCAGATGAAGTATAGTTTTCATTTGCATCATATTCTGTATTTTCTGCAAATACTGTCACGCTTTGGCAAAATAGAGTAACGCACAATAAAGCAAGTATAATTTTATTTTTCATATATCGTCCTCCTTAAAAATATTTCTTACAAATAAATTTACAAAAAGAGCTACCCAAAAAGAGTAGCTCCAATATGTATAAATATATTAAATTATTAGTAAATTGGATACTTAGTAACAAGTTTCTGAACTCTTTCAGCAACTTCTGCCTTGTTTCCTTCAAAGTCCTTAGCAACCATAGCAATAAGGTCAGCAATTTCAACCATATCTTCTTCAACCATACCTCTTGTAGTAACAGCTGGAGTACCTAATCTAATACCACTTGCTGTACCTGGCTTTTCTGGGTCAAATGGAATAGCATTCTTGTTACAAGTAATTCTTACTTCGTCAAGTCTTGCTTCAAGTTCCTTACCAGTAATGTGCATTGGTCTTAAATCTACAAGCATAAGGTGATTATCTGTACCACCAGAAACTATATCAAAACCATTTTCAATAAGTCTGTCAGCAAGTACCTTTGCATTCTTAACAACCTGTTCAGCATACTTCTTGAAACTTGGGTCAAGAGCTTCCTTGAAACAAACAGCCTTAGCTGCAATAACGTGCATAAGAGGACCACCCTGAATACCTGGGAAAATAGCCTTATCAATAAGCTTAGCATTTTCTTCCTTACAAAGAATAAGACCACCTCTAGGACCTCTTAAAGTCTTGTGAGTAGTTGTAGTAACAAAATCAGCATAAGGAACTGGATTTGGATGAAGACCTGCAGCTACAAGACCTGCAATATGAGCCATATCTACCATAAAGTATGCTCCAACTTCCTTAGCAACCTTGCTCATAAATTCGAAATCAATAGTTCTTGAATATGCACTTGCACCGGCAATAATAAGCTTTGGCTTGTTTTCAAGAGCTACTCTTCTGAATTCTTCATAATCAATTCTACCAGTTTCTTCACTTACACCGTAAGAAACTACGTTGTACTGCTTACCACTCATATTAACAGGTGAACCATGAGTTAAGTGACCACCATGTGCAAGGCTCATACCCATTACAGTATCGCCAGGCTTTAAAACTGCAAAGAATACAGCCATATTTGCCTGAGCACCAGAATGAGGCTGAACATTAGCATGTTCTGCACCAAAAAGTTCACAAGCTCTCTTTCTAGCTAATTCTTCTACAATATCAACCTTTTCACAACCACCGTAATATCTCTTACCTGGGTAACCTTCTGCATATTTATTTGTAAGCACTGAACCCATAGCTGCCATAACTGCCTTAGAAACAATATTTTCAGATGCAATAAGTTCAATGTTATGCTGCTGTCTATAAAGTTCTTCGTTAATAGCTTCGCAAATTTCAGGGTCTACTGCTTTTACTTCATTAATGTCGTACATATCTTGACCTCCTAAAATAATTTATAAATAATATTAAACCAATTTGTAAATATTGTCAACTAATTTGTCGTAATTATTAATCTTTTTAACTCTGCAAACTAATTTACATAATATTCTAAATAGGCTATAGCACAACCTCTTTTCGACAATAATTTATTGGAATTTTTTCCAATACTCTGCTTCACTATTATTTTCAATAGCTGTTAAATATTCATCAGCAATATCAAAAATTTCGCTTTCATCTGCTACGCTATACATTACTTTGTCACCATTTTTAGTAACATTGCTATGCTTTACCTTAGGGTTATCAAGCCAATTTCTGAACTTTTCTTCCCACTTATCAGCACCTTCTTTGCCTATTTCAGCATAACATTCCATTTCTTCCTTTATTTCGTAAATAAAATCTTCTAATTCAAGTTTAATCATTATTTTCTCCTCCCAATACTTCAAGCCCGAAATATTCATAAGTTTTGTTAGTTACAACTCTGCCCCTTGGTGTTCTCTTTATAAAACCTTGCTGTATTAAGTATGGCTCAACAACATCTTCTATTGTTTCTGCTTCCTCACCTATTGATACAGAAAGGGTGTCAAGACCTACCGGTCCACCACTAAATTTATCTATCATACACATTAAAAGTGTTTTATCTGTTAAATCCAGACCATTTTTATCAACTTCTAATATATCAAGACTATCTTTCGCAACTTGACCGGTAATTACACCGTCATACTTAACCTGTGCAAAATCTCGCACTCTTTTAAGCAATCTATTTGCTATTCTTGGTGTACCTCTTGAACGTCTGGCAAGTTCCAAAGCTCCGTCTTCATCAATAGGAATATTCAAAACGTCAGCCGACCTTATTACAATACGCATAAGCTCCTGTGGTGTGTACAATTCCAATCTGTTTACTACGCCAAATCTATCTCTCAAAGGAGCTGTCAAAAGACCTATTCTTGTAGTTGCACCTATTAAGGTAAAGTGTGGCAAATCAAGTCTTATACTCTTAGCATCTGCACCCTTACCTATTACTATATCCAAAACAAAATCTTCCATAGCCGGATAGAGAATTTCTTCTATAAGTCTATTTATTCTATGGATTTCATCAATGAAAAGTACATCTCCTTCATTTAAGCCATTTAATATTGCTGCCATATCTCCCGGACGTTCTATTGCCGGTCCTGAAGTAACTTTTATATTGGCATTCATTTCATTGGCAATAATATTTGAAAGTGTAGTCTTTCCCAATCCTGGAGATCCATAAAGTAAAACGTGGTCAAGACATTCTCCTCTTTGTTTTGCTGCCTGCATATAAATACGCATATTTTCTTTTACTTTCTCCTGACCTATGTATGTGTCAAGAGTCATGGGACGAAGTTTTGGTTCAGATACAGCGTCTTCTTCTCTCAAAGAGGCTGTAGTAATTCTATCCCCTGTATTTAATTGTCTTTTCTCCATTGTTATCTCCTACTTAACAACCTTTAAAGCCTTGCTTATAATTTCTTCTGTTGCCATACCATTTACAAAAACAGCCTTAATCGCATTTTCTGCTTCATTTTTAGTAAATCCAAGTGCCATAAGTGCTGAAAGTGCCTCTGCTCTTTCTCCTGTTGTAACATCAACCTTCTGAACAATTTCAACGCCTGTAGTAATCGTGTCAGCACCAACTTTGTCTTTCAACTCTAAAGCTATTCTCTGGGCAATTTTTTTACCTATTCCCTGTCCAACACTTAATGCCTTAATATCTTCTGTAGCAATGGCAAGTGCCAACTGTGCCGGAGATAAAGCCCCAAGCATTGCCACAGCACTTTTAGGTCCAACACCATTTACACCTATAAGTAAATTAAACATATTTAATTCTTCTTTTGTTAAAAAGCCAAAAAGAGAAAGTTCATTTTCCTTTACATTCATATAAGTATAAATTTTAACTTCTTTTTCCATAACAACTGCCGATGCTGTAGATGGTGATACCTGAATATTATAACCTATACCATTGTTATCTACAACTATGCAATCATTTTCTATGTAGGCTACAGTACCTTTAACGTAGCTAATCATAATATTTTATCTGCCTTCCTTTACATTTATAATTGCAACTTCACAATTTGTACCAACTCTCATATTAGGACCCCAAACACCTACACCGGAAGTTGTCACATTTGTCATATTTCCTACTTTAATAATGCCCCAAGGATTTTTCCATGCAAGCTTTACAGTAATATTTCCCGGGAAAAGCTGACCATTATGGGTGTGCCCACCTAAATCTAAGTCAACACCTGCATCATTCTTTTCATCAAATTCATTTGGTTCGTGGTCTATTTCTATTATAGGTTTTGTTTTGTCCAAATTTTCAGTCAAATCGTGAACAGTTTTTCTTTCTAAACCAATTTCCCCTGTCTTTTCATAATCAAGTCTACCCACAATATAGAACTTATTATCTACTAAAACAGCCTCATCTTCAAGCATTTTTACATTTGCTTTTTTCATTAATTCTTCAAAACGTGTATCTCTTTCATTGTTTTCTGCACTATGAACAGAAAATCCTCCTAAAAGGATTTCTGTTACATCGTGATTACCCCAACAGCCATATACTCCATACTTAGCTTTTATACCTTTTAAAATTTCTGCTATTTTATCAGGATTTCTGACAGCTCTATAATCATTGTCAAAAATATCCCCTGCTATACACACTATATCAGGATTTTGCTTATTTATTATATCCACCATTTTTTCTGCCTGATTTTCACCTATACTATAGCCTAAATGTAAATCAGATACCAACGCAATTTTTAAATCGGGACATTCCTTATCTATTGTTACGTTATATTCTCTTGTCTTTATATTCCCAACGTGAAGCCCACCATAAATGGATACAACACTTACACAAGTAATAACAATTCCACCTACTATAGCAAAAGGATACCTAAAAGGCAATCGTATATTTTTCTTTTTCAAAATAAACAATACAACATCGCTTAAAAAAATAAACATAAGTGAATAAAGCATAACCCCTATCCAATAATTGCTTATGTATTTCATAATATATTGTATTTGCGTACCCTGTGGCAAAACAAAAGCTGAAAGTAAACTAACAGCAAAAAAGGCATAAATCACAAAATATATAACACCTATTATTTTGTGATGTGACACCTTCACAATGGACCTTATCCACATAAATGTTCTCATAAACACGTAAATATTTAACATCAAATACACCGGTATTACAAGTAAAAGTATCATAAAACCACCTCTTTGTAGGTTAATTATATTCTAATTCGCCTTAAAAAGCAATAAAATTATACCACCATTATAATAGTAGAAACTCATATATTTAAAAAATTTTTCAAAAAAATCCCAATTTCCTATTGACATAATAGGAATAGTATAATATAATACATTCATACTTAATTGAAAGGAGCAACGCCTATGAAACAACTTAAAAATATATATGCAAGGAGTAACATACGAATGTGTTGCTCATTGACAAATTAGATTATAACAGTTATAGATAATATATACAAGAATAAAACTAAAATTTACATACTAAAGGAGATTATTAAATTATGGCAAAGTTAAGCAGAAAAGATAGAAAATTTAAGTTCGAAACATTACAGCTTCATGTAGGTCAGGAAAATCCAGATTCAGCAACAGGTGCAAGAGCAGTACCTATTTATCAGACAACTTCTTACGTTTTTGATAACTGCGACCATGCAGAAGCTCGTTTCAACCTTTCAAACGCCGGTAACATTTACGGTAGACTTACAAACCCTACTGAAGATGTATTAGAACAGAGAGTTGCAGCTCTCGAAGGTGGTGTAGCTGCTCTTGCAGTAGCATCTGGTGCAGCAGCTATTAGCTACACTATTCAGAACCTTGCTCAGAACGGTGACCACATCGTTGCAGCTGAAAACATTTACGGTGGTTCTTACAACTTACTTGCACACACACTTCCAGAATACGGTATTACAACAACTTTCGTTGACCCACTTGATGTAAGTAATTTTGAAAAGGCTATTCAGCCAAACACAAAGGCATTATTCATCGAAACTTTAGGTAACCCTAACTCAGAAGTTTCTGATATTGAAGCTATTGCTAAGATTGCTCATAGCCACAATATTCCACTTGTAATTGATAATACATTCGGTACTCCATACCTTATCAGACCAATCGAATACGGTGCAGATATTGTAGTTCATTCTGGTACTAAGTTCCTTGGTGGTCACGGTACATCTCTTGGTGGTCTTATTGTTGATAGTGGTAAGTTCGACTGGGAAGCATCTGGTAAGTTCCCATCTCTTACAGAACCAAACCCTAGCTATCATGGTATCAGCTTTACAAAGGCTGTAGGTCCTGCTGCATTCGTTACAAAGATTAGAGCTATTCTTCTTCGTGATACTGGTGCAACAATTTCTCCATTCAACGCATTCCTTCTTTTACAGGGTCTTGAAACACTTTCTCTTAGAGTAGAAAGACACGTTGAAAATGCACTTAAGGTTGTAGATTACCTTTCTAATCATCCACTTGTTGAAAAGGTACATCACCCATCAGTAACTACTGACGAAAGCCAGAAGGCACTTTACAAGAAGTATTTCCCTAACGGTGGTGGTTCAATCTTTACATTCGAAGTTAAGGGTGACGAAAAGAAGACTAGAGAATTTATTGATAATCTTGAATTATTCTCTCTCCTTGCTAACGTAGCTGACGTAAAGAGCCTTGTAGTACATCCAGCATCTACTACTCACTCTCAGCTTAACGAACAGGAACTTCTTGAACAGGGTATCACTCGTTCTACAGTTCGTCTTTCAGTTGGTACTGAAAACATTGATGATATTATTCAGGACCTTGACGAAGCATTTAAGGCAATTCAGTAATATATTTAATATACTTTAACATAACATTTCTAATCCTACAAAAAGGTAATGACGTAAGTCATTGCCTTTTTTGTGTTTATAAACAAAAAAGAACAGTGACAATATATGTCAACTGCTCTTTTTGAATTGTATTCAATATTTTTTTCTGCAATACAGCTCAGACAAAGCCACACCACAGATTATAGGTTAGAAAAATAATCATTCATTACTCTTTGCCATATTCTTTTCGTAATCTTCAATCATCTTTTTTACCATATAGCCACCAACGTAGCCGTTCTGAGCAGATGTTAAATCGCCATTGTAACCCTTCTTTAAAGGTACACCGATTTCATTGGCTACTTCATACTTCATCTTTTCCATAGCCTCTCTTGCCTCAGGAACATTAATTTTGTTAGAGCTTGAATTAGAACTTGCCATAAATTTTTCCTCCTTTTAAAATAAATAATTTGTTGTTACAATAACTATTATGTCAAAGAAAGAAATTTATAGTCAGCCAATTTTTTCAACTTAATTTAAAATATTCCTTTTTTAATTTGTTCTGTACATAGCCTCGTTAAATTCTACACCATCGCCAATATTTGATAAATTCATCTGTACTGTACCCGGCTGAACAAAACTTACTGTAACGTGGCTTGTATATTCTTTTGCCTCTGTATTACCCGGCTCATAATCGAAGCTATTATAAAATTCATTATAAGTATACTCACCTTCATTATAGTATGTAGAAGTACCGGAAATATCAAAAGTAATTTTACCATTTGATATTTTCACACCCTTTAATTCCTTACTTGCACTTACTGACTTATCGTATCCCATTTCAGTAGTATAGTGAGAAACATCAAAAGAACCATAAACTTTTCCACCTTGTACTTTTGTAATGTTTAAATAAACATACTTATAATCATCATCGTAATTAGTAGAGAAGCTATAATCTCCTCTATACTGATTATATACTGTATCCATTTTTACAGTCTGAACTGCACCATTAAATGTTGATGTAGCGTTCTTCAAATTCTTTACAGCATTATCAATATCACTTTGAGAAGGATTTCTGGATTTACTTATTTCTGTAGCCTTATCAATAGCATTTTTAAATATTTTCAAGTCTGAAACTAAATAAGCATAATATTGTCCGTCTTTTTGAGAACTGTAAGTACTGTTAGCACTTGATATTTCACTTTTTAAGGCTTCTCTGTCTGTTTTAACTACCTTTGAATCTTCCAATTCCTTAATTCTTGTATTAAGTTCTGTTACTATTAACTCTCCTGTAGCTAAATCACTTGCTGGGCTTTCAATTTTCTCATTAGTCCAGTCTATTGCCTTCTTTAAATTAGCTTTTGCACTTTCCAAGCATTGACCTACGTCATCACCAATAACAGCCTCATCGTAAGTTTTTTCAGCTCTCTTGTATACTTCTTCTATTTTCTTCTGACTTTCGCCGTCAATTTCATATTCAAAGGACTTAACTTCTGTTTTCTCTCCTGCACCATTTACAGCATAGAGCTTTAGTATACAATCTCCCGGAAGTTTTATTCCTGTTGTATAGTATTTAGGAGAATTTTCATTAGGTTCTGAACCATCAACTGTATAATAAATACCATGTCCAATAATATTCTGATTTACCTCCCAAGTAACTGTTGGTGGATAAATATAATTGCCACCAATAGGAGATATATTTAAATCTTCAATAGGAGTTTTACCTATTTCATACCATTTCTTTATTTTACTGTCAGCCTTATTTTCTCCTACTTTCTGAATATACTTTTCTACCATTGTATAAGCATCTAATGGGCTATAAGGATTTATTTTTCCTACAAGAGTTGTAAGAAATTCTGTATCTTTTGGCTTTTTACTCTGTGCCAAAACAGCATAATCTGATGCACTTTTATAGTCCTTTTCATTCAAATAACTATCTACCTTAGCAATAGCGTATTCATTTTTGAAAACACCTATTTTTGTACCATCAATTTTACCTGTATAACACATCAATAATCCAGCTATTATAGCAATTACAACTAAACCCGAACCAATGCCTCCAAGTATACAAGCAAGCGTCTTTTTAGAAAAATTAGGTCTTAAATACTGTAATTTCTTTGCTTCATTTTTCTCATTACTTATACCTATATTCTGTGGCACACTCTCTGCAGCAGCTATTTCATTGGCTACATTCTGATTATATGTAGTATAGCCTCTATCTTCCTCTATACTGCTACCACAACTACCACAAAATCTGTCATTTTCTCCTATTTCTTTTCCACAGTTAGGACAAAATCTCTTTTTATTGCTCTCAATAGCCATAGTCTGTCCAATATTTTTTGAACCTTCTATAACCTTGTTCATTTCAATTTCTTTTTCGTCAGGAACTTTTTCACCACAGCAACTACAGAATTTTGCATCACTTTCTAATGGATTTCCACATTTTGAGCAGTAAATCTGTTTATTTTTATTACTTATTTCTTCATATTTACTACCACATTTAGGACAATAAATATCATCTTTTGATAATATTTCACCACAGTTGCTACATTTTTTTACATTATCACCCATATTATAACACCCTTTCCTTTTTCTTTTTATTATATAACTTTTTGTATTATTATTCAATATATTGTATTATTTTTTGCTATATAACAAAAAAAGCCGTAGCATTTAAGCCACGACTTCATCAATCTTCAAATATTCTCAATATAAATTAAATAACGTAATTATCTGAACAACCCTGTTCCCAATCAATTAAATCTTTAAGAGTGATATTATCAACTACATCATTTACTGCATCATTAATCTTCTTCCAAACTCTTAAAGTAACACAACTGCCACTTCTTTCACAATCATTGTTGCCACCTTCAAGACAAGCAACCGGAGCTAAATCTCCCTCTGTCAATCTAAGTATAGAACCTACAGTATATTCTTCAGGGATTCTAGTCAATTTATAACCACCCTGAGGACCTCTAATACTTCTAACAAAACCAGCTTTATTAAGCACAGAAATAATCTGTTCCAAATACTTATCAGAAATACCTTGTCTTGCTGAAATATCTTTTATTCTAACAGGATTTTCTTTACCATTATCTGCTATATCAAGCATAAGCCTTAAGGCATATCTGCCCTTTGTTGAAATTTTCATATTCTTCATCCTCTTTACCAATATTTCATATCGTTATACTAGGATTATTATATATGTAATCGGTAAATAAGTCAAGTATTTTTGCCCAAAACATTTAAAATAAGCCTTTCAAAGGACATTTCAAAATTCTTATCATCATCAGAATTTCTTTTTCTTCCACCCTTTAAATGGGATTTCTTTTTGCTATTTCTCATAACCTTTGCAATATGTCTTGAAAAAAGCATCTCATCTATATTGTCATTTGTAAACCATTTTCCACTTTGATGAATAGCATAAGCACCTTTTCCAAGTGCCATAGCAGCCACACCATAGTCCTGTGTAACTACAATATCGCCCTTTTTACAATTATTTACCAAAACAATATCTACAGAGTCTGCACCTCTATCCACCATAACTACCTTTGAATATTCTGACTCCAATATGTGACTTGTATCGCATAAAAGTGTTACTGGCACATTATGTTTTTGAGCAACACTTTCCACCTGAGATATAACAGGACAAGCATCTGCATCAACAAGAATTTCCATAAAAATCACCCATTATTTTTTAATTTGTTTATCAGTTCAATTTCACTTTTGCTTAATTGAGCATTTTCAAGCAATTCTGGACGTTTATTAAATGTTCTTATTACAGACTGCTCTCTACGCCATTTATCTACATTTGCGTGATGACCACTTAAAAGCACATCAGGTACTTTTTTGCCCATAAATTCAACCGGTCTTGTATACTGTGGATATTCAACTAATCCGTCTGAAAAAGTTTCATTTTCGTAGCTTTCTGCCTTATTTAATACACCATTTATAAGTCTTGAAACAGCATCTACAACTATCATTGCTCCCAATTCCCCACCAGTGAGAACATAATCGCCTACAGATATTTCCTCTGTCACGATTTCTTCCAAAACTCTTTCATCTACGCCCTCATAATGACCACAAAGTATCACCATATCTTCAAAATGAGAAAGCTCTACAGCCTTATTTTGATTAAAAGTCTTGCCCTGTGGACTCATATAGACCACAGGACAGTTTTCGCTTAATTTAGGCTTTATACTCATATAAGCATCGTAAATAGGTTGTGGTTGCATTACCATACCTGCACCACCACCATAAGGATAATCATCAACGTGATTATGTTTGTTATTTGAAAAATCCCTTATATTTATACACTCTACATCTATTAAATTATTTTCTTTTGCCCTTTTTAAAATACTATGTTCCAGACCGCCCTCTATCATTTCCGGAAAAAGTGTCAATATATAGAATTTCAATCTCTCAGCCCCTTTAAAAGCTTTACAGTCATCTTCTTATTTTCAACATCTACATCAAGTATACATTCCTTAATAGCTGGAATAAGAATATCCTTGCCTTTTTCAGGCTTTACAACGTATACATCATTAGCCCCTGTAAAGAGAATATCCTTTATAATACCAAGGTCTTCTCCTTCATCTGTAACAACATTCATATCATATAAATCTCTTATATAATATTCGCCTTCTTCTAATGGCAAAGCATCTTCCGGTGGAATTTTAACAGTAGCACCCTTTAATTTTTCTGCTGCTGTCATATCGTCTACACCTTCAAATTTAAGAAGCACGAACTGCTTATGATAACGTACATTTTCTATATAATATTCTGTCATTTTTCCTCTCTGTTCAAGGAAAACAGAATCCAAAAGTTCAAAACGAGATTCGTCATCAGTACAAGGTATAACTCTTACTTCGCCCTTAATACCCTGTGTATTAACTACATCGCCTATAACAAAATAATCTTCCATAATAATATCCTCAAATCTATTTTTCTAACAAAAAAGGCGTTGCAACTAAAAATAGTGACAACGTCCTTCCTGATTACATAATCTTTACAACTACTTTTTGGTCGATACGACCTGCAGCAGATTTCATAAAGGTACGGATTGCCTTAGCAATTCTACCTTGCTTGCCAATTACCTTGCCGATATCATCCTGTGCAACAGTAAGCTCGAGAATGAGAGCATCCTCATCTACACGCTGGTTTACAACCACCTGTTCAGGATTATCGACTAAATTCTTAGCAATAATTTCAAGCAATTCTTTCATGGTTGTTCCTCCCATGTATTATTCGATAACGCCAGCCTTCTTTAATAAAGCCTTAGCAGTATCTGTAGGCTGAGCACCATTGCTTAACCACTTCTTAGCTTCTTCAACGTTTACCTTTAATTCAATAGGTTCAACTGTTGGATTGTAGTAACCGAGTTCAGCTACCTTGCTACCGTTCTGAGCCTTTCTTGAATCAGCAACAACGATTCTGTAAAAAGGAGACTTCTTAGCACCTAATCTGTTTAATCTAATCTTTAACACAACTTTCACCTCCTTGTGAAGTAATAAATTTATATATTAACTTAAATAAATTAAGCAATATCACAATCCAAATGGCATTTTAAATCTGCCTTTTCTTCCCTTTTGCATATCTGTAATAGACTTCATCATTTTCTTCATATCATTAAACTGCTTTAAAAGCTTGTTAATTTCTTGAATAGAACGTCCACAGCCCTTTGCAATTCTCTTTTTGCGTGAGCCGTTTAAAATGTCCGGATTTTGTCTTTCGGCAGGAGTCATTGACTGAATAATTGCTTCAATATGCTTTGTAGCATTATCATCAACATCTATTTCGTCAAGATTAATCTTGCCACCTATGCCAGGAATCATTTTCATAAGGTCTTTAATAGGACCCATTTTCTTAATTTGCTGTAACTGGTTCATAAAGTCCTCAAGGTTAAATTCCTGAGTTCTCATTTTCTTTTCCAGTTCCTTAGCTTGCTTTTCATCAAAAGCACCTTGAGCCTTTTCAATAAGACTAAGCACATCACCCATACCTAAGATACGAGATGCCATACGGTCAGGATAGAAAGGTTCTAAATCTTCCATCTTTTCGCCCATACCAACGTATTTAATAGGCTTACCTGTAACAGCTCTTACTGAAAGTGCAGCACCACCTCTTGTGTCACCATCCATCTTAGTAATGATAACACCGTCAACACCAAGCTTTGAATTAAATGTTTCAGCTACGTTTACGGCATCCTGACCTGTCATTGCATCAATGACAAGGAGAATTTCCTGAGGTTTTACTTCATTCTTAATATTAAGAAGCTCGTCCATAAGATTTTCATCAATATGGAGTCTACCGGCAGTATCTATGATTACAACATCATGACCATGACCAGTAGCATATTTAATACCCTCTTTTGAAATTTCAACAGGGTCGCCCTGTCCCATTTCAAATACAGGAATATTGTAAGTTGAACCTACTACCTGTAACTGCTTAATAGCAGCTGGTCTGTAAACGTCACAGGCTACAAGCAATGGCTGTTTGCCCTGCTTTCTAAGCTGTCCTGCAAGCTTACCAGTAGTAGTTGTTTTACCAGCACCCTGAAGACCAACCATCATATAAATCGTAGGTGATTTAGATGAAAAAGTCAACTTTGACTGAGTGCTACCCATAAGAGTTACCAATTCGTCATTAACTATTTTAACAACCTGCTGACCAGGGTTAAGTCCTTCAAGAACGTCACCACCAACAGCCTTTTCAGTAACCTTATTTACAAAATCTTTAACAATTTTAAAATTAACATCGGCCTCAAGGAGAGCCAATTTAACTTCACGCATGGCAGTTTTAACATCTTTTTCTGTCAACTTACCCTTACCACGAAGCTGTTTGAACACATCCTGAAGCTTATTTGATAAACTTTCAAAAGCCATAACCAACCTCCTAGTCTAATATCTGTGATACCAAACTTTTAATATCTTCTATTTTTTCATCATTTCCCAAAGCATCTAGCCTTTTCAAAACATCAGAAACCTTTTCTTTACGAACAAGGTATTTCTTTACAAGCTGTAATTTATCTTCATATTGCAAGAGCAACTTTTCAGTTCTTCTAATCATATCAAGAACAGCCTGACGGGTTATGTTGTGTTCAATGGCGACTTCATTAAGTGATAAATCATTAAGAAAATGCTGAGTAATAACAGCCTTTTGCTTTTCTGTCAGAAGTTCGCCGTAGAAATCGTACAGCAAAGTTATATAATAAATCTTATCCATACTTAATCTCCTGTGATGTAGTGTAAAGTAAAATTACTTACCCCTAACACCTCAACTATTTTACAACAAAACCACTTGCCTGTCAAGTATTTTTTCTTTACACCTAAAAAATTTTTTCTGTGTAATTTATAGCCTCTTGAAACCCAGTAAAACTCACCATCTCAGCAATATCATTTCTATAATAAAGAGAGCCAAAAGCTTTTTTTAATGAATTTAACGGAATTTTTTTTACTATTTTTCCAAAGAGAGGAGAAAATTTTATTTCTTTATTGTTAGCACTACAAATAAATTTTGCCATAGTGTCCGTAGATTCCCTTTGGCTATCCATAGGCATAAATACTCCCTCTTTATTTTCCGAAATAATATTCCAAACAAAATAAGCAAGGTTTTCTACATATATAAAACTTCTCTCATTCTCCACCAAAGGAAAAACAGGCAATTTCAAAGACAACATTCTTAGCTTTTTATAATTTCCCGGGCAACTTCTTCCATATACCATAGGTGGACGAATAATAGAAACTTTAAAATTTTCATCAGCTATTTTTTCCAATGCCTTTTCAGCTTTTAGCTTACTTTCGCCGTAAAGTGTCTTTGGCTGTAAAGGTGTATTGCCATTTATTTCTCCCTGACTTTTGCCATAAACAGCCATTGTACTCATAAATACAAACTGTTTGACACCTTTTTTCTTCGCCTTTTCTGCAATATCAACAGTAAGTTCATAATTGACTTTATCATAAAGAGTAGCAAACTTAGCCTCCTTTTTATGAACAATAGCTGCACAATGAACAACTGTATCTACACCTGTAAACTCATCTTCACTTATGCCATTTCTGACAGAAACATATTTTACTTCCATATTTTTATATAGAAGAAAGTTGCCTATATTTTTGCCAACATAACTATTCTCACCTGTTATTAGAACTTTCATTTCTACCCTCTCTTACACCTTTGGAAGTAAATACTGAAACAACAGTCATAAGTATAATTTTAATATCGAATATAATACTCATCTTCTTTATGTATTCCCCATCAAAACCGGCTTTAACATCAATAGGGAGTTCATCTCTGCCATTAACCTGTGCCCACCCTGTAAGTCCTGGGCGAACAGAATTAGAACCATTTTCATCTCTAAGTGCAATTAAGTCAAATTGATTCCACAATGCAGGACGTGGACCTACAATAGACATATCCCCTTTAAGAATATTAAAAAGCTGTGGCAATTCATCAAGGGAAGTTTTTCTAAGAAAGCCACCTATTTTAGTAATGTAGCTTTCTGGATTATCCAATAAATGAGTTGGTACATCTTTTGGTGTACTTACTTTCATTGTTCTAAATTTATAAATATAAAATTCCTTTTTATTTTTTCCTATTCTCTTTTGCTTAAAAAGAATATTTCCCTTATCTTCAACTACTATAGCAACAGCTATTATAATAAGCAACCAGCTAAAAACTATTATAGCCACAAGACTAAGGACAATATCAAAAAATCTTTTTAAAAATCCGTACATTATAAATCCTTTCCATTATAATTAGGTACAATCTTCTTTATTTCTAATTTAACAGCATGGGCATCTTTTTCACAAGAATTTTTCAATTCCTGAAGATTATGTTCAAAGTTTTCATAATCCATTTCTATAGGTTTTGTAACAAAAATCTTATCGTGGTAAACCAACTGCATTTGGTCTTTTTCTTCGTCCATAATAAGTTCTTCGTACAATTTTTCACCTGCTCTAAGTCCGGTATATACAATCTGAATATCCTTATCAGGAATATAGCCTGACAACTTTATAAGATTTCTGGCAAGTTCATCTATCTTAACTTGCTCGCCCATATTTAATACAAATATTCTACCACTTTCACCTAATGCAGCAGCCTGTAACACAAGTCTACTGGCCTCCGGTATAGTCATAAAAAATCTTGTAATATCCTTATGAGTTACTGTAACCGGTCCACCCTCTTTTATCTGTCTTTGGAAAAGAGGTATTACACTACCATTACTTCCTAGTACATTACCAAAACGCACAGCCACAAACTTAGTTTTACTTTTGTTTGCAAATTCCTGTATTATAAGCTCTGTAATTCTCTTTGTAGCACCCATAACATTTGTAGGATTTACAGCCTTATCTGTAGATAAAAGAACAAATCTGTCACAGCCATACTTGTCAGCACATCTAGCTACGTTGTAAGTACCAAAAACATTATTTTTAACAGCCTCAGCCGGCACAATTTCCATTAAAGGAACGTGCTTATGGGCAGCAGCATGGAAAACTACCTGTGGCTTATATTCCTTAAAAACATTTTCCACACACTTAATATCTCTTATAGTACCTACTCTTACAATAGCATTTAATTTATCTCCATACTTATTTTTCAATTCGCTAAAAAGCTCATAGGCATTGTTTTCGTAAATATCGAAAATAACCAATAACTTAGGATTAAACTTTGCAATCTGGCGACACAACTCTGAACCTATTGAGCCACCACCACCAGTTACAAGAACAGTTTTATCTGTTATATATTTTGCAATACTTTCAACATCAATTTGAACTTCATCTCTGAAAAGCAAGTCTGTTATATTCAAATCTCTTAAAGAATTATATTCTCCGTCTGAAATATCACTTATTGCCGGTATCATCTTTAACGCACAATTTGTTTCAGTACATTTTTTTATAATTCTGTTAGTCTGAACACTGTTTGCTGACGGTATAGCTATTATTATTTCATCAATTTCGTACTCCTTTGCAAGACGAGGAATACTATCACAATTATATGTTACTCTGACACCCATAATGTTTGAATTATTTTTTCTAAAATCGTCATCAACTACAATTATGGCTGTTTTATTTTCATAGCCCTTACCACTGTTAGCAATACTTTTAACTACGTTATAGCCGGCATCACCGGCACCTACAACTAAAACTCTCTTAGTACCGGTCTTTTTTGAAATAATATTTCCCAAATTGATAAAAAACTTTTTAATAAGTCTATAACCTGAACGTGAGAAAACAAAAAGTACAACGTCAATTATCCAAGCTACCAAAAGCATACGTCTAGGTAGCATAAAATCAACATTTTTACTTATGAAAAACATATCTATATAATAAAGCAACACAAATATAATTGTATCTGCTATTACTATTTTATAGACATCATCAATAGAAGCATATTTCCATATATTAGAATAAAATTTAAAAATACCATATACAATTACGCAAATAGGTGTAACCCAAATAACGGCATAGCTATACCAAAGCCAAGCCTCCGGATTAATAACAACACTTTTTCCTCCTGGCAAACCTGGAATTGTACCACCGTACCAAAGTGTTATTCCCAGTATAATTGAAAAATTAATAAGTATAATATCCATAAAGACATAAAGCAAAGTTTTACCTTGCTGTGCCTTTGAAATTGCATTTAATTTAGACATTCTAAACATTCCAATCAATAATCATTAAAATATATTCTATATTATCATATTTCCCCTAAAATAGCAAATAGAGATGAAAATCTAAACAAAATCTTCATCTCTATTTTTCGCAATTATTTAATTTTTTCTTCCTGTTTTTCAACGCCAATCATATTGACACCAAAACCTGCACCAAGCATTATCCAAAATACCGGAGCAACAGAAACAACACTATCTGTTGTAAGCCCTGTAATCATATATGCTATACAACCAGCCATCAATCCATATCTTACAGCCTGTAAATACTTGTTGTTATCTGTAAAAATTCTTTTTATTGTCTGTGCAACGTAAAGAACAAAAAGTGCAATCATAACTAAAAGAGCAATGCAACCGTCATTTATACCTGTCTGTAAAAACATATTATGAGGTTTGTCAATAATAACGTAAGGGTCGCCTAAAAATTCAAGTTTGCTCTTTATATCCTGCTGTGGAAATTCCAAAACAAAATTATCAGCACCAGCACCTAAAATAATATTTTTCTTTAAAAGAGGAATACTTCTTGAATAAATGTAACCTCTGTTTGAACCAAGTCTTTCAACGCCCTTGAAACCAAAACTTTCAACAGGCACATTTAAGTCAACCGGTGTACCAAATCTATCAACCATTGATAACTTGCCCTCTACTTCACTGAACATAAAGTATGTTTCAGTTCCCTCTGGGTCAACACCAATCAATGTTGCATTGTTACCGTAAATCATCATTTTCCAAGTCATACCTGACTCATTAAATGTATATGTTTTACCGTCCTTCTGACTTTCCATTGGTTCAATAGACACTGGAGTAAGAACGTTTCCGTTGTGCATAAGCTGTGTTCCAGCCTCTGCATAGTCAATAGTATAATTACCATCCTTTGTTATAACAGTTGCTGTTTCTCCGTCAACATTAACATCTTCATAGAAACTTGCTGAACCACCCAAACTCTGTCCGTCTTTAAGGGCTTCTGTTATAATATTTATTTTAGCAACGATTTTATTATTTGTATTGAAGAAAACTATCATAGCAACAACAGCTACAACAATAGCAACAATACAAGCAATTATAGCCTTTGGACTTTTAACCTTGAATACATAATAGCAGATTGCAACAACAGCAGAAATTCCTACACCTGCAACAGTACCAATAAAACCACCGGCACCGTTTGTACCAACAAGTGCTACAAGAAGTATTATTGCAAGAACTATAAGAGGAATTTTAACCTTATTTTTAACCGGCATAAACACAGCCATAATACCAACTGCACAAAACATCATTGCAAAGAACATACTTGCACAGTTTGGATTATAAAGTGTTGCAAAAACTGAGTCGAAACGTATATTAAGGCTCTGTCCCTTATAGTAAGAACCCATAATAAACTTTGCAAAAGCCTGAGAATTAAATATATTAGCTCCGAAGAACTGACCAAAGCCTATTAAACCTACCAATGCACCGGAAATCATAATTCCAGTCAATATCCAGCTAAAACGCTTTATATTTGAGCTAAAAGCCATTGCTACAATAAAAAATACTATGTAGCACAGCCATACAAAAGCACCTTCATATCTTTCAGAAACACCTTTAAAAGCAACTGTTTTGGCTGGAGAAAAAAGTGAAGACAACAATATTAAAAGACCCATTACACCAACAAGAATAACCGGTATAGCCTTAAAATTCACAGTAAAGCCGTCCTGACCTAAAATCTGAAAAGCCATTGCCAAGGCAATAACAACTCCAAAAATAATTATAAACACCGACTTGTAATAGCTAAAAACATCAGTAACACTAGAAGATGAACGAACAACATTATATTCATCTCCACTTACTGGAATAACAGCTACTTTACAAATAAGTGGAATAAGTGCCATAACTAAAATCAGTAAAACACCCATAAACTTTTCAGAGCCATTCATTTTATATTCCTGATTCAAAATATCCACTCTCCTTACATATTACTAAGTTTATATGACAATGTCATAAGAGAATCTGTTAAATGAACATTTTCTACAACAACACTTTTTGGAGTGTGTAAATCAACATGAGAGAAATTCCAAATTCCCTTTACACCATTTGCTACAAGCAAGTTTGAAATTTGTAACGCATTTTCTCTAGGAAGTGATAAAACAGCAATATCAACCTGATTTACCTTTAAATAAGCATCTATAAGCTCTACATCTCTAATTTCTATACCATGAACTACCTTACCAATAAGGTTAGGGTCTTTATCAAATATAGCTACAAAATTAAAGCCACGTCTTTTAAAGTTATCATAGTTGGCTAAAGCCTGTCCTAAATTACCACCACCGACTATTATTAAGTTGTATACTCGGTCTAATCCCAATATTTTTCTTATTTCTTCATACAGCATTTCTACATTGTATCCGTATCCCTGCTGACCAAAGCATCCAAATTTATTTAAATCCTGTCTAATTTGTGATGCTGTAACATTCATTTTTTTACTTAAATCTCCTGACGAAATTCTTGTAATTCCATTGTCAAGTAAATCGCCTAAATATCTATAATATCGAGGTAATCTTTTTATTACCGCAATAGAAATTGTTTTTTCTTCCATATATATCACCCAAGGTAGAGTATAACACCTTTGTAGTATTTCTGTCAATGTTTTTAAACCCTTTATAAAGCTAAATTTGTAATTAAATTTATTTAACACCCCTTTTAATTTGTGTTTTTTTCTGTTACAATAAATATAGTATAATATAAATCCCATAAGGAGGGAATATTATGATTTTAGCTCTAAATAACATAAGCAAATCATTTGGCACTGATGTAATACTTAAAAATGTGTCATTTAATATAGAAGAAAAAGACAAAGTTGCCATTGTTGGTGTAAACGGTGCCGGTAAATCTACACTTTTTAAAATTATAACCGGTGAATTAAGTCATGATGACGGTGAAGTAATTTGTCCTAAAACTACAACCATAGGCTATTTTTCTCAGACTCTTGAAGTAGACTCTAGTAAGACTATATACGGTGAACTCTTAACTGTTTTTGAACCTATTATGGCACTTGAGCAGGAAATGAGAGATATTGAAGTAAAAATGGCTAGTTCATCAGGTACTGCCCTTGATGACCTTATGAAAAAATATTCTGACCTTTCCCATCAATTAGAGGAGAAAAACGGTTATGAATACGAAAGCCGTATTCGTGGTGTAATAAAAGGTCTTGGTTTCACTACTGATGAAAGTAGTCAAAACATAGGAGAACTTTCCGGTGGTCAGAAAACAAGAGTAGCCTTAGGTAAGTTGCTTTTAAGTGCTCCCGACTTACTTCTTTTAGACGAACCTACAAACCACCTTGATATTAATTCTATTAGCTGGCTTGAAGATTATTTAAAATCCTATAACGGTGCCGTTATGATTATATCTCACGATAGATATTTCCTCGATAAAGTTGCATCAAAGGTAATAGAAGTAGAAAATCACAAAGCTAAGGTGTACTACGGTAACTATACATATTACTACAATAAGAAAATTGTTGACAGAGAAATTGCTCAAAAGCAGTATGAAAATCAACAAAGAGAAATTAAGCATCAGGAAGAAGTTATTAAAAAATTAAGAGAGTTTAATAGAGAAAAGTCTATTAAAAGAGCTGAAAGCCGAGAAAAACAGCTCAATAAAATTGATAGACTTGACGTTCCTGAATCTCTCCCTGATAAAATGCACTTTACAATAACTCCTGATAAAGAAAGTGGAAATGATGTTCTTTCTGTAGAAAACGTAGCTATGGACTTTAATTATCAGAATATCTTTTCTGACATTTCTTTCGAAGTTAAGAAAGGTGATAAAATTGCTCTTATAGGACCTAACGGCGTAGGCAAAACTACACTTTTAAGAATTATACTGGGCAGACTTACTCCTACATTTGGTAAAATAAAATTGGGAGCTAATGTTGAAGTTGGCTATTACGACCAGGAACAATCTGATTTACACGTTGAAAAAACTATATTTGAAGAAATTTCAGACACATATCCAACTCTTACAAATACTAAAATCAGAAATGTTCTTGCTGCTTTTGTATTTACCGGTGATGACGTCTTCAAAAAGATTTCTACATTAAGTGGTGGCGAAAAAGGTAGAGTTGCATTGGCTAAGATTATGCTTTCAAATGCTAACTTCCTTATCCTTGACGAACCTACAAACCACCTTGATTTAGATTCTAAGCAGATTTTGGAAAATGTAATAAACAACTACGAAGGTACTGTTCTCTACATATCTCACGATAGATATTTTATTAATTCTACAGCAAAAACTGTCCTTGCTATGGAGAAAAATGGCATAACTAAGTATCTTGGTAACTACGATTTCTATTTAGAAAAAACTAAAATAGAAGAAGCTGAAACAGAAACCGTTCAGACTGTTAAAGATACAAAGATAGATTGGCAAAAACAAAAAGAAGAACAGGCTTTAAAGCGTAAAAAAGAAAATCAGCTTGCAAAACTTGAAGAAAGAATTGAAGAAATAGAAGAAAAAATAAAAGAGCTTTCAGATATGCTTGAATTAGAAGAAGTTTATACTGACGCTCATCGTTCAAGAGAAATTTTCGAAGAAAAGGAAAAACTTGAAGAAGACTTAATGGACGTATACGAAGAATATGAAGAATTAAGCTAAAAACTAAGCCTACTAACTTTCAAATTTAAGTTAGTAGGCTATTATTATTGTCGCACAAAAAGTGGCTATCAATATTAAATTGACAACCACTTTTTTATATTAATCTTCATCATCTTTTGGCTGAATAGCATCATAGCCAGTTTCTTTAGTTCTAATTCTCATAGCTGATTTTAAATCATAAGAGAAAATCTTACCATCGCCAGGGTGTCCTGTATAAGCAGCCTTTTGTATTGCAGATATAGTTTTTTCTTCCCATTTCTCATCTGAAACTACAATCTCAAACTTAATCTTAGGGAGCATATTAATATCTACTTCGTGACCTCTGACATACTCTACATAACCTCTCTGAGTACCACAGCCCATTACCTGATAAACTGTAATACCATTAATTTTTATATTCTGTAAAGCCTGTTTTACATCTTCAAACTTATCTTCTCTTACAATAGCTTCAATTTTAATCATAACAGTACCTCCCCTTATCAATCAAAACCATTAAATGATGGATATGCAGTTTCACTATGTTCTGACTTATCAAGACCAATAAGTTCATCTTTCTTGCTAACTCTAATTGGTGTAATTAACTTTGTAATATAAAGACAAATAAGTGTACCAACAATAGCTACAACAATAGTAACTACAATACTTACTACCTGAGCAACAAAGAGTTTTGTATCGCCAAAGCAAAGACCGTTCCATTTAGCTACATCATTAATAGAAGAAAGACCAAATATACCTGTAGCAATACCACCCCACATACCACCTACACCATGGCATCCGAAAGCATCAAGGGCATCATCATATCCGAACTTTTTCTTTACAACTGCAATCATAAAATAACAGATTGGAGAAACAATAATACCAATAATTACAGCTGACCAAATAGGTACAAAGCCTGCACCAGGAGTAATAGCAACCAAGCCGGCAACTAAACCAGTAGCTGCACCTACAAGAGATGGCTTACCACTCTGCATTACTTCAATAAACATCCAAGAAACCATTGCTGCACCACAAGATGTAGCTGTTGTCATAAATGCGTGAGCTGCAAGACCATTAGCACTTAAAGCACTACCTGCATTAAATCCAAACCAACCGAAAACAAGTATACTAGCACCTAAAGCTACCATTGGAATATTGTGTATTCTATATGACTGAGATTCGTAACCCTGTCTTTTACCAAGAGCTATACAAAGTACCAAAGCACTGATACCAGAACTAATATGTACTACATTACCACCGGCAAAGTCAACTGAATGAAGAAGACCGTCACCTAAAAGTCCACCCTGACCCCATACCATATGAGCCATTGGATAATAAACAATAAATGACCATAAAATCATAAATACAAATGAAGCCTTAAACTTCATTCTGCCTGCTGTTGCACCAGTAATAAGTGCCGGTGTAATGATTGCAAACATCATCTGGAAGGCTGCAAAAGCTAAATTAGGAATACTGTCAGCATAAGGTCCAGCCTCCATACCAACGCCTTTCATACCTATCCAATCTAAGTTACCAATAACGCCACCAATATTGCCACTAAATGAAAGTGAATAGCCAACTAAAACCCAAAGTACAATAGATACCCCAACTAAAAATAGTGATGATAACATTGTGTTTACAACATTTTTTCTTCTACCAAGACCACCGTAGAAAAGTGCAAGCCCAGGTGTCATAAAGAACACAAAAGCGGCACAAATAAGTACAAATCCAGTATCTCCGCTGTTTACCATAATAGACTCCTCCTAAATAATCCTCTGTTTTATTTTTTTGTTCACAATGCCGGCTTATGCAAACAACGAAAAAAAGACGCTTGCTCCCCTGAGCAAACGTCTTTGTTTATGAGAGGATTGTACCACAGCACAAAACTTTTGTCAATAGCTAATTTATAAATTTGTACTAAATTGTAAAATACATATATTTTGCCATATTACTTATTCTTCTTTTTGTGAACCTGTCTTATTGTTTTGCCCTTACGACTAGACTTTCCATTACCATTTGACTTAGGATTTGATTTATTATTTCCTTTGCCCTTATAGGCTGGCTTTTTATCGTCCTTTTTATGAACTCTTGGCACATATGGTCTGATAAGACATTCTTTATCAAAACCTATCAAGTCTTCTCTGCCTGCCTTTTTGAGAGCCTCCTCTACAAGTCTATAATTCTTAGGATTTCTATACTGTATTAATGCTCTCTGCATAGCCTTTTCGTGAGGTGTCTTAGGAACATAAACCTCTTTCATAGTTCTTGGGTCAAGTCCTGTATAAAACATACAGGTTGAAAGTGTTCCCGGTGTAGGATAGAAGTCCTGTACCTGTTCTGGCATATATCCTAAATCTCTTAAATATTCAGCAAGTTCAATAGCAGCATCTAAGTCACTGCCTGGGTGTGAACTCATTAAATAAGGCACAAGATACTGTTCCTTGCCAATTTTTCTATTTATATCATAGAATTTCTTTGTAAATCTGTCATAAACCTGTCTTGACGGTTTACCCATTTTTTCAAGAACCCTAGGTGCAACGTGTTCAGGTGCAACCTTTAACTGACCACTAACGTGATATTGACAAAGTTCCTTGAAAAACGTTTCATCTTTGTCATAAATAAGGTAGTCATATCTTATACCGGAACGAACGAATACCTTTTTAACCTTTGGTAAATCTCGCAATTCTCTTAAAAGTTTAACATAATCTCTATGGTCTACCTTTAAATTCTTACAGGCATCAGGGAAAAGACATTGTCTATTTTTACAAGCACCTTTTGTAAGCTGTTTGTCACAAGCCGGCTGTCTAAAGTTAGCAGTTGGACCACCTACATCGTGAATATATCCCTTAAAATCAGGCTCCCATATTATTTTTTTAGCCTCATTTATAATAGATTTATGACTTCTAGCCTGTATAACTCGACCTTGGTGGAAAGCTAAAGCACAGAAATTACAACTACCAAAACAGCCTCTATTGCTTATAATACTAAACTTTACTTCTTCAATAGCCGGAATACCACCCTTTTCTTCATACATAGGGTGATAATTTCTCATATAATTAAGACCATAAGCATTGTCAAATTCAGACTGAGAAAGTGGCATAGAAGGCTTATTCTGAATAACATAGCAATCATTGTAAGGCTCTACAAGTATTTTAGCTGTTACAGCATCAGTGTTTTCATACTGGCTCATAAAGCTCTTACAATAAGCCTCTTTATCTGTAGAACTTTCCTTAAATGAAGGAAGCATTACATAGTCTTCATATAAATTTTCAAGAGTTTTAGACTTATAAACTGTACCTCTTACAAATGTTAAATCGTGAACATCAATACCACTGTCTAAAGCCTCTGCAAGCTCTATAATTTGGTGTTCACCCATACCGTACATAAGAATATCAGCCTGTGAATCCAATAAAATAGAACGTCTTACTTTATTATCCCAATAATCATAGTGTGACAATCTTCTAAGACTTGCCTCAATACCACCAATCATAATAGGTACTTGTCCATAGGCCTCTCTGATTTTTTGGCAATAAACTATTGTTGCTCTGTCCGGTCTATGACCCATTTCTCCACCCGGAGAATACAAATCTCTAGCTCTAGGCTTTTTTGCAACAGAATAGTGATTTACCATAGAATCAATATTTCCACCATTTACAAGGAAAGAAAGTCTAGGCTTTCCAAATCTCATAAAATCTTCTGTAGTTTTCCAATTTGGCTGAGCAATAATACCAACCTTAAAACCTTTACTTTCCAGCACACGACTTATAATAGCTGTACCAAAAGATGGGTGGTCAATATAAGCATCAGCTGTAACTATTACAAAATCAAGCTGTTCCCAACCTCTTGCTTTTGCCTCGTCCATATTTACCGGTAAAAAGTCCATTTTAAAACCTCATTACTTTCTATAAAACTATATGTTCATCCAACTTGGTAGATATTTGTTTTTAAGTCTACCCTTTGTAACCTTACCCCAACCTAAAGGATAACCATTGACACATACAAGACACCAACCGTCATTACAATCTACAGCGAAACTTTCTCCACGCATATATCTCTTAAGATTTTCGTCTTCTAAACTAAAATCAATACTTATCTTGGCATCTTCTTTTTTAAGTGTCATAGCAAAGGCCTGACTTGGTTCGAATCTATTTTTCTTTAATTCGCCAATATAAAGACCACTTCTCATTACCCTAAGCCCTCTCAAATCTACGCAATAAGGCACAGATAAAAGGCTACTGCCGTGGATAATAAGATTGTCTTTCGGTGGACAATTAAGAGAATTTTTAACAAATTCATAGTAATCAACTAAAGATTTTTCACTTGCTGTTTTATCCTTGGCATATACCGGCTCTGATGGTTCGCCCTTTTTTCTCAAAAGACATAAGAAATGACCTTCACCCTTCACTTTATAAGGCATAAGTCTGCCTGATTTTTTAAGATATTCTTCGCCATTTTCTACCCATTGTGGTTTACCGTCAATAAAACCTGTAGACTTATCGTAATCTATAATTTCAAAATCCTTGCCTGTAGTATTTAAAAATTCCTGCATCATACCCTCGTCTTCTTCCGGAGCAAAGGTACAAGTAGAATAAGCTATAATACCACCGTCACAAAGCATATCTGCTGCATACTTTAAAATTTCTCTCTGAAGACCACAGCACATTTCTGTTTTGTGAGTTTCCCAACTCTTAACAGCTGAATCGTCTTTTCTAAACATACCCTCTCCACTACAAGGGGCATCAACAATAATTTTATTAAAAAACTTAGGGAATTTTTTAGCTAAATTTTCCGGCATTTCATTTGTAATAACACAATTAGGAACGCCACTAACTTCAATATTTTTCAAAAGTGCCTTACATCTGCTGGCACTAATATCGTTACTTACAATAATTCCCTGACCCTTTAACTTAGCTGCAACCTGTGTACTTTTGCCACCTGGTGCTGCACACAAGTCCAAAACTCTGTCCCCAGGCTCAACATTAAGCATAGCACCTGTAGACATAGCTGATGGTTCTTGTATATAGTAAAGTCCGGCATTGTAATAAGGGCGTTTTGCAGGACGAACATTTTCGCCGTCATAGTAAAAACCCTCTTTACACCATGGCACTTGTTCCAACTTCCAATCAACCATTGAAGTCAATTCATCTGGTGTAACCTTAAGTGTATTAGCTCTCAAGCCATAATATCGTGGCTGAGAAAAACTCTCTATATAGCTGTCATATTCATTCCCTAACAGCTTTTTCATTTTTTCTGTATATTCCTTTGGTAAATTCATATTTCAACCTCTCAATCCTATTCTATTTATTTTAACATTATATTGTCTTAATATCAATTGAAAAAATAGTTTTTATCAGTTATAATTACATTAATGAATTTATGGAGGAAAAATATGAGCAAAGAATTATGGAAAGCCGGAAATATGCTTTATCCTGTACCCGTTGTTATGGTCAGCTGTGGCACAATGGAAGAAAGCAATATTATTACTGTAGCTTGGACCGGCACAATAAATACAAATCCACCTATGACCTATGTTTCTGTCAGACCGGAAAGACATTCCTACAATATGATTAAGGAAACCGGAGAATTTGTAATCAATGTAACAACAGAAGCCCTTGCCTATGCTACAGACTGGTGTGGAGTAAGAAGTGGCAGTAAGTATGACAAATTTAAAGAAATGAAATTGACAAAAGAGGAATGTCCTCTTGTAAGCTGTCCTGCCATTGCCGAAAGCCCTATGAATATTATGTGCAAAGTAAAGGAAATCGTACACCTTGGCAGTCACGATATGTTTGTTGCAGAAGTAGTCGGCACTTTAGCTGATGAAAAATATATGGACGAAAAAGGCAAGTTTATATATTCTGATACAAAGCCAATTTGCTATTCTCATGGAGAATACTATGGCTTAGGCAAAAAACTAGGAAAGTTTGGCTACAGTGTAGAAAAAAAGAAAACAAAAGCTAAAAGAGCAAAAAGAAAAAATTAATAACTTGACAAAATTTTTAGGCTGTGTTATTATAACTTACATCAAATGCTATATACTGGTAACACTGTGATAAGGAGCAGTAAGTTATGTTAAGTTTTTCAGAGAGCTGTCGGCTGGTGTAAGGCAGTATTCTTTCTTAACCGAACTCGCCTTTGAGTGGTTCAGCTGAACTTTAAGTAGGTTGAAACGGAAAGTCCACCGATATAGGGACAGGGTATCAGCTTTTGAGCTTGTACCTGAATGAGAGCCTTGCTTGCAAGGAATTAGAGTGGTACCACGAGGTTTATGCCTTCGTCTCTTAGTAGACGAAGGCTTTTTTTGATATTATCGGCATTTTACCGATAAACTTTTGACACATAAACAATACATATTTTTAAATTTTTGAGAGGAGAAAAGAAAAATGAATTTTAAGCGTTACAGACAGTTCCCACCAGTTAATTTACCTAACAGACAGTGGCCTAACAAGGTTATTGAAAAAGCACCTATTTGGTGTAGTGTTGACCTTAGAGATGGTAATCAGGCACTTGAAAAGCCAATGAACCTTGACCAGAAGATTAAGTTCTTCCAGTACCTTGTTAAAATCGGTTTTAAGGAAATCGAAGTTGGTTTCCCAGCTGCAAGTGAAACAGAATACTTATTCTGCCGTACTTTGATTGAACAGAACTTAATTCCTGACGATGTTACTATTCAGGTATTAACTCAGAGCCGTGAACACATTATCAGAAAGACTTTCGAGGCTTTAAAGGGTGTTAATAAGGCTGTAGTTCACCTTTACAACTCTACTTCTACTTTACAGAGAGATGTAGTTTTCAACAAGTCTAAGGAAGAAATCATTGACTTAGCAGTATTTGGTGCAAAACTTGTTGACGAACTTGCTGAAGAATACGGCAAGGAACACTTTATGTTTGAATACTCTCCAGAAAGTTTCTCAGGCACAGAACTTGACTATGCTGTAGAAATCAGTGACGCAGTATTTAACGTATGGAAGCCTACTCCAGACAAGAAGGTAATTCTTAACTTACCTAACACAGTTGAAATGTCAACTCCTAACGTATATGCTGACCAGGTTGAATACGTAGCTACACATCTTCAGAACAGAGAAAACGTAATCATCAGTCTTCATGCTCACAATGATAGAGGTTGTGGTGTTGCAGCATCTGAACTTGGCCTTTTAGCTGGTGCTGACAGAATTGAAGGTACACTTTTTGGTAATGGTGAAAGAACAGGTAATGCCGATATTATGGTAATGGCACTTAATATGTTCTCTCAGGGTATTGACCCTAAACTTGACTTCTCTCAGATTAATGAAGCTATTGAAATTTATGAATCTTCAACAGGTATGGACGTTCACCCAAGACATCCTTATGCCGGTGATTTAGTATACACTGCATTCTCTGGTTCTCATCAGGATGCTATTAAGAAAGGTATGGCTAAGATGGCTGAACATCCAGACCGTTGGGAAGTTCCTTACTTACCTATTGACCCTATTGACGTAGGTAGAAACTACGACCCTATTATCAGAATTAACAGTCAGTCTGGTAAGGGTGGTGTAGCTTATATCCTTGAAAATAACTATGGCTTAATTCTTCCAAAGAGTATGCAGCAGAACTTCGGTGCTATTGTTACTGAAGACTCTGTTGAACTTGATAAGGAATTACAGCCGGAAGAAATCAGAGATTTATTCTTCGATACTTATTATGTAAAAGAACCACTTTCAGTTAATTACTATACAGAAGAAGAATCTGGCGACGACAGTGTTCAGATTAAGTGCGATTTAACATACAACGGCAAGTCTGTTGTTATTACTGGTAAGGGTAATGGTATCATTGATGCCTTCTGTAAGTCATTAATGGAAGAATTTGATATTCACTTTAATATTGTAAACTATAGTGAACATTCAATGTCTTTCGGTAACCAGTCAAAGGCTATTACATATATTCAGATTTATGATGCAGACCAGAATTCTTACTTCGGTATTGGCACAAGCTCAAACATCGCTAAGAGTTCATTAAGAGCTATTGCAAGTGCTGTAAACAAGATGATGACAAAGTAATTATTGCTTGACTGTAGCAGTAGAGGTACGGCTTTCACACCGTACCTCTATTTTTTTCTTCCTCTATTTCATTTTGTAACTGTTCTACTACTTTTTTGGCATCACCTATACAGGCTGAACAGAGAACACCAAGACGCATTGATTTAACTAAATCGTCATAGCCCTTTGCTCCATCCAATAAAGCCTGTTTTATTTTATCTACAGTAATATCATAACATTCGCAGACCATTCTATTCTTCAATGCTTTCAACTCCTATTAATTTTTCTGCCTCACTTTGTTCCAATGTTGACACTTCTTTAAGTTTCCTATTTATTGCTCTTGTTCTAACACCTACAAGAGTATCAAGTTCCTTATTGGCACTTTCAAGTCTACTCTTTGTCTTTTCAAGAACTTTCTCAAAGTTATCAAATTCTGTTTTAACAGCTGAAAGAACATTCCATACTTCACTGCTTCGCTTTTGTATAGCAAGGGTTTTAAAGCCCATTTGCAAGCTATTTAAAAGTGCAGCCATTGTACTAGGTCCTGCTATATTTACCTTATATTCTCTCTGTAATTTTTCTACCATACCTCTATTTACAACCTCAGAATAAAGACCCTCAAAGGGCAAAAACATAATCGCAAATTCAGTAGTGTAAGGTGGTTCAATATATTTTGTTGATATATCTTTTGCCTCATTTTGTATAGTGCGTAGGAGATTTTTCACACATTCTTCTATTCTCAATTTATCCCCGTCCTCATAAGCCTCCTGAAGGGCATTGTATGTATCCCCAGGGAATTTTGCATCAATAGGCAAGTATACTGTTCCGTCATTTCCCGGAAGTTTAACAGCATATTCTACCCTATACGAAGAATTTGGAACTACTGCAACATTTTCATCATACTGTTCATTAGAAAGTATTTCCTGTAAAATTGCACCTAGCTGTATTTCTCCCACTATACCTCTGGTTTTGACATTTGAAAGAACCTTTTTCAAATCTCCAACGCCATTGGCAAGATTTTGCATTTCACCTAAGCCCTTATAAACCTGTTCCAATCTTTCACTTACCATAGAAAAAGACTGATTCATTCTTTCATTAAGTGATTTTTGTAATTTTTCATCAACTACAATACGCATTTCCTCAAGTTTTTTATTGTTGTCCATTTGAATATTATAAAGACTTTTTTCCACCATATTTCTCATATGTTCAAGTCTTTGTTGATTTTCAAGAGAAAAAGTTTTTATTCTTTCCTCCTGTCTTAAAATAGACTCAGAAACTCTCGAATTCATCATATCCTGTTTTTGATTTATATGGCTATCCATTGATGCAATTTTTTCTGTAATATTGCTATTCATTTCATTCTGAGTAATGGCAAACAATTCCTTAGTATGGCTCATTTCACTTTTAAAAGCATCTGTAACATTGTCATATAAATCATCAAACATATCTTCAAAATTTTCTTGTACGTCATTTCTTTTAACTTTTGAAGACACTATACTGCCGGTAATAATTGAGGCTATAATAGCCACAACACCACTGACAACAATATATGTTATGTCCATTTACTTTGCACCACCTTTTACTATTTTCACTATTCGGCTTGTACCAAGTCTGTCAGCTCCAAGAGATATAAATTTTTCAGCATCAGCAATAGAGCTTATACCTCCGGCAGCCTTTATTTTAACATTTTCACCTACATATTTTGCAAAAAGCTCTATATCCTCAAAGGTTGCTCCACCTGTTGAAAAACCTGTGCTTGTTTTTATAAAATCTGCTCCACTTTTAGTAACTATTTCACACATTTTTATTTTCTGTTCTTCACTAAGCAAACAAGTTTCTATAATAACCTTTAGAACCCTTTCTCCACAGACAGACTTAATTTTTGTTATTTCAGACAATATATTATCATAATTTTTGTCCATTAAATCGCCCAAATTAATAACCATATCAATTTCATCTGCACCATTTTCAATGGCATTTTCAGTTTCAAATATTTTAACTTCAGCAGTATTATAGCCATTAGGAAAGCCAATAACTGTACAGATTTTTAATCTATTGCCTACATATTCCTTCGCTCTTTTAACAAAGCTAGGAGGTATACAAACACTGGCTGTGCTGTATTTCATACCGTCATCACAAATATTTTTTATTTCCTCCCAAGTAGCCTTAGGGTTTAAAAGAGTGTGGTCAACTTTGCTTAAAATATCTTTAATATCCATAAAAACCTCCTATATTGAAAATACCCCCATATTTGGAGGTATTTAAGTACGAATATTTACATTTCTCGTCTACCCTCAAGAGCTCTTGAAAGAGTAACTTCATCAACATATTCGAGGTCACTTCCTACTGGCACACCATGGGCAATTCTCGTAACTTTAATCCCCATAGGCTTAATCAATCTACTAATATACATAGCAGTTGCCTCACCCTCAACCGTAGGGTTTGTAGCAACAATAACCTCTTTTACGTTTTCATCTAATCGAGATACAAGTTCTTTTATCTTAATATCGTTTGGACCTATATCCTTTAATGGAGATATAACTCCCTGCAAAACGTGATAAAGTCCTTTGTACTCACCAGTCTTTTCATAAGCTGCCATATCCCTTGAATCCTCTACAACCATAATTGATGACTGTATTCTCTTAGGATTAGAACAAATTGTGCATGGGTCAGTATCTGTGAGAGTACAACACTTTGAACAGTATTTCACATTTTTCTTTGCACTAAGTATAGTATCAGCAAGAAGTTCAGCATCTTTTTCCGGCATATTAATAATATGGAATGCCAATCTCTGAGCACTTTTGCCACCGATACCCGGCAGTCTGGAAAGCTGTTCAATAAGTCGATTTACATAACCGCCGTAATAATTCATTTCAATCTCCTAGAATAAGCCTGGGATGTTGCCACCAAGACCACCAGCAATACCACCTAAAGCACCACTTGCTGCTTCATCAGCCTGTCTGATAGCTTCATTTACAGCTGTCATAACTAAGTCCTGAAGCATTTCTACATCATCTGGGTCTACAACCTCTGGCTTAATATCAATAGACTTAATTTCCTTTTTACCTGTAATAACAACCTTAACAGCACCACCACCACTTGTTACTTCAAATTCCTTTGTTTCAAGTTCCTGCTGTGCCTCAGCCATCTGCTTCTGCATTCTCTGAGCCTGCTTCATAAGATTGTTCATATTCATACCGCCGAAACCGCCGTTAAAACCTTTTGCCATTTTTATCCTCCTAAAAAATCAAATATAATTAATTATATAATATTTGTTTACTCTTATCAAGTCTAATCTATAAAATTAACATTATCCCCAAATACAGCAAAACTTTCCTTAGTCAAAACTTTTACTGTATTATCTCTTGCACCGTATACTTCACTGTGCATTGTATTGTAATTCTTTTCAAGTATAAGTTTTATATTAAATTCCTTACTATAAAACTTAGTAATGCTTTCAACTATTTCATCAATATGCTTTGTAAGCACCACAAGATGTCCATTTGTAGGACAAACAAGATACATAATATCTCCGTCTATAAAAGCTGGAATAACACTTCCGAGCATAGCCTTAACAATACCGGTATTGAGAGAAGAAACAAACTTTTTCCAAGTTGATATGACTTCCTTAATATCCTCTGGAATTGCCTTTGTAATTACAACCTCTTTTTCAGGTTCTTCCTCCTGTGCCTGTACTGGTACATTTGCAACTGTACTAGAGGGAACTCCACCCTTTTCAATTACACGTTCAATATCAGCCATACGCTTGACAACTGAACCATAGTCCTGACCTGTAACAGGGTTACAACCCTTTATACAACATACCTCCAAAAGTATTCTAGGATTTGGTGAATACTTCATTTGGTTAGCAAGTTCAGAAAAATTACTTATAAGTATAAGCAGGTAATCATAGCCTATGGAATTTCCCTGTTCTCTTAATTTTTCAATATAGTCCTGAGAATAATCCAATGCCTTTGATTCTTTATTTACAGAAACAGCTAAAAGCAAATTTCTCAGATGCAAAATCATATCCTGAACAAACTGCTGTATATCTCTACCCTTAATAACAATGTCATCTATGATTTCCATACATTTTCCACTATCATTAAAGTTCATAGCTGATGTAATATCAAAAAATACACCTCTGTCAGTTGCCCCGGTAATTTCTCTTACTTCTTTTTCTGTAATCCTTCTGTCATAGTAAAAACTAAGACACTGGTCAAGTACACTAAGGGCATCTCTCATAGCACCGTCTGAAATTTCAGCAATATACTCAAGAGCTGAAACATCCACATCTGCCTTTTCGTTTTCCATATATTCAGTCAAAACTTTTACCATATCTTTATGACCAATTCTATGGAAATCAAATCTTTGACAACGAGAAAGTACTGTTACCGGCATCTTTTGAGGGTCTGTTGTTGCAAGTATAAACACAACGTGGGCCGGTGGTTCTTCCAATGTTTTTAAAAGAGCATTAAAAGCACTGGTAGTAAGCATATGCACCTCATCAATAATATATACCTTGTACCTACCTTCTGTAGGTGGATACTTTACTTCTTCTACTATATCTCTGATATTATCAACACTGTTATTACTAGCCGCATCAATTTCAATAATATTTAAGTTAGTACCTTTTAAAGCCTCTTTACAGACTGAACATTCATTACAAGGCTTTTCACCCTCGCCAGTACAATTTATGGCTCTGGCAAAAATTTTAGCAGTTGTAGTTTTACCTGTACCTCTAGTACCACAGAATAGATATGCGTGATTTATTCTATCTTTTTCAATCTGATTTTTGAGAGTTCTTATGATATGCTCCTGACCTATTACATCGTCAAATCGTTGAGGTCTTAATCTTCTATAAAGTGCTTGATATGCCATAAAACCCTCCTATAATGTAGCTACAATGTATCCGTTGCTTGCCTTAATGTTTTTAAGTCCAAGATACATATATACGCCTACTAAAACAGCAAATAAAATAACATTAAAATTGTTATTTCCTGTATATCCCAATACATTCATAACAGCTGATGTAACTGCAGTTAATAAACTAGGAAAAGTAATTGCATAAACACCTAATTTGACCATACCACCATATCTTATCTGTGTCTTTACAAAAGCATTTATTAAATTGCCTATACAGATAGACAAAAGTACGTATATTGCATAGTTGAAAACATACATACCAAACATCATAAACACTATACAACCAATCATAAGTTTTACTAAAAGGGATTGGTCAAGATATTTAACTATTTTTTCCTTTGTAAGTCCATCAAAAGACCTGTCATCAAATCTTATTTCCTGATACTGCATTGGGTTTGCAACTATTAACTTTGTGCTATCTGCAATAATTGCAACAGTATTATCACTTACCATTTCCTTTGTTGCTTCGAAATCTGGTGAAGTATCTACCACTATGTCTATACCGGCAATTTCGTCCTCAAATTTGTAATCTGCACATATGAGTTTGCCATTTTCTATAGAAAATTCCGGCAAGTATGTATTAGCAAGACCTGAAACTCCTCCTGCTTGAGTATAGCCGTGGAAAAATGCTCCACATTTTATGCAAAAACACAATGCACAAATTATGATAAAATACCAAAAAACTCTCATTGGTTTATTTAAAAGCAATCTGCTATATTGCCCAAATCTACATAAAGCAGTTATAAACTGGCTTGAAAATTTCATAAATTTACCTCCATCAAAATATCCCTACTATTATACTACATTTTTTTACTTTTGACAAATACCTTTGCTGTGGAATCATCTATATTGAAATTTGTTACGCATTTTAAATTTTCAAATTTTGAAGATGTTGTTTCTAACTTCAACCTCTCTGCTGTTTTAGAATTTACATACAATTTTTCATCTATCAAATAGCCTACTTCTCCCACTTGAGAAAAATATTTTTTTACATTTAATAAATCTGTACAATATTTGTAATTCTCAAGTAATTTAGAATTTTCTGATAATTTATAGTTATTTCCTTCTTCATTTAATTCTGAATAACTTATATAATTTACAGCTGAAACGCCCTTAAAATCAGCCACAACATTATATAGTACAGACATTTCATTTACAGCATCTTCCAAATAATATTTTCTGTCAGCAGTTGAAAAATGAGATACAGATATATTTAACATTATAGGCTTTTCACTAAAATATCTACATATAGCCATGGCATTAGGTAACTGTGAATTTAAACCCTTTTCATTACATCTTGATTTTATATCTACTCCAACCCAATCTACAGGTGAATTTTTTGGATAAGCATCTCCAAAATTCCCACAACTGCTATCTATACTCCATACTATGGCAATATTAGGTGCTGTTGTCTTTAATATTTCAGATATTTCTGCGTACTTTTCAACATCATAGCCACAATCAGGTTCAATAAAAATAGGTTTATCTAAATCTCTTGATATTTCAGCACATTTTTCAACTTCTTCCTTTGAAATATTATATGGCAATATTAACATAGGAATTTTATTTTTTGAATATAAGTCAATAACCCAACCTGTAGGAAATTCTTCCTTATTCCTTAACCTTCTAATATAAATATCATTGTTTACTGATGTTATATTTTCGAAGCTTTCTACTTCTCCTAAAGCAATATCTTCTTCTATGCCTGCACCTTTTAAAATTTTATCCCCTTTATACAATCCTACTGTGTCATTAGTATTTTCTGTACATAAATTATATGCTTTTGCAATATTATCCTTTTTAGGCTGTTGTACATTAAAAATCAATGTAATTGTTAAAATTGCTAAAAGCATTTTCATAGACTATTCCTCCAAAAGAAAAGTATTTATAGCCTCCAAATAATGTACAGGAAATCCGTTTTTGTTATATACTCTGTATTTTTCCTCAAAGGCAGTATAAGGAATAGACTTTCTTCCACCATTTTGAGCATTAGTCCAATATTCCTTTAACACTTTAAGGGGCAAAAAATAACATTCGTCAGCATCTTTACAGTTTACAAGCAGAAAGGATATTCCACCCTGTTTCTGAAAATCCTCCATAAATTCCACCTGATGCTGATGTACATTTTGCAAAGGCAATCTACCTTGGTGTGTTTCCTTTGCATCAAAACAAATAGGTATTCCCTGTGCTGCACCAATATAGTCAATAGTAGATTTTTGGTCAAAATAAGCAAGTGTAATTACACCCTTGCTTTTGTCTAGCTTCATCGGGGTTATTGGAGTTGGTACTTTTTGTATTATAGCCAAATTCTTTTCTCTGTATACTTTATTTGTCATATTTATCATTTCTTCAAAGCTACTTCCTCTTAACCCTCTTGTATTCCAATATCCCATTTTTCCTCCCAAAATAATTAAATTTCACTACTTTTCATTGATTATTAAACATTTTAGCACACATTCAGTTTTTTGTAACTATTTAATACTTGAAATAATGTCATTTTTTCATTATAATATAGCGTAATGAGTTGTTCTCGGATATTTGCACATTTTCACAAGTGCATATATAATTTACATTTTATAAAACTAATCAAAAAATAAATATCAATAGAAAGAAGGATAATCTTATGCCTCCAAGACCTAAGACAGCTAAACTTTCCCAAAATCCTTTAAAATTTAAAAATAAAGGTGACAGACCATTAATTTTTCCCGTAAATGCTGATACAGCTAGGAAAACTACTCGTCAAAGGACACCATCTAATTTTAAATTTAATGGTAGCCCCATTATAGCATTGTTGATTGCTATTTTGGTTATTTGCCTTTTAGGTTCTTTTGTATTTAGAAAGAATGCCCTTGCCGTTGTTGTTAATAACAATACTATAGGCTATATAAAGGATACATCAACAACAGAAGACGAATTTAAACAGCTTATAACAGCTAAACTCAAAGAAACTGTCGGAAATGAATTAGAAATAAACGAAAGCATTAAATTAAAGCCTGTAAACGGCTTATTTAAGCACGTTAGTGGAAATTCTGAAGAAGTTATTTCTAAAGTTTGTGAATCTGTCACTTATAAACAGCAGGCAACTTCAATACAGGTTGAAGGTAAGCCTTATGTAACAGTTTCAAACATTGACCAAGCAAAAGAAGCATTATCAACTACACTTAAAAAGTATAAAGCACCTGCTGGAACTACTGACCCTGAATTTGCTATACAAATTGGAACAGCCAATGTCTTTGTAGATAACAAAGACGTATTGACTGTAGACCAAGCAGTGGAAAAACTTTCTGAAACTAAGCAGGTTACAAGAACTCATACTGTAGTTGCCGGTGATACATTTGCTTCTATTGCATCAAATGCCGGTATGACAGAAGCTGAATTATTAAAGGCTAATCCTTCTATATCAGCTGAATCAAAAACAAACTTGCAAATCGGTCAGAAATTGACAGTAACTTCTAATGTTCCTGTTCTTCCAATAAGAACATTTAAAACAACTACAAAAGAAGAAATTATAGACTTTACAGCTGTAAGAACAAAGAATTACAATATGCCTGTTGGCTATTCAAAGGTTACTACTCCTGGACAGGAAGGTAAAAAACAGGTTATTGAAAAAATACCATATATTAACGGTGAACAGTCTGGACAGGTTCAAAAGAGTGAAAAAGTCATTTCACAGCCAGTTACAAAACAGATTGAAGTTGGTGCTGCACAGGTTGCAAGCTATAGCAGTAGCGATGACGATACTTCAAGTAGCTATAGCAGTAGTCGTAGTAGCAGAAATAGTAATAGCAACAGTAGCAGTTATAGCTATGGTAATAATGATTAATATAAAAAAAACTGAAAGCATTGATATGTACCCAGAAATCTGGACACATATCAATTTCGCTTTCAGTTTTTTTATTAGGCATTTTTCTTTCTTATATCATTCATAGCCTTTGCAGCTTTATTCTGTATAGTTGTAATATTATTTGTCTTTTTAGTAAATTCATCTACTGAAGTTGCCATACCACAAGCATCTATAGCATCAATAATATCATTTTTAGCATCTATAAGCTCTTTTCTTGCTCCATTGTACTTACCATATGTATTTTGGTACTGGTCAAGTTTTCTACAAGTTTGAGCTAACTTTGTGTAAGCACCCTTTGCTGCTGCTACAAACTTTTTATCCTCTGGAGTTGTTGCCATACCTAACCAATTACTAGTTGTTCTATTAATGTAACTATTAGCTAATCTTGTTGCTGTATTTGCAGAACCAAGAGAATAGTTGTTTAATGCCAATCTTAAATCCTGAATTACCATTTTATGTAAAGCCTTTGAAACCCCAGGAATAATACTATCATTATAGTTTATAGTTGTTGTTTCTGTTGTAGCCTCTGTTGTTGCTTTTGTTGTAGTTGTAGCCTTAGTAGTAGTTGTAGCCTTTGTCATCTTTGTTGTTGTAGTCATCTTTGCCAACGCTGTATCAGTAATAACAATGTTGTTATTTATAGCATCGTATCTTATTTTACAACCAAAACCAGTTGAAATAACTCTCAAAGGTACATAAGTTACATTATCAACCACAACTGGTGAAGATGGCAATTCTACATCTTGATTACCTACTTTAATTACATTGTTTCCAACTTGTATAGAAACAGATTTATTTTTTCTTACTGCCTTAATGCTTTTTGTGTCTGCATCCCAAGTGATTTTAGCCTGTAAAGTTTCCATAGTTTCTCTAAAAGGAACCATAGTAACTCCTTCTATAACCTTAGGAGAAATTTTCATATTTGCATTTTCTCCATTTACGACCATACCCATTTCATCTTTAGCACTTACAAGAATACCTGCCGAAACAATCATTATTCCCATAAGCATAAATATTAGAAATATTTTTTTCATCTTTTACCCTCCTCAACATACTGCATTAATTATATCAAATTTATATTTTCCTGTCTATAACATTGATTGACAATTATTTTAAAAATGTTATAATATTATGTATATTGTTTAAATAGCTTTAATTTTTGTTTATTTTCCAGACAAATTTTTAAAACTATTTTCTCAGAATAGAAAGTTCTATTTCTGATAAAAATTGTATTATACTTATTTTTTGGAGGGTTGCAAAATGGAAACTGTAGATACTTGTTTATATTGCAAAAATAAAGAAAAACTCGATTCTTTAATGATACCTATTGCTGAATTAGGTGTAACTAAATTATATCTTTTCAGAGAACAGACTTACTATGGCAGATGCGTTATAGCTTATAAGGACCATGGTGTTGAGCTTACTGACCTTAGCCCTGAAGAATCAGCTCTTTTCATTCAGGATATGCAGAGAGTAGGTAAGGCTATTAATGCTGCTGTTAATCCAGCAAAAGTAAATTATGGTATGTTTAGTGATACACTTCCTCATCTTCACGTTCATATTGTTCCAAAACAGAAGGACGGCTACGGCTTTGGTGGCACTTTTGAAATGAATGTAAATCCACCTAAGTACCTTACTGATGAAGAATATGAAGTAATCATCAACAAAATTAAAGAAAATCTTTAATAGAATTCAGAACAAATTAACTTCGTTAATTTGTGGCTTGACAAGCAAGCCATCGGATTTATCTTTCCGATTCACTATAAAAAAAGGACTGGAAATTAAATCCAGTCTTTTTTTTATCAAGTATTGTCTGCAAGAACTTTTACTTCTGTACGCATATCAGTAATAAAAGTACCTAACTGACTAGAAATCTTATTTATCTCACCAGCATTCCTAGTCTTGAATGATTCATTTATAATGTCATTTACCTTTGTTTTATATTCAGCCATTATATTTCTCAAATCAGACAACTTACTGTTGTACTGTTTATTTGCATAAAGTTCATCTATAGCCTTATAACAACTATTAATTCTGTAGTAAAGAGTCTTGTTAACAGCTGCATATTGCTTATCGACAGCAGTTGTAGCCATTGATGCCCAGTTGTCAGTAGTCTGCTTCATTACAGTAGTTTTAAATTTACCTGCTGTAGCATATGAACCTAAAGAGTAAGTACCCATAGCTTTCTGTAAATCACTTCTTACTGCGTTTACTATCATATCTGAAGGCTCTGCAACAGTTGTAGTTTCTGTTACTGTAGTTGCCTCTGTAGTTTCAGTAACAGTAGTTACTTCTGTAGTTTCTTCTGTTACAGTTGTTTCCTCTGTTGTTGTTTCTGTCACATCTTCATCAGAATCATCAACATCAATCATAACAACCTTATCTTCAGCGTTCCAATCAACAATACCACCAAAGCTTTCAGCTACATATCTAGCCGGAGCAAGAGTTCTGCCGTTTATAATAACCGGTGTTGCGTCCATTTCAGTAACTTTTTCATTTATAAAAAGCATATTTGAATCAATCTGCATAACAACAGTTGTATTGCCCTTTTCACCAGTAATAGTCTTTGTATTTGCATCCCAGTTTACTTTTGCACCACAGGCTTCAAAAATATCTCTTACAGGTACCATTGTTCTACCGTCTATAATAGTAGGAGGTACTTGAGTTTCAATGCTTTTACCATTAACAGTAAGACTAATGTTTTCATCAGCACTTACCTGAACAACTGGAAAAGCTAAAAGAGACACAGCAAGTAAACTTGCAACTAATTTATTAATCTTCATTTATAAACTCTCCTTTTTAAATTACTATATCAACTATTCTCATACTGATATTGTATATCAGACGCCATTTTAGAAGAAAATTGTGACAATTCTGAAACAATAGCAGTTATTTCCTCAGCATTTCGCGTTTTAAAAAATTTATCTATTATTACATTGCCGTCAGCCTTATAACTTCTCATTATATCACCAAAACTAAGTATGCGTTTTGGATATTCTGCATTACCATATACTGAATCCAAGGTACTATAAAAAGAATTTATAGTATAGTACAGACTTTTAGCAGATGCAACATAATTCCTGTCTAAATCTGTAGTAGCTAGTGAATCCCAATTTTTCATAATCTGGTTCATAGTATTACTTTTAAATCTACCTGCTGTTTCATAAGACCCTAAAGAATATGTGCCTAAGGCATGCTCCAAATCATTTCTGACAACTTTTACAATTTCATCAGATGGTTCATTACTTGGTACAACTACAGGAGCAACTGTTGTCATTTCAGTTGTAGTTTCTGTAGTAGTAATCACTGTTGTAGTTGTTGTCATCTCAGTTGTAGTTTCAACTGTTGGAGTAGTTACTCCTGTTATAACTACAACCTTATTTAGTGCATCCCACTGTGTAGTCCCTCCAAAGCCAAGAGCTACATATCTAGCCGGAGCAAGGGTTCTGCCTTCAATAATAACTGGTGTACAATCCATAGTAGCTACACTGGAATTCATATACAACTTGTTGCTACCAACCTGCATAACAACATTTTTGCCACCTTTACTACCAGTAATTTTCTTTGTAGCCGGGTCCCAAGTAACATTTGCTCCACAGGCTTCAAAAATATCTCTTACAGGTACCATAGTTCTCCCACCTATAACTGTTGGAGGAACTTCTGTTCTGATAACAGTACCGTCAATCTCAAGAGATATTACTTTTTCTGAATATGCTGAAACAGTTGGAATTAAGCAAAGTAAACTAATAACTAATGCAACTATTATTCTTGTTAATTTCATATATTCTTTTTACCTATATTTTTCATTATTGCTTTCTTTAATTTTCTTATTCCACCAAATAAAATATGTCGAATAGGTCTTATAGCTACCCAAAAAACAACATAAATTTTGTATAGTGGATTATTTACAGAAAAGGTTTTGCCCTTTCTTTCTATTGTAGTAACTACGCCTACAACTTGACTATGCTTTACATTGTGCTCAATAACCCATTGGTTATCACCACAAATATTGTATGTACCGTCTTTATTTACTGAAATAACTCTGTGAAGTACAAAACTGCCGTCAGGCCTTATATATAACGGCAAATCGTATTTTTTTAAAGAATTTGTTTTCTTTATAACTACTCTGTCGCCGTCATTTCTTAATGTAGGACACATACTATAACCTCTGGGATTAAAGTTCACAGTTCCCCCACTATTGAGCATTTCTTCCATTACACTGTACATTTGTTGCAGTCTGACTTGTTTACTCAAGTAAACCTGCCTCCTTGAGCTTTCCTACAAATTCGTCAATATCGCTACTGGCTGTTTCTTTGTCAATTTCGTATTCAGCTAAAAGAGAATCTAAAAGTTCTTCCTTTGTACAGCCTTTTTCAAGATTTCTCCAGAAAAAAGCACCTACATCATTAAGTGTAATAACACCACTAAAGTTTAATTCGCCCTCTCCAATAGGAACAACAATGTTGCTACCTGCAACTTCTCTAAGTAAATAACCTTCTTTTATTTTCATAACTTTTCCTCCACCTTTATTGAGTTATAGCTAACCTCAACTGCTTCCATATCCATATTGCAACCCATTCTATAAACCTTGATAGCTCTTAAAACCTTATCTAAAATAGTTAAAAGATTTATCATTTCAGATTTATTTTCTGGTCTTATTGTCTGTTGCAATATAAACGGAATTGCTTCCTTAGGTGTAATTTCCTTAACCCAATTATTTTCTGAACGCTCTAAGCACACAATAGCCCCAATAGGAACACGCATATTGATATTTTTATCCGTTTTCCCACTCCAAGGTGTACCATATACATACAATTCTCCGTCTACAAGTCTAATGGCCGGTTTATCATCATTTATGATTTTTGCCTCATCTTCACCAAAATACTTCTGCCAAAGACTTGTATGTGTTGATTTTCCCGTACCTGGGTCTGCAGAAAATAAATAAGCTCGTCCATCTTTCACAATACCACTACTATGGAGCATAAAACCATTGAAGTGTAACAAAGCCTCATAAAATGCCGCACCAGTATAAACATATTCCACATCATCACAAGACAAAAGAGGATTTTCTTTTTGAAGTCTAATTATTTCCTCTTTTGGAATATTAATAGTTAAATTAGGCTTTTCAAAGTCAGCTTTATACGGTGGACACTGCTTTTTCATTGTATCATATTTATAGTCAATTAGCAAATTCAAATCTGCTACTCTTAATTTTTCCATAATCTTCCCCTCAGTTCCGTCTTATAGTATAACATATTTACACATTATCAACAACATTTTTTTAATAAAGCTTCACAAATTGACAATCTGTTAAACGGAATTGTAAAATAGTACCCATCTGCTATATTCTTTACCTTTTCCATAATGTCAAAGGCAATCTCAAGACCGACCTTTTCTCCTTCTTCCTTTGACATATCCATACTAAATTTATCTATTACCCAGTCTGGAATAGTAATACCTGGAAGTTCATTTCTTATGAAATTAGCATTTCTATAACTAACTAAAGGCATAACACCAAACAAAATTGGCACAGATAAGAAAGACTTAATATACTTCAAGCTCTCAATATCTTTATCATCGTATACCGGCTGTGTAAGGAAGTACTTTGCCCCAGCCTTTTCCTTTTCAACTGCACGTCTAACTTCCACATCTAAATTTCTTCTAGCATAGTTTATTGCTCCACCAAAGCAAATTCTATCGTCTGGGAAATTTTCTTCATTAATATTTTCAATATATTTCATAAGTTTTATTGAGTCAAAATTAAATACACTCTTTACCTGCTCTCTACTGGCACTAGGAACAGGGTCACCTGTAATTACCAATAAATTTCTTATGTCATTAATGTGAGCACCTAACAAAAGAGAACTCATACTTATTGCATTTCTATCTCTACAGCAAATATGAGGCATAACATTTATGCCAACTTCTCTCTCTACTTTTGTACTTACAAGCACAGAATCTGCTCTAGTTCTTCCACTTGGAGAGTCGGCAAAAGTAATTATATCCACACTATGCTTTTTCAAATAATTTGCTGTTTCCATAAGTTTTGTAGTATCTGCATTTTTAGGTGGGTCTAATTCAACAGCAATAATCTTTTCACCCTTTGCCTTATTTGCAAAAAATACATTATTTTTAGGCTCTTTGTGTTCATCACTATTTTCCAATAAAGTAGCTTTCAATTCGTGTGGCTTTTGACTAAAATCTACAGCATCATTTAAAGCCTTAATATATTTAGGAGTTGTACCACAACAACCTCCTAAAAATTCAATATTCATAGAACTAACATCTTTCATAACATCTGAAAAATATTTGATATTATCTAAAAATACCATTCTATCCTGAATAATTGAAGGATAACTTGAATTAGGAAGTGCTGCTACTGGCTTTGAAAAATTAAACTTAATTTTCTTTAAAACATTTTGTAAATGTATAGGACCAACACCGCAATTAAAGCCCATAGCATCTATAGTGTCAATACCGTCACATTTTTCTAAAAGGCGTTCAGCTCCAGCACCTCTCTGTGTAAATCCATGCTGATTAAGACAGAAATTAACTATTGCAAAAGCATCTGGCTTTTGTTTTTTCAAATACTCTAAAGGTCTTATAATGTCATCAATATCAGCAAAACTTTCGAAATTGAAAATTTCTGCACCCTGTTCAATAAAACAGTCTATAATAAACTCGTATTCCCTTAAAGCTACACCTGTTTCAATAGGTCCAATATCAGCAGCTACATAAGCCTTATCTCCACAAGCCTCTTTTGCAATTTCCCAGCCAGCTTTTATAATGCTTTTAAGTTCTTCTTTATCACAACCTAAACTGCCTGTATTTGCTTCAAATGTATTGGTACGTATTAAAACAGCTCCTGCATCTACATATTCCTTATGTATTCTTAATACAGTTTCTCTATCCTTTATATTTGCCATTTCCGGAACTAAACACCTGCCATTAAGTTCAGCATAGTATGTACTAAAAGCTCCGTCATAAAGTACCCTGTTATTTTTTATATATTCTCTGAAGTTCATAAACACCTTACCTTACCTGTAGCTATATAAATCAATGCTCTTAACATATCCATCCCTTACTATGAATTTCATTGAATATGTTGCTTCTGGAACATTTAACAGGTCCTTTCCCTTTTCAACAATTATTCTTTCGTATTTATATACTAACTGCTGTACTTGCTTACCTTCTTCATTTGTAGTTACTTCTGTCTGTTCCTGAGGAACTTCTGTTTTCTTAAAGTACAACTGTATAACATAATTTTTGTCGTCTATTTTGCTTGTAATATATTCTTCTTCCTGCTTTCTATTTATATCATAAGCAACTTTTACATCATCAGGTGTGCTACATTTTTTATTATCCTCACCCTTAAGACCAATAACAGATATACCCTTGCTGTTCACTACAGGGAGATTACCACCCTCATAGCTAATATGGCTTACAACTGTATGGTCAGTAGGTACTTCATCACCTTCAAATTTAACTACCTTATCCTTAACATCATAATTGGTTACAGCAAGGTATCTAACCAATTCATTGTCGTTAAAAGGTAAAGCATCTTGGTCTTCATCAAGACCAATTATAAAACTACTGTTTCCGTCTTTATCCGGAGGTGTATATAAACCAAAATCTTCTTTTGAATATGTAACAGACAAATCACTTAAATCAGTACCACTTGTACCTTCAGATGAAGTAATTTCTGTTGTATCATCACCTACTGATGTTTTACTGCTTGTTGCACAGCCAGTTACTGCCAACAAAGACAAAACTATACATAAAAACTTTTTCATACTATTCTCCTTTGCATAATTGTGTATATTATATCATAATTTTATTTTTTTGTACACAATAGTATACTCTATTGACAAAAAATAATAATTATTTAAGTGTGTGCATATAACTTTCAGCTTCATCCCAATTTACTGTAAATCCAGCACCATGGCTACAGAACACAGAACAAGAAGTATTTTCCTTATCCTCGCCTTTATTATAGTTTATTCTTTCTATAACTTCATCAGCAATTTCACATTTTTCATATCCGTCAACAGTCATAACAATGCTTCCTGTTCCTTTAGTAAATGAAAGCAATTCTTCCTGATAATCCATAAATGTTTCAACAGGACCTCTGCCCTTTATTTTGTATGTATTGCCCATTTGAACAGGTGGTTCAAAGCTACCTCTTAACCTTTGAATATCTGTCATAATTCTTCCGGCATATTCTTCTCCGGCATATATTTCAAAGGCATAAAAAGGCTCAAGAATAACATTTTCTGCCTTTTCTAAGCCCTGTCTGATAGCTCTGTAAGTAGCCTGTCTGAAATCTCCACCTTCTGTATGTTTTAAATGAGCTCTACCATTTATCAATGTAATTTTAACATCTGTAAGAGGAGAACCTGTTAATATTCCCTTGTGCTGTTTTTCAAATACGTGGGTCTTTACGAGGGCTTGATAATTAGCTGAAAGTGTATCAACGTGAACTGTACTTTCAAAAGTAATGCCACTATTTCTTTCAGCCGGAGCAATTTCCAACACAACTTCTGCGTAATGTCTTAAAGGTTCATAATGACCATATCCAATAACTGTTTCAGCCACAGTTTCTCTATACTGTACCTCTGGCTTTTCAAATGTAGCACTTATACCAAATCTTGTTGAAAGAATTTCTTGTAAAACTTCAAGCTGTATTTTACCCATTACACTTACTACAATTTCATTAGTTTGTTTTATATATTCTGTCCTAAGCATAGGTTCTTGGTTTTCAAGTATTTTAAGACATTCCATAACCTTATTGCTGTCAGTTCCGTCTAATATATTTACTTTTGATTGTAATGCTGAAATCATAGTATATTTTTCTGCGTTTTTTATAATTTCACCATTTTTTATTATATCGCCACAAGAAACTTCATTTAAGCCTGTAACACCAAATATTTGACCACCACAGGCTTTATCTGAATTTTCATATTTTTCACCTTTATAAAAGCGAATTTCATTTATCTTTTCGTTGCCTATAGTTTCTTTTACGCCAATAGTACCAGAATTACCCTTTATATAAGCAACTTTTAAACCTTTGGAATCATATCTTATTTTAAATACTTCCCCACAAAATTCTCCGTCAGAACTATAATCTGTAAAAGTCAATTTATCAAACACACTGAAAAATTGGTCTATGCCAATATCCTTTAAAGCTGAACCTTTCATAGCCACAAAAATATTTCTATTTTTAATGCTATCTTTTATGGCAGTTATTTCATTTCCACTACCATCAAGATATTCTGATAAATAATCTTCATTTCTTTCAGCTATAAATTCCTTATTTTCTTCTTTTGAAATATCCTCAAAAGTGTCTATAAAAAGAACGTCTTCTGTTAATTTTTCTCTTATACTTTCAAGAGTGTTGTCAATATTAAACCCTGTAATATCGCATTTATTCACAAATATGAAAACAGGCACACCATAATTCTCCAAAAGTCTGAAAAGAGTAACCGTATGTGCTTGTACACCATCACTACCGTTAATAATTAATATAGCATAGTCTAAAGCAGACATAGTTCTTTCAGCCTCTGGAGAAAAATCCGTATGCCCAGGGGTATCTATTATGTAATATTTATTTTCATTATAATCAAAGGACGCCTGTTCAGCAAAAACAGTAATTCCTCTTTCTTTTTCAATATTGTCACAATCCAAAAAGGCAGTTTGGTTATCCACTCTGCCTAAATTTCTTATACTTTCATTTTTATATAAAAGCTGTTCACTAAATGTAGTTTTGCCACCGTCAACGTGGGCAAATATTCCTATGGTTTTAAACATCTTCAACCCTACTTTTTTATATAGGCATAAACATCTCTTTTGCCTATACCTCTATCTTTTGCAACCTGTTTCATAGCATCTTTTTCAGACATTCCCTGTTCAATGTACATATTGAAGTGTTCTTCAATAGTCATTTCTTCAAAAGATGCAATTTTATCTTCTTTTATTTTTTCTTTGTCCTTGCCTTCTAACACAAGTACAAACTCACCTTTTGGCTCATTTTCCTTAAAATATTCCAAAACTTCACCTACAGTACCTCTGTTTACTGTTTCGTGCTTTTTAGTAAGTTCCCTTGCTACAGCAATATTTCTGTCACCTACAGTTTTGTATATACTTTCAAGAGTATCTACCAAATGATGAGGAGCTTCATAGAAAACAGTAGTTCTGCTTTCATCTACTAATCTTTCAAGAACTTCTGTTCTCTGTTTCTTATTTCTAGGTAAAAAGCCTTCAAAAATATAACTTCTGCTATTTAAGCCACTTAAAACAAGGGCTGTAACTACTGCTGTTGGTCCAGGTACAACAGTAACCGGAACATCATTTTCATAACAAAGCTTTATAAGGTCTTCCCCTGGGTCAGAAATACCAGGCATACCGGCATCAGTTACTAAGGCTATATCTTTACCCTCTTGCAACAATTTAATAAGCTGAGGACCTTTTACATCTTTATTGTGTTCATAATAACTTGTGAGAGGTGTTTTAATATCAAAGTGATTTAATAACTTAACACTTTGTCTTGTATCTTCAGCAGCAATTAAATCCACTTCTGAAAGCACTCTAACCACTCTGTAAGTCATATCTTCTAAATTGCCAATAGGTGTACCACAAATATATAACATTTTTATCTCCTACATATAATACATTTTCTTTAGTTGTTCTGTATAAGTTCCGTCTTGATTATATACTATTATAGGTTCAAGATTTTTGAGTGGTGGTTTTCCACCTTTTGCAAACTCAATAAGCACCAAATTAGGTGCTTTGTTTGCATAAGGCTGTATCATTTGCATAACCTTCGGTTCTAGCTTATGATTTCTGGCTGAGCAGAAAATATCTGTCAATCTTTCTGCCCTGTGAACCATATACAATCTGCCACCAAATTTAAGCATTTTATCTGCATTTTCGAATATATCATCAATATTGCACATTATTTCGTGTCTAGCTATAGCTTTTGGAGAATGGTCATTTTTTGCACCTACACCCTGTGCCATATAAGGTGGATTACAAGTTACAACATTAAATGTAGCACGTTTAAAGTGATTACAAAGATTTTTAATATCGTCATTTATAATCTCAACTTTGTCTGATACCTCATTCATAATAACTGACCTTTGAGCCATTTCTGCCACAGGTGTCTGTATTTCAATACCGGTAAAATGTTCTCCATTAGTCTTACCGTACAAAAGCAATGGAATTACTCCATTGCCTGTACACATATCCAAGGCTTTTTCGCCCCTTTTCACTTTTGCAAAGCTAGAAAGAAGAACTGCATCTATACCAAAACAAAAACCATTTTTATTTTGAATAATATACAATCCACTACATTGAAGGTCATCTATTCTTTCGCCCTCAAAAATCTCCATATCTATCATTTGTCTAATAATTCCTTCATTTCCTCTTTAGAAAGACGTTCTTCACGTCTATGCTTACGTTTTACAATAGAAATTTCTTCCGGATTAAAGAAGAATATTGTAACTTCGTCTTTTGGTGGCTTTCTGATAGCTGTTTTAATTACCTGCTTTAATACAGATACACTTAAAACTTCACCTTGACCTTCTGGAGTATCAATTATATCCCCCTCTCCAGGAAGATTTTTAATCAATTCTTCGTAAGAACTCTGTTCATACTGTAAACAGCACATAAGTCTGCCACAAGAACCTGATATTTTACTTGGGTTAAGGGATAAGCCTTGGTCCTTTGCCATTTTAATACTTACCGGATGGAAATCACCTAAGAAAGTTGCACAGCAAAGAGGTCTGCCACAAATACCAATACCGTTTACCATTTTGGCTTCATCACGAACACCAATCTGTCTTAATTCTATTCTTGTTCTGAAAACTGCGGCTAAATCCTTTACAAGTTCTCTAAAGTCAATTCTGTTGTCAGCAGTAAAGTAGAAAATAATTTTACTATTGTCAAAAGTTATTTCCACATCAATAAGACGCATTGGTAAATTATGCTTTTTTATTTTTTCGTGGCAAATATCAAGAGCCTCTTTTTCTTTTTCCTTATTAGCTGTATATCTTTCTTCATCTTGCTCTGTAGCAATACGGCTTACTTTCTTTAAAGGCTGAACTACTTCGTCTTCACTTATATCTCTTTTGCCTATGACAACTGTACCATATTCAGTACCTCTTGAGGTTTCAACTACAACATGGCTACCTTTTTCAACAGGCAATTCAGCAGGGTCAAAATAGTAAATCTTACCTACTGGCTTAAACCTTACACCAACTACTATCATTCTTACTTCTCCTTTATCTTAAAAAACAGAGTTTCAGTCATAAGCTGAAAATCTCCGTTATTGAGTAATTTCATTCTTGTATCATTTATGGCATCGCATCTTTTTTCCAGCTGTGCTGTATTTGAAGTCTGTGCCATATTTATAATATCATCTATTTTATCTTGTTGAATAACATATCGTCTGCTACCTGTTTTTATATACACAAGTGCATCTCTGTAAAGCAACAGCAATATCTCCAACACAGTGTCGATTTCGTCTTTATATTCCTTCAAGCCCTCAGCCAATTTATACATTTTTATTAAATCAGCTTTTTCCAATTCTCTAGCTAAGTTAAGGGTATAGTCCCTTATTTCATTAAAATCCTGTGAGTTACTAAGTTCAACAGCTCTACCAATACTGCCTTGAGAATATCTTGCATACATTTGAGCCTTTTCTATATCAAGGGAATTGTTGTCAATAAGATATTTTTCAATGAGATTATGGTCTACCGGTCTTAATTTAAATGTAACACATCGGGATAATATAGTGGCAAGAAGTTTATTGTAATTTTCACACAACAACATAAAAATTGCGAACTCTGGTGGTTCTTCAAGTGTTTTAAGAAAAGCATTCTGTGCCGAAACGTTCATTTTGTCGGCATCAGGCATTATAAAAATTTTATATTTATTCGAATGGGGTCTATAGATAATATTTTCCCCTATCTGTTCTCTTATTACATCAACTGTAATATCTCTTTTACTATGGGTAATAGTAATAATATCCGGATTATTTCCTGTATCAAAAGTTTTGCAACTTATACATTGTCCACAAGGTTCTGTACCACCGTTGCGACAATTAAGGGTTTTAGCAAAGGCTTTAGCCAGAGTATGTTTTCCTATACCTTTTTCTCCACTAAAGATATAGGCGTGGTTTACTCGTTCTCCAATTATAGAATTTTTCAAACTATGGATTATGTTCTCGTGTCCTAATATCTGGTTAAAGCCTATCACATTAAAAACCTCGTTTTTTCATAAAGCTCTCAATATGATTGAGAATTTCGTTGTGAATATCCTCCTCTGTTTTAAGAGCATCAATGATTTTAATTCTTTCTTTGTTTCTTCTGGCAAGGCTAATATATCCATCAAAAACTCTTTGGTGGAAATTTGCCTTTTCTGCCTCAAGTCTGTCAAGCTCTGCCTGTTTAGACTTTCTGGCAATACTATCTTCTGGTTTAAGTTTCAAAAGAAAAGTAATGTCCGGTTCTAGTGAATTTACACCGGCTCTGTTAATATTCTTTATAAAGTTTTCACCCATACCTCTTGCAAAACCCTGATATACAAGACTTGAATCCAAAAATCTGTCACTTATAACAACGCCACCGTCTTTAAGCACAGGTTCAATAACTTCATTAACTAACTGAGCTCTCGCTGCTGCATACAAAAGAGCCTCTGTAATATTAGCCATTTCACTATTATTTTTATCAATTATAATTTCTCTAATTTTTTCTCCTATTGGAGTACCACCTGGTTCTCTAGTACAAACTACTCTATATCCTCTTTCAGAAAAATATTCCTTAAGTCTGTTAATCTGAGTAGTTTTGCCAGAACCGTCTGTACCCTCAAGGGTTATAAAAAGTCCAGACATAATCTTTCTCCTGTTATTTTATTTTATCTTGCAAGCCATCCACCGTCAACAGCAAGAGTAAAGCCATTTATATAGCTTGCTGCATCAGAGCAAAGGAATACAACAGCACCAGCCATATCCTCTGGTGTACCCCAACGACTGGCAGGAATTCTACCAAGGATTTCATCAGAACGATTTGCATCACTTCTGAGCTGATTTGTATTGTTAGTTGCCATATAACCTGGTGCAATAGCATTTACATTGATATTCTTTGATGCCCATTCATTTGCTAAAGCTCTTGTTAAGCCTAAAATAGCAGACTTACTTGCTGTGTAAGCAGGAACTCTGATACCACCCTGATAGCTAAGCATTGATGCCACATTGACAATCTTGCCACCACCAATTTTTTCAAATTCCTTAGCAAAAGCCTGACACATAAAGAACACAACCTTTTGGTTGATTGTAATAACCTTGTCCCAATCAGCCTCAGGAACATTAATAGCATCTTCTCTTAAAATAATACCTGCATTATTTACAAGAATATCTACCTTGCCAAATTTTTCAACAGTCTTGTCAATAATACCCTGAATAGGTTCTGTTGAGCCTAAGTCAGCAATTACTTCAAGGAATTCGCCACCGTCTTTTTCAATTAAAGCCTTTGTTTCTTCGCAACTTCTTCTGGCAACACCTGCTACCTTTGCACCGGCCTGAGCCAAAGCAACACACATACCCTGACCAAGTCCTGTATTAGCACCTGTAACAACTGCAACCTTACCTTTTAAGCTGAATTTATCCATTATCATATTACTTTCCTCCCTTAAAAATGTTCTCTTTCTTTACCGTTTCATTATAACACATCGCCAAACTCTGTACAAGCCTATTTGATGTATATTTACTCCCATTCATTGACAAAATTTCCACAACTAATTTTATTTTTTCATTAGCCACATTACCCATTGAAAATATTGCAAATTTATGTTAATATGTTACATAGAAGATATATTGGGAGTGAGAAAAATGGCGATTCAAGAATCCGGTGAAAATTATTTAGAAACCATACTTATTTTGAAAGAACGCAATGGTTATGTTCGTTCAATAGATATTGCACACGAAACAGGTTTTTCTAAGCCTAGTGTTAGTAGAGCCGTATCAATATTGAAGAAGGAGGGTCTTGTAGAAATTGACCCTTTAAACCAGATTTTACTTACTGACAAAGGTCGAGAAATCGCCGAAGGAATTTACGAAAGACACAGAGTTTTAACAAAGTTTTTTGAACATATCGGTGTAGATGCAGATGTTGCAGCAGCTGATGCTTGCAAAATCGAACATATTATAAGTTCCCAGACTTTTGAAAGAATAAAAGAAAAATTCAATTTAAGTGAGTAATAGTTACACCAAATGCACAGAATAAGAAAAAGGAGGTAACGGTATGTCAGTTATTGATGTAAAGACAGCAGATTTTGAAACAGAAGTTTTAAAAAGCGATAAAACAGTTTTAGTTGATTTTTGGGCTGTTTGGTGTGGTCCTTGCAGAATGTTAAGCCCAGTTGTAGACCAAGTAGCAGAAGAAAATCCAAATATAAAAGTTTGCAAAGTCAATGTAGACGAGGAACAACAGCTTGCTATAAAGTACGGTGTTATGAGTATTCCTACTCTTTTAGTTTTTAAGGGTGGCGAACTTGTAAACCAGAGCGTTGGTGTTATTCCAAAGGAAGAAGTTTTAAATTTAATAAAGTAATATTAAGACCATCTGTTTCAGGTGGTCTTTTTTCGTTTCACATAGATAGATTACATAGAAAGACCGTTTCCTGTATGGAAAACGGTCCTTCTTTTTATCATATTTCGCTAACTTTTCCTGTCACATACTTCATAAGAATTATAACATCTCTCATATCTATAGAGCCATCACCATTTATATCGCCCTTTTCAACATAATAAACTATTGTTGAACCACTTGGATATAAACTTATGTTATCTGCTGTACTGCCTTTCTTACAAGTTACATTTAATGCTCCACATCTATAAAAGCCATCTTCTGAAACTGATGTAACACTTTCAGGAATAAAAATATATTTTAAGCCTGTACATTTATAAAAAGCAAAATCCTCTATAGAATTAACTCCCTCTGGAATAATAACTGTTTCAATATCAGTATTGTTCTTAAAAGCATTTTCCCCTATAGCCTTAACATAAACACCACCAATATTTGACGGTATATTAACTACCTTTTCGCTACCACTATAGCCTGTAATTGTTCCTGTTGAAGAATTGAAAGTAAATGCTGTTGTTGTAGCATCGTCTAAATATACTTTTTTTGCTATTGATGGGTAATCAGTATATTTATCTGCTGTTGAGTTTTTGTAGCAGTATATTGTATTTAAGTTACTACAATCTTTAAACGCTGATTCTCCTATGCTGGTTACTCCTGCTAGGATTGCTATACTTGTTAAACTACTACAACTCTCAAACGCTGAACTCCCTATGCTTGTTACTCCTGCTGGTATTGCTATACTTGTTAAGCTACTACAATTCTGAAACGCACCACCGTCTATGCTTGTTAATCCTTCCGGTATTGTTATACTTGTTAAGCTACTACAACCATAAAACACAAAATCTTTTAGCCTTGTTACTCCTACTGGAATTTCTATACTTGTCAAACTACTACAGCTATCAAACACAGACATTCCTATGCTTGTTACTCCGTCCGGAATTTCTATACTTGTTAAACTACTACAACCCCAAAATGCACAATCTCCTATGCTTGTTACTCCGTCACCTATGACAATTTCTTTAATGTTCTTATTAAGATAAAATGGAGAGTTTCCAATGTAATAATCATTCATATTCCCACTACCACTTATCTTCAATAGACCGTTACTATCTAAGGTGTATATTACATTCTCTCCACACTCTCCACTTTTAACAATGGTAGTAGATGTTGATTGTGTCGTAACTGTATTTTCTATAGTTGCCCCATAGGTTACATCAAATGTTCCAAACATCAAAACAGTTGCTAAAAACATACCTAACATTTTTCTTTTCATTTTGCCCACACCTTTCTTTAATCCCCTAAATATAAGACCTTTTGTTTCCATACAATATTAGATATTATGTGACAAAAAAGGGACATTTGCAATAGTCCTTCTATCAACTTCAATATCTAAATTATATTTTTATATTACCATTCATATAATCATTTTTCAATACTATTATACAAATATCTTCACATAATATCTTCACAATTCAGAACAAATTAACTTCGTTAATTTGTGGCTTGACAAGCAAGCCATCGGATTTATCTTTCCGATTCACAATAAAAAATGTAGAACTCCATACAACTACGAAGTTCCACATTTTTTATTTTTCCAACTTTTTCAATTCTTCTTCAATTTGCTCTTTCTTTACTGTATTAAGTGCTGAAATATAGCAACCCTTAGCCTTTTCAAAATATTCCTTTGCTTTTTCAATATTACCCTCATTTTCTTCTAAAAGTGCCATATAGTAAAGGCTTTCAACCATATTTTCTCTATAGTCTATTGCCTTTTGGAAATTTTCATAGGCTTTTTTATAATCTCCTTGATTATAGTATATCTGACCTAAATTATCCCAAGCCGGTGCATATTCCTCATTATCTTTTAATGCACTATTTGTCAATTCAATAGCCTTTTCATAATTACCCTTTAACATATAGAAATAGCCAAGAGTAGTAAGTGTATTAGGGTTAATATAGTTATACTTTTTCTGTAAATCCTCAATAGTAGAAATAGCCTTATCAATATCACCTAGCACCCAATAACAGCTTGAAACAGCAAGAGGTATAAGTTTATCAAAAAGGACTTTTACATTTAACTTTTCAGCTCTCTGGAAAATAGGTAACGCCTCATCGGCTCTACCCTCGTGGAGAGCATCAAGTGCATAGTTATAAAGTGCCTTTACATTTCTGGTATTTTTCTTTACAGCTATAGTATAGAACTTCTTTGCCTTTTCCGGTTCTCTCAAGAAGTAATACATATTTCCAATCATACCTATAACGTAGGCATTACATACAACGGCACTTACAAGCAAGTACACCAACAATGCCGGTATTAATATCCATTCCTTAAATCTGAGAAAAAACACCAACACTATCCACGCAAGCATCATATATCCCAGTGTTAGTCCTTTCCAATAAGCTACTAAGTCTATCTTTTTTTCTTTTATTTTAGCAGACATTATCACCCCTCCTAAACTATCTGTTTTTGTATTGTTTTATTACATTCATAAATTCTTTGCCATAGGCTTTCATTTTTGCTGAACCTACACCACTAACAGTAAGAAATTCTCTTTCTGTTGTAGGCTGTTTTACTGTCATATCTCTTAATGACGCATCTGTAAAAATCATAAATGCCGGCACTCTCTTTTGCTGTGCTATCTTCATACGGCATTGTCTTAAAAGCTCGAACAAGTTGCTATCAGCAGTCTTTTCTCTGACAAACTTAGGCTTAACAGTATTCTTCTTACGAACCTTAACATTGACTTTAACATCTTTCTTCATAAATTCTCTTGCCTTATGATTAAGTGTAAGTATAGGATACTTTCCGTCAGTTTGCGTAATATATTCTTCTCTTACAAGGTAGTTTATAACATTCCTGATTTCAGATATTTCCACATCATATAGCAAACCAAAGGAAATTTCATCATCAAGTCCATTTCTTATAACTCTGTCTGTTTCAAGTCCTGTAAGAACTTCACATATAGCTGTTGCGCCATATCTTTCGTCTAAGTCATCAATACATCTGATTACTGACCTTGCTATTCTTGTAACATCGTAAGTATCGTACTCACCCTTACAGTTAGAGCAATTATCGCATTTTCCCTTTGCCTTTTCTCCAAAGTACCTGAGCATATAAGCTCGCAAACAGTCATCAGTAGTAGCATAGAAAGTCATTTCCTTTAACTTTTCTCGCTGTCTTTCTTTTACTATTTTCTGTTCTTCTTCTGTCAATTCTTCATTTTCGTTGTCTTGGTCTATTAAAAATTGCTGTACTCTGACATCTTGAGGAGAATAGAAAAGTACACATTCTGATTTATCACCATCTCGACCGGCTCGTCCTGCCTCCTGGTAGTATGCCTCCATACTGGCCGGCATATTGTAGTGGAGAACATATCGCACGTCACCCTTATCAATACCCATACCAAAGGCATTTGTAGCAACAATAATATTTTTTCTATCGTATATAAAATCTTCTTGATTTTGTTTTCTTTCCTCCGGCTCAAGACCTGCGTGGTATCGTGTAGCATTAAAACCATTTACACATAAAAGCTCACATATTTCTTCTACATTTTTTCTTGACAGACAATATATTACACCACAGCTATCCTCGTGTTCAGCTACAAAACCCAAAACAGCCTTTTTCCTACTTTTAGGAGTTTCCACAGCAAAATAGAGATTAGGTCTGTCAAAATCAGTTTTTACCATATAAGGCTTATTTAATTCCAACAACTTTATAATATCTTTTTTTACTCTGTCTGTTGCTGTAGCTGTAAAAGCATTTACTCTAGGTCTTCTGTCTAAGGAATTTAAAAACTGACTTATTTTCAAATACCCAGGTCTGAAATCCTGTCCCCATTGAGAAACACAATGTGCCTCATCAACTGTAACCATTGAAATATTTACAGTATTTGCAAACTTCAAAAACTCCGGTGTGCAAAGTCTTTCCGGAGCAACATATATAATTTTGTAAACGCCATTATAGGCATTTTCAAGTGCCTTGTTATACTGTCTGAAAGTAAGAGAACTATTTAGATATGCTGCCCTTACACCAGATTGTACCAAAGTGGCAACTTGGTCTTTCATAAGTGATATTAAAGGCGAAACTACAAGAGTTATGCCCTCAAGCATAAGTGCCGGAACTTGAAAGCATATAGACTTACCACCACCTGTAGGCATTATTCCGAATACATCTCTGCCTTCAAGTATACTGTCTATAATTTCTTCCTGTCCGTCACGAAAGCTACTATAACCAAATACATCTTTTAAAACTTTTAATTTATCCATAATTTCACCTTAAAAATTTACATTCGAAAGAAATTATAACACAAATTAAAGCATAAATAAAGAGCCGAGCATAGACTCGACTCTTAAATTTATATAAACTTTTTAATCAAAATTTTCAGTACAAACTCTATTAAATTCATCGTATACCTGCTGGCTTGGTTTCTTATCAATTAAAGAAACTACAACGATAACAACGACTGAAAGAATAAAAGCTGGTACAAGTTCGTAAAGACCTGTATCGCAGATAACAAACTTGCTACCGAAAATAGGACTAGATTCTGTAAGGCAAGTATTCCAGAAAAGAACACCTAAACCACCGGAAACCATACCTGCTAAAGCACCCTTCATTGTCATTCGCTTCCAGTAAAGACTTAAAATCATTGCCGGACCGAAAGCAGCACCAAGACCTGCCCACGCATAACTTACAAGATTCATTACAGAGTTATCAGGGTTAAGTGCAAGCACGAAAGCAATAACTGCAACAGCAATAACGGCAATCTTACTAACTCTTAAAAGTTCCTTATCAGTTGCTTCTTTTCTGAAAATAGTCTTGTAAATATCATTTGAAATAGCAGAAGCTGTAACAAGCATCTGTGAATCAGATGATGACATAATAGCTGCAACAATAGCACAAAGAAGAATACCTGCAATAAAGCCTGGAGTAAGACGCTGTACAAGAACCATAAATATAGTTTCAGATGCAGCACCCTCTAATACTGTACCTTCTGTCTGGAACAAGTAAACATAACCTAATACACCAACTGCAACAGATGCAACAAGTGTAATTATAACCCAAACAATGGCAATTCTTCTTGACTTCTTAATCATTGAACTTGACTTAATAGACATAAATCTAACAAGGATATGAGGCATACCAAAGTAACCAAGACCCCAACCAAGATTAGATACTACATACTGCCATGTAGATGTGCTACCGTCAGATTCTTTAAGGAAATTCATATAGCCCGGCATTTCACTTACAACTGATGAAAAATCAGCTTTAATAAATGCATAGGCAACAATAGGCACTATAAGAAGTGCGAAGAACATAAGCATACCCTGGAAGAAATCTGTCCATACAACGGCAAAATATCCACCCATAAATGTGTATGCCATAATTACAACAACGCCAATTAAAAGACCAACTTGATACTGAATACCAAAAACAGTCTGTAAAAGTTTTGCAGCAGCATTGAAACTAGATGCTGTATATACCAAAAAGAAAATAAAGATAATAATTGCACAAGTTACTCTTAAAGCTGTAGACTTTGCATTAAATCTGTTCTGGAAATATTCTGGAATAGTAATTGCATCACCTGTTACATAAGAATAATTTCTAAGACGCTTTGCAACTAAAAGCCAGTTAAGGTATGTACCAATACCAAGACCAACTGCAATCCAAGCCTCGCCAAGACCACTTAAATAAACAGCACCTGGAAGACCCATTAAAAGCCAACTACTCATATCTGATGCCTGTGCTGAAAGAGCTGTAAGCCAGCTACCCATACCACGACCACCTAAAAAGTAATCGCCGACATTATTGGACTTTTTTGAAAAAAGAAAGCCAATATAAAGCATTGCACCTAAATAGAGAACAAATGCTAAAATTGTCCATACGTTCATTTTTAATTCCTCCGTTAAAATTTAATAAATCCTTCATATTATACAACAAACAACACAATAAAATCAACCCTTTTGCAAGTTTAATATTATTTTTATTCATAATATTATTTTCATCATCAATAAATTACATATTTGTTGTTTAAATTTATTTTGTATTATGAATTTAAAATATGCTAAAATTTCAACATGGTCAGAACATTTTGCTTTGCAAAATGTGGCTTGTATCCAAGCCATCGGATTTATCTTTCCGATTCACCGGTCAGAACATTTTGCTTTGCAAAATGTGGCTTGTATCCAAGCCATCGGATTTATCTTTCCGATTCACCGGTCAGAACATTTTGCTTTGCAAAATGTGGCTTGTATCCAAGCCATCGGATTTATCTTTCCGATTCACAACTAAAAAGTGCGAACAGACAAAATCCATTCGCACATTACTTTTATGATGACTGACCTTTTTCACTGTCACTATTTTCTACACTTTCGCCATTTAAAACCTTTTCAGCATCAAGGAATAATTTTCTAACACTTTGCTTATTTACTACAAGTGTTGAAGACTCTCCTTTTTTAGCAACGTAATAGTTATCATCATAGTTATAAAATTCTATTTTTTCCTTTGAACCGTCTTTCATAACATAGGTTATAACAGCCTGTGGAGTTCCTGAAACATTTGCATTTTCCTTTAATATGCTATCAAAACTCAAGCCTACTATATTCTGATAGAAAGGTGAGAACAACTCTCTTTTAACAAGTTTTCCACTTACATAGGCATTTCTGTTGTCTTTTTCAACACCTTCCTTAGTCTTTACAAATGTATTTTCGCCCTCTGACTTAAATTCAACATTAAATTTTTTGTCATTGTTTTCAGCCTCAATTTTATTCACACTACTTCTTGAGTGAAGTGCCACAAAAGGCTGTACGAAATCTACAATATCAGCATCAAAAAAGCTCTGTAATGCCCTTTGGTCCATTGTAAACACTTCACTTCTGTTGTTTATCTGAACATATCTATAGTCAATGTCACTGTCGTCCTGAACTTGTGAACCAACTTTTACAGTTAATTCTGTGTTTCTATCTTTTAAAACTACTTCCATTTCCGGATTATCAAGTCCATATTTTGAAAGTTCTGCAGGCTTTGGGTCTACTAACTTTTCCACATTTAATGCACTGGCATCTTCCAAAGCTGTAGCCTGTAAACTATAAGGATAAACTACAATATCTGAAATTGGCTTTTTAAGTACAAGAGTTGCTAGACCATTTTTGTCTGCGTATTCCTTTACAAGAGAATTATCCTTGTCATATTCAACAAGAATATCGTCTTTATCCTTGTAGTCTATTTCCATATAAACAATAGAATTTGTATTTACTTTAGGAACGTTTTTATCCACAAAATCGTCCATTGTACCAGTAAATAGGCTACAAGCATTAGCATTTACCATATAAACACTGGGGCTATTATCAACCTGAACATAATAATATTTTTTATCAGCTGACAAACTTCCCACTTTTAAAATAGACTGATCTTTATTCTTATACTTTGTGCTTACTGTGGCAACTGGATTATTCAAACCATATTTTTCAACACTTTGTGGATTTTCTTCTATAGTTTCAACAGCATATAAACCTTCAACACCATTTACTATTGAATTTACAGCATCATTTGAAAGTATAACCTCTTTATAACCTTTTATTTTCCAGTTGTCTTTTGCTTTTTCAAATTCATATTTGCCATTTTCATTTTCAACTAAAATATCAATGGCATTATCATTGGTAGACAGTTTTTGTCCTATTTCGTCTTGTGTTATTGCACTTTCTTGTGTATCAGTAGCTTTATTTTTTCTAGCTGAACCTACAACATAAAGCACAATTAAAACAGCTAAAATAACTATGCCACAAACAAGAGGAGTTAATTTTTTCTTCATTATTTATTTCTCCTTACTGCCCATACAGCAAAACCAATTACGAAAATAATAGCTGGAATTACTGCCCAAGCAAGTATTTTAAGTTTACCGGCTGATGCCTCATCTACGACAATAGTTTCGGTCATAATATCCTTTGGAGAAATATAAATATTATCGCTTTGGTCATTAAGCCAATTTAAACCACTAATGACAAAAGTAGAATTTGCACCATTTACCATAGAATCTGTGTTAGGCTCTACTAAATAGTAGCTACAGCCTGTCACTATAAGTTTACTATTGTTAGACTTATCATTTACTGAAACAGCAACATTGAAAGGTCCTGACTTGTCACCATTTTCCTTGCTTACTGCTGTGTTTTCCCCTTCTTTTATGTAAGACTTTTTACTTGTAGTCAAAAGAGGGTTAATTTCAACATCTTTTTTCTTTATTTCTGTATTTTCAAGAGCTTGAGATGCTACAGTAAGAACTTTGTATCCTTTTTCTGTAATCTGTGATGTAATATCATTTTCAGTCACAGTAGGAAGAACTGCATAAGGATACATCATATAGCTGTTTTCATCGCCTTCGTAAATATATCCACTATTTACAGTAAGACCATAGCTATTTATAATGCCCATAAGATTTTTACAATTAGCTGTGTCAATACCACCTATTATACAGTAAACTCTGCCGGCAGAAGTAAGGTAATCCTTTACCTTTTGGGCTTCTACATCTGAGTAATCTCTTGAACAAGGTGTAATCATAAGTACAGCACAATCTGTAGGAATATTATCCTCTAAAAGATTTATAGTTTTTACACTGTAATTTGCCAATGACATCTGTTTTGACAATGAAGAAAAGTTTTCCGGTTCAGCCTCTCCATGTCCTGTTACAAAATAGACAGCCGGTAACTCCTCTGCATCTACAAACTGTATTGCACTTGTAATAGCTGACTCTATACTAAATTGACCATTTTCAGAATCATAGTAATCACTTTCAGAAATTACTCTATACTTGTCATTACTAACAACTATTATTGAACCAGTTGAAACAGGCTTATCCTCTGAATTATAGTTCTTTGCAAAATCCGGATGCAAGTATAAATCAATATTTTCAACATTTAAACTACCGACCTTAGACTTTTGCTTGTACTGTGTAAGAACCTGTTCTACTCTATCCCCTATGGAATCACTGCTACCTGTCTTTGAAGTAGTGTAAATAGTGACTTTAGAAGTCATATTGTCCAAAACCTGCTGTGTTTCAGAACTTAAGCCAAAGAGTTTATCCTTTGTAGTATCAAAACTCCTATTAAACTGTCCTACAACTAAATTTATCATTACAAGTATTGCAAGAAAAATCATAGCAACAACAGTAGAATATGTACCATACTTAATTCTTTTATCTTTAAATAAGTTTTTCATAGTCTACCTCCTAGTTCCATCTTCTTTTCTCAATTACATTTACTGTAAGATACAAAAGTGCAATCGAAAAAGTAATATAATATACTACATCTGCAATACTTATAATTCCTAAATAGAAATTTTCAAATCTGCCTAAAATTGAGAACCAACTAAGAATCTTAGCCATAACTCCATCATATAAAGTAGGTTTTACAACATATACCCCTGTCATTACAGCAAAACCCAAAAGAGCAAAAATGGCAGTAGGAGCAAAACTCTTTGTTGATGAATATACCATAACAGCTAAAATAATAACTACTATTCCTACAAAAATAAGTGAAGAAAATATAGTAGCCGGTAATGATGATGTAATATTATCCATCATAAAAAGAACAAATACAACAGCAAAAGTTGAGACTGCTGCAACAATCTGATTATCTGTAAGCACAGAAATGAAAAGACCTACACTAATAAGGCACATTCCCATTAAGAAATATCCCAAATATCCAGTTAATGTCATACCCCAATCTACATTTCCAAAAGCACTTAAAGCAACAGGAAATACCATAGTAATAACAAGGGCAATAAAGTATAGACATACAGCAGCTAAAAACTTTCCGGTAACTATACTTGTTACTTTTATAGGTACTGAATACAATAGTTGGTCTGTTTTTTGTCTGCTTTCTTCTGCAAAAAGTCGCATTGTAAGAACCGGTACAAGAATAAGGAACATTATCATTGAACCTGTCAATGTATCATTGTAGTTGGCACTAGAGCCTACAATATTCTGACCAATAAAGAAATAACCTGTGATTAAAGCAAAAAATCCTAAAAAACCATATCCTGAGATTGTTGTAAAATAGGTTCTCATTTCTTTTCTAAATATAGCACCCATTATTCATCAACCTCCTCATCAGAAAGCACTTCTACACTTTCTTCTATAATTTCAACTTCTTCTATTTCCTCATTAGACTCTGTTATAACTTCATCATAAGCACCATTTACTACGTTTATAAAAGCATCTTCCAAAGAGTCACTAACCGGCTTTAACATAAGAACCGGTATTTCAGCCTGTGCAAAAGAAGCAAATATAATCTCTCTTATATCTGTTCCCTGTTCTCCTGAAACATTTATTGTGTAAACTGAATTTTCTTTTTCGTCTACAATGCTTATATCCTTAATAGCACTCCATTGATTAAGAGATGATAAAGCCTTATCAAGACTGCCTTTAAATGATACCTGCTGAACGTGATTATCTGCCCTGCCTGCAAGCCCGTCTGTAGTATCAGATGCTACAATTTTGCCTTGATTTATAATTATTACTCTGTCACATACAGCACTGACTTCACTTAAAATATGTGAACTGATAATAACTGTATGCTTTTTGCCAAGGCTTTTAATAACATTTCTCATATCTATAATCTGAGATGGGTCAAGTCCTGAAGTTGGTTCATCAAGTATAATAACATCTGGAAAACCAACTAAAGCCTGAGCAAGTCCAACTCTTTGTCTGTAACCCTTTGAAAGATTTTTAAATAATCTTTTGTATACATCTTCAATATGTACTATGCGACAAATTTCCTCTAACATTTCTTTTCTGTCAGATTTCTTTACACCCTTTAAGTCACATACAAATTTAAGATTTTCCTCAACAGTTAAATCGCCATAAAGAGGTGGAACATCCGGCAAATAACCTAATTGTTTTTTTGCATTTATTGGGTCAGATAATATATCAAAACCATTTATTTTAACTTCTCCTTCTGTAGAAGAAATAAAGCCCGTCATCATATTCATAGTGGTTGTTTTTCCTGCACCGTTTGGTCCAAGAAAACCAAGTATTTCTCCGTCATTAACAGTAAAACTTATACCGTCTACAGCAGTGTGACTGCCAAATTTTTTGGTCAAATTTTTTACTTCAATCACAGTATATCCCTCCTGTTTCGGATTTTTTCTATTTAATATGATACAACAAAAACCTTTACTTATCAATAAACGAAAAATTAAACTTTTATTAATAAACACCTGTAAAGCCTAATAAATTACTCATTTTTTGTATTATATGGAGTATTTTTTGGTATTGAATAAAATTATTAAAGGGAAATGACAACTAAGCCTCATTTCCCTTTAAATTATCTAATAAATACATACTCCTGTACCATATTCTATATTGTCATAAAACCACTGTGAATTTTCAACACTCATTCTTACGCAACCACTGGAATGTTTTTGTCCCAAAGTATTATCTATAACATTTTTATTTTTATCCATAGCCACTGAATGGAACAAATAACTATCTTTATATCTTACCCAATTTACAGCACCACTACCCAATCTATCAGAATAGAACCACTTTCCCCTGTTTTCAATAGTGAAATTTCCTCTTAATGTAGGAGATTCGTTTTTACCAGTAGAACATACTATAATTTTCTTTAACTTCCAACTATCATTTTTTTCTAAAATATATATTCTCTGTCTGTCAATATCTACCCAAACAAAATGAGGAGTTTTGCTTTTAAAATTCTTGTCAGCATAACTTTCTATAAAATCAGCTGAAAGCTGTTTCTGTTCTGTACCACTATCTGGAGGTATTCTAAGACTATTTTCCTTTACCCAACCCAAATGATTGCCATATTTCACATAATACCATTGTTTACTTCTATCCTTTATTATTTCTACTTTCTTTCCTGATGCAATCATATCAACACATTTTCCGTCAATATTGTCATAGACTACTGCTCCTACAGGTACATAAGCATATACAGCACCAGACTTTAAAGTATTGTCCTTATTTTCAGCCTTTACAACCCCAGTATTATAGCTATATTTTACAATTCCAAAGGCAAAAAACACAGCTACTACTACACCAACTAAAAATATTTTTTTCTTCATAGTCCTTATTCCTCCTTCCTGTAAATTATACCCAATTTCAAATTAAATTATACTTATATTAAAAGATATTCAAATAGGTCTTGAAATTTTACAAAAAAAGTGCGATAATGGAATAAGTATATAATTTTTTAAAAAGCATTAATTGCGATTTCAATTTACGGAGGTACTCCACTATGACAGAGGCAGACATAATTATAATTGGTTCAGGTATAGGTGCATTAAGTGTAGCCGGCGAACTTTGTAAAAACGGAAGGAAGGTTCTGGTAATTACTAAAGGCTTAAAGAAGTCCTGTAACTCCTCTCTTGCTCAAGGTGGTATTTCCGTTGCCCTTTCTGACAAGGACAATTACGAATGGCACTACGAAGACACTATGGCAGCCGGTTGCAACCTCAATGATTCTGACGCAGTAATGAAGTTGGTTTCTACAGCTCCTAATGTTATAAGAGAATTAATTGACACAGGTATGGAATTTGACAGAGATAGTCAAGGCAATCTTATGTTTGGTAGAGAAGCTGCTCACAGACTTAACAGAGTTATCCATGCCGGTGGCGACAGAACAGGTCTTAGAGTTGTAGAACAGCTTATAAGAAATTTAACAACTGACGTTACTGTAATACAGAACCAAATGGCACTTGATTTAAGAGTAAAAGACGGCAAATGCTACGGTGTTATTACAAAGGATACTGAAGGAAATCTTCACACATACCACGCTAACTATGTTGTACTTGCTACAGGTGGTATTGGTCAGCTCTATCCTTCTACTTCAAATGATGTAACAATAACAGGTGACGGTATTGCAATGGCTTACAGAGCTGGTGCTAAATTAAAGAACCTTGAATTTGTACAGTTCCACCCTACTATGCTTACTATTGACGGTCACGCATATGGTCTTGTTTCAGAGGCTTGTCGTGGTGCCGGTGGTATACTTATTAACGAAAAAGGCGAAAAGATAATGGAAGGTGTTCACCCTCTCAAGGACCTTGCCCCTCGTGATGTTGTTGCCAGAGAAGTTTATGCTCACTACTTAAAGGGTGAAAAGATTTTCCTTGACATAAGTGCTGTAGACGATTTTAAGTCAAAATTCCCTACTGTAACTGAAATTTGTGAGGACAACGGTGTTGACGTAAGCAAAAACCTTATTCCTGTAGCTCCTGGTGCTCACTTCCATATGGGTGGTGTTGAAGCTACTCCAAATGGTCTTACAAACATTGACGGACTTTTTGCTGTAGGCGAAACAGCTTGTACAGGTGTTCACGGTGCTAACAGATTAGCAAGTAACTCACTTCTTGAAGGTCTTGTATTTGGTAAATTCCTTGCCGACTATATTCTTACTCATCACAGAAAAGTTGGCAACATTATTGATGATATTCCTGAAACTACAGTTGATAAACTTCCAACTAAGCAGGAAATTCAGCGTAAAATGATGGAATACGTTGGCATAGTTCGTCACAGTAATGAAATACATAATATTATTGACTGGTTTAAGCAGTATATGCCAAACGGCGAAGATTTTGTAAAACTTAATCCAGAAAAAACAACAGAAGAACAATACGAAATATACAATATGCTTACAACTGGCTATCTTGTAGCTAAATCAGCTATGGACAGACACGAAAGCATTGGTGCTCATTATATTGTAAAGGATGAAAAATAATGAATAAAATATTAGCAAAAGAGGCTATTAAGTCCTTTCTTATAGAGGATATTGGTACAGGCGATTTATCTACTGACTTAGTTTTTGACAACGAGTTAAGAGCAAGTGGTAATTTTGTCGCTAAAGATGACGGTGTTGTTTGTGGCACAGATATTATAGATATGGTTTACTCTTTCTTTTCTGATGACTACAACATTACACTTTTAAAGAAAGACGGCGAAAGTGTTAAAAAGGGAGAAATTATAGCTACTGTTGAAGCTAGAGTTGCTACAATGCTTTCAGGTGAAAGAGTTGCACTTAATCTTATGCAACTTATGTGTGGTATTGCTACTACTACTCGCAAATATGTAGACACCCTTAATGATAACAACATAAGAGTTTGCGACACTAGAAAAACTCACCCTGGTCTTAGAGTATTTGAAAAGTATGCTGTTACTTGTGGTGGTGGTTTTAATCACCGTTTTGCTCTCTATGACGGTGTAATGTTAAAGGATAACCATATTGCATTTGCCGGAGGTATAACAAAGGCTGTTCAGCTTGTAAAAAGCAAGTTAGGACATATGGTTAAGGTTGAAGTTGAAACTGAAACAAAGGAACAAGTAATTGAGACTGTAAATGCCGGTGCTGATGTTATTATGTTTGACAACAGAAAGCCTGATGAAATAAAAGAACTTCAAAAACTTGTACCAAACAATATAATTACTGAGGCATCTGGTGGCATTAACTTAAACACTATTGCTTCATTTGCCGGCTGTGGTGTTAATTACATTTCTGTTGGTTCTCTTACCAACGGTGTAAAACCACTTGATATTAGTTTTGTAAGTACAACAGCTATAAAGCCTGAATAATAACGGAGGAAAAAATGTTAAACAAAATCAAAGAAATCAAGAAAGAAATGGGCGATGATTTATTAATCCTTGCTCACCACTATCAGAATGACCAGATTGTTTCTGTTGCTGACTATGTAGGCGACTCTCTTAAGCTTGCTCAAATGGCAGAAAAGAATAAGACTGCAAAATACATTGTATTCTGTGGTGTTCACTTTATGGCAGAAACTGCTGATATTTTAACAGAAGATTGGCAGAAGGTATTACTTCCAGCTCTTACAGCAGGTTGCCCAATGGCAAATATGGCAGACCTTGACCAGGCTGAAAAGGCTTGGGAACTTTTAAAGGCTGAATTTGGCGACGAAGAAACTGTTCCTGTTACATACATTAACTCAAAGGCTGAAATCAAGGCTTTCTGTGGTAGACACGGTGGTACAACTGTTACTTCCGGTAATGCCGGCAAGGTTCTTTCTTGGGCATTATCTCAGAAAAAGAGAGTTCTTTTCTTACCTGACCAGAACCTTGGTAAAAACACAGCCGTTGATTTAGGTATTCCTGAAGAACATATGGCTCTTTATGACCAGTCAACAGAAAAACTTACATATGCCTGTTCAAAGGAAGATGTTAAAATGGTACTTTGGAATGGTTATTGCCATGTTCATCACGCTATTGCCCTTTCAAAGGTTGAAGAAGCTAGAAAAGCTCACCCAAATGCTAAGATTATTGTTCACCCAGAATGTACTCACGAAGTATGTAAGGCAGTTGACGGCAAGGGTTCAACTGAATTCTTAATCAATCAGGTTAAAAATGCTCCGGCTGGTTCTGAATGGGTAGTTGGTACAGAAGCTAACCTTGTTTTAAGACTTGTAGAAACTAATCCGGACAAGAAAGTTTCTATTCTTAATACAAGAAGTGTTTGCACAAATATGAACAAGACATCTGTTGAAAATCTTTTGGAAACACTTGAACAGATTAAAGAAAACAATTTTGAAAAACAGATTACTGTAGACGACAACATTGCAAAGGATGCTGTAAAATCTCTTAACACAATGCTGTCTTTAAGCTAAAAATAAGCTAAAAGGAGTAGATTTATATGAAATTAGGTTTTATAGGTGCCGGTAATATGGCAGGAGCAATTATTAAAGGTTTTATTAACAAAAATTGTGTAAATTCTTCTGATATTTACTTTATAAGACAGAATAAGGAAAAACAGGCTCAACAGGCTAAGGAACTTGGTATAAATGGCTGTGACGACTACAATAGTCTTATTGAAAACAGCAATATACTTTTCCTCGGTGTTAAGCCGGTTGTCTTCCCTACTTTATTACCACAGATTGCAAAATCAGTTAAAAAGAAAAATCCTCTTGTAGTTTCTATGGCTGCCGGTCTTACAACTGACAGCATTAGAGAAATGCTTGGCTATGATGCAAAAATAATAAGGATTATGCCAAATGTAAATGCTGCCATTGCTATGTCAACTACAGCTGTTTGCAAAAATAAATTTGCATCTGACGAGGATTTAGCAACTATTAAAAATCTCTTTTCAACTATAGGTCTTACTACAGAAGTACCTGAAAACCAGTTTGCAATATTTACTGCTATTGCCGGTTGTTCTCCTGCTTATGTTTATATGTTTATAGACGGTCTTGCCAGAGGTGCTCAAAAAATGGGTATGAACAAGCAGAAAGCTCTTGAAATTGCAGCATCTGCTGTAATCGGTTCTGCATCTATGTACGCCCAGTCTAATGAACACCCTCAGGAACTTGTGGATAAGGTTTGTTCTCCTGGTGGTACAACTATTGAAGGTGTTACAACCCTTGAAGAATACAAGTTTACTGCCAGTGTTGTAAAGGCAGTTGAAAACTCTATTTTGAAAGATAGAGAATTAAGCAAAAAGTAATTCTACATAATATAAAATATCCCTGTAACCACATTTTTCAGTGATTACAGGGATATTTTTGTTTTAACTTAGTTAATTTGTGGCTTAGAATACAAGCCATTAAAAAGATATGGGTACTACCTTAGTAATACCCATTTTCTTAAATAATATTATTCTATAACTTTTACTGCCTTTGGAACATAGTTTCCATTTTTAAATCTATTTTCCTGTGTCCTTATAATCAAATAAGTCAATACCACTAACACAATGCCCAGTCCAAAGCCTGCAAACTCGCCACCACTTTTTCCTAATGCCTCAAATCCATAGTAGCCAGCTAAAATACCTACCATAAACATAGCACAAGGAATACCATACATAATACAAGTAGCTTTCATAAAATCAGCAGTTTCAAGCATAACTTCTACTTTATCCCCAACCTTAGCATTACAAAGGTTGACAGCTCTTAAAAGCATATCCTGTTCCTTTAAACCGGCAGAACAGGCTCTACACTTAGCACAAGCCTCTTTTCTTGTCATTCTTACAACAAGTTTATTTTTTTCTGTACCAATAACTTCACCAATTTCAGCCATAGTTATCACCTTTCATTTTTTAATGCCTTAAAAATAACACTTATTCCCACTCCAATAAGCACAACAGCTGATATTAGATTTACTGTGCTATCCATAGGAATAGCATTTTTAAAGGCATATATGCACATTAAAACACCAAAATACAATCCCCATCTATTTCCATAGTCAAAAGAAAATACATAGTCAATAACAAAAGCAATTCCTATTACCAAAGGCATAATCTCTACCGGCTCAATATTAAGTATTGGTCTTAATACAATTCCAAGACCTACACAAGTCAATATTGAACCTATCATAAGTTGATACCTTTTTCTATTTTCGATATAGAGAACATCTAAGGAAAGTCCCGGTGCTAAAAAGAACATAGCTACCACAAGATTTCCAAAATAAGCATTATTTATATAAAAACCACTAATAGCACCCCAGTAGAACAAATACATACCTACTGCCAATGCCCATACCCTTTTCCTGTCAAAATAGTACACAACACACACAAAGCCTATCATCATACATATTATTGACCCAAAAGGCAATGTAAAATAATCTCTGATTACAAAAAGCAAACCACAGGCAATAAGGCACAAGCCTATTACAATGCCCATTAATTTATCTAATTTATTGTCCATTTTCATCACTCCTACTATAAATATACTGAAAAATAGTAAAAAAGTCTGAAAATTTCAATTCTTTTATTTAGAAAGTGCCTTTATAGCAGACATTGCTGCAACCTGTTCAGCCTCTTTCTTGCTGTGGCCTTCTCCAGTACCAAGTACCTTACCTCTGTGAGAAACTTCAGCAGTAAATAATCTGTTGTGGGCCGGGCCACTTTCTCTAATAATCTTGTATTCCACAGGTGCTTGACTATGCTTCTGTAAAATTTCCTGTAAACAAGTCTTTGTATCTAAAATTCTAACAGTAGTTGTTACTGCCTCAATTTCCGGAATAAGCATATTAAGAATAAACTTCTGTGCCGGTTCAATACCACCGTCAAGGTATATAGCACCAATAACAGCCTCCATTGCATCAGCAATAATAGAACTTCTGTCACGTCCACCAGTATTTTCTTCGCCCCTGCCAAGTCTAAGGCTTTCGTTTAATTTGATTTCTCTACCTTTTTTAGCAAGCATAGTTTCGCATACAACACTTGCTCTTAACTTAGTAAGTCTACCTTCTGGCCAATTTGGATACTTCTTGTAAATATAAGCACCAATAACAAAGCCTAATATAGCATCGCCCAAAAACTCAAGACGTTCATTACATATAACCTTATGTTCATTTGCGTAAGAGCTATGAGTAAAAGCTGTATTAATTAAATTTTCGTCTTTAAACTGATAATCTAAAATCATACATCCTCCATCTCAGTAAATATAGTAATTTTACAACCCTTACCGTTATCAAACTACTATATCCACCGATAAAAACAAATTTCCACAAAATACTACATAATTTCTTGCAAAAAGTAGGCTGTGACTTATCGTCACAGCCAAGTAGTCACTAACAAATATCTAAAAATTATTTGTTTGTTGCGTTCTTAACGTATTCTACTGCGTCACCAACAGTCTTGATGTTTTCAGCATCATCATTAGCAAATTCCATATCGAAAGCATCTTCTAATTCAGTGATAATCTGGAAAAGGTCTAAAGAGTCAGCACCTAAATCTTCAAAAGTTGTTTCCATAGCGATTTCGTCTTCAGAAACGCCTAACTGTTCTGCAATAATTTCTTTAATCTTATCGAATTCCATTAAAATTTCCTCCTTTAATAATATTATCATTAATACTATACTAGATATTGAATAATTTTACAAGTACATTTTTGTATTTTAATAAATTTTTTTATTTATTATAATAATAATACACTGTTTTTTCCTTTAAAATTCAGTATTTTATAAGGTTTATTCCTCTGTTTTAGGGCTAATTTTTTCTGCGATTTTTGATACAATATCACCGTCAATAAACTTTTCACACTGGAAAATAGCACCGGCAACAGCTCTGTAATCTGAACTACCATGAGCCTTTACTACAAGTCCCTTTAAGCCGAGGAAAGGTGCACCACCAACAGTATCGTAGTCAAAATACTTCTTTATTCTCTTAAATGCACCAGATGCCAATACAGCACCTAATTTAGACATAACTGTAGCCATAATTTCTTTTTTAATAATACGGAGAATACTCTTACCAAAGCCTTCCATAACCTTTAAAATTACATTGCCAACAAAGGCATCACATACAACAACATCAGCATCGCCAAGGCTTATATCTCTTGCTTCAGTATTGCCGATAAAGTTAATATCCTTTGTTTCCTTTAAAAGTCCATAGGCCTCTTTTACAACAGCATTACCCTTAGACTCCTCAACGCCTATATTCACAAGTCCAACCTTTGGTTCTTTTACACCCATTACATTTTCATAATAAATAGAACCCATTAAAGCAAACTGTGGGAAATATGAAGGCTTAGCATCTACATTTGCACCGGCATCTATTAAGAGAGTGTGACCCTTTTCTGTAGGCAAAAGTGTACCCAAAGCAGGTCTTTCTACACCCTTAATTCTACCAACAATAACAGTTGCACCGGTAAGTAAAGCACCTGTGTTACCGGCAGATACAAAAGCCTGTGCTTCACCTTTTTTTACCATATTAAGACCTACAACCATTGATGAATCTTTTTTCTGCTTTATAGCTACTGTAGGTACTTCACAAGTTTCAATAACCTCTGTAGCATTTACAACAGTTATTTTAGACTTATCATAGTTATATTTTGATAATTCAGCATTTACAAGTTCTTCTTTCCCTACAAGTGCCAAATTGTACTTAACACTTTTACTAGCCTCAACAGCACCCTTTACTATTTCTGCTGGTGCATTATCTCCACCCATAGCATCTATTGCAATTACTTTCATAAAAACCTCCTATTTTATAATTCCTCTTTGGATTTTTGCTTTTATTATTCTTGAAACGGCATCATCAAGTCTTTCCTGTGATATTTCGCCATTTTTTACAGCCTCTAAAACAGCATTATATGCTTCTTCTAAATTTTCCGGCATAAGCACCATATCAATACCGGCTTTAACAGCTTTTACACAAGCATCTCCTGTGCCATAATTTTCTGTAATAGCACCCATTGACATAGAATCAGAAAATACCACGCCTTTAAAATTAAGCTCTGTTTTGAGCATATCTGTTACTACTTTTTTTGACAATGTAGCCGGTGTATTATCTCCTGTAACATTAGGTAATGACATATGTGCAACCATTACGCAATCTGCTCCATTTTCTATAGCAGTTTTAAAAGGCACAATTTCACAACTTTTCAATTCTTCTTCTGTTCTGTTACTTAATGAAAAGCCTTGATGTGAATTACCTATACTGCCACCATGTCCCGGAAAATGCTTTAATACAGCACTGACATTTTCAGATTGCAAGCCTTTTACAACCTCTGTTGCCATTTTTCCTACAACTTCCGGGTCATTACCAAAAGACCTGTCCCCAATTTCTGTATTATTTGGGTCTGTAAGTACATCAGTGTCCGGTGCAAAATCTAAATTAAAGCCTAGATTTTTAATATATTTACCTATTGTTGTGCCTATTTCATTAGCTCTTTCATAGTTTTGACTTTTTCCAACCTGTGCCATAGGCTCTATTTTTTCCACACCCATAGCTGAGTTTTTGCCAATTCTGGCAACTCTGCCACCTTCCTCATCAACACCTATAAAAGGCTGAATTTTAGAGGATTTCTTAAAACCATTTATAAGTTCTTGAGTTTGCGTTGGATTTTCTATGTTAGCTGCAAAAAGTATATAGCCACCTAAATTGTACTTCTCTACTTCTTTTTCAATATTTTCGGTAAATACAGTTGTACTTCCACCGTCTTTATCTACAGCCTCTGGTGCAACCATAAAAATTTGACCTACTTTTTCTTCCAAGGTCATACTATTTACTATTTTTTCAACCTTGTCATCTACAGTTGGCTCTTTATTTTCAACCACATCTGACTTGCTATTTTCTTTACTAACTCCACATCCTGTGCAAAACAGCATTATAGAAAGTAAAACGGAAAACAGCCTAATAAACATTTTCATATTTTCGCCTTTTCTCTATTGCAAAATTATTTCATCAAGTTATATTTTAACACTTCATAGATAAAATTACAAATATTATTCACACAAAGTAAAAATTATCATACTATAAAGTATAACTTATCTCCCGATAGGTTTTACAACGGCAAAATAATCCCTCTCTGCCGTAAAAAAACAACACCAGCCGATTTCGTAGCAGTCGACTGGTGCTTGTTTTTTAACCATAAATTTCTTTTCTCATAAACTTGTCATCTTCTGAAAGTTTATTTTTCCACTTTTCTTTAAATTCATTAGATAAATTAATATTTTCAGCTTTTCCAACAGCCTTTGCATATGGGTCTATAATAATATCATAGCCTTTATCTCTCAATCTAAAGCACATATCTATTATTTTTTCATTTTCAGGCAGATTTTTGTCAAATCCACCAACTTTGTCTACAAGACTTTTCTTTATTGCAAAAACATAATTGCCAACAGCTGAAACACTATGGGCATAATTAAGTGTGTGCATATAGCCGTCACTTAATATATTTTCATTTTTATAACAATGTATCAAGCCATTTTTAATAACAAGACCTGCTGATTGTATTTTATAGTTTTTGACTATTACAGCACCTACAACACCTACATCACTTTGTTGTATATATCTTGAAAGCTCTGAAATTACATTTTCCTTAACTTCTATATTCTTGCTAGCCACAATAATGTATTCACTTGTAATACCGTCAAAATCTGAAATATCATTTATAAGTGTAGCCTTGTTATTTCCCTTACCATAAGTTACTTTATAAACCGGCGTTGTCTCATTTATACTCTTACAGCTTCCGTCTATAAACAATCTTTTTAAGTGGCTGTTTACAGCTCTGACACCTGTAACTATGCAATATGGCTTTATACTTATATCACTTGCTACAGAACCTCCATGCACTCTCCAATTATAAAGTACCTTTGGAATATGATATATTTTTCTTGCATTTTCGCAAAGTCTTAATATCAAATCGTGGTCCTGACTTCCGTCATAACCTAAACGGAAACCACCAACTGAATTAAATAAACTTTTTCTAAATGCTGACAAATGACAGATGTAGTTATTACCTCTCAAATTATAAATCGAAAAATCACTTTTAAAGTGTATAATATCAGGAGAATTTATATTTTTAGAAAAACTGGCTTCATCAGTATATATAAAATCTGCTCCTGTATCTATTGCCTTTCTTATTTCAAAAAGTGCATCAGGTGTAAGAACATCATCATTGTCCAACAATGCTATATATTCTCCATCTGCAAGCTCAACTGCTGCATTACTGTTGCCCACAATACCTTGATTTGAAATAAGTTTTTTGTACCTTATTCTACTATCGTGACAGTCCTCAACCATTTTTTCTATGTAAGAGAACTCGTCTGTACTGCCGTCAGCAAGGCAAAGTTGCCAGTTGCTATAAGTCTGTGATAACACAGACTCCAGCATTTCTCTGAAATATTTTTTATCAACATTGTACACCGGCACACAGATACTTATTTTTACCGGTATTTTATACTTTCTTTCCCTTTGTTTAGCTATTTCTATAGGCAAAAGTTTGTGAGTATAGGCATATTTTAAACTTGCTGTCTTATACTTTAATCTGTTTACTACTTTAATTTTAAGGGCAGAAATGCCCTTTTCCTTTATAACTCTTTCTGCTTTTTTTAAGAGCATTTCCACACCTCCTACATATAAATAATCTGCCCTATTTTTCTAACAATTCCACTTTTCCACAGCTTAAACTTAGCTACGGTTTTTATTTTTTCAATTTTATTCTTTTCTGACATTTTGCTATAGGCTTTTAGCATCTGTCTTTCTTCACCTTTTAATTCTGTGCCATAACAAGCCAAAATTTCACTGGCCAAATTGTAGCCTAAAGACAACATATCCTTATTATACTTACCTTTTCTCATTCTCTCTACAATGTAGTCAATGCTCATTACCTTAGCCCCTACTGAATTTTCACTATGCTGTCTATAATACATTGTAGACTTATTTACAAATTTAATTTTCCCCATAAAAGATGCAACAGTAGCAATCCACCAATCGTGAACCGGCACTTTTTTAGGCTCACGAAGTACATTAACCAAAGCCCTATTCATAGCCATTGTGCAACCAGTCACTATATTCTGAACTAACATATCATTAGGCTTATTTTTCCTAACATCTATATGCTGAGATTTAATCATAGACGGTGATGTTATTTCCAATTTTTGATTTACTATTGTCAAATCTGTATGTACTAAAACAGGTGTTTCTAAGTCCTCATTCTTAAATCCCTTTAAAGTAACTTCAATTTTATCTTTTTTCCACACATCGTCCTGGTCACAGGTAAATACATAATCGCCCTTTGACATTCTCAACAACTTAAAGAAAACAGCCTTATGCCCCATATTTTCACTATTCTGAACTAAAGTAATTTTATCTGGATATTTATTTACGTAATCAAGCACAATATCCACAGTATTATCACTTGAACAATCATCACAGATATATAAATGCCAGTCTTTAACAGTTTGTCTTATTATAGAATTAAGCTGTTCTTTTATATAATTTTCGCCGTTATAGACAGCCATCAAAATATCTGTCATAAAAAATCACCTTCTCAATTTGGACCTTAACAGAGTTACAACATATCTTAAATTTATTGCAGAGTGCATTAAAAACGTAACAAAGAAATTGTGCTTATCCTTGTAATACTTGTCATAAAATATTTTAATGCCTTTATGGAAGTGATAAATAACAACTTTATTCTTAGTATGTAAGCCACTTTGACCCTTTAAATGTGTCATAGATACATCAGCATAATATACAACCTTATATCCTCTTTCCTTTATTCTGTAACACAGGTCAATATCTTCGGCATACATAAAAATACTTTCATCAAAAAGTCCCACTTTGTTTAAAACAGTACGAGGAATAAGCATAAATGCACCACTTACACTATCAACCTCATTTGTTTCTTCAATAGGCAAGTAAGACAGAGTATATCCACCAAATTTCTTATTATTTGGAAATAACTTATCTAACTTTAAAACATAGCATAGGGAATTAAAAGGAGTTGGAAAACCTCTCTTGCAACCGTGGTCAAAAGTGCCGTCTGCAAGAAAAGTCTTTATACCCAAACAGCCTACTTCAATATGTTCTTCCATATACTTAACTGACAATTCCAAAGTATGAGACTTCATAATAGTATCTGAATTCAAATAAAGTATGTACTTTCCTATAGCTACCTTAGTACCTATGTTACAAGCATTCCCAAAGCCCTTATTCTCTAAATTTTTAAGAATTTTAACCCTATCGTCTTTCATATCTAAAACCTGTGACGGGTCTATTGAATTATCAGCTACTATTATTTCGTATGAAATATTTTTTGTTGTATCAAAAACGGACTGTATTGTCTGTTCAGTCAGTTTTTTAGTATTATGATTTACAATAACAATTGACAAGTCCATTTTTTACCTCCAAAAAAGATACTGCCTATTCAGTATGACTTAAAAAATTCATTTTTTCAACTGAAAAATTCTATTATTTTCTGTCATTATTCTCCTTTTTTCCACTTAAAGTTATAAAAATTACTGCTAAAACGATAAAAAAGAACCCTACAATAGACAATGGTGGATACTTTTCCCCAAGTATAAAAAGTGAAATAAGGAAAGCTGACATTGGTTCTGACGTAGCAATAATACTGCTTTTAGTTGACCCAATAATTGCCACACCCTTTGGATATGCAGCAAAAGGAATTATTGTGCCAAAAATAATTATAATAACTATTTCAGCTACGGCAACAATATCGACACCCTCCATTGGAACTCCAAAAGGTCGTACTAAAACGCCCAGCATAACACTGCCTAAAAGCATACCAAGACCTACAATTTCCATAGCTCCATATTTTTTAACTAAATTTACAGGAGCAATATTGTAATAAGCCAAACAGCCTGCTGAAAAAATCCCCCAGAATAACGCCTCCGGAGATATAGACAATGACTTAATATTGCCACCGGTAGAAACTAAAAATACGCCGGCTACTGCCAATATACAGCAAAGTCCTTCTGCTATAGTAGGCAATTTTTTATGTAAAGCTGACATTGTAACAACAACGAAAATAGGCGACATATACTGCAAAATAGTACCTGTAGCAGCATTTGATGCCTCTATTGCTGCAAAGTATGAATACTGAACAGCCATACAGCCAAAAACAGAAAATATGAAAGCATTTAACATATCCTTTTTATTTTTAAAAAGTAACAAAAATTTTTGTGGATTAGAGAAAAAGGCCATTCCTGAAAGAATTAAACCTGACACAGCCAACCTGACCATTGTTAAAAAAGGCGTAGAAAGGCTGGTTCTTGAAAACAAAAGCTGTCCACATATTCCGGAAATTGCCCACAATACAGAGCACACAATTATAATAAGTGTACCTATTTTTTTATTCTTCATATACTAACTCCATATGTAATCCCCAAAAAGGGGAAAATGCTATTTTTCTATCAAATAAATATACACTATATTTTATATTTCGTCAATGTTACAGGATACAACTTTCAGCCCTTGCCTTAAGTTTTTCCCATTTTAAGTCAATATTTTTTTGCATTTCTGACAGTATTTCATTAAACTCAGGCTTTAGCAAATGTTTAGTTCTGCCCATAGCACCTAAAAAATCTGCTACCGGTATCTTTTCATTCTTCAATTCAGGATTATAGTTTATAGTTGTTATTCCTCTTTCAACTTCATACAATGGGTGATAACAAGATTTTACACCTTTATCTGCCACAATTCTTTCATACTTTCCATAGTCACCCCAGTTTAAAGGACAGGCTGATATTGCCTTAATATAGGCTGTACCATAGTTATCAGCATAATACTGTGCTTTTGCCACCTTTTTAATAAAATCCGTAACATTACTTTCAGATACTGTTGCAACATAAGGAATACCGGTATCGGCAAAAAGTTGTGGGTTATCCTTCTGTAAAAATGACTTACCACTTTGGTCCTTGCCAACGTGACTTGTGGCACTTTTTGCACCTAAAGGAGTGGAATAACTAAGCTGATAGCCTGTGTTCATATAGCCACCATTGTCATATTCAAAAATTATCATATTGTGATTTCGTATCGCAGCACCAAGAGCAGAGCCCAAACCAATATCGAGACCACCATCGCCACTAACCATAACAAAAGTAATTTTTCCAGAAGCCATCTCACCCTTTCTCTGTTTTTGCTTATACATTTCCACTATGCCAGAAAGTGTGGCAGCACCATTTTGAAATAGATTGTGTATAAAATTTACATTAAAAGCTGTTTTAGGATATGCTGTTGTAACAACCATACCACAGCCTGTTTGGAACAAGAATACTACATTTCCCTTTAGTCCTTTTGAAAGTAAATTAAGGTTTACAGGTATGCCACAGCCAGGGCAGGCACCATGACCGGCCACAACTCTCTTTGGCATTGATGCTAATTTTTTAATATTTACACCTTTTACAATTAACTTATTATCCTTTTCCTCTACAGTAATTCCATTATCCCCATTTTCCTCTGTTACCGGTTCAAAATACTTTTCAATTTTTCCACCATTACCACAATAATGACCATAGTAATCAAATCTCTTTATTTCTCCAAGTTCAACAGCCTTAAAGCCCTGTTCAAACATTTCTATTGCATCATCAACATAAAAATCTCTGCCACCCAATCCAAAAATTCTTGTAAGAACTTCGCCTTTGGTCTTAAAATCATAAAAAGCTGATTTTATTTCTTTTGACATATTTCCACCGTTACTACCGTAACTGTCCTGTCTTTCAGCCACTACAATAACTTCTGCATTTTTACATATTTTGGCTATTTCCTTTGAAGGGAAGGGTCTTAAAGTATGAATAGTAAATGCTCCGGCTCTCTTTCCACTTTCTCTCAAAGTATCTACAGCTTCTCTTGCTGTATCATAGGCTGAACCCAAGGCAAAGATAATAACCTCTGCATCTTCTGTTTTATATTCTGAATAAACATTGTATTTTCTACCGGAAATGTCGCTGTAATCCTCAAATTCTTTTACAATTAAATCTCTGGCTTTTTCCATAGCCATATTAAGCTGATATTTGTTATTCAAAAGGTCTGGTTCATTCATATATGAACCTATTGTAATAGGATTATGTGGGTCAAAAAGGGAATACTTGCTTTTATATTCTCCCAAATATTCCTTAACATCACTGTCATTTTCAAAAACAAACATAGGCTTTTTTTGATGAGATGTAAAGAAGCCATCATAGGCAATAATTACAGGCAAACTTACTTCTTCTGCCACTTTCAAGCCAACAATATTAAAATCGTAAACCTGCTGATTATCCATTGCGTAAAATATTAACCAACCACAGTTTAAAGCATACATAATATCACTGTGGTCACCTTTTATTGACAAAGGTCCTGAAACCGTTCTGCAAGCCACATTTAAAACCATAGGATAACGTGTTCCTGACTGCACCGGCAACTGTTCAAGAGCATACAAAAGACCATTTGCCGAAGTTGCATTTATAACTCTGCCACCTGTTGACGCACCGTAGCAAATACCAGCAGCTGAATGTTCCCCCTCTGCCGGTATCATTTTTGTTGTCAAAAGTCCCTCACTTCTGTACAAGTCAATTTCTTCTGCAATTTGTGTTGACGGAGTAATTGGGTAATATCCCATTACATCAAAATCTATTTGTTTTGCTGCCCAAGCAGCACCTTCATTACCACTTTTGAAAACTCTCTTTTGGTCTGTCACTTTTATCACCCCTATTCTTCACTATTTACAGTATAACTTTCACTTTCTACATAGCCATTTGCACCTGTACTATCAAACTCAAAGGATTTATTTATAAGATGAATATTACCAATATTCTGATTTTCCTTTTCTCCCTCAGCAACCTCTACAAGTGCCTGTGTAGGGCAAATTTCAACACACCTCATACAACCTTTGCAATGGTACAAATCCATACCTAAATTTTTGCCGTCCTTAAACTGAAATACCATGTCTGGACAAGTGGTGTCGCAAAGTCCACAGTGTATACATTTATCCACTATAAAATAGGGCAACTTTCCCTCTCTGCTACCTACTAATGAATTGGTTATTGTACTGCCAGCCATAATATTAATACCACCTATTACAGCATTTTCATAACCACATTCTCTTTTATTTTCCTTAAACTCAATATATGGATATTTTCCGTCTGCTCTAAAAGCACTTACTTCAACACTATTAAAACCCTCTTGTATACCTTTTAAATTGCCCTCTAAAGCCTTTGGATATTTTTTACCTAAGGTATCTGTAACCAGTTGTTGAACCTTCTCCAAAGGAATAAAACCACTTGCCTTTGCAATAGCTCCTAAAAGTACCATATTTACTCTTGTGCCAATTTTTGAAGATATACCCAAAGCATCTATACACCATAAATTTCCGGCATATAATTTTAATCTATCCCTTGTTTCTTCCGGAGAAAGTACAGTATTTACTACTATGTTGGTATGTTCTTCAACACCTGCTGTTACATTTTCTTCTCCTCCTAAAGAGATATTAAAAATGCCTAATAAATCCGGTTTTTCAACAGGACAATTTATTCTTATTTCTTTATCCGGATTACTGTATCTTATATATGCCTTTACAGGAGAGCCTCTCTTTTCTGAACCATAACTGGCGAAAGATTGAGCATTTAATTCCATATATTCTGCCCCTAATTGACCTAAAAGTTTTCCCACTAAGTTTGCACCTAGTCCACCTATACTTTCAAGCCTAATTTCGTATTTTTCATAACTAAACATTTCATCACTCCCTTAAAATGAGTTTGTGCAAATACTCAAATAATATACAACAAAGAATATTATTCGTTTTTGTAATGTAAAATATGACATTTATTCACTTTTTTAATTTATTTTTATGTGATAAAATTAAATTTATATTTTTAAGAGAGGATATTTTACTTATGATAAAAACTTATTTTAAATATTTTTTAGCACTATTGCTTTTTGGTTTAAATGGCATTGTTGCCAGTCACATTACTATGAACAGCTACGAAATAGTATTTACCCGTACTCTTATAGGTAGCCTATTTCTTATGGCTATATATGCTTTTTCTAAAAACAAACTGACATTTTATAAAAACAAAAAACATTTCCTATTTTTAGCTTTATCTGGTATAGCTATGGGTACAAGTTGGATGTTTTTATATGAAGCCTACAGCTCTATAGGTGTTAGCCTTTCTAGTCTAGCCTATTACTGTGGTCCTGTTATTGTTATGGCTGTTACACCATTGATTTTTAAAGAAAAATTATCAAAAATAAAGGTATTTGGATTTATTATAGTTCTATTAGGTATGCTCTTTGTAAATGGTATGGAATTGAAAAATGGAGGTATTTCTTTTGGCTTATTCTGTGGCATAATGTCAGCTTTTATGTATGCTTTTATGGTTATTTTTAATAAAAAGGCAGAAAGCATTACGGGACTGGAAAATTCAATGATACAGCTTATTATCAGTTTCTTAACTGTAGCTGTTTTTGTTTTATTCAAAAAAGGTATTGACGTATCAAAGATAATTGAAAACATAGTTTACATACTTATTCTCGGCATATTAAATACTGGCGTTGGCTGTTATTTTTATTTTTCATCTATACAAAAACTTTCTGCAACAACTGTTTCTGTATGTGGATATATTGAGCCACTTTCAGCTGTTATATTCTCTGTTATACTCTTAGAAGAAAAACTTACATTTGTACAAACAATAGGTGCTATATTTATTATTGGTGGAGCTATACTTAGTGAAACATTGGATTTATACATAAAAAAACACCTAGAGTAAAACTCTAGGTGCAAAAAAAGGAAGAACAAACTCCTGTCAGTAAGCATAATTAAATCTAAAATACTATCAATCTCTATATCTATTATAACTCTTTTTTAGAAAGTTGCAACTATTCTATTAGCTTTACACAACAAATTACAAAGCAATTCCATAACTTTTATCTGTATAGAATTAATTCTGTCAAAAACTGCGTGAAGTTTAGAATAATCAGCATCTGTTTTACAAATTTGAAGTGAAAGCTGTTTTACTGTGCAATCAGTATTCAAGTCATCTCTGTAAAGTTCGAGTTGGTTTTCCATTTCATTCTTATTACTAATATAATCTCTATACAACTCAATTTTATCTTCTGAAATAGTCTTTTTAACTTTAGCATAAGATTGCATTTTATATGTAATCTCTGTTTCCTGTTCCTTAACTGATTTCAACATTTTCTGAATTATTTCAGCATTTGAATATATAGAATTTATCATAGCTTCTAAATTTGAATAAGAATAGTTCTGTATCATATAAAATCTCCTTTCGGGGTAACTGGTTTATACTATAATTAACCATTCCTTTATCTTATGTAACCATTATAACAGACAAAACAAAAGAAAAAATTACAGCAAGATTATAATTATCTTAAAAATTATTTTGAGCTTTCTAATACTGTTTAATTTACAAATTTATACAAATTATTACAAAATATTGAATTTTATATTATGATGTGATATACTTGTTCTTCAAGTAATTTATAAAGGAGTAAAAACTGTGAACAATTTAATTCAAATTTTCAAAAAAATCAGTTTAGTTCAGAGAATAATAATCTGTCTAATCATCGGCATTGTTTTAGGACTTACAGTTCCTAATGCAACATTTATTTCTCTATTAGGCGATGTGTTTGTTGGAGCTTTAAAGGCAATCGCACCCCTTTTAGTATTTTTCTTAGTTATTAGTTCACTTTGCCAGTCTGGTAAGAGCCATGGTGGAGTAATTAAAACTGTTATTATAATGTATATGTTCAGTACATTCCTTGCTTCAATAATTGCCGTTATTGCAAGCAGAATTTTCCCTATTACACTTACATTAGCTACTTCAACTTCTGACCTTTCAGCTCCACAGGGTATATATGAAGTATTAAAGAACCTTTTAATGAGCATTGTTACAAACCCTATTGAATCTATAACAAAAGCTAATTATATCGGTATTTTAGCTTGGGCTGTTCTTTTCGGTATTAGTTTCCGTCACTCAAAAGACAGCACAAAGCAGATTTTCAACGATATTGCCAATGGACTTTCTAAGGTTGTTTCTTGGATTATACTCTTTGCTCCACTTGGTATTTTAGGTTTGGTATTTAACACTGTTTCAACTAACGGTCTTTCTATTTTCACAGAATACGGAAAGCTTATTGCTATTTTAGTTGGTTCAATGTTATTTATCTATTTTGTAACAAATCCTATTATGGTTTACTTATGTATCCGTCAGAACCCATATCGCTTAATTTTCAAGTGCTTAAAAGAAAGCGCCATTACAGCTTTCTTCACTCGTAGTTCAGCTGCAAATATTCCGGTAAATATGTCAGCTTGCGAAAGAATGGGCTTAACTAGAGATACATATTCTGTTACACTTCCTCTTGGTGCTACAATCAATATGGACGGTGCAGCTATTACAATTACAATAATGACTCTTGCAACTGCTCATACTTTAGGTATTGCTGTAGATATTCCTAGTGCTATTGTTTTAAGTATTTTAGCTACTTTATCAGCTTGTGGTGCATCTGGTGTTGCCGGTGGTTCTTTACTTTTAATACCTATGGCTTGTTCACTTTTCGGTATTTCGAACGATGTAGCTATGCAGGTAGTAAGTGTTGGCTTTATTATTGGTGTAGTTCAGGATTCATTTGAAACAGCCTTAAATTCTTCTTCTGACTTATTATTATCTGCATCTGCAGAATTCCGTCAATGGAGAAAAGAAGGTAAAGAAATCAAATTTTAATTAAAACTTTTAAATAATCACCTTTCTCAGTATTGGTGATTATTTTTTTGCACTTTTTTCAATTTTTACATTAGAAAATAGTGGGTAAACTACCTATAAATATATAGTATTATCTCTCTATTTATTAACAAAATAAAATTAGAGGTGAAGAAAATGCGAAAATTTATACTTATGTTATTACCTATTTTAATGCTTTGTGGCTGTGGACAAAAAGAGGAAAAAAATGTAGACTTACATCAACTTATACACACTATGGAAACTGTTGTTGATTTTGGCAACACCACAGAAGACGATTTAACCCACCAAGAAGTTGCATCACTTTATGGTATTTCTCCTAACCATATTAAACAGGGCTACGTTTACTATTCCACAGACCAAAAAAATGCTGACAAAATTATTATCTTAGAGGCAACTGACAGTCAAGGGTTGGAAAAAAGTGAAAAAGCTCTTGCAGAATATCTTAATTCACAAGTAAACAGCTGGAGTGGTATAGAAAGTGAAAGCAAAAAGGTAGAAAACCATATTTTAAAAACTTATGGCAACTTTGTAATGTTTGCTATATGTTCAAACCCTGATAAAGTTGAAGAAATATTCAATAAATACTGTGAACCCCTATAAATTTAAGAAAATCTACATTTTTTCCAACCTTTACGTTATTGACAAACTCCCACATAAATATTAAAATAAAGAGTAATACAAATTTTGGGAGGATTAATATGATATATAAAAGATTATTACTTGTATCATCCGCTTTTTTATTGACTTTAGGTTTTAGTGGATGTGGTCAGAACAACAGTACAAATTCTGACGAAATTCAGGTTGTTACTGCTGCCCCATCTAATAATGAAAATAGCGAAAACACTTCTGAGGATAGTATGGATAATCCCCCATCTAACGAAGAAAAGGTTACTATTAAATTAGGTTTAATGTCTGGTGTAAACTCCTATGTAGTTACTCATCTTATGGACAGCAACGATACAAACGATTCTTACGAAAAATATGAATTTATACAGGGAAATACAGTTTCTCAGCTTTGCGAAAAATTAAAAAGTGGAGAAATAGATGCAGCTACACTTCCTGTTGATGTTGCTACAAGACTTTACAATGAAACAGGTAAAGTAAAAATAGCTGCCACAAGTTCTGCTTGTAACTACTACGCAGCCTCTGTAGGCGAAAGTGTAAAGGGTGTTACTGGTCTTGCTGGTAAGACTTTAACAGTTGCAAAAGACGATTTATTAGCAAAATCTGTAATTGACACAATTTTAAAATCACAGAATGTTACAAATTGTACTATTAATTATGCAGATAGTACAGATGCTATAGTAAATGGATTAAGTGACGGTTCAATAAAGTTAGCACTTATTCAGGAACCATTCCTTTCACAGGCTACAGCAAATAATCCTGATGTTACACTTGCTATTGACCTCTATGACGATTGGGACGATGCTTCAGGTGGTGTTGAACTTCCAACTGGCTGTCTTGTTGTGAATAGTGATTTCTTTGGTAGCAATCCAAAGGCTGTAAGATATTTCATAAAGGACTTTGATGCTTCTGTTAATATGTCAAGACATAGCATTGATGAAACTGCTCAGATGGCTGAAAGATACAAAATGGTCTCATCAGCATCTATTGCAAAATCTGCTATTCCTGGCTCAAGTATTTCCGTTACTACAGGTGATAAGATGAAAACAACTGTAAGCGATTTCTTAAACCTTATGAGTAAAAATGACCCAGCCGTAATTGGTAATAAAATACCAGATGAAAACTTCTACTATATAGATGGTAAATAGAATATAAAAAGGAGTAACTATCATAACAGAACGATAGTTACTCCTTTTTAGTTAATACTCTTTTTCACTTGATATATGTAATTCTTTCTTTTTTCTCTCTTCTATAAGATATTTAAGCTGTTTACTATAGCTGTGGCTAAGTAATAAACTAAAAATCCCAATAATAGGGAATATAATACACACTGGTATAATTACTGTAAGAATCAGCCCTGCTAGTATAAAAAATATGCCCGTAATAAGATGAAAATATTTACAGAACCTCATAGAACCTTCACTTCTGTACATTTTTGCTGAAACAGTATTTATCTTATTTGCCAATTCTTGTTGTTTTTCTTCTTTCATTTTTTTATTTGATAAGTTCTTTTTTGAACCATTTGAAGTATGCGTATAGCTTAAACCAGTTCCAGGAATACCAACAGATGCTGTATGCTTTCCTTTAGAATTAATTGTATAATGTGCTCCTCTCTTACCAACAGTAACACTACAACTTTTCTTATTTATATTCAATTTTACACCTGGTGCAATTTTAATACTTTTTCTAAACCTAAGCCCCATTTTAACACCCCTATTTTATTTTATCTAAATCTTTTGCAATCTGCTTTAAATTTTCTTGAGTAGAAATATCTTCTACTTTTTCAGCACCTCTATAGACATATTTTACAACCTGATAAGCATCCATACCTAAATCTGCATAATCATTATTCTTATCCTTATAGCCATATTCAAGTAAATAACCATAATACATAGTTTTTTCCATTACTTCATTACTTTCAAAATAGTTGGGATAATTTTCTTTAATAAAATTAACAGCCTCTATTGTTTTTCCATCATCAATATTTTTTGCATCAGTCTTAGCTTGTCTTGATATTTCATCAACTTTAGAAGATGTATTCTGTTTAGCTGTAGTAATTTCAGATTGTTCTTCATTTACATTAGCCTCTGTTGTAGTAATAGCAACAGTCTGTTCAGTATTATTATTCTCCGTATTTCCTTTGCTACCTCCCATTATACAAAAAACAATAAATACTCCTAAAATTGTAATAACTATTCGTATAGGAATATTAAACTTTTTATTTTTCCACATCAAAATTAAACCTACTGGAAAAACACAAATCAAAGTTAAAATTGTAAACCATGTTTTTTCATAAAATTTTTCTTTCATATAAATTCCTCCTTAGACTTCTTAATATAATATAAAAGCCCTTTCTAATATACTAAAAACAGTATATCAGAAAGGGTTCATTTCTGTACTATGCTGATAGCATAATCTCGGTAATATAATACATTGCTACACATAATATTAAAGACAATATTATTGATACAAGTGTTAGAAAAAGTCTAACCAGATTTTTAGACCAAAAACCTTTATCGCTTAGTCCAAATATTCTTTCTAAATAAAAAGTGTAATCTCCAAATACCAACATAGATACACCCATAGTAAAAATGCAAAAACATAAAGCAAATATTGTTTGAGGAATATTGTTTCCAATAGACGCTGCGTAAACAATTATGATAGAGCTAAAGATATAGAACATATATATTAATAAGGCAATAATTTTCACAAGGTTATTATCCCCTCTAAATCCCGGAAGAAGAAACAAATCATTTCTCGCACTATAGTTGTGAAGTACTGCCTTTTTCAAATTTTCTGCTGAACTATATCGTTTTTCTGGACGCAAGTTTAGGCATATATTTAAAACATTTTTCATTTTACCATTATACTTTACTTCTTGTGGAAAAGCTCCTGTAAGCATATAGTTCATAAGCACTCCTACAGAATATATATCCGTTCTTATATCAGTCTGTAAAAAACCAAACTGTTCTGGTGGGGCATAACCTACCGTTCCTAAAATCTCTGTATCTGTACCTTGACTATCTTTTATAATTCTGGAAATACCATAATCCACAATCTTGACATTACCATCTACTCCAATGATTATATTTTTGGCAGTAATATCTCTATGTATAATTCCATTTTTATGTAGCACCGTCAATCCATCACAAATTTTAACGGTTATTTTTCGAACCATTTCCAAATCCATTTTCCCTTTTTGCCCAACTATTGTTTGAATATTTTCCCCATTTATATATTCTTCCAATACATAATAATTATTTTGATATTTTATTATTTTGTGTAAATATACCAAGTTGCTATATTTTTTACCAAGCATTTTTTCACATACAGGTAAACTTCTCTTTTCTATATTTTTTCTCACCCAAATTCTGTTATCTCTTATATCTTGAACAACAACTACTTTACTTTTCTTATCTAATTGATTTAATTCTTTGTATTGACTAAATTCATATTCTTCTGATAAATCTGACATAAATTTACTCCCTAAATATTGATAATTAATTTAAAATATTATATTATATAAAAAAGAGGTGGTCAATATAAATAAAAATAACTCTACCGATGAGCTTTTAAAATTACTAAAAAATGAACAAAATATAGAAAATTTTATTAACACAAATAAAGAAGACTTTATAGATATGCCTCTTCATTTGTATCTTGCAACATTACTAAAAAAGTATTCTATATCAAAAAATGAAGCAATAAATAATTCTGCTATATCTCAAATATATGGTTATCAAATCTTTTCCGGCAAAAGACCAAATCCCTCAAGGGACAAAATTTTACAGTTAATTTTTGGAATGAGTCTAAATTTAGAAGATAGCCAAAGACTTCTGAAACTTGCTGGCGTAAGTGAATTATATCCTCGTATAAAAAGAGATAGTATTATTTTATTTGCAATTAACAAAGACTTGACTATAGAAAAATGTGACGAACTTTTATTTGAGTTAGGAGAAAAGACGATAATTAACAAAGATTAAGGACTGCCCGAAAGCAGTCCTTATTTTTTTATTTTTCCAATATTCCACTATTTTTAATATTTTCAATAGCTTTTTCTAAGTTTTCAACACTTTGAACAAGTGCCATTCTTACATAACCCTCTCCCTCTTTACCAAAGGAAACCCCTGGAACACAAAGAACTCCAGCCATTTCAAGAAGGTCAAAAGTAAATTTTTCAGATGAAGTATAGTTTGGAGGAATTGGGAACCAAGTAAACATTGTTGAATCTGTGTAAGGCACTTTCCAACCAATATCATTAAGCCCCTTGCAAAGTGTATCACGTCTTCTCTTATACTCTGCTCTATTTCTTTCAACTACATCTTGAGGTCCATTTAATGCTTCAATGGCAGCAATCTGCAATCCCATACAGATACCATAGTCAATCTGTGACCTAAATGACTTAAATCTCTTTATAACTTCTTCATTACCTATTGCAAAAGAAAGTCTTAAACCCGTAAGGTTATAAGTTTTAGAAAGAGAATTAAACTCAATACCTACATCCATAGCACCGTCTACACTAAGGAATGAAATACCAGGTTCATAGTCGTATATAAATTCTGAATAGGCATTATCGTGAATAACGATAATATCATACTTTTTAGCAAAAGCTACTAACTTTTCGTAAAAATCTTTATTTGCGTGAGCTGTTGTTGGATTGTTTGGATAGGAAACAACCATCATTTTAGCCTTTTTAGCCACTTCAACAGGAATTGCATCTAAGTCTATAATATAATCATTTTCTTTTCTAAGAGGCATATATTCCAAATTTACATCAGCCATTGTTGGTCCAAATGAAAATATCTGATAACAAGGGTCTGGCACAAGAACTGTATCACCTGGATTACAAATAGGAAATGCTATGTGGGCAATACCTTCCTGTGAACCATTTACTGCACATATATTTTCTCTTGATACATCTACGCCATATCTTCTCTTATACCAATTTGAAACAGCCTCAATAAGTTCGTCACTTTCTGTCATACCATATACATAGTTCTTAGGGTCTTGAAAAGCCTTTGAAACTGCGTCCATAACATGCTTATCCGGTGGGAAGTCAGGAGTACCAATGGAAAGATTTATAACCTCTCTGCCCTGTGCTTCTAATTTTCTCTTTGCTTCATCTAAATCCAAAAGAATATTGGATTCCATTTTTCCAAATTTCTCTGAAAATTTCATAAATAAAACTCCTTTGTAAAAAATTTACGCCTCTGTGCTACACCATTTAGTATAATCTTCCTGTCGCTGTATAAAACCTGTAAATTCTGGTACGGTAAAATCTAATTCACCATATCTAGCTGCGTATACAAGCCCCTTATTTATAAGCTGTGCTCTAGTAGGAGATATTGACTTTACTGGTTTATGGAGATTTGTTGCTATATTAGATATTGTGCAAGGCAATTCTCCACACTTAACCATTGCAAAAATAAATTTTTTATCAGCAAGAGAACACCTCTCATATCTTACCTTAAAAAAGCCACTATCTAAAGCCTTATAGAAATATGGAATACTACAATCAACATCCTGTACTTCTATAAGCTCTTTGTTCGTTTTTTCATAAACTATACTACATAACATCTGTATAAAAAAAGGATAACCTTTTGTTATATTATAAATTTTATCTATGGCTTCTTCTGTATATTTTACTCCAAAACCTATAGCTGGTTCAACAACGGCTTTTTTAGTCTGTTCCTGATTTAATGAACCTATTTCTTTATATCTAAATAATCTCTCAGTATATGTTTTTTCATCTGATAACATCTTATAGATTTTAGGCAATCCAGCCCCTATAATCATTACTGGATACCCTAATTGATTAGTTCTATGCAAAGCAGCTATAAGAGAACCCAACTCTTCTTCTTTCATATACTGTATTTCATCAATAAAAAAGCATATAGGTGTATCAGTTTCTAACGCAGTTTGTCCCATATATACAAATACATCTGTTAAACTTTGTGTAAGGCTTGTTGATGTATATAATTCTCTTTCTTGAGATGAAACTGTAAATGTTGTATTTTTAACATCAAAAGATATTACAAGGGTTTTAAGTGCGTCCAAAGCCTTGGATAAAAGATTTTTTACCTTTTCTTTAGAACTTACTTCCCTCAAAAAAGCCTGAGAACAAGCAACTATCTGTGATATAAAGTCCTGCCTTGTTTCAACCTCAATATATTTGCAAAAAATTGATTTTTCCTCTGCAATTTTCTGAAATCTGTTAAGAAGTACAGTTTTTCCTACACCCCTTAAACCACTATAAATTACCGAGGATACAGGTACTTTATTAACTAAAGCTTCAAACATTCCGTTTACTTCATTCTCATCTACTTCACGCCCTGCCAAATATAGAGGACTTGTTCCTGCTCCCGGTCTGTATGGATTAACTTTGTACATAAGTCCACCATCTTTCCTTAAAATTACAACCACTAACTGTATTGTCGCACAAATACCATACTCTGTCAATACTTATAAACCAATACTGTAAATTTCCGTACTAAAAAACCTTAGATGTTTATATTTTAACCAAAACAAAAAACTTTTTACACATATTTTTAAATTTACAATTTTTTTGTTGTTTTGAAATAAAAACTATAGTATAATTAACAGGATTGTTATTTTTAATGGAGGTTCTCTATGGAAAATTTAGTAAACTTTTTTATAAATGCCTTTAGTGGTCTTGATAAGAATGTTGTTGTATTTCTTATTTCTATGTTTCCACTTTTGGAATTAAGAGGTGGTATGATTGCTGCTGCCGTTTTCAAAATGCCATATTTACAGGCTATGGTACTTTGCTTATTAGGAAATATGCTTCCTATGCCATTTATACTTTTATTTATTACAAAGATTTTTGATGCTCTCAAAAAGACAAAACTTTTTAAGCCTATGGTTCAAAAAATAGAAAATAAGGCTATGGGTAAAAGCGATAAAATACAAAAATACGAATTTTTAGGTATTCTTCTTTTCGTAGGTATACCACTTCCGGGTACAGGTGCTTGGACAGGTGCTTTAATTGCTGCTCTTTTAGGTATTAAATTAAGAAAATCTATACCTGCTATTCTCTGTGGTATTTTTCTTGCAAGTGCCATTATGAGTTGTGTTACATATCTTATTCCGGCAATTATATCTATGATTTAAAATTACTAAAGACCGTTATACACGGTCTTTTTTATTTTCTCTACTGTTGACAGCATACCAATTAAAACTTATAATTAAAGTAAGATTTGTATTTTGAATAATTTACAATTATAATCATACATTACATAAATTTAAAAGGAGTAATATCAATGAAAAAAGTAATATTAACAGGCGATAGACCTACTGGCAGACTTCACGTTGGACATTATGTTGGTTCATTAAAGGAACGTGTTAAACTTCAAAATTCCGGTGTATATGATGAAATCTACATTATGATTGCTGATGCACAGGCTTTAACTGACAATGCTGAACACCCTGAAAAAGTCAGACAGAACATTATGCAAGTTGCTTTAGACTATTTAGCTTGTGGCTTAGACCCTGAAAAGTCAACTATATTTATACAGTCAATGATTCCAGAATTAACTGAACTTACATTCTACTATATGAACTTAGTAACAGTATCTCGTGTACAGCGAAACCCTACTGTAAAGTCAGAAATTAAAATGCGTAACTTTGAAGCAAGTATTCCAGTTGGTTTTTTCTGTTACCCTATTAGTCAGGCAGCTGATATTACTGCTTTCAAGGCAACTGATGTTCCTGCTGGCGAAGACCAAATGCCTATGTTGGAACAATGTAAGGAAATTGTACATAAATTTAATTCAGTATACGGGGAAACATTAACTGACCCTCACATTGTTTTACCTAGCAATCAGGCTTGTTTACGACTTCCCGGTATAGATGGAAAGGCTAAAATGAGTAAGTCTTTGGGCAACTGTATCTATCTTTCTGATGAACCGGAGGATATTAAGAAAAAGATTATGTCTATGTATACAGACCCTAACCATTTAAGAGTTGAAGACCCAGGTCAGGTTGAAGGCAATCCAGTATTTATATATCTTGATGCTTTCTGTCGCCCAGAACATTTTGAAGAATTTTTACCTGAATACAATAACTTAGATGAACTTAAAGCTCACTATCAGCGAGGTGGTCTTGGCGATGTAAAGGTTAAGAAGTTCCTTAACAACGTTATTCAGACAGAATTACAGCCAATAAGAGAAAGAAGAAAAATGTGGGAACAGAGATTACCTGAAGTATACGAAATCTTAAAGGCAGGTAGTCAAAAGGCTAAGGACAAAGCTAGTCAAACACTTAATGAAGTTCGTCATTCTATGCGTATTGACTACTTTGACAACGAAAACTTATTAAAATAAGCAACTGATATTTTTATGTGGTTATTTCTTTTCTGAAATAACCACTTTGTTTAAATGAGAAGGATAAATATGAAAAATAAAACTATTTTCTTTACATTCTTATTTTGTATTTTATTTTCCCTTTCCTCCTACGCACATGAAGATGTTTTTTATACAGCTACCAAAAATGTAACTTTCCTTGAAGAAAAACAAGACCTTACCAAAATAATGAAAGTTGCCTTGTTTAATAATAACTTATCTGATACTGTAGAACCAAAGGTATTATATACTCAAAACAACACTTTAAAAGCCCTACTTTTCAAATATACAGGAAGTGACTATCCTGAAAATCTTTCAGTAGAAATTAACGAAAATACATACAACATAACTTCTAAACCTGATAGTAACGGCTATGTATATTTTTATTTTCCAGAAAATACAGATGCTGTAGTTTCTCCTTCTTCTGTTGTATTTATTAACGATAAAGAAAGGTCGCAAAAATTTACCGTTAAGCCTACAGAAATTGTTTCACAAAATAAAGATTGGACCACATCTGATGACGGACACACTCTTTATAAATACATAGGAAGTGATACCTGCCCAACAGTTCCGAATTTTTATAAAGGTAATATTATTACAACAGTTGGTGGCTACGAAAACGAAAACATTTTAGGAAATAAGAAAACTGGTATTACAGACATAACTATTTCAGAAGGAATACAGAAAATAGATAATTATGCCTTTTACCAAATTTCTTCCCTTACTACAGCGAAATTACCAAACAGCATAGAAATAATTGGTGGGGCAACTTTTAAGGATACTTCTCTTAGTGGTCAGCTGACTATTCCCAAAAGCACAAAAGAAATATATCCTTATGCTTTCGACAGTACAAAAATTACAGCCCTTATATTAGATACAGCACTTGAAAAAATAGGTGCTTATGCCTTTTCTGACTGTATTAATCTTTCCGGAACATTAACATTGCCAAACAGCCTTACTTATTTAGGTGAAGGTTCTTTTTATCAATGTTCTAAACTTACAGGAGATTTAACAATTCCTGCAGGAGTTACAAAAATAGGTAATGGAGCATTTTTTAACTGTTCAGGTTTTAATGGTTGTCTTACACTTGAAAATGGTGTAAAGGAAACAGGTACACTTTCTTTTGGTGCAGCAAATTCAAAATATCCTATGTCTTTCAATAAACTTATACTTCCAAGTAGTCTGACAAAAATAGGTCCTTTCACTTTTCAATACTGTACAAAAATTCCTGAACTTACACTTCCTGAAGGTTTAGAGGTAATTTCAGACGGTGCTTTTGACCATATGACAGGTCTTGAAAATACATCTCTTACTATTCCATCTACAGTTAAAACCATTGGTGGTGATTACCTTGCAGATGAAAATACAGGCTACGGTGGTCACGTTTTCTACGATATGGGAAAAACTGAAACTTTCAAAGCTATATACACAGCTAGTGGAAACAAATACTTTACTTCATTGGACGGAGTTCTCTATTCTGCTGACAGAACAAGAATGTTAGCCTACCCTAGAGGAAAACGAGAGACAGTATTTGAAATTCCAGAGGGTGTAACTCAAATTGATGAAATGGCATTTTCAAGAGCAACTTATTTAAAGAAAGTTATTTTGCCAAATAGCTATACCATTTCTACATATTTGCCCGAAAATATACTTAACAGAGAGTCTGCAAACAATCTTTCTGCTGCTTTTTACCTATTTACCGGCATAGAAAATGTTTCTGTAAAAAGCTCTAATACAAAATACACATCCCTAGACGGCATACTTTACTCAAAAGATATGAAAACACTTTGGTATGTACCTAACAAATATAAAGGTATTGTTAATATAGCTAATGGTGTTGAAAGAACAGAAAAAGGTTCAATGTTCATATCTAATAAAGGTAATACCCTATGGACAAATATCATCTTTCCCTCATCTATGGTATGGATACATAATGATACAATAGATGTTTGTAATGAATATTTCAAAAATTTAGTTACAATAGATGATAGTTTGTATTATAATATTGAAGACGGAGCTATTGTTGAAAAGCCTTACAAACTAGGGGACTTAAATTCTGACGGTGTAATAGATAATAAAGATACTGCCATAATTTTAAAGTATATTAACAACAATATGCTATTTAATTTTAATAAAAAAACTGCTGATGTAAACAAAGACCAAAAAGTAGATTTACTTGATGCTATAATAATTTTAAAAGGAGAAATACAATGATAAGTAAAGAAGTTCTTGAAATAAGAAAACTAATAAAAAAAGATTCTGACAGCTCTATAAGAGTTTGTGGCTGTTATGTTGCCGGCAACGAAAAAGAAAAATTAACATACATAAACGACTATCTTAGCAATATGCCTGACGAAGAACAGAACAAATATGCTGAACTTCTCAAAAAAACTCTTTCAGGCTCTATTGGTAAAAATCTTCACAATTTAGACTTTACAAAAGAAGCTGAGGAAGAAGACGGTCAGCAACGTTCACTTTTGGCTTTAAGAGTTGGGGAATTAAAATCACAAGAAGCTCTTGACAATTTTTATGATTTTGTAATTGACAAATTTGACTATGTAGGTAACTACCTTATTCTTCTTATGTACGATACCTATGATGTCCCTACAAAGGGAAAAGACAATGTAACAATGGACGATTCATCAGAAGTTTTCCAGTATATAGTATGCTGTCTTTGCCCTGTAAATCTTTCTAAAGCTGGTCTTAGCTACCACGAAGAAAATAATTCTATTGAACCTAGAACAAGAGATTGGGTTGTTGAACCACCTTGTATGGGATTTATGTTCCCTGCCTTCAATGACAGAAGTACAGATATTCACAGCTTACTTTACTATGTAAAGTCAACTAAGGAAATGTATAGTGAATTTATAACAGATGCTCTCGGTTGTACCGAAACTATTCCTTCAGCTGACCAAAAGCAGATGTTTAAGGATATAATTGAACAGGCTATAGTAAATCAGCCTGATTATGAAGTTGTCAATGTTGTAAGAGATATTAATGAAAATCTTACTGAATATATTGAAAATCATAGTGGAGATGAGCCTGTAACATTAGGTAAAGAGGAAATCAAAAATCTTTTCCAAGCAAGTGGTGTAAAAGAAGAAGACCTTGAAAAGGTTGATACTCGTTTTGCTGATGAATTGGGAGAAGATATGCGTTTCAATGCCAGTGATATTCAGGAAAAGAGAAAGTTTGAAGTTAAAACAAATAACGTCGTAATTAATGTAAAACCTGAAGATTCCAACATAGTAAAAATTAAGATGATTGACGGTAGAAAATGCCTTGTAATACCTATGGATAACAATGTTGAAATAAATGGTATAATGTCAATAATAAAAGAAGAATTTGAGAAAAACTCAGAAGAATAATTTAATATTCAACATTCAGAACAAATTAACTTTGTTAATTTGTGGCTTGATAAACAAGCTATCGGATTTATCTTTCCGATTCACTTGTCAGAACTTTCAACTTCGTTGAAAGCCACACTTCGTGTGTCCGATTTATCTTTAGGTTCATTGTCAGAACATTTTGCTTTGCAAAATGTGGCTTGTAAACAAGCCATCGGATTTATCTTTCCGATTCACTTGTCAGAACATTTTGCTTTGCAAAATGTGGCTTGTAAACAAGCCATCGGATTTATCTTTCCGATTCACTATTAAAAGCTCCGTTTAGCTGATATGCTTTACGGAGCTTTTATTATTCTTCTACAACTTCAATTTTAAATACATTTATTGTGTCTACATCAGGACAACAAAAAACAGCCTCTCCATCTTTTTGATTTGGAATAGAACCACCATATCTCAAAATGTCAATGTAAGGAAAAGCAACGTGCATAGCCATAGGGCAAAGTTTTCCTCTTTCAGTATCGAAATCAAAAGTATCCCCTACTTTATGCCCTCTGTGACAACCACATTTTCCTATTCTGTCTATAATTGTTATTTTTATTTTAGGTCTTTTCATATGCTCAATCCCACAATCTAAATATTTTAATGATAATTATAATGACATTGGCATATAAAGTCAAATATAAAAAATAAGCTATAACTTATATTAAATTGTCATTCTTGACTGTATTTCTTCCTTATTGGCGTCTTTAGTTTTGCCACTCATAACGATAGCACCTTTATCCATAACATAGTATTCCTCTGCTACATCAAGTACAAAATCCAAATACTGCTCAACAATAAGTATAGTTATTCCAGTCCATTCATTTATTTTCTTAATGGCATAGCCAATATCAGCAATAATAGACGGCTGAATACCCTCTGTAGGTTCATCAAGTATAAGCATTTTAGGTTCAGAAACCAAAGCTCTTGCTATGGCAAGCTGTTGTTGCTGACCACCTGAAAGGTCACCACCTTTTCTAAGCATAAATTTACTTATGATTGGAAACAGGTCAATAACATTTGGTGGAATTTTACCCTTGCCACCTTTTACTTGAAGTCCCAATTTAAGATTTTCTTCAACTGTCATTTGAGGGAATATATCTCTACCCTGTGGAACATAGCCTATACCCAGTTTAGCTCTTTCATAAGGCTTCATTTTGATTATTTCTTTGCCATCAAACATAATACTGCCCTTTGGCGTTTTTGTAAGACCCATAATTGATTTAAGTGTTGTACTTTTGCCTACGCCATTTCTACCAATAAGACACACTATTTTTCCCTTAGGCACTTCTAGGGAAAGATTATCTATTATTTTACTTTCACCATAATAGGTATCAAGTCCATTAATCTTCAGCATTTCTTTCTCCTCCTCTGCCTAAATAAACTTTCTGTACAGTTTCATCTCCAAGTATGGAGTCAATATCGCCCTCCATAAGCACTTTTCCTTCGTGCATTACTGTTACCATATCAGCTATCATTTTTACAAACTCCATATCGTGTTCAACAATAACAACTGTACATTCATTTTTAATTTGCTTTAAAATTTCTCCTGTTTTATATGTTTCAGGCTTACCCATACCGGCAACAGGTTCATCAAGTAATATAACTTTTGGCTTCTGAACAAGAAGCATAGCTATTTCAAGCCATTGCTTTTCCCCATGGGCAAGGTTAATACCCTTGTATTCCTTTTTATCCAAAAGGTCAACCATATCAAGAATTTCATCTATTCGCTCTTTTTCTTCTTCTGTTGGCTTTGAAAAAATAGAACTTATTACCCCTTTTCCATTTTTAAGAGATAATTCCATATTTTCATATACTGTAAGATTTGTAAACACAGAGGGAACCTGAAATTTTCTACCAATACCAAGACCAACTATAAGATACTCTTTCATACCGGTTAATGTAATTTCTTTACCGTCCGGAAAATACTTAACCTTGCCATTTGTAGGCTTAGTTTTGCCACAAATAATATCCAAAAGAGTAGTCTTACCTGCACCATTAGGACCAATAAAGAAATGAATTGTGTTTTCCATTACATTTATATTTACATCTGTCAATGCCTTAAATCCATCAAAAACAACAGATATATTTTCAAGAGATAGAATTTTATTTGCCATAATCACGCCTCCTTACCTGTTGCTTTCTTTAAATTAAACTTTGCAACTAAATCAGATGCAATACCTACAATACCTCGTCTAAAGAAAAGTATAACTACTGTAAAGAATATACCAATAAAGTATTGCCATACACTTGGGAAAGCTGAACTAACACTAAATTCACAAGCTGAAACAAGAATTGCACCAATAACAGCACCTATTAAAGAACCTCTGCCACCTACAGCAACCCAAATTACCATACCAACTGAAAAAGTAATACTCATTTCTGTTGGAGAAATTGAATTATTGAGATTTACATATAACGCACCGGCTATTGCAGCAAAAACAGCAGAAAGTATATATACAAAATTCTTAAATGAACTAACCTTATAGCCAGAGAAATATGTTCTGTTTTCCCCATCTCTTATAGCAACAAGTATTTTGCCAAACTTTGTACTTATTAAAAATGAAGTCAAAGCATAAACAAGAACAAGAAATACTAAAGCTACGTAAAATAAAATTTTTATATTGTTTGGATTATAGTAAGAACCTATAATTGTATCAATACCTGTTATACCATTTGTACCGTTTGTATAAGGCTGAAGTCCATTAAAGAGTGTATACATAGCCCAAGTAAGTGCCTGAGATATAATTGAAAAATAAACACCTTTAACTCTGCTCTTAAATATAAAATAACCTATTACCCACGCTATTAATGTTGGTACAGCAATCATAAGTATAATAGACAATGGCAATGAATTAAAAGGTTTCCAAAACCAAGGAAGTTCTGTAAAACCACCTCTTTGCATAAAGTCAGTTATTTTTCCACCAGTTTTTTGGAGCAGTAAATACATTGCCATACCATAAGCACCTAGACAAAAATAAATACCATGACCAAGACTGAGTATGCCAGTATAACCCCAAATAAGGTCAATACCAATAGCAACTATTGCAAAAGTTATGTATCTGCCAAATCTAACAATACTTGATGAAGTAAGAAGTCCCATATCTGTAAAAAGAGGTACTAATGCAAGAAGTATTACTACTATAGAAAAGGCAATATTTCGTGGATTTTTAGTAAAAAAACTTTTCATTATAACACCTCCTGTTAATCATCAAGTGAACGACTTCTAATTGTAAACAAGCCCTGTGGCTTTTTCTGAAGAAATACAATAACTATAATAAGCACAATAAACTTTGCTATAGATGCTGAAGTTAAGTTTTCCATAAATACACTTGAGAAACCTATAATATCTGCACCACAGAATGTACCAAGAAGTTTACCTACACCACCGAGAACTACTACCATAAATGTATCAACAATGTACTTTGTACCAAGTGTTGAATCAATAGAAAAGAGTAAAGATATAGAACAGCCTGCAAGACCTGCAAGTCCAGAACCAATACCGAATGTAATACTATCCATTTTTTTAGTGTTAATACCAAGACATTGTGCCATACTTCTATTCTGCATTGTAGCTCTCATTTTAGAACCAAAGTTAGTTCTGTACATAAGTAACCAAACACCTACAAGACAGAAAATCATCATTACAATAATGAAAATTCTTACATAAGAAAAAGTTACATCGCCAGTACCTACATTGCTCTGTAAAAATGAAGGAGCTTTTACATTAACCGGCTGTGCACCAAATATGCTACGGGCTAACTGCTGTAAAATAAGGCTGACACCCCATGTAGCAAGCAAACTATCAATTTCATTTCCATACAATCTTGAAACAATTAACTTTTCCATAATTACCCCTATAGCAAAAGCTACACCAAAGGCAGCAAAAAGAGCAACTATGTAATAAGCATCAAAAACACTACTTGGCAAAAATGCTGAAAACAGATTTTGAACCACATAAGTAGTATAAGCACCAATCATAATGAACTCACCATGAGCCATATTAATAACTCGCATAAGACCAAAAGTTATTGCCAAACCTAAGGCAGTTATTAACAATATTGAGCTGGTGCTTAGTCCATTAAATATTACTGTCATTATATTCATAAACTTTCCTCCTATTATTTTTATTACTAAAAATTAACAGGTGGAACTAAGCCCACCTGTCAGACAATCTAAAAATAATTTTCAATACTTCAAAATTATTCAAGAGGTTTTAAATTAGCAGCTACTGCCCAATCGTAAGTTGTTAAATATGGGTCTGGCTCAACCGGAGAATCTGTTGACTTAACTTCATTAATAGTACCGTCAGCTGAAATCTGACCAATTCTAACTGGCTTTGAAATATGGTGGTTATCGCCATTTAATGTTACAAGACCTTCAGGTGCCTGGAATGTAAGACCACCACAGTTTGCCTTAATAGCATCTACATCAAAGCTACCAGCCTTTTCACAAGCTTCCTTCCAAAGGTAAACACCAATGTAAGCTGCCTCAACTGGGTCTGATGTAACTCTGTCCTTACCAAACTTAGCCTTATAAGCCTCAACAAACTTCTTATTTTCAGGTGTATCAGTTGTCATATAGTAATTCCAAGCTACTAAGTGACCATCAAGTAAGTTAGCACCAATAGAATTTACTTCTTCTTCTGCAATAGAGAATGACATTGTCATTACATCATTTGATGTAACACCTGCATCTGCAAGCTGTTTAAAGAAGGCAACGTTTGAATCACCGTTTAATGTATTAATAATTACATCCGGCTTTTTAGCCTTAATATCTGCAATAATTGTCTGGAAGTCTGTATGACCAAGAGGTACATATTCTTCTGCAACAGTCTGACCACCTAAAGCTGAAATCTGAGCCTTAGCAATCATATTTGCTGTCTGAGGGAATACATAATCAGAACCTAACAAATAGAAATTCTTGTATCCCTTATCATTGTAGCAATAGTCAATAGCCGGTACAGCCTGCTGGTTAGGAGCAGCACCCATATACATAATATTTTCAGAGCTTTCCATACCTTCATACTGTACTGGATACCAAAGTAAACCATTCATACCTTCAACAACTGGCTTAACAGCCTTTCTTGATGCTGATGTCCAACAACCAAAAATTGTTGCAACCTTATCGTCCTGTAAAAGTTTCTGTGCCTTTTCAGCAAACTTTGAAGGTTCAGAAGCACCATCTTCTTCAACAGCTTCAATCTGCTTACCAAGTACACCACCAGCAGCATTGATTTCTTCAATAGCCAAAAGCTCGGCATCTCTTACTGATGTTTCACTTATTGCCATTGTGCCACTTAATGAATGGAGTAAACCAACCTTTACTGTATCACCACTATCAGCTGTACTACTAGCTGGGCTACTTTCTCCACAAGCTGTCATACCAAAAAGTAATGTTGAACCTAATAACAAAGCTACAGCTTTCTTCCACAATTTCATTTTCATAATTTTGTACCTCCAAATTCTCTTAAATTTTTATGTATTATCTTTACTACTTAATCATAAAAAAATGACGCCCCTTGATTTTCATAATTCAAATCAAGTGACGCCATTGTCTAAAAACAATACATATTATACAAAGTTTTAAATAAAGCATTACAAATATAATAGCTTATAACTTCTGAAATAATTGTGCATCAGAATTGTTTGCATTGTAGCAAATTTTTATTAACTTGTCAAGAGAATTTTTACAAAAAATGAATTTTTTTATTAAGATTAATTCATTTTTTATATTTTTTGAAATATTCGACTAACCTTTCACTGTACTTTGAAAGTCTGTCAGCATTATCTCCCAGTATTTTTATAACTAGACTATTAGAGTCACCAACTGTAACTCCACCAATGTATTTGTTTTCTTCACAAAATACACTAATAGAATTTTTCAAAATTTCTATATCGTATTCATAGTTAAACACAACAAAATTAAAAAGGTGTGTATAACCCTCATACATTCCTATATTTGACATATCTGTCCTATCTGGAGAATAGCGAGAATTATCCATAAAAATAAGTCTACTATTTTCCCTAACACATACCCTTGAATTATAGAATTTATATTCAAACTTTTCTCCACTGTAGACTCTGCCACAAGTAAGTATTTCATTTAATATAAATTTAGAGCTACTATCTTTCAAATTGACGGAAAGTGAATTTTTAAATGCAGAATTTTTAAAAGGTATTACAGGTAATGGATTATAAATCAGTTCACTATTAGCCCCTATTTCTATTTCAATATTTCTCTGAGCAAAACCATTTTCCATTTTATGTATTTTCTCATAGGCTTGTGAAATTATTTCGCTTTTACTATTTTCAAGGGCTTTTATGGAAATTTCCTGTTTATCCCCTTCCATTATTCCGGCTGAAACAGAAATTTGCATAACCTGCATATAATCCTTATCGTAAAAAGGCTTAATAATCTTAAATGGAGCTGTAAAAAATACATCACTTAATATAGTTTTATCATCTCTACGCTCCATAGTAAGGTCTAGTTTTGAAGTTTTGCCATATCTATTATCCATTTACTTCAATCCTTCAAGCATAACATTTTCTTTTATCCACTTAACTACCTCGTCAACACCTTGGTCATCTCTAATATTTGTAAACATAAAAGGCTTATCCCCTCTCATCTTCTTAGAGTCCCTTTCCATAACAGAAAGGTCAGCACCAACATATGGAGCTAAGTCAATTTTGTTAATAATAAGCAAGTCACTTCTTGATATACCTGGTCCACCTTTTCGTGGTATTTTATCTCCCTCAGATACATCAATTACAAATATTGTAGCCTCTACAAGTTCCGGGCTAAATGTAGCAGACAGATTATCCCCACCACTTTCAATAAACATAAGTTCAATATCAGGAAATCTATCCATTAATTCTTCTACAGCCTCTAAATTCATTGAGGCATCTTCTCTTATAGCTGTATGTGGACAGCCACCTGTCTCAACACCTATAATTCTCTCTCGTGGCAAAATACTGTTTTTACACAAAAATTCAGCATCTTCCTTAGTGTAAATATCATTTGTAATTACACCAATGCTATAGTCCTTTGCCAATTTTCTTATTAAAATCTCAATAAGTGCAGTTTTACCGGAACCAACTGGACCTGCTACACCAATTTTAGTATAACTCATTGTATCACTCCTAGTTTCTATGACATATATAATCTGGAATAAAGTTCCTGATGTTCCATTGACCTTATATCAAAGGCTGGGCAAGAAGCACAGAAATCCTCCTCATCAGCAACTAAAACATCGTTTATAACATTTCCCATTACTTCAAATAATTCTGACAATATTTTTTGCCCCTGACTTTGACTTAAAGGCACAGTTTTTACACAATTAGTTACCATTGCTGAACATTGTGCAAACAAAAATCCCTCCAAAGCCTTGTTAAGAGGTATTTTGGCACTAGCACACACTACAGCATAGGCTGTAATGTGGTGTATATTTTTAGCTTGTGCCAAATATTTATCAAAAATATCTGTAACAAAATAAGACTGACAATTTTTTATTGTTTTAACAAATCTTGAACCCATTTTTAAAGATGCTGTTCTTATTTCAGAAGGTATTTTTGATGCTGTCAGAATTTCATCAATATTCAAAAGACCTTCAACATCAGCCTTTTCTGCCATATTATAAGCCAACCTTATTCCCAAAAGTTCTGTATATTTAACACTATTATTAATTCGGCTTAAAATATATTCCTTTGCCTTTTCCCCATTTGTCACAATATTTTTTTGAATATAGGTTTCAAGTCCAAAAGAATGGGAATATCCACCTATAGGAAAAAGAGCATCATTTATTTGCAAAAGCAAAAAATCCTTATTAAAATCCATAACTTTCACCTTAGTGGGTATGATTGTTTATAGTAGATGAAATACTCTTATCAAAATTAAGTTTCATATTTACTACTGTAGCAGTTACACCATGTATTTTGTTGAGCATATCAAGCATAGGCTGATTAAAAGGTGTAATATATTCAAAAGGTGTGTCGCCATAAAATAGTGTTGCGTGTCTGTTACCAATTTCATAGCATACCTTAGGCACAATATGTGGGTGATTTTCAGCAACTTTTGCAACAATAACGTCACAAGGAGGAATATTTACGGCAATAACTGTATCACCATCAACACCAAGTACATCGTCCTGATTAAGACCCTTAGTCAAAATATCGTTATCAAGTCTTATGCCTACTTCTCTGCCTTCATCTGACACCTTTTTATGGAGCTTTTTAAAAGCATCATACCAATCAATATCAACATAGTCTACATTTAAATTTTTAAATTTTTCATCACTTAATTTTCCTAATACCTTTTCACACAACATAACAATTCTCCTTAAAATAAACTATAGAGCTGAGTAAGTGGCAATTTTTCAGCAGGCTCTGATTTAAGAGATACACCGTCAGCCTTTACTTCATAAGTTTCCGGGTCAACTGTAATTTCCGGTGTACCACTGTTAAACTTCATATCAGCTTTTGAAATATTTCTACAATTTCTAACTGGCACAACGTTTTTCTGAATACCGAATTTTTCCTTTACATTGTTATCCATGGATGCCTGAGATACAAAAGTAAGGCAAGTTTTATATTTTGCTCCACCCTGTGCACCAAACATTGGCTGATATATAACAGGCTGTGTAGTAGGAATAGACGCATTGGCATCGCCCATTTTAGACATTGCTATCATACCACCCTTAATTACCATATCAGGTTTAACACCAAAGAAGGCTGGGTTCCACAACACAAGGTCTGCAAACTTGCCAACTTCAACACTACCGATGTAATCTGCTACACCGTTAGTTATAGCTGGGTTTATAGTATACTTTGAAATATATCTCTTAACTCTAAAGTTATCATTGTCCCCTGTTTCTTCAGGTAAAGTACCTCTTTCCTCTTTCATCTTGTGAGCTGTCTGCCAAGTTCTTGTAACAACCTCTCCAATACGACCCATAGCCTGAGAATCTGAACTCATCATTGAAAATACACCCATATCGTGAAGTACATCTTCAGCAGCAATAGTTTCAGGACGAATACGAGAGTCTGCAAAAGCTACATCTTCCGGAATTTTATTATCAAGATGATGGCAAACCATAAGCATATCCAAATGTTCATCTATAGTATTTACAGTAAATGGCATAGTTGGATTAGTTGATGACGGAAGTACATTAGGAACTGATGCTGCCTTAATAATATCTGGAGCATGTCCACCACCGGCACCCTCTGTATGATAAGTATGTATAACTCTACCCTTTAAAGCAGCAATTGTATCTTCTACACAACCACCCTCATTTAAAGTATCTGTATGAATTGCAACCTGAACATCATATTTGTCTGCTACACTTAAAGCTCTGTCAATAACTGCCGGTGTCGCACCCCAGTCCTCGTGAATTTTAAGTCCCATAGCACCATTTTCAATTTGTTCAATTAAAGGCTTTTCACTACCACAATTACCCTTGCCTAAAAAGCCTAAATTAATAGGGTATTCATCAGCAGCCTTTAACATCATTTCCAAATTCCAAGGTCCCGGAGTACAAGTTGTAGCGTTTGTACCGTCAGCCGGACCTGTACCACCACCAATCATAGTAGTAATACCTCCACATAAGGCAGCATTTACCTGTTGAGGACAGATAAAATGAATATGAGAATCAATACCACCGGCTGTAACAATAAGGTTTTCTCCTGCCAAAGCCTCTGTTGACGCACCAATAGTCATATTTGGTGTTACGCCGTCCATAACATCTGGGTTGCCTGCTTTACCTATGCCAACAATTTTTCCATTTTTAATACCAATATCAGCCTTTATAATACCAGTATAATCTATAATAAGGGCGTTAGTAATAACAAGGTCAAGATCGCCGTCAGCACTTGTAGTATTTACTGACTGACCCATACCATCTCTGATTGTCTTACCTCCACCAAACTTAACTTCATCACCATAAATTGTATAGTCCTTTTCAACTTCAACTACAAGATTTGTGTCAGCAAGTCTAACCTTATCTCCAACCGTAGGACCATACATCATTGCATATTTTTCGCCACTAATTTTACAAGCCATAGTTAAACCTCCTTAAAGCCTTTTTCTTTTGCCATACTAATAGCTGTATCTCTCTTTTCATCAATATTTCCTGATGTCAAATCATTAAGTCCATATACAGCTCTATTACCAACAATTTCTACAAGCTGAACAGATTTCTGTTCACCCGGTTCAAAACGCACAGAAGTACCGGAAGGTATATCAAGACGCATACCATAAGCCTTTTCTCTGTTAAAGCTAAGAAGTTTATTAACCTCAAAAAAATGAAAATGTGAACCTACCTGAATAGGTCTGTCGCCAGTATTTGCAACATCAATACATACTGTTTTTCTGCCTTCATTAAGTGTAATCTCTCTATCAAGAGGCATAATTTCGCCTATTTTCATTATGTATTCCTCCTTACTGAATTGGATTGTGAACTGTTACAAGTTTAGTGCCGTCTGGGAAAGTTGCTTCAACCTGTACTTCGTGTACCATATCTGCAACACCTTCCATTACATCGTCTTTAGTCAATATTTTTGTACCTAACTGCATAAGCTCTGCAACAGTTTTGCCATCTCTTGCATATTCCAAAAGTTCTGAACTGATATAGGCGACTGACTCTACGTAGTTTAACTTTAACCCTCTATTTTTTCGCTCCTCTGCAAGCTTACCTGCAAAATGAAGCATAAGTTTTTCCTGTTCCTTAGGATTTAATCTCATTTAAGTTCCCTCCCTGTAAAAAACAAAAAAAGAGACCATATAAAATGACCTCTTTGTCTAAAAATACATAATTATTTCTTTCCACTCTATGGTATCATAATTTAACGATTAAGTCAAATTACTTCACAAATCTATCAATAGATTTTATTAAATCGGCAATAGCCTCTTTATCATTTTCCCTGGCTGCATCAACAATACAGTGTTCAATATGGTCCTTTAGCACAATGCTACTTACTGCTGAAACTGCTGCCTTAACAGCTGCCAACTGTGTAAGAACCTCGCTGCAATCACGACCGGATTCAACCATTCTTTTAATGGACTCTACGTGTCCGGATATTTTAGAAAGTCTGTTTATAACAGCCTTTGTTTGGGTATGAGTGTGAGCATGGCTATGAGTATACTCCTTGCCGTTACTATCAATATGGGTATGTACTAAATTATTATCCATAATTTCACCTCGTCATAATTTTATAATAAATTTCATAAATTTACAACCCCCTATGGGGCTTGTACACCACAAATTTTAATGATATACTTCCAAAAAATAGATAAAAAACAAAGGAGTGATTTTTATGCATATGGCAGATGCCTTAGTTTCTCCACCTGTTGCTACAGGTATGGCTGTAGCCTCTTTAGCAGTAGGTGCTTACAGCATATTTAAAATAAAAAAAGAAAATAAACCTGAAAATATACCGGTTATGGGTGTTATGGGTGCTTTTGTATTTGCAACACAAATGGTCAACTTTACAATTCCCGGAACGGGTTCAAGTGGTCATTTATGTGGTGGGCTTTTACTTTCTGCATTAATAGGACCTTACGGTGGTTTCCTTTCAATGATGGCTATACTGTTACTACAATGTCTGCTTTTCGCTGACGGTGGTCTAATGGCATATGGTTGTAATGTTTGGAATATGGCTTTTTATGCTTGTTTCTTCGGATATTTCTGCATATACAAGCCAATATTAGGCAAAAATCCATCAAAGAAAAAAATATTGATTGCAAGTATATTGGGAAGTGTTTTAAGTTTACAGCTTGGTGCATTTAGTGTTACTTTGGAAACATTAATTTCCGGTGTAACAGAGCTTCCGTTTTTAACATTTTTATCATTTATGCAACCCATTCACTTAGCTATAGGTTTTGTAGAAGGTTTAATAACATCAGCTGTACTTATATTTGTGTATAACACAAGACCTGAAATGTTGAACCTAAATGAAAAAAGCAATGAATTTTCATTTAAAAAAGTTATTGCTATATTAAGCATTGTTACAGTATTAATTGGTGGTGGCATTTCACTTCTTGCATCATCAAGTCCTGACGGTCTTGAATGGTCAATGGAAAATGTAGCCGGTTCAACAGAACTTGATTCAAAGGGAAGTGCATATGACAAAGCCTCTGAAATACAGGAAAAAACTACCCTATTGCCAGATTACTCAATTTCAAATTCCAACAATGAAATTTTAGGTACAAGTTTTAGTGGTGTCTTAGGTTCAGTATTAGTTGCCGTTATACTTATTGGCGGAAGTTTGATATTCAGATTTTACAAAAAGGGTGCTAAAAATGAACAAATTAGAAAAAGCGCTTAATGAAATCAACTTAATTGAAAAGCTTTCATTAAAAAATACAATAATACATAAATTAAATCCTATATCAAAACTTGCTGTGACCATTATATATATTGTAATGGTCACTTCCTGCTATAGGTATTCAATTTCTGCCCTTTTGCCTTGGTTCATATACCCTATTGTAATTCTTATATTGTCTGAACTTCCTGTTATTCAAACATTAAAAAGACTATTGATTATAGTTCCCGTAATACTGTTTATAGGCATAGGAAATATATTTTTTAATAACAATGAAGTAGTTGTATTTGGTATAAAAACTACCTTTGGCGTAGTATCTTTTATAACATTTACAATAAAGAGCATACTTTCTTTAACTGCCCTTTACGAATTTATATGTACAACAGGCATATACAATTTAGCCTATGGACTTATAAAACTAAAGCTTCCCGAAATATTTGTGTGGATACTTGTATTGCTATACAGATATATTTTTCTAATTATAGAACAGCTTAATACAATTACAAAAGCCTATTCTTTAATTGCTCCAAACCAAAAAGGATTTAATATTAAGGTATGGGGTTCACTGCTGGGAAATCTTTTCTACAGAACTTTGGAAAGAGGTAAAGACCTTTACAACAGTATGTACTTAAGGGGCTTTGGCGAAAACAAAGCCATAAACAGCAATATAAAATTTCACATTTTTGACTATATATTCATTCTAGTATCATTATTAATTTTTGTATTACTTAAAGGGTTGGTGAAATAATGAGTTTTATAAAATTTCAAAATGTCAGCTTTAGCTACGAAAACAATGTTATATTAGACAACATTTCCTTTGAAATAAATCAAGGAGAAAGCCTATGTCTGATAGGTAGTAACGGTGCAGGAAAGTCTACACTTTTACAGCTTATGACTGGGTTGTTAGGTAACTACACAGGCAGTATAACCATTGAAAATATGCCTGTAGTAAAAAAGAATTACAACAAAATCCGTACTTTGCTAGGCTTTGTATTTCAAGATTTTGATTCACAGCTTTTTATGCCCACAGTAAAACAGGATATAGCCTTTGGCTTAGAAAACTTCGGTTTTGATAACATTGACCAAAGAGTTAATGACATAGCCAAAATGTTAAACATAACTGATATATTAAATAAGCCGGCTTTTAAACTTTCCGGTGGAGAAAAGAAACTTGCATCTCTAGGAACAATATTAGCCATAGAGCCAAAGTGTATACTTCTTGATGAGCCAACAACAGGACTTGACCCTAGAAATAGAAAAGTCCTTATAAACATAATCAAAAATCTTGATAAAACAAAAATAATAACTACCCACGATTTAGATATGGCTATGGAAATATGCCAAAGGGTAATTGTACTAAGTAATGGAAAAATTGTAGCCGACGGAAGTCCTCACGACATATTACTAAACGAAGATATTATGTTAAACAACGGTCTGGAACTTCCGTTAGGAAAATATTGAATTCAGAACAAATTAACTGCGTTAATTTATGGCTTGATAAACAAGCCATCGGATTTATCTTTCCGCTTCACTATTCAGAACAAATTAACTGCGTTAATTTGTGGCTTGATAAACAAGCCATCGGATTTATCTTTCCGATTCACTATTCAGAACAAATTAACTGCGTTAATTTGTGGCTTGATAAGCAAGCCATCGGATTTATCTTTCCGCTTCACTATTTAAAACCTCCTTTCAAAAGCAAAGGAGGTTTTCTCTGTTTAAATAACTCTAAATTCTTTCCACTTGTTTTCCTTTAAATCTAACAAAAAAAATTATCCCTCAATAAGAAACATTTATACTGTTACATTTTAAATTCTAAACCTACTTTTCAACATCATTATACTTCTTGAACCTAACTCCAAGTCAATACGTTTTAAAAAGTTTTATTTGTTTATAAGTCATCAGATTTATCTTTCCGATTTACCTTAAAATAGACCTAGGCAAAAACCTAAGTCTATAAAAACAATTTAGCTATTTAAAATTTGTCTTCCCTCAACGTCCATATAGTAATTATCCTTATGTATTAACTGGCTTATAGGCACTATCTCAAAACCTTTCTCTTTAAGCCCCTTAATAATAGTATCTAAACACTCAGGTGTGTACTTTGCATCATTGTGGAAAAGAATTATTGAACCATTTCCCAAATGCTTGTGATTTAACACCTTATCAATTTCAGCTTGAATACCTAATTCCTTCCAATCGATACTGTCCACATCCCACTGTATAGCATAGTAACCACAAGCCTTTGCTGCATCTAGTACAGTATCATTGTACTCTCCAAAAGGTGGTCTATACAGGTTTGCATCTATACCTAACAAGTTTTTAATCTTATCGTGACACCCCTGTATATTCTCCTTATTCTCCTCCAGTGATAATTTTGAACCATGAGGATGTGTGTTACTGTGGTTTCCAATGTCGTGACCGTCATTATATATTTTCTTTACTTCCTCCGGATATTTATCTACCCAGTACCCACATAAAAAGAAAGTGGCTTTGACATCATTTTTCTTCAATATGTCTAGCAAAGTATCTGTGTCTTCTGCTCCCCAAGGAGCCGGTAGATGGAGAAAGAGGGTAATTACACAAACTTCTAAAGAAAAAAATTAGTGTAGCATTATTAAAACACTACGCTAAAATAGATTATATAATTCAATTCATTCCTTACACTTCTTCTTATAAGCTATATGAGCCATAAATTCTGTCATTAAATTTGCAGCAGCAAAAGCTGTTATATTTCCACTATCATACTGTGGTGCTACTTCAACAACATCATAGCCTACAATATCCAAATCTTTAAGTCCTCTAACCAACTCAAGAGCTTGAGCTGTTGTAAAGCCTCCTACTTCCGGAGTACCTGTACCCGGAGCATAGGCAGGGTCAAGGAAATCAATATCGAAAGTCAGGAACACTTTCATATTACCTACTCTTTCCTTAATTTGTTCAACTATTTCTTCCATAGTCATTTTATGACATTTATTAGCTGTAATCACCTTAAAGCCCAACTTTTCGCTCATTTTAGTGTCAGCATTGGTATACAAACCACCTCTCATGCCAACCTGAATTGACTTTGATGTATCAATAAGTCCTTCATCAGCTGCGTGTTTAAAAGGTGTTCCGTGATTATATGCCTTACCAAAATATTCTGACCATGTATCATAATGTGAATCAAAATGAATAAGAGCAACTTTGCCATAGGCTTTATAACAAGCTCTTAGTTCCGGTAATGTAACTGAGTGGTCACCACCCATAGCAATAGGTATAACCCCTTTCTGGAATAATGGTGCAAAACTTTTTTCTATTTCTTCATAGGAATCCTCAGTATATCCCGGAATTGTCTTAACATCACCATAATCTACACCAGAACAATAGTCAAATATATTTACATCTAGCACCGGATTATAAGGCTTTGTAAGAGAAGATATATCCCTGATTGCACTTGGACCAAATCTCGTACCTGAACGATATGTAGTGCACCAATCAAGAGGTATACCAACAACAGCAAAGTCAATATCTTCTGTCGTCTTTTTATATTCCATTCTCATAAAAGTCTTAATACCTGAAAATCTTGGTGACTCCTGTGAGTCTGCCGGCTTATACTTAACCATAACCATTACTTCCTTTCAACTACTTACCATAACCACTAATATACTTTTGAAGTCGTCTGACAGCAGAAGCCTGACTTATTCCCAAAGCCTTTGCAACTGCAACAGTTGTTTTATACTTATCATAGGCATGTATAATCAATTCCTTTTCAAAAGATTCCATCTCCTCTTTTAATGAAAATCTATCGCTAAAATTCTCTTTTGAAAAAGATGTTATTTCCTTAGGTAAATCGTACACGTTTACTTTTTCATTATCTGCCATTAAAACTATTCTTTCCATTATAGCTTTAACTTGACTTATATTATCCGGCCACTTATAGCTTAATAAAGCACTATATGCCTTTGGCATCAATGTAATATTCCTATTATATTTTTTATTGAATTCATCTAAATACATAAGTATATACTTTTTTAAATCATCTATTCTTTCATTAATAGGTGGAATTTCTATTTTTATAACAGACAATGTATAATACAGGTCTGAAATAATGCTATTTTCCTTGTACAGCTGTTCTAATGAATACTTAGACGTGATTACAAATCTGGTATCTTTTTCTTTCATAGTATTTCTCAGCTTTAACTGTATGTAGCCAGTCATATTTTCAATATTTTCTACAATAACAGTTCCTTTACCAACAATATCAATTAATCCCATCTGTTGGTCATTACCAAATAATGTGGTATCTATAATTTCACCTGAAAACAAACTACAATTTATTACCTCCATTGGTTCGTTATTACACTTACTTATTTTATGAAGTTCCTTAGCTATAGACCTTTTTCCACAGCCCTCCGGACCCCATATATACACCGGTGTTTTTGTGTCAGCAATTTTAGTAATAAGTTTAACATTGTCCTGCATTATTTTACTTTCGGCAATAATGTCGTAATTAATTTGATTAGTTTTTCTTAAATCTTCAAGTTCTTTAGATAATCTATTATTAACTTCTTTTAATTCTTCATATCTTTCCCTTAAATCATCAGGTGTAAACAAATCCCATGCAGAAAAACAGGCAATATATTTTAGCTTTCCTTCATCGTATATAGGCACACCTGTACCCAAAAGCTCCCGTCCTTTAATATCCTTCTGTATAGCTTTTACTGTTTTATTCTGTTCCATTACCATTTTGGTTATTGATGGAACAAATTTACCTGTCTGCTCAAAGTAATCTGCACTTTTGCCAACAGCCTCTCTTTTATTTATTCCAAAATATTCTGCTGCACTATCATTTATATACACTAAATTTCCATTATTATCAGAAATAGTAAGCCCTTGGTGCATAGCATCAAGAAACATTATGGTTTCTTTTTCCATCAACTCACCTCCCTTGGTAATCAAAACTTATACATTTAAAATCTTAGAGAAGAACTGCTTTGCTCTATCTGTCTTTGGATTTCTGAAAAGATTTTCCGGTGTATCTTCTTCTATTACATATCCACCGTCCATAAAACATACTCTGTCTGAAACTTCAGATGCAAAACCCATTTCGTGGGTAACAATTATCATTGTCATACCGTCTTTGGCAAGCCCCTTCATTACTTCCAAAACCTCCCCTACAAACTCTGGGTCTAGGGCAGAAGTAGGTTCATCAAAAAGCATTACATTAGGCTCAACAGCCAAAGCTCTAGCTATTGCAACTCTCTGTTGCTGTCCACCAGAAAGCTGAGATGGATAGTAATCTTTTCTTTCATACATACCTACTTTTCTAAGAAGTTCTTCTGCTTTTTTTATTGCATCTTCTTTCTTTACCTTTTTAACCTGTACAGGTGTTTCAATAACATTTTCAAGTACAGTTTTGTGTGGCCACAAATTAAATTGCTGAAAAACCATTCCAACATTTTGTCTAATCTTTTTAGCAGTAGTTTCGTTATGTTTTCTGACTACTGTACCACTACCACCCTTTAAAACATCATTATATATTGTTATTTCACCTTTATTTATGCTTTCAAGATAATTAAGGCATCTCAAAAATGTACTTTTACCAGAACCACTAGGTCCAACAATACTGACAACCTCGCCTTCCTTAACTATCATATTTATATCTTTAAGAACTTCAAGGTCGCCATAACTTTTTCCAACACCTATTGCCTTTATAATTACATTATCTTTTGCCATAACTCACACCTCCTACGCTGAAAACTTAAATGCTCTCTTTTCATAAAATTTAGATACAAACTCTATAACTAAATTCAATACCCAATAAAATACTGCTGTGCATAAATACACCTCTAAAGGACTAAATGTTATACCAATAGCCTTATTAGTCATCATTGTAAGCTCTGCTACAGTAATAACTGATAAAACTGATGAGTCCTTAACAGTCTGCAAAAACTGACCTGTCAATGGAGGCAATATAATACCATAAATCTGTGGTAACAATATTCTTCTTACCATTTTAAACCAAGGTATATTCATAGCTACACAAGCCTCTTGCTGACCCTTTGGCAAAGAAGTAATGCCACTTTCAAATATAACAGCAACGTAGGCTGATGTGTACATACTAAGTATTATTATCCCTACTATTAAAGCCGGAATTTTAATTCCAAAACTTGGTGGAACATAATAAGCTAAATAAACCTGAACCATAAACGGTGTACATCTGAATATTTTTATATACGCCTTTGCTATTTTATTCAAAATGCTATTATTACATATGCACATTAGACCAATACAAAAGCCTGCAAATATTGAAATTAAAATAGCAGAAAATGATACAATTATTGTATTTCCTATACCCTGTAAAAGTAAGGGAATAGCTATTTCCATAATATGACTTAAATTATCCATAGTTTCCCTCCTTTAATGAATGAGCTTCTTTTTTCTTTTCTGTCTTTTTACAATTTCTTCAAGCCCTGCACATACTATAAAATAAAGTACAGCTATAGCAATAAAAAATGGTATAGGCTCATAAGTCTGTTTATAAAGTCTTTGAGCTGTTCTTGTAAGTTCTACAATAGATATTACAGAAAGCATAGGTGAAACCTTAATTACATTTATAAACTCACTTGTAAGCTGAGGAACAACTATTCTAAACACCTGAGGAAATATTATTCTAAAGAGTGTTTTTGTTTTGCTCATACCCAAAGCAACAGCAGATTCATACTGTCCCTTAGGTATAGCAGTAAGTCCACCTCTTATAATCTCTGCCATAAAGCCACCACTGTTTAAGCTAAGTGCAATTACGCCTGTGGCAAAGGCAGGTATGTTTGGTCCTACCATTGCCAATGCGTAAAATATAATAAATATCTGTACAAGTAAAGGAGTTCCTCTAACAAAGCTAATATAAATATTTACAATAGCTGTTATAAAACGATTACCGCTTAATCTTAAAACAGAAAGAAGAAGACCTACACACAGGGCAATTAAAATGGCACATACTGACACTACAACTGTATTTAACAAACCTTTAAGTAAATATGGCATATAGTGCATTACTAAATTAAATCCTTCCATTTATAATCACCTCTCAATAAATTTTCATTAGTTGTTTCTTACATAGTCACTTTCTGGAAGATTATCAACAGTTTCACCAAACCACTTATTCTGTAATTCAGCAAGTGTACCATCTTCCTTAAATTTCTTAATTTCAGAATTAATATAGTCAGATAATTCTGTATCCTGCTTACGAACAGCCCAGCCTAACCAAGTTTCTTCATCACCTACCATAGCAGCCTGACCATTTGCGTCCTTAATAATTTCATAATCATCTGGATTTTTCATTACAATAGCTGATGCACTTGCATAGTTCTGTGCAACTAAGTCAATCTGACCATTCTTTAATTCCATATATGCTTCTGGGAATGAATCGTAAGTTTTTAATTCTGTATAACCTTCCTTGCCTTCAGATTTAAGCTTTTCATTATATGCCTTAGTATCTGTTTCGTTATAGCAAGCAGTCTGTGTACCTACAACCTTACCATTCATATCTTCAATAGTTTTTATTGAATCGTCACCTTTTCTCTTTAAGAATACATTAGTACCTCTTTCAACTGGATAAGTCATTGTATACTTAGCAGCTCTTTCAGCAGTAATACCTAATGTAGCACCAACCATATCGTATTTCTTTGCATCAAGACCGGCTAAAATACCCTGAAACGGTAAATCCTGATAATCAAGTTCAACACCTAAATCATCAGCAATTTTATGGAACAAGTCAGCATTATAACCAACTATTTCGTCACCTTCCATATATTCAAAAGGTTCATAAGCAGCCTCTGTCGCTACAGAAAGTTTACCCTTTGCCTTAATTGCATCAAGTGTAAGAGTTTCATCACTTCCTGATGCTGTAACCTCTGTTGAACCTTCGCTTCCAGTTGATGCTGTTGAACCACAACCTGAAAAACAGGCAACACTTAAAACACCTACAGTAGCAATCGCCATAATCTTCTTAATAAATTTCTTCATAAACATTTCCTCCTTAAAATCATTAGTTATATTCAGAACAAATCAACTTTGTTAATTTGTGCCTTGATTATTCAAGCTATCCGATTTATCTTTCGGTTCATTGTCAGAACATTTTACTTTGCAAAATGTGGCTTGTTAACAAGCCATCGGATTTATCTTTCCGATTCATTAAAATTAAAAAAAAGACACTACTTCAAAAAGTAGCGTCTTTGCTTACAAAAAATATATTGTTATCTCATACCTTTTTTCTTTTGGTATGCAAGTATTGACATAAATTCAAAAGCTAAATTTGCCCCCATATATGCAGTAATTTCTGAATGGTCATAAGGAGGAGCAACCTCTACAATATCAAAACCTGTAAAGTTTAAATCCTTAATATTTCTTATGTACTGCAATGCTTCAAAAGAAGTAAAGCCTCCAACCTCCGGAGTACCAGTACCTGGAGCATATGCCGGGTCAACAAAGTCAATATCAAAAGTAAGGAATACTTTCATATCTCCTACTCTATCCTTAATTGCCTTAGCAAGTTCAACCGGTGTCATTGTGTGAAGTTCATCACCAGGTATAACCTTAAAACCTAAGTCAGCTGCAATCTTAAAATCATCTGGGTCATATAAAGAACCTCTCATACCAATCTGAATAGAGTGAGATGGGTCAATTAAGCCTTCCTCCATAGCACGTCTAAATGGTGTACCGTGGTTATACTTTTGACCAAAAACTGTATCACACAAATCAAGGTGTGAATCAAAGTGAACAAGAGCAACCTTACCATGTTTCTTGTAAATAGCTCTTAATTCTCCCAATGTAATGGCATGGTCACCACCTAAAGAAATAGGAACAGCACCTTCATTCAATACACCAGTAAGAGTATTTTCTATAGCTGCATAGGTTTCGTGAATATAATCAGGAATAACCGGTACATCACCTAAGTCTGCACCCTTTAACTCGTCCATAATATTAACACCCATAGCTACATTATTAGGTTTAATCATAGCTGAAATGTTTCTAATACCATTAGGACCAAATCTAGCACCTGCTCTAAATGATGCTGCTGTATCAAAAGGAATACCTACAATAGCAAAGTCAAGACCCTCTGCATTTTCAGCGTGAGGTAATCTCATAAAATTGCCCATATTACAAAATCTTGGTGAACCTGATGCACTTGGTGGCTGATAACTACTCATACTTAAAACCTCCCATTTAATATATCAAAAATCAACAACTTTCCTTTGTTTGCAAGAATACTATCACAAAGAAAAAATGCTGTCAATAAAGGTATTTTGGCATAAAAGTTCAAATATTCAAATATGAATAGATGCAATCAGCAATAATATTGACATTTTTTATTAATATTTATTCAGTATAGCATAAAAATTCATTTTTGAATAGTATTTTTTAATTTTTGCACCTAAAAATGCTCCGAATTTAATAACTCGGAGCATTTCGCCATTACAATATTAATGTTCATACCAACCTACAACACCTGGATTAAGGTTAATATTTACCTGTTTAATTTCTTGATATTCTTCAAGACCATGGACACCTAATTCTCTACCAATGCCACTCATTTTATAACCACCCCAAGGTGCTTCATTATAAGTAGGATTAAAGCAATTTATCCAAGTTATGCCTGCTCTAATCTCACTTATCACTCTATGGGCTCTTGTTATATCGCTTGTAAATACTGCACCGGCAAGACCATAGGGCGTATCATTAGCCATATCGATGGCCTCCTGTTCTGTTTCAAATGTCTGAATTGTAACAACCGGTCCAAATATCTCCTCCTGAACAATCTTCATATTTGGAGTACAGTTATCAAAAATAGTTGGCTCTACAAAGTAGCCTTTTGCACATTCACCCTCTGTATATCTTTTACCTCCACAAACTAAAGTTGCACCTTCATCAATACCTGACTGAATATAGTTTAAAACTCTTTCCATATGCTGTTCCGTAATCAACGGACCCAAATCAGGGTTATTTACACCATTACCAATAGTCATAGCCTTTGCCTTTTTAGCTAATTTTTCTACAAACTCATCTTTTATAGACTTTTCTATAATAATTCTTGAACCTGCAGAACAAACTTCACCCTGATTAAAGAAAATACCTATCATTGCCCATTCAACTGCACCGTCCATATCTGCATCAGCAAAAATAACATTAGGTGATTTTCCACCCAATTCAAGACCAATTTTCTTTACATTTTCAGCAGCTGAACGCATAAGACTCTGACCAACCTTTGTACTTCCTGTAAATGTTATCATATCTACATCTTTATTAAGACCCATTTCTGTACCAACTTCAGCATCACCTTGTACTAAGTTTATAGAACCGGCTGGCCTACCTGCCTCCTCCATTAGCTCAAAAAGTCTTATAGTTGAAAGAGGAGCTTTAGGACTTGGTTTTAAAACAATAGAATTACCGGCTGCAATAGCTGGAGCAACTTTCCACACACTCATAAGAAAAGGATAATTCCATGGTGTAATCTGGGCACACACACCCACTGGTTCTCTAGTTTCGTAAGAGTGCATTTTTCCAAATCCATCATTTACACCATAACCTCCACCGTAAGGAGCTTTAATAAGCCCTGCATAGTATCTGAATGTATGTACACCGTCGGCAATATCTCCTTCTGTCTCCCTTAATGGCTTACCATTATCAAGAGTATCCATCATTACCAACTCATCTGCATGTTCCTCAATTAAATCTGCTATTTTAAGTATAATATCTGCTCTTGTCTGAGAATCTATATCTCTCCACTCTCTTGTAACGTAAAAAGATTTTTTTGCTGCCAATATAGCCTTTTTTACATCATCTACACTTGACTCAGATACAAGAGCAATAACCTCACCGGTAGCTGGATTAACTACCTCAATGTTTCTTCCTAAAGTACCATCTACCCATTTTCCATCTATAAAATTTTTCTTAATATCCATTTTCCAATCTCCTTTCCATTATACTAGACCCAACAGCCTCCACAATAGCTGAGCAAAAAATAAGCACACAACCTAACGCCATTTTAAAAGTAAAACTATCTCCCATAAATATAATTCCAAAAATTCCAGCGTAAATACACTCCATAGAAAAAAGGATACCTGCTAAAAATGAGCCGGTACCCCTTTGTCCCTTTAACTGTAATAAAAATCCAATACAAACTTCAAGAACACCACAGTAAAGTAATCCTGAAACACTTTGATTATTAAATTGAATACCACTTAATGGTTCAAAAATTAATGCTAATACAGTTGAAATAACTGTAGCTGTAACAACTTGAATTAAATGTATTGTTACTAAATCACTATCTCTGTTAATTTTGTCTATCGCCACAATATGACAACCATAGAAAAAGCCACATATAATAAGAATAGTATCAAACCAATTTACTGTAAATTTTTCCGTAAGTGTTAACAACCCAACACCTATAAAACACAACACCATACTTATTAGTCTTATAATATGTATTTTCTGTTTAAAAAATACCATTCCTATAATAGGAACAAAGGCTACATAACTAACTGTCATAAAAGATGCTTTGCCAGCTGATACATATACAGAGCCTATATTTTGAAATACAAGGGCTAAAGCAAAAAATATTCCTATTATAATACCTTCTCTAAACTCTCTCCTACTTATTTTTCTCAATCTAGGAAAGAATACAATTAACATAACAACTGATGCAACTATCATTCTTAAGGAAAGTTGCCAAAGAGGTGATATATAAGATAAACCATCTTTAACAACTACGAAAGCCCCTCCCCATATAACTGTGGCAACAACTATCATAAAAATTGATAAAGGATTATTTGTCTTCATATAAACCACCTCTTTTTAGCCTAAATATTATAAATTAAATTCCTTTTTTGTGTCTGCAAGTGCAGAATCAAGTCTTTCAATAACAGCCTTAATCTGTTCTTCTGTAATAACTGCAGCCGGCTCAAAACGTATACACTTAGCATTAACCAAAGTACCTGCTGTAATTACTCCCCTTGCAAACATACCCTTTGCAACACTATAGCCTACTTCGCTTTCACAAAATTCCATAGCAAGCATTAATCCTGTACCTCTTACATCATCAATAATTGTAGGATACTTATCCTCTAATTCTTCAAGACCCTTTTTGAGAATTTCACCCTTTGCCTTGCACTGACCTGGAATATCGTGGTCAACCATATATTTAATTGTAGCAATAGCTGCTGAACAGCATACCGGATTACCACCAAATGTTGGAGAACCAAGTAACCATGGGTTATCAACAAGTTCCTGAGTCCACATTGGAGGACGACAAATAATACCTGTAATAGGCATTACACCACCACCGAAAGCCTTACCAAATGTCATAATATCCGGTGTAACACCCTCGTATTCACATCTCCACATTGTACCTGTTCTACCCATACCTGTCTGATTGTGCCACCATAAATCTTGTTTACATTCTTTATCTCTACAATAACCTTTCTATCCTCATTCAAATCACTCACCTCGTAACTTTTTTAAAGAGCTTTATTACCTCTCTCACCTGTTCTAATTCTTACAGCATCTTCAATATTTCTAATGAAAATCTTACCGTCACCAACGTGACCGGTTGCAACCTTTTCTCTTATTTGTGTAATTATCTCCTCAACCTGCTCATCAGCTACAACAGCCTCAATTCTAATTTTAGGCAAAAGATTTATTGTAGTTTTAAGACCTTTTATTTCGTTTACAACTTCTTCAAGAGACCCCTTCTGAGTACCACAACCCATAACACTGGAAATTGTCATACCACCACAATGGTATTCATCTAAAATACTCTTTACTGTTTCAAGTTTTTCCGGTCTAATAATCATTACTAATTCCTTCATTAAAAATCACTCCTTTAAAAACAAAAAAAGGAACATATACAAAATATGCTCCATTACATTAAAAAAATTCAGAACAAATTAACTTCGTTAATTTGTGGCATGTAAACAAGCCATCGGATTTATCTTTCCGATTCATTAAAAACGGAGCATATATTTTAATATGAATATGCTCCGTTGCTAAATAAATCTTATACATTATTTATACTCTAATGTAAAATTCTTTACAATAATTAATTTTAATAAATTTTATAACCCAAAATAAGTATTTTTAACCAATACAAATAATTTCGACATATTTTTTATAATTACTTTCCCTCTCTAATCATCTTAAACATCTGAACTCTATTATTGATGTTCAATTTCTTATAAATATTCAAAACATGCTTTTTTAAAGTATTTACAGATATTGATAATTCATCACATATTTCATCATTTTCCAGTCCATCTAACAATAGCTGTAATATAGTAGACTCTCTTTTAGTTAGTTGGTATTTTTCTGTAGCCTCAACTACACTTAATTTTCCATGACCTATTTCTCTACCCTTTTTTTCTTGGTTAAGTCTAAATGAAAGATGTTCTTTCAGCATATCCAAAAGAAATATATCATCATATTTGAAATTATCTTTTCCTATATTTCTGTACAGTGTAATTACACCCAAAAACTTTTTATTTGCCGCAAGTATAACCTGTATAGCATAATGCCAGCCATTAGGTTGATACACATTTTTATAATAATCAGTCTTAATTCTTACTTCATCAGAGATAATATCCGTTTCCCTGTACACCATAGTTTTTCCACTATACATTACGCCTCTACTGTAATCTATATCGTCATAAAGTTCTGTACGATTTGCCTCACAGTTAAATGTAACTGGATTACATAGCTTATTATCTTCCCCACTAAGAAAAAAATCTCCACTATCAAAATCCAAAAGAAGTTTTAGTCTTTCCATTAACTCACTTCTCATTTTATCAAAATCTTTAGTAGTATATATTTTATAAATGATATTGTTTAAAACAAGCCAATCGTTAGTTTCCAATTTATGCATACAGCACCCTCTTTTCATTTTAGAACATATTAACTTCCATAAAAAAAGACTATGTTTCAAAAACATAGCCTCATCGCATAAACATTAATCAATTTGTTTTATGATACACTAAATTATTGTAATTTGCAAATATTTTTTATCACTTATTTTTTTATTTATTAAATAAATTATCTATTAATTATATTATTCATATTGACAAGCCCTTTATTAATATCTTTTAACATAGGATTAAAGGTGGTAGATTTTGTGAGTAAAAGCAAAAAAAATTTTATAGTCAAAGTCACCTATGGAAAAAATGAATTTAAAGATTGTTTACTTAGTGCTATAAAAGCAAAGTATGAGAATATTAATTAATTTTTATTGAAAGAATGTGAATAAATGTATAAATTTAAAACAGCCATTTACTGCCGAATTTCTCACGATGACTTAAACCAGCAGTCTGAAAGTATAGACAATCAAAAGCTGATAATAGAAAGCTATATAAATGAACACAAAAATGAATTTGAATTAGTTAATACATATATTGATGATGGTATTTCCGGTATGACCTATGACAGAGCTGCCTTTACAGAAATGATGTCAGATATTAATATGGGCAAAATAAATGCCATAATTGTAAAGGACTTATCTCGAATAGGCAGAGAACAAATAGAAACCCTGAACCTAATAAAAAAAGAGTTTGTGGTAAAAAATATACGTTTTATTGCAATTACAGATAACTTCGATAGCTTTGATTCAGGTAAAAGTGATGGTTTAAGTACATCTTTTAAACTGCTACTAAATGACTATTACTGTGCCGATATTTCTAAAAAAGTACGTTCTGCACAAAGTGCAAAAATGAAAAAGGGAGATTTCATAGGCTCATATGCTCCTTACGGCTACAATAAATCTACAGAAAATAAAAATAGACTTGTTATTGATGAATACGCCTCACAAATCGTAAAGAGAATTTTTAATATGTACTTATCTGGTGCCGGTAAACTCACCATTGCCAAGACCTTAAATAACGAAGGTATTCTAAATCCCACTATGTATAAAAGAGAAGTACAAAAATTAAATTATGTAAACTCAAATAAGCTGACAAAAACCATCTATTGGACCTATTCTACTATACATAAAATACTTTCAAACCCTGTATACACCGGCTCAATGGTACAGCATAAAACAGAAATAAAAGCCTACAACATTCATAAAAAAATACAAGTTCCTAAAGATGCTTGGTATGTTTTTGAAAATGCACATCAACCTATCATAGACAACGAAACTTTTAATATAGTTCAAAATATGCTTGAAACAAAAAGAGTCCATATTGAAACAGCTGAAAATCTGTCAAAATATACAGGTATTTTGTTTTGTAAAGAATGTGGTAAAGCTATGAATAAATTTTTAAGCAAGCCTAAAAAGGACGGCAGTAGATATATAACTTTTAAGTGTAGTACATATTCGAAATTGGGAAAACAAAATTGTACCATTCACTCTATAAAAGAATCTGAACTAGATGAAATTTTGATAAAAGAAATAAATAAAATTATGAAACAAGCCTTAGACAACGAAACCTGTGAATATATAAAAACTAATAGCTTAAAAGAGAAAGAAAACAAACAAAAAAATACTATAAATAATCTAAATGAAAAACTATGCCTTTGCTACAACAAAAGAAAAACTATGCTAAAATACCTTTCAGAAAATATTATTAATATAGAGGATTTTAAAGAGTTTGACACAGAAAATAAAAAAGAAATAGAAACACTAAAAAAACAAATTTCAAATATAGAAGAACAAATAAAAAATAAAGAAAATCAACATAGTGATTACAATGTTTGGCTTGAAAATATCCTAAAGCATAAGGAAATTACAGAAATAAATAGGGAATTGCTGTTCAATATGGTGGATAAAATATATGTGTCTGAGAGGGGTAGCGAAAGAAGTGTTGAGGTTGGGTTTAGTTTTAAGGTGTTTATTGTTTAATAAAAATTGTTACAACTATTCCTTCCCCACCTACCTGCTCCCCAAGCAGCATCAAAGGATATAGAAACCTGTTTTTTACCCTGTGTATCTACGCAGTATATAGGCAATTTTTTCTTTGATGCCGTTGTTGGTTGTGTCATTGGTGTAAAAAGTCCGGCAGTTAAAATTAAAAGTGCTACTATTCCAAGGGTAACAACCGGAACTTTCTTATTGTTTAGCAACTTTTTTACTACTGTTTTTAATTTTTGTAACATAAAAAATCACCCCGAAACTATTTTATTCGGAGTGATTTTTTTAATGCCTTTTATTCAAAAGCTTTCTGGTAAAAACTTATTGAATTTAATATATCATTGGTATTTGTATAAATATCCAACTGTTTTTCTTCGGAGGACTGATTACCGTCAACAGCTACAGCACGCACTCTGATTTTATCCACATTACTATAATCAGAAGTGTTTATAACTACAGGCTTTGTGTACAACACTGATGGTGTTGAGCCATCAACAGAGTAATACACATTACTTCCACCTGTAATAGTAACTGTTATTATGTCATTATTTTTTGTATAGCTTATTTCCGGAATTGTAGGCTCTGAACTATCGTTTTCAAAATGACCATACAAGACCTCGTAAATTCTATTTACATAGTCTTGATTTTGACTACTATAGTTAATATCTCTACACTGGTTAATAAGCAATTCGTCAATAAGGTCTTGGTCTGCTTCTCCTGAAACAGGCTTTACATTTATAGACCTTATTAATCCGTCAGATACTGTTACTGAAACTGTATCCTTTCCAACATAACTTCTCAAAGGACTGCCATATGTACCGTCTTCATATTTTCCGTCTAATTCGTCAGCAAAAATTACTTTTTGCTCCAAAACAGAAGATTTTGCATTATCCTTTACAGCTATTGCTTTTAAAGTAATCAGTCCACCACTTTTTTTGATGATGAAGTTATATCAGCAGCAGTCAATTTTATGCTACCGTCATACTTATTTGAATTTTTATTAGGTTCTGTGCCGTCTGTTGTATAGAATATATTGGCACTATCATTACTACTCTTTAATGCAACTTCAGCAAAGCTACTATTTGCATTTACAGCACCACCTGATACAAAGTTAGAAGAAAGGTCTAATGATGCTGGAATAGAGCTAAGAGCATTCTTAACAGCTTCTCTTATAGCATTTGAAGAATATGTTGCTGATGATATACCATCTACATCATCAAGTTCACTAGCTGTCTTGCCTATGAAATTCTTAAACATAGCTATAGCCTTGCTATAGAACATTTCATTAAACATATCCTGTGTATCTGTGTTATCATCTAAGACAGAAATAATCTTGCCATCTCCGTCTACTGCTACAGCTACCTTAACATCGTAACCATACACTTCAACTGTTTCGCTACCCTTATATACAGCAGTTGTTGCTTCTGTTGTTTCTGTAGTAGTTGTTGTTGTTGTTTCTGTTGTTGTTTCTGTTGTTGTTTCTGTTGTTGTTTCTGTTGTTGTTTCTGTTGTTGTCTCAGTTGTAGTAGTTGTTGTTGTCTGTGTAGTTGTTTCTGTTGTACTCTCAGTTGTAGTAGTTGTTGTTTCTGTTGTTGTAGTAGGAACTTCAAGGGTATCTCTATCCTGTGTTGGGAATGTAATATCGTGAACAGTTACACCATCAAATTTTGGTGCTGCCTTTGTCTTATCGCCAACATATGTATCTGCGTAATATCTTGAGTAAACAACATCATAATCCTTGAAATCATCAGTAGTTTCGCCACTAAAAGTACCCGAGATATTTTTAACATCAATATTTGAAGTAAGAACCTTACCCTTCTTGCCTGCTGATGTACCTTCATAAATGTAAATATCATCGCCACCATTGACACCGTCATTGTCAACAAATGTACAATCAGTTACTGAAAGTGAACCATTTACTTCTTCACCTGAATTTACAAGTTTACCGTCCATAGCAACTGCACCACCGTAGCCTGCCTTGTTGCCCTTGAAAGTACAATTTTCTAATACTACATTACCTGTAGAACCGTAAATCGCACCACCACGACCAGTTGTACCGTCGCCTACGCTATTATTTTCGAAAGTTGAATTAACAGCTGTAAGTGTTGGAGTTTCTCCTCTATGGTAGTTTACATAAACTGCACCACCACCATTAAATGCTGATGTAGCACCTGCATTACAATTCTTCATTGTTACATTTGTAAGTGTAACATCTGCACCGGCTTCAAGGAACATACCACCACCGATTTTCTTCTTAAAGCTTGCACCGTCAATAGTAAGGTCCTTAACATTAACACCCTTTGCACCTGAAGTGCCGGCTGTTTCATTAGCCCCGCCGTCAAAATCAAATGTAAATGTGTTAGTACCGTCTGACTTTACTGTATGTCCGTTACCAAGAATTGTTACATTCTTTTCTCTTACTACAAGTGTTGCACCTGATACGCCGTCTACATCAAATATTGCTGAACCGTCTGCTGAAATATCATTTGAAAGACTTATTGTATCGCCTTCCTTTGCAGTTGCAGCAGCTGTCTTAAATTCCTTCCAGTTTGTAACATTTGTTACTGTAGGTTCAGTTTCAATAGGGAACTTAAAACTAGAGTCTAAAGCCTTTTGTAAAATTAACGCAACGTCTACAGAGTCAATAACATCATTTCCATTTACATCTGCTACATCGGCATTAAAGCCCTGTACCTCGTTAGGCTTAAGTACATAACTAAGTGCTAATGACGCATCATCTGAATTTACTATGCCATCTCCATTGACATCACCTAAAAGAACTGAACTTGAATTTTCTCCAGCAAAAACAAAAGAATTAGTGGAAAAACTCAAGGCTGCTGTTAATAATAAAGCAACTATTCTGCTCATTTTTTTATTTTTAAACAGCATTTTAATATTCCTCCTTTTAAATATATTATATTTAGTTTTTTAATATAAAACATCTATATTAAATAAACCATTTCTGAATTTAGGTTAGGTTGTACTAACCTAGTTATCTAATAGTAACCACACTAGAGTATAGTATAATAAATTTGTTATGTCAACACGACTAATTGAGAAGTTTTATTGATTAAGCAATATTGACATAGGTATTAAGAATAGTTAAAATATATTAAGTTAGCATAGGCAAACTATGTAATTATGCTAGTTTTCTAACGGAGGTAATATATGAGTAAAAATATATCAAGGCGAGAGTTTCTAAAGTTAGGAGCTATAAATGCTGCTGGCTTTGCATCTCTATGGGCTTTTGGTAAAAATGTATTTGGTGATACTCTTGTAGATACAGAATCTACAGTTTCAACTGTTGCCGATACTTCAAGTAATGCCATAATAAGAGATATTTCAAAGTGTATTGGCTGTGGTCAATGTGTTGATGTCTGTAAAAATACTCAAGCCATAAACATATTAGAATTAAAAACTGAAAATGGCAAAACATACTCTGACACCATTGGTGGATACGATTTGAGCCAAACTAAGTGCATTGGTTGTGGTCAATGTAGTAAGGTCTGTCCTACCGGTGCTATTGCCGAAAACGATGCACTTCAAAAGGTAACAACAGCTTTAAACAGTGGAAAAACAATAGTATGGCAGTTTGCACCATCTTCACAAAACATTTTAGGCGAAGAATTTGGTCTTTTGTCCGGAGAAAATGTTTCCGGCAAAATTGCTACATCAGCTAAAATGCTGGGTGATTATGTTTTCAGAACAGATTTCGGTGCTGACATTACAATAATGGAGGAAGTTACAGAACTTATAACTAGAATTAAAACCGGTGGCGTTCTTCCTATGATTACATCTTGTTGCCCTGGTTGGATAAACTATGCTGAACTTAATTATCCTAGCCTTTTTGACAATATTTCAAGTTGCAAGTCACCTCAGCAAATGTTAGGTGCACTTATTAAAAACTATCTTGGAAAGGATAACATATATCACATAGCTGTTATGCCTTGTACAGCTAAAAAGCACGAGGCACTAAGACCTGAAATGTATACAGAGGGTGGTCGTGATGTAGATGCTGTTCTTACTGTAAGAGAATATGCAAAGCTTTTAAGGTCAAAAGGCATAAATCTTGCAAAACTTCAAGACAGCGAATACGATTCATTATTCGGAAATACATCAGGTGCTGGCAGAATATTCGGTGCAAGTGGTGGTGTTACAGAGGCTGCCATAAGAAGTATGTACGAACTTATGACCGGAGAAATACTTACTGACGTTGAATTTAAGCAGTTGCGTGGTAGTGACGGTATAAAGCATACTGAAATTAAAATAAAGGACCAAACTATAAAAGCCTGTGTTGTAAACGGTATTAAAAATGCTGAAAAAGTATTAGACGAAGTTAAAAACGGTACAAGCCCATATACATTTATAGAAATTATGGCTTGCCCTGGTGGCTGTGTAGGTGGTGGTGGTACACCTTTATACAGTGGTAACACAACATTGAGAAGTAAAGGTCTTTACGAAAGTGACAGAAGTAACAAAATCAGAAAATGTCACGAAAATTCGAGCCTTAAGGCTATATACGAAAAGTATCTTACTCTACCTTGTTCAAACACTGCCCACAAATATTTGCACACTTATTATACAAAGAGATAGAAAAACACCTGTACTGGAAACAAATTCAGTACAGGTGTTTTTTAGTTCTTTTTCGTGATTTTCTCATATAAATACATTATAAAAAGACTTAATTCAAATAAAATAACCATTGGAATTGCTGTAACAATAAGAGAAAATACATCAGGTGGTGTAATAATACCTGACACAATACAAATAATAACTATTGCAAATTTTCTCATATTTACAAAAGTTTTTCGTCTTGCTATTCCTGCTATATCAAGGCAAAGCAAAACTACCGGTAATTCAAACACAAGTCCAAAGGCTATAAAGAAACTTACAATTATGGATATGTACCCCTCCAAAGTAACATAGGCTTGAAGTTCTGATATAGAGTTTGACTCAACAAAGAATTTAAGCACAAAGGGAATTATTATGTAGTATGCAAAGATACAACCCATTAAAAATAAAACCACTCCCAATGTAAAAATAATAGTTATTACTACTCTTTCAGTAAATTTAAGAGCTGGGGAAACAAACATCCAAATATTAAAAAATATAACTGGACTAGACAGCACAATTCCTGACATTATAGCAAGTTTAAGACTTTGAATTATTAATGCTTCCGGTGTGTTGTATATAAATTTATAACCTTTTGACAATGACATAAGATTTTTTATTAAATCCTCTGAAAACAAAAAGGAAATAAACGAAAATACTAATACCGTCAAAAATATTATTACAAGCCTTTTTCTCAGTTCCAATAAATGGGAAGTAATTGGCATTGCTCCATCATTATTTTGTTTCATTTGTGTTTTCATCTTTTACTTCAACTTTATTAAGTCCATCTTTGAAATTTTTAATAGCCTCGCCCATAGACTTACCTAATGTAGGTAACTTTGTAGGACCAAACACAATTAAAATAATGCCGAAAATAAATATTAACTCTGTTAAACCTAAACGCATATACAATTCTCCTTACATAATTAGCTTATTACAACTTAATTAGTTTTTGCTAACTAAGTCTACATCACTTGAACTTTCTTGTCAATATTTTTTTAATTATAATCATAAACATAGTTATAAATATTGACATTGATTTTTAGTAATGATAGAATGTTAGTCAATGCTAACAATGAGGATTGATAATATATGAAAGAAAATTTAAAATGGATTATTATTTTTGCTGTTCTCTGCATTGTTTCAGCTATAGTATGGATAGTAATGAACAATGTTGGTGGAGAACATAAAAATGCTGTTATTCGCCAAAACGGTAAAATAATAAAAGAAATAGACTTAAACGCTGTAAAAGACCCTTACGAATTTGAAATTAAAACAAGTGACGGACACAGCAACACAATAAGAGTAGAACAAGGAAAAATTGCCATTATTGATGCTGACTGTGCTGATAAAATATGTGTAAATACTGGCTATATTTCTGACAGTGTAATCCCTATAGTGTGTTTACCACATAGATTGTCAATTACAATAGTGGATAAGGAGAGTGACTTTGATGCAATCGCAGGAAACAAATAATTCAACAGGCTACAATGTCAGAAGATTAACTCAATTATCTGTTCTTTTAACAATAGCAATAATCATATTTGTTTTGGAATTACAACTTCCACCTCTTACTCCTATACCAGGAATAAAAATGGGACTTTCAAATATTATTACCCTTGTAATAATACTACTCTACAACAAGAAAGACGCCTTTACTGTTCTTATACTTCGTATAGTTATAAGCAGTATATTTGCCGGTCAAATGACTTCCTTTTTATACAGCATAGCCGGTGGTATTTTCAGTTTTGCTGTAATGTCCCTTTTCTCTTTATTTTTAAAGAAGGACAAGCTATGGGTAATAAGTGCCTTCGGCGCTATTGGCCATAACTTGGGGCAGATTATTGTTGCTATTATATTAACCGGTACTTGGCGTATAGTTTTCTATTTTCCACTTCTTTTTATATCTGGTATTGTATCCGGTATATTTACAGGTATTGTAGCACAGCTTTTAATAAAAAGACTTGGAACAAAATACAAGCATAATTAAAATTTTTCTTCGAAATTGATAAGATTTTTCAATAAAGGTAAATTATATACTATACTACAGTAATTGAAAATAAAACATCAAAAAGCTGGTTGACATACATTAATTAAATATTGTATCATTTAATCAAATTTTTAGTAGAAAAAATATTAAAAACAACTTTTAGTTTTTGAAATTTTTTCTACTTTTAATAACAAAATGCTTAGAAATAGGCATTTATTTTTTTGATGTGTTGTTAGCTTTTGCTAACTATTTAAAGGAGGAAAATATGAAAAAGAGAGTGCTTTCTTTAGGCATAGTTCTTACTATGATGGCATCTTCAATGCAGACTTTTGCAGAAGATTATTCAGATATGCCTACTGGTTGGTCTAATGCTGCTATGACTTATGCAGTAAACAACGGTTACATTAAGGGTAGTAACGGTAAATTAAACCCTCAAGGTCTTGCAACTAGAGCTCAGGTAGCATCTATATTTGCAAGAGTATTAAAGTTAGAAAACAAGGCAGACCTTAGTTCTTATACTGATGTTAATGCTAGTCAATGGTACTATGATGATTTAGCTAAGGCTGTAGATGCTGGTCTTTTCAAGGGTTCGGACAACAAGCTCAGACCAAATGACAACATTACTAGAGAAGAAGTAATGGCAATAATCGCTAGAGCATATGACCTTACTGGCGAAAATGCTAATCTTTCAGCTTTTACTGACGGTTCAGATGTTTCAAGCTGGGCTGTAAATGCTGTTTCAGCTTTAGTTGAAAATGATATTGTAAACGGTAGTAATGGTAAATTAAATCCAAAGAACAACATTACTAGAGAAGAATTTGCACAGCTTTTATATAACTGCCAGAATAAATTTGGTGCTGATGAAGAAAGTACAGAAATAACTACTGATGCAGAAGATACTACTGTAGACACTACAGAAGAAAGTTCAACTGAAACTACTACTTTCGTTGGCAAAAACTCATTAAAGGCTGCTGGTGGTGGTTCATCATCTTCAAGCAGTAGCAAGAAGTCAAATACTAAGACAACAGAGGCTACTACAGAAACAACTACTGAAGCAACTACTGAAACTACTACAGCTGTTGCTCTTGAAAGTCAGAACAAGGTAACAGTTGACGGTGCTGACTACTATGTTGCTACACTTGAAAAGCCAATGTCTGATTACACATTTACTTTCAACGGTACTGCTGTTACACCTACTGCTGTAAATGCTGAAAAGACTATTGTTAAGTACAGCGACAATGCCCTTTCTGGTTACAAGTTTGCTAAAAAGACTTTAACTTACGGCGAATACTGGTATGCTGAAACTAGCGACGGTTTCAACGGTACTCTTTCTACTGAATTTGCTAAGAACGGTGCTGTAGCTGAAATTCCTGACAGCTATACTGCTACTCAGAGTGCTGACGATAAGTATGCAGCTACTGGTGCTGACACTGATGCCGGTATGTACGATGCTGTTTCAAGAGCTACTACCGGTTACGGTTTAGGTAGATTATCATTTACTCAGGCTGTTAATGCTTTAAACAGCAATGGCGAAATGGCTCCTTTCTCTAGCTCTATTAAGTACGAAAATGGTGATTACACTGTTGTAAGACCTGACAATGCAAAGACTGACTTTGGCTATGACGGTTCTTCTAACAGAGGTAGCAACGGTAAAATAACTGCTACCGGTATTAAGGACGTTGTTGTTGCTGTTTCTAAGGATATGGCTGTTAATGCTGAAATCTTAAAGAATATTTCTGGCTACGAAGCACAGGCTCAGAAGGTTTCTGATGAAATTGCATCTTTAAACTTTGATGCTGATTTAAATGAAAACAATGTTTATGCTTACAAGGAATTAAATGCTAATGGTCTTTACGGCAAGAGAGTTGTTAATGACAATGTTTCTGTAAAGAATGTTGGTAACTATTCTGAAGCTAACACAAATGATGACAATAAATTTACTGTAAACACAAAGTATGCTAAGAGATTTGGCGATGTTACTTTCCTTGTTTACTTCGATGATTATGCAAATATGAAAGCTGATGACCCAGCTCATAAGAATATTAATACTGATGAAGCTGTTGCCGGTAAGGTTGGTGAATTTAAGGATTATATTTACAATGTTCAGGGTGCTAAGATTGAATACTTAGGCGAAGACGGTACTGCTACTCCTGTTGTTGCCGGTGCTAAGTTTGCATCTGACTTATGGATTTCTCCTAACCACGGTCCTGTTGTTGAAGTTGCTGTAACTAACAGCTACGATAGATTTAAGGCATTTGGCAATGGTAAGTACAGAATTACTTTAGTTGCTGACGGTTACAAGGACGTTGTTCTCGAATCTAGTGCTAGATTTGACATTGACTCTCCTCTTAAAATGCAGGGTGATGACGATGATGTAAACGAAATTACAAACGGTACTGATTTAGTATTAAACTACGATATTAACAATGCTACATATGCTGAAAGCCTTGTAAATGCTGTTGCTAACGGTACTGCTAATATTACTATCGGCGAAGGCAGAAATACTGTAGCTGAAAACGGCAAGGTTGTTGTAAACGGTAATGTTCTTACACTTACTTTTGAAAATGTTAAGGACAGCCTCAAGAAAGATACACAGTATACTGTAACATTCCCTACTTTAGATTACAATGATGCTGACAAGTTAGGTATGACAGCATCTGTACACTATGCTCCTGCTGATGAAACAACCACTATCGCCCTTGAAACAAAGGACAAGGTAACTGTTGACGGTGCTGACTACTACGTAGCTACACTTGAAAAACCAATGTCTGATTATACATTTACTTTCAATGGTACTGCTGTTACACCTACTGCTGTAAATGCTGAAAAGACTATTGTTAAATACAGCGATAATGCCCTTTCTGGTTACAAGTTTGCTAAAAAGACTTTAACTTATGGCGAATACTGGTATGCTGAAACAAGTGATGGTTTCAATGGTACTCTTTCTACTGAATTTGCTAAGAACGGTGCTGTAGCTGAAATTCCTGACAGCTATACTGCTACTCAGAGTGCTGATGATAAGTATGCTGCTAATGGTGCTGACACTGATGCCGGTATGTACGATGCTGTTTCAAGAGCTACTACTGGTTACGGTTTAGGTAGATTATCATTTAAGCAGGCTGTTAATGCTTTAAACAGCAACGGTGAAATGGCTCCTTTCTCTAGTTCTATTAAGTACGAAAATGGTGCTTATACTATTGTAAGACCTGACAATGCAAAGGCTGACTTTGGTTATGACGGTTCTTCTAACAGAGGTAGCAATGGTAAAATAACTGCTACTGGTATTAAGGATGTTGTTGTAGCTGTTTCTAAGGATATGGCTGTTAATGCTGAAATCTTAAAGAATGTTTCTGGCTACGAAGCACAGGCTCAGAAAGTTTCTGACGAAATTGCATCTTTAAACTTTGATGCCGATTTAAATGAAAGCAATGTTTATGCTTACAAGGAATTAAATGCTAACGGTCTTTACGGCAAGAGAGTTGTCAACGACAATGTTTCTGTAAAGAATGTTGGTAACTATTCTGAAGCTAATACAAACGATAACAATAAATTCACTGTAAACACAAAGTATGCTAAGAGATTTGGCGATGTTACTTTCCTTGTTTACTTCGATGATTATGCAAATATGAAAGCTGATGACCCAGCTCATAAGAATATTAATACTGATGAAGCTGTTGCCGGTAAGGTTGGTGAATTTAAGGATTATATTTACAATGTTCAGGGTGCTAAGATTGAATACTTAGGCGAAGACGGTACTGCTACTCCTGTTGTTGCCGGTGCTAAGTTTGCATCTGACTTATGGATTTCTCCTAACCACGGTCCTGTTGTTGAAGTTGCTGTAACTAACAGCTACGATAGATTTAAGGCATTTGGCAATGGTAAGTACAGAATTACTTTAGTTGCTGACGGTTACAAGGACGTTGTTCTCGAATCTAGTGCTAGATTTGACATTGACTCTCCTCTTAAAATGCAGGGTGATGACGATGATGTAAACGAAATTACAAACGGTACTGATTTAGTATTAAACTACGATATTAACAATGCTACATATGCTGAAAGCCTTGTAAATGCTGTTGCTAACGGTACTGCTAATATTACTATCGGCGAAGGCAGAAATACTGTAGCTGAAAACGGCAAGGTTGTTGTAAACGGTAATGTTCTTACACTTACTTTTGAAAATGTTAAGGACAGCCTCAAGAAAGATACACAGTATACTGTAACATTCCCTACTTTAGACTACAACGATGCTGACAAGTTAGGTATGACTGCATCTGTACACTATGCTCCTGCTGACGCAGTTAGCACAACTGCTGAAGAAAACAACGAAGAAAAAGCAGTTGTTACTGAAACAGAAAACAATACTACAGTTTTCGAAGATGTTGTAAAGGACAATGCAGCAGATATAACTGATGTAATTGCTGTTGCTTTACCGGAAGTTGACGAAACTAAGGCTGTAGTAGTAGATGAAACTACTGTTGCTGGAACAGAAGAAACTACTGAAGAAGTAACTGAGGAAACTACAGAAGAAGCTACTGCTGAAACTATTGTTGAAGAAGTAACTGAAAGCGAAACAGTTGCTGAATAAATTATATTAGTTTAGAGAGGGTGTGCAGATTTGCACACCCTTAATTATTGTTTAAATTTATGCCAAACTGTTGACATTAATTTAATAATATGATAGATTGTTTTAGGTGTAGTTAGCTACTTCTAACTAAATTTATACAACAACAGAAAGGTACTTGAGATGAGATTGTTTTCAAAGAAAATTCTACTTCCATTACTTGTAGGTTCATTGCTACTTACAGGCTGTAGTTCAGGTAAAATTCAAGAACAAAAGAAAACTGTATATGCTATGGATACAATTATGGATTTAACAGCCTATACTGATAATTCCGATGTTTTAAACGATGCTGAAAAGAAAATTAATGAAATAGATAAAGAATTAAGGCGTGGAAGTCAGGAAAGTGAAATATATGCCGTAAACAACAATGAAGAAACTAAACTTACTGATGAAACAGCTTATATTGTTGAAACAGCACTTAATATTGGTAAAAAGACAAGTGGTGCATTTGATATTACTATTGCTCCTGTTATGGATTTATGGGGTTTCTATAATCAAAAATTCTATGTACCTACAGATGATGAGATAAAAAATGCCTTAAAAACTGTAGACTATAGCAAGGTATCAATCAAAGATAATGTTATTTCTAAGCCTAAAGAAACACAAGTGGATTTAGGTGGTATTGCCAAAGGTTATACATCTGATACTGTTATAAAACTCCTCAAAGACGAAGGAGTAACATCAGCAATTATCTCATTAGGTGGTAATGTTCAAACTTTAGGAACAAAGCCTGACGGCAATCTTTGGAAAGTTGCCATACAAGACCCTTTTGACCAAAATAAATATGTTGGTGGTGTAAAGGTATCTGACAAAGCTGTTATAACTTCCGGTGGTTATCAAAGATACTTTGTTAAAGACGGTGTAACTTATGAACACATCGTTGACCCTAAGACAGGAAAGCCGGCAACAAGTGGTTTAAGTTCTGTAACTATAGTAACTGATAAAGGTATTGAGGGCGACGGCCTTTCAACAGCCTTATTTGTAATGGGACTTGATAAAGCTACGGAATATTGGAGAGAAAATCAGGATTTCCAAGCTGTGTTTATTACAACTGACGGTAAAATATACGTTACAGAAGGATTAAAAGATAGCTATTTCAGCGATAGAGATTATAGCATTATAGAAAAATAGAAAAAATGCCCGTTTCCTTGTTGTGGAAATGGGTATTTTTTTATGAACATAAAGCCTCCCCTTATTTACATATTTTCAATATTGGCATTTTTGTAATTTGTTGCTATGTTGTTGCTATTTATATGTTATAATAATATTGTAATTAAATTAATTTCCCTAAATTAAAGGAGGTTGCCTATGAAAAAGAGAAGGTTATTTAAAGCATTTTTATCAACATTTATTATTTTTAATTTGTTTTCAACGTCTGCTATGGCAGATACAGGCTACAATGTTGCTAATTCAGTTTCACCTGAAATGTGCAATTCAAGTTACTGGACTTCCAAAATTGCTGAACCAGACAAAATCATTATGAACAGCAGTGATATTGAAAATTTTAATAAAAGCATAATTAACACTTCCGGAACAAATATGGCAAACCTTGAATGTGTTAATGAAAATTTTAATGGTGTAGAAATGGTAAACAACCTTTCTAACTTTACATTAAACAACACATTTTACATAAACGGAAATGTTATGTCTAAAGATTATATACAGAATATTAGAAACAATATTAAAAATAGTGATGTTTCTATCAGTATGACTTTAAAATATGGCATTGTTGTAAATAGAACAGTTCTCAAATACCAGCCGGATTCTGCAAATTGGTCATGGCGTAAAGACCAATGGGATTGGAATGAAAATTCTGCAACTTCAATGGAAGTTAATACACCTGTTGTAGTATACTTCCAAACAGCCGATAAGAAATTCTCATATATAAGATGTGATTATTACAACGGCTGGGTTTCCAACAATGATATAGCAATATGCCAAAGTCGAGAAGAATGGTTAAATGCTAAAAATCTAAAAGACTTTATTGTTGTTACAGCACCTAATATCCGTCTTGAAAAAGACGAAGTAGATTCAAGCTTATCCGAAAAATTTCTGGGTATGGGTACAAAACTAGAGCTTGTTAAGCAGGAAAATTTGCACTATAACTACTATAGAACAAACTGGTTTAATTACACTGTTAAGATACCTGTAAGAAACTCTGACGGTAGTTATGGTACAAAATTAGCTCTTGTACCTGTAAACCGAGATGTACATGTTGGTTACTTAGATTACACTAGAAAAAACACTTTAGACCTAGCCTTTAAATATTTAGGCAACAGATATGGCTGGGGTGGTTCTCTTAATTCTCGAGATTGTTCAGAATTAGTAATGTCAGTGTATAGTTGCTTTGGATTTAAGTTACCAAGAGATGTTTCTACACAAAGCAAAATTCCTACTGCACAAAGTGTGGCAAATATGACTGATTACGAAAAGTCAGTAGTTCTTGACAATACTCCAGCAGGAGCAATATTGCAATTTAAAGGACACGAAATGCTCTATTTAGGCAAGGTTAATGGCAAATATTATATATTAAATGCTTCAGGCTCTATTAATTCAAACGGCGTAAATACATATATAAATACCATTACAATATACAGCCTAGACGTACTCCGTGCAAATGGTGTATCTTTTTATTCAGCTATTAACAATGTTGTAAATATAAAGTAAATTTACTTATAAAAAAGACTCTGTTCAGAGGGTATATTTTAAAAATATACCCTTTTCTTCTTTCTATAAAAAAAAGACTCTGTTCAGTCTTCCCAATCGGCTAAACAGAGTCTTTATATTTTTTAAATTAAGAATTTAAACGATTTACTGTACTATACTTATTTTTACCGGAAAAACCATAGTTGGCACTAATACTAACATAATTTGTCTTATCACAAATATCAAAATTAGTTATGCTAATTTCTGGTGTAACATATTCCCGTTTCATAATTCTATATATCCCCCTATTTTAATGCTTATTTTAATCATCTACTATATCTGCATAACTTGTAGTATAAAGAGAAGGTGTGTTAATAAAAATCCAATCTGTGATGTAATCACCATCTGTATTTTCAGCAGATGCTATATAGTGCTTTCTAACATAAAACTTTATATTAGCTGATAAATTCTTAACTTCAAAGCCAAAAACACCCTTAGCACGTTCTGCCCAATAAGCAGAATTTTGCATATCTCCGTTAAGAACAGGTGAACATCTTCCGTCAAGAGCCCAGCCTGTTATAGGATTTTCAACAAAATACATATTTTCACCTTCTGTATCTTCTGCTGGAAGTATAGTTTCATTGCCCCAGATAAAACCATCATAGTAAGCTACATTCGTATTTACAAACAATGGTTCTGCAGAAGATGGGTCAAAGTTTTCATCTTCACTGGAAACAACGTCAAAGCCGACAGCATCCCATTTTCTCTTTTCAGCTTCTTCACGTTCTTCGTTTGCATATCCCCAGCTAAATGCTCCTGCAACTACAAACCCGTATCTTGCACTGTCTTCACCAATATTATTATTTTCTCTATATATAATTACATCTCTCAATATATTGCTGAATTTTATAGTTTTAGTATCATTCTCTAAACCATTTGAAACTCCTGTTGCTCTTACTCTATAGTAGTAACCACTCTGAGATTTAACTATTATACCTGGGTCATACTTTATCATTTCTTCTTCATTTGCATACTCTGAATCAGCAGGAACATCAACATTAATATCAAGAGTTGAGCTACCTAAGCTATAATAATATGATGAAACAGCAATTGTATTTTTATGTCTGTCACTTTCTTTAAAATAAATTGGTGTTTGTGTCTGGTTCAAACAAATCTCACCAATTTCTACACTACCATCAAGATAAATTGCTGTAGATGTATATATGTCAGAAAGATAATTTGATAATTCTGTACTATCCTGACCATAAACATAAACATAGTTCTTATTTGACCTTATTTGGGCGTCTGATGTAGGATAAAACAAAAGATTATCTGCACTATCACTAAGAGTGATTGCTCCCTTTTCACCAACTGTTTCATTGTAGTAAATATCAGTCTTTTTAACTGTAATTTTACAGTCATTGCTGGCACACAATATACCTGTACCGTGATTATATGCAATATCAGCACCATTTATTTCAATCTCTGAACCAGAACCTAAAGGATTGATTACAGCATAGTCAATCGCTTTCCACGCAACACTATGATTTACTGAATAATTTCTTACAAGTGATACTTTGTTATTTAAAACAACCTTACCACCCTTAACACCGATAAATGCACCAAAGTCAGAACCCTTATTAGTTCCATCTATAACAGGATTTAACTTCTGATTATCATAATCGTACTTAAAACCACCATCAAAAATTACACCCTCATTATAGTTATCACTACCAATATTAAGTTCTGCACCATCTGAAACCACTATAAAGTTTTCCAAAATATATGTTTCTTCATACTTATACCAAGGATTTACCTGTACTGTTATAGTTTTAGTATAATCTGAAGTATCTCTAATAATAGAGTGTCTTTTGCCGTTAGATACAAGAGTAACCTTAGTATTAATTCCCGAAATCAAAGGTGCTCTGGATTTGTCACCATAACTATAACTATTACTGTCATTTGAAATATCATTTGAGTTAATGTAATAGTCTTCATTTAATGTAATTGTTGCTGTTCTACCATTTGCAGCTGTAACAGCCTCAAGGAAAGTCATACACTGAGTAACATTATTATTGCTATCTGTTACTGTGAAAATACCGTTTGTTATCTCTGTACTTTCACCCTCTGTTCCACCTGAAACAAAGGCAAATTTAAAAGCTTTTATCTTAGAAGTAACTGAATACACATAATATGTCTTACCTGCCTCAAGTTTATAAGCTCCTTCAAAAATTAAATCCTTTGACTTATCATTATAAACTTCATTATTGCATATGTAAGATGTTTTTCCACCACCTAAACCAACTTTTACATAAAATGTACCGTCTGTTGGGGCAGTGAAGGCATAATACGAACCAGCACTTGGAACTCTGTTTCTAACAGTTGGATTAGTAGAACCCTGTACATATTTTCCGTCAACAGAACTATTTTTAGGTGACATTTTTTCGCCTATAATAAGACCATTGTCATCACCGGCAGGAGCTCCCTCTGCATATTTGTCTGTACTAAAGTCCCAGTATGTAGCATCTTCTGTTGCCGGCCATTCTACAGGTGACTGTGTAGTAGTTTCTGTTGTAAATTCTGTAGTGCCTTCTGTAGTTGACTCAGATTCTCCCTGTTCTGCTACAAATTCTAAGTAGTAAATCTGAATTTTAGAGCCACTTACATACGCCTTATAGGTTTTACCATTTTCAACATCAAATGTAGATTTTTTATATAAACTACCACCTGTTTTGTTTGACACTGTTTCGTCAAATATGTAACCTGTTTTACCTTTACTTATTTTATAAGCAATAGTAAACTTACCTTTTGATGTAGGAGTAAACTCAATACCTGCATTATTTGCTATAGCTGTAATACTGTTGCTAAACTGAACACCATCAATTTTAGCACCACCGGCAACAGTAAAACCACCATTTACAAATTTAAGTCCATTTTCTTCTGAGTCTTTAGTACGGTCTGAACTTAAATCCCACACATATGTGTTATCTTCTTCCGATTCCACTAAGGTAGTTGTTTCTGTTTCGTCTTCTACAACTACATTTTCCGTTGTAGTTTCTGTGGTAATTTCTGTAGTTTCAGTTGTAGATTCTGAAGTGCTATCCAATTTACCGGCAATATCTTCATAATCTATTTGAGTAGAAACACCAACATCATCACCGGCATAAACCGACAATACCAAGTTTGCACTCATTAAAAAAGTCAATACAAGTGCTAAAAGTTTTTTCATACAATAATCCCCCCGTTTTGAATAAACTTTAGCTAATTCTGAATTTCCCATTTTTCCAGAATTATAAATGGATATTACATTACATAAACTTATTTGTAATATCTCTTACCTGCATTATACAACCTTAATATAAATTTTACAATGTCTAATTTTAACAATTTTCTATATGTTTTTTTATAAAACATAGTTAATTCATAGAGGTACTAGTATACAACATTAGAATTAAAAAAATATATACGCTAAATTTTAAGATTTTAAAAGAAACAATATAAATTCTTTTTTATTTAAGTTAATAAAATTTTTTCTATGTATCCTTTTTATAAACTTTTTTATTTTATATTTCTAAAACCCGTTATTTTAAAGACTTTTTTAACATTTTTCATATTAAATAACTATGGAATAATTATAATAAAATAATTTTAAATGTAATATAAATTATTACTTTGAAATTATACTTTCATTAATTTAATTAAGAAAAGTCAAAGACTTTTTTAAAATTTTCTTATAAAATACATAATTTAACAACATTTTTGACACAAGTATATATATTCACAATTTATTCATATATACATATTTTATATTCTTTTATTATAGCCATATTTAATTTTATACATTTACTTTTATAAATTACACTAAAAAACATTATTATATTCAGAACAAATTAACTTCGTTAATTTGTGACTTAACTTGTTAAGTCATCGGATTTATCTTTCCGATTCACTATTCAGAACAAATTAACTTTGTCAATTTGTGACTTAACTTGTTAAGTCATCGGATTTATCTTTCCGATTCACTACAAAAAAGCTATCCTGCTTTTTAACAGAATAGCTAATCATCAAATATTACATTTTTTTATTTTTAACAATTCTATCGTAATTTTCTATTTTATAGTTAAGTCTGTCGAGAGTAGAGGCTATTTCTCTTTGCTTTTCCTCCAATAGCTCTTTCTGCTCAATAAGTAACTGCTTTCTTGCCTCAATGGTTTCATCTCCCATTTGGAAAAGCTTTACATACTCTATCAAAGCCTCTATCTGAAGTCCGGCACTTCTCATACATTTTATGAAATTTACCCAATTACAAGAAGATTCATCATAATCTCTTAAGCCACTTTTAGTTCTAGGTACCGGTGGTATAAGACCTATTCTTTCATAATAACGCAAAGTATCTGCTGTTATGTCATACTTTTTACTAACTTCTGAAATAGTCATAAAATCAACTCCTTAAAATTATGAGAGCTTGTCATATTCCTCATCAGTTACAGGTTCGCACCATTCATTCTTACAGTTTTCTCCTGGACATTCAACAGCTATATGACTAAACCAACTATCCTTTTTAGCACCATGCCAATGCTTAACTTCTGCTAGAATAGTAATTACTGTACCAGGTGTAAGGCTAACAGCCTCTTTACCTTCCTCCTGATACCAACCTTCACCGGCAGTACAGACTAAAATCTGACCACCACCACTTGTTGCGTGATGAATATGCCAATTATTTCTGCACTTTGGTTCAAAAGTTACATTTGCCATAAATACTGGAGCTTTGCCAAACTCTGTTAATGTTTTTAAAAAAGAATTACCAATAAAATACTGTGCATAAGCATCGTTTGGAGCACCAATACCAAAAGAATCTACCTTTTCAAACTCACTTCTGTCATTATATTTCATATTAAAAGCACCTCTTTTTTTATTAAGCATTTTTTCCTAATTCAAAAGCCTCTTTGAAAGCCTTTGTATTTTTTATTTCGCCCTTATTCCAAGCACCAACACCATAGATTATGCCCTTTTCAACTGCGTTTGGTAAACAATCTTCTGTAAAACCTCTGATTGCTTCAACAGTTCTGTTAAGCATTTTTTCATTAGTATCGGCAGCTGTAAGAATAAAGTAAAATTCTTTATTTGCCATTTCTGTGTATCTTGGCACACAACGGTCAATAAATACTTTAAGCTGTCCTGCCATTGAGTAAAAATACACTGGTGTTGCTAAAACAATTACATCAGCATCTACCATTTTGTCATTTAATTCAGCCATATCATCTTTCTGAACACATTTACTGGTGTTGTAGCAAGCACCACAGCCAAGACAGACATTAATCTTCTTGTCAGCTAAAAAAACTTTTTCAACCTTATTCCCTGCCTCTAAAGCACCCTTAATAAATTCATCACACAATAAATCAGAATTTCCGTTTCTTCTAGGACTTGATGAAATTACAAGTATATTTTTCATTGTCTTTTCCTCTTTTCATTCTAACACACTAATTGTGAATTTAACAGTTATTGTTTAAGTCACGTATTTTTCTTTTCAATAATAGTTTAACACTTGGAGTGAACTCAATGTCAATATGCAAATTAAAGAAAATTTGTAAGATATAATATTTTCTTAAGTATTTAATCCATTGACAATAGTACCATTTCATACTATAATCATTTTAGTACGAAATGATACTATTGGAGGTTTAGTATGGATAATTTATCATTAACGAAGGAACTGGACAGATTTTACTATTTATGGAGAGAAAGTATTGCTATATATGAAGACTGGGCTAAACAGCAGGGGTTATCTAACAATGTTGTTATGGTTATGGAAAGTATTTATAGCAACAGGGAAAACTGTACCCCAAGCAGTATAAGCCACAAATGGTTTATACCAAAGCAAACTGTAAATACAATTTTGAGAGATTTTGAGAAGAAAGAATATATAACTCTCTTACAACATCCTAAAGACAAAAGAAACAAAATTATTCGACTTACAAAAAAAGGCGAAGAAGTTATGGGCAATATTGTTTTGAAGTTAAAAAAATTGGAATTTTATACTCTTAGCCAAATGGGAAAAGAAAAAGCAGATAGTATGAATGATGGGCTGGAAGAATTTGTAAGGCTATTCCGAGAGGGAGTACGAAATGAATAGAAATAAAGAATTTTTCAAATATGTTATTCCTACAATAATATCCTTTACTTTAACGGGTATTTACTCCATTGTAGACGGATTTTTTGTAGGCAACAGTATAGGAGATATAGGTCTTTCATCAATAAACATAGCTTACCCTATTTCTGCACTTATTCAAGCTCTGGGTATAGGCATAGGTATGGGTGGTTCTGTAAGATATTCCATTGAAAAAGCTGAAAATAATAATGAAAAGGCAAAGGCTTTTATTGGTGGCACAATGCAGTTATTGGCTATTGTCAGCCTTTTGTGTACTATACTTTTGTATGTCTTTTCTGAACCACTTTTAAGACTTCTTGGTGCTGAAGGAGAAGTATTAACTCAAGGCAAAACATATATAGATGTTATAGTTCTGGGGTCATTTTTACAAATTTTCAGTACAGCCTTTATCCCTTTAATTAGAAATTTAGGTGGAGCTTATTTTTCCATAATAACTATGATACTGGGCTTTACTTCAAACATTGTATTCGACTATATTTTTATATGGCAGATGAATTTAGGTACTTTTGGTGCTGGTTTAGCAACTGTTTTCGGTCAGGCTATAGCTTTGGTTGTAGGACTTATGTACCTTATAAAGAAAAAAGGTATCACTTTCAAAACATATGGAAACAAGGCATTAAATATATGGAAACCTATTATAAAAATAGGTGTTGCACCTTTTGGACTTGATTTATCTCCTAATTTTTCACTTATACTTATAAACCGTTTTTCCGTTTTTTACGGTGGAGAAGAAGCAATAGCTAGTTACGCTTGTATTTCCTATGTTATAGTAATTGTTTACTTGATACTTCAAGGTGTTGGTGACGGAAGTCAGCCATTAATCAGTAAATACTATGGAGAGGGAAAAACTCAGGATTTAAAATATATACAAAAAATAGCATTAATTTTTGCACTTTTTCTTTCTGCTCTTGGCATATTAACACTTTATATGGTACGTTTTGACGTGGGAAAATTACTTGGTGCATCAGATTTTGTTGTTCATTATACCGGTGAGGTATTCCCTATATTTTTAATAGCAATTCCTTTTATAGGTATAAACCGTATAATCACTGCTGGTTTTTATGCCTCCGAAAAAAGTATTTATTCATATATATTAACATATATAGAACCTATTTTAATGCTTATTTTCCTCCTTGTTCTTCCACCTTTCTTTGGTGGTCAAATTATGGTGTGGTGGAGCATTTCTCTTGCTAGAATTTTATCAGCAGTTTTAGCAGTGGTTTTAAAAAAATGTGATAAATCGGTTGTAGCATAAATTATAGAAAAAATATTGACACCATATATAATACCACATATAATATTGTGTCATAGAAAATGAGGTGAATAATAATGAAAAATATTAATTATTATATGGCATTACCTTACAAAATGGAAATTGTAGAAGATAAAGACGAAGGTGGCTATGTCGTTTCTTACCCTGACCTTCCTGGTTGTATTACTTGTGGTGAAACAATAGAAACAGCTATAGCAAATGCAAATGATGCAAAAAAGGCTTGGATTGAAGCTGCCCTCGAATCTGGTATAGAAATTCAAGAACCAAATAACTTAGAGAAATATTCTGGTCAGTTTAAACTTAGAATACCTCGTAGTCTGCACCGTTCATTAGCTGAACACTCAAAAAAAGAGGGTATAAGTATGAACCAATATTGTGTATATCTTCTTTCTCGTAATGATGCTTTGTATTTGAAATAATACAAAAATAGGTTTCAAGCATTTTTATTCGCTTGAAACCTTTTTTTATTTCACCTTCGGAAACTTTAATACCATTGTTGTTCCCTGTCCCAACTGGCTTACTACATCTATGCTACCACTGTGGGCGTCCATAATCTCCACGCAAGCTACGAGCCGAGCAAGTTCAAGGTTTAAAAGCGAGGTTTTGTAAGTTCTTCTTACATTTACCTCGCCTTTTATTCTTGAACTTATTTGGCGACTGCCGTGACCGACTGCCTTCGGCAGGAGGTCTTCGGCTCGTTGCGTACATCGCCACAGTGGTTACTTCACCTTCGGAAACTTTAATACCATTGTTGTTCCCTGTCCTAACTGACTTACTACATCTATGCTACCACTGTGGGCGTCCATAATTTCCTTCGCAATAGACAGCCCAAGACCATTACCACCCATTGAACGACTTCTTGCTTTATCAACTCTATAAAATCTATCAAAAATTCTATCGAGAGCCTCTGGTGGCATACCAATACCATTATCAGAAATAGAAAGCATATAGACACTTCTTGTCGCTCCCATTGAAATTTTAATAACTGAGCCTTTATCACTATATTTCATAGCATTAGAAATAATATTTGTTATAACCTGATTTACTCTTGCCACATCAGCATAAATATACATAGGAATAAGTGGGTCATCAAATACAATTTTCTGTTCTCTACCCTCTGCAACAACCTTATTCTGTCTTATACAACCTCTTGCAATTTCAACCAAGTCAGTTCTTTCCTTATTGAACTTATTAACTCTTGTGTCAAAACGTGATAAATCCAAAAGGTCATCTCTTAACAACTTCATTCTATCAGCTGCAACATTTATTTCTTTTAAGAAATCCATAGCTACAGACTTATCGTCAATAGCACCGTCTAAGAGCAATTCTGAATAGCCCTTTATTGTAGTAAGTGGAGTACCAATTTCGTGACTTACATTGGCAACAAACTCTTTACGCATATCATCAAGCTGTCTATGCTTAGTGACATCGTGGAGAACTACAATAAAACTGTTGTAATCGTGCTTTACTGAGTATGAAATAATAGAAGTAGAAATATATTTTCCATTTTCATTTACCGTCATTTCATAAATTGAATCCTGCTTTATATCCTTTAATTTAAGCCCTAATTTTTTCAAAAGCCACTTAAAAGAAATATTCAAATCATCAATTTCCAGCATATCGTAGGCAGCTGTATTAACGTGTATAAGCTGACCTCTTTCATCAAAAGCCATAACGCCGTCTGTCATATTCATAAGTATAATTTCAAGACGGTTTCTCTGTTCGTCAATTTCTGCAACTGTTTTTCTCAATTCCTTCGCCATTGTATTGAACGAACGTGTCAACTGACCTATTTCATCATTACCTTTTACACTTACCTTCTGTTCCAAATGACCTTTTGCCATCATATTGGCCTTTTTAGTAAGAACAGAAATAGGCTTTGTAATTGTATTTGCAAAAAGAAAGCCCAAAATAATTGTAAACACTATAGCTATAACCACACTAATTAAGATTGTTCTTATAGTCTGATTAATACTTGTGTAGAAACTCTCTGCGTCCATCTGAACATAAATAACATACTCAACCTGTCCACCGTCATCTGTGACAGGATAAGCATAGGACATAACCCTTGTTACCTGTTCATTGGCATCTACAGCTCTCCCCTTGTCCTGAAAACTTTCTTCCCCATTAAGAGCTGTTATAATAGCTGAATCATTATACTTTTGGAAAGAATTTTCATCTCTGGCAGTTGAGGAAGCTATAGTATTCCCCTTGTTATCCAAAATATGCCCTGTAACATTTTTGAGAGATGAACTGACTATAGACAGATTTACAAGACTATTCTGAAAGTATCTGCTGTCGTACTGTTCAACAACCTGTTCATTAATATATACGGCACATTGTCTTAATTCTTCTTTTGCCTTATTTTTTTCTCTATTCTCTGTACTGATTACGATGTAAGTACCTGTCAAAATAAGCACCATAAATACCAATGACAAATACATAAAAACCAGTTTCCAACGAATACTTTTCATACTATCACCTGTAAAATAGGTAAAACTTTAGCAATTAAAGTAGTACCCTACACCTCTTTTTGTTACAATATACTTTGGCTTACTTGGGTCATCTTCAATCTTTTCTCTCAATCGTCTTATAGTAACGTCTACTGCTCTGACATCGCCAAAATATTCGTATCCCCATACTTTTTCAAGCAAGTTTTCTCTTGTGAAAATTGTAGGAGTCTGAGTAGCAAGGAAAGTAAGAAGTTCAAATTCTCTTAAAGTAAGATTTATAACTTCTCCTCTCTTTGTAACTTCATATCTGTCAAAGTCAATATTCAAATCGCCATAAACTTGATTATTTCCGTCTTTTTCATTATTTGTCACAGGGGCAATATCTGAACGACGGAGGTTTGCCTTTACTCTTGCAATAAGTTCTCTGTTGCCAAAAGGCTTTGTAACATAATCGTCTGCACCCATTTCAAGACCTACAACCTTATCCACTTCATCAGCTCTTGCTGTAAGCATAATAATAGGCACATTACTTTTTTCCCTAATCTTACGACATACTTCATATCCGTCCATTTTAGGCATCATAATATCAAGTAACAATAAATCAGGGTTTTCACTTTCAAATTTTTCAAGGGCAACTTCGCCGTCCTCTGCTGTAACAACGTCATAGCCCTCTTTTTTTAGATTATAAGCAAGCATAGTAACAATACTAGCTTCATCATCAACAACTAAAATCTTAGCCATTTAAACACCTTCCTACCTACTTTATTTAAACTGCCGAATTATTAGCAGTAAAACTCTCTTTATGTTATAATTATATCGTTTTTTCAGCTATTTATCAAGTGCATATTGAATTACAAAACTTGAAGAAAATGTTTATATATGGTACAATTCATAATGACAAAAATCACTAAAGGAGTGCTTTTATGCAACTACCAGAACAGGTAAAATTTATAATTTCAGAACTTAACAAAAATGGCTACGAAGGGTACATCGTAGGTGGGTGCGTAAGAGATTATCTTATGGCTATTCCACCTCACGATTACGACATTACAACATCTGCACTTCCAGAAGAAGTAAAAGCCATTTTTCCTCATACAGTAGACACAGGTATAGAACATGGTACTGTAACAGTTATTATTGACAAAATAGGTTACGAACTTACTACCTACAGAATTGACGGAGAATACAAAGACAATAGACACCCTGAACAGGTTATTTTTACAGATAAATTGGCAGGAGATTTAAGTCGCCGAGATTTTACCGTAAATGCCATTGCCTACAACGACCAAAGAGGTTATGTAGATATGTTTGGTGGTATGGAAGATATAAAAAAGGCTATAATAAAAGGTGTAGGCGAGCCATCTAAAAGATTTCAGGAAGATGCTTTAAGAATGATGAGAGCATTGCGTTTTTCTGCACAGCTTGATTTTTCAATAGAAGAAAATACTATGCTTGCCCTTAAAGAAAATGCACATCTTATTAAAAACATAAGCATTGAAAGAATAAGAGAAGAATTTTTCAAACTCATTATTTCTGACCACAACGAAAGACTTGAGCTTTTATATGAAAGTGGTATGTTGCCTTATTTCTTGCCGGAATTAGAACAAATAATTGAGGATAAATCCATTTCTTACAGCACTATAAACACATTAAGTAAAGATATTTGTGTACGTCTTGCCTATGTTTTCCACACATTGGACAGTGACAATGTAAAAAAAATACTTCACCGTTTCAGAACTGATAACAAAACAAACAAAATTACTTCACAGCTTGTAAAACACATTGACTTTGAAATAACAGACAAATATTCACTTCGTAAACTCATCAGTATTTTAGGTGAAAATACAGAACACGAAATAGAAATCATGGGTGCTGTTAAAGGTATAGATATATCAAAGGCAAAAGAAATGTACAACGAAATAATTTCAGCCGGAGATTGCTGTAATCTAAAATCTCTTGCCATAAATGGAAACGATTTAAAGGAATTAGGCATTGACCATGGAAAAGAAGTTGGAGAATATTTAGCAAAAGCTCTTGACTTTGTACTGAAAAATCCTCATAATAACCAGCGAGAAAAAATTATGGCATTTTTAAGGAGGTAAACTATAATGACTACTGCTTTAATTACAGGTGCTACAAGTGGCATAGGTCGTTCTATGGCTTTGGAATTTGCAAAAAGAGGTTACAGACTTATTCTTGTAGCAAGAAACCAACAGGCTTTATGCACACTTGCCAAAAAGTTAAATACAAAGGTTAAAGTTTTGGCTTTGGATTTAAGCAAGCCGGAAAATTGTTTTTTACTCCATAAAAAGACAAAGGGAATTAATATTGATATTCTTGTAAATAATGCCGGTTTTGGTGCTTTTGGCGAGTTTTACAAAAGCGACCTTAACAACGAACTGAATTTAATTGACCTTAATATTAAAGCTGTTCAGATTTTGACAAAACTCTATTTGAGAGATTTCAGACAGAAAAACAGAGGTTATATATTGAATACTGCCTCTCTTGCCGGCTTTTGTGTAGGTCCTCTTATGGCAACATACTACGCAAGCAAAGCCTATGTTTTAAGACTTACGCAGTCAATAAAGCAAGAGCTTGAACATGAAAATTCCAATGTTCATATTTGTGCTTTATGCCCTGGTCCTGTAGATACAGGTTTTAATAAAAGAGCCGGCGTAAGTTTTAGTATGAAACCATTAACAAGTGACTATGTAGCAAAATATGCTATAAGAAAAATGTTTCAGAAAAAAACTGTAATTGTCCCTGGTATAGTAGGCAAATTTTCTGCCGTTGCGTCTAAACTATTGCCAAGTTGCATTACAGGCAAAGTATGTTACGAAATACAAAAAAACAAAAGCAAATAAAGTAGGAGGATTTAAAAATGGACAAATTTATGAAAATAGCTATTGATGAAGCTTATGAGGGTATAAGAAAAGGCGACGGTGGTCCTTTTGGTGCTGTTATTGTAAAAGACGGTAAAATTGTAGGTAAAGGTCACAACTGTGTTGTTAGCAAAAAAGACCCAACTAACCACGGTGAAATAATGGCAATTCACGATGCTTGCAAGAACCTTAATACTTTTGACCTTTTTGGTTGCACACTTTATACTACATCAGCTCCTTGCCCAATGTGTTCTGCTGCTATTATGTGGGCAAACATTGAAAAGGTTTACTATGGCTGTACTATTAAAGATGCAGAAAGCATTGGCTTTAGAGATAGCGACTTCTTTGCTGTATTAAAGGGCGAAAAAGAAGGTATTGAAACTTTGGAAACCGGCAGAAAAGAATGTCTTGAGCTTTTCAAAGAATACGACAATATGGATAAAACAATGTACTAATATATAATATAGAAAAAGGCTGTTTAGGAAAATCCTAAACAGCCTCTTTTTACACATTTTCTTTTTTATCTTCTTTTCCGTTATATATAAACATAATTATTGAAATACCACAGATTATAATATATCCAAGAACAGAATAAATATCCGGAATTTGGGCAAAGAAGAAAAATCCCAAAATCGCAGCAAATATTACCTGTGAATAGTCATAAACTGAAATTTCCTTAGCAGGAGCATTTGTATAGGCAGCAGTAATAGAGAACTGACCACCAGCAGCTGCTATACCGGCAAGTAAAAGAGAGCCTAACTGCCACCATTCCATGTGATGATAGTTAAATATCAAGTATGGCAATACTACAACACAGCTAAAAGCAGAGAAGAAGAACACAATAAGAGGTCCTTTAACTCCCCTATTACCTAAAGCTCTAACACAAGTATAGGCAACACCTGCACCTAAGCCACCTATCATACCAACTACGGCCGGAACAGTGTGGCTAAAGTCCATACTAGGCTTTATTATAAACAAACTACCTGTAAAGGCAATAATAACACCTAACACCTGAAAAACCTTTGGCTTTTCCTTTAATATAAATATTGAAAAAATAACTGCAAAGAAAGGTGACAACTTATTGAGCATTGAAGCATCGGCAATATTCAAGTGGTCTACTGCATAGAAATTACCCAAAATACCCATTGTACCCATTATTGAACGAGTTAAAAGAAGTGGCATATCTTCCCATCTATAACTAAAGCCAACTCCTGCCCTCATAAGTACAACAAATGCTACAAAAACAGCTACAAGATTACGGAAGAAACTCTTTTGCACCGTTGGCAAATCTCCCGAAAGTCTTACAAAACAATTCATAAGGGCAAAAAACATAGCTGCCAAGATTATAAATAAAATACCTTTTTGCTTTTTAGTTAAATTTTTCATATCAATCAGCTTTCCAAATTATTCTTCTACTTTTTCAGTTTCGCTTTCTGCTACTTCTTCACCTGTTGGAATATAGTCAATAACAGGTTCAAGACCATAGTGTTCACGAATTCTATTTTCAATTTCGAGAGCTATATCAGGATTTTCAGTTAAATACTGTTTTGCATTTTCACGACCCTGACCTATTCTGGCATCGCCGTAGCTATACCAAGCGCCTCCCTTTTGTATTATATCAAGATTTGCACCTAAGTCAACTATTTCTCCAACATGACTTATACCCAAACCGTACATAATATCAAATTCAGCTGTTCTAAAAGGAGGTGCTACCTTGTTTTTAACAATTTTAGCCTTTGTTTTATTACCTATAATTTCAGTACCATTTTTAATAGCTTCGCCCTTTCTTACTTCTATTCTGACAGAAGCATAGAATTTAAGAGCCTTACCACCAGTTGTAGTTTCCGGATTACCAAACATAACGCCAATCTTTTCTCTTAACTGGTTGATAAATATAATAATACAATTACTCTTTGATGCAATAGCTGTAAGTTTTCTAAGAGCCTTACTCATAAGTCTTGCCTGTAAACCTACGTTATTGTCACTCATTTCACCGTCAATTTCTACTCTAGGAACAAGGGCTGCAACAGAGTCTATAACAATAATATCCATAGCACCTGAACGAACCATTGCTTCAGCAATATCAAGAGCCTGTTCACCATCGTCAGGCTGCGAAACATAGAGATTGTTAATATCTACGCCAAGTTTAGCAGCATATGAAGGGTCAAGGGCGTGTTCTGCATCAATGAAGCCTGCAATACCATTTGCCTTCTGAACTTCTGCTACCATATGGAGTGCAAGTGTTGTTTTACCACCACTTTCTGGACCATATACTTCAATAATTCTACCTCTAGGCACACCACCTATACCAAGGGCAATATCAAGAGAAAGAGAACCTGTTGGCACACTTTCAACACTTTTATCTGCAGCATCTTCACCAAGACGCATAATTGAGCCTTTACCAAAGTTCTTTTCAATCTGACTTATTGCTGTCTGTAAGGCCTGATTTTTTGCCTCATTAATTTCAGTACTGTTGTTTTTCATATTTTCCTCCTAAGATTTACTTGCTTTTTAATAATTCCTGTCTTAAAAGAGCCAACACTCTTGCTGTTGCATAACTTCTTATTCTATTTCTTAAGCCTAGGTGAATATCAAGTCTTTCTACTGTAGCCTTGCCATTAATTGCTACACCGATATACACAAGACCTACCGGCTTTTCAACAGTTCCACCACCAGGACCGGCAACACCTGTTGTACTAATACCTACATTTGTATTGCTCACTTTTGCAACACCAAGGCACATTTCCTCTGCTGTTTGAGAAGAAACTGCTCCCCACTTCTCTAATGTATCACATTTAACATCCAATAAACGGGACTTACTCTCATTTGTATAAGTTACCATACCATTTACAAATGCTTTTGATGCTCCGGCATAGTCAACAATTCTTGATGCAACCATACCACCGGTACAGCTTTCAGCTGTTGACAAAGTCCATTTTCTCTCCTCAAGTATTTTCATAATTGAAGATACAAGGGTTTCATCGTCTTCGCCGTAAATATAGTCGCCAAGTCTATTGTAAATTTCATTTACAACCGGCTCCATAATTTTTTCACATTCTGCTTTATCTTTACCTCTTGCTGTAACTCTGAAAAGCATTTCATTATCTTTTGCGTAAGGAGCAACTGTAGGATTTGTACTATTTTTAATAATATCGTCCATTATTTCTGATGCTCTGCTTTCGCCTACTTGAACAACGTGAATTTCTTTACTTAAAAGTGTGCAATTTGTCTTTTCTGCAAGGAAAGGAATAACACTTTCAGTAAACATAGGCTTTATTTCTCGTGGAGGTCCTGGGAGAACAATAATAATTTTGCCGTTTTCTTCTATAATACAGCCGGGAGCTGTACCATTATTATTCTTAAGGACTATAGACCCCTCTGGCATATAGGCTTGTTTATTATTTGTTTCTGCCATATATCTGCCCTTGAAATGTTCTTTCAGTCTATCCATACTCTCCTGATGAAGATACATTTTTTTGCCAAATACTTCGGCAGCCATTTCCTTAGTAATATCGTCTTGTGTTGGTCCAAGTCCACCACTTGTAATAAGAATATCACTTCTGGAAAGTGCCTGTTCCATAGCCTCTTTAAGCCTTTGAGGATTATCTCCCACAACAGCCTGATGCTGAACAGTTATGCCCATATTGGCTAATTCCTTAGCCAAAAACTGAGCATTAGTATTTACAATATCTCCCAACAAAATCTCTGTACCTACTGCAAGAATTTCTGCCTTCAAAACCATTACTCCTTTCGACTTGCTTTTGAAATAGTATAACACAACAGAGGAATAAATTGCAACAGTCAATCGAAAAAAAGTTCGAATATTTTCAAGTGAGAAAAAAATTATTGAAAATTTATCTATGTAGTGGTAAAATTAGATGATATGATAACTTTATTTTTACTGGAGGTAATAAAATGAGCGGACATTCTAAGTTTGCCAATATTAAGCACAAGAAGGAAAAGAACGATGCTGCTAAGGGCAAAGTTTTCACAGTTATTGGTCGTGAACTTGCAGTTGCTGTAAAGGCAGGCGGTCCAGACCCAGCAAGTAACTCAAGATTAAGAGATGCTATTGCTAAGGCAAAGTCTAACAATATGCCTAACGATACTATTGACAAGGCTATTAAGAAAGCAGCCGGCAACCTTGAAGCTGTAAACTACGAAGCAATTACATATGAAGGTTATGGTCCTAAGGGTATCGCTGTTATCGTTGAAACTCTTACAGACAATAAAAACCGTTCTGCAGCCAATGTAAGAAGTGCCTTTACAAAGGGTGGCGGAAATATGGGTACAAGTGGCTGTGTAAGCTTTATGTTTGACGAAAAGGGTCAGATTATTATTGACACTACAGAAGAAGATATTGACACAGACGAACTTGAAATGATTGCTATTGAAGCCGGTGCTGAAGATATTTCTATTGAAGATGACGGTATCGAAATCATTACAAACCCTGAAGACTTTTCACAGGTAAGAGAAGCTCTTGAAAAGGCTGGTATTCCTATGGCTGAAGCATCTGTTACTATGATTCCTCAGACTTATACTTCTCTTACTGATGAAGAAGATATTAAGAAAATGAACAGACTTCTTGACCTTCTTGACGAAGACGATGACGTAAAGAACGTATATCACAACTGGGAAGAAGCTGAATAATTATTTCAATGTAAAAGTTAGAAAATTTACATTTTATAATTCACTACAAAAAGAGCCGGCACAATGTGTCAGCTCTTTTTAGGCTGTCGATAAAGCCGACAGCCTAAAAAGAAATGCTTGCATTTCTTGCAGTTAGTCTAAGGTAGGGACCAGCAGAACATTTAGCAAGCTAAATGTAAATTGCTATGCAATTTATCGGACTCCTTTCCGATTCGTGCCGTGAAAAATATGGCACTAAAAACCAGTACCATATTTTTGTCCCCTCTAGGTTGCATAGGCGAGCAATAAATTACAAAGTAATTTATGACCAGCCCTACATTCGGGCAAAGCTCTGGTCAGAACTTTCAACTTTGTTGAAAGCCACACTTCGTGTGTCCGATTTATCTTTCGGTTCACCGTTCCGGAATTAGTTTAAGAAAACCAAGGTTTTCTCAACAACTTTCCTTTGATAATCTGAAAAAAATATGCAAATACATTTGTCGAAAATTGCAAATTATTTTCTAAAATTAGCTTTTTTGACACTCTGAAAAGAGCTGGCACAATGTGTCAGCTCTTTTGATTATCATATATTCTTAGCTATTTCATAGGCTCGCTCGTAAGCCGGAGTATCTTCAATAGCACCCTTTACTGCTGTATCTATGCCACAAATAACTCCTCTTTCAATACAGTTATCAAGGCAATCATCTGTAAAATCTCTCAAACCACTAAGGGTCTTTTCAATAACTGCTCTGTCTGGGTCTACAGAAGTACAAATGAAGTAAAATTCCTTATTTGAAATTTCTTCATATCTTGGCAAACATCTATCTATAAATGTTTTCATTTGACCATTCATTATGTAGAAATATACTGGTGTTGAAAGTACAATAACATCTGCCTTTACTACCTTATCAAGTATTTCTGCCATATCATCGTCTTGAACACATCTGTGAGTTGTACGACAAACACTACAGCCTTTACAGAAATTAATTTTTTTATCTCTCAGATATATAGTTTCTACCTTATTTCCTGTTTCTTCTGCACCCTTTGCAAACTGTCTGCAAAGTCTATCAGAATTGCCATTTTCTCTCGGACTTGAAACAATAATCAGAACTTTTTTCATACAAATCACTCCCTAGAACAATCTTTACTTTAGTTTTACTCCCTTATTTTAATAAGGTCAAGAGTGTATTTTATTTTCGTTAATTTTCACATAATTAATACAAAAATATTGTTTAATATTTAGTATTAAAACTCTGTACTATCTCCATAATTCCTTAAAAAACAGTAGCAATTATTTTTATTTACATAAATCTATATTTATGTTATCATGCCTACAACACAAAGGAGAATATGAAAATGGAAATATACTTAGCACCCCTTGAGGGAATTACAAACAACATATACAGAGAAAGCCAACACACCTACTTTGGAGGTATAGACAAGTATTTTACACCTTTTATTGCACCTAACGAACAAGGTATTTTAAACACCAAAGTAACAAGAGATATTTTGCCTGAAAATAACAAGGGTATGAACCTTGTACCTCAGATATTAACAAATTCTGCTGACGGTTTCATTGTAATGTGCAAAACTTTAGAACAGTACGGTTATACAGAATTCAATTTAAACTTAGGTTGCCCTTCTGGAACAGTAGTTTCAAAAGGCAGGGGTTCTGGATTTTTAGCATATCCTGATGAGTTAGACAAGTTTTTAGATGAAATATACAAAAGTGACTACAATATTTCGATTAAAACACGTATAGGCAAAGAAAGCCCAGAGGAATTCTACAGACTTTTGGAAATATATAACCAATACCCACTTACAGAGCTTATTATACACCCTAGAACCAGAAAGGATATGTACAAAAACACACCTAATTGGGATATGTATAAGTATGCTATTGAAAATACCAAACACAAGTTATGCTACAATGGAGATATTTTCACAGTAAAGGACTACAACAATTTTATAAAAGAATTTCCAAATACAGATACTATTATGGTGGGGAGGGGTATAATTTCAAATCCAGCCTTAGCCTGTGAAATAAAGGGTATCAAGAAATTAAACAAAGATGATTTATACAAATTTTATGAAAAAATGTTCAATGATTATCAGGAAATACTCTCCGGAGATACTCCTTTACTTCACAAAATGAAAGAAGTATTTGTATATATGATAGACTCGTTCACTGACTGTGATAAAATAGCTAAAAAAATAAAGAAAGCTAAAAATGTAAGGGATTTTAAAAATGCTGTTAATGAGCTTTTTAGCTGTTGTGAAGTGAAGTAAAAATATTGACTAAATAACAATATTTTGATATTATATCTATGCTGACAAGGACATCGCCTAATCTTAGGATTATGATTCTTTGGAGGTGATAATAATGGGTAATAAAAGTAAAAAAGCCCTCATACTCAGGGCTTTAATACAAACATTACTCACAATATTATTCATTATGATATTTGTAACTAAATGCTACTAAAATACATAATGTTTATTATTGTCTTGCAGGGTGCTAGCACCACCCTGTAAGGTTATTATTATATTATCACTTATAACAAACTATGTCAAGTTTGCAACTACTTTAAAAATTTAAATTATTTATAATTATTTGAGATAGGTTCGCCTATCTCTTTTTTATTATTTTCCTTATTGAGAAATTTTCCAATTGACAAATCAACAAGTAATGCTATAATAAACATATACCCCCTATGGGTATAAAGGAGGTAAAACAATGGATAAATGTTGTTGCAACACTGGTAAAACTAAACATCGTGATACTGCTGAATACAAAGCACTTATTACCCGTCTTAACAAAATTGAGGGTCAGGTAAGGGGTATCAAAAATATGGTAGAAAGCGATAGATACTGTGTAGATATACTTACTCAGGTTTCTGCCGTACAAAGTGCCTTAAACAGTTTCAATAAAATTCTCCTTTCTCAACACATAAAAACTTGTGTAGTTGATGATATTAAAAGCGGGAATGATGAAGTTGTTGATGAACTTCTAAACACAATTCAAAAAATAATGAAGTAGGTGATATTTAATGAAAAAAGAAAAATATACTGTTACAGGTATGACTTGTTCTGCTTGTTCCAGTAGAGTTGAAAAGGCAGTTTCTTCTCTTAAAGGTATGGAAAAAGCCTCTGTAAACTTACTCACAAACTCAATGCAAGTAGAATATGATGACAGTATTTTATCTTCAACTGATATTGAAAACGCTGTTGTAAATGCTGGCTATGGTATTGGTGGTTCTGATGCCACTTCTAGTTCTGCCAAATCAGAAAAGAACAATGAAAAAGACGAAATGCTCCATAGATTGGTTTACTCTTTTGTATTCCTTTTATTCCTTATGTCTATATCTATGAGCCATATGATTGCAAAAACTGGTTTCCCTATTCCTCAATGGTTCCAGAACATATTTTGGGGAAATGAAAATGCAATTACATTTGCCTTTGCACAGTTTTTAATTGTATTGCCAATATTGTATCTTAACAGAATTTACTATATAAGAGGTTACAAAAACCTTTTCCATTTAAGTCCAAATATGGATACACTTATTGCCGTTGGTTCAAGTGCATCAATGTTCTACGGCATATTTGCTCTTTTCAGAATGAGCTGGGGACTTGGTCATGGTAATATGGACCTTGTAGGCACATACAGTATGGATTTATATTTTGAATCTGCCGGTATGATTGTTACACTTATTACCCTTGGTAAGTACCTTGAAAGCCGTTCTAAGAAGAAAACTAGCAAGGCTATTGAAAAACTTGTTGCCCTTGCACCAAAAGAGGCTGAAATCGAAAGAAACGGTCAGGTTATGACAGTACCTGTTGAACAGCTTGTTGTTGGCGATATAGTTATTATTCGCCCTGGTGAAAGCATAGCTGTTGACGGTGTAATTGTAGAAGGTAGCACAAGTGTTGACCAAAGTGCCATAACCGGTGAAAGTATTCCTGTTGAAAAGCAGGTTGGTGACAATGTTGTTTCTGCATCTATAAACAAAAACGGCTTTATTAAAATCAGAGCCGTAAAAGTTGGTGAAAACTCTACTATAAATCAGATTATTAAATTAGTAGAAGAAGCTAGTTCAAGTAAAGCTCCTATTGCCAGAATGGCTGATAAAATTGCCGGTATATTTGTTCCTGTTGTAATGACTATAGCCCTTGTTACAATTATTGTATGGCTTATAAGTGGTGCATCATTTGAATTTGCCCTTTCAGCCGGCATAACAGTTTTGGTTATATCTTGTCCTTGTTCTCTTGGTCTTGCAACTCCCGTTGCTATAATGGTTGGTACCGGTAAGGGTGCTGAAAACGGTATTCTTATAAAGTCCGGCGAAGCCCTTGAAACTGCTCATAAGATTGATACAGTTGTTATGGATAAGACAGGTACTATTACAGAGGGTAAGCCAAAGGTTACAGATATTGTTGAGTATATAGACAAAAACAGTCTATTAACTTATGCCATTTCCCTTGAAAAAAATAGTGAACACCCTCTTGCTGAGGCTATTGTAAAATATTGTAAGGATAACAATATTTCTTCTGAAAGTGTTGAAAACTTTGAGGCTGTATTTGGTAAAGGTGTAAAGGCTACTTCTGGTAATTCCACTATTTTAGGTGGTAACAGAGCCTTTATGAAAGAAAATAATATTGATATTTCAAAAATTGAACCACAAATTAACAGCCTTGCTGACGAAGGTAAAACACCTCTTATTTTTGCCAAGGACAACAATGTAATTGGTATTATTGCTGTAGCCGATGTTGAAAAGGAAACTTCAAGAAAAGCCATTGAAGAATTTACAAAAATGGGTATTTCCACAGTAATGCTTACTGGCGATAACGAAAGAACAGCAAAGGCAATACAAAAGCGACTTAATATTCCAAAAGTTATTGCTCAGGTACTTCCAGAGGATAAGGAAAAAGAAATTAGAAGATTACAAGATGAAGGACATTGTGTCGCAATGATTGGCGATGGTATAAATGATGCTCCTGCTCTTGCAAAGGCTGATGTTGGTATTGCCATTGGTGCCGGTACAGACGTAGCCATTGAAAGTGCTGACGCAGTTCTTGTAAGAAATGATTTACTTGACGCCGTAAGTGCAGTAAAATTAAGTAAAGCAGTTATTAAAAATATTAAAGAAAATCTTTTCTGGGCATTTTTCTACAACTGTATTGGTATTCCTGTTGCAGCCGGTGTGTTATACCCTATATGGGGTATAAAGTTAAGCCCTATGTTTGGTGCTGCTGCAATGAGTTTAAGTAGTATCTGCGTTGTAACAAATGCTTTAAGATTAAGAAGATTTAAGACATACAAGTCTTCTGGAAAGGTTGAAGAAACTGTAATTGAAGTTAAAAAGGAGAATGAAAAAATGAAAAAGGTATTATCTATTGAAGGTATGATGTGTGGTCATTGTCAGGCTCACGTTGAAAAGGCTTTAAAGGCTATGGACGGTGTTACTTCTGTTGAAGTAAGTCTTGAAAACAAAAACGCTACTGTTGAATTATCAAAGGATATTTCAGATGCAGAATTTAAGGCAGTTATTGAAGATGCCGGTTATGAATTAAAGAATGTTCAGTAAAAAATGCTTCCGACTTTTTAAGTCGGAAGCATTTTTTATAAATTATGAAAACCATTACTCAAAACAGCTATAGCAATAAAAAGAGCAAAAAGAAGAATATACATTACAGTTAAAGCTACACAAATTATAAAGGCAATTAAACCGGCTCTGCTCCATGTGCTTTGAGTTTTATTAAATTCTTCTGGTGTTTTAAAATATCCGTTTTGCCACGCCCATTTGTTGCCACAAGCACCACATACAAATGCCCAAATAAAACCTACGAAAGGTACAAGGCTTAGTAAAGGTAAATAACATCTGTTACCTACACCCCAAATCCAGTTAAACATAAATGCTCCCCAGTTCCAGCCTAACTTAGGTTGCTCTGGTACTGTGCTTTCATTTACAGTCTGATTTACATTATTTTCATCCATAAAAACACCCCATTTTTCTTTTATTCTATCACATATTATTTTTATAGTCAATTTATTACAAATATTGTAAAATTAGTTTTTATGTGTTAAAATTCTTTTTTTAGGAGGTGTCAAAATGAATAAAAATGTCATAGGTCATTTGCTTGCGTTTTTTACTGTATTTGTATGGAGTACGACATTTGTATCTTCTAAAATAATATTACAGTATATGACACCGGCACAGCTTGTTATAATTCGATTTTTTCTAGGATATATTACCCTTTGGGTGTTCAAACCAAAGCCATTAATTATAAACAATATAAAAAAAGAAATTTATTTCATATTAGCAGGACTCTTTGGAGTTACACTTTATTTCTTGTTTGAAAACATTGCCCTTTTGTACACAATGGCATCAAATGTAGGAATAATAGTTTCTGTTGTGCCTTTCTTTGTTGCTATTTGTTCTGTCATTTTTCTGAAAGAACCTTTGCCAAAGATAAGTTTCTTTATTGGTTTTGTACTTGCTATAATTGGTATATGTATAATTGGAATAAAGGATTTTACAAGTGTTCATTTTAGTCCTTTGGGAGATTTCTTAGCCTTAATGGCTACTATTGTTTGGGCATTTTATTCCGTTACACTAAAGAAAATAAGTACATTTAACTATAACATACTTCAAACAACACGAAGAATATTTATGTACGGTGTAATTTTTCTTATTCCCATAGCTTTGCACAATGGACCATTGGATTTATCCGTATTTACAAACATAAAAATATTGGGCAACATACTGTTTCTCAGTTTTCTAGCATCAGCTACCTGCTATACAACTTGGAGCATAGCTCAAGAAAAATTAGGTGTAGTAAAAACAAGTGTTTACATATACCTCTCTCCTGTTATTACAACAGTTGCTTCTGCAATAGTGTTAAAAGAAAACATAACATTTATGACTATTGTAGGTATTTGCCTTACATTAGGTGGACTTATATTGTCACAAAGCAAAAAGCTCGGTTAACAGCCGAGTTTTTTTATGCCTTAATTGTTAACCATAAGTATTTATATAGTTGACAATTAATTTTTATTGTGCTAATATGAAAATCATCAATTTATAAAAAAGGAGAGATTTTTTGAACACTAGAAAAATGATATTAACGTCAATGTTTGTAGCTATGATTGCAGCTGGAGCATTTATAAAAATTCCTGTACCTATTGTTCCATTTACACTTCAATTTCTTTTTACTATGCTTGCCGGCATACTTTTGGGAGGAAAAGACGGTTTTCGTGCTGTAGTAATATATATTTTTCTTGGACTTATAGGCCTACCTATATTTGCTGAAGGTGGTGGTTTTGCTTATATATTTAAACCTAGTTTTGGTTATATTATTGGCTTTGCTATAGCTTCTTATATTACAGGAACTATTGCAAACAAAAATTCAGAACCTACAATAAAAAGGCTTTTATGTGCTAACTTTATAGGTCTTGCAATAGTTTATCTTTTTGGAATGGTATACTACTATATTATGAGCAACTTTTATTTAGGCACACCTATAGGACTTTGGCCATTATTTTTATACTGTTTTATTTTGGCAGTCCCTGGAGATATTTTACTTTGTATTTTAGGGGCAATACTTGGAAATCGACTTGTCCCAATTATTAAAAAGAAAGGATACAACATATGAGCAAAAGTATATTTATAACAGGTACTGGTACTGATATAGGCAAAACCTACGTATCTGCACTTATAGTAAAAAAACTTAGACAAAAAGGAAATAAATCTGCCTATTACAAAGCTGCAATGAGTGGAAATATTCGCTGTTATGATGGTTCTCTAATTGCCGGAGATGCTTCCTATGTAAAATACATCTCCGGTACAGAACAGCCTATAGACAGTATGTGTCCATATATATATGAAAACGCCCTTTCTCCACATCTTGCATCAAAAATAGAAGGTAATCCTGTAAAAATGGATATTGTACTTAAGGGATATGAAGATTTGTGTAGCAAATATGATTATATAACAATAGAAGGTTCAGGAGGTATACTCTGTCCTATTACATTTGAAGAAAATAAAATAATGTTACCAGATGTTATTAAGGCTTGTAATCTTGGCTGTATAATGGTTGCCGATGCCGGTCTTGGCACTATTAATGGTGTAGGTCTTACTGCTGAATATATGAAAAATCATAATATTCCTCTAAAGGGAATAATATTTAACCACTATATTCCAGGAAACATTCTACACGAAGATAATATTAAAATGTGTGAATACATAACAGGTTCAAAGGTTATTGCCTGTGTCAAAGATGGAGATACTGACATAAATATTACATTTGAAGAATTAGAAAAGCTATACGAATAGGAGGAGTATTCAATGATTTGGTATCCCTATGAACAAATGAAAACAATGAAACAACCTTACAAAATAGTAAATGCTGATGGAGTATATCTCTGCACCGAAAATAACAAACTCATAGATTCTGTATCCTCTTGGTGGAGTGTAATACACGGCTATAAACACCCTGAATTAACAAAAGCCATTACAACACAAGCTGAAAATTTTTCACACATAATGCTTGGTGGATTAACTCACGAACCTGTAGAAAAATTATCCAAAAAACTAGCAGAGTGGTTACCTGCTGATTTAAACTATTGTTTTTTCTCTGATTCCGGAAGTGTAGCTGTTGAAGTCGCCCTTAAAATGGCATTGCAGTATTTTATGAATAAAGGTGATGAAAACAGAACTATGGTGCTTGCTCTTGAGCACGCATATCACGGTGATACTTTTAAGACTATGGAAGTAGGCGATGATGAAGATTATCATTTTGTTCTAAAAGCCTATGGTAAAAGCAAAAATGTAATTCATATTCCCACAGAAATAAATGCTCTCGAAAAAGCCTTTGAAGAAAATCACGAAAAATTAAACTGTTTCATTGTTGAACCTTTACTTCAAGGTGCCGGTGGTATGCGTATGTATGATATTTCTTTCTTAGTTCGTGCAAGAGAACTTTGTAATAAATATGGTGTACTATTAATTTTTGATGAAGTTGCAACAGGCTTTGGAAGAACAGGAAATCGCTTTGTTGCCGATTTAGTAACCCCAGATATACTTGTGTTAGGAAAAGCTTTAACCGGAGGTTACATAGGTCATGCTGTTACAGTTGCAAATACAAAGGTCTATAATGGTTTCTATGACAACAATCCAAGTCACGCACTTATGCACGGTCCAACCTTTATGGGAAATGCTCTTGCTTGTAGTGTGTCCTTAAAATCTATTGAATTATTTGAAAATCAAAACTATATTTCAAAAATACATAAAATAGAAGAAATTACTAGGCGAGAATTAAAAGATTTTGAAGACAAAAGAATAAAAGAAATTAGAATTATGGGAGGTTGTGTTTGTATTGAAGTATATGACCCTTGTGTATTAAAAGGTTATCAACAATTTGCTTTTGAAAATGGTGTGTTTAGTCGACCATTTCTCAATTATCTTTATGCTATGGTACCTTATATTATTACAGAAGAACAGTTGGTAAAGGTATTAAACACAATGAAAAAATGGTTTCGAAAATAAAATTTAATATATTTTTATCCCCTAAATTTAACTCTAATTTATATATATTTAATTCTTAATTAATTGACAAAAAATATTCTATGAATTATAATATACCTAATTCACAGACTTAGTGTTAATGGTGGTTATTTCTCATCTATTACAAGCCTGCGTAAATTTTATTTTAGCTTTACAATGACGTAAATACAATGCCATTTTCTCAATAAGGGCTTTTGTAATGTTTGAAATAATAAATGATATTATTGCTGGGAGGGTTTTCCTTGAAGGTTTTAATAACTACCGATTTTTATAAGCCTAATACTAATGGCGTTGTTCGTTCTGTAATGACATTAAAGTCAGCACTGGAACAACAGGGACACGAGGTCAGAGTTCTTACTCTAAATCAAACAGGCATAGTTAGGGAAAATGATGTATACATACTTCGTTCTATAAGTGCTGGTAAAATCTATCCCAACGCAAGAATAATGTTTGGTATGTGCAGAAGTGTTGTCAACAAAATTGTGAAATGGAAACCGGATATTATACATTCACAATGCGAATTCAGCACTTTCTTTTTTGCAAACAGAATAGCAAAAAAACTTAGAATACCTTTAGTTCATACCTACCATACCGTTTACGAAGATTATACTCACTATTTTTCCCCAAGCCATACAATTGGTAAGGAAATAGTTGAAACTCTTTCTCGTAAGATATTAAAGCATACACAGGCTATTATTGCCCCTACTGAAAAGGTAAAGGATATTTTGACTTCATATAAGGTTAAACCACCTATAACTGTTATTCCAACAGGTCTTGATTTGCAAAAATGTAGTAGCCCTGTAGATAAGAATACCCTTTCAGAAATGAAACATTCCTTAGGTATTCCAGAAGATAACACAGTTTTACTTTTTCTAGGCAGATTAGCACGAGAAAAAAACATAGACGAAACTATTAAATTAATTGAAAATTGTCATCTGAACAAGTTTACATTTCTTATAGTAGGTGACGGTCCTGACAGAGATAGACTAGAAAAACATGTCAAAAAAAGCAGTATCAAAAACAATGTTATATTTACAGGTCTTGTACCAATGGACAGTGTAAATGCCTACTACCAGCTTGCAGACCTTTTCATTTGTTCCTCTACAAGTGAAGCACAAGGACTTACATATTTTGAAGCTTTGGCAAATGGTGTACCTGCCCTTTGCAGAAAAGATGCTTGCCTTGACGGTGTACTTATAAACTACAAAAATGGTTTTCAATATACAAACGAAGATGATTTTGCAGAGTTTTTAAACTTTTTCTTTTCAGACAAATGTAATCGAGAAGATATGATTGCAAATGCCTTACCTGTAAAAGATAAATTTTCCAGTAAAGCCTTTGGAGAAAATGTTGCTGAACTTTACAAAAACACCATTAAAAAATTTAACGAAAAAAATTCCGTTAATTATAAATAACATAGGTGATTGATTTGAGAAAATTTATAGATTGGGTAGTTGCTAAACAAAACATAATAGGTCTTGTAAGTACAGTTATTATCATACTTCTCAGCATATATGGATATACTCAGGGTGTTTTTACTGACAAAAGCAAACTTGAAGCCTTATTAAAAAGCTGTGGTGTATGGGCTCCTATTATGTTTGTTGCTTTGCAAGCAATACAGGTTGTTATCCCTATACTACCTGGTTCAATAGGCTGTCTTTTTGGTGTTATATTTTTTGGACCAGTAATGGGATTTATATATAATTACGTAGGTATTTGTGGTGGGTCTATATGGGCATTTCTTATTGCCAGAGCTTATGGGCGAGAATTTGTAAGACGTGTAACTTCTGAAAAATTCTACAACAAATACAGTCCTTTTATGAATAGCCGAAAATTCACTATTCTTTTTGCTTTACTCATATTTAGTCCAGTTGCTCCAGATGACTTTTTATGCTATCTTGCCGGCATTACAGATATGAAATTAAGCAAATTTACAATAATAATTCTTTTGGGCAAACCTCTTGCCATTTTTATGTATAGTTTTGCATTAACTAAATTCTATACTTATTTAATAAACTTTATACGTTAGGGGAGATAAAAATGAAAGTTTTTTTGTATTCGGGAATGCAAAAAATGATTGAAAAAAGTGGTGTAGGCAGAGCTATTTACCACCAAAAAAAAGCTGCTGCCTTCAATGATATAGAATTAGTTGATAATCTTGAAAATGCAGACGTTGTACATATTAATACAATATTTCCTAAAAGCTATGAATTAGCAAAGGAGGCTCATAAATTAGGCAAAAAAGTTGTCTACCACGCACACTCTACAAGACAGGATTTTAGAAATTCCTACATTGGTTCTAATCTTGTTGACGGACTTTTTGCTTGGTGGATAATGAAGTGTTACAATTCCGGTGATATTATTATTACCCCTAGTATTTACTCTAAAAAACTTCTTCAATCCTATGGAATAACAAAGGATATAAGAGTTTTATCAAATGGTATTGATACCAACTACTACACACGCAATGAAGAAATGCGTGAAGAATTTAAGAAAAAGCATAAAGGCAGAAAAGTCATTATGTCTGCCGGTTTATGGATTGACAGAAAAGGTATAACTGATTTTGTAGAGCTTGCTAAAAGAATGCCACAATACGATTTTGTATGGTATGGCGAGTCTAATTTATACACTGTTCCAGCTAAAATTAGAAAGGCTGTCAAAACAAAATTGCCTAACCTTTCATTCCCTGGATATATCAGTAAAGCCGAATTAAAAGATGCCTACAACAACAGTGACCTTTTCCTTTTTATGTCAAAGGAAGAAACTGAAGGTATCGTTATACTTGAGGCTTTAGCTATGAAAATCCCAACACTTATCAGGGATATTCCTGTATATGAGGGTTGGCTCACAGACAGTAAAGATGTTTACAAGGCAAAAACTCTTTCTGAATTTGAAACTAAAATTACAGGCATACTTGAAAACAAATTGCCAAGTGTAGTTGAGGGTGGCTATAATATAGCAAAAGAAAGAGATATTAAAGAAGTTGGTAAAAAATTGAAATCTATTTACGAAGATGCTTTAAAGAAATAAACAATTCACTAAAAGCCATTGTTGAAAAATTTCAACAATGGCTTTTTTTACTTATTACACTTTTTTCCACAACAGCTACAATTCCCACCACAAGAAAATTCGCCATTTTTACTTTTCTTATATAAATTTCTACAAATCAAAAAACAGACAAGTATTATTACAGCTAAAATTATTATACTCTGTATATTCATTTACATCACTCCTATAAAAGCCCCAATAATATGTACAATACCGGCACAAAGCCAAGCTACTACGCATTGAGCTACTACAACAAATACTGCATATTTACCACCTAATTCTCTCTTTATAGATGCTATAGCAGCAACACAAGGAGTATAGAGAAGACAGAAAACAAGCAAGCTAAAGGCTGTTAAAGGAGTAAGAAGTGCTGTTATTCCCTCTGTATTTCCTAAAAGTACAGTAAGTGTTGAAACAACGCTTTCCTTAGCCATAAATCCTGTAATAAGAGCAGTAGATATTCTCCAATCCCCAAAACCTAAAGGCTTGAAAACAGGGGCAACAATACCAGCAATAATAGCAAGTATACTGTGCTGAGAATCACTAACTACATTAAATCTAACATCAAAAGTCTGTAAGAACCAAATCACAATTGTAGCAACAAATATTACTGTAAATGCTCTTTGTAAAAAGTCCTTAGCCTTTTCCCAAAGTAATTGAGTAACATTTTTTGCCCCTGGCATACGATAGTTAGGCAATTCCATTACAAAAGGAACTGCATCACCCTTAAACATAGTTTTTCTCATAACAGAGGCTGAAACTATACCCATAAATATACCAATGAAGTAAAGTGACACCATTACTATTGCACCATATTTAGGGAAAAATGCAGCTGTAAAAAGCCCGTATATAGGCAACTTAGCAGAACAGCTCATAAAAGGTGTCAAGAGTATTGTAATTTTTCTATCTCTTTCAGACGGCAATGTACGGCTTGCCATAACCCCTGGAACAGTACAACCAAAGCCTATAAGCATAGGTACTATACTTCTACCTGAAAGTCCGATTTTTCTCAACAACTTGTCCATTACAAAGGCCACTCTAGCCATATAGCCACTATCTTCAAGTAAAGAAAGGAAGAAGAACAATGTTACAATAACTGGTAAAAAGCCTAATACACTGCCTACACCAGTAAATATACCATCAATAATCAAGGAATGGACAACTGGATTTATGTCCCATATTGTAAGTCCATTATCTACAATGCCTGTAATCCATTCAATACATATATTCAGTAAATCTGAAAGTCCTGCACCTATAACATTAAATGTAAGCCAAAATACTATACCCATAATAACTATAAATGAAGGTATAGCTGTATATTTGCCTGTAAGTATTTTATCTATTTTCTGACTTCTTTTATGTTCCTTACTTTCGTGAGGTTTTTCCACTACTTCTTTACAAACCTTGTCAATAAGGCTATATCTCATATCAGCAATTGATGCTGCCCTATCTAAACCTCTTTCACTTTCCATTTGCTGAATAATATGCTCAAGAGTTTCCTGCTCATTTTGGTCTAATTTAAGCCTTTGAAGTATTAAACTATCTCCCTCTGCCAATTTGCTGGCAGCAAAGCGAATAGGAATACCGGCAGCCTTTGCGTGGTCCTCAATTAAGTGCATTATAGAGTGCAAGCATCTATGAACAGCACCATTATGGTCATTTACATCACAAAAATCTTTTCTACCCGGCTTTTCCTGATATTTTGCAACATGTAATGCGTGGTCAACAAGTTCTGCTATACCCTCATTTTTAGCTGCTGAAATAGGTACGACAGGTATTCCCAGCATTTGTTCCATTTCATTTACGTGGATATATCCACCATTCTTCCAAACCTCGTCCATCATATTAAGGGCAAGTACCATTGGAATATCTAATTCCATAAGCTGTAGTGTAAGATTTAAGTTTCTTTCAATATTTGTAGCATCTACAATATTAATAATACCCTTTGGACGTTCATTTAATATAAACTCTCTTGTCACTATTTCCTCACTGGAATATGGCGACATAGAATAAATTCCCGGCAAATCAGTAATAAGTGTATCGCTATGCTCCTTTATTGCACCGTCTTTTCTGTCAACAGTAACCCCAGGGAAATTACCAACATGCTGATTAGAACCTGTAAGCTGGTTAAAAAGTGTAGTTTTTCCACAATTCTGATTTCCTGCCAGTGCAAAAGTCAGTACTGTACCCTCTGGAAGTGGATTTTCTGTTTCCTTTGTATGGTACTTTCCCCCTTCACCAAGTCCGGGATGAGGAATATTCTTCTTGTCACTTCTAGGTATTGAAGTATGCTTTTCTGTCTTTGCATCTCTTATATTTTCTATTTCTATTCTTTCTGCGTCTGCCAAACGCAAAGTAAGTTCATAACTATGTATTCTAAGTTCTACTGGGTCACCCATTGGTGCATACTTAACCATAGTAACATCAGCCTCTGGAATAATACCCATATCCAACAAATGTTGTCTTAAAGAACCGTCACCACCAACAGTTTTAACTGTGGCTGTTTTTCCTATTGGCAAATCTTTTAATGTCAACATATCACAACCTTATCGATAAAATATTTTCAATAAAATCATAGTCGAAAAATGTAAGTATGTCAATAGCTTTAACATTATTAATATATAGCTAGTACAAATTATTTATGTCAACAATTTTTGCACAATAAAAAGACTAGATAAACAGCCTCTATGCCAATTATCCAGTCTTTCACATTTAATTAATCGTCTAATTCATCTAAAGCATCATCTACACCGTCGGCATAGTCTGAATCGCTATTATATCTGTCCCAATCATAGTCGTCATCATCATATACAGCCTCGTATCCTTCATCATAAGATTTATATGGAGAACTTGAAGAACTACCACTGTAGGAACTTGAGCCACCATAGGAATTTGAGCTACTACTGTAAGAACTTGAGCCACTGCTATTATAGTAAGAATAAGTAGTTGTTTCTTTTGTATTTTCCTCCGTAGTATCTTCTACATAAGGAACCATATCGTGTAAACAGTCATCTAATTCAGCATCTTCTTTACTTGGCTTATGGTCTTTGCAATAAATACTTTCCTCAACTCTCTCATTATTGCACTCTGGCTCAACACATTTTGTTTCATAAGGATTGTAGGTATTAAAGCTATACTTACAGACAATACCAATACCAATCATTAAAATTATTAAACAAATAACAATCAAAAATTTTTTCATAATACCAGCCTTCTCTCTATTTTCAGTAGCCTTTTCCCTTTATGTTTTTATTATATCACTACTTTTATCCTATAAATGGTACTATACAAATTATTTTCTACAATAATATTCCAAATACATATCTTTTAGCTGGCAAATCTCTTTTTCGTAATTTCTATCTTGGTCCGCACTATGTATTATATTTGTAGAATACTTACTCAAGGCTGACATCATAGTATACATTATGTTGTATAATATACTTCTCTCTGAAATGTCTGTACGTATTGTTTTATCGTCCTGTGCTTTCTTGTACAGCATATGAAATCTATTTACAAATTTATCTATTATACTGTTATATGGCCTCATTTCGTCTTTTGTTGTATCTTCTGAGCCAATATATATGCCAAAATTAGCATTAAAATTCAACAAATCGTTATTTTCATTATATAAATCAATATATCTGTCTATATAAAATTCCAACTCCTGTGCAGCAGTCATTTTATCTACGTTTAGCTCTTTATAATATTTTTGTAATTCGCTATAATATTCTCTCCATTTTTTAGCAGCGACAGCTATTACAAGTTCTTTTTTCGTCCCAAAATAGCGATATATACTTGCAACACCCATATTACAATTATCAGCCACAACGGTCATCGTCACTGGTTCAATTTTATTCTCTGCAAATAATTTAAAAGCTGTTTCAATTACTATCTCCCTTTTTTCAGTAATTGACTGATTAACATTTTCTAAATACCTCATATTTTTCCCCTCTTAAAATATATATCACTTTTCATATAGTGATTATATGACGATATACACCAAATTGTCAACATTTTTTACATTTTAGGTTAACAAAAAAAGTGGCATAGAAAAATCTACACCACTTAAAAACGTATTTTTTATTTTTCGTCCATAATTTCTTTAAGAGAAGTAGCAAGTCCTGCAATACCCTGAATATTAGATGGAACTATAATCTTTGTTGCATTACCGTTTGCCATATTAGCAAGTGCCTCAAGACTCTTTAAAGTAAGTACACTTTCGTCTGCACCAGCCTCTTTTAACATTCGTATACCCTCAGCATTAGCTCTCTGTACCTTTAAAATAGCTTCTGCCTCACCTTCAGCCTCTTTTATCATCTTTTCTCTTTCTGCTTCTGCCTTTAATATTGCAGCCTGTTTTTCAGCCTCTGCTTCAAGAATTGCAGATTCCTTTTTACCTTCTGCCACAAGTACAGTTGACTTCTTTTCACCCTCTGCAATAAGTATAGATTCTCGTCTTTCTCTTTCTGCCTTCATCTGCTTTTCCATAGATTCCTGAATAGCAGCCGGTGGCATAATGTTCTTAAGCTCAACTCTGTTTACCTTAATGCCCCAAGGGTCTGTAGCCTCGTCAAGAGTCATAACCATTTTAGAGTTTATAGTTTCTCTTGAAGTAAGTGTTTCATCAAGTTCCATATCGCCAATAATATTTCTCAATGTAGTTGATGTAAGATTTTCAATAGCAATAATAGGGTTTTCTACGCCGTAAGTAAATAACTTAGGGTCTGTAACCTGAAAGAATATTACTGTATCAATCTGCATTGTTACATTATCCTTTGTAATAACCGGCTGTGGTGGAAAATCAATAACCTGTTCCTTTAAAGTAACATTTTTGGCTACTCTTTCAAAGAAAGGTATTTTAAAATACAAACCTGTCTGCCAAGTTGTTTTATATGCACCTAAAAATTCAACTACATAAGCTCTAGCCTGTGGCACAATTTTAACACAACTGGCAGCAACTACTACTACAATTATTAAGAAAAATAAGAATAAAATTATCATAATTAAACCTCCTCTACCTTTTCAACAAATAATGTATTTCCATCTACATTAGTTATCCTGACTTTTGTTCCCCTAGAAATGTCTTCATTGCTTATAGCAAGCCATTCAACATCTCCTATTTTAACCCTACCTTTTTCGCCTTTTTTTATCTCCTGTATGACGACACCGGTTTTGTTTACTTTACTGTTAATATTTCCTCCCTTCGTATATTTATCAACATATTTTTTAGCCACAGGTCTTATGAATACAAGTGACAATATTGAAAATAATATAAATACAAATATTTGAAGCAGTATACTTTCCGGAAAAATCAATGCCATAAAAAATGAAACTACAGCACCAATCACAAACCATACACTGACAAGTGCTATTGTTCCTGCCTCTATAAGACCACAAGCTACAGCAATTATCAGCCAAATTACAGCCATACTATAATCCATTTTAGCACCTCCTATACATTTGCTACAATGAATTTACACTCACCCTGAACCTTTACATTACCAATGCCTGCCGGAAGGAAGAAAGTATCACCCTTTTTAAATACAATTTCCACTTCTCCATTGCTTACAATTCCAAAACCATCTAAAAATACAAGGGCGTTAAATGATGCTCTATCAACATAAAATTCCACATCATCTTTTACATCATATACAAAAACTTGGAAATATTTGCAAGAACAAACTGTTTTTTTACTGTATCCGTCATTTTTTTCTTCTGAATACTTAGATATAAAAGGTTTATATTTATTTGTATTTATTACCTGCAAAGCCTTTTCAATATGAAGTTCTCTTAGATTTCCGTCTTTATCTTTTCTGTCATAATCATATAATCTATATGTAGAATTTGAGCTTTGTTGTATTTCACATATAAGTATGCCACTACCTATGGCATGGACTGTACCAGCCGGAATATAAATTGCATCACCCTTCTTTACATATATCTTATTAAGAACATCTGTAATAGTATGATTTTCTATTCTGGTTTTTATTTCTTCCTTTGTAATATCTTCCTTAAATCCACAGTATACAAAGGCATCTTCATCACAGTCCATTATGTACCACATTTCGTTTTTGCCATATTCTTTTTCCACAGACATAGCAAAATCATCGTCTGGGTGCACCTGAATAGAAAGTGGCTTTTTAGCATCAATAAACTTTATTAACATAGGAAATTGTTCAAATGCTACACACTTCCAACCTACAACATCATCTTCAATTTGTTCTAAGTATTTTCCAAATTCAAGACCTTTATATCTTCCGTTTGTAACTATTGAATTTCCGGCTTTATGAGCAGATAACTCCCAACTTTCAGCAACTACATCATAATCACAGTTTTTATCAAATTCTGTAACTAATCTGTTACCTCCCCAAAGATAGTCCTTAAATACCGGTGAAAGTTTTATAATCTCTTTACTAACATCTCCAAGGTCTTTGTAGTTTTTAGATACTATATCCTGTTCATTAAGGTAATCACCAATTTCAACTTCAATAATTACAACGTTTTCGTTAGATTCATTTGAAATACGGTGGTAAGCCTCAGCCGGAACATATACATTCTCCCCAGCTTCAAACTCCATTGTTATTCCTTCAAGCTCTATAAGTGCCACACCTTCAACTACACTCCAATGCTCACTTCTATAGCTGTGCTTATGCAAACTCATTTTCTTATTTGGAAAAACTGTAACCTTTTTTACCTTATATCCCAAACCCTCACTAAGGATTTGATAAGTTCCCCATGCTCTGTAATACAAATGCAATCTATCAGTATATTTTCCAAACTTTTTCTTAACGTTGACTATAAAATCCTTTATATTGTGTTTTGCATTTTTACTTTTAATATAAACTGCATCGTCAGTATTTACAACAACAATATCTTCTGTTCCATTTACCACAACCAGTTTATCTTCACTATGGTTTATTACCGTTGTATTAGTTGTTTCGTTATATATTACGTTGTTAAGTTCCTCATCTTTCGCCACTAAAGCTAAGGATTCATAATCATTTAACTGATACCATTGTATGTTTTTTATTTCCACACATTTTAAATCATCTATATTTTCAATTATGTTTCTCTCAAAACTTTTAAATATTGTTGCTGTATTTATATTCTCCGGTATAAAATAAATATTTTCTTCATTTAAAAGCTGATTAAATATCTTTTCAGACTCAAAATATATGTCAGAAAAATTTTCTTTTAATTGACTTAAAAACACCTTAGTATTCATAAGATACATATCAACATTCCAAAGCCAATTACCATTATTTATAAGCTTTTTTAACAAATTTTCACTTGGTTTTTCCACAAAAAGTTCTACATTTCCGTTGTTTTCGTTTATATAGCCATATTGTTTAGAATACTTTTCTATAGGTACACCAAACATTACACAACTACTTTCATCAGCCATTTTTTTAGCTTTAACAACACAGTTTGTGTAATTACCTGCATCTATAATACCATTACAACCAATAACTAAAACTCTCTCACCAAAATGAGCTGACATACAGCCTAATATAACCGGTAATGTAGTATTTACCGGCTCTTTTTCTAAAAATAATTTATATTTTAATTCCTGAAAAACTTCTAACTGCCCCTCAACTATAAATCTATATGCCTCATTTGTGAAAATATAAAATTCATCACAATAGGGCATATTTTTTGCAATATTTTCTTGGAAAACAGACCTACCCTCTCTAATTTCTACAAATTGTTGAGGAAATTCTTTTCGTGATATAGGCCAAAGGCTTCCCCCATTACCACCAGCCAAGACTATACACTTCATACTTTTTCCTCCTTAAATTTCTAGTTATAGTTAATTATAACATAAAGCATTTCATTTTACCATAATATATTGATATAATATATATCAACAAAAAAAGCCTCCTTTTTCAAGGAGGCAAATTTTACAAATACTTATCCAATTTTCTTTCTTTAAGTATATCCACAACATCTTTTACAGACTGTGCCTTATTCTTATCACATACCAATATTGCATCGTCTGTTTCTACAACAACAATATTATCAAGACCTATTGTAGCAATTAAACGCTTATTTCCAAAAACAACACTATTCTTAGTATCAAGCATTATATTTTCGCCTTTGGAAATATTTCCATTTTCGTCTTCGTTATACATTACACCTAAAGTATCCCAACTGCCAACATCATTCCAGCCAAATTCACCGTCTATAACAACAACATTGTCGGCCTTTTCCATAATACCGTAGTCAACTGAAATCTTAGGAATAACAGGATAAACTTCATTTATAACCTTTTCTTCATCAGGTGTACCCATAGCATCGCCGATTTTTACAATACACTGGTAAACATCTGGCAAAAGTTCTTTAAACTTATTGAGAATAACAGATGCTCTCCAAACAAACATACCACTATTCCAAGCAAAGCTACCCTTTGCAACATATTCCTTTGCAAGTTCCAAATTAGGCTTTTCTACAAACTGGATAACCTTTTTAGCTACACTATCTTCATTTTTATTAAATTCTATGTAGCCATAGCCTGTCGCCGGAAATGTTGGTGTAATGCCTATTGTAACCAATTTATCTTCATTTTCAGCCACATTAATAGCCTTACTTAAAATTTCTGCAAAGCCCTTTTCGTCCTTAATATAATGGTCGGCTGGGAATACACACATTACACCGTCACCATACTTTTTAATTATTTCCATGGCAGCATAGCCAATACAAGCTGCAGTATTTCTTGCTGCCGGTTCTGCTAAAATTTTCTTAGGCTCAATTCTACCCTTTGTAACATCAGCCATAGGTTTCCACTGGCAAACATTTGTTACAATAAATATATCCTTTTTATCAATTACCTGACCAATTCTATCTATAGTTTCATTTACCATAGTTTCCTTGCCACTTAAATTCAAAAGCTGTTTAGGCATTTCCTGTCTACTCATAGGCCAGAAACGAGTACCGCCTCCACCTGCCATAATTACACCATATGTATTCATTGAATTACCTCCTAAACATACTACAAGCTAAATGCTCTTTTTAAAATATCACTAGTTTTATTTGTTAAATATTTAATTGGTCTATCTAAAACTTTTATAAGAACAACTTCTATAATAACTACAATTAAGAAAGAAACAAGCAGGGAATTTACTGTCATACTGCTTATCTTTTTGCCAACAGCACATAAATAAAACTGCAAATGAGTTGCCATAATAAATAATGAATTTATACCAAAGTAAGAAAAAATCTTTACTGTAAACTTCCACTTAGAAAGCAGTAATGATAATCCCAATACACTTACACTTCCTGTTATAGCCATTATTATTAAAACCGGTACATATGTTAAATCCTTTACATTTACATCTGCCAATGTATAAGTATCATATCCACTAAAGAATAGAACACATAAAACATTAACAATTATCATACAAAACATTAATGCACATATACCAACCCATTTTAAATTTAATGTATTTTGTTTTATATTTTTGCTGGCATTAAAGAACTGATTTTTAAAGCAACAGCCTACTTGAACAAAAAATGTATACCCAAATCCTCTAGTTAAAGTTTCCAAAGGATAGTATAATATTTGCCACATTCCTGCACTTTCCATTGGTTTAATAACAGCTCTTATAATCTCTGACAATAACAACAAAGCAAGGCTAACTATAAATGCCCAATTATCATCAAAGTATTTTTTCAATATTTTGCATCCCATATGTGCAAACATTAAAGCTGTCAAGAACCACAAAGGACCTCTGCCATACAACACTATAAGCTGATAAAACCCCATAAAGGCTTCCCACAAACTAAAGCTTTTACTTATAACGCCAATAGGTATATTTATCAACAGATATAATAATCCATAGACAATGTATGATGATAAAAGTTTAAGCTCACTTCCTATAAGTCCTTTACCTTTTTTATTTTCTGTATTAAAAACAAAGCCTGACAACATAAAAAACAAAGGCATATGAAATGAAAAAATAAATTTTTTCAAAAAAACATCATCTGCTCTTAAAACGTGACCAAGTACAACAATCAGTATACCAATGCCTTTTGCTATATCCAAACTTTCAATTCGCTTACTGTTAGCCATAGATTTTTCCTTTCACGAAATACTATATATCTTTTTTCATATATCTTCTTGGTCTGAAAACGGCATCAAGTATCCATATCTTCTTTGATACAAGATAATAAATTATAGGGCAAACAAAACCTACTATTAAAAGCAACACAAGACGTAAAGGAATATTTGTTATACCAACTTTGGCAAGAGCTACCTTCATAGCACTTAAAAATACCGGATGAAGAATGTATATAAAAATTGTTATTTCCCCAAAGAAAATTAATGTCTTATATACAATATTCTTTAATTCTCCTATTTTAGAGAAAGCTACCATAAACAATACAGAGCCTGTAACACCTGTTACTGCCATAAGTGTAGTATCTTGCTTTCCAACAAAGCCTCTGCCTATACTAAAGCCAATAAATAGCACTGCTAAAACAGCCAACAACAACTTATTTTTACATACCTTATTCTCAAAGTCACTTGAAATTAATGTTCCTGTATAATAAGCTATAGTATAGAGTAATACTCTGTCTACAAGTTTTATATCAGTCTTAAATATCATACCTACTACAACCATAATAAGTGTAATAAACCAGACTTTTTTTCTATCCTTTACTAACAAATCCAAAGCTTTTACAATAACTGATACCCAAAGCAATATGTATAAAAACCAAGTGAATGCAACAGGATTTACAAACACAAGCAATAAATCCTTAATTGAAACTTGAAATTTTACAAAGGCAGAAAATATGAATTTTCCTCCCCAAACCAATACTGCAAAAATCAAATAAGGTATACCATAATCTATAAGTTTTACTTTTGTAAAATGCCAAAATGGTTCAGGTGTGTTTCTTTTATTTTCCTTTAATCCATAAATATATCCGGAAATCATAAAGAATAACATCATATGGAAACCATATATGAAAATATCTGTCTGTTCCAAAATCGGATTAGTACTATTACCAGTTTTTACTCTCTCAATACAATGACCAAGTACAACTAAAAATATAGCAAACCCCTTTAGTGCATCAAGCCATACAACTCTTTTATTTTCCATTCAAATTTACCTTTTCTTTCTTTATCTCTTTATTCAACAAGTATCCTATTGGAATAAACAAAAACAAATTTCCTGCAAAAGCTGAACCAATCTCTACAAAAAAACTTAGCCCTAAATAAACTAAATAAATTATAACCATAAATTTTGTAATATTATCATTTGTTTCAAAGAATATTTTTACTGCATATATCGTAAATGCAATAACAAAAAGTACAAAAATTATACCATTATTATAAATCCAAGATACCCATTGATTATCTGTTGCAACAAAGTTTTGATAGAAGAATGTTACTTTACTTAATTCATGATATGTTCCCAATACGCCATGACCAATAAATTTTCCTAATATAGATGAATGATTAAATCTATCCATAATGTAATTTATCGCTTCTGCTCTTTGTCCGAAAGATGCACCACCATCTAACTCTTCAAATCTTTGAACTATATTTGCAATAATACCAAATTTTAAATTTAATATTACTAATCCTGCTATTGACAATAATCCTAAAAATATATTCATTGAATTTATTCTATGTTTTCTTACTATCCAATTTATAAAAACAACTGTGAGTAAAACACCAAAAGCAAGCCAAGCTCCTCTTGTCTTTGTTGTGTAAAGAGCAAATATTAATGCAAAATAATATATAATCTTTTTTGTATAAGATTTATTGAAAAAATAATTTATACAAATTCCAATAACAAGTACCTGTGAAAAATAAATAGGATGAAGATATATTGACATCGTACGGCTATTATCGTTATTAAGCAACTCTTTCTGAACATAAAAGAAAACTTTTAATGGATTGCTTGATGTTAAATATTCGAAAATACCATATAAAGCAGTAATAAAAATAATATTACAAATTCCCATAAACATTTTTTCTACTGCTAATTCTCCATATGTATCAGCAATAAACTTACCATAGACTATAATTAAAAAAAACATCGTCATCTGTATTATACCATTTAAAGCTTCATTGATATTCGATGTCAAAACATAAGAAATACAAAAAACCAACCAAGCAACAAAGGTCAAGACTTGTCTTTTATTAATTTTTATAGAAATTTTTAAATCATTTACTGCAATAACACCTAGTAATAAAAAAATTACTCCTGCTGCCCATATTTGGAAACTACCCTTCATTTTTGCAAATATACAAAAGCAGAAAAAAAACACTCCTAGGAAAACCTTAGTCTTTTCTTTTTTTATACTATTCATGTTGCTATATACATCCATTTTTTTATTCTCCTTTTTTCTTAAGGTTAATAATTATACAAATAAACAGAATATCATTTATACTCTTGTTATTTTCTCTTTAGAACCATTTTTAAAACATTGAGCTTTTTGTAATTAAGTACTACAAACAATGCGTAAGCCAATAATGTTACTCCAAAGGCATACCACAAATGATTTTTCAAGAAATATGATGCAGACATAAATACGCAAACCATCAAAGTTTCCAGAATAATATCCTTTGTAATATTAAACTTCATAATATTTGCCACATATACTTCCGAAACAAAACTTCTCAAAGCTATAGAAAGAACCAATAACACTGCAACTGCCAAAATACTATTGAAGACATAAGCCCCAATCCAAGCAAATATACAGCTAACTACCATACTAACCAAATTTATGTAAAGTAAACTTTTTTCTTTTCTAAAAACCTTTAAGTAAGTAATACATAACAAATTCATTTTACCATTAAAGGTGCATATTGGCAACAATATTCCCAAAAATACAAGGCTGTCATCATACTGTGGCAACCAAAGACCCAAAGCAAATCTTAAAGGAATATATGCCACAAATGCTAAAGGCAAAAACAAACTTAAAGCATCTCTTATACCTAAATAAAACTTAGACTGATTTTTTTCATCTACCTGTCTGAGCATTGGGAACAATACCATACTTACCTGACCTAAAAATAAAAGCACGAAATTTATCATTGATATGGAAAGAGAGAACTGACCAAACATTTCAATTCCCCATTTTCCGTCTATTATAAATCTAGCTGAGCCTATAATAAGTGTACTGGCAATATTTGCAAGCATAAGGTTTATACCAATTTTTATATTGCCAGTCATTTCAAACAATGTTTTTAAAAATGGCAAGCACTTACAAAAAACTATTTCCTTTCCCTTATACATACAATATAATAAAGAAACTGTTTTGCTAAATAAATACAAACAAACATAAACTCTAAAGTCATCAACTCTTACAACAAGGAAGAATAACAATGTAATAAGGAAAATGAGCTTATCTATAATAACTGAAATTGAAAACAACTTTGTTTCATTACATGCTTGAAAAACATAACCTAAATAAAGAGCAACATTATTTATTACAAGAACAATAGCAGTTGCATACAAAACAAACTGTCGATTATTATCCTTAATAAAGAAAAAAGCAAAAAGCATAATCAATAATGCAAATATACTTTGGAAAAATGCACCCATTTTAAACTGAGAACCAATAAGGTCCTTATCCAGCTTATTATACTCTACACCACCGTACTTTAAATAAACACCGTCATTTAAACCAAAGTGGAAAAAGCCTACATATCCATAGTAGAATATAAACAACTGCCAATATCCAAAATTTGTGACATTTAAAAGCTTCGGTACAAATAACGACATCATTATGCTCATAAGCATAGATACTGTCTGTGCACCAAAGGCAAAAAATATATTATTTTTAAACTTCTTTCTTAAATCCATAATGTTGCTCCAATTTTATTTTTTTGGTAATTCGGCACAATAAACTTGTGTCTTTACCATTTAAGCCATCAGACTTTTCTTTCCGATTCACTGTCAGAACAAATTAACTGCGTTAATTTGCGACTTAACAAGTTAAGTCGTCAGATTTATCTTTCTGATTCATTGTCAGAACAAATTAACTGCGTTAATTTGCAACTTAACAAGTTAAGTCGTCGGATTTCTTTCCGATTCACTATTTTCACTATTAAAATTTTCCCATTAAAACAGAATATTTTAAACTAAGTGTTCCACACAAAAACTTTCTACGAAACTCTAAATCAAAAATTAACTTCAATCTACAGGCAAAGCTATTTCTTACATTTACTGCTGTAGTCAAAAATTGCTTATCTTCTTCTGTTAAAAGTTCACCATATATATCCAACATATCTTTAGCTACATTTGGATAACAGCCAAACTTGTTTAATCTTTTCAATCTGCCAAATCGACTTTTATGTATATGACCTGCACCGGAAGCATTTGTTCCGTGATTTATGTGATAGAATAAAGGTTCACTGCTATAATATACTTCTCCAAAATAGTAACAAACCATTCCAGTCCACATATCGTGTGGTACATCACACTTAGGTATACCTTTTGTTACAAGTTCCTTTGCTACTTTATTCATAACTATTGAACAGCCTTGAGCAAATTCCTGAACAATGGCATTTTTCTTATTAAGAGGCTTAGCCAGCTTAGGAGCCGGTTTAATAGGCACTAAATTTTCATCGCAACTTACTCTATTACAATGGAACATTAATGGTCTATCACTATTATGCTTTTCCAGCTCAGTAATTGACTTAATCAATTTATCTTCAAACCAAATATCATCCTGGTCTGAAAAAGCATAATAATCTGCCTCATCAGCATTTTTTAAAGCAAGTAAAAAACTTTTTCTCCAACCTACATTTTCGCCTTTTAGAATTTCTATTGCACCAAATCTATCTTTGCATTTTTCTAAAACTTTCAAGGTGTTGTCTGTTGAGCCATCATCTCTCACCAGACAACTTACCTCAACACCCTTTTGGGCAAAAATAGATTCAATTTGTTTTTCTAAACAATCGGCACCGTTGTATGTAGACATAACAACTATAATTCTTTTCATATTTCCTCCAAAATTAAATGCCAAAATTATCCTTTTCCAATCATTTTTCTAACTAATCTAAAGATACCCATTTTATTAAGCACAACTTTAACTTTAAATCTAAAAGGGATATATTTTTTTATGCACTTTATAATTTCTGCATTATCAAAATCCTTAAAGAACTTTTCTCTGTTTGGATTACCACTTGTAGAATTCCATAACATATTATTCTTCTTTATAAATTCATCATTATCAAATTCCACAACATGTGCATTTTTGACATTGGTGATTGTATTATTACCCTTTTCATTAAGGCAAATTACAACACCAACACCGGCATTGCCTGAACCCTCTATATTTTTGTAATAATCGCCTAATATAATATCAGCTGAGGAATTATTACCCTTATATCGACAATCTAAACAGGAATTTCTGATAAATAAATCGTCTGTAAAGCAGAAACAATACAAATCTCTTAAATATGTTTCCCATTGAACAATCTTACCGTTATCAAATTCATATTTACAAGCTGACTTAGTATATCCAAACTTTTCCTTATCTCTCATATTTACGTTTGTCATTTTTCCACCAAAACGCTTTTCAAGAGCATTTTTGTACTTTCTCCAAACCTTTGGTGAAGGAACACCATGACATATGATTGCAGCACAAAGAAGATTGTCATATTCTTTTCCCAAATAGCCCTTTAAACCGGCTACCTGACAGGCTGTTCCTGTAAAGAAAACTTTCTTTTCAGCTTTTAAAAGTTCTTTTATTTCACTATAACAATTTTTCATATTGCTTTGTGTATACTTAGAACTTTGCATTCTTAAAACGTCATCAATTTTGTCTGAAACTATATGACAGGCTTCTAAATCATTATCCCATACACAACCACAAACATATCCACCGTTTTCCACAAACTGTTCTGCAATACCATAAAAAGCACCACCTGAAGCACTATTCATTCGTATTTTTTCATCTTTTAAGTAATACAAATAAGTTTTAGACTTCAAAAGCTGAACCTTTTCGCCATTTTCAGAATTCAAAAATGGACAGACCGTGTCACATTTGCCACAGTCTACACACTTTGTTTTATCCACAACAGGAAGCAAAAAGCCTTCAGAATTTTCTGTCATCTGTATTGCTGCTGTTGGGCAAGAATTTTTGCAGGCAGTACATCCACAACAATTTTTATTAAAATCAAATTTAATCATATTTACACTTCCTAGAATGTTATAGCCTTATTTAAGTAATCTAAAGATGTCTTTCTAACATTTTGAATGTTCTGATGAACATTTGAGAAATCAGTTTTTGCAATCTTATTTAAGTCAAAATCTTCCGGCTTAATTAAGTTATTTTCCAAACCTAACTGGTGCATAAGTGACTGACGTCTTTTATCAATCTTACCTGAAATAACAGATGCAAACTGCTTTCCATAAATAGAAGAAAATACTGTTCCATGGAAAGAATTTGTAACTACAAATTCAGCATTTTTTACAAGACTTAAAAACTGCTTTGGACCTACATCTAACTTTCTTTCTACACCTGAGAATAAAGCTCTTGGAGGTGCAACAATATTTATAAGTTTGCAATTCAACTTCTTTGCAGCAGCCTTAGCCACTTCAATAACTTCCTTAGCACAGTTCCAAGAGAACATAAGCACATAAGGTTCATTCATAATTGGAGCATCACATATTTTGTCATACTCATCAACATCTAAAAGAAGTGTAGGGTCTAAAACGTGTTCACATTCAAAGCCCTTATTGCGTAAATATTCAACACCACTTTCTTCTCTCATTGAAAGACAGTCGTATGTCTTTATCCAAGGAAGAACTTCATCTTCTCTCTGAGGTAACTTTTCAACCCACTGACCAAAAGATGTTGCATAAGTTACTCTTCTCTGCTTTTTAGGGAAGTTTAAGTAATATACTTCATTGCAATATCTTATTGATGGTTCAAGATTCCAAGTCTGGTCACTACCACATACTATACATTCATACTGTTCAGCCTGCTTTTCAACATCTGCTTCTGTAGTACATCTTTTGCTAATAATAAGGTCATTATTAATAAAGTCCTCAAACATTGCCTGTCTTTTTAAAAGCTGACTTCTGTAAGGAAAACGAGTAATATTCTTTATTATTTCCTTTTTGTTGTCAGGCTTTTTAGAAAATACATCACAAATATTTCTAAGTGTCTTTGACTGATAATCAATTATTTCACAGTCCGGCTGTATTTTCATAATAGACCTTTGTAATGCGTAAGCCTGTAAACAAGCACCGTAGTTAAAACAAGCGTGATATGTTAATATTCCTATCTTTTTCATAGCCTTCTCCTTTTAGTTCATTTCCATAAGTTCATTGTAGAACTTTTTAGCAAATTTTTCCCAACTGTAGTTATTAAGTACCTTATCAGCTGACTCGACTGGCTCACTTAAAAGTTTGTCTAAATCAACATCTGAGTTATGTGGGTCAATGTAATGTGATGATTTTCCATATATTTCAGGTAAACAAGCTGCATTTGAGATTATAAGCTCAGCCCCTACTGACATAGCTTCCATTGGAGTAATACCAAAGCCCTCATACAAAGCAGGATGAATAAAAGCCTTACAATTTGCCATAAGTGTTTTCATTTCTTCATCAGATACAAAGCCTAAATAAATAACATTATCTAACTTTTTATCCATATCATTAGCTGTAGATAATCCTTCAATTTTACCAGCAATGGCAAAAGTACAATCCGGATTTTTCTGAGCAACTTCTTTAAGCCACTTAAAGTTTTTCTGAGGTGTAAGAGAACTTGCAGCAAAATAATATTCCTTGCGTTTAAGACGTGGTACTCTTTCAAAAATTGTTTCATCTGTACCAACTCTATTGTAATGTTGCCAGCCATTGCCCAAAACACAAATTTTATCAGGGTCAGCCTTAAACACTCTTATCATTTCACTTTTTGAAAATTCTGAAACAGTAAAAACTTTCTTTGCAAAGTGGAAAGTTGTAAACTTCATAAATTCATGCCAAATTCTTGACATTCTGCCATACAAGTTATTGTACCACTGCTTATTAACAGTCATACTAATATCGTGAATTGTATTTATGTCCGGCTTTAATAGAGGACAAGTAGTACACAAATTTACACCTGTCTTTTTATTCTTAACTAAATACCACCATAAATTAATCTGTTCCCAAAAATGGCTCTTTACTTTGCCATACTTTATAACTTTTATATTTTTATATTCTGGAATATCCTTTGCATATTCAGGAGTAACAATCTCAAACTCCCCTGGTTTACATATCTTATCCAATTCAGCTATCATTTCTCTGGCAAATCTTTCCTGACCTGAAAGTTTCTTTGCAAAAAACCTGCCATTAATTGTATATTGTTTCATAATAACCACCACTATCCCTTAATATGTTTCTTTCTTTTATTTTCAAACATAATCGGTCTTATATAATTATATAACACCTTTACAATTCCTATTGTCACAAACTTCGGCAAGGCATTGCATACCTTACAGTAAATTCTTGACATCTTACCTCTATTATCCTTATCTAAAGGTAAGTCCTTGTAAGGTGTCAATTCTCTGTAATACATATATTTATCTTTATAAGGATGGTCACTATTTTCAATCCAAGGTCTGTTGGCAATCATAAAACATCCTGTACAGTGCACTATAATAGGCTTATTTTTAGCCAATTCGTATTCTTTTTCAGAATAAGAATAGTTATGTGGTATTCTCAATTTCATAAGTTCATTTCTCTTAAACGTAAATACAAGAGTATACACATTATACTTCAAAGGAAGAATATAAACCTTTCCTGCAAATACTGAGTTTAAAATACTCTGCTCATTAAACACAATAAAACCTTTATGTGCAACTATAAAATCTAAGAATTTCTGAATTACATTATCCTGTCTGAATTTATTTAAGTTTAAAATAAGCACACCACTATTGCAATATGTACCATTTTCAGGTATGTCTACAAGTTTACGATATGTACCACTTAAACAATCATCAACACCAGCCATATAATTATTACCTATGTCTAAATTCCACAATAAATTAAGAGAACCGTCAACTACTGTATCAGAATCTAAGTATAAAACCTTATCCACATAATCCGGCAAAAGTTCTGTTATAAATAATCTATTATATCCCATTCCAAGCCAGCGTTTCAATGTTGTTGAAAGATTTACACTATATTTTTCTGACCAATTAGGCATTTCTATAAAGCTAATTTTTCTACCATATTTTTCAACAAAATCTGTAACTATTTTTTTATTTTCTTCTGATATTCCCTTGCTTATATAAAATATTTCTATTTTATCCATATCCTTATTATTTTCTAATAAAGAAGCAATAGAAACACAAGTAACTCCTACAAAACTATCGCTACTGTGATAAACAACATACATAAAAATCCCTCCGAAACTAGACCATAAGTCTAACTATTTTATTGTGATTTCCCAAGAAGGTCAACAAAGCTGAAAAAGCTATTGTTATTACAATAATATATATCAATCCTCCGAAGGAATTAAAACTAAGTAAATTTTCAAATACTGAATTAGGGAACAATACCGGCAATGCTGTAAGAAAAATTCTTTGAGATAAAAACATCGTCGTACTCAATTTTCTTAAAACATAACAAATTTTGTTGTCTGGTATGTTCACTCCCAATAAAAATTTAACTGCAAAATATACAAAAGGTAAAAGCATAAATACTGTATTAGCATTTGGTGCAGACAACAACTTCTTTGTAGCAAAAGCCTCTGCAACAAACAATATACCAAACACAGCACATAAAGCAGCATACTTTAAATTTGCTTTTTTATACTTACCATGGTTTACTTCATAAGCTATATAAGCTCCAAGTGCTACAAAAGGAAAACCGTTGAAAAAACCATTTCTTGTAGTAAGGAAAACTTTTTCATAAGCACCGTAGATAGTGCTTAAAAGCTCGCTTTTTACCATTAAGCCACTATAAGTTACGCCAAGTATGCCGATTATATAAAATACAATTGCTACTATCATTATATTTTTAAAGGACATTACTTTCCTCATAAAATATACCATTACAACACCAACACCCAAGGCTGGTAAAAACCATATTGTATCATATGTAGAGTAAACTATACATTGATGTATATAGCCAATAACTTCCTGAGACGTAACACCAAATTTACAAAATGTAGCAACATTAAAAGCAATGTATATTACAGACCACATTAAGTACATTAACACAATCTTTTTCAAATATTTAATTAAAACACCTTTATGCTGTGTAGCATCTATGTTTTCTATTTTATTGAAAAGCAAGAAGCCACTTACTGCGAAGAAAAAAGGTACTGCAATAATGTAAATTGAAAAAAGCATATCCACACTTTTAGAAAAATGACCCCATTCACTAGCAAAGTGAGAAGATATAATAAGTAAAGCACATATGAATTTTCCAATATCCAGTCCGTAATATTTCTTTCCCATACCTACCTCTTTTTAATTATTTCTTTCATAAAATTTTCTGCCTTTTCATTTGAGTAAAGGTACTTATCACTGCCTTCAACAGTTGATAAAACTCTGTAAATTTCCTCATTTGTAAGGTCTGTATTATTTATATAATAGCTTGCATAGTTTGGATTACACTCCAATGATGCTGCTATAAAATATGGTATAGAATATCCCCAACTATATTCATTATATATTGGTTTTATATTCTTATCGAATAATTCATATATTTTAGGAATGTTATAATTAGCTCCATTTTCTGCATTAAGGTAACTAGCAATAAGCTCCAAATTCAAATTACCGGCACCTCTACCCATACCAAAAATACTAGCATCTAATATTACATCATGGTCAAGGTTCATTTCCAGCAATGAAGTTGCATTTGAAAAAGCCTGTTGCATATTGTTATGGGCATGGTATCCTAAAAGAATACCTTTTCCTAAATACTTATCTGCTATTTCAGCATATTTATAAAGTTGACTCTTTGTCAAAAGTCCAAAAGTATCAACAATATATATAGCATATGGATTAAGACTTCCAAATCTTTTTATCATTTCCTCAAAATCAGAAGGTGAATACTGTTCAACTCTTGTAGGCTGAACACTTAACTTATAACCCTTATCAATTATTTTCTTAGAATAATCAAAGGCATCATCAATAAGTCTTTTCCAAAATGAATATCTTATAATATCAAGTCCACCCTGATGATAAGGCTCTAATTTTTCAAGAGGAAAATAATTAGCCATTTCAACAATGGCAGCATACTTCGTCTTGCCGTTTCTATTAGAAATAAGTTCATCAATATGCCTTGTAGAAGGAAAAAGGCTGTCCTCTTTGTTATATTCCAAATCACGCATAAAACCAAGTTCTATAATATCTAAATTACTTTCTTCAAGCCCATTTATAATATTACGAATACATTGATTTCCAAAGTTCCATTTATTTACATATCCACCATCACGAAGTGTACAGTCCATTAAGGTTACTTTGCCCATACCAACACCCCCTAGTATCTTTTATCCAAATCAATAACCGTTTTAGGTTTTTTATCCTTTGTAAAACTTTCAAAACTGTCTATAAAAACAGGAATTGTTTTATCTATAAAGTTTTCTATTCTTCCTGATGAATGAGTTGTTACAATAACATTTTCCATATCCCACAAAGGACTATCTTTCGGTAAAGGTTCAACATCAAAAACATCTAAAGCTGCACCTTTAATAGCCTTTTCTTCAAGTGCCTTTATGATTTCATTTTCATCAACAAGTTTACCCCTTGAAATATTTATAAAAATACCTTCTGAATTCATTTTACAGAACATATCGTAGTTAAATATTTTTTCTGTTTCACTTGTCAATGGCAAAGTACAAACCACATAATCTGCCCAAGCCACATATTCTGATAACTTTTCAGTAGCTACTACCTTATCAAAATTTTGAAGTTCTGTAGGCTCTTTCTTTACGCCAACAACATTCATATTAAATGCCTTAGCTTTTGAAGCTATACATCTGCCTATTTTGCCAGCACCTGCAACAAGAAGATTTTTATTGTATAAAGTATCGTTCATAACATACTTTTGCCAAAATTTCTTTCTCTGATTGTTTACACTGAGCAAAAGTTTAGCACTAAACATAAGCATAACACCTATTGTATGTTCTGCCATAGCCTCAGCACTTAAATCTCCGGAATTTGCAACTACCACATTTTTTTCTTTTAGTAAATCAAAGGGAAGTTTTTCCACACCTGCACTGACAACAAATAGAAACTTTAAATTATGGCATTTTTCCAATACTTCACTTTTAAAATCTCTATCCCTTGTAATAATAACGTCAGCACAACCAAGTGTTTCATCACTAATATTTTCTCTACTAACATATTCCGGCTTTATACCTGTTGCATCTTCTATTTTTTTTAAATTTATTTCACTTAAAGGTTCAAGTGTTTTAATTATCATTGTTTTACTCCATTATTCAGAGAGAAATTTTTCAATTTCCTTGTCCATACATTCTCTTATATTGCCACCACTAAGCCAGCACTTAGTCCATTCCACAGTCATTTCAATGGCAGTATCTAAATTCCAATGAGGTTTCCAACCAAATGTGCTTTTAAGTTTAGAACAATCCAATTTAAGGAAATTAGCCTCGTGAGGACCTCCGTCAAACTTATCAATCCATTTCATACCTTCGCCCCATTTGCTTATAAACAAGTCTACAAGATTGCCTGTTGTAAAGCAGTCAACGTCATCAGGACCAACATTGTAATAACCGGCATATTTGCCATCTTCGTACTGTTTTGCAGCAATCATAAGATAAGCATATACAGGTTCAAGAACATGCTGATAAGGTCTTGTAGAATGAGGATTTCTTACAATAATATCTTCCTTCTTTTTAGCAGCTCTTATACAATCAGGTACAATTCTGTCATTAGCAAAATCGCCACCACCAATAACATTACCGGCTCTAGCTGTTGAAATAGCAATATCGCTATCCTTAAAGAAAGAATTTTTATAACTATGAGTTACAAGCTCAGAACAAGATTTGCTGTTAGAGTAAGGGTCATAACCATCTAAAGGTTCATTTTCTCTATATCCCCAACACCATTCCTTATTTTCATATACTTTATCAGTAGTAACATTAAGGAATGATTTTACACTCTCACTATTTCTGACACATTCCAATATATTTACAGTACCCATAACATTTGTTTCGTAAGTATAAACCGGGTCCTTATAACTATCTCTAACTATTGGCTGGGCAGCAAGATGAAGTACAATTTCCGGCTGAAATTCATCAAAAACAGCCTTCAATTTCTTTAAATCACGAATATCCCCAATATATGACTTAATATCTTTTTCAATTTCAGCAATTTCAAAAAGTGATGGGTTTGTAGGAGGATTAAGAGAATAACCTGCTACCTCTGCTCCCATATTAGTCAAAACCTTGCACATCCAAGAGCCTTTAAATCCTGTATGTCCAGTAACTAAAACCTTTTTGCCCTTATAAAAACTCAAATCAAACATAATAGCCTCCGTCAATTACCAAACTTTCCATGGAGCTTCGTTGCTAGCCCAAAGTTTTTCAAGTTTTTCCTTGTCACGCATAGTATCCATACACTGCCAGAAACCACTATGCTTATAACTCATAAGTTCACCAGTATTAGCAAGTTTTTCAAGAGGTTCTCTTTCAAATACAGTAGTATCATCAGCAATATAATCTATTACACTTGGTTCAAGAACCATAAAACCACCGTTTATCCAGCCCATATCATCTCGGCTCTTTTCTCTGAAAGAGTTAATTCCATTGTCCTTATCAATATCAAGGACACCAAATCTACCTTCAAGTTTTACTGCTGTAAGTGTAGCCTTCTTGCCTGATTCTTTATGGAATTCAAGTAATTTTTTAATATTTACATTTGATACACCGTCACCATAAGTGAGGAAGAAAGGTTCATCACCAATGTAATCCTTTACTCTCTTAATTCTACCACCTGTCATAGTGTTAAGACCTGTATCAACAATAGTTACCTTCCAAGGTTCAGCCTGATTAGTATGTACAATCATATTATTTCCGTCTGTGAAATCAAATGTAATATCACTGTTATGGAGATAATAATCTGCAAACCATTCCTTTATAATATGCTGTTTGTAACCTGCACAAACAACAAACTCATTAAAACCATAATATGAATAAAGTTTCATAATATGCCAAAGTATTGGCTTCTCGCCAATTTCAACCATAGGCTTTGGCTTTAAATGGCTCTCCTCTGAAATTCTTGTACCAAATCCACCTGCTAATAAAACAACCTTCATAATTATATCCTCCTATTTGAATAGCCCTATTTTCTTCATTATTTCGTTATGTTCTAAACTATCTTCATTGGCAATAACTGCCCCTTTAAGCTTTTGAAAAATGGATTCTCTCTTATATTTCCAGTTTACAATCCATCTTCTTACCCAGCCAATAGGTAAATACCACTTCGGTTTACCTCTGAACCAAGCAAACCAACCATACATAGTATCATAATCAGGGAAAAGTATCTGTAACAGATTTTTAACTCTGTACTGTATCTTTTTAGTTTTATCTTCATCTTCTGTTAAATTAAACTTTACAGAATAGGAATCTCTATTGTATTGACCAAATATACCAGCTTTAAGAACATACACCATAAACGCTTCTGACACCTTATCATTACCATTTTTACAATTTTCAGGAACATAGCAATCAAAATATTTATAGCACATACAGAAAAGCCTTTTTGTAAAATCTAAAAGTTTTATATCTCCCAGCTCTTTCCATATAAAGTCCCAATCATAATCCTTGCCATATTTATTAAGAAGCACCACAACATCCATAACCATTCTTATTCCAGAACCAACTCTGTAAAGATGTTTTGCAAAATGCACCAAAACATAAATAAAATGATACTCCGGCTTCATCTCGTATATGTTAGGAGATTTTTCTTCTATGTAGTTAAAAACATTGCTAAAATACTTGCTATAATCTATACCCAAGAAAAGCTGTTGATAAATAATAGAAGTATGGACTTCCAACAGAACATTGCCTTTAATATAGTTCCAGACACTTGCCCCTGATTCTTTTTCAACAAACTCAAAACCAATACTCTTTAGAACTTCATCACTTTTCTGCCTATCTTCAGCTCTTATGAGAAAATCAACATCTCCCATAGTTCTAAGCTCACTACTAGGATAATATTTTTTGATAAGATAGCCCTTCATAAGAACCATATCTACATTGGCTTTCTTAAAGGCACTTTTAACTCGTTCCATTTCCATTTCCTGCTGTACAGAATAGGTTACCGTTGTAACAAACGCTTTATTTAACGTATTCAACACTTCTGACGGAATTTCAAGAGAAGAATTTTGCAAAGCTATATAAATCATACCCTGTACATTATGTATCTCAGCAAGTTTAACAATATCGTTCCAGTTTATTTTAAGCTCTGTATTAAATTTTTTCCCATTCAAATAGGATATTAACATATTTAAAAAGACTTCAAAACTACTGTTCATTTTGTATTTTCCTCATCTCTTTTTTTATTAAAGATTTTTTTACAAGAATATACACTGCTACAGATACCAATCCTCCAAATAAATCAATAAATACATCACTGACTGTAGACGTTCTATCAGTAAATATTTGGTGTACTTCATCAGTAACTGCATAAACAAGATTACAAAGTAGTGAAAATAATATATAATAATTACTCAACTTTGAATTTATATTACTAAATCCAGCAATTAAAAAAAGTGTCAAAAGAAAATACATAAACACATGAGCACTTTTTCTGGCAAACTTGTTAATCCCCTGTGTTATAGCTCTCCATTGTTCTTTTGAAAGTATTATTCTTCCTTTGCTATTCTTTTCAAATCTAAAAATATTTATGCTAGATTTTGTGGTAATCTCTGTTTCTGCCTCTCTGTTGATTGCATTATCAGAATTCACTACCTTTGTAGTAGTTTCAACACTACATTTGCTGGCTAAATATCTTACTACTGGTTTAACTAAGCTCCAGCTCTGTTGGGATGACTTTGTTCCATTAAAACTTGACATACAGAATATAACAACTGCCATAACCAAAGCCCCTCCGAAAAAAAGCCCACTTTTTATATTCACAAAAATCACCTCATCGTATAATCCCAACAAAAAGCCTTATGCCTGATACCAAAACATTAATTTATTTATAGCTATAGCTTCCATACTTGCTATATTTTTTATATTTGCCGTATTTTCCGTATTTTCCATACTTGCCATAGCTTTTGAATTTTTCTTCTTTAACACCATTTATTATAAGACCCAATATATTTACATTAAGGAATTTGGCACTCTGTAAAGAACTTTTCACATCATCATAAGTAGTAATACCCTGTCTGGTAACAAGTACAAGACCACCTGTATACTGTGAAAGCTCTAAAGCATCAGAAACAATATTTATAGGTGGTGTATCTATAATTACATAATCATAAACTTCCTTTACCTTACCTATAAATTCCTCCATATGTTTAGAAGCAATAAGCTCCGAAGGATTAGGAGGTACCGGACCACCTGTTATTAAATCTAAATTTTCTGCAACATTCTTATGTACAACATCTTCTAATGTTGCCATCTTACCCAAAATTGAAGATAAACCAACTTTATTACTAACTTTAAAAACTTTATGCTGTACTGATTTTCTCAAATCACAATCTATTAAAAGGACTTTTGCACCTGTCTGTGCCATAGCAATAGCCATATTCGCCGAAGTAATAGATTTTCCCTCTCCTGGGAAAGAGCTTGAAAATTCTACAACATTGACATCCTTTGCAGACATAGCAAACATAACATTTGTTCTAAGCTGTTTATAGGATTCAATAACCTGAAAGTTCTTTATACCAAGAATAGTTGTTCTTTCCTCTTGGTTCTCAGAAGACTTAAATGGACGTTGTATGTTTCCGGCCTTATTTATTTTTGATTTCAGAAAATTAAACATTGTTAGCCCCCTCACTTTCATTAGCAGTATATACTGGTATTTCACCTAAAACAGGTATTCCAAACTTATTTCTCAAAGTTTCTTCGTCGTCAACAGTATTATTTAAAAATTTAAGGGCAAAAACAAGACCTATTGAAAGAACAAAACCAAAAAATCCACCTAAAATAACATTTTTAGATACATTCGGAGAAGAACTGCCACTAGGAAGTTCAGGATATCCTATAGGATTTACATAAGCAACACCCATAATATTTGATAAGACCTCCGGTGCTACTTCAGACATAGCCAAACAAACATCTACTGAAACCTGTGGGTCTCTTGTAGTAGCTCTTATCTGTAATACTTCTGTATCATTTACTGAACCCATAGAAATACAACTTGCTATACTACCTGATGGAATATATTTTCCCTGTTCACTATCTAAAACCGGGAGAATACCCTCAAGACCTTTTTCACCATATTTCTTAAGCAATATTTTTCCAATATCTTCCATAACCAAATTATCACTTAAAATAACGGCATAAGTATTTACAAGCATCTGTGATGCACTAATATCACTTGATAAAATTTCGCCTGTATTTTGAGTTGCTTTATTGTTCATTACATAAAGCGATACTGAAGATGTGTACTTTTTAGGTATACAAACTTTGGTAAAAATAAGGCTTACAGTAGCAAAAATCAAGGTAATGGCTATTATTACAACAGCATTATCCAAAACTACCTTCACTGCCCCCTTCAAATCTACTTGTACTGTATTGTCTTCCATAACTAAATTCCTTCCCATTTTCTATTGATAGTTTCATTATACAGTATTTCCCTTATATTTTCAATATAAAATATATTTACTTAAAATAATTAAGACAGCTTGCAAAAAACCTTTTTTTAGATTATTATAGTTTCATTATACAGTATTCCCCTTATATTTTCAATATAAAATATATTTACTTAAAATGATTAAAACAGCTTGCAAAAAACCTTTTTTTAGATTATTATTTTATTAAATTCAATATTTAAGGAGTGTCCACATATGAATAACATTATATTAATCGGTATGCCAGGTGCTGGCAAAAGCACTATCGGCGTTGTTTTAGCCAAAAAATTAGGATATGAGTTTATTGATTCGGATATTGTAATACAGAATAGATACAAAAAAATTCTACAGGAATTAATAAATGAATACGGAACAGACGGATTTAAAAAAATAGAAAATGATGTAAATAAAAGCCTTAACCCCCAAAATAGTGTAATAGCTACAGGGGGAAGTGCAATTTATGGTAAAGAAGCTATGGAGCATTTTGACTCAATAGGCACTGTTGTTTACTTAAATTTACCATACGAAGAAATAGAACAGAGATTAGGCAACTTAGAAGAAAGAGGTGTTACAATCAAGAAAGGTCAAACCCTTAAAGACCTTTACAACGAAAGAACACCTCTTTATAAAAAATATGCTAATTTAACTATTGATTGTCAAGGAAAGACAATCAGAGAAATAGTAGAAGAAATTTCTGCTAATTCAAATATCCAAGAGAATTAATCTTTTTACAAATACTTTCACTAAGTACCTTGTAGCCCGTAACGCTTAATAAACCGTCATTGTCTGCAAGGTCACTTGGTATCATACCTTTTGATATTTTTTCTCGATTGTATTCTGTTGTATTCTTGTCCATTTTTTGTTTGCTGTATTCTACCAAAAGTTTTCTAGGATTAATATACTTGTCCCCAAATGTTTTTTCCATTAGTCTATCGACTTCTTTGTTTGTTTCATCGTCACCGTCAGCTAAACCAATAATAATATATTTTCCATTTATGGACTTTACAAATTTTTGTTCTTGTTCAATCAATTCTTTAGGTGTAGACCAGCCTTTTCTTTCAAGCCACATAATATTTATGTAATCTTTATACTTTGAATCTGAACCTTCAGTCTGCACTACAGCTCCAGCTGGTATAACCACTTTTTCACCACTATTTTCTCTTTGGAAATAAAAAGTTGATGTTTTTGTTATATCTTTTTCATCAGTTTCGCCAAAAAGAGTTCCCTTTACTCCATTGATTACACAAGGATTAACTCCCGGATTTTTATTTCCACATAATATATTAGTCGCCATACCATTACTTGATTTTACTTTAATAGGATTAATAGCATTGTTGGAATTTTCAATTTCTGCACTTTCACTTACAACAATAGGTATTGACCCCTGTCGTCCCAAAATATCAACAGAGCTTTCATTTTTAATTCCTTTATTTTCTACCGGCAAATCATATCCCAAATTTTTCAAATCTTCATAAAGAAAATCAATGTAGCTGGTAGAACCTTCTCCGGCAGTATTTGAGCCTCCCCAACATACAACGCCTTTTAACTTTTCAACTAATTTATCCCTATTTTCTTTCTCTTTATTTACCCTTGCTTGACGATTATTAATATAAGCCCTTGAATAATCATTTATATCACTTATTCGCTCTTGATTTTTATCCTTCGTAGTAGCAACAACTATAGCAGAAATAAACACCATTACCATGGCAATCGTCAAAAGTATTTTCTTATTCATTCCATTTTCCCCCAAAATATTATTGTATAAATTATATCACTAAATTTGTCCATTTTCAATTTCATAATTTCAATATTGCAATCATTTAATATATTATATATTTATCTAAATAAAAAAAGTTAGAAATTTATTTACTAAAATTAATTACGAATACATTAAAAAGGAGATTTTTTTGATATTTTTCTTGTATTTTTTCTATTTAGATTATATAATGGATAATGTTTGCAACTATTGGACTTTTAGGAGGTTTAAATATGAAAAAATGCTTTAATTGTATGAATGATTTACCAGCTTCCGAGGAAAAGTGTCCAGCCTGTGGTACAGTTTATGACAACACACCTAGAGCCGAGTATCATTTACCTCCGGAAACAATTTTAGCAGATAGATATATTATTGGTTATGCAATAAGGGAAACAGAAGTTTTTATTGCATATATGGCATGGGATAAAGAAGAAAACAAAAAAGTTATTATAAATGAATATTTTCCTGCATTTCTTTCAGAAAGAACAGAAGACTTAAATGTTGAACCTGAAAACAAAAAGACTTCTCATATTTTTGTAAGAGGTCTTGCAGCATTCAGAGATGAATGTATAGATTTAAAAGATATGCCAAATGCAGATGTAATAGGTGGTTTTGAACAAAACAACACTTATTACTGCGTCCGTGAAATTGTAGACGGCATAATGGTCAAAAATTTAATATATAATGATTTAAAACTTTCTGGTGACTATGCAAGACGTGTACTCATACTCATTTTAAGGTCATTAAATAAGATACAGAAAAAGGGTATTATCCACGGTAACATAACTCCAGAAACACTTTATATAAGCAAAAAAGATACTTCTATTATATTAACAGACTTTAGCTTTAGTGGTTATTTAAGTCCCTATTTAGATACAGACTGCAACGATGGTTATTCTCCTTTAGAGCAGTATGAGAAAAATACAAGACTTGATTTATCGGCTGATGTTTACTCTGTTGGTGCTGTTTTCTACGAAATGATTTCTAAAGAAAAGCCTACATCTGCTGTACATAGATTAAAAGCTGATACTCTTGTTGCCCCAACATTAATGGGCATAAATATCAAAAAGAACATTGAAAATGCTATGTTTAACGCACTTAATTTGCACCCTGAACATAGAACAAAAAATGTAACAGCATTCTATGAAGAATTAAAAAATCCAGAAACTCCTAGAAAATGGGAAAGAAATCGCAAAAAGTATAAGAAAAAGGCTAAATTTAGCTTTAGCACATTTAAAGATGCTGGTTTTTGGACAAAAGTCGGTCTTATCGGTATTTTCGGAATAATGTTTCTTGCTGTCATTGCTACAGCTGTAGAAGTAGCCTTTATAAATCACAAAACTAAAAATCCTACTGACGCAGAAATTTCAACTGAAGCTGTACCTAGAAGTGAAGATATTACCTTTAATATAGTTACAGTAACAGAAGAACAAAGTGAAACAACTACCGAAGAAAAGCAAGGATTTTTTGATAAAATATTTGGTGGTAACGATGATACTGATGTCAACGAAAATCAGAGAGAACAAAACAGAACCACAAATAAGAAATCTACAAATAAGCCAAAGGATAAAGTAACTTCTGGTAGTAGTGTAAGATAATTCAGAACATTTTATCTGCAAAATGTGGCTTGTAAACAAGCCATCGGATTTATCTTTCCGATTCATTGGTCAGAACTTTCAACTCCGTTGAAAGCCACACTTCATGTGTCCGATTTATCTTTCGGTTCACTGGTCAGAACTTTCAACTTCGTTGAAAGCCACATTTCATGTGTCCGATTTATCTTTCGGTTCACTGGTCAGAACTTTCAACTTCGTTGAAAGCCACATTTCATGTGTCCGATTTATCTTTCGGTTCACTATAAAAGACTATCTAAAAGAGTTTTATCTCAATTAGATAGTCTTTTTTTATGTGTCATAATATATAAAGTAGAGCATTCTTTCATCTGTATCATAAATCACAAGAGTAAAATTATAGGAACACCTATTGAAAAGTTCTGTATCATCTTTGGGATTTTTACTTTCCGTATGCCTATCAAAAAAGTAATAATATCCATTTTTAATTGGAGGAATAAGTACCTCGTCACTATCGTGATAACGAATCATTGACGAAGCAGAAAATTCTTTTGATTCAATTCCATATACTACACGAGAAATATTACTAGAAAAAGGCAAAGGCAACCATTTTGGATTTGTTTTCATTACATCTAGGCATCTGTTATTTGGCATTTTTATTTTTATAAATGTTTCTCCATCTCCAAGAAAACCACCATGGTCATCATAATTTACCAAAAGTTCCCCATCTAAAACATTTACATCTATTACTTCTGAAACATATCTTTGAATTTTTCTAAATTCCCTACCCTTACTCATTACAAATATGATACTTATTAAAAGCACGATATTCAGAAAAATAATCAATAGCCTTCTTAGCACTTTTTTTATGAAATTTATCATAATACCACCCCTCAAATTGATATTAGCACAAAATAAGTACACATACAATTCCAAAATATGCACAAAAAAAGCACAGAACAAAGTCTATGCTTAATCGTAATATTAATATGCTCCGTCACCTTTTATGACTGCCGGAAATGTAAGTAAAATAATTTTTATATCAGTTAATAAATTCATTTCCCTTATGTATTTTACATCTAATTTCATCCATTCGTCAAAAGGAATATCACTTCTGCCACTTATCTGCCAATAACAACTTAAACCCGGCTTAACAAGAAGTCTAAGTTTATCAAATTCTCCATACTGTGCAACTTCTCTTGGAAGTGCCGGTCTAGGTCCGATAATTGACATATCACCCTTTAATATATTTACAAGCTGTAAAAGTTCATCAATACTATACTTTCTGATAAAGTGACCAACTTTAGTAATTCTAGGGTCTTCCTGCATTTTAAATGTTGGACCTTCTGTTTCATTTTTGTGCTGAATTTTCTTCAATTTTTCTTCTGCATCCATACACATACTACGGAATTTATACATATTAAATTCCTTACCATTTACGCCAACTCTTTTTTGAACAAAAACAGCCGGACCTGGGGATTCTAATTTAATAGCCAAAGCAGTAATTAACAATATTGGTGAAAGGACAATTAAAGCAAAAGCTGAACACACAATATCCATAACCCTTTTAACAAAGAGGTAACCTTTACCCGGCAATTTAATATTGTATTTTTCCCTTAATTTTTCAAATTCATTCATAAAACTTAACCCCTTCTAACAAATATATTAATATTTTATTAAATATCGACACCAATGTTAATTTTACACAATATATACCCTTATGTCAACTTAAAATATTTTTTATGTATAAAATACAAATAAAACATCAATTTACAACGCTTTAATAATATATTTTACACAATAACCACAGTACATTGGTATACTTATTCATAAAAAATTTACAAAGAAACTGTAAATTACCCCTTTTATTTTTATTCCTTTTATTGTATAATAATGGACGTAGAGAAATCGCTAGACTCTATTATTCATATACAATACTCCGGAAAATGACAATGCTCTCCACATTGTCATTTTTCATTTTATTCAAAAATTTATTTATAGTTTACATCATCTAATAAATTTCCAGATGCTATAGCTTCTCTTGCTAAAAAATCACATCTTTCATTTTCTACAGTATCTGCGTGGCCCTTTACCCAAACAAAATTTACATTATGCTTTTCTAACAAAGGCAAAAGTCTTTCCCACAAATCTATGTTTAAAGCTTTCTTTTTATCACTCTTCACCCAATTATTTTTTTTCCATTTTTGAACCCAACCCTTAGTTATAGAGTCCACAACATACTTTGAATCGCTATAAAGAGTAACCTCACAAGGTTCTTTTAAAGCCTCAAGAGCTTTTATTACAGCCAAAGTTTCCATTCTGTTATTTGTAGTTTTCTTATAGCCCTCGCTTATTTCTTTTCTTACACCTTTATAGAGCATAACTATTCCAAAGCCACCTGCCCCAGGATTACCGGAACAAGCACCGTCTGTATATATATCTAATCTTTTCATACAACACCTCTTACACTAAAAAAGGGAGGTTTCCCTCCCAATTCTTTTATTTTTAATTTCCGTAAATACGTCTTACTTCTTCAAGTGCCTTTAATGTACCTACATCATAACATTCACCATTCATAACATAGGCATAAACCGGCTTTTTCTTATGTAACCACTGAAGGAAATATCCCGGTGCATCTGGCATATTGCCACTTTCAAGATACTTCTTAATCATAGGTACAGTTTCCTTTGTATACATATATGTAGCAAAAGCAGCCTTGTTGCTCTTTGGATTCTGAGGTTTTTCCTCAAGGTCAATTACCTTGTTGTTTTCATCTAAAAGAGCTACGCCAAGTTGTTTAATCATTTCCATATCATCAAACTGCTTTACGCAAACACAGTCAGCATTTTTCATTTTATAGAAATCATAATATTCCTTCAAAGCATATGTAAACAAGTTATCTCCGGCAATAATAACAACATCATCATCAATATTGCCCTGTTCTATTGTATACTGAATATCCCCAATAGCACCGCGTCTTGTATCTTCAGTTGATGTACCGTCATCAATTACAGTAATAGGCTTTACATTGTTTATTTCCTTAGCCCATTCCTCAAAATTATTTGCAAATTTATGATTACTTACTACATAAATTTCATCTACAGCATCAAGTGTATTAATTTCTTCAACTATATAATCAATAATAGCCTTTCCCCCAACCTGAAGAAGTGGCTTAGGTGTATTTTTTGTAAGTGGATAAAGACGAGTTGCATATCCAGCAACGAGAATAATAGCTTTCATTATAAAAATTTCCCTTCTTAAATACTTCACTTCAATAGTATCACTTTTTCTTAATAATTACAATAGTATTTATTTACATTTAATTTTTCAAGTTCTAAAATATTTGTAAATGTTATTGAATGTTACACTCATTCCACCTATAACTTCCTTGCCATTTAAATAGGCTAAAGCACCTGTATTTTTTCTGAAAACAAGTTTATAACTATGCAAAAATTGATTTCTTAATTTAAATTTATCTCTGAAAAATCTATTAGCCTCAATGTTTCCGTATTTATTATCACCTACAACGTAATAACCTAAAGACTGTAAACAAACTCTGATTTGATGAGATTTTCCTGTTTCCAATTTTACTTCTAAAAGTGTATAGCCGTCTTTTACAGCAATAGGTCTATACTTTGTAGAAACATATGTGCTATTGGGAACTTCTCTCTTAGAAAATGATGCAATATTGTCATTAGTCTTTGTATGGTAGCCCTCTATAGACCCTGCTTCCTTTACAACACCCTTTACAGCTGTTAAATAATATTTATCAATTTCCCTGTTACGGAACATTTCATTAAGTTCTTGGACAGCCTCAAGATTTTTACCCATTACAACCAAACCACTTGTATTTCTGTCCAATCTGTTACAAATTGAAGGTGTAAAAACTGACTCTGTTGAGGGAGAATATTCACCTTTTTTATTTAAGTAATACAAAAGCTGGTCATTTAAAGTACCTGTTCTGTTTTCCTTATCCGGATGAACAAGTAAACCTACCGGCTTACTTACAACAAGCACATTTTCGTCCTCATAGGCTACTAAAAAAGTCTGTTCTGCTTTTTCAACAACCTTTGCCTCCATAAATTTTTCAAGAGTATCTTCTGATAAGAAAAGCTGTACCTTATCTCCGTCAGAAAGCATTTCGTTTCCCTCTGCCTTTTTAGAGTTAAGCTTTATATTCTTTTTTCTAAGCATTTTGTAGACAAAAGATTTAGGTGCTTTATTCATATATTTCATTAAGAATTTATCTAATCTTTGACCCTTTGTTCCCTTGTCTATTGTTAGTTCTCTCATAAAAAATCTCCATACATAATTTAAGCTGAACAGTTATCCGTTCAGCTCAAATTTATAACATTATTCCTCAGTTGTATCAAGTTCATTAATCCACTTTAAGTAAGCATTAATAAACATATCAATTCCACCGTCCATAACAGCCTGAACATTACCTGTTTCAGCACTTGTTCTATGGTCTTTTACCATATTGTAAGGGTGGAAAACATAACTTCTTATCTGACTACCCCAAGCATTGTCTTTAACTTCGCCACGAATACCTTCAAGAAGTTCGCCTCTCTCTTTAAGTTTTAATTCATAGAGTTTAGCCTTTAACATTTTCATACACATATCTTTATTCTGGAACTGACTTCTTTCATTCTGACAAGAAACAACAATACCTGTAGGAATATGTGTTAAACGTACAGCAGAAGATGTTTTATTAATATGCTGACCACCAGCGCCACTAGCTCTGAAAACATCCATTTTAATATCATCTGGATTAATGTCAACTTCAATAGTATCATCAAGTTCAGGCATAACTTCGCAACTAGCGAAAGAAGTATGTCTTCTACCACTTGAGTCAAAAGGTGAAATTCTAACAAGACGGTGTACGCCCTTTTCACTCTTTAAATAACCAAAAGCATTTTCGCCCTTTACCATAAATGTAACAGACTTAATACCGGCTTCATCACCATCAAGGTAATCTAAAAGTTCAAAACCATAGCCCTGCTTTTCTACCCAACGACTATACATTCTGTAGAGCATAGAAACCCAGTCACAGGCTTCTGTACCACCAGCACCAGGGTGAAGTGTAACAATGGCATTGTTTTTGTCATAAGGACCAGTAAGAAGTGTAGAAATTCTAAGTTCTTCAAACTTTTCTAAAAAGTTCTTCTTAACTTCTTCTGCCTCTGCTACCATACTGGCATCGTCTTCTTCATTACCCATTTCAATAATAGTCATTAAATCTTCATACTGACTTACAAGGGAATTATAGCCCTCAATTTTATCTTTTAATTGTTTAGTTTGCTGAAGAATACCTTGAGCCTTTTCCATATCATTCCAAAACTCTGGGTCTCCGGCAATTTCCTCTAACTCTGCAACCCTTTCAATAGAATTAGGGATGTCAAAGTGAGTTCCCCATTTCCTCTAAATTTTTATGATAGCCTGCCATTTCTGTTGCCATCTGGTCAAGTTCAAATATCATAAATTTTTTCACATCCTTTTTATAAATATTTATGCCCTGTGACATAAAGCCACAGGGTATATTTTAATAATTTATATTATTTATCCTTACCACAGCAGTTCTTATACTTCAAGCCACTGCCACATGGACAAAGGTCATTTCTGCCAATCTTTTCTTCTTTTCTTACCTTTGGCTTGCTTACAGAAGAATCGTCCATATTAGTTGAAGTTGGCTGTGCAACCTGTTCTCTTTCAGGAGCAGTCATAACTCTAACGTGGAACATACCACGAACAATATCAGTCTGAATATTTCTCCTTAATTCATCAAACATATCGTAGCTGATGAACTGATATTCAACTAATGGGTCTCTCTGACCGTAAGAACGGAGGGCGATACCCTGACGCATTCTATCCATATCGTCAATGTGATCCATCCACTTGCTATCTACAACTCTAAGAGTGATAACTCTTTCAAGTTCTCTGATAATTTCAGCACCAAATTCTTCTTCTCTAGCGTCATACTTAGCCTTTGCAGCTTCAAAAATTCTATCAACAAGCTTTTCCTTTGTAATAAGCTGAATATCTTCCTTAGATAATTCAAACTGTTCAGTAAAATCAAATTCTGGCTTTAACTGAGCATTTAACTCATCCATATTCCAAGTTGTTGGGTCTTCATCTGTACCACAGCAAGCATCAACAATACGAGTAATAACTTCCTTAGTCATACTCATAATTTCTTCCTTGAGGTTTTCGCCAGTAAGAACTTCCTTTCTCTGAGCATAGATAAGCTCTCTCTGTTCATTCATTACCTGGTCATAGTCAAGCAATCTCTTTCTAGCTGAGAAGTTGTTACCTTCAACCTTCTTCTGAGCATTTTCAATAGCCTTAGTAAGGATACCTGCTTCAATAGGTTCATCTTCTGGAAGACCAAGTTTCTTAATCATAGCAGCAGTCTTTTCAGAACCGAATAATCTCATAAGGTCATCTTCCATAGAAAGATAGAAACGAGATTCACCTGGGTCACCCTGACGACCAGCACGACCTCTTAACTGGTTATCAATACGTCTTGATTCGTGTCTTTCTGTACCAACAATCTTAAGACCACCAAGTTCAATAACGCCTTCGCCGAGCTTAATATCTGTACCTCTACCTGCCATATTAGTTGCAATAGTTACTGCACCCTTTTCGCCGGCAAGAGCAACGATTTCAGCTTCCTTTTCGTGGTACTTAGCATTTAATACCTGATGCTTAATACCTTCCATTTTGAACATCTTACTAAGTCTTTCAGATACTTCAATATTTACTGTACCAACAAGTACAGGCTGACCTACTTCGTAAGCCTTCTTAACATCTGCTACAACAGCTCTGAACTTAGCATCTTCTGTCTGATAAACAATATCTGGAAGGTCTTTTCTCTGAACAGGTCTGTTAGTTGGAATACAAACAACGTCCATACCGTAGATTGAACGGAATTCCTGTTCTTCTGTCTGAGCAGTACCAGTCATACCACTTTTCTTAGCATACTTGTTGAAGAAGTTCTGGAATGTAATTGTAGCAAGAGTTTTACTTTCTCTCTGTACTTCAACGTGTTCCTTAGCTTCAATAGCCTGATGAAGACCATCTGAATATCTTCTACCTGGCATCATACGACCTGTAAATGTATCAACGATAACGATTTCGCCGTCTTTTACAACGTAATCCTTATCAAGTGCCATAGTGTTATTTGCCTTTAAGGCATTGTTAATATGGTGCTGAATTTCCATATTCTGTGGGTCAGAAAGGTTTTCAATAGCGAAAAATCTTTCAGCCTTTTCAACACCCTGCTGAGTAAGAGTACAAGTCTTTAACTTTTCATCAACAACGAAGTCGCCTTCTTCCTTTAATTCTTCACGAATTAATGGGTTAAGTGCTTCATCTTCATTTAAAAGTCTACCCTTTTTAAGGCTCTTTACAAAACCGTCTGCAAGTTCATATAACTTTGTAGACTTGTCTGACTGACCAGAAATAATAAGTGGAGTTCTTGCTTCATCAATAAGAACAGAGTCTACTTCATCGATGATTGCAAAGTTAAGACCACGCTGAACCATATCCTTTTCGTAAACTACCATGTTATCTCTAAGGTAGTCGAAACCAAGTTCATTATTTGTAGCATAAGTAATATCGCAAGCATATGCTTCCTGTCTAGCTGGCTTTTCCATATCGTTGAGAATAACGCCAACCTTTAAGCCTAAGAATTCATGAACTTTACCCATCCATTCAGCATCACGCTTTGCAAGGTAATCATTAACAGTAACGATATGAACACCGTTGCCTGTAAGGGCATTTAAGTAAGCCGGACAAGTAGAAACTAAAGTTTTACCTTCACCTGTTCTCATTTCAGCAATACGACCCTGATGAAGAACAACACCACCGATTAACTGAACATCGAAATGACGCATACCTAAAACTCTCTTAGCTGCTTCACGAACAACAGCAAATGCTTCCGGTAAAAGGTCATCAAGTGTTTCGCCATTAGCAAGTCTTTCCTTAAACTCTGGAGTCTTTGCCTTAAGTTCCTCATCTGTTAATGGAGAAATGCTTGGCTCTAAGTCATTAATCTTTTTGATTATCGGCATTATCTTCTTTATTTCTTTATCGCTGTAATTGCCGAATATTTTTTCTAATAAACCCATTTGATTACACCTCTGTTATCTTTTAAAATTACAAGTAAACAATATACTTCGTATATAATAACAGATTTACAAGGTATATTGCAAGTTTTATTTGTAAATTTACTTATTCTTAATAGTCTTTTTTTTGTCAATTTTCCATTTTAATCAGTATATATGCCCTTTTGACACGGTTTTATAAAAACACAAAATTTTTCAACCTTAATATTTAAAAATGCCTTGAAACCCTCTAATATAGGTAGTTTGTTATGTATTTTATAAATCCATTCCTATTTTGTAAAAATATTGTCGAATTTTCTGAATACATTCCAAATCAGCACAATATAATTTGATTTTTACATATGCTGTATTATTTCATCTATAAAATAAAAACATTCCCAATTTATCGCTTTCTATACTTTACTTATGGTATAAAGTAAAACATAAAAATAATGCACAGAAAAAACTCCGTGCATTATTTATAATAGATATTTTTACCATTACTCGAAACCATATTATCTTGGTGACACTCCACCCCCCTGATAAGGATGTTGCATAGCCCATCTTACACTTTCTGGTATCTTAACAGGCTGTGTACCATGTTTCTTTTCTTTACGACGAGTAAATCTTTTCTTATGTTTTCTTTTAGGTTTTACTTTCTTTTTATAATAATCCCACATAATTTCTGTATACTCATTTTTCATTTTACAACGAATCCATTTGTTCTTTATTGGATTATATACAGTAACCAGCATTTTTTCACTCCGTGGTATATTGAAGTTTTTACAAAACAACTCTATTCCATTATCCATTTTTAATACAACAGTACCCATTGGAAATTCTTTGTCATGTATGAGATACTGTCCTCCCAATGTATGATAAACCTTAATAAATACCACCTCTTTGATACATTACACATTACCATCATCTTTACTTACAACATATAGTTGTAATAACAATTTATATAATATATTATTATTTTATCATGATTTATCTTATTTTTCAATATTTTATAGTATTTTGAGATATATTTTTAGCACAAAAAAAGGAGCTGATAAACAGCTCCTTAAAAATCATATTATTCTTCTGGCTCAATTAAAGCATAATTGCCATCTTTTCTCTTGTATACAACACTAAAGTCTTCAGTATTAGCATTAATAAATACAAAGAAATTGTGACCAAGCATTTCCATTTCCATAACGGCTTCTTCTGGGTCCATAGGCTTTACTGGAATGTGCTTAGTACGAACGATTGAAGATTTAACTTCTTCGTCATCATAATTATCATCAGCAAGGGCAATAGCATGAAGCTCGTCAGCAAAGCTTGCACTTCTCTTAGCCTTGTCATTAAGTCTATTCTTATATCTAACCATCTGTCTTTCGAGGATATCAACAACCTCGTCCATAGCGGCCATAACATCGTCCTTAATAACTTCTGCCTTTAATACACGTTTATTCGGAAGTGTTACAGTAACTTCTGCTTTCTTATCTAACTTAATGTCAGAAAGTGAAACTGTAGCCTCTGCATTTTCAGGGAAAAGCTTTTCTATTCTACCAAGTTTCTTAGTAAGTTTGTCCTGAAAATTATCAGTGATGTCGATGTTTTTACCAATGAATGAATAACGCATACTACCAACTCCTTTATTATGTAGAGCTTTCACTATTATGTATGTAATAGCTTGTCTACTTTTTATATAATTAATATTCTATGGCTTTTTGTAAAATCCTTTTTTTATTTTTAAAATTTTTGAAAAAACTTTTTTCGACAAAAAATTGCACAAAATCTCAAAACCCTTATATTTACTAAGGTCTTACAAACTTTTTACATAAGTCACTTTTATTGTGGATAACTCTAGGTTTTCCACAATATGTGCATTTATTTTTTGTGGATAAAGTGGAAAAGTCTGTGAATAACCCTTAAATAGGGTTTTTGCTGATGTGTAAAAGCTGTTAGTATATAGGTATATTTTTCCACAACAGTTTTAAACAATAATACTTATTATTTGACACAATTTTCTTTTTTATATAATTTGCACAACGTAATTTAATGTTATTTTTTGTAGAATTCAAACTTATCCACATTAAAAAGACCTCTATTATTTAATTTTATATGTGGAATTACTAAAAGTGACACAAAGGCAAGTACCATAAGTAAAGTACTACTTCCATTTTCACAAATCTTTTTAGCTCCCTTTACAATTTCATTTTGTTCCTTAGCAACAGTTTCATAATCCAAGTCTGACATTAATCCACCAATAGGAAGTGGCATATTTGCAATAACTTTTCCACCCTGTACTACAACTATGCCTCCCTCTTTTCCAAGAGCATTTAAAGCTACAGCCATATTTTCTCCGTCACTACCTATTACACTAATATTGTGAGAATCGTGACCTATTGTCTGAGCTATAGCACCATTTTCTACTGTAAAACCTCTTAAAAAGCACTTGCCCATTGAACTTTTACCTGTATATCTTTCAATATTTGCACAAAGGCTAAGTCCCTGACTACTTTCTGCATAAACAGCATTTGTAATAAGTGAACCTGTTTCAATTTCAATTACCGGTTCATTCTTATCAAAATCCTTTTTGAAATCTTCAGATGTCATTTCCTTTATATTTACAGTATCTGTTACATCTTTGCTATCAGCTGATACTCTTTCAAAATTAACTTTGCCGTCACTGGCTATAAGCTGACCATTTTTGAAAACATACTTTATATTCTGTGCTGAAATATCCTCTGTAACAACAATATCAGCTATTCTATTTGGAGCAATAGCACCTCTGTCGTACAATCTATTCATCATAGCACCGTTGTAAGATGCCATTGTATAAGCTGAAATCGGGTCAAAACCTTTTTCTATTGCCAATCTTATGCAATTTGATATTGTACCCTCTTTCATAATTTCCTCTGTATGCTTATCATCTGTACAGAAAGCAAAATGTGGTAAATTATAAGGAGTTACTGCACCAATAAGGGCATCTAAATTTTTAGCACCTGTTCCCTGTCTGATATAAATATTTAAACCAGCTGAAACCTTTTCCAATGCCTCTTTTTCATTTGAACATTCGTGGTCATTACTTATGCCACCACATACATAGGCATTAAGCTCTTTACCCTCTAACATTGGAGCGTGTCCGTCTTTTATACAGTCACAATCCAACTTCTTCATTATATCCTCATCACAGTTAACAACACCAACTGAATTCATCATTTCCCCTAAGCCTTTAAAATCGTACTTACTTAAAAGCTCTTTTGTAAGGTCGCCGTCAATTACTGCTCCACTATCATCAAAAGGTGTAGCCGGTACACAAGAAGGAAGCATAAATTCAATATCAACAGGTGAATTTTTGCTATCTTCAAGCATAAACTTCAAACCCTTTTCACCAGCCACATTCGCTATTTCGTGAGGGTCTGCAATTACAGTAGTAACACCCCATGGAGCTACGAGGCGAGAAAATTCACTTGGTGTAACCATTGTAGACTCAATATGAATATGACAATCTACAAAACCGGGAGCAATATATGCACCCTTCACATCTATTTCCTTTTCTCCCTCATAATTTCCTATACCTAAAATAATGCCGTCTTTAATACCGACACTGCCTTCAACTATTCTATGACCTAATACATCTATAATCTTACCGTTCTTTAATACAATATCTGCTTTTTCTCTGCCTGCTGCAGAAGAAATAATATTTTTCATACTAAAATCACCTCTCTTTGTATTATATCAAATTTTTAAATCTAAATAAACAAAAAAGAGTTGGAAAACACTCCAACTCTCAAAAATTATTCTGCCACCAAATTTTCTGTATTGTCTAATTTGTTATTTAACTTTTTCTTTTCTATAAAAATACTTAAAACATAAAGAACAATACCAACAGGTAACCAGAATACCATATATTTAATACCGTTCATTATATCCGGCATAAGAATACTAAAGCCTACACCCTTTAAATTAAGTGCCTTAAATGCCATAGAAAGATTTGCCATTGGTATAATAATGTGTGACATTTTACTAAGCCAATCAGGCATCATATAAAATGGATATGCTGCTCCGGAGAAGAATGTAATAGTTGTAGAAAGCATATAGTAAATCCATCTGATTATTGTACCGGATTTAGCAAAAGCACTTATTGCTATAGATATTCCTAAGCAATCAAGCATAAACAATATCATAAGCACAATATAGACAAATATATTTCCTCTCAAAGGCAAGCCTCTCATTTTACCTACAATAAGTAATGCACCAAAACTTATTATAATACAGCTTACAAAAACAACAGCAATTCTTACCAATATATCTTTTATATTTTCAATATTTTCCTTTTTACTTCCTCGAATAAAATATTTTTTTCTTTCTGTAAAAAGAGGCATAACAAAATTTATCAACATTATTTGCTGAACAAGCATAATCATAAGGGCATACATCATTCTAGGTGTATATCCACCTGTTGGCTCATACACAGCTCTGTCAACAGCTGTAAAAGAACCTAGTGAAGTTTGTGCCGATGTAGGATTCATACCACTGCCCTCTAATATTTTTAATTCAGTACCGGCACTTAATGTACTTAACACCGTTGCACAGCCGTTTAAAGCATTACCACCTACCATAACATTACTGCCGTCAACAACAACAAGACAATCCGGTGTTTTCTTTAATGCTACATCTTTGCTAAAGTCTTTGGGAATAATTAAGCCCCCGTAAACCTTGCCTTTTTTAATTGCCTTTTCCAAGTCATCTTCTGAACTAGGATAGTAATTTACATCTACATAATTATTTGTTTTTACCAATTCTGTTATTTTTCTGGAAAGTGCTGAATTATCCTCATCAAGCACAGCAAATGAAACGTGTTCTATGTAAGGACTTTTCCATACATAAGGCATAACTAATGCTATAAAAAGCAATGTAAAAATTATGCTTATTATAAGAGGTTTTTCCTGTCTTAAAATTTTTCTTAAATTCAATTACTGTTCACCTGCCATTTCTATAGGAGTTTCAGCCTTGCTTTTTAAAGCCTTTTTCGCCTTTTTCTTTTGTTCTAATACAGGTTTTAAATAAAATTTATAACACATAAACAAGAACATAAGACATACAAAGGCAATCAGCCATATAATATCGCCTTTAATATCATTTAAGTTACAACCTAATAAACCTATACTTCTCAAAGGTATTATAATATGTCTGTTAGGCATCCAGTATTCCAAATATGAAAAGAATTTAGGCATAGCAAAAACAGGGAAAGTATAGCCTGAAAGCAACATAGTAAAGCTGACAAGACTAACTTTACTTACAACATCGTCTACACCATGTTTTGCTCCTATTCTTATAGCCATACCCAAAAAGCTAAATCCTAAAGACGCAAGAGCAATTAACAACACACCGGCTAATACAGAACCATTATAAGGTGTGTTAAACATTCTGGTCTGCACAATTACTGTAATACAAGCACTTATAAATCCCCAAAAAGCACAAACAAGCACCTTAGCCAAAATGTTCTTAAATCTTTTCTTTTCTCTAATAAATGCAGTCTGTCCCATAAAAAGCATTTGGCACATTGTAAGCAAAACACCTTCAACCATCATATTTGCAATATTTGACGTTGGATTACCCAGTATTCTGGTCTTGTAACCAAAAGGAGATACCACATATTTTGCTGTCTGAGGTGCCATATTGAAAGTACCTTCAGCAATTTTTATCATATACCCTGCCTTTATTGTACCTAAGGTTTCGGATATTTTAGACCTTACCGTGCTACCGGAGCTAGATAATGCACCGTCATTGAATACCATTATTTTAGCTTCTTTTCCATGCGTAATATTGTAAGAAAAATCTTCGGGAATAATGATACCGGCAGCAGCCTTTCCCTCTTTTATATACTTTTCAACATCACTGTTTTCTGTACTTTCCTTTATTACGTTAAAGGTTTCATTTTCCTTTATCATTTTCACAAGAGCAACAGCAGTAGCTGACTCATCGTGATTTACTATTATAGTGTCTGCATTTTTGAAAGGATAATTACTGTATTCATAACCAATAAGTATACCAACTAAATTTGGAAGTATGAGAACTATAAGCATAGGTATAATCATATGCCTATGTTTAACTATCTTGTTTTTTAACCACCTAAAAATGTTCATAGGTTATCACATCACTTTCCAAAATCTACAAATGAAGTCATACCGGCACGAAGAACTGGCTGAACACTTTGGTTATCATCAAACACTACCTTTATACCATATGTAAGAATATCAAAATCTCCATTTACCTGAGATGCCTTCTTTGTAGCAAAATCAGCCTGTTTATTTATTGTTGTTACTGTTCCTTCATATGTTTTATCACCTGTAGCAGAAAGTTTAATTTTTACTTTTTGCTGTGGCTGAATATCTCCAATTTTATCCTCATCTATATTACAAGTAATATAAGGATTGTAAGTATCTGTTACTACAACTGTAGGAAGACCTGTAGTAACCATATCACCCTTTTTAACATTTACAGTTGTTACAACACCGTCAACTGGAGCTTTTAATGTACATTTTTCAATATTCTTTTCAATATCACTTAAAGAAATTTTAAGCTGTTTAATAGATGCCTGAGCCTGTTCAATAGCTGTGTCTGCTGCTGCTATTGAAGTATCTGCCTGTGTAACTCCGGCTTCAGCCTGTGATACACTTGCCTGTGCTTGTGCTACACCGGCTTGTGCCTGTGCCACACTTGCCTGTGCCTGGTCAACACCTGCCTTAGCCTGATTTTTATTTTCCTGTGTTGCACCATTTTCAGTATCTTTTAATTTATTTTTGGCAATTTCCAAATTCTGATTTGCATTGTCTAAATTGTTCTTAGCAGTTGTATATGCTGTCTGTGACTTGTCATAATCTACTTTTGACATACCACCGGCATCATAAAGTGCTTTAGACCTATTTAACTGTGTTTCTGCATCATTAAAAGCTGTCTGTGAAGTTTCAACATTTGTCTGTGCAATCTTAACTGCTGACTTTAACTGTTCAAGCTGTTCCTCATTAGCACCATTTAAAACAGACTGATAAGATGCCTGTGCTGATTTTACAGCAGCCTCTGCTTGACTTTTTCCAGCTTCAGCCTGACTTTTGCCTGCCTCTGTCTGTTCTACTGCTGCCTGTGCTTTCGCCTTGCCGGCAACAGCCTGTGCTTTTGTAACCTGTTGTTGCTTTAAGGCAGCCTCAGCTTTTTCAATATTCGCCTTTGTTTGGTCTCTTTGTGCATTAAGACTATCACTATTTAAAAGCACAAGTGGGTCACCCTTTTTAACCACATCGCCCTCTTTAACATATACAGTTTCTATCTGACCGGAAGATAAGGCATTTACATTACTTTCATCCATTGTAACTGTACTTTGAATGTTCATATCCTTTTTATCCTTACCCAAAATACCGTCACCTGTAAAACTGCAACCAGTAAGACAACAACTAACAGCTGTTGCCAATGCCACCAACTTCATAAACTTCATTTTAATATCTCTCCTATCTCAATAAATTACTCTAAATTTTTAATCATTTTGTCCAGTAGTCCCATAAATGTACTTATTTCATCTTTGTTAAAATCCTTAAAGCAAAGCTCTTTCCATTCCTCAGACCACTTATTAAACTTTTCATATATTTCTTTGCCGTCTTCACTTAAAGCAACTAATTTTTCTCTTTTATTTTCAGGATTAGCTTTTCTTACTATTAAACCTCTTTCCTCCATAGAAGATAAAAATTTAGCAGTTCTGTACTTATCCACACCAGATAAAGATGCCAAAGTTTCTTGATTTTGGTCAGGTTTGTTTCCAGCATAGGAAATCATAAGCCCTTCCATAAAAGAAATGTTTACATCAATAAGTTTTTTATTGAAAAAATCCCTTTTTTTCTTTGTTATAATTTCATAATTTTCGTACAAATAATCACCTCATATAATAGTTGTCATTTTACAACTGTTGCATTTGACAACTATTATAGCAATAGTAGATTTTTTATTCAATATTATTTTTTTACAAATTTTAATAGAATTAGCAATAAAAAAACAGCAATATTGTAATCTGCTAAGATTACTAATACTGCTGTTACTTTTGTTTTACTCTGTAATTATATCATTTTCTGTATGAATATCACTACCTAAAACATACATAAAATAAAGGGATTTAGCTGCTTTTGCTCTGGTTACTTCTTTCTGTGGTTCAATATAATAACCATTTTGAACCTTACCTCTTTCTATGCCAACTTCACTTCTTATAAGACCTAAATTATAGGCTTCCTTCACCTTATCAGCAAATTTAAGAGATACACTTATTCTATCCTTTATAGCATTATAGCCTACTAAAGGATAATACTGTGCCTCTGTACCTACCAAGTTAGGGTCGTAATTAGGGTCATCAGGTGTAATATTATTACCATTATAGTCTGTCATATACTTTGGTTTTAACTTAAACTTCATATTGTAAGCATCTAAATTTATTGCCGCCATAACCTCTCTTGTAAGATTACCGTCAGTATAATTTTTGAAAGCACTTTCATCTATTTTATAAATTTTAGTCAAGGCTGAAATATATTCCTTTACAGTCATAATATTTTGTGGATTAAAGTTGCCATCACTATCCTTGCTCATTACACCAAGCTGGAGCATTTTTTCAATCTGATTTCTATAGTAGGCATTATCTCCTGTAAGACAATCCTTTGCGACTTCCGGATAAACCTTATCCCAATTTCCTGTGGCTATTGCATCTTTTACATCGCTTGTGTAGGCATCTGTTAAAGGCTTTAAATAGCTGTAATCCTTTTCAAGTTTAGCCAAATCAGTAACAATAAACCTTGCATATTGCTTTGTAAGAGCCTCTTTCATATGCGTACCGTCTATTTTAAGCTGTGGGTGACCATTGGCATAACTGCCTGAATTAGATTTTGCCGGTGTTTCTCCTGCCTCAATAGACATAACTACAGCTGTTGCACCTTTTACTCCCAATTCATTTAAGTATTTTACACTATCAACATTTAAATCAACTAAAGGCACATTGTTATCATTTGCTGTTTCTCTCATTACCTTTGTAAACTGTCTATCTTCTGTTGTAAAAGTATCTGCATAAACATATCCTTCTTCTGCATCACCTTTAACTCTTGTCATAGGTGTTACGAGAACAGGTATCATACCTCTTGCTTTTATAGCAGGTATATAACTATTTTCAAGGTAATTTCTATACATTTCTTCTGTTGAGCCTGTACCAAAACGAGCTGTCGGGTCACTTACAACGCCCTTGTCTTTTCCATTCTTTTCATCATTATGACCAGACTGCACAAGTACAAAATCTCCCTTGTGCCCTGTCATAAGAACATCATTTAATCTACCCTCTTGATACATTGTTTTTAAAGAACGACCACCCATAGAATAATTAACAATATTAATTTTGCTTGTATCAAAAAGTCTGTCAAAAACCTGACCCCAGCCACTCATTGGAGCTTCTTCAAAAAGATATGATTTTAATGTAGAGTCACCTAAGAGATAAACTGTTGGCTTTTCTTCTTGTTCCCTTACAGGAATAGGTGTAATTTTTATAGATTTCAATACAACAGGATTACCTGCACTTTTAGGCTCAACCTCAATATCTACAAAACTTCTACCAGTACAATAGTCAAAGCTCCACACATTGCCATTCCACTTTGCCATATGCTGATTTTTAACAAGTCCGGCTGCATCCCATTGTTTTGTATTTTCTATTCTACTTGTCTGTGTAGCAGAAACAGAAACAAGGGCATCATCTTTACCTTTGGCAGTTTCTACCTGAATATTGTAACCACCTCTCGGCACATTTACTCTGAATACCATACCGCCATAATTGTAGTCAGTAGCCTTTGTATAATCCAATAACTTTCCGTCTTTGTCAGTAATATTGAATTTTGCTACACTATTTTCAACTACTCTGTAGCCATCTTTCTTTACTTCAATACTATTTACATTTACCTTTCTTACTGGCATAGCTGTTGTTTCTGAAACAAATCCCCAACCTCTATCTCTGTTATAAAGTGGTGCTTTGCCATTTATTGTTCCAACATCTATAGCCCCCTCTTTGCTTTCCTGCGTAAAGTTAAAATACATTTCTCCAGTATTATCATCAGCATTTACTGTGCATATTAAGCCTGTACACATTATAAAAGCCAATGCTATAGACATAATTCTGTGTGTTATTTTCATATTTACCCTCCTTTTTTCTTTTTATAAAATTATAACACCCTATACTAATATCTGTAAAGAAAATTAATATAGGGTGTTATATTATAATTATTTTTACATTGTCTTAATTTTATTATTTTTCCTAAACCAAATAAAGGCTATTACACATATAATTACAGACAACACCGAACCTGCCGGCGATGCAATACCCATTGGGAAAAGGGTATCTGTATACATTTTTGACAACAGATATGAAAATGGTATTCTGACACAAACTATAGACAACAAGTTGTGTATAAATGATATAAATGACATTCCATAGGCATAGAAATAACCACTAAAGCTAAAATGTATGCCTGCAATAGCACAGTCCCAAACATAACTTCTCAGATATTCATCTCCTAAAACTATTACATCACTGTTGTTGGTGAAAAGTCCAACGGCATAGCCAGCTGTAAACTGTACCAAAATAGCCATTACTATTCCAAAAGATGCTGTTATTAAAATAGCATATCTCAACGTTAAAGAAGCTCTGTTGTGCTTGCCTGCACCTATATTTTGAGCTGAAAGTGCTGAAACTGATGAAAGCATAGAAGACGGAACTAAGAACAAAATACCTATTATTTTTTCCACAATACCTACTGCTGCTGAATCATTAAGTCCTCGCTTATTTGCAATTATAGTTATTATTATAAATGAAACCTGTATAAAACCGTCCTGCAATGAAATAGGTATACCAATTTTAAGAACATTTCTCAAAACATTCTTTTGTGGCTTAAAGTCACTTTTAGTCAGTTTTACACCACTTTTTCTTTTTAGTATAACTGTCAAAGACACAACAACACTTATTGCCTGAGATAATACTGTACCTAAAGCTGCACCTGCTGGTCCAATTTTTAAAACACCTATAAAAATATAGTCAACAATTATATTTACTGCACAGGCTACAGCTATAAAGTACATAGGGCTTTTTGAGTCCCCCATACCTCTGAAAATTGAGCTAATAATATTGTAGGCTACTATAAAAGGTATGCCCATAAAGCAGATTATCAAATATGTTATTGTACCAGAAACAGCCTCCTTCGGTGTAGAAACTATACTTACTATATTTTCTACAAAAAACAAAAGTACTACTGTTAAAACAATGGAAAAGCCCATAAAAAATGTAACAGTATTTCCTATTACCTTCGCCATTTGCTTATAGTCATTGCTACCTACACATCTTCCTATCATTACAGTTGCACCCATAGCCAAACCAACTATCATAACTGTAAACATATTCATAACCTGACTACCTACAGAAACAGCTGTAGTACTATCAACACCATTGTACTGACCTATAATAAAAAGGTCAGCCATACCATACAATGTCTGCAAAAAGTAGGATAACAAATAGGGCAACGAAAAGAACAATAATGCCTTAAACACACTTCCCTCTGTCAATTTTTTCTCCATGAAATTAAATTTCCTTTCTAAGAATTTATCATAATACATAATAAAGTCTATAACTATTGTAGAGTCAAGCTTATTTTACTTCTTTTTATCTCTTACAAAATATAGATAAAAACTCATTAATGCTGTAATAATTTCAGTTGCCGGAAAAGTAAACCATACATAAAAAAGTCCCTTGTAGTGGAAAAGCCAAGCCAATGGCACAAATAATATTACCTGTCTAAGTACAGTAAGTAAAATACTGTAGCCGCCCCTGTTTACACCCTGACAATAGACTATAAACATAAGTACAAAACCAGCCGGAATAAAACTTGTGGAAATAATTCTCAATGCTGAACTACCTATATTTAAAACATTTTCCTGTTGTGAAAATATCGATATAAGTTCTCTAGGGAATACCATAAACATTATTATACCCACAAGCATAACTGAGCAAGCAATAGCAACGGAATACCATAATGTCTGCTTTACTCTCTTATATTTTTCTGCACCGTAGTTGTAACTTACAACCGGTACTATAACCTGTTGAAGTCCTGTTAAAGGTATGAAGAAAAATGTTTGCAATTTATAGTAAATTCCCAACACTGCAACGGCATCTTCTGTAAATAATTTAAGCACAAGATTAAGCCCTACAATATAAAAAGTATAGAGAGATTGTAATATAATAGAGGGAATACCAAATTTATAAATTTTAACACAGCTTTTTAAGTCAATACGTCCTTTAAACTTATAGTATTTAAGTACATTTACCAATACAATAGCCATTGTCACCCATTGACCTATTACTGTAGCAATACCTGCTCCTCTGATGCCCATTTGTGGAAATCCAAATTTACCAAATATAAGTATAGGGTCTAAAATTACATTAATAACAGCACCTACAATTTGTGCTATAGTTGGTACTACCATATTTCCTTTTGCCTGTAACATTTTAGTGCAGTTAGCTTCTAAAAACATACCAAAAGAAAACAAAAGTATAATCTGTCCATACATTATACCCTCTCTACGGACACCTTCTATATTAGAAGAAATGTTGTAGTAGCCTTTTATACTTAGCAATCCAAACAGTGCAAACACTACAAAATTTACAGCACCAAGAAACATACCACTTTTAACAACATCATTTTGTGACTTAATATCTCCTACACCGTCCATTCTGGATATGAGAATATTTACACCAGCTCCTGTGCCTGTTGCTAATGCCAACATTAAAAGCTGTATTGGATAAATAATAGAAAGTGCTGTTAATCCATCTCCTGAAAATTTGGCAACAAAATAGCTGTCTACTATGTTGTAAACAGACTGTATAAGAAGTGCCAACATAACAGGTGGAGAAAGTTTTAATAGCAATTTTAAAATAGGAGTATCTTCCATAAAAACTCACCACCTAAGCACAAATTTATAGGCTCATTCTAACATATAAATACATAATTTGCTATAAAATTTTGCAAAAAAAAGGCAGTAACAATGTTAGCTACTACCTTTAATCAATAGAAATATTTATTGCATATCTATAACCTGTTTAGCCATATTGACAAATTCGTCCTTTGGTATTTCTGCACCCATATCCATAATAAGATATTGTAAATCTCCCTCCTGCCACATTAAGAATTGTGTCTTTTCTTCTTCTACTTTATCTGAACCATAGCCAATTTGCAAAGAACCTTCTTCAATCTCTTTATTCTCTTCTTCAGTAGGTTTGTAATCAGGTGGAACGGCCTTATATACATAGCTACTATAACTAACAATTTTATCATTGTACTTTATTTCTTCTGATTTTGGACTTTGGTCGTTTGTTATATAAGGAGAAACATCCATAAAAAGACTTCCCTTTGGAACATCATAGGATATATTTATTTCTTTGTATTTTTTTACACTGTTTCCCTGTTCATCATCTGCTGAACTATCTACAGGCACAGAATATAAATATTTATACTGACCCAGATTTTCAGGACATTTAGGTACAAACCCAACTTTTTTTGTAAATTCACTTTCTGAAGGAATGTACTTCATTTCATTTAAATTACTTGATGAAGAAGTATAGGATATTATCTTTCCACCACCATAAACACCAGTTACACCTATTACTAATACTGTACAGCAAACAATAACAGCCTTTTTAAATTTATTCATACCTATTCTCCTTTGATTTTTTATTTTTCTCTTAACGCTATAAAGCATATTTCCATCTACAGAAACATTTTCAGCCCTTAAATTTAATGCTTTTTTTATTTCGTCATCATATTTCATAATATTAAGCCTCCATATCTGTTTCTAAAAATCTTTTTAACTTTTTTCTTGCATTGAAAAGTCTTGTTTTTACAGTACCCTCAAAACTTCCTGTAATTTTTGCAATTTCCTTTATAGACATTTCGTTAAAATAGAATAAAACTACAGTAGTTTTCATTTTTTCATTTAAGCTATCTATGGCATTGTAAAGCCGGATATATTTTTCACTCGAAAAATACTCATCATTTACACTTCCAGCATTTATATTTTCATCCTCAACTGGAATGTTTTTATTATCCTTTTTTGCATATTTGCAGGCATTTCTAGTAAGTATTTTGTAAAACCAAACTTTAAAAGCTCCATTATTTTTCAGCTTATTTATATTGTTATAACATTGTATAAATGTATCCTCTACAGCATCTTGAGCAGAATGAAGATTATTGGTGATTAAATATGCACTTCTTAATGCAGATTGAGCATAAACCGAATACAGTTTACATAGAGCATCTTCATCTCCATTTTTCATATTTTCTATTATTTCCTCATACATAGCTTGCCTCCTTTGACCGGTCTATATATAAGAGCATAGTTAAAGAGAAAAGGTTCATCATTTTTATAAAAAATATCAAATAAAATTAATTTTGTCAAAAATACATCTTTTAGATAATATAATTTGACTAAAAATTTATATTGTGATAAAATATTACTAATTATAATTGTATAATATTTAGGAGGTTCTCTAGTATGAAAGGTATAGTTTTAGCCGGTGGTAGTGGCACTCGCCTTTATCCACTCACAATGGTAACAAGCAAACAGCTTTTGCCTGTATATGACAAACCTATGATTTATTATCCACTTTCAACTCTTATGTTAGCTGGAATTAAGGATATTCTCATAATTTCTACTCCAACTGATTTACCTAATTTTGAAAAGCTTTTAGGTGACGGTTCTAATTTTGGTATTAATTTAAGCTACAAGGTACAGCCTAGCCCAGACGGACTTGCTCAGGCTTTCCTTATCGGTGAAGAATTTATTGGTGATGATAGCTGTGCTATGATTTTAGGCGATAATATTTTCTACGGTAACGGTTTAAGTGACCACCTTAAAAAGGCAGCTAAAAAAGAAAATGGTGCTACTGTTTTTGGTTACTATGTTGAAGACCCTGAACGTTTTGGTATCGTTGAATTTGATGAAAATGGTAAGGCTATTTCTATTGAAGAAAAGCCAGAACATCCAAAGTCTAACTACTGTGTAACAGGTCTTTATTTCTACGACAAGGACGTTGTTAAGAAGGCTAAACAGGTTAAGCCATCTGCTAGAGGTGAACTTGAAATTACAGACCTTAACAGAATGTATCTTGAAGAAGGCACTCTCGATGTAGTTACATTGGGCAGAGGTTATGCTTGGCTTGATACAGGTACTGTACCTGCTCTTAATGAAGCAGCTGAATTTGTAAAGGTTGTAGAAGACAGACAGGGCATTATGATTTCAGCTATTGAAGAAATTGCTTATAAAAACGGTTGGATTTCAAAAGAAAAACTTTTAGAATCTGCTAAACTTTACGGAAAATCTGCTTACGGTCAGCATTTAAAGAATGTTGCTGACGGCAAGTATTTATACTAGGAGGAAATTTTTATGAATATTATTGTTACAGGTGGTGCTGGTTTTATTGGTAGCAACTTTGTATTCCATATGCTCAATAAGTACCCAGACTACAGAATTATTTGCTTAGATGCTCTTACTTATGCCGGTAACTTGTCTACACTTGAACCTGTTATGGATAATCCTAACTTTAGATTTGTAAAAGCTGATATTAGAGATAGAGAAGCTGTTTATAAATTATTTGAAGAAGAAAAGCCTGACATTGTAGTAAACTTTGCTGCAGAAAGTCACGTTGACCGTTCTATTGAAAACCCAAGCATTTTCCTTGAAACGAACATTCTCGGTACTCAGGTTATGATGGATGCTTGCAGAAAGTACGGCATTAAGCGTTATCATCAGGTTTCTACTGACGAAGTTTATGGCGATTTGCCTTTAGACAGACCTGACTTATTCTTCACAGAAGAAACTCCTATTCATACATCAAGCCCATATAGTGCATCTAAGGCATCTGCCGACTTATTAGTTCTTGCATATCACAGAACATTTGGTTTGCCTGTTACTATTTCAAGATGCTCTAACAACTATGGCCCATATCACTTCCCTGAGAAGTTAATACCTCTTATGATTGCTAATGCACTTAATGATAAGCCACTTCCTGTATACGGCACTGGCGAAAACGTAAGAGATTGGCTCTATGTTGAAGACCATTGCAAGGCTATTGACCTTATTATCCACAATGGTAAAGTTGGCGAAGTTTATAACATCGGTGGTCACAACGAAATGACTAACATTGATATTGTAAAGATTATTTGTAAGGAACTTGGTAAGCCTGAAAGCCTTATTACATTTGTTGCTGACAGAAAGGGTCACGATATGAGATACGCTATCGACCCAACTAAAATCCACAACGAACTTGGCTGGTTACCAGAAACTAAGTTTGCTGACGGTATAAAGAAAACTATTAAGTGGTATTTAGAAAACAAAGAATGGTGGGAAACTATTATTAGTGGCGAATACCAGAACTACTATGAAAGAATGTACAGCAATAGATAAGGGAGATAATTATGGGACAGATTAAAGTAACTAAATGCCCTATTGAGGGTTTATGTGTAATCGAACCAACTGTTCACGGTGATGCCAGAGGCTATTTTATGGAAACATATAATCAGCGTGATATGGAAGAAGCCGGTCTTAATATGGTCTTTGTTCAGGATAATCAGTCTTGCTCAACAAAGGGTGTTTTAAGAGGTTTACACTTCCAGAAAGAATATCCACAGGGCAAACTTGTAAGAGTAGTAAAAGGTGCTGTTTTTGATGTTGCCGTTGATTTACGCAGTGACTCTGAAACATACGGCAAGTGGTTTGGCGTAGAGCTTACAGAAGAAAACAAAAAGCAGTTCTATATTCCAGAAGGCTTTGCTCATGGATTTTTAGTATTATCTGATATTGCAGAATTTTGCTATAAGTGTACTGACTTCTATCACCCAGGTGATGAAGGTGGTTTAGCTTGGAATGACCCTGAAATCGGTATTGATTGGTGTGGCGTTACTGGTGATTATGACGGTACTGCATCTGCTGAAAGCTACAAAATGGCAGACGGAACACCTCTTAATTTAAGCGATAAAGACCAGAAATGGGCTGGTTTAAAGGATACTTTTAAATTTTAATTACAACAAAAAACACCAATGCTCAAACAACAAGCATTGGTGTTTCTTTTTACTTTTTCATAGCATCTTCAATATCGTCTTTTACGTTTTCAGCTTTTTCTTTTATATCCATAGCTACAATATTCACAGTGTCCTTCATATCCTTGGCACTTTCTTTAATACTTTTAGCAGCCTCTTTCATAGTTTCCTTAACAGCTGAAGTATTTTCCTTTACACTTTCTGAAATTTTATGAGATTTTTCATCTGCATTTTTCTTAATTTCATCAATCATATCCGGTTCATCATCGGAACCGTCATAGACTACAAAATCATCATCTAAATCATCAAAGTGGTCACTTACATCATCAATAACGTCATCAGTAAAATCTGACTTCTTAGGCTTATTGTTAAAATTGTCTACGCCTTCCTTGAAAGCATCTACAACGTCATTTAAAACTCTAGTTGCCTTATTTGCGTACTTCTTTACAACAGGTTTTGCATCTTCAAGCATGCCATTTGCCTTATCTCTTACCTGTCTTATTGTGTCAGATTTACTATGGTTTGAAGATATAGAGTCTAACAATTTAACAGCCTCATCAGCTGTAATTTTTCCTTCTTGAACCATTTTTAATATAAACATTCTTTCTTCTTTCATAAAAAATCCCTCCTAATATGTGGATACTTCTCTTTAATTCTATTATACTATATTTTTCTAATAAAACAACAAAAATATTCATTACAAAAAAAGAACGTAGCTAAAAAACTACGTTCTAAAAACATAAAAATTAAATTGCATGCTCTAATTTAAGAAGATTTTCTTTTCTTTCAATGCCACCGGCATATCCAGTTAAAGCACCATTAAGACCTATTACTCTGTGGCAAGGTACAAAAATCAAAAGAGGATTTTTACCTATTGCCCCACCAACGGCTCTAAAGGATTTTTTCTTTCCCATTTCAATAGCAACATCTTTGTATGTAATTGTCTTTCCATAAGGAATACTTCTAATAATATTCCAAACCTTTTTCTGATATTCTGACCCCTCTAATTTAAGTGGCACATCAAAATACTTACGCTCTCCCTGTAAATATTCTTTCAATTCATTTACAGCCTTATCCATCAAAGGAGTTTTTTGGCAAGTACCATTTTCTATTGACACTTCACCCATTTTTAAACCAACAACAGCATTATCATTACATATTATTGTAACCTTGTCATTAAAAGTGTCATACACAGAATAATACAACTTTTCGCTAGATACATTATCCATATAATCATCTCCTATATAATATAAAAACAACAATACTTCTTGCATTTCTTTAGAAGTTATTTTACAATATAAATATCTACAAAAAAACAGCCAATTTACATTTTTTCGACAGTACCAATTCACTGGTACTGTGCCAATTTTAAAAAGAGGATTTTTTTATGATTTTAATAGATAAAAATAGCAAAAAATCTTTATATTTGCAAATATATGAAGAAATTTTTAACCAAATACAGGAAAAAGAACTTACTACAGGGGACAATCTTATTCCTACCAGAGTTTTGGCAAAGGAATTAGGAGTAAGTCGAAATACTGTTGACCAGGCCTATAGTCAATTAGTGTTAGAAGGCTTGGTTGTAAGCAAAAGAGGAAGTGGATATATCGTTGCTCCTACAAACGATTACACAAACAACGACAATATAACTACTCCTCCAACTATACTTCCTCAGCAAGACAAAAATATTGTATTTGACTTTAATTGGAGAGTAACTGAAAACAGACTTTTTCGCCACGATTTTTGGCGTCAATGTATAACCCATACTTTAACAGTGTTGGAAAACAGAGATTTTTTTAATACACCAAGTAGAAATGGCGAACCAGTTTTACAGCACGCAATTACGAAAAAATCCTTCCTATTTAGGAAAATACATTCTAACCCCGAGGATATAGTACTATCTCCGGATATTTATGAAGTATTAAGTATAATATACGATTTATTCGACCCAAAGGAATACACTACCATACTTACAAATCCAACTAATCCTGCCGTAAAAGAGGTTGTAACACGCAAGAGATTTAACATTGAATATGTTGATTTGACGAATGACGGAATAGATATAGAACAGTTGTACAAATATAAAAAGTCTATTCTCTGTGTAAAAACTAACCACCACTTTCCCACTGGTGTAACTTTTTCTGCTGAAAATCGTATGGCATTGGTAAAATGGGCAAATGATACAAATTCCTACATTATCGAAGATGATAGTAGTCACGAACTGATTTATACTCAAGACTATTATCCTTCTTTAAAAGCCTGTGATACAGAAAATAGGATATTTTATGCTGTATCTTACTCTGTAACTCTTTCTCCGGGTTCAAGACTTGCATTTTTTATTATGTTGCCACAATTTTCAGAAAAGTATAACACTTTGTACGAACACTATTCAAACCCTGTGCCTATAATCACCCAATATGCTTTTACAGAATATATTGAAAAGAAATATTTGTTAAGACACAGAAGACGATACAAAACTCACAACACAAACAAAAACAGAATAATATTAGATGCTATAAAGAAGTATTTTGACGATAAAATAGAAATAAGTGGAGAAAAAGCAGGACTTTATTTAGTTGCATCTCCTAAAAACAATATGACAGAAGAACAGCTTGTTTCCTCTGCTTTAAAATTTGGAATAAAAGTATATCCTATTTCCAAATACTACAAAAACATTTCAACAGCACCTAAAAATTCAGTCATTATAGGCTACAGCTCTGTATTAATTGACAATATTGAAAAAGGTATTGCCCTTTTATATAAGGCTTGGTTTGAATAAAAAAAATAGGGTGTTTACCTTTTTACTTAGGTAACACCCTACTTCTTATTCATCATAATCGTAAATTTCTTCTCCGTATTCTTCCTCATCATCTCTATCAAAAAGTAAAACAATAACGGCGAATATAAGAAAAACATTTAAAATTATACTCAATATATTAATACTTGATTTCATATATATGCCTCCCCTTAAATATTTGTATTAAAATTATAACATTTAAGACAGCATATTTCAACATTATATTACTATAAACCTACTTAACTTTTAATGTTATTAATTTTGTTTCCTTATCATATTCAATATTGAGAATATCAGACAAGTCCCTAATCTTAATATAAGTATAGTTGCCTTTGTTTATAGCATCAACAGATTTTAATTTGCCATTAATTTTTATACTCTGTTTCACAACTTTCTCCTCCTCTACTATTCTATTTTTTATACTAATCCATATTGCATTTTTCTGACTATCTCCACACCAGTACATAGGACATTTTTTACCAGTCACATCAAAATGCCTTATTACATTACTAATGTTAATATTGTATTTCTTCATTAATGTACGGACTAATTCCACTACATTATTTATTGTAGCCTCTGTTGGATATATGGCATTGTTTTTAATATCATCACAAATTTCAATGCTTAAACTATTGCTATTAGTACACTTGCCATAAAATTTGCCACCACCAGTTTTGGCAACGTCATTATACTTATTTCCACCTACAGCCCAAGCAACAAAATTGTCTTTCACAGACTGCACTATGTTTTTGCTGTCTACAAAATAATGAGCTGATGCACCTCTACTACCACTTGCAAAGTATTTTGCATTGCTCATAGCTGTATCTCCGTCATTGGCCGTATAGTGAAGAACAATGTACTTTATATTACTTAAAGACCTTGTTCCTCCGTAATTTTCTTTTGATGCAGGATAACTACTTATTTTTATCATTTAAGTCATCACCTCTATTTCTTAATTGAAGAAATACGTCTTTAAGCTGTTGTGGTACTGGTGTCATAACAGCTACATTTTCCAATAAACTTAAGCCTTCATTACATATAAAAAATGTAATTACAACTTCTCTTATGGGAATGTTTCCACCAATTACGTTATTTACAATAACGGCAGTTGCTACTACCAAATAAATTGTAATTTTCTTCAATAGCCCCTTAAAACATATCTCACTTGACAATGTCTTTGTATAAACAGCCTTTATAAGTCCAGTTATAAAATCAATAACTGTCAAACCTAAAAGAGCATAAATAAGCACGTCTGGTTTACCAAATATAAAAGATAAAATTCCTCCTATAAATGCACCTACAACAGAAAAATCATTAAAAATCTTTTCCATTTACACCACCTCTTTTTTTGTTACATCTTCAATCTCTTTCCATAAATCCACATTTTCAGCAAAAACGTCAACACAGTATGCTGTCTTTCCTGTCTTTGTGTTCTGTAATACTTTTCCTTCGTCTGCAATTAATCTTTTTAATTCTCTTGTTGTCATATCTTTATTCCTCCCATATAATTTCAGCATTTGTAGCACCCCAAGGGGCATTTTCAATGCTGTCTGTGCTTTTCTTAATAGTTATTGTTGTTAAATCCTTTGTTGCTCCAAAGGCTGTAGCTTCTATTTCTTCAATGCCACTGCCTATTGTTACATTAGTAAGACCACTTCCATAAAAAGCACCTTTTCCTATTGTAGTCACCTTATCAGGTATTGTAATTTCCTTTAATCCCTTGCACATATAAAAAGCTGAGTATTCAATAGTTTTCACACTCTTTGGGATATTGACAGAACTAAGCTCTGTACATCTTAAAAACATATTGTTTGCTACTACCGTCAAACCTATAGGCAATACAACTGTCTTTAAACTTACACAGTCGGTGAAAGCTCGTGATTGTATAGCAGTTACTGAATTTGGTATTTTCACTTCCCTTAACATAGAACAGCCGTTAAAAGCAAGGTTACTTATGTTTGTTACTCCTTCTGGAATTTCAATCTTTTCTAAATTACTGCAACCGTCAAACATACTTCTACATATTGCTGTAACACCATTCTTTATATAAACCTTTTTAATACTTGTTATATACTCACTGTAATCAGATATTTTGTTAAAATCCATAAATCCTGTACCCTTTACAACAAAATATTTTCCTATCAAAGCATAGGTAACGTCATTACCTAAACTACCTTGAGATACAATTTCACCAATGTTATTGTTGTTGCAATGGGTACCTTCTGTAATTTCTACATCAGACAGGTTGTAGATTTTGCTGTCAATATCATTGAAAGCCCCACTTTCAACACTTGTAACATAAGGTGGAATTACAATATCTTCTGTAAGCCCACTACCACTGAAAGCATTTTTGCCTATTGATGTAACATCTGTACCTAATTCAATTCCTATAAGATTACTACAGCCGGCAAAGGCGTATTTACCTATGGCATTTACGTTCATACCATTTAAGCCCTCTGAAAAATCTACTTTTCTTACATCTCTGTCTAAACACTCAACAACTGTACCTGTTGTAGTATCTAATTTGGCAAAGAAACATTTTCCATTTTCACTATAGCCTATATGCTTTTTTAAATTCTCTACACCATATAATATTTCTTCAGCATTAAAATTGTCACTTTCCAGCTGTTCAATATTTTTTTCAGCTCTTTCATTTTCTGAAATACAATCCTCCAGTTTCAACTCTGATTTAATATTTTCAGCACTTGTAATTGTACTATCTAAAACAGCCTTTGTATTTTCACCCTTTGAAATACTTTCTTCCAAACTGGATTTCGCACTTTCAGCAAGGGTAATTTTTTCAACCAAAGTATCAATACTATTTTTAGCATTTTCTATTTTTTCCTTAACTTCTTCATAAAGAGCCTGTGCTGTTTGTCTATCTTCTTTACACTTTTCAGCAAGTACATTAATCTCACTAATTTTTCTACTTAGTTCATCTGACTTTGTTTCAAAATCTGTAATTTTATTTTCAACAGCTGTTTCACTATCACTTATATTCTGTTCGTATTCAGCCAATAAAGATTTACAGTTTAACCAATCCTCCTCTATGGAATTAAGTTTTACCATAATTTCACTGTAAAGAGAATTTGATGCTTCCGTTGGCACAAGTCCACCCTCTGCCCCTGAATCATTTACAGTTACTTTTACTGGATTTGTGACTAATAAATTTCCACCTGTAAGAGAAATTTCAATAGTTCCAGCATTTTCAAGAACCTCCCATGGCACAGTACACTTTCCACTTTTTAAAGTTACGTGAAAAAGTTTTTCATCTTTCTTAAACTGTGCCACCAGTGGAGTAATGTTGTACCAACTGTGGTTTAATATAAATTCTGCCTCCATATAGTTCCTTACGCCACTATAAACAGGCTTGATTTCAAGGCGAATTAATTTCTGTCCTTTCGCCATAAATTTTAAAGTTTCCATTAAAAAACCTCCTATATATTATTTTCTGACAATAAAGCCATCAAATATAATACATAGGAGGGATTTACAATCTTAATTTTTAAGATTATCTAAGGAAAGTTGTTAAGAAAACCTTGGTTTTCTTAAATTCATTCCACAGGTCGAGCTTTGCCCGACCGAGGAGGGGACAAAAATATGGTACTGGTTTTTAGTGCCATATTTTTCACGGCTGGTCCCTTCCTCAAATCAACTGCAAGAAATGCAAGCATTTCTTGCACTATCCTATATATTATTTTGATGATTTCGTCATCAATAATAATATACAGGAGGTACCATGACATTTCGTGACATATTTTTTATCTATTTGCATAAGTAAGTTTTTCCCACTTACCACTTACAAATCTGTAGACAAAGAATATTACTCTGAAAATCCAATCTATAATCATAGCAATCCATACGCCTATTGCACCCATACCAAAATACTGACCAATAATATAACTAAATACTATTCGGAACATACACATTGAAAATATGGATACAACCATTGTGTATTTTACATCGTTACAAGCTCTCAAAGCATTTGGCAATACAAATGATAATGGCCAAAGTAAAATAGCACAGCCATTATGTATACAAATAAGTATAAAAGCCAAACTTCTGGTTTCATCAGAAAGAGAGAATATCTTTAATATCCAAGGCAAAGTCAAAAGTATAGTAGAATTTACGCAAATTGTAAGAATATAAGCTATTTTCAAAAGCTTTTTAGTGTACAATCTTACTTGCTTTAAATCACCAGCACCTACACATTGACCTACTACGGTTATCATAGCAAGGGATATTGCCTGACCACACAATGTACCCATACCGTCAATACTGTTTGATACGGCATTGGCTGCAATCTGTACTGTACCAAATGTAGAAATGATACTTACTACAATAATTCTACCAAACTGGAAAATACCGTTTTCCATACCACTAGGTATAGCTATATATAATATTCTCCTTATCATGCCAAACTCTGGTTTGAAATTTTGGTGGTCTACATATACAACATTCTTTTTATTTCTTATAAGTACAAGCATTATAATAGCTGCAATAAATCTTGAAACCAAAGAAGGAATTGCAACACCTTCAACACCCATTTTAAATACAAAAATCAAAATGGCATTACCACAAATGTTTATAACATTCATAAGTATTGAAACTTTCATAGATATTGCTGAATTACCCATTGACCTAAAGAGAGCAGCACAGGAATTATAAAGTGCTAAGAAAGGATAAGACGCAGATGAAATGAGAAAATACAACATTGCATTGTGCATTACATCATTGTCTATACTACCAAAAAGAATCCTTAAAATATGTCTGTTAAATATAAGACAGCCAGCCATAATAACAATAGAAAGTGTTATGGCTACAATAATAAGTTGTTTAGCAGATTTTCTCGCTTCTTCGTAGTGTCTTGCTCCTATACATTGGGCAGTAACAACTGCACCACCTGTTGCCAAGGCAGCAAAAATGGCAATCATAAGGTTATTAATCATATCTACAAGGGAAACACCAGAAATGGCAGCTTCACCTACATTAGATACCATCATAACGTCAGATAAACCAACAGTTACAGCCAAAACCTGTTCTACTAAAAGTGGAATTATAAGAGCTTTTAAAGCTGATTTACTAAAAATTTCTTTGTTTTCCATTTTTATACCTTTTTACACCTTCGTAAATTTTTTGTATTATAAGTTTAACATAACTTTAAAAAAATTATTTCACAAAAATAATAATGACTAGCAAAAAGCTTTTGTACTTAATGCTAGTCACTTAATTTTTATCTTCTTCTTATGCCACTATAAATGCCATTTACAAAAACATAGTTATCTCTTATTCTTCTATATTTTGGTCTTCGTGTAAGGAAAATTTCGTTTAAAACAAGTGCCTCAACTAACATATTTAGAATATTATTTCTGGAAAAATCCTCATATCCTTCAAACTCAAGAATTATTTCTTCTACATCATCAAAATCCTTTTTCATTTCATCCATAACCTGATTAATAATCTGGGCTAAAGTTTCTCTGGTAATGCCGTCATCAGAATACACCGGACTTCCTTCATATTCATACTTATTCATAATTTTCTGAATATAACTGTCAATTTTACTATTTATTTTGCTATAAAGAGCCTTTACAATTTTGGACTCGCTTTCTGTAATGTCACACACTTTTCTATTTTTTGTTTTTTCATTACTACTCTTTCCCTTTTCAGAATCATAAAGAGGAATATTTTCCATCATTTCCTGAACTGTAATTTTTCTACTTTCATATGGATAACTATATATACTGTCATAGCCTACTGTACTACCAAAAATCATATTGACCTCCACAGAATTATATATATATACTATGTTAAACCATAAAAAAAGTGAAAAAGCAAAAATGCCTTCTAAGATTTTAACCATCATAGAAAGCATTTCACAATCATTTAATTATTATACCAACCTAGCTGTTCATTATCCAAATTGATATTTATTTGTTTTGTTTCGCAATATTCTTCAAGACCGTGAGTACCAAGTTCTCTGCCTATACCACTCATCTTGTAACCACCCCAAGGTGCTTCACAGAATGCAGGGTTATAGCAGTTAATCCAAGTAATACCGGCTCTGATTTCCTTAATTACTCTTAAAGCCTTTGCTCCGTCATTGGTAAATACTGCACCGGCAAGACCATAATCAGTATCATTAGCTAAATCAATGGCTTCCTGTTCTGTTTCGAAAGTCTGTATAGTAACTACAGGTCCAAAAATTTCTTCTCTGACAATTCTCATATCACTTGTACAATTATCGAATATAGTTGGCTTTACAAAAAAGCCTTTTCCACATTCGCCTTCTGTGTATCTATATCCACCACATACAAGAGTTGCTCCTTCGCTCTTACCAAGCTCTACGTACTTAAGAACGTCATTCATATGCTTTTCAGATACCAAAGGTCCCATATCGTAATTTTCAAGAGAATTGCCAATAGTCATTTTTTCTGCTCTTTCAGCAAATCGCTTAACAAACTTATCCTTAATAGATTTTTCTATAATAATTCTTGAACCGGCACAGCATACTTCACCTTGATTGAAGAATATTCCAAGCATAGCCCATTCAACAGCTTTTTCGATGTCAACATCAGCAAAAATTACATTTGGAGATTTTCCACCAAGTTCAAGACCTATTCGCTTAACATTAGATGCAGCTGCTCTCATAATACTCTGACCAACAGCTGTACTGCCTGTAAATGTAAGCATATCTACATCTTTGCTTTCTGCAAGATAATTGCCTAAAGAACCACCTGGTCCAATAATCAAGTTTACTGTACCTGCCGGCAAACCAACTTTATCAAAAATTTCAAACATTTTGATAGTTGATAATACAGTTTCAGAACTAGGCTTAAAAATAATGCAATTACCAGCTGCCAATGCTGGTGCTAACTTCCAAACTCCCATAAGGAAAGGAAAATTCCAAGGAGTTATTAATGCACATACACCTACCGGTTCTGTAACACTATATGAGTGCATTCTGCCAAAATTAGAATTAACTTCATATACTCCACCTGTAGGAGTCCTTATAAGTCCGGCATAATATCTGAAACAATGCACTGCATCATCTACATCTGCTTCAGCCTCTCTTAAAGGCTTGCCGTTATCCATAGACTCTATTTTAGCTATTTCTTCTGCCTGCTTTTCTACTTCATCAGCTATTTTTAACAAGATGTCAGCTCTTTCCTGAGCACTCATATCTCGCCACGCTCTTGTAACATAAAAAGCATTTTTTGCAGAAGCCACAGCACTTTTTACATCATCTAAATTGTTTTCCTTAATTACTGCTATAACCTCTCCATTAGACGGATTAACAGCCTTTAATTCTTTATCTGAATTGCCGTCTACCCAGCAACCATTAATATATGTTTTCTTATACTCCATATAACCACCAATCCTATTCATACATAGTTTTGTATAGCTTTTTAAAGTCCTCAATATCGACTTCTCGTTTATTATCCGGTGTAGCTGCATCATTTAATGCCTCTCTAGCTAAGGCATCTATATCCTCCACATTAACATTAATATCTTTCAATTTGTGAGGTAATCCTGCTACACTGTTAAATGTGTTAATAAGTTCTATACATCTTTCTGTAGCTGCTTCGCTACCATATCTTTCATCAAATTCAGGGTCAAAAGCCTTTGCAAGTGTTACCATCTTGTCTTCACAAGCAACAGAATTGAACTTTAATACATAAGGTAAAATCAAGGCATTAGCTACGCCATGAGGTACATCATAAAATGCACTTAATGGGTGAGCCATTGAATGAACTATACCAAGTCCAACATTTGTGAAACTCATACCTGCCATATACTGTGCCATAGCAAGTGCCTTTCTTGCCTCTAAGTCATTTAAGTTCTTTATTACCTTTAAAAAGTTAGCTGAAATAAGACTTACTGCCTTTAATGACAACATTTCTGAAAAATCAAAAGCACCTTTTGACAAATATGACTCTACAGCGTGTGTAAGTGCGTCCATAGCTGTAGCAGCAGTCATTTTTAAAGGTAAACTTGCCATAATGTCTGTATCCAATATAGCTACAACTGGCACAACCATTGAATCCATACAAGCCATTTTACGTTTTTGCTCTGTATTAGTTATAACATAATCCATTGTAGTTTCTGAGCCTGTTCCTGCTGTTGTAGGTACAGCTATAATAGGCATTGGAGGATTTTTACTCTTGTCCACACCCTCTAATGATACTACATCATAGTTATCCGGATTATTAGCTATAACAGCAATAGCCTTTGCTGTATCTATAACAGAACCACCACCTACAGCAATTATAAAGTCAGCCCCTGATGCTTTCAGCTTATCAAGTCCTGTATGTACATTAGCGATAGTAGGATTAGGTTTAACTTCATCATCTATTTCATAAGAAATACCACCGTCTTTAAGTACATTTTCAATTTTTTCTGCAACACCACATTTAACCAGCATTGCATCTGTAACAACTAAAGCCTTATTAAATTTTCTCTTTTTTATTTCTGTAATAATTTCTTTACGTGCATATTCTCCAAAATATGACGTACCTGTATATACCATTCTCTCTATACTCATAGAATAGACTTCCTTTCTAATATAATTAATATTGCCATATACCATCATTTATATTTCGGCAACGGAAAATATAAGATTACATTCCTTTTAGGTCTATATATTATCCATATACAATACTCAATACAATACTCGTTTTTTCATATATTCACTCACATTACTCATCATTAGAATGAGCATATAAAAGTTCATTAATGTCTTTTCTCAACTTAATAAACTCTGGTGTATCCTTTAACTCCAAGCCTCTCTTGTGTGTTAAGTATACATTGACTTCTTTAACGACCTTACCTGGTCTAGCTGACATAACATAAATCTTGTTTGCTAAGAAAACAGCCTCATCAATATCGTGGGTAATGAACACAACTGTTGGGTGGTCCTGCTCCCATATTTCTCTCATAAGCAACTGCATCATAGATTTAGTATGAGGGTCAAGAGCACCAAAAGGTTCGTCCATTAACAATACTTCAGGCTGATTAGCAAGAGCTCTTGCTATGGCAACTCTCTGCTTCATACCACCGGATAATTCCTTTGGATATGATTTTGCAAATTTTCTCAATCCAATAATATCAAGGTATCTGTCTGCTATTCTCTGCTGTTCGTCCTTTGGCAATTTCTTTATTCTAAGACCAAATTTAATGTTGTCTTCAACATTCATCCAAGGAAAAAGAGTATAGCTCTGGAATACCATACCTCTGTCAGGTCCAGGACCTGTTACCGGTGTATCGTTTACCACAATATCTCCCTTAGTAGGAAAATCCAAACCGGCAAGCATTCTAAGTAAAGTTGATTTACCACAACCAGAAGGACCTACTATACATACAAAGTCATTATCCTGAATGTCTATTGATACATCATCAATGGCCTTTGTTGACTTTTTGCCATTTGTGTAAACCTTATCAATATGGCTTACTATAATTTTACTACTGGCAACATGAGCCTCTAAGGGTGAACCAGAATTTGAAATAATATTTTGTTTTTTCATACTTTACATCTCCTTTATTCAGCCCATGGGAACATCTTTTTAATCGCAAAGGCAAAAATTCTGTCTGTAATAAGACCAAGTACACCTATTACAAGAATACCGGAAAAAATACTTTCAGTATGTAAGAATCTCTGTGCCTTTAAAATAGAGTAACCTAAACCTGAATTAGATGCTACAAGTTCGGCTACAGTAAGGTATGTCCAGCCCCAACCAATCATCATTCTCAATGTAAGCATCATATTAGGTGCCATAGCTGGTATTAATACCTTTGTAATAGTTGTAAATCGTGTTGTACCTAATGTATAACTTGCTGAAAGCAAATCATCAGATACAGCTCTTGCATTATCGGCTACCATAAGTACCATCTGGAAGAAACAACCAAGGAATACAATACTTATTTTAGCTCCTTCACCAATACCACACCATACCATTACAAGTGGTACAAATGCTGGCACTGGCATATAACGAATAAATTCACAAATAGGAGTTACTACTGCATCTACTCTTTTAAAGCTACCTGCAAGTATACCGAGAGGTACACCAATAACTACAGCAATAACAAAGCCCATTGTAATTCTGAAAATACTCCAGCCCATATTAGCCCACAATGAACCATCTTTAGCACAACTTACTATGTCATTGAGTACCTTTAATGGAGATGGTAAGAAAAGTTCCTTTACCATACCACTTCCACTTAGTCCTCCCCACAGAGCAAATATCACTACAAATGTCATTATCATTGATATGGTATAACATCGCTTTGATATATCTTTTCTAAGACGGAAATCGCCTTTACTCTTTTTCATACTAAAACCTCCAATTATATAAGGGCATCCTCATCTGTTTCTCCTGTATGTATTCTTATACAGCTATCTACAGGTGTAACAAAGATTTTACCGTCGCCCTCTGCACCATGGCTGTTGACAGAAAGAATAACGTCAATTAATTCGTCAAGTCTATCATCTGTTACTACTATATTAATCATCTTTTTAGCTACAAAAGTTCTTGAATAAATTTTGTCATCAGCTTCACTGTTGCCTTCGCCTGTAGTAAAACTAACGTGTTCTTTACCTCTGCCAAGAACCTCTTTTGTATTCATAGCAAAAAATCTTTTTTCATTAAGTGCTTCCTTTGTCTTGAAATAACAATTGGGTCTTAAAAATACAATAACATTTTTCATATCCAATTCCTCCTTATAGCTCTGCCTTTCCTGAGCTTACAGTAATCGCTTTTTCTACCGGTAAAATGAAAATCTTACCATCACCAAATGAACCGCCATCACTTGTTCTTGAATACTTAATAATAATGTCTGTTACCTTGTTTACATTTTCGTCTTCAACTACTAACATAATAAGTTCCTTTGGAATTTCATCATAGTAAACATCAGATACTTTTAAACCTCTCTGCTTACCTCTGCCTAAAATACCATATCTTGTAGTTGCTCTAAAACCAGCCTCACATAATTCATTTAAAACCTCATCACACTTTTCAGGTCTTACAATAGCTTTAATCATTTTCATAATAGTTTTCTCCTTTCAATTATACAAAAAGGGCGTCGACTTTTAATAAGCCGACGCCCTCGTCTTTTTGTTTTCCTTATGGTGCTATTATATATTTATGCCTTTAAAATATCAATGTATTTTAGCTATAATCATTCTTGTGCATTATGCACATATCAGTTTTTTCGACTATTTCTAAAATCCAATATTATAAATGCCAATTTAAGTTCAAGACAGACAGATAAATCATCTAAATCTACATTCAATATTTTTTCTATCTTATCAAGACGGTATCGCATTGTATTACGGTGAATAAACAAAAGTTCAGCCGTAGCATTGGAATTACAATTATTTTCAATATAAGCCCTAAGGGTATTACACAATTCACTATCCTGAACTTTGTCTGCCTCTATTAATTTGCCTAATTTGTCATTTATGTAGTTATCCAATGTTCTAGGACTTCTAATCTGAGATATAAGAGAGTGAATACCCATATCATTATAGCTTAAAACATACTTTTGCTTTTCCATACTTATAAGCTGTAATGCACTTTTAGCTTCTGTATAACTCTCCCTAACATCTGCAAGATATTCATATCCAAGACCAATTCCAATATATGCCTCAATTTCAAAATCCTTACGAATTTTGTCGGCAATCTTTTCAAAGAAGTGAACAACACTATCTCTGCCAAATACATCTAAAGGAAACATAACTACTATAGCTTCAAACTGAGAATAAATAAGCAATTTGTTTATATCATAGTATCTAAATTCATTTTCCACTAAATTCTGTATTCTTTTTATGCTGGCAGGGTCATTTAAACCTACTGTTTTTATAATGGCTACAGCTTGTTTACCAGAAATCGTAATACCATAGTGAGTTGCTCTCTTTGTTACTTCATATTCGTTAAAGTTATCCACAAATAATATAGAAGTTAATAACTTTTCACGAGAATGAGTTTCTGACTCCTCCTCTATAAGCCTTTTACAGACAATCTGAGAAAAATCTATTAAGTGCAATTCTACTGAAAGTTCAAATAGTGGCAAATTAAGTTCTTCGCAATAATCAGCTATCTTTTTAGAAATTTGATTTTCATTTATAACTACTGCTGCAATTTTCTTTGGATACATAACCTTTATTATGTCTATAATCTTATTATCATCATCAGTCAGACTTTTATTGGTTATTATAACCATTTCCCCACCGTGAATAAGTTCACTTATATTGTATTCCTCGTCAAGACATTGAACACAATCTGCAAAATATATCCAACTTATGTTATTTCGTATACCATTTGCCCCTGAAATAAGTGTTAGCCCCTTTTTTAGTAACGGAATATTGACTAAATCCTCACAGTTCATATACTTTCCTCCTATTGCTATTTTCTCAATTATATTTCAACAAAATTTTCTAGTCAAGTACATTTTATTGTACTAAACAAAAGCAACAGCTCTTACAGGTGAACCGTCACCGTCTTTTATTTTGAGAGGGAGAAACATAACAGTGCTACCTGTTGTATTTAATTTTTCAAGATTAATTAAGTTTTCCACAATTAATATATCATTACCTAAGAAAACATTGTGAGCTGATGTTGAATTTTCAGTATATTGTTCTCCTTCAACACAGGTTTTATCTACATTGAGCATATCAACACCCACTGCCTTTATTCCCAAATCTTTTAAATATTGTGCTGATGACTTTGAAATATAAGGATGTTTGTAAAATTCTTCTGTACCGACTTTATATATCCAGCCTGTGTTAAAAAGCACTATACTTGAATTTTTAATATGTTCTTCAAGGCTATTAAAATCCTCTGGAACAATCTCGTAATAAGGTTTTAAATTAGGAAGATGAACAACAACAGCCTTACCCATACAATTTTTTAAATCTATATTATCAATAGTTTTTCCATTTTTCATAAAGTGTGCAGGAGCATCCATATGAGTGCCGGTATGAGTACATATATTAAGTTTCATAACACGACAACCGTCTTTTTCCAATGTAATATATTTTGAAAGTTTTGGTTCAGGGTCCCCTGGATAGTAAATCATATTATTTTCTATTAAAATAGATAAATCCACAATTTCTGAGTGCATAATTTTCTCCTTTAAGCATTTTTATTTAAGCCAAAATAACAGACTGATTGTGAAAACCAGTCTGTTATTTCATAAATTTTACTTATTCATTTCAGCATAAACTTCGTCAAAAATAGAGCTATCAAACAAAGAATCGAAGTTATCAGGCTTACTGTCAATTAAGCCATTGTCATATAAAAATTCGCTCAACATTGAAGAACATTTCTTTAATGAAACATAAGTGTCGCCATCTTTAAATGCCTCAGCATTTTCGTCCATGGTTCTTACGGCACAACCTTCCATAAGTGTCTTAAATTCTTCTGGTGAAACTTCAGCACCTGAAGAAACATCTTTGGCAAATTCATCAAATTTGTTCTCATAACCGTCACGAGCATTAAACCATGCTTTCATAACCTTTTTGATTTCTTCACGCTTAGTTTTAAGTGCATTGCCATTTGTTGCAAGTACGGCAGGAATTAAGCCTTCATATTCAGCATCTTTTGTACTTGCAAGAATATTTCCCCCAGTTTCTTTCTGAGCCATTGACAATGAAGGCTCCCAAATAGCAGCTGCGTCAACCTGTCCACTTATAAAGGCATTTGAAGCATCTCCTGTTGACATATTTACCAAATTTACGTCTTTTGTTGTAAGTCCTGCATTTTCAAGGCATTTTAAAAGGAATAAATGGTCACTTCCCCCAAGTTCAATAGCAACATTTTTACCCTTTAAATCCTTAACTGATTTAATATCACTTTTAGCAATAAGACCGTCAGCACCGGCTGAATAATCTTGAACCATAATTACTTTAGTATCTGCACCCCTTACATAAGCAGGAATAATATCAGCAAGGGCAGGAACAAAAAGGTCAATTTTTCCTGAATTAAGTGCATTCAAGCCGTCAGAATAGTTCGAGAACAATTTAACTTCTACATCTACACCCTGTTCATCAAAATATCCCATTTTATCTACAGCAAGCCACCAATAACTTCCTGGCCAATCGTTAATACCTAACACTACCTTCTGACCCTTTGAATCATTGGCATTTGCTGTACTTTCTCCTGTCTGTGAACTACTTGCTCCACAGGCTGATAAAGAAATACTCATAATCATTGTCATTAAAAGTGCAAGTAATTTTTTCTTCATTATGTAGTCCTCCTTTTAGGGGTAAATTATACATTTTTATTTTTCAGCAGCAATCTTTTCAACAAATGTATTATTAATCATATCGCCACAATCTTTATCCTTGTTCTTAAGTACACCAAGTTCATACATAAAATCTCTTATAGTATTCTGTGTATAACCCCAGTATGAATAATCTTCTGCTGGAGTGAATGCAGTTTTAACAGAAGAAGGGTCAGTAATAATAAGACCTTCGATTTCTTTCTTAAATTCTTCTTCGCCTACACCAAGCTTATCACCCATAAACTTATTTGCTTCGTCAGGATTACTCTTCCAGTATTCAACAGCATCGAAGAAACCTCTTACAACAGCCTCTACAACATCAGGATTTTCTTCACATAACTTGTTAGATGTACATAATACATCAGTAATTAAGTTAGGGTTATCAGAAGATGAATACAACTTAGTACCACCACTTGCAATAGCTTGAGAGAAGTATGGGTCCCAAATACAAGCAGCGTCACACTGACCGGCTACAAAAGCTGTACCAGATTCCTGAATAGACATATCTACAATGTTTACATCTTTTTCAGTCATTCCGTTTTCTGCAAGTAAAGTAAGTAAAAACATATGGTCAACACTGTAAAGCTGAGTTGCAATACTCTTTCCCTTTAAATCCTTTACAGACTTAATATCAGACTTAGCTACAAGACCTTCACTACCATTAGACTTGTCTGTTTCCAATACTACTGCAATATCTCCACCCTGGAAATATGGTGCAACAGTTTCTGATGAAGCAAATGTACAAAAATCAATCTGTCCACCTACAAAAGCATTTGTACTTTCTGTAGTAGATGAGAAATCCTGAATTTTAACCTTAACGCCTTCTTTATCAAAAAATCCCTTTTCATTTGCTAAATAAAAGAACATATTTGTAGGCCATGAAGTTGTACCAATTGTTACTTCAGGAACTTTTCCATCAGACTTTGCAGTATCACCTGTTGAACTTGCTCCACAACCTGTAAAACCTAATACCATCGTTGCACTTAATAATAATGCCAATAATCTTTTCATATATTTTCCTCCATTCTTTACTTTCTGTCATACATAAGATACATAAGGTCCATTGCAATATTAGCTGCTGCAAGTGATGTAATTTCACTATGGTCATAAGCTGGAAGAACCTCAACTAAGTCAGCAGCAACTACATTAATACCCTTTAAATTGTATAAAAGTTTTCTAACCTGAGCTGAAGATGGACCACCAATAACCGGTGTACCAGTACCAGGTGCAGCAGATGGGTCAAGAGCATCAATATCGAAAGTAATATATACTGGCATATCCCCTACAATTTTCTTAAGCTTTTCAGCAAGTTCCTTCATATCCATAAATACAGCATCCTGAGCATAGAAAATATTGTAACCACATTCTGTCATTTCTGTACGGATAAATACCTGAGCAGACTTAGATGGGTCAATACAACCCTCAGCCTGTAAATCATAAGCAAAATTAGCATGAGATACATTGCCATCTGTACTTGGTGTACTATCCTGATGAGAATCAAAATGGAGTAATGCTAACTTGCCAAACTTTTCACTAGCTGCTCTAACCATACCATAAGGAATTGTATGGTCACCACCTAATGTAAGTAACTTGCTGCCAGAAGCAAAAATCTTCTTTGCATTTTCGTAAGTTTCTTCAAGCATAACCTTTGTAGTGTTAGCACCTACATAGTAACCAACATCACCATAATCAACTATATTGGCCTCATCAGCAATCTTGTATCCCCATGGATAACCAAAACAGTTTGTCAACTGTGAACTAAGTCTTATTGCTCTAGGGCCAGACCTTGCACCTGGACGGTTTGTAACGCCACTATCAAAAGGTACACCCATAATTGTAATATCTACATCGTCTTTTAATTCTCTAGTTACAGGGTAAAGATTAAAACTTGGTATTCCTGCATAATGTAAATGTTTCTGTACTTCATATTCCATATAAACTCCTCCAATCATGCCAACACAAAAATAAAAGGCGTCTGAACGACTTATTCGTCATTCAAACGCCTTTGTTTAACTTGTTAATACAATACCTCTTTTTTACAAAAATGTAAATGTATCGTAAGAACATTATTTTTTGTGCATAGATTACAATGGGGGAGGATTGTATATTGACAGCAAAGCAACTGTAATTATTTCAGTTATAATCTTTTTTTAATCATATATAAGTTATATAAACATCTATAAAATTTTCATCTCATCAATTAATGCTTTTCTTCTTTTATATTTATTTCTCCATTCATTAGCAATTTTATCAACTACTTCATCCCCACCAACATATCCTTTCATTTTTACAAGAACTTTGATAATTTGTTTATATTTTTTTCTATCACTTACCATTTTAATTTCATCATTAATAATATTTACATATTTTTTTAGCAATCTTTCAGGATATAGTTTTTTTAATGTTTTCTCATATAAATCCACTGTATATATACTCACTCTATCCTGTTCAATATAACTCATAAGCCTATCATACAATTTTTCAGTGTAGTAAAATTCATGCAGTATTGAAATGCAGGATTTTAATTCAAAAACTTTTTCCCTTTGTATAAGCCATTCTTTATTATTGTAAGTAGATTTTAATTCATTATAAACATCTATTGTTGCTATACCATCATCTTTTAATTCATTCCACAATATATTTTGATATTCAACTTTATTATCTGTAATCTTATATACTTCTTTTAATTTTTCTCTTATTTCTTTATTTTGATTATCACTTTCACGTAAAACTTCTATTGCCCTATTATAATTTCTATTTTCTATAAGCCTGTCAGCAAACATTACACAGATTTCAGGCATAAACTTATTTTCTGTATAAAATTTCTCTATTTCATTATCCGGCAAATTAAGTTCTTCCATTATTTTTAACTTTGCAGATAAAATAATTTTAAAGTAAAATTGACTAAAACTGTCTTCTTTATCTCCTGATAAACTTTTAATTCTTGAATTAACAATTTTCAGTATTTCCTTCAACGACTTTTCAGACTTAAATTGATTAAATAATAATCTATCCAAAAATCCTTTATAATAGCCATATTCATCATTATTATTATCTATTTCATAGACAACATCTTGGAATATTTTTTCTTCTTCTTTTTCACTACATAAACGAATTACTAATGATATTATTTCCTCACATCTCGAATAAATTCCCATAATTACACCATCAGAATCATCAATGTCATATTCTGTAAAAGAACTTGCCAAATGTAATATTAATTCAACAGCTTCCATATATCTCTGTAATTCTATTAAAGGCTCTATTTTTCTATCAATAAAATCATTTAATTCATTCCATAAAACACTAGCTTCATCATACCCTATGTATTCATCATCTGAATTTTCGTAAAATATGCAATATATACTTTCTTTTAAATTTTCAATATTAATATTGTCATCTTCATTATTTATATATTTCAAAAAACTTCTTCTTGCACTACTATTATTTTCCAATAAGTATTTCAATACATCTTTTAAAATTTCTTCATCAAGGCTATCTATTAATTCATCTATCCTATAATCATCATCAATAACGTTATTATATTCCTCGTCACATTCGTATAGATAATCTTCATAGTATTTATCATCATTTCATCATAATATTCGTCATCGTATTCATCATCAATACATATATCTCCACCTAATACTTTAAATAATAAAGCAGCCATATGTTTACACTTTTTTTGACCTTTTGCATATGGACAATCACAACTTAATTTCCCAACATTTTCACCATCAATTTCAGCAGAAACATTATATTCTTCAGTACCCTTTACTTTTCCATATACTGTATTACTATCCCAATGAATATCTTTAATCTTTCCACTTTCAAAGTATTCATAACCTCGTTCCAATATAACTTTCTTAAATAAATCCATCCACATATTAATCTCTATCATATATTCCTCTAATTCTACAATAATAATTTTTACAAAAAACAATTAAATTTAGCCTAATATAATTTTTAAATAATTACAAGAATAATAATAAATTTTAAATATTATCAGAATATTTAGATTTGCAAAACTGCTAAAGGTATATGATAGTAAATAAAGTTGACAGTAATTCAAAAAAAATCTATAATAAATCTACCATATTGAATTGAAAGGGAAAATTTTATGAAAGATACAGCCAAAGAAATGGCAAAAAGATTAATTATTGATAGCATATGGAAAAGTGCAAACTTGGAAGGTCTTGGAACAACATATCCAAAAACATATGCTATTTTAGCCAATGCTCCAACAAATACAAGAGCAGAAGAAGTAATCTTTATTATAAATATGAAAGAGGCTTGGCAATTTCTTTTAGATAATTTAGACTGTCCAAACAATTTAGAAATTTTACTAGAATACAATAAAATTGTAGGTAACTTATTATTTTATGATAATTTTCTACCAAACAAGCCTGTTATCAACAACACATTTGACGATATAATTAATAAGTTAAACCAAATTGACAATCCAGAAGAAAAAGCACTTCAATTTTTCTGTTTCGTTGCAAAATCAAAAATTTTTATAAACGGAAATAGGAGAGTTGCACAGCTTATTGCAAATAAAATATTAATTGAAAATAATATTGGTATTTTTCAAGTACCAATAGATAATTTAGAAACTTTTAGGGACTTATTGATAAATTTATACAAAACAAATAACAACAATGACGTAATTTCTTTTATGAAAAAATATTGCATTAAAAGACTGCGAAATTAATAATTTTAATGTTAAAATAGAAATTTGTACATTAGCCAAAATTAAGATTTAATTTCAGATTACATTGCTTTAATTTCTTAAAAATTATATTGTCTAAATTATTATGCTCTATAAATTTTCCCTAATACAAATTATAAACTAAATTTGAGATTTAATGTCATATATATCCTATTAATTCTATTTTTAACATATGTCATTTGCACATCATAGATTTATTTTTAAAATTAAATATCTCTAAGTTATCGGTTCTGTAATTTTTTTATTAAAGGATACATATTTTCTCTATCAAAATCTTTTATTATCTATTAAACATAACAATTGAAAAAAATTTATAAATTTATTAGATAAAGATTACGAAAATATCTCTGAATACATGGAAACTGAATGTATTAACAATAAAATCAAAGCCATAAAATGACTTAGTTGATATAAAAAATAAAATGTATGAGCAATTATACATTTCCAAAAACTTATGTTTTAGTTCAAAACCACACCCTTTGGTAAAGAACCATAATTATATATAGCAAAAAGCCTGTAACCATTTCGATTACAGACTTAACTGAGTTGCGGGGGCCGGATTTGAACCAACGACCTTCGGGTTATGAGCCCGACGAGCTACCAGGCTGCTCTACCCCGCGATAATATAATGGATGGAGAAGGATTCGAACCTTCGAAAGCTGAGCTAACAGATTTACAGTCTGCCCCCTTTGGCCACTCGGGAACCCATCCATATTTAATTATAAAGCTGATTTTCAGCTTAGAGCCGATGAACGGACTCGAACCGTTAACCTGCTGATTACAAGTCAGCTGCTCTGC